>JAABUW010000012.1_pt1 | contig 388758 bp, 402 predicted proteins | sample 5560081 | NCBI WGS metagenome assembly JAABUW01 (sample SAMN10711882, study PRJNA513363) | rock metagenome | isolation source: Antarctica rocks | place: Antarctica: Victoria Land, Knobhead sud | reverse complement strand
CTATGAATCTACTATACACCGGTCTATTTATCTATGATGAACCCGTCTATAGCCCTATTCTTATTCTACTCGAGGTTGGTGGTTCCCCCATATAAATTAAGGTGCGCGGGCCATCCGTTTAGCGCAAATCTCGATGGTTTTGAGATCTACTGTAATCGTCAGCGTTAGTCGTCGGAAGGACAGAGTACTCAGTCAATATAATTTCCTCCTACGCCCTACCTCACCTCTCACCGAAGATAATTTCACCGACTGGCTAATCGATACACGCGTATACCTGCGTAGCAAGAAGCTATGGAAATATATATAGGAGCTATACGACGGTCCGGAGGTCGAGGAAGGCGAGACGGCGACGGCGGGAAAAAAAAGGAAGGAATAACGGTTTAGGAAGTAGGCGAAGCTTACCGGCCGTGGAAAAGGGGAGGGTAGTATAGAGTATCCTATATACGGTAAGCCGGGCCACGGCGACGACTACTGGAAGCTATATCCTAAACTAGTACTAGAACAATACGCAGGCAGCTCGAAATCAATAAGACTGAACCCGGATAGAGTCTAGGAGATTAAATCGTTCTAGAGGAACGTACCGGCCCTATTTAGAGACGAGCTAGAGACTGAAGCTAGAGACGATCCAGATAGGAGCCTAGATGGTAGAGACGAGGAAGAGACGAGGCAGAAAACGAGGCTGAGACGAGGATAGGGCGGTAACTACGGAATAAAGAAAAACGGCTAGCCCTCTCTAGAAACGAGCCAGAGACACAAAGGCTAGAAACGATCCTAGCGGGCCAGAAGGGCAGAAACTAGGGGGGAAACGAGGATATTTGGGCGACGGCAACTGGCTATCTCCGGCGATGGAGAAGAACTGCTGGCATTTAGGCTAGAATAGCCCTGTTTCTCTGCTTCAAGGGGAGCGACAGCATGTATGCGGCGGCAAGGACCAAAGGGGAGTGTTGGCATATGGCCTAGCGCCTTGGCATACTCGCTAGATAGCTCCCACAGCATAGACCTTCTTAATGAACAACTTGCACCCATTCAGGTTTCCAACAGGGGCACCACAAACACGCATTGGACAACTACTTGAACCATGATAAGTATGCCTCTGTACATGATCTCTCAATTGGGCTTTCCATCCTCGAAGCATCAAATAGATGAATTCACAAAGCGAGGAGCATATCTCGAAGCACTATGTCTAGCGGCTGCTAATCATGACACTTTCTATCGCTTCCTGATGTCTGAAATTCAATGGTATGGCCCCTGCCAAACGGACGCACGGTGTTCAAAGGAACCAAAGACGAGCTAGAGTCACTGTTAGCAGAGCTCACAAGATCGGTGGTAGCAAAGACGTACCGACGGTAATGGCACCCTGCTATACTAACAGGCGAGAGTGCAGTGCCGCTCAGTAGAGCTATCAGGTTTTCGAGATATATCCTCCTTCGCAGGCAAGCCGGGCGCTAAACATCATGCATGCATCGTCCTTCGTCCGTCAGAAACCAGAGGCCCATTTGCCTGGCTCCCTCTTCCTTGACCAATTCCTTAGGATCCCAATTGAAGTGAACCGATATCCTTCCTTCTCCCTTCTCGATCAAACGAGCCAGATTCATTTCGTACTGCTCCCCCCGATTTTTCAACAAGTGCCCACTCACGACCGATGTCTGATCCAACATTCTCACGTCCAACTCAGGAGAGCTACTATACCTCCCCTGAAGCATATCCTCAGTGATACCATCCGGCAGCGGCCCCGCTAATCTCGCCCTTCCATCGTTCAACAAGACATCCATACCCCGTTGATCATCCTTGAACGATAGCGCCCGATACACCGCTAAATAGAGCCCAGCCTCAAAGACGTCTAGAATGTCACGCCATATCTTAATGGTACGCTCGTTGCTTTTCATCCAGAAAATTCCGTTACAGACTGGAGGAAACCGAGAACCTCTTCGCCACACGTCTCGGAACGGATCCTTGTTCTCGGTATTGAAGAACTCGCGACTGTCGCTGCTGAAGACTGCATCCACGGTAGGATCTGGCAATTTAAGCGGCGACTGGAAGAAAACGGTATCTGCGTCGAGGAAGAGGATGTCAAGACCAGTCGATAATATATCGATAAAGAATTTCGGCCGCTCTTTCATCATTTTTTTGAAGTTTCTCGTGTCGTCGTGGAGGTTTTCATTGGTACTGACAGCGTACAGTGAAGAGTCATAGTAGGTGCTATAGCCGCGGTCGCTCAGGATGACCTGTACATCGGGGTCGAGGGTCCAAAAGACAATGTTGGTAGCTTCGAAAGAGGTTTTCGCGAGAGAACAGAGCAAATTCTCAACCCACATGAGCATGCCAGAGTTGACAGGAACGATGACAATCGTGTTGTCGACTGATAGACTCGCAAGTCGGCTCTTGGTGGCATTGTTGATGCCAGAGATACGAGCAACCGTTGTCTTGGGACCCGAGGACATGCTCACATACAGAGAAAGCAGGATGAGTATGAGAGAACAGCATAAAGCTTGCAAAGCCTGCCTCAAACGCATGATGAGCCGTTTGATTGTTTTTTCTTGAATCAAAGGACTTTGCACTGCTCGGTGGCTCGTTCTCGAGTCCTCCCTTGCATCCCTTGCGCAAGGAGTAGGCCTCTGGCTTTCTAAAGAGGAAACAATGAGCTCTGTTCTTTCATCTTGTCTGCTAATTGTTGTAGCTCTCAAGGCACCACATTCGCCAAAGTGTTGCGCATCGCCAAAGACTTGCTGCGCAACTCTCCTATTCTTACGTGAGGGTTGCGCAATTCGAGTTCATTGACCCAATGATCAAGCGGCATGTCATTCAAGGAATGTCTAGTGGCCGCTTTTTGTCCATTCAAATTTCAACTTCAGGGTAAAGCGTGCGAAATGCGCGTGCGCGAACTCCGCCCTTTCTTTGGTCGGCCGACTTACACTTTTCGGCCGACATACATTAGCACGGAATTACGCTGTGCATTCTACTGCAACGACCGTCGTCCCTCTTCTATAAACAAAGCCCAGCCCTGGTGCGCGAGTTTCATTCCCTTGATGGACTATGTGACAGTCTGTGGAGGCTTTCGAAAGGAATTGCAGTGAGAAGGCGCAGACAAAAGTACAAGATTAGGCGGAAGGCGTCATTCCAGAAGCTTTTGCTCTGATCGAGAGAATGGGGATTACACAGCTCACCTTATCACTTAAGGGTCCCTAAATGGCAGGCTCAAGGTAGAGCTTGTCAGGCGAGTGGTATGGTAGAGACGGTGTAACCGAGCTGGGATCGGCTGCGTCCATGCCTTCTCAAGCCTATACTGGTCCATTTCAATGCCTTCAGAAGCTGAAATCGACCGGACTTAGGGGGAATTTGAGCTCATGATGGCACGATGAATTCAAGGTCGTGGAATGCATCAAGGTTGATACACCAAGTTCTTTATTCGTCGGAGCCATCGATGGAGGGTTTTGAGCTGCCGTGGACAGGCAATGGCCAAGCTCGTTAGAGCACACTACCGCGACGATTTACCCAAACCTTTCTACTGGAAAACCTTGAGCCGATGTGTCCAGAAAGCCAGGATCAATGCCCAAGCGGTTCTGCAGCGTTCTGTTCTCACACTTCGGTTTTCGCAAAGGCCGATATCCTATGAGACTTCGACTGAATTGTTGCACCACTTATAGTAGAGTTTTCATCAGCTGGATGTGAGATAGAGACCAAGATTTTTCGTGGCACTGGGTAGCGGGGTTGTGCTCGCAGTGAATGCATTGTCCAACTACACCTCGTTGGTTTTACGTCCACTAGCCCATGATACATGGTTTCTTTGTGTTCACCTGCTGTTCTGTGAATCATCGCCACCGCTGCAACGTCAAGTCATATGATGGCAACAGTGTTGCACAACCGGTAAACACTGGCGTATGTCGGAATACTTCTCCTCCAATTCTTCTTTCCTTAATATTACTTCTCTAGCCAATTCCTGTTTGCCAAACGACAAAAGTAACGTCGTCGCGAGAAGAGCGTTCAGAACTAGATTATTCTAGTCATCCTGTTGCCAGCCATGTCTTACCACAGCCCGTCTAAATCCTTGAAAAATCCTATCTTCGTACAATACCTTCTCGGCCCTAAACGACTATCTCAACACGCAGATAGAGATCCACCCTCGTACGCTGCTACCCAGAAGGACACCCCCGAGCCAATGCCAATGCCGGAACTAATCGATGAGCTGTTTCGCGTCTCTCAATCAGCGTTGGGCAAAATAGGCAAGACCAAGCCGGGCCAGAAGTACAACACAGAGCTTACAATCCAGAGGAATGCATTCTGGTGGGATGGCAACATCAGTGTCTTCGAGCTTGAGTATTCGAAGGTACAATACGGGGGTTCTGCTAAAGAAATCATGAAGCATGGAGGCTGCAAGTATCTGTACGCTGGGATGTTTAGGTGTCTGGCAGAGGCTATCTTCCATGCCTGTAAGTCCCCACTGCATTTCCACATTCACGTACCAGCTTAGCTGACCCACAAAATTCCCAGACAAAGTTGTACGCTCCGTCAAAGACGCAACCAATTTCAAGACCTCCTCCGACTCGACCCTCTGGGCCTGGCAGCGCATCCAGCAGGATGACGCTCTCTTTGCCGAGATTCGCCACGGCATGGACCTGATCCGATCTTATGCACCCATATTCGGCTTCTCTTTCGAAGGTTATGACCTCTGGATACAGCGCAAGAGCGAGGAGGATTACTCTGTACTGTTTCAAGATGAGAGATACAAGAACAAGTTATTTGTGGCGATGGACCAGGCAATAAATGCGGACTCTGAGAGATGGGGCAAGAAGATGGGTGATATGGATAGGGAGTTTACCTCTTTGAGGCTGCGGGCTCAACGATCCGGTCCCCAGAAGGATGAGCTGCCAGCGTATAGCGAAGAGAGACAGACGAAGGAGGGGTATGAAGTCAAGGAGCGATATTATGCCTGAGGAGATTGAGTCTTGTTGCATGCAGAGGTTCTTTCCGTGGATCTCGAGCGCATTGGTAGATAGGAGGGTTACAAGCTTGAAATTTAATGCATGCGTCTACTGACATTGAGCGGTCTGCCGACAATGCTGGCTTCGTAATACGAGATAACTTCACCCTCACCTACAAGGCCTTCCGGGTCATATCATAGTCGGAGTGATGCACAGATGGTTGAGATCAGCATCTACCGCTAGGTTTTTGCAAATGAGGGTTTCGACACTTTTTCCTCCTTCAACCACACACTTCTCCTGACATAGGACATTTCCTCATCCAAATAGACAGCTTGAGTTCATGAACGACCACTTCAGGTCTATGTTTCCAATCATGTCTCCCTTCAGTCGCTCCACTTCCTCAAATTCTGTGGTGCAACATCCTCTTTACACTCGACGATCATGACCCCCTAAACCCAGGAAACCCTCTCAATACTCTGAGAAACAAAAAATCGGCTCCAAGCCTAAACCCTCATTTCCAACACTTTAATTTTAAATGCTTTAATTCACCGGACCTTCATGGAATCCTCACCACAACCAACCCCTCAAACTCCCTCACCTCCACAATCGGCCTCACCTTCGTCTCTACAGCCATCTCCCACAGCCCCTCCAAATGCTCCAGCGTCCCAACGCTCGACCCCACGACCTTAATTCCCCAGTTCAACATTTCAAACGGACTCACAGGTGGCATCTCCCTAACGAAATCTACACAGACCAACGTCCCACACCTTCTCAGACATTTCAACCAGTTGTTCGTCCATGTTTCTGACCTAGATGGTACTCTTCCAGAGCGAGTGCTGAAAAATCTACTGTCCGTTATCATTGACTCCATAGCGATTACAAAAAGTGCAGTCAGAATGATCGTAATCGTGGGGAGTTGATTAGCGAAAATTAGGCACGGCTAATGATTGTATGTGGAAGGCGCTAGGATGCTATTCACAATCGTCTCAGATACAACAACCTAGCCAAAGAGCATGGTACAGCCAGATCTACGCCACGCTGAGATGAGCATCGATGATCCAGCCCCAAATCTTTCTCCGTATCATGATAAGAAAATCATTCAAACTCCACTCTCTTCGCCTCCTTCGCCTGCTTCGCCTGCGATCTCTCCGCCCTCCTCCGTCTCCGATTATTAGCATAATCCGCACTCGCCTCCGTCGTATTCCCATCATAAGTCCCCGGACTTCCCACACTCAACGCCGACGGCCCCGGCCGCATCGCCGACGAAGTCTCCGGTATAGGCGGCGGCGCAGGCACATTTGGTGGCATATTCGGATTCGATTGCGCCTGAGCTTGCGCTCGTGCAGCAGCTAGTCGCTCGCTTTCGATGCGCATTGCTTCGGCTTGTTGGCGTTCTTGGGCTTGATTGCGCCGGAAACGCTGGGTACTGCCGTCGCTGCCGCCAAGGGAGCTGGCGCTGTCGCCTCTGTTTCTACCGGCGCGGTCTCGAGAGCGTCGTCGTGCTTCTCGTTCGGCGGCTGCTTCGGCTTCGGGTAGCCTTCGTAGGGTGACGTGACGGCCGTCATTGTGCATTTTGACCTTCACGCTGACGGGTGTTCCTGCGCTTTCTTCTCCGCTTGCAGAGGTACGGTGCTCTTTTCGTCGACTGGATCCTGCTTCAGCGGCTGAAAGGGGTGAGGGAGATTCTTGTCGATCTCGTCGTCTGTTACTCATTTCGTGTGCTGCAAGACCGCCAGCTGCTGCGCCTGCGAGGCCGCCTGCTGCTGCACCTCGCCCAGCGCTGTGCCGCCAGTGGTTTCTGCCGTCGGCTCCGATATAGACTTCCGAGCCTGACGAATCGGGATGGAAGAGTCCACCATGTCGATCTGGTGGTATCTCCGGCATTGGCACCTGTCCGTGTCTGGGTATGCCCCCTAGAGGAAGCTCTTCCACTGTATTTCTACCACTACGGCCAGGAGCAGCAGCGCCCGCTACAGCAGCACCAGGGGAATATGCACCAGCCGGGAGTGGAGGGATGCCAGGAGCAGTACTGGGATGGCCAGCAATCGAGCTCGAGTCAGTAGTCAAAGTTGACTCTCCATCTCCGGGAGGGCGATTACGGTGCGGACGGCCATCTCCCGTGAGATGATGGCCGTGGGCCCGAGCTTCTTGCTCTTCATTGAGTCGACGATCTCCCTTGCGCTCTTTCCGCTTGTTCCAAATACTGCGTGCCAAGCCAAAGGCCCCGAGAGTTGCGATACCGTCTCGCAAGCCATGGCCACCTGTACGCCGTTGATTGCTGGCACTATTATAACTCGAATAACTCATTGAGCTGGGTGGACGGTTCAAAGGACGCTGACCTGGTGGTAGACCAGGTTGGAAGCCAGGCGGTGGGAGATCCTGTTGGAAAGCAGGTGGTGGAGGTTGGTTGAGTGGATGCTGGCTCATCGGCAGAGGTTGATTGAGAGGAACGGATCCACCAATTGGAGGCCGACCACCCGCTCCATCATATCTGCCATCATTCGTCGGGATTGGTCTCCCATGTGAGGGACTATAATCTCCATCGTCACTATATCGATCCCGCTGCCGTCGGTTCAAAAACCATGTTACCAATCCCGCTACTCCCAGGGGTGCAGCGATCTTGAACAATCTGTCCTCCCATATATTTCCTCGGTCATCGCGTCGCCCATAGTCCGAGTATTTCTCATCCTCAACATAAGACCCCGAATGTCTCCTCGACCCAACAACCTCCGGCCCGTCATTTCTCCCGCTCGACCTCCGTCGAAAACGATCTGCGAGCGCATAGAGGCCCGCACCTGCTATAGCACCCTTGACCGCATTGCCTGTCCGGCTTTTCCTCCACTCCGGGGTCCGCTGATCCACCACACTTCCCGTGCCGTAGCTGTATCTGCTGTCGTAATCGCTTCCACCACGGCGTCCTCGTAGATGTTCTAGAATGAAATAAAGAACAAGGAGTGCAAATACTGCCAATGCGTATAATACAAATAGTGCAACAGGGGATCCGTAGAGGGCGAGTCCTAGGGGTATTTGTGCAAGGCCTAGAAGAGCAATCAGGCGGCCGATCCAGTGGTGGAACTAGTCATAGAACTGTCAGTAATGGTCATTGCAGTAACTGTGATATTCGAAAAGAGGCAAACATACCATAACCTTCAAAGGCTCATACACCCTCCTCTTCATCTTCTCCCTCTTATGCACCCACCACCCCCCAATAGCCTGAAACAGCACCAACACATAAATCGCCAAACCAATCCCATGATGCGGATTCGTCAGACTCCTCCCCGGCCCAACCGCAAACCAGCCCAAGACGAACACAGCCGTCGTAAGCAGTACTGTCAAAATCTGTAGCCATATATGAAACCTCAGCGCCCATCTCGGATTCCTTCCATAAAACCGTAGTATGAAGATCGCAGCAGGCACTATGCCGAGGAATGTGATTGCGGCGATGATGCCGTGAGCGCGAATTAGGTCGTGATATCGAGGTTGTTCGCGGAAACGGTTTCCCATGCCTTTTTTGTCTCTGTCAGTAACGTTCCCACGTGGGGTACTGGAATGTGCACATAACTTACCATTGTATTGGGTCGTGGCTAGGTTGAACCCTACGAGATTGGGGAGGATAAATGTGTTTCGAGTCGCATCCCATGTGCCATCCCCCACTGTCATGGTGTTCGACGAGTAAGAGCTGCTGCCGGCGGGGGAGAGTCCTGCCATGGCGCTGGTGGGAGTTTCCCGGGTCGAGCTCAGCGCTGGGTGGAGATGCTAAGACCCCCTATGTAGCGCCCATGCGACAGCTCATGTAACACAGATCCCTGGAATGCTGTTTATATTATCTCATGAATTAGCCCGAAAGTGCTCGATTGCGTATGCTACCGGTTGAGAGAATCTCGGTAGATATCTTTGCTCTTTTCTGGTGCTAAGGAGGTACGCGGTTCTTAGAGAGATTCGTAACAGATGTGAGAGTAATGAAGCTTCTCGAGGTGTACAATTATCTTGACTATTTCTTGATCGAACCCAGCCCGGTTCTGCTGCAATCGATCGTAGGGATCGCCACGCCTTAGCTGCTACGGCAACACTGCCAAGCAAACAAACCAGGAATTGCATCGATAAGGTGATTAGATTGCTGGAACTAGCCGCAATTCGGGGTGAAGCTGAAAGGTCCTTCATCCAATCGCCCAGTATTACCTATAACCTCTACAATATGGGAGATGGTAAGGAAATCCGCCTATGCTCACAAAGAAAGTCGTCTTGAAACAATGTTGGTCAAATGGTAGCTAAGGCCAAACGATATATCCGGAGCATTTGGTCAAAAATGAATTCTATGTTGCTTCTACATCCGCATGCAATCGAAAGCAAAATTTGTTTCTTCAAGTACCTAAGACTTCTCTTTTCCCTTCCACTCACTCGTCTCAGGACCAGTCACCTTCCCCTCCAGGTGGATCTCATAGCTAGGCGGCGGACCCTGCGTCCACGCCCCAAGGTCACCCTTCTTCACTTTCGCCAGCACATCCACCAGCTCTGACATAGTATCAAACCATTTCTCAACATAAGCCCGTACTGCCGCTTGAATCGCCTTGGATTTCCTGCTTGGCGAAGAGTCATCGTATATGATGCTGTAATCCTCTTCGGCCTTTCCCTCCTCTATCCACGGATCGTGTGCATCGGCGGTGAAACCCAATGGTGGAGCATTGTCTCTAATCAATTTCATGGCATGCGTGAGTGCTGCCTCGAGCCTCACATCTTGTGTGAATAGCGGCCATCCGAATCCTGGTGGTCTCCTCTTGTTGTTCGTTTCTAGCCTTTTAGCATCTAAGACGGATCCAAGCAACTTATCTGCAGAAGAAGCGTTAGTCCTGTAAGATACTTTGGCTAGCTTCTAATCAATATTGCCTGATGGGGACAACATACAAGCTAAGAATACCATCTCTGACAAATTCCTGAACACCTCGGCGTATAAAGTATCCAAGTTGGTACTCCTCAACATATCTTCGATCGCTCCGAGATCCACTTCGCGGACCGAAATCTTTGTTTGGAGACATGAGGCACTTCTTTCCATCTCATAGCCGACGTATTTTGACTTCTTCCCTTTGAAGGGGCCGATGCTCTCGAGAGCGGATATCGCAGTGTCGTACAATTCCTTGATGAGTGTTGAACGTCGAAAGGGTCTGTACTCGGCAGCCTCAATCGAGGAGAAAGATGGCAGGATACCGTTTGGACCTTCTTTGGATAGCGGTTTGTGATGCAGAAGCTGTTGCAGGAAGAAGCCCTCTGAATCCTGGGAGCCGAGGCTGAACTTGTTCAACTTTTTGAGGAAGGCCATATTGGTAATACTTGGAAAATGTTGAATTAATTAGCGACCTCGGTGGCTTTGAGATAGACCGAGCCGACAGAGGACGTTTGGTCCAGCTGATAATCCAACAAAGGGTTTGAGGTAATGAGCGAGGAGGGGTGTCCTTTGACTGAAACACCAAATTCTTTGTGTCACCCTTAAGAGTGACAACAAAGAAGCCACAGCGTTGTGGGTGAAGTACGGAGTGTGGCGTTTGTGCGCTAAATCCCACGTGTTGTGCGATGCCGTCGTTGGATCGCTGGGATAGAGACAATGGCTGTGTCAAGGCCAATCTTTGTGTCACCTCTCGCCCGTACGATTATTTTAGTATGAAGTGCACTGTCGGCCTTGGTGCTCTACACTGGGAAGCCACCCAATCCGAGAGAACGAACTTCGCGTCTCACGCAAAATAGTCCCAGGCTTGCCACCGCAGTGTCTCAGTCCACGTCAGTCGAAATGCCCGTCCACAATCATGGATTCCGGTCTTCCCACGGTCCTCCTCGCTGCAGACGCTCTGAAGCATCAATCATCTGCGCCTACGTTGCGCACGTGTCTCTGTATATTCTTGCCGATATAGCCCAGCTTCTCGATATATTGCACCAATTGAGCAGGTTCATGTCTTACACGCTCGAAGGCTTCTTCGAGATTTGCATTGGTCGTTCAAGTCTCTCACTTTTGGTCCCAAGTGGGTTGGAGACGATTATGGTGCAAGATCAAGAGCCCCATCACCTGTCTCATTCAATGTGTCAAATCCATCACGAATAGGAGGCGCAAGGCCACTGCAAGTCTTCCTTAGCAACCTCACCTCGGATCTCAGCGTTGCAATAGTCTGCTGCATATTCCCCCTCTCTCTCACCCACTGATCTTTCTCATAGTTCCGCTGCTGTGCATCAGCCGTTGCTTGAATCTGTAGCCTACACGACATCTCTACAATCTACGAGTATCGCCTGTCTTTCGCCACACTATGTCGTTGAGAGTGCTCGATACTGTTCTGCAACTCCTCGATTTCCGCTTTGAGGACGTCAATCTCGGCTTTGAGGCTCTGTCGTTCTTTGATCAGCTTGTTCAATTCGAGACTGGAGGCTAGGACCGTCTTGTCGAGATCGGCGATTTGTAGTTTGGCTTTGGCGTAGGTGGAGACTAGGTCTGCGTTGTCGCGTTGGAGGTTCTGGAGGGTGATGTCGTTTGTGGTAGCTTCCCGGGATAGCTTGTGGAAGGGTGGAGTAATTGATGTGGAGGTTCGCGTAGCAAGGGATAGTGACGGCAGTGTGTACATGGCAGACCCGGATTTCGAGGAGGGTGGAGGTAAGGAGAACGCTGCAGTAGGCTGTATGGACGACGGGGTATATGCCAAGGTAAGATTGCCTTCGGATGGGCTTTGAGTCTGGATTGATTGCCGCTCAAAGGCCTTAAGCAGGCGGCTTTCTTGAGAGCTTTGAGGGCTTTGAGAGTCTTCTGGGGAGCGAGAGGTGTGCAGTGGTCGAGGAGATGGCGTGGTGTAGCCTCCAGGCCAATCTTCGTCTGTGGATCCGTACCGCCTTTTCGAGCCTGATGGTGTGCGGTTGAAGTGGCTCATCATTCATGGAGGTCTGTTCCTCGGCAATTTGACTTGGGACTGCTTTAGCGTATACGCCTTCAAAGTGTGAACGATGCTTGAATTTTTCTTTTATGTGTGAATGAGCCTTGCGTGTGGTTGAGCAGTTACAAGGCAATGCTGGGCGCTTACTGTCATCGCTGATATACTGAGAGGACAAGCGGCCGAAGCCATGGTAGGAAATGGCATCTCGTCAAAGCCTGGTTAAAATTATGGAGTCAGCATTGAAAATAAATAGCGCACAGTTATCAAAAGCGGGAGTCAGACTTACGACAGTGATGTCGCGTGGTCAAAGCCATAGATAGTCCAAGACTGCCTCAAACGAGCAATATTCATGTGACAAATATCTGCCTATTGCAAAAGTGGCCCCTTTCATCTTGCAATTCGAATTACTCAGCTTCGGGGCTCTCGCTGTGAAGACACCATAGACCCAATGTCACCACTAACGTTCTCAGCCAAGTTGTGAATTGTTCTTTCAACCCAACCTGTTTCTTGAACCATGATCTCGTTCTCAACCCACTGTACCACGTCAAGTTCCTCGATAAGGCTGGCTATGAGCTTATTGTAAAGCTCTAGTATCTTCCCCAAACTGGACCCTCCCGCCACGCTACCAAACCCGTTGACCTCACGCAAGCAATAAGTCAAGTCCCTCTCCAGCACCATAGCCTCAGCCTTCCAGCCATCTCCAATGCCCTCAATAAACTCCAATGCCCTCCCAATGTTCTGACCCTTAGTCTGGGACTCACGTTGCTCCCGTATTTTCAGGGCTTGAGCGAACCAAGATTTAAAGATCTCGAGGATACGAGTGTACTTCCCTTCCGTATCCAGAAGATTACAGATATCTGTAATATTGCGTGACAGTATCTGCACCTTTTCGACAATCTGAGGGCCGGTTTTGCCGTGAGACCACTGGACTAATGCCAGCTGATTTATTAGCGTTTGCTGTTGCTGTGCAATTTCCTTCAGTTCGACATGGCGCTCACGAAGAGCGGTGAATTGGTGCTGGAAATGCGTTTTAGCACTTTGTTCCCATTGGGTCTGAGTGGTGGAAGCTGAGCGGTGCAGTAGGTGGAGTTGGGTGAGTTCCATTTGGAGTCGGAAGATGTCGGCTGAAGGTATCTCGTCCTTGCTTTCGGACTGTGAAGTTGGAGTAGGTTCTTGTCGCTTAGCAGGCTTCTTCGGGGTGAAATGCTGTTGCAAGGTTGAAAAGGCGGGCTTCTGGCTTCGCAGTGAGGACTGCCTAGGAAGTGGTGTCCTTAGAGACGAGGTGCCTGGGACAACAGTCTTTGGCACCTGCTGATTGACCGATCGTCCATGAAGTGAAGCTCTACTACTTGCTTGGATATTGGAACCTCGAGAACTAGTCCTTGTAGAGGAAGTGTCTGATACCGCGGTCTTCGGTACCTGATGGCTGACGGATCGACCATGAAACGAAGCTTTACCAGTCGTCGGCGCATTCAGACCAACAGAGCTAGTCCTCGCTCGTGCAGGTGTCACTAATGACTCCTGAGCAGCCTGAGTAGATGGTCTGGCAGCGCTCGGCCTTCGCGTTGTTGAAGTCATAGATTGGAGCTTGGTCGTCCCAGTATTAGAGGGCTCTCGAGTCGAGCGTGACCTTCCCAAGCTTGGGGGTGGAGGCATCGACCTCGCCTCAATATGTTGCGACTTGGTAGTTGTTGAAAAAGGAGGCGCTTGGAGTGTAGTAGATGGTTGTGGAATATTGACGTTCTCTTGCTCGCTGAGACTGGCTAGACGCATCGAGCTTGGTTTGGAATTTGCTCTCTGGGGTAGCATACGCCTTCGACAAGATGAGCCATCCATTTTAGGCTTGTCCATATTGCTCAATCAGAGCTTCACAGAAAAGCCACGTAGTAGAGAATGTAGAGTAAGATTAGACGAAGTCACATCACAATTACACCTCTTACGAGAGACGTAGAATATGAAGGATATGAAGCAATGTTGGTTGATTGAACGGATCAAACAATCGCTATGGTACTCAGGTAGTGGAATATTTCTACTGTTGGAAAGGAAGCCGGTCGAGTTCCTTCAGTGACTCTTAGCGCGTCGATAACTACCGGCAAATCATTCTCCGTTGAGAGCCTTTGAGTTGTTTGTCCCATCTAGATTTTTTGTTTTGACTGATAAAGATTCGTTACGTATTTTGGTTGGCCAGGAAACCAAAGGGAGGATCATGTCCATCACTCTCACGGTCGAGGGAATCATATGACAAAAAGGTAATTCGACTTTAGAGTCATAGAAATTAATTGTTAAAGCGCAATTGAAATATCTAAGTCATTATCCAGCGGCATTTGTACCATTCAAGCGCAAGTAGCGGTAACCCTGACGAAGAGACACAACATTAAGCGCGTTGTTGACGCAGCATTCTCCCCAACCAGATCTAAGCGCAGACACGTGTATAAGCTTGCGTAGCATCCCCGATCGCTTTGATGCCCTATATACATTCGATTAGGAGGTGGCAAACCCCAGGCTCAGTGGAGGGTGACTTGTCGCATTCGTAATAGTAGAGGGAGAAGTCGGGTGGGCGCGAAGCCGCGGATCTGCTTGGTATAGGTCGGGACCTGATCATGGAGGATACGGAACGTGAAGAACGATGCCAACGGGCGTAGCCTCGAGGGTTTCTTAGGTCATAATCGTGTGGTGTAATCGTGAAGACATGTCGTGTAGGGCCGTTATCATGAGTCCGTGACGTAGTGTAGTGATCCAATGCCCTTGAGCGCAGCATATGTAGGTATTTCACTTGTTCCAGCCGGCCACTGTCGCACATCGATTGCAGTAGGTACTCATACCAATCTTGGCTCCAGGAAGTTTCTCATCCATAGTCACAAATCGATGGCAGCGCGAACAGCGTTCGGAGGTCATTGACAGTGCTGATGATGAGACAAGCGATGACCGCGCTGAGGATGTGGAGGTGGAGGAAGCCTGTGAGCTCTGGGAGTTGGTGCGTAGAGAGTCTTGCGCAGGCTGGACTGAAGGTCTTCGTGATGGGTGTGCTGCACGAGTTTGTATTTGGAGGAAGCTTGAGGCGTTCATGATGAGGAGATGTATCCGTAATAGAGTGGAGATGTGTCCGCAGTAGTAAGCAGGATTGGGGGCCTTTCAAGGTGGACGTAGTGGAGGAAGGTTGTGATAGATTCTTGCAACCTTGCCGGGAAGACACTGTTCTAGAGATGGGAATTGCTTTTATGGCCGGATTTGTAGGTATTCGTAGAGAACAGCGTTGGAGAATGAAATTAGGAACGGCGGAGGGGTTCGAGGTACGTATAGCAGTGTTTCTGAAATTATGATTCCGTCACAAATCTTGATCTCTCGATGCTGTGGACGAGGTATATCCCTTTTTTTTAATCAAACCTTTGCTAAAGCTGAAGTAAAACGAAACGAGAATGAGATTCCTGATCCGTGATTGTCATGTACTCGATCCATCGTCTTCTCCCATGAACCTGGTTCATCGAACCTCTCGAACATCTAAATCTTACCATTGCAACTACAAGTACTCCATATATGCCGTCGATGTCACTTTGGACCAGGTTACGTGACTTTGGAATTGGGACAAATTTGTCTCGCCTTTAGGTTCTGTCTCCGACTTCGCAAGCTTTCTATTCTCGGCCTTTTTGGCATAAACCCACGCTGGGAGGCTGCAGGTGTTCTAGAACCTCACACCACTTTGCCCACACTTAGCATGGGCATGGGCATCTAGATTTGACGCATTGATATGACGTGGCATGGTAAAAAAGTAGAGTGAAGTGATGCTCGGTAGGTAGCGAGCAGAGAGAACGGATTTCACGGAGAGTTCACCGGTAGCAAAGGAAAGGGTACCATACGAATGCGAGCTTTTCCACACTCTTGTGTTCGAAGAACGTATGCAAATACGTATGACTACAACAATAACATCATGAATACGGAGGAGGCAATGCTCTAGCGTCAAGTATCGACAACAATCGGGCACGCCCTCGCCAAAATGGAATTCAATGAGAGCCCTAAAGCTCCCCTGGAGCCTACCCGGGAGATGCCCCTGCGGGCGAGACCACTCTCGGGGGACTTTTAAGGGCTCGCTTAGGGGGCCTTTCATTGAGTTCCATTTTGGCGAGGGCGTGTCGGGCTGGTTTTAAATAATGATCCTCGTACCAGCGAATCTTGGCGCTAGAACGACAGTTTTGACGCAGCCTAATCGGCTTATAACTCTCTAAGGTAATAAGCTATCTTGACAAAAACTTTCTATGAGATAATGAGACTATATCATAAGAATTTAGACTTTGTCACTCAGAACTTCTTCATCGGGGCGTTTGTTGCGGAGGTATTGTGGCTCTACCAGATTTCCACGAGGATCATTATTCGATAGTATTATCAATCAAAAATTCTTTATACTTCATCTAGCTCCATGATCTGGCCTCCCTGCGTCTACTAAGCTTGTGAAAGGGAACGATCGGACACTACTCACTTTGCAAGGAAACGACCCAGTCAGCCAATCTCTTTCCTTGATCTTCTGGCTTACGAAGATTGGTGAACAAACACCGAATATCAGCAACAGAATGCGGAGCAATGGCAGCCTCTCTTTCACCAATTCGGGCTGGAGCAAATCGTGAATAACATTCTATGTAGCGTCCAGTGGACCCTAGGGTTGGGAGCTAACGAGGAACGACTGCATCAAAAACAACGCCTTATCCATATTCAGGACTCCTAATATCCCTTTTCAAGGTGCCCCCGTCCAATAGCTGGTCCATTTCCAACAGAGACCTGAAACGCACATTCCTGATTCGCACAATACCTGGCCACCCCATCCAGCAGATCTCTGATATTCGCCCAAGTGAGCTTCTGCGGCGGAAGATTTCTTTTCGGAGTCAGCATTGCTCTATGCGGCTACAGCATAAGTCGTGAGACATATTTGGCGACTTTCATTAAGCGAAGACTCCCAAGACATGTCTTCCGACTCAAGTTGAGAATATAATGACTCCGAAAGTACGAACCTGACCGCAATGCCAGAATGGTTCACAATATTCTTAAACGCCTGCTTGCCCTCGTGATCGACAAGAAGCTGCGTATTCGCGCCGCGCTCTTTGATCTGCTGATTGACGATATTTTCTGACGCAGTAATGACCGTGCTGACTTTGTCTCTTGTCACTGGTATGGGACGGAATCTGAGTTTCATCGTCATATCCGTATCGGGGATCTTGCGAGTGTATGGCAGAAACCTGCGGTGAGCGTGCTGAGGTCAATTGTGTCGTTCTGGATCACAAATTCGATGGGCAAAATACTACTACCAGGTCAGGAGGATCTGATGTCGCAGGACGCTCCAGTTTACCTCGTCGCATTCACATGGGTTCTGGTACGATACTCAGGGAATCAGGAGGTAGGGCCGGAAGCGATCTAGCGACTCGCAACAAGCAAAACGCGAGTACGCATGGTACATGAGTTACGAGGTACATCGTGCTGGCGGGAACGGAAACGGTCTTCGATCATGGATGCTTGGAGGAAAGCTTCTATCAACTTCGAGCGGCCCGCCCCCCCAATTGATGCAGAAAAGCAAGCAACGATGGTCGTGTGCTTTTATAGAAGCACAGTAGGAGTTATTGTGTATGATTGTCGGCAGCAGGTAAGCGAAAGAAGAACTTACCACTCCGTGCATGGAACCACTTGTATACCCTTAATTCGCGCCAGCCGATAGCCGATGCAAGGCAACTATACGATCTGCAATAACAGCAGCGCAGGATAGCTGACTTCCTTCGTGCTGAGAAAATAGATGTGCTGAGCCCTGCATATACGGCTTGGGCATTCATTCAGCTTATGCTGCTCAAACTTACTATATACGAGATGTTTGACAAGCTCTGAGGTGGGCAGAACGTCTGAAACAAGGCTATGGGATTACGGAACCTGGACCCCTTTTAATTGGTCAAAATCGTTGTATTCGTAGAGTAGTATGAATAACGGAGTGTCAAAGTGGGAGTTACACCGAGAGCTGGTCGAGCTGACGGAACCTGACTTCCAAGCGCTCATATACCGCGTAACTAGGAGTCATTGGCTGTTTACACGCAATTAGGACGTCGGAATCTTGGTGTATGGTCCAAATGGAACAGCATCTTGAAAAAGAACCAAATGAGCAGTATTCCAGTGTCAAGCTGCCCGCTCGCTGCTGCTGCTACTATGGGGCCTGACTGAACTGATACGATCCCTGGTCTTCCATTGCTGTTCCAAATCAACATGAACCTCACCTTGCAGGACCGTCTTTTGCGGAGAGAGCTCGGAAATACCTCTAGATATTCCACGATCAAAGGACTATATGGGGACAGGTCTTGGGTCGATGACTTGGACATCGTCAATGAGCTTGGTGGTCATTCAGGATGTGTCAACGCTTTGAGGTAGAACAGTCCTCAAATAGTTAGCAGTGACGAAGTAGGAAGCTAATAGAGTCCCTTGCAGCTGGTCTTCATCGGGAAGGCTCCTGGCTTCCGGCAGCGATGACCAGCATCTCAATATCCACTCTTACCAGCCAGATTCCTCCGTCTCACCATTCTCTCTCACTACAACGGTCGCCACTGGTCACACTGCCAACATCTTCTCTATAAAATTTATGCCCCACTCCAATGATCGAACATTAGTCACGGCTGCAGGAGATGCCGAAGTCCGGGTGTTTGACATCGAGTATAGTGGTGGCTCTACAGAGTCCTCTATGGGTGCCAACATTGCTACAACAGGACGGGGACAAGGCTTTCATAATATGTACAGAGGAGTTAGATATTTGAGCGACGGAAACACGAATGCTAGGGTCTACAGGTCGCATGCCGATCGAGTGAAAAGGATTGTGACGGAGTCTTCGCCCAATCTATTCCTGACATGCTCAGAAGATGGCGAGGTTAGACCATAGATATGTCCATACATATCACATGCTGAAGGCTGTGACAGGTGCGCCAATTCGATCTGCGCCTTCCCTCCTCAGCCTACCCTCCTCCAAGAGGTGGGCGCGGTTTCCTAGCCCACAGAGCAGAACATGACAATACAAACGTTCCTCCGCCCCTGATTTCCTACAAGCGTTTCAATCTCGATCTAAATACGATGTCGTGCTCAGCAAGCCAACCCCATTACATTGCTTTAGGTGGCGCACATCTCCACTGCTTCCTCCATGATCGTAGAATGCTCGGGAGGAACATTGAAGAAGAGCACGGCAAGCCTAGCAGGTCATCTCCCGCTAAAAGTATGTCTTCCCATGAGAATGAATTGATGGGACAAGCTACGAGATGCGTCCGCAAATTCGCTCCGGAAGGACGCAACAAGATGCGAAGGACGGACGACGGCCACATCACCGCTTGTAAGATCAGTGATGCCAACCCTAATGAAATGATAGCAAGCTGGTCCGGTAACCATATCTACAGCTTTGACCTGGTTAGATCCCCCGATGCGAAGGAGAACCAGCCAATAAGTGCCAGTGCCTCGATCACTGGACGTGGAAAGGGCAAGATAAAAGAGTCAGGAGATCGAAAGCGAAAGCGGAAGCAAGCAGCTTCCGCGACCTCACCTGAGAGTAGAAGAAGTCCTCCAAAGCCTAGACGGGCAAAGGAAGGTGTTGATGAAGATGGGGACTTGGCACTGCGCGTGAGATACGAAAATGGACAAAGTGAGGACATTGCCATGGGCGATGCTGTACCAAGACTGCCACCAACAATGCTTGAAGAGGCGCGGGAATCCATGCTCAATGAATCCCAGAAAAGAAGCATTCAGATTGCTAAGAGCCACGTCAAGATACGGAAGATGCTGTTTTCACTGGAAGCCTCGAGCCGTGCTTCAGACTCCCAAGATCCTTCGGATCACGTATCATGCTTCACTTCCGCACTTGGCCTTGCTGCAACCTGTCTCCCTGAGATGGATGAGATCTCACGCTCCTGGCGATACCCAATCAACCCCCTTCAAGTGGACATTCATTTCCAGAGAACGTTGCGGGCCAATCGAGATTCATCACACCGCTTCGTACAAGCTGCCGGCACATTGGCAAGATTGCTCGGTGGTAAGATCCAAACCGCCAGCCGAGTCGGGAGCCCTGCTCTCGATGCTTTTCGAGGAATAATTGCTGGGCCACACGAAGGGTCTATTGCTGATATGCGAGAACAGTTCTACTATAACTTTCTGAAGGCTATCATCCTTTGGCTGGAAGGTGGCCCTCAGGCCTTACTGGAGGGCTTCAAGCAGCCGCCCAATCAACGCAAAGATAGCTCCAGGTTCCCCATACCGGATGAGGCGCAGCTGTCTGGCATCGATGAATATCTGATCGCGCATTTATTGCGCTCGGCTCCGGGGTCTCCAATCTACAATATCGACGCGTCGATATTCGAGCGAGACGAGACTCGGCAGATCTTCGAGAGTGATATGAGTGCTGTCATCGCTTTTGGCAATGCCGTTAATATGCCGCTTGAGGATCCTCCAAGAGCTGTTTTGCCGGCCGCTGGGAGTGATGATGATGTTAGTTCTTCGAGGCCGCTTCTTCAGGACAGGAAGACCGCAGTCAAGTTTTGGGGGTTCAAGGTCGGACGAGGTCTTCTGATGTCCGCTGGGGAGGACATCAACTTTCAATCTGTGGACCTGGCTTTCGGCGGTCTTGGCAATTTTGAAGCCGACGAAGGGAGGGTTCAAGAGGATGTAGATCTCGATGAAAACGATGATGTAGTTGAGAAAGTCAGCTTGGTCAAAAGGCATATAGAGGGCTCGATCGGAAGCGCTGGACCTAGCTCCAAGGATACTATCGAAGGCCGCGCCGAGCTTGAAGCTTCGACTACGGAGGGCCATCCATCACCGTCTGTCCAGCCAGATGACTCAGACATCGACATCGAAGATACTGGCTCGGACGCAGAGGTGATCTTGATGGATGATTTACACGATGAAATAGCCGACCATCTAGCTGCAGAAGACGATGACGAAGATAATGATGGAAATGACGGCGAGGACAGTGATGCAGATGACGATGACGATGGGGATATCACAGCCGAAGAGGGACAATTCATGTTCCAATCTGCTTCCGACAGAGGTAAGTTACGTGAAAAGGTCGAGGCAGACGTGCCTTGTTACTCTCATACGCGGAAATATACTGGGCACTGCAATGTCAAAACTGTCAAGGATGCGAATTTTTTTGGTTTGCAGGATGAGTATGTGGTTAGTGGTAGCGATGGTGGACATCTCTTCATCTGGGACAAGAAGACTTCGGAGCTTGTCAACATACTCGAGGGTGACAATGAGGTTGTTAATGTTATTCAAGGCAAGTGCTATGCTTTATGCTCATCTAGGGGCTCTTCCTCTAATATAAACCTATAGGACACCCCTACGAGCCCCTCTTAGCCGTCTCGGGAATCGACCATACGATCAAGATCTTCTCCCCTGACCACCGCGCCCAAGCCGATGCCCAAGTCGGCATCAACATCAGCTCCACCACGCACGGTTCCTTTGGCTACTCGTCAATATCAGGACGACGCCGACCCCGCCATGGCTCGAACGACGAGCCTCAACCAGAGGGTCTAGCCAGCCGCAAACGCATGCAGCAGAGCTATCAGATCATCAGCCAGAACGATGTGCAGAGGCAAGGGGGGATGCGGGATGCTTTCATCACTGTGAGTGCTGATGGCCCCTCTATGCACGTGCGAATGATAGAGATGGGGTTTCGGGAGTGGATTCGTTGGCTTGATGGCTGATGTTTTGTGTGTTGTCAGAGAGGGATGTTGGCGCAGTTGGCTGCTAGGTTAAGGGCGAGGCAGGGCGGGGCTGGCGGGCCGGGTGGAGGAGTCGTATTGGACGAGGATGGGGGAGCGGTGGTGGTGGATGATAATTGTGCAGTAAGTTGTAGCTTTGGGGGAGATATTGGTTGATTGGGGGTGTGCTGACCAAAATATAGATAATGTGATTAATTGTGCACTGTAAGTGGGTTATGGGAGATAATTCAGCATTATGAAAATGCCACGATCAGATTGCATGGAGAAACCGTTGAAGCTCGAGGGCTGCCAGATCATACATATCCAAAGGCGCTCTAAGCCTAAAATTTGCCCAAGTCTATCCATTCGTTCTAGTCACTAGAAATATCACACGCACAGTAAATGGCAGGGCTTGGGGGATCCGAAGCACCGTCGTCAAAACCATGAGCCTTTCAAACGAGCTCACAAGTTGAGTCTGGTGAGGACAGTTGGCATGCTAAAGTAACTTCGTTCGGGGCCATTTTTATTGCCCTTTTGGCGACTGTTATTAAGAGTTACCTGGCAACTTTCAGACTCGAGCTAGCTGAACAACTAGGGACAAGTCGAGCTGACCATCCACGGAAGTGGTAGTTACGTAACGAAATACCGACGTGCGAGCTGACCGTACCACCGTCGATAAGGGGAAGGAACATAATACTCGCAGGCGACGTGTCAATGCTACCCTCACTGGAGTGACTTCTGTGTCAATATTATATATACTGCAGCAGGCTCCGAGCTAATGCCGCAAGTACTCATCCTATAAACCGGCAACGCCCTCCCATTTGGTTAGGGTTAGGGTGTGGGAGGGCGAGGGTTGCCGGTCTAAGTGATACAAACAAAATGGTTTATAATAATTAGATACCTTTGTGATACCATTTCAAAAATAATCTCTCCACTTACAAAAGATGGCAGGTTGGACATGATATCAAGTTCAACTTTGGGATCACATGCTTCGTACAAAGAAAACTTTCAAGCATATGATAGGATTGATGGAACTATGCATGTATTATGTTCTACTGCTTTTAAACTGATTTTCTAGAATCCTCAGTCTCACCGATCTATGGGATATGAGAAAGTATTCCATCCCCGCATGTTGCGCCTCTGTTCGTGCTCGGTGCCTTCCGTTGCAGAAAGAATCGGTCCGGCCCTGCCATGTACCATTGCAATAGATGTGTCTTCTCGCCGCCCTCTCATGCATCTTCCGTAGGCGCAAGGTCTCCTGAGCAGTAAAAAGTCCTGCAATTACCTTCAGCCCTGGTCACCCTGCCCTCCTTGACACAGGTGATACATAGGCCCTGTTGATGCTCGACAAGCTTCGTCACCGATTCAAACAGTAGTCGTTTGACATTCTTCGGTTGGCTTTTGGTGTTGCAGAGTGTGTCCTGAAATCCATCCGTGTCGGACTCGGAAGCGTAATTGCTGAAGCGATACAGGTCGCTCGGTATCCTTACAAGTGCTATCCTATCGAGCCTTGCCGACATCGGCCATAGTCCAAGACTACTAAGCTCCTTAAAGTAGTGACTGATTTCCGAGAGCTGGTACCATGCTCGGGGATTAGTATCCCCACGGTGATCTTCTTCACAATCGTACTTGACGAGTGAAGCTATGATAAGCTCAATTTGTTGTTCTAGGTCATGGAGGGTATGATCGCGCTCAGTGTTCATGGAATCTGGAAAAAGGGTAAGGGTAGCATGAATTAATCGTTGGCTGAATTGAACGATCCACCTACCAACTGGACGTTCTGGAAGTATGCCGACTCCGAGTCGAGCACTTGGTATAGCGAGAGTCTTTGCCTTTGTGTAATTCTTGATCAATATTTTTGACATGTCCCAGAAAGTGTCCCTATATCCCAAAGCATACGAAATGCATAGGAGTTCTGGCGTGGAAACGTTAATCCAACAGGAAGTCCGCCATTGCTCCAACCAAACGTGGCACCAGGAGCAAAGAGCTTTTGATAGGTCGTATTTGTCGTAGAGCGTGGCCATAGCCATCAGGACGGCGACCGTGGGGCCTCCTACAGTCGAATTGTAACAGAAATGGAGCGCTTTGCAAATCCATACCATGGCCGCGGGGTCATCTTCAGGAAGAGGTACAATCAATATGGTCGACATCCACCTGAGAGTGTGTTGCCGATGGTGTAGTGCTAGCCACGGCAGTCGAGTCGATACGAAAACTTCAGTAATGCTCTGAAATCCTAGCGCTGTGTTTGACGATGGAAAGAAGTGGAGCAGATGACTGGGAGGAAGACTAATGGACCGACGTAATAAAGGATATCTGCCGTCAGAATTTTCAGCACGAAAGTGTCGTGGCGTAAGAGTGAATTCAATACCCATATAGCGATCAGGCTAGGTGTTAAATCAATTATCTGGAAGCAGGATTGCCGTAGTATTTGAAGAGTCATCATTCGCTAACGCTTGGCCTTCTGTGAATCTCGTGCTCAATATAGCAGCGAAAACTGGCGAGGCTAAATTGAGCACTTCGGAATGGAGGCGAATCGATTTCTGATCTTCGCATGATCCGATTTGCAACACAAGGTCGCCAGCTGGGTCGATATCATGTTGCGACGCCATAGCTGAAGGTAGACCTCCTTTCGAGGTTGAAGAGCTAGTGTAGAAAGATTTGTGGTTGCTGTACGGAGAAGGAATGGATCGTGTATGACCCAAGATATACTGATTACAAGAGAGAATAAATTACTGAGACGAACATGTGTTGCCAATCATTTCAAACAAAAAGCTAAGCTTTTAATTCACGTTGGCTTGTTCGCAAGCACAGCTTTGAGGGGAAGGATGCCCCTCAAGTAGGTGACCACGCATTATATATTACTTCTGTTATACTTACGATATTTTGCGGCACACTTGTCCACGGTTAGCAAAATCAACACGTCCAATTATACATAAATCTTCTATGAGTGCGTGGCTATCAAAATTCTAAGCTCTTGCAAGATTTATCCTGACTATGAAGTCTAGCCCTCTCGCTATAAAAAGTTTGTTATCTGCAAAAGCAACCTCTCGCTGACGGTTTTCGATGAAGGCTCATTGTTGTGAAATCGTTCAATTAAACGCATCTAGAGCGTAGCCTAGGTTTTAGCCTCACGGTTACCCGAATAGGAAATGCTTGCTATTATCCACACCCCCGGAATCCCGCTTGCCTCTATTTTTATTTGTGTACTCAAGTTGGTAAGACTCGCTGATGCATGTATAGATATATTTCGGAGCTCCAAGAGATAACATCATTGAAAGTCATCTTCCGACATTCGCACAACCAAAGTCTCTCAAGCCAGCACCATGTATTTTCCCCTCCACCTCCCAATACTCCCCTAATTATCCCTCTCCACTGTCCTAGCCAAGCCCACACTCGAAGAACGATGCAGCCAAGGCAGCTGCTCGCCGAACGGATCATTCAAATGCGTCGTCTTCAATTCCGTATCTGTAAATTTATCGAAGTAGAAAGAATTCCGACTACTACTGTCTAACCCCCAGAATAGCAAGAGTGTGAAATGGATGCTGGGTGACAGTCGCAAATTGCCCGGGTGATACTTGCGTTGTTTCCTTTGTATTGTTTGTTTCTGAGCAATGAAATGTGGACAGGGAGCTGATGGTTTGATACCGCCAGACGGGTAGATGATTTGAGTGCCTTTACGCTCGCGAAGAGGGCTGGAAGCGATGAGTCTTCCCCACGCGGACTGGGTGGTTAGGATGTGTGATCGACTTGAGTGTAGGCTTCATGCTAGAGGAAGCGAAGGTTGAACGGTGCATTGACTTTGGACAGTAAGCAAATTGATATGTATAGCAGCTTATGGCGCCTGGGACCTGCAAAATATTGACCCCTCACGAGCGGTAACCCTGAATTGTTCTATAATACAGTGTATGTCATTTTGTATGGCTTGGGGCAAAACCGTGTTGTAAATTTATGTGCCTGAAACAGGTGACGAAGGCTTGAATTGCGCTCTGTATTGTCTAGTGGAGGAGTGTTTGGTATTGTTCGAAGGCCTCTGATCCGTTCTCATCAATCCCTATACTCACACCAGTGTCTCAAGCTAGTCTCGCAAGCACGTTCCATACCTTGACCTCTATGATTTCCTATTGATTCTCTCTCAGAGGGCACGACTTCACACCTCCCTCAACTGATGATTGCAGTATGCTCAACCATTGCGCTCTGCAAGTGTTTCGCAGTTCCATTCTTCATATGCCCCGCAATTACCATCCTCTTTCGTGATCTTGCCTTTGTTAATGCAGCTCAGACACAATCCTTTCTGGTCTGTTTGTGCTCTATACGCAGCCTTCTTCAAGACCGACCTGAAATTGACCACTCCAACATGCCTCATACACTGAGAGTGTTGATTGTGATACTCAACATCCTCGGAGTCGTTGGGCTTGTATGTCTCAAAATTCGAGACCTGCTTCATGATGTAAGGGATATTGGATTTGCGGGGTGTTTTCGACAAAGGCCAAAGATCCAAGCGACTTAGCTCTTGGAAGATGTATCCAATGATCGTGAGGAGGCCACACATTTGTAGGCCTACGCGATGATTGTTCCTAGATATGCACTTCGCACTGACATAGGGAGCTATGATATCCTCAATGGCGGTCTGTAGATCCAAAACACCCTCCTCACGTCGGCCATTGATGGAAGCTGGATTGTGGATACGTCAGTCAAGAGCTTCTTGGAATTTGTAAGCAGACTTACCCAGTAATCGGTCTGGAAGCAATTCCTTCGCAAGACCTGGGTCAGGAAGATCCACAAAATCCGCATTGTAGTAAAGCATAACGTCTCGTGTTATGGACCAGAACGCATGCTGGTTGCCAAATGCGCGTGCGATGTAGATCGCCTTGAAACATCGCTCGTCGCCCTTGAGTGTATCTATCCATGGCTTCATCCACAGCTCACTCCAACTCCCAAGTGCGAGCGAGGCATTGTACTTATCACACAATTTGGCTAACGTGAAACAAAGCTCAAACGTGATGTTTTTGTCGTTCATGTTCAACTTGAGGTGCAGAGCGTAGCAAAGCTTTATCATTGCCTCGGCGTCGTCTTCCGGGAGAGAGACAGAAGGGGCCTCGTAAGCGGATGGAGTTCGAAGAGCTTTGCCTTCTGCGAAATGAGGACCGAACATTGCAGCGAACACAGGTGAGGCAAGAGCCAGCACTTTAGAACAGACCTCGATCGCCACTTCATCTGGGCCGACCAATAGCACAAGGTCGCAATCTGGGTCTGCAACTACCTGAGAGCTAGATAGTGATGTGGTATCCGCCATCGCTATCGATTCCATGCGAAGAAGTTTGGTATCGATGTGAAGGTATTGTTGGTGTCTGGTAATGGGGAAGCTTTCAAGAAGATTTATAGGACACAGAACCGGAAACCCGATCTCAGCCTTACCAAAATCAAGAGCCTTGTATCACACTGTGAATGAAAAGTGACTGTAAATAAAGATTCAAAGAAAAATGTTATGTCTAACACAGTGGTAAGCAGCCCGTTGACACTTCAGCGTTCTGGAGTGAGTAGCGTTTTTGAGCGATGCCTCCTGATATACCACCGAAACAATGTGGCCAGAAGAGAGTCGTGCCGAAGTTTCTTGACAAAGTGAAGGCTTGAGGACCTCCAAAGGTGATAAAAGGTGAATGAAAAGCGGCATAAACCTTCCCATTAGGCTTCTGTTCCTACACGTTTTCGCAGCAAACAGGCTAACAGGCTAGCATCAGCAGTCCAAATTTGGCAGATTACCCGAATCAGATCTTTCATTTCTATTGAATTTAAGAACCTTCGAATCATGGCATGGTATCAAAAAACCTGGTTGAACACAGGCCTACGCCTTGGTTCGACAATAAAGGTTGTATCTGGCTAAGTCTTCTCACCATGACTCTGTACTCTGCATCCCCACTGTCCAACCACTGACCTTTTCACCATTCGTACCAAATCCGCCTCCTTAGATCATCAACCTCTCAACCTTATCTTTCAGCGACCGAATCTGTCCCATCAACTCGCTAGCCTCGTTCGTCGTAATACCTGGCCAAGGGTTAGCGTATATCTTCATTCATGCATTTTGAGATGGCGCATGCGTTCAGGGGAAGGATAGGTGTTTTCCTTACTTGCACTGATGACCGCCCTGCTCACACCACAAGCCCGACCCAAAGCCGTCTTACTGGGAACGTAGATATATGGCACATTTTTATCTTCACACAGAAGAGGCAGGTGGAGGAGGATAGCCTGGTCGTCGATTAGCTTGATACCAAAAAAAGAGCCATTAAGGTTTCCTACAAGAGGTGCAGTGTCTGCTGCGAGCACTATGATCTCGCTTGTGCCACGATTGAGGGTCTTCGTCGCTTCGTTCGCGCCTTTCTTCAGCCTGTAGTTCATTAGAATATTGACCTCTTTCGATTGCGTTAACACTTACTGGCGATAGTGTGAAGCTTGCTGGACGAGGTCCAAGATCTCCTGGCTAAGAGCCTGGTCGGCGATGGGCCATGCTGCTGATTGGTCTGCCATCGCGAGCTTCTACTTTGAGTGTGGGTCTTCGTGGTGGAGGAATGTGGTGTTCTTGCTTACGCTGTTGCAAAGGGTTCACTGCCGTAGGCTCGCCCTTTGCTGCGTCGTCGAAAGAGTGTTTAAGAATTTCACAAAAAACATCGATTCCTAGGCGTGGACTTTGAGGTTGTAGAAGCTAGCACGTGACTAAGTCACTAGCGATGCCAAGCCGCCATTCGATCCTCGAATCTCTCCATCTTCATCGTCACCACTAACATCAAAGTCCAGCTCTCTATCGTCTTGATCGACTATCTTCTATTCTACGCATAGTCATTCTCCGTCTAGGACCGCTGCTTTTACAGTCTTCAAGATGTCGTCAGATCTTTGGTATGCACCCTTCCCAGTTGCTTTTGTCTGCCTATCTGGCCGTGGGGCGACCTCCTGCGTAGGAGTCCAGGGGATCTGCTCCAAGCTTCCTGGATGTGAGACTCTCCGAGATAGCCTTTGCTGACATAGAGTGTCTTTGATAGCCCCGTGTATGCCGTTAGTGCCCCTCTGATCCCGCCTCTGTGACCTGCAGGAGCGCAAGCTTGAAGATGGCAACCATGATATACCTAATATGGATATTGACAATTCTGACAGCCCTTCTTCGGCGCTATGGGTTGCACCTCCGCCATCGTCTTCACCTGCTTCGGTGCCGCCTACGGAACAGCCAAGTCCGGAGTCGGAATCTCAGCAATGGGTGTCCTCCGACCAGATCTGATCGTCAAGAGTGAGCTACATCGCTATTTGCATTGAGGAAAGGGACCTAACCCACATGTTCAGACATTGTCCCCGTCATCATGGCCGGTATCATTGGTATCTACGGCCTTGTCGTCTCGGTCCTGATCTCCGACGGCCTGAAGCAAGAAATGGCACTCTACACCGGCTTCATCCAATTAGGTGCTGGTCTTAGTGTCGGTTTGGCTGGTCTTGCTGCTGGGTACTTTACCCCTCCTTCCCTCTGTTACCCCAATACTAAACCAAAATAACAAATTGCTGACAAGTGATGCCCAGTTTTGCAATCGGCATCGTCGGCGACGCAGGTGTGCGCGGTACAGCCCAACAACCAAGACTGTTCGTCGGCATGATCCTGATTCTCATTTTCGCCGAAGTGTTGGGTCTGTACGGGTTGATTGTGGCGCTGTTGATGAACAGCAAGGGCACAACGGATGTGACCTGCAAATAGGCGACAGGCAAGATTGGCACAAACAACGGACTTCGATCATGCAAAGACATCCGTATTCCTATAGGATCACGTTCTAATCTCAATCACCTTCACCACTGTATGAAAATAAGGAGAAAACTGCGCTAGTTGAGGGGGTGGTGGTAGTGGATGGAGGGTAGTGCTCTTTTGGCGTTCTTGTGCATTAAACTGTCGCGGTAGATAAGGGATTTGAAACATCTTTGATCTTCAATTGCCTTGTTGTGCTCCAGCTTTTGCTGCTTTCATCTAGGCAGTGGCTACAGAATGCTGGTCAAGCCTCATCAGTTCAAAACTAGCGAGTGAGAAGTTCACATGTTCACTCGCTTGGAGTACGTTGGAGGGAAGGAGAGCTCTGCGTGCCCCATTGATATAAGAGAAAGGGGACTGTTCCCTTCGCTATGCCGTACGCCGACGCCCTAGGTTTGAAAAGCAGAAACCCAGCGGAAAGTATAGGAGAATCATATCATCTACGTTCAAATCGCCCAAAGCAGCTTCACACTCAATAGGCTTCAGCATCCGCTTGCAGATGCAGATGTGAACACAGCCCATGTGCGTTCTCTCTCTCTCTCTCTCTCTCTCACTCTCTTAAGCGGAAATCCTCACGTCCTATCCAACCTCCTCCTCAAATTCTTCGTCCTCTTCATTAGCTTCTTGTACTTGTGCTTCTTCATCTTTAGCTTCCGCTGCCTCTTCACACTAATAGCACTCCACACCACCTCCTCACCCACCCGATCCAAATACTGCAATTGCCTTTCCCGCATGCGGCCCAAGAAAGGCTGATTTCGTGGCGCAGGTGGGAAATATCTAACGGAGCCTTCATCTGACGGCGAAGGCTCCTCGACGATGGGTGTGGTGTGTGTTTTGTAGGATTTTCCGCCGTTGGGTTGGGTGATTTCGTGGATGGTGAGGGTGGTAGTGTAAGATTTTTGGGTTGGGGCGAGCTGAGCTTTGGCTTGGTTTTGCTTTTGCGACTCCGATTGTGAAGGATCTGGTTGGGCCATTTCTTGGGCTGAGCCCATGGGGACAGGTGGAGGGGGTTTCATGTATGGGCGAAATGTTTTGACCATTTCTTGTAGGTTGATGTAGAGGGTTTTGGCTGGGATGTCGAGATTGTGGGTGGGTTGGTTGGCATTGGAGGAGGATTCTTGAGTCACGGCTTGACGGAGGTCCACTTCTTCTTGGGTCATTTGCTGAAAATTTTGTTCGTGGACGCCCGAGGCAGCACTCTCGAAGGTATCCACGGCGGATGATTCTGTGTAGATGACGTCTGCTGGTTTGGCCTTGGGTGGTGGCTTGACGTCGAATATGGAGGAGAACGCCGCGGCAGAATCCATAGGGGGTATTGGTGAATTTAAAGCCATGGGTCGGTGCTGCGAGAAGAAGGAAGCAGTCTGGATATCTATAGTGGTTGTTAGCTAGGCGATTATCTGCTGCCACGGGTGCACGGCTTACCAATGTGATGTATATGGTTTGTAGAAGGCACACTTGGCAGGCTCAGCGATGATTCAGGAGCAGTCTTTGCTACTGCCTCGGAAATGGGATCTTTCGTCTTGCGTTTGCTGGGGCGTCTACCCGTCCGTTTCTCAGCGCCCTCCTTGACAGGCGTTTTGGCATCTTTGGCAGGAGCCTCAGACGGCGTGGTGATAGCTCTGGGCTCATCTTTGGCTGAGCTTGATGCTTTCGAGGACGAATGCTTGCGCTGGTGTATGTGTGCAGAGGGACCTTTGGGAGGGCCTGCTATCAGTGCCTGGGAAGTCCTGGCAAGCGCGGTACAAGATAGGCAGGTCCAATTGTTGCTGCGAGCGATTCCACTGGAATATCGTGACAGCATGGCGCCGTGGATGAAGGTGGGTGACAAAGCCTGTCGGCGTGAGCTTGTAGAGTGACGAAGTGGAGAAGTTCTGTCGTATCGCCGAACTCGTTGGGGGCAAATGCCAAGCCTTCTATAATAGCCCACCGTAGACGGCGGCCGCCTTAGGCCGATATGACATTCTGCCTCAAGATAGCCTTACAACGTGTCTGTTTGCTTCCCAAACGGCCATTAAGGTATTGGAGATGTTTGAGTATCTGTATATTATTTGCACTTCTAAGCCACCCTTTGATAGTCTCGCATTCTACGGTCTTCGACTCCAATTCTTCTCCAATGTAGACGCTTTTGCTTTAATCGTAAAGCACGTTACTCGTCTAAGTCATGAGAACATGCGTCGAAGGAAGCTAGAGATGGCAAGAAAAGCAATGTACGCCGGCGAAAATGCACAGGGGTATAGCAAGGCGAAGGCGGTGGGATGGGATTCCGATTACCCTTGGCAACAGCGAGCCTGCAGCAGTGACTGGCCGCGAGATCCTGTTTTGCATCGGTATGCTGTCGATCGTCACAGAATGAAGGTCTTGACATTTGCCTGGATGGATGTTATCCTGCGCGCTTTGCAAACGTCACAGAATTAAGGTGGTGAGATTGTCCTGAATAATAGTATCCTGCACGCTCTGCATCGTTAGCTTCAACAGGTTCGTGTCCGTCGCGTTGGTAAAATGGACATAGAGTTCTCGGTCCGCGGTCCGGTTGAGGCTTCGAAATTTGCTTGCAAAATATTCGGATGCCGCTTTGTAGTCGTTCGATGCGCCGGTGTAGTCTGGGAAGTAGTCTCTGACTGGCTTCTCGGATATCTTCTCTTTGAAGAGATCGGTTTTGTTCAGGAACAGTATGATCGAGGAGCTCTTAAACCAGGTAAGGCTCATAATTGACTCGAAAAGGAGTAAGGCTTCCTGCATTTGGTTCTAGCAAATCATTTGAGTCAGCAGGCGTTCCATTGCTGAATGTAGTGGATCGCATACCGCCGTCTTGTCCTCGACCAGACATTGGTCATATCCGCTGAGTGCGGCGACGAACATGAGGCAGTGGACTCCTTCAAAGCAGTGGACCCACTTCTTACGCTCCGAACGCTGGCCTCCAACGTCAAACATGTGGTAATTGAGTTGTCCGAGCTCGAACAAAGTCTCTGTGATTCCTGTTGTACGAAGGCGAGACCGTAGAACGTCTTGATCACTTGGCAGATAATCTTTGGCAAAGAGCCGGTCGATGTTGGTGTAATAACTAAAGCTATGAGCGGGTGACAGCTGTAACATGAAGGTACGGGCTTACTATTGTATGTTATCATGAAGGGCATACTCGTTGCCGCGTTTTATACACTTTTGGACGGCCTGGTCTTCCCACAGTCCTTTCATAGCTGTTCGACACTGCGGTGGAAAAGTATCATCAGGACCAATGTCCGCCGCAGAAGCTATAATGCGTTCGTATTCCTGGTCAATGGTCAGATGTGAAGTGACGTGAGGGAGCTGTAAAAAGATTTTACCTGAGACTTATCGTTCCCGTAGTCTAGACCGAGCTCTCGCATCTCCTCTGCAATAATCTTGAATGCGACTATCATGTTCGAAAAGATGACTTGACGGACTTCCTTCCGCTCGTCCAGACGAAAGCCTTCCGAGTATATGATGCGCATCTGCTTGAGGATCGTTGATTTCCCAGATTCTCCAGCTCCCAGAAGCAAAATCTTCACCTGCTTCGCTTGTGCTTTCTTGTCCTTGCGAATCATTTTCTCGATCTCCAGGTTCTTCCTCCTATCCTCGCTATTCGAGCGCGCGAGGCTATTGCCTCCAGTTCTAGGGAAGCACATGCTGAAAACCATAGAGTCCCGCTCTTTGATGGTAGAAATTTCCCACTTGGGGCACTTGAAGGAAGTTCCGAGGTAAAGCCGTGACGAGCGCACTCTTCCCCTGAGGTTCTGGTTTCAGATGAACAGGACCAGTCCAACAATAGCCTTGGCCCACACGGTATTGTATTTATATGGGCAGAGTGAATTCTGCAAGTGGGGACTCGGGTGTGGAGCGGGAGATTATCTGTTACCAGAATGATGATAGTGAAGGAGGAAGCTCTTCGATGAGGGCCCAGAACGGTGAGAGCTGTGACAGGGCAAAGCGACTGCCTATGGGACGTACACGATGGTCAGTACAATATTTCAGCAGCGTTGTTGTGTGCTTCCTAAAGTAGTGAAGACACTTTTACGTTGATATTGTTGCAGGCAATGGCCCCCACCAAGCAGATTACTGCTTCTGAGATAGGAATTGACGTACGGGGCTTAGTCCCTATAAGCGGAGAGTACGAAGATCAGTGTAGCGTCATTCAGGAGACCACACTTGCGACGAGGTGAGTATATATTTGGAAGACCGTTGGGCAAGATCAGCAGCGTAATGGGCGGTCTGTCACCACTGGAATCTGCTCCTGTTACGCTCACAAGGGCCTGTATACTCGAAGATTGGAAAGTAGATGGCTGGAAGTGAAGCACACGAGCAGTCTCCAGGTGATAGAATGTTGGACTTGGAAGGCTATGAGCCGATGTGTTTCGTTTGCCGATTTGACTCGAAGTGAGACGTGGATTGCTCCGGTAGGCGACTTTATGCCGTGGAGCGCAAGTAGTCTAGTACTGCTCTTGATAGGGCCAATGGAAGATTCAGTATTGCGCAGTCATGAAGGCATTCGCCCGCTATTATGTGATGGTGGGGAAAAGGCAAGTGGTTGCCGTTAAGCTGCATCTGCAGCTGAACGGTGAACGGTCAACCGGGAAGGTGCACCACCATGCATTGATCATTTCCGACTCTGAAACAACAGAAACTCACGTGGGAGCGGACCCTAAAATGCCCGGCCTTGTCGCTTTAGGTAAGCGCTTCTCCCCTGAATGAAGTGCCCGAAGGGTGTGAGGGTCTAAATGACATCTCGCGCTACGAGCACCCATCTTCCTTCCTCAATTTCAGCTTCAGCTTATTTCAACCTCTTTCAGTCCTTCATTCATGTTACGGCGCCTACTCCTCTCATTGCTACCATCTTGGTGCTCCTTGAATAATGACAGACTCTGACCCTCATTGGTCATGCATGCCTTTCTACATCGGGCTCTGTTCTGGTCACTACCTAGCATACAAGCTCGTTCTTCGGTTGGGAAGTGAAACCGCCTTCCATTATACCGCCTCATACAGCCCCCACACGCTGAGGCACGACATCAAGATACAGTCTCGCTCGGGCACAGAGCCCCAGAACATGACTTCATTGCCATCTCGGAAGCTTGTTTAATAGGTCAAAATTTGGCTAGTTGATCGCCAAGTTCTTCATATCGAACGTGCCACGTCGCTGGTCTGGTCCGAAATATCGTATGCGGCTGAACCATTCTCGGATTCGCTACAATCACTTACGTGGGTTTCCGCGAGATGGCTAGTGTAACGTTTTTCTTGAGTCTGTCACATTATAAAATTGCTAGCACCGTTCTCTTTCTGCAACACCTCAGATCTCTGCTTGCTTCTTCGTGGAAACCTCAAACTTTATATGCAGACCGACAAGAGAAATAAATTAAGTGAGAGGAAATCAAATGGACTTTTCCTAGCTGCCAACTTTTCAGCGAGAATGAGACCGGTCTGGGTCTTGATCAATTGGCTTCTATGATATGCCGCAGACCTATTTCCTACGATTACTTTTGGCCGCCCTGTCAACCATATCGGAAATGCCGGACTGGCATTATGGATTTTTGGGCCCCATTTTCTTTCTTTCAAACACGTTGTCGTCCGGGTAGAGAGCTCCTAAAACAGGCAATCACCTTCCACCAGTTGGGAATTAACTAGTCGAAACGGAAGATTCAGATCTTGCTCGCAGGATTCATGGACCTAATTTCCACATCGGATTCGCTCAAGCCAGGGCACAGCCTAGATCCTGATCTGGCATCGTTTCAACTCCACAATCGTGTATTAGGCCTTTTCATTCGACGAAACTTGGTTTCAAGATGCGAGCATTCCATGACAAGGTATAAAGCCATCAATCCCATCTGTGGGTCGCCCAGTCCACACTTGCCTACTTGAAACGACAATTATAGACCGTACCTCTGTTTGAGCTCTGGCGATGCCATTGAGTGTTGCAAATACCTCTCCTGGGTGCTTCCAAGACCCGAATCGTAGGTTCAGGTCCGGACAAGTTAACCTGGTAAGTCGTAAGTCGATCACTCGGTCCATTTCCGTTCGTTTGATGAACATAGATAGCAATTTTTGTTTCCAGAGCTCCCGATGAGGCAAGAGCAACCGCATTCCACATAAATTCTTCATTCGAGTGTTTCTCCATACTACATCGCGAGTGATGTTTCGTATCTTGTCTTCATGTTTTTTCATAGCCACAGGAAAGGACAATCTTAATTCTTTAATCCAAGTTTCATGCAGCTAAATTGAAAATAGCGATCCTTCTCCATTCCAGACCGGCTCAGAATGAATTCTGTCACAATTAGGGCATACGGGCCAGCGATGCAATGGCTAACAAAGCCGGCGTGTGATCCAGTGGCAGGACTGTCCCAGTTGGGCGATAGCGCGTACACAGATGGAATACGTCATATGATTTGCTCTCAGTCGTGTTCTTAGGATGCTTGTCGAGCAGAGCACAGGGCAATCCGTATAATAGCATGGACTCTGAGAATGTAAATCTGCTAAGATATGCTTATCTCAGACTTGAACGTCCAGAAGATTCGACTGATCGATACGGCTAAGAGCCTCTATCTCGTACCGATTGTTCTTGATTCATCAGGGTCTATACATTGATGTGACAATGGGCTAGACAATAGCAAAGAGATCTCTATTAAAACGATTACTCAACTCCTCCCGCTGGCTACCAGGTGCAGACGCGCAACATCTAGGCCAGGTAGAGATAGCAATGCGACCCATGCACACGATGCACACCATCTTAGGCAGCCCGTCCTCCAATTCTACATATGCACTTGAAACAGCCCTCACCGCATTTGTTTTTCAGACATGAATATCAGCAAAGGTCTACAGGGGCCGAGAATCGGCACAATATGGTTTTGGGGAAAGTAGGCCTATTGGAGAGGAAGAACGCGATGAGGCTCGATTGAAGAGTGTCAAAAGTGCGGAGGGAGGTGGCTTGCGGCAATCATAAGCGAGGCGACCGCGAAGGATGGCCTGATTCGGTGAGGATGCAGTGAGTATGTAATTTCTTGGCAGCTGACCAGAACATGCTGCAGGTTCGTGTTAGCAGCTGCAGGGAATCTTTTGAGCCCACTACCATGCTGCAAAAGACGAAAGTATTTACGCTTCCTCCAGTCAAGCGTCACTTAGGTCACACTCCAACAAAAATGTGGCTGTCTGCCATGGCTTACCCTGCTATTTCCTCCTCAAGCAGATTGTCCACACGTGGCACTACTGATAATGGTGCTTGGGGGCGGCTGCTTCATGCAGAATATGCTTCAAAGTGTAAAAGACGGTGTAGGCCTGCAGCCGATTTGCTGTGTCTATATAGCTATGACTCTTGCCATTTGACATCCGCTGATATCACCTAACAACAGTCACGACATTGCTCCCAAACATTGTCCAGTGCGACCCCAAGCTTTGCACCTCAAAAGCGTTGATCAACCTCCAGCCTTTCTCATCTTCTACTCAAACCGTTATCACTACCTGTCATGGATCAATTATACATAACGCCTGGCCCAGAATACTGCGGCTCACCAATGTCCTTCGCTCACGTCCCAGAGCTCGTGCCCTGCAGCTACGACGATACCTCAACCGACCCCAGCCCAAGTCCTCCAATGGTGAGTTCTTATCTCCATCGTCTACATCAACATCGAAAACTTACAATGTTCTCTCCAGACGTACTCCAGCCTCGACAACTACCAAACCTCCTACTCCAGCCCCACAACCTACCCCCAATACATCGAAACGCAGCCTCAAATCATCAACTCAATCGAATTCACCGACCTCACCCGCCCACAACTGGAAGACCGCCGACGGCGGCGCTCAAACACGACTCAAGACAAAGAAATAGTCTCCAACATGCGCATCCGCCGTCGAGCCCAAAACCGCGCCTCCCAACGCGCCTTTCGCGAACGCAAAGAAAAACACGTCCAGCACCTCGAAGCCGAGCTCTCGGAACTCGAAAGCAAGCACCGGACCCTAGCCAAGTCGTACACAGACTTGGATAGCACACATGCGCTGTTGAAGCGGGAGGTAAGGCAGTTGAAAAGTGAACTCGAGTCTGTGAAGTCGAGTCGAGAGGGTTCGGTCATTGGGAGTGATGGGAATCAGCAGTCATCGGCATCGACGACTTTCTTTGATCCATTCGCGTCTGAAGGCTTTTTTGGGGGTGGGGGTGTCGAAATGGGGTTCTAGAGGTTGACACGTGAGGGTGGAGGAGTTTGGTGTTTCGATGGCGATGGCGATGGCGACGCGATGACGATGTGCGATTGCTTGCGTACGGGTTTCGGTGCGGGCTTCAATGGTGTGTTTTTAGCGGGGAGGCAACCTTTGGGTGATATTATTGTGTTCTCTTGAATCTACCCAGGCAAATCGGCCTGATTGGCTGGTTGGTTGGTTGGTTGGCGTTCAACCGCAATTTATACCACTTCTTACCTTCATCACTCCGTGTTCTTGCGATTGGACTATCAGCTTTTGTTGGGATGTTTGATCGAGTGATTGCGAGAGCCTGGGCTCGGGTCTGAAGTCTGAAGAGCTTCTGAAGAGCTTATTACTGCGCCTTATACGGAGCAAGCGTTCGTTCTACTCTTGTATCCTGTTCTTCTATGACGAGCGATGGCGGTGGAGCAATCTTTATCGAAATCCGATCCACGATCTATCCATCCCGGCATGAATAAACAGAGTTGCAATAATGACGAAGAAGTAACGGCAAGTAGAATCATGGCATGTCACGGTTTGAAAATGCAATTTTCGTCGCAAAAACTTACCCCACAATCTACAATCTCCTTGGCCGAACATGCATCTCGGACGCCCGATTCTGGGTTTCCCATTGTGGTCAAGTGCTGACTACCTTACGCCGTGGAACGAGCATTTACTCGACTGGGATGGGTTCAGTAATCAACAAATGCGCGACCCAGAAAGACAATCTGGCAGAGCGTAATGTTGCATTTCAGGGTAGCTGTGCGCGGAAATGGCTTGCTGCAACGCACTGTAAATGCTCCCCCCAAGGTGTTTGTCGCAAAACTAGCTTGCTGAAATTAAGAGGGGATCATAGTGCATGCATGGCTTTTACCACGTGGTAGTGTGACATTGGAGTAGGCGGGCTGCATGTGGGCGTTCGCGACCGAAGGGCGGAAGAGGTTTCTCGTTCGTCGAGGGATTTAAGGTTTGGCGAGATCGAAGATCTGGGTTGGGCGTTATCTTGTAATGTGCAAGCGGTGTAGGATTTGGGGAATGCAGGTGCTCGTTGGTAGATACCGTGTCAGCTGTTCGCACGCATGGATGCAAGTATTTGGATTTCGCGGGCACAGTGATGGTCTTCTCTGCTCGTAGTGGTGCTAGTACGAGCGACATTGAGGAGCTCTTCCGTACTGTGAAGATGTCTTTGGGGGGGTAGAGTAATCGATATTCGCCGATGTTATCAGCCTCGCAATTGCCGTCATGAGCTGGAGGCTATAGATTGCCGATTGTGTCTCGAGCGTCCGAAATCGCTCCAAGGGGGTTGCTTGGGTGAGTTCTATACCTGTCTATAGTTCTCACGTATGCTCTGAGATGTGCGCGGTCAGCTGAAACAAGATAAGCGAGCTTTTCGAGGCTGGAAGGCTGAGTAGATACCAAATTGAAATCATGCGGCTGCTTTTAGGGCGGATGTTTCAAGACTCTGAAAGGGGTGATTGGCAGTTCATCCATGTTGGCGATTTGATGGGCAGAGTTCAAAGGGGCTATGGCTTGTAAGGTGTCTGTGAGTACTGGCAAAGTAGATTGTGGGTCTTTCATTTGACATAAGGCGTTAGCCCCCACCCAAGTCGAAAGTACTGCCAGAGCTTCTGATCATCGGTGCGTTAACGAACGAGTAGGTGTAAGCAGCCCAACCTCTGTGCCGTCGCCGTGCTAAAGGAGGGCTAGGAGACAGTGCCGATGTCGGAAGACACTGTCTCTGATGCGCTAGCAAAGATGAACACGAATCGAGCTCTTTGAAAGTGCCACTGCATTTGCATCTTGCACTTGCATATCTTATGGTGAGGATTTAGGTCGACGGCACGGTAAGTACGATTTTGCCTTTACACCCTGAGAATCAGTGAGCCCATAGCCTTGCCGTGTTGAGTCGGTTTCACGTACTCTTTTCCAACAACAGAAAGGCTATGGGCAGACCTTTAACTCCATATCAATCCAATCTTCTTCCCCCTTCGATAGCAAAGGGACCCCATCGTCAACGGTGGTTTCTATGGTTTCAAGCGGGGCCTGTTCCTCGAGGTACAAGATTCCGCAACGAAAGGTCGTAGACCACGTCTTCGATTTTCTTAACCTAACCCCTTGAAGTCAATAATGATCCTCTCTGAAGTATTGGAATACTTACGTTATACTTGATGCTATCACTTCGTCTCCGAAGCGCGTCATTCTTGAGATTCAGTATCTGAAAGCCTGCATGAAGATCCTTGACGAATCGACTGATCTCCAACGGTCTTTGATAGTCTCCTAGCGTCACAGAATTGACAGCCAATCGTGCCAACTCTTCAATGAGAGTTATGAGAGATTGTAGATACTCTTCAATTGTCAAGTGAAAGGCGTCCTGTTCCTTGAGGCTGACAGGGACTGTATCCTGAGATCAGCGGTTTTATATGCAGCGGTACTGTCGCTTCTTACTATGAAGTAGCTTTCCCACCCCCTCGATCGTGAACAGCTTTCCATCATTCTTGAGCCAACCCCAGAGAACGACAGCCAAGCTCTAATGCTCGTTAGAGAGAAATTTCGATTCCACTTTGCCGAAACACCCACAATGCTCTGCATCTCCCTTGACCACATGCTATTGTACTTGTAGTATGGATGCTTCGACGCTAACTCGTTGAGCTTGGCGACAGTCTCGACTTGTTTGCCGATAGATTCCCAAGCTTCAGCAAGCGTAACGCCGACTGTGCACACGGATCAGTGTGAAAATTGCGGCTGAGATCGGGATCGAAGAGCAAAGCTAACGTTCTGCTTGAGAGATAGAGTGGGCTCGGGAGAGTATTGACATTGTAGTCCTGTCTGGCCAAACATTAGAAAGGTCCCCTGGTCGCAATATGGATGCGAAAGATGTACCCTGCTTTTCCATTGACTGTACTAGGTTCCGTAGCTCCTCCCGAACCTGCGAATCTTCGTCGAATTTAGTCTGGAGCTGCTCGAAGATAGCTGGGCTGACCATTCCCTGGGATGCAGAGCCTACGTTTGCCATGACGGACTTGATTCAACAATGTTCCCCCACAGACAAGCTTAGAGGAAGTTTTCAAGAGGGCAGGTGGTTGTTTGCTATATCAATTCATTGTTCTCTGTAGAAGATCGGCGCAGGGGTAATTATCGCGCTAGTAAGCGACCGCCGCACTTAGACCTTCTGTGATCCTCTCGACCACCCTCAAGGCAAACACAAGGCACAGGATATACACTTCTTTGCGACCTTCCAGCCGATCTTTTACAATGGCTCCCGCAACTGTATGTATTGCACCGCTTTGCTGTTCTGCCCTAGCCTTTTGGCTAGGGTCTCACAGAGCAGTAGGCTAAGTGCAATGTAGAAAACCCAACGTACGAGCGCCTTACGACAAGCACCTCCCAAAGGCCAGAAACCTGGCAAGATCACCAAGAAGGTAAGTGAAGCCGTGCTCTAGCCTTACTTTCTTGCAATGGAACGACAGCTGATCGTTTGCTCGGACACAGTTCATCATCAACGCCTCCCAACCTGCCTCAGACAAGATCTTTGACGTCGCTGCCTTCGAGAAGTTTCTCCACGACAAGATCAAGGTCGACAACCGAGTGGGTAACCTGGGCGACACAATTACCATCAGCCAGCAAGGAGATGGGAAGATCGAGGTCATCGCACATACACAATTCTCTGGGAGGTACCTGAAGTACTTGTGAGTATATGCGTCCAGTATGGGCACGATTGAGATGCTGATGCGGGTGTCCAGGACGAAGAAATTCCTCAAGAAGCAGCAACTGCGGGATTGGCTACGTGTGGTCTCTACATCAAAAGGTGTCTATGAGCTCAGGTTTTTCAATGTGGTCAATGATGATGCGGATGAGGAGGATGAGTAGAGGGGGAAGCTACGGGAGGACAAGTGCAGCAGCTCTAGATTCATCTGGTTGCAATACCAGCGAATGACGAGTCATGCTTCTAATTTTACCTATGCCTCCTATGCATCCAAATGATAAAATGCGACGACGGCAATTTCATGCTCACAAAGCCCCCAATCAAAGACCCTATCATTGCTAATTATCCATAGTTCATACTACGCATTAGCTCGAGCTAGCAATGGGTTTGGATTTCGCTCTTCCAACCTATTTACCGTGGTGCCATATCCAAAGAAACTGGAAGGTAGGCTGTCTAAATAGGCACAACGTTAGAGACTAGACGCTTGGCACCTGAATACGATAGTCTCCAGGCTTCCCCAACGTAACGCAACATCTTGATTCCAGAGCTACAGCAGTAGGGAGTAGATACTTTCCAAGTAGATATGCCGTCCTCGGATACAATGATATGCACCGAGACATGATAACTCCTTTTATTTCGCATTGATCTAGCCTTACGAGAAGTCATCACAAAAGCTACCGTGGATCCCCTCACAGCTTTCAGCCTTGCCTGCGGTATCATTCAAGTCGTCGACTTCAGCACCAAGGCGGTGAAAAAGTGCCGAGAGCTTTACAAAGACGGTTCTCTATCCGAGAATGAAGACGTCGAAGAGATGGCCACCCATCTCACTGGCCTTCGGACCAGGCTGATTCTACCAAGTCAATCGAATGAGGACGAGCTTTTGGACCTTGGCGAGAAGTGTTCTGACACTGCTCAGGCTTTGATAGTAGAGCTGCAGACACTCAAAGTCAATGGGCCTTACAAGAAGCGACAAGTAATTCGAAAGTCGATTAAGGCTCTATGGAAGAAAGGTGCCATCGATGAAAGTCAGAAGCGACTCGATGATTACAGGAAGCTTCTGGATAGCCGTGTTCTCATTGACTTAAGGTGCGTCATCACCTCAGCTCAGTCGACTGGAGCACGACTACTTTCGATTTGAGTAACCTCATAGGCTTTCCAGCCATTGCAGAGGGTAACAAAAAAACTGAGAGCAGCTCGTCAATAACGTCGACTACCCCAATAACTGCTCTTCTCTTTACAAAAATTGTGTATACAGGCTTCTGTGCCCTTACAATTGCCATTCATTCTGACACCAGGCCAGGGATGCTGATGAATGTCTTTATTAAAAAGCGCGTTGGTCTTTTGTCGCTTCAACAGCAGCAGGACTTGCAGAACTTAGATCAGAAAGTCCAGACAATAACTGAAAGTCTGGCGCGGGGCCCGAAAAGCTTTGACGAGCTGAAAATCCTCGTCCACAACGAAAGCGAATCAATTAAGCAACATATCACCAATGAAGTCCAGCGACATGAAAGGGACTTGGCTCATGATGTTTACCATAGGCGCTATCTCGGAAGCTTGTGGTATCCTGAAATAAAACACCGGGAAGAAACCATTAAGGAGGCTCATGCGAGGACATTTCGATGGATCTTCGAACCAGATGTATCCGACAAGGCAGTCCGTCGGTGGCACAGTTTCGTTGAATGGCTTGCAAGTGGGCAGGGCACCTATTGGATCAGCGGTAAAGCTGGATCAGGAAAGTCAACGCTGATGAACTGCATTCATTAGGATGATCGGACTCTAAAGTTACTAAAGCTCTGGTTAGGGACAAAAGAGGTCTTCACTCCTAGCTTTTTCTTTTGGAATGCAGGGAGCACGTTGGAGAAAAGCTCTGAGGGCCTAGCGAGATCGCTGCTCCACCAGGTCTTCGATAGATATCCAGAGCTGATTCCCATTCCAAGTCAAGCGTCGGCCAGCTCAGGGCCCGGTGCCACATCCGGACAATCTTATAGACCAATTGGAGCTTGGACAGAACGGCGACGTCAGGCAACCCTGCAAAGCGTAATGCTGAAGGCGAAGGGTCTATGTCGCATGTGCATCTTCATCGATGGGTTGGACGAAATTAGTGGAGATGAGCATGACTTGATCACATTGATCCACAATCTGCAAACAATCGACGTTAAAGTATACTTGTCGAGTCGGCCACATCGGTCATATAATGACGCCTATGGTTCGTATGCGATGCTAAGATTGCAAGATCTGACTGAGGGAGACATCGAAGCATGTGTCGGATAAGCTGAGTGCTTTATTACTCAAGCAATTCTCTAAAAAGGAGGCCTCCAACCTTTTCGATATCGTAGTAGGAAAGGCAGATGTACGGCGGACGATAGGCCAGGGTAGGACACAATCAAAAATCCAAAAACCAAAATTTCAAAAACCAAAAAATGATCTGCGGCCCCACCGCGCAGGCTTTAAAATCCAGTTTTATTAATTATTACTAACGTTAAAGATTAGTCGCTACTCGTATAATTCCCTCTTTTTATATTTATTTTATTTATTATATAATAAGAATAAGATATTTAAATATAATACCGGCGGTCGTATAGTTATACTTTTTAAAAACTATAAGGATAAGATCCTTTATCGTCTTTTTATATTAAAAGAAATATAATTATAAATTATTAAATAGCTTAAAAATTAAAAATTTATTTAGATTAATCTTTATATACTCCGCCGGCGCCTTTAAGTATAGGAGGCTTTATAAATTATTTATATAAAAGACTTAAAAAAGCTACGAGATTATATTCGGTATATAATTTATCGACTCGGAGTTTATAATTAAGAGATACTTAATTAATTAAAAAATAAAGGCTATAAAATATTAAAGGATAGTCTCGTATAAATTCGACTAGATATAAATTTATAACGAAGGGAGAATAACCGAGAGGCTTAAAAATAGGCGGATAATATAATATATTAATTTATATAATAAGAGTTTAGGAAAAATACTATATAAAGTATAAAACGAGGGTATTTAATAGAATACTTCTAGAAAAAAGACTAGTTAATCTTTTAATATATTATATAATAAAGCTTTACTCTCTTTTTATATTATATAATAAAGCTTTACTCTTTTTTCATATTATATATTAATAATTTTAAAGATCGATTATTTAAATAATATTAAGATCTATTTCTAGTTATCGTAGAATAATAATTATAAGATATATAATAAAAAAGGGGAGAATTTATCGTCCTTAATCTAAATTTTATATAATTAATCGATAACTATAATAAATTAACCGATTTTAAAATTAAGATTTATACTAGAATCGATACCTATATATATTATATCCCCTAGTTTTAATATAGTATTACGAATTATATATAAATTAGTATTTTATAAGGTTATCTTAATATTATTTTTAACCTTAAATTATAATCTCGCTTTATATAATTAAACTATAGGTTAAAAATAAAAGTAATAACCTATATATATATTATATTATAATAGGTTTTCGAACTAAACCTCGAATTCAAAAAATATTATATATATAGTATAAATACTTCGAATTAACGGATCGAGTCGTAGTAGGCCTAATTAACTAAAACTATAACCGGGATATAAATTTAATTCTTCGGAAATCTTTATATAATAGATTAATTCTCGAAGGATAAAAACGCGGATATAATTACTCTCTTTATAATTTACTTTCCCGTTATCCGTCTATAGGTCGAGTAATTCGTAGATAATTAAAATATATATTAAATTCGTAAATAACCCTACCGTCTAAAAATGATTTCGGGGAGATTATATAATTTATATTAATAATTAAAAGTAGAGATTAAAAACTATAGCCTTAAAATAGATACCGAGAAATTTAAAGAGCTTCGGCGGGATATTATTAATTAAGGTAAATTAATTTCTTTTTATTTAAATATTTATATTATATAATAGCGGTAAAGCCTTATCTCTAAAATTTATATTATATAATAATATCTAACCCTTTCTATCTTTATATATATATTATATAATTACGGTCGAGCCCTTTCGTCTCGAAGATTTATATTATATAATAATATCTAACCCTTTTTATCTTTATATATATATTATATAATAAATACTAAATCTTTTCTATTTAAGTATCTAAATTATATAATTAATAACTATAAAGATCTTTATTATTTTAAATTAATAGTACGAGGTTAACTTTCTTATATAGATAAGGATATATATTTTTTATTATCTACCCTTATATAATATAATAGTTTTCTATATAATCGAGGCTTTAATCCCTATTTACCGCTAGTAATCTTTAAGTATTAACGCGAATTATTTTAATTTAAATACTATTAAGCCCTTCGTATAATAATTAATAATTACGAAATTAATAAGTATAAGCCTAGATTAGAATAATATTCGAAGTTAGAAAATAGATTTAATTAAGATAGGCCAGATTAACGACCGATTTATAATATATTATCGGGGAATTTATTATACGAAGAAGTTTTATCCGAATTCTTCGAGGCCTAGCTAAAGACTTTAATAGATATTATATAAATATTTTCTTATATAATAATTTACTTAGTCTCTCGTCTTATTTTTAAAGTTTCTTATATAGTAGCGTTTAAACTTTCTCGTATAATAGTATTTAAACTTTCTTGTATAATAATATTTAAACCTTCTCGTATAATAGTATTTAAACTTTCTCGTATAGTAGTATTTAAACCTTCTCGTATAATAGTGTTTAGACCTTCTCGTATAGTAGTGTTTAAACTTTCTCGTATAATAGTTTTTAAATTTTCTTATATAATAGCCTTTAGACTTTCTCGTATAGTAGTTTTTAAATTTTCTCGTATAGTAGCTTTTAAACCTTCTTGTATAATAACTTTTAAACCTTCTTATATAATAATTTTTAAAGTTTAGATTTTATTATATAATAGTTTATCTTCTCTTTAATTTCCTCTTAACTTTATTATATAATAAAATTAAACGAAGACGAGTCTCGGATATTAATAAATATTTATCCCTACTTTTAATAAGTATATACTCGGGATCTTCGATATTATAAAGCCTACGATATTATAAATCCTCGATTAATATAAACCTTATTCTTATCTTCTTATTATTATATAGTTAAGTTTATTAAATAATTAATATCGATGATTTACTTAAACTAAATCGTATTTAATTTACTTTATTATTAATCTATACCTAACCTACTTTATTATTAGCCGACTTTTTTATTTATAGGGTTAAACGCCGTATAGACGAGTCTTTTATTTATATATAATAATTAAAGCCGATTCCATTTAAATTCGAATAAATTAGGTAGTGAATATATTAACTAAAGTTACCCCTAGCCGATTAGAATAACGGACGGAGTATTAGTTTTTAATAATTATTTATATCCTCCTATATATACGAGAGGCCAAAGTAAAAAAAGAGGTTCGCGTTATATAATCAAAATTATATTATTAAATTAAAATAATAAATTACTTTTACTCGGTACCCTCTATTAAATTAAAAAGCGAAGGCTTCGTTAATTAATTAAAAAACTCGAGTTAATATATAAATATAATTATATAAGGTATAACCTACTTTAATTAAAGATATCCTAAATAATAATATTATATATTAACTCGATATTAAATATTTAGATATTTAGACTCTTTAATTTCTTAATTATATAATATATTTATATTATATATTTTTTAGATTCGGTGATTATCTATATCCTATAGCGCGAAATTCAAAATCATTTCGATTTTATTAAAAATACTTTTCTATTAGAGCGAATATACTTTCGGAAATTATACTATAACTACCGAATTCTTATTAATAAATAGTTCTTTACTTAAGTAGTTAAGAATAAAATCTTATATAAATTATTTAAAAGTACTTCGTATACTCGTATAATAAAATAACTCTTTAAGGGTAATTAATTTAAAAAGACGAATAAAGATAAAAAGTATATAATTATTCTAGTTTACTAAAAACTAGTACCTCTTAAATAATTTAATTTATCGAAAATTAAACCGGAATTCTAATTTAAAGAAGAAGATAAACGGCCTATTAAATAAGAACTTAGTCTTCGTATAATAAAGAAATCTCGTTATTATATAATAAAATCTAAACCTAAACCTCGTATAATAATTAAAAACGAGCCTTATATAATAATTAAAAACGAGTTTTATATAATAATTAAAAACGAGTCTTATATAATAATTAAGAACGAGCCTTATATAGTAATTAAAAACGAGCCTCGTATAGTAGTTAAAAATAAACCTTATACGTAAAATCTAAAGTTAGAATTAAAGTCCTAGACGCTAGCCCGGAAACGGTCTTATACGGAGCTTTTTTAGGGCGATAATAAACTTCTTAAAAATCTAGTTTACTACTACCTCGATCGTATAATATTATCTTCGGTACCTCTCTCGTTAAATAATCGGATTTATATAATATTACGAGATCGAAGTTTAAAGTTTATTACGAACGAAATAAATATAATTATTCTTATTAAAAAATCCTTATTAAGAAATCCTTATTAAGAAATCCTCTTTTAATACTACTCTATAATAAACTTTAAAGTTTATATTATAATAAATCGAGACTACTCCTATTATCTCTCGTATAAAAGTCGATAAAACTATATTTACTACTTATACGACGGTAGGTACTCGGTAACTTAATTATATAATAATTAAGAATACTCGATAACTTAATTATATAATAACTAAGAATACTCGGTAATTTAATTATATAATAACTAGGAATACTCGCTAATTTAATTATATAGAAATAAATAATACTTCGCTACCTAATTATATAAGAAATTAAACGAAGGTAATAAAAAAGATTATAATTTAAGGTAATAAAAAGGGCGAGAGAAATAAAAAAAAAAAAAAAGATAATATATTTTAAAAACTTAACCTCTCGTATAATAAATAGATTTAAATAAAAGTACTTTTCGAGAGTTTAATCTCTCGTATAATAAATAAGTTTAGATAAAAGTATTATTCGAGAGTTTAACCTCTTATATAATAAATAAATTTAAATAAAAGTATTATTCGAGAGTTTAACCTCTCGTATAATAAATAAAGTTAAATAAAAGTATTATTCGAGAGTTTAACCTCTCGTATAATAAATAGGTTTAAATAATTAGAGAAGCGCTATTCGAGAGCTTAACCTCTCGTATAATAAATAAATTATAATTATTTAATTAAATAAAATATATATTAATTTATCCTCGCTTTAGTTATATAAATAGTTTATTAAAATATTATTAACTCGTATAACCTATTAATTTTAACTATTATATAGAAATATAAACTATAATTAAGCCCGCTTAGGTAGTATACCTACGTATACTCTCGCCTAAATACTTTATTATACTAGCCTATACGCTTTTTAAAGGCTCGAAAAAAAAAACTATTTATTATATAAGAATTACTATAGAGATTACCTTACTCGATAAATTAATAATAGTATCTTTATTATTTTTAATACCCGCCGACTCCGATTCCGACTCCCCGTAGTTTTTTTACGACTCTTTACTCTCTTTATCCTCGTTATTATCCGATAATTTATCAGACGGCGCTCTAAGCGCACCGTTATATATAAAATAACGAACTATATAATCTTATTATTTATAATTACTATACGACCCGTTAAAGTAGTTAAATAGATATTAATATTTAAAGAATATCTTCCCCCTATTAAAATTAATTTATCCTAGTATAAAATATACCGTATAAGGCCCGGCTACTCGGCGGAGAGTAGGAGTAATAAAAGGAAGGTATTTATAACTCTATATTAAAATCGCGTTAATATATAACGGGCGGTTTATATAAATTCGCGCTATTATTATAACTAAAGGCCGAGCGGTAATATTTCGTTTTAAAAAACCGAGTACGACCTAATTTAATACGGAGTATATAAAGAGGCCGAGACCCTAGTTAGCGATATTAAACTAGAAATAATCGCTAATATAATTAAAATAATAAAAAGTAACTATATTTATTTAAGATATTTATATAATAATTAATTATTATATAATAAAATTAAAGAGTTATATAAAAAAGAGTTAAAAGATAAAAGATACGTATAATAAAAAATAAATATATATAATAAAGAGGAAAAAAGAAGAAAGGGAAAGAATTATATAAAGAATTCTTAATATAAACTCTTAACCCTACCCTTTATATTATATAAATTAATTATATTATTATCCTCGGATATACTTTATAATCGATTACGATATAGTTTATATTAAAGACGATTTACTATATAATACTCTAGGGTTAATTAAGTAGGAGCTTTACTATATATTTAACTTTAAATACTTTTTAGGCTATAATTCCCTAACTAGCTCTAAATAATTATATAATAAATCTTTAATATACCGGGAAAAATAGTCTCTTCGTATATAATCTAAGGTTACGTTATATTTTTAGAGTATTATTATATAATCTTTAAGAGTTAATTAAATAGGAGTTATTATATATAATTTATTTTAGGTATTAATTAAACCCTAGTTCTTTAACTAACTTTAGGATATTATATAGTAAATCGTTTAAATACTAAGAATAATAATCTCTTCGTATATAATCTATAATTATATTATATTCTTAAAATATTATTATATAATCTCTTAAAGTTAGTTAGGGAATCGTAATTTAAAAAATATTTAAAATTAAATAAACGGAGTAGCTTTTATTAATAACCTAATAACGATTTATACTCGTATAAGAAATAATTAAAATAAATTTATACTCGTACGTAACTTATATTCTAAACGATTTACTGTATAATCACCGTGTTATCGTTAGCGGATTATCTGGTTTTAAAGCCTGCGCGGCAGGGCCGCAGATCATTTTTTGGTTTTTGAAATTTTGGTTTTTGGATTTTTGATTGTGTCCTACCCTGGCCTATCGTCCGCCGTAAGATGGGGTCTTTCTTTGGGTCGACTTGGCAGTCCGGGAGCTGATCAGAGGCCTCAAACATGAAGACAATGTGGATCAGCTAGACAAAAATCTTCGGTTAATGCCGTCTGACATTGAGGACATGTACGCACACATGCTGAGCAATATCGAACAGATCTATCGACACCACGCCGCGTTACTGCTCCAGATGACACTTGAGGGTATAACAGATTCCTTGTTGGACGTCGCTCTTGCACTCCATAGAGCGTTCGACCAGCTGCCTGAATTGTCCGTGAAATAGGCCATATCTTTCTGCGACGCCACCAGAAGAAAAATCCCTACAATATGCGTGGGATTTCTAGAAGTCCATCTGGATAATGACGACTTCAAAACAGATGAAGAAGTGAGCTTCGAGACAGACGAAGAAACATCTGGCCAGATCTCCTACTTTCTCTCGTCCGCTCAGGATCTCGATGCTGAAAGACTAGCTGCCGTATCATTCTATGACCTACACACTAGCGTTGACTTTCTCCATCGAACCGCCGCCGATTTCCTTCGGCAGAATAAGCTAGGGAAAAACTTCTTGGAACAATACTTACAGTCAAATGTATACCATTGCACGTCTTACATTAGGGCGCTACTTACGAAGATAAGACTAGTGGGGTTTGCAAAGATGCCTACAGCACCAACTTGGCATTTTGGAAAACAATATTGCTACGAAGCCAATCTCCCGTATAATGTGTAATGTGTTCTCGGCCGACGAGCAAGGCGGGACTGCGCAGGTTTCCCTATGCGATGAAGTAGATCGTACTTTGGCGGCTGTGGATCGGCGGCGTACGGTTTCGTCTCTGCAAACCCACTGGTGCTCGCGATGGGGACTCTATCATTCCTATGACACGAGGCCTATGGTTCCAAGTATTCAGTCTACATTGTCAAGCACGTCCTCGAGCTCAGAGTCGAGCTCTACAACTTACCTCCATCCGGCCAGGACTAAAGCGATGGTCAAGAATGGGTTGGGCAAGCATTCAAACCAACCAGTGGATTTTCTCGGAACTGCAGCCTCATGGGGTCTATCTCGCTATGTAACCCAAATGCTCGACTCGCAGAGCAAGCCTCCTGATCGAGACACTGCAAACTATCTGCTCTGCTGTTCCATGTGGGCGTTTCGAGATGAATTTTACCTGATGCAGCGTCGTCCTGATCATGATTATCTTTATCCGCCATCGGAAGATTTCGATCTCATTGCCGAGCTTCTGAGGCGAGGTGGTGATCCAAATATCTAAGTTGATGATCCTTCGACCACGCTTTGGGCAACATTCTTGAGGCATATGTGGTGTCTTTTTCTGTCTCCTGCTTATTCGCATTGGACTGCTCTCGGTACGTTCCCCGATACGTTCACCGAGCGTGCAACAAATGCTTGTGCAACGACAACAAAACTTGTCCTCGAGAATGGAGCGAATGCGTGTGAGAAATTATATCACGAGATCAACGTGCAACTATTCAACCTCGAGCCTCTGAGAAGACAAGTTGCGTTCGCAACAGAATCGTCAATATATCAAGGAAATCCTGCGACTTTCTATTTTTACAAAGAGATGACTGAGCTCTTTGTCATCCAAAAGCGCCTGGGCAAGACGCCACATTATGCGAGTCTTGAGAAAATCTGTGTAGCCAAAGGCGGCCGCTCATCGTCGAGGGTCACACACATTAGGTTGGGAGAAGAGTATCGGTCATATCAGATATCTCACAAGCAGTGTGAGAAATTCGCTACAGCCTTCGACATTATGGACCTAATCGCCGAGAAGAACTTGTACCAATACCAACACGTCTAAAATCGGCGCGTCGAATCGTAAAGCTTTGGGATGAGGTTTCCAGGGGCTGCGGCGACTTTGACGATCAAGACTCTTCGGACGAAGAACCGACGCCTGACTCTAGTAAGAGAGATCCACTATCCGCTAGCTGGGAGTGCGAGGAGGCCGATGACTGGCAGCATACATTGGCTGATATAGTCTTTAGGAGTTGATTAGTTCACAATCTCGTATCGTGAAATCTTTGAGTGTAGCGAAGGAAACCCAAAAAGCACTTCCGACATGATATCTAAAATGTATCCATTCGTGTATAAAGTCGTAGCACTTCTCTAGAGGAATAGCCGAGTCATTGCAACTCCAATCCAGGTCCTAACACCTAACCGCGCCAGTTCATACAATTTACACCTTCAAACCCCGCAATTGTCAATAGCACCGTATAGAGTACAAACAGTAACGTTACAAAGGAATACACTCCGTAGAAACTACACGAGAGAAGTGCACTTCTCAATGTCATTTGGAGTCGACGACGGTATCAATCTCTCCCAATGATGAGTACACTCAGCAAAGACCAAGGCATCTTCATCTCCCGAACGCCTCAAACGCCGTCTAAGATTGAATCTGTGTCCGTTATAGGAGTTCCCATCAGCTACCAGTCATGAGTAAACAACAGAGGCTTCGCTAAAGCGCCAAGCAGAACAGCGACGCTCCAGCTTACAAAGCTAAGGAACAGCAGCCAATCTGCTCAAATACGCAAGCGAGTGGCAGATGTCCAGCTCAAATGCGAAGGAGGATAGTGAACAGCCAACTCGTGAATTGAGGGTATGGATGTTTAGCCAGCTCAAGCTTTTAAGCGAATGGAAATTATGTAGCTCGGGTCTTTTTCACATTGTTGATGGATGCTCTGCTCATGAAATGAGGTGTTTGCTAGATATCTAGCCTATTGTACGAAAAGGCGGACGCAATATATCGATGAATGAACGGGACTTGCTCAATGGAATATGATTTTGTTTAACTAACTGTGCCCGTTCTACCATCTAATATAGTGCTCAATCTCAGGGAATGCCAGATGGTCCTGGTTATGGACCACGCTAGCGATAAAACGCTTGGCAGCTGCGTATATCCGATCTCCCACGTCTCCCCACCGACGACCTCAACAATACTTGCTGCACGCAGGCATCTCGACATCATCTCTTATACCACGGTCAAGGATGAACTATTCGGGTAGGAACTGAGAAGGTATCGTACATCATCAAACCGACATCACTTTTAGAAATGATTTCGCACGCATCGTGCCCCGCATCGAACATTTTCATCGTAATCTCACTTACACCAGTACTCAGCGCCATGCCGCCTGGCTTAACGACAACAGATTCTGTACACAATCCAGGTCCTCGACGCCTCGAGGCCCTGACTCACCCATAAAAGCAGCGACTTCGTCATCCACTTCAAAGTGTCCATTTTCCTTCCCCTCACCGCTGGAACCCTTCCCGCTCAGTCGACGAGACGCGTTATTCGCCCGACTCATTAGCGCATCCAGACTCGATGACTGGCTCGGGACACGAAGACTCTCTTCCAGGATACGAGCTGCCTGGCGAGACTTTGCAGGCCTACTCCTAGGCGGATTGCTGGTCTGGGTGCCTGGTGCCCAATTCTCTTTGTCTGAGTCGCCTTCATAGTCTTGGAAGATGACAGACTGAGAATTGGACTTTGAGTGCTTGTGTCCGTCCTTCCGAGGCTTCTGCTTCTGTGGATGGCCATCATCGGTCTGGAGTCTGGCGACTGAACATGACGCGCGTCCGAGCTTTGGCTTGCCGGTTTTCGATCCGTCTGCTTTCAGTCTTTTGGGTGAGTCGGACTTCTGCGGTTGAGCTAAGCGCTTGTTCAGGTTTGGAGCCATGGCTTTGGCTTTATTGCTGTGTGACCTTATGAGGCTGATGACGGCAGTCGCTGATCCGCTCTCTTGGAGCTCTGCTTGCTCTGTCAACGCATTGCGCACGTCGCTGTCGCAGTAGAACTCCCAGGTTCTTGCGTCTCGTGATCTCCCGGCCACAGCATGCCTTGAGTAAGGAGCGGAGAAAGGCTCTTGAAAAGACTTGTTGATGGGTTCGATGGCGCTGTAGCTGCGTTGAAGACCGGTATGTGGACGAGGTGCTGAATTGATGAGTGGCATAGGCTGAGATCGTGGAGGTGATGGCGTTTTTCCAGTACCAGTTGTGACCTCTGCTTTCCCATCGAGAGATAACGATAGTCGGACATTGGAAGGTGTGCGCTTCAGAGGCTGTGACGACGTGGCTGACCTGTCCTCCGGACACGTCTTTCCAATTGTTGAAGTCCGTGATTGTTGGAGCGTATCATGGTGCTCATCGTGTATGACGAAGGAAGCACTACGACGGTTTGCAAGGTAGCCAGGGCGTCTCTTGATTGGAGCTGTCTGCGATAGAGACCGGATCAGATCTGTGACACGGGCTTGATTACCCTCCGCCTTTTGTTCCAACTTTGACGAGTTCGTGCAATGTGCGGGGTCTGTGCTGCAGTTGCGAGGATGTTGAGTCATGGTGTTACTTGACGGCATTGATGCTGTATGTTGACGTATGTTCGAAGAGATTGCGTCAGCTGCTACCGTACCTGGAGGCTTAATGTGGACGCCGTTGGCTGTCGACTGGGTGTTTATCATGCTGCTCTGGCTTGACGCAAGCTGCTGTTGGCTGCCGCCCTGTGCCGAGAAACTCGAAGAATTGGCATTGTCTGAATGCTCTTGGCTTGAGTGAAAGCTGAAGATCTCGTGAGGTAGCAAAGGCCTGGATTTTCGACGCGTCATTTGACGACGGTTCTGGAACCAAATCTGGAAGAAGTAGCAGTCAGCTCTGGCCTTGTGTCGTGTACCAGGTCACCCTATGGTGGCCAGTTGGGCACGCGAGCTCTCCTTTCGCTGTTATCTTTACTGACCTGCACTTCCTTCTCTCCCAGGGCAACACGGCTGACGATCGCGATTCTTGCGGCCTTGTCGGGCTTAGGATTCCGCTCGTATTCGGTTTCTAGGATGGCATGATCTTCTGGGCTAAGAAGCAATCAGTAAACAAAAGGTGTTCAGTCATATATTGCATGATTCTTGCCTTGTTCGGCGGCGTTTTTGGCGGGCAGGACGTTGGTTGTCTACATCTGGACCTGTCTGCTGGGTCAGAGTGTCCTGAGAATGCACCAGGAGAGCATAGTCGCTGTCTGGCGCCTCTGAGGTCTGCGTGTTGGTGTCTGGTGACGCTGATGACGGTGGACTGTTCTGGGTGCTCCCCATGTTATGTATGTGAATGTTAGACCTAACCATGCAATATAAAGCTGCCACTGTGTCAAGGAATAGTGCTTCTGCAAAGGAATGTGAGGTGTGCAGTAGAGTATCGCGACGCGTCCGGGTGGGATATACTATTGCTTGGCATTTGTCGATCCTAAGACTTTGCGCGGAACCGGCCCGCAAAGGCGTCATCAACCTTGACAATTATGTTCTAGACTGCGCTCCTTAAGATTACATGTTTAATACCTCAATGCTGTTGAAGCAAGCTGTCCGTGCCTGTTGGGCTTTGAATGGCAACCCATGCACTAAACAAACCTCAAGGGCATTGGCAACGGTTCTGCCCAGTGGTATACTTCCACGCAAAGTACTGGGCTCAATGGCATCCTTGACTCATGAAGAGCGAACTGCTGCAGAACTTCGACAGCCTGGTTTGCACACGGTGGTACTTGACAAGATAGATCAGGTCAACCACAATATCCGGCTTTTGCAACTGAAGCCCAGCACGCCTGAGGCGAAGAAATCGATCAAGGCAAAGCATCTCAATGGTTGCAGTAAATTCTTGCTGACTTTTGACACCTACAGTAGTTCCTTCCAGGTCAGTGGCTAGACGTACATGTCCCAGGCATATCACAAGCAGGTGGCTTCACTATCACATCTACACCCGAAGATCTTGAAAAGAAGAATGGATATATGGAGCTTGCCATTCAGGCCTCGCCAAGGAATCCTCCCGCTGCATGGTTATGGCAGGCATCGTCCAAGATATTGGGATCTCAGCTCAGCATACGAGCGGGTGGCAGTTTCGTCTGGCCTCCTCCAGGTATCGACCTGGCAAGCATTGAAAAAGTGGTTTTCGTTTCAGGTGGTGTGGGTATAAAGTGAGTTTAGCAGGAACTAGGTGACTCCACCATTGCCGTTGCTCACAGTCAAACTTACTTAGTCCCCTGATCTCTATCCTCTCGCATCTTTCCCAAAATGTGAACAATTGCCCACGCTACCTCCAGTTCCTATATAGCGCTAAAAAGGGTCCCGCCGGCAAGCCATCATCCATCCTTTTTCTCGAACGCCTTGGTTCCATTTTCAACCCACATTTCGCAAATAAATCAGCACAATTCGAAAATGTCCATCGTGCGTTCAAGCTCTTCGTCACCAACGCTGCTTTACCCAAGGATCTAAGTGGCGAGGAGCGCTTGCAGGCCATCAGGTTACTGGAATGGGATGCCGATTGTATTGGTAGTTCAAACGTCGAACTCAGACGCTTTGAGCAGCGGGATCTGGAAGTCACGCTTGGCCCAGTAAAGGAGAGGAATGGCATAGTGGCATATGTCTGTGGGCCACCCGCTATGACTGATTGGGCTGTGGGCGTGCTGAGAGAAGCGAAAGAGATGCAAGCGGAGAGGGTGCTTTGCGAGAAGTGGTGGTGATCAAAATCGCAGTTTTCCCTTCTGGCTATAACCGAAGTGATACGACGACATGACCTCGAGATGCAATCACTGTAGACCAACATAATTCCTACGCATATCAACCGTATGCGCCAGCTCGACCGCAAAGAGATCATGCATCAGTCGACCCGAAGAACCCCCGGGTATCCACATCCACCCCATTGATACTATCCCGCCGCTTACGCAAAATCCCAGAATTGCAACCGGGAGCCTCACCCATACCAGTATCATTGCGCATGCCTTCTACCATCTGCCGTCTTTGCAGTTACTGCTCATAGTCACACAATCAATGTCAAGTTCAAGTCCTGCGGTAGTTGCTGGCATGATGATACACAATATTAAGGTCATTAGACAGATTACCAGACAAGCCAACAATTCCTCAACAAAGTCGTTGAGGAGGAGCTCTTCATCGTAGCCATCCCCATCTAGAATTGCTGCCATGGCTGCGGACTTTGGTTGGTCGGTTTCTGATATCTGGTATGCAGGTTCGGTAGTTGGGTGGTGGATCTGGATACTTTGCAAGGTCTTGAGACGACCTGATATGTGCTACTGAATTGTTGGAAAAACCAGCGATTGAAAAGCCGAGGAAAAAGACTTTCTCAAAATCCCATTTATCCCATGAAACTAAAGTCTAGGCTTTCTTCACAGTTTGGTAGCGAGCCAGCCCCAAACCTATTCAGCCTTGCCACAGTACTGGATCTGGTATGATGTTGCGATACATACAGGAAGTCTACTGCTCCCAATCGAATTCACAATACGCAGATCATTCGCGTCGACACCTGGAACACTCAGCGACGCCATAATCTAAAGACATACGTGTTATGATACTATTCCATCACACAACATTCCCCACCTGTCCATATCGAAAAAAAGAATTCCCCTCTTCCTCTGTCCGAATAGCAAAACTCCCCCTGTGATCCAAACACTATCATCCCAATTCAATATCGTGTCGGGACGCCTCTTACCGTACTCAATGAAGATTGATACACACTCTAAATTCGCCAGGGCCGCAAAGCAGCCGATGAGTGCTAGGAGCACGTCGATGATCGAGATGATAATGAATAGAGACTAATTTTGTTCTGTCGAACGAGGCGGAGACGTTGGGTATTTCCGGTTTCACTTACAATTCTGCTTTCGAGGTCGGTGGTGGGCGTGAGTGCGGTGGTTCATTGATTGGTTCGTTGGGTGAGAATTTGGAGGGTGGGTGTGAGTGAAGTCTAAGATTTATGTGTTGAGGGGATTGAAAAACGGTGGTTGTGAGAGGTGCAAGGTTGCGAGGAATGTTCTTCGTTTTTTTCGGAAATTTCGTAGCAAGCTTTACTATTATCTGGTAGTGGAATAAGCCTCGGAAGCCGCTGAGTATTAAGTTCTGTGCTGGATTTTGTATGCTATTGCAATGCTTATTGGGAGTGAGGTTTCCAGTGTCTTCGATTAGAGAAGTGGCATACCGCCTACAACTAAGTCTCTCCTTTCCTGTCCTCCAGCTTTTCCCTCCCCGCTTCCTCTCCCTCCTCCCAAACACACCTCTTACAAACACAGACCCCTCCTAACGCACCAACAGCCCACTCCCTCCTCGCCCTAACCGGCAACTCAACATCACAATAATGATTCATCACCTCCTCTCCCTCGCCAATGCCACCCTTCCACGCCTCATCCTTGTTCCTCTTCTCACCCCACCTAACAACCTCGTCCCCGCCCCTAGCCACAAACCCCATCCCGCCCTTCTCCCACTCCCACCGCACATTTGGCGCACAAGAATGATTTGCCATACTCCAAAGCCAATGTACGCCCGCTACCTCCGGGATTCCCGTCCGCTCATTCATTTTCGCATTGGCGACACCACGAAATTTCGAGAGTAGCGTGTTGATGACCCAGGTGTCGTACCTCGCTACGGTCGAGGGGACAAAGAGATCGAGGGAGAGGGAGTTGAGCAGGTGGAGTGGCGCTTGGATGTTGTTTTCGAAATTAAATGGTAATGTAGGCGCGGAGCCGGCGGCGGAGGGGACGAAGTCGCCCCAGAGGTATCTTATCTGGGGGAGATCGAGCGGGTGAATGTTCTGGGTTTCGGCCATGGCCATTGTGCGTGCTATGAGGAGCGTGTAGAGGGCATTTGTTGCGGCGAAGGGGGAGGGATCTTTAGCTACGACATCGTAGTCTATGATTCCGCAGATGGCAGGGTGGTAGAGGGACTGGGCGCGATCGGAGCAGGCTTGAGAGCAAAATAATGTGTCTTCGCAATCTGGGCATGCTGGTAAGGGGGAATCGGGTGAGTAGGGCGGTAGGGGGGAGGAGCAGGCGTCGCAGAAGGGGGCGTGGAGGCGAGTCGAGGAGGTTATGACGCTGGGTTCGAGTAGGACGGTTTCCTGGGGAGCGATGGGGGTGGTGGCGAAGATTCCGAGCTGTTTTATTGTCTGAGAGGGTTTGCTTGAATTGCTGGAATCGAGTATGGGGAGTTGGACGGCGCGAATTTCGCATTTGGGGCTATATCTCTTGCATTCAGTATTGATGATTGAGAGGGTCTCTTTGGAGAAGCGATCGGGCTCATGATCGTTCCATGGGTATATTTCTCGTCTTGCGGCACCATTTTCTGGGAGGTCCTTTCGAGGGATGAACGGTGGGCCATCATCCCAAGCTGGGTCTTGTTGTAACTGTCTCTTGCGATTCTTCTCAAGGCCCTGTTCCCATTGCTTCTGCAATCTTTCCACGCCTGAGAAAACTCTCAAACCTCTTTCCAAAAACTCGTACGCAGTTTTCAAATCACCGCACTCTGCCAGCGTACGGGCCAATAACTCATAACTTCGGCTTGCGTAGCCTTTAACGACCTCGTCATACCAAGGCTCCTGGTCTTCACCGTTTAAATCCTCCCCATCTGTTTGATTTCCAAAGCCTTTTCCCTTTTCGTCCGAAATATCTCGAGCACTGTGTCCATTCATCCCATTGGTAACATCGCCGTTAGTCGCTAGCCCTTCTTCCATCCTTCTCCCAACCTCCAGCACATGAAGAGCCTGTTCATGGTATTCGCCTTCCTCATCCAACAGCTCATCCGTTAGAAGGAGCGCTCTGTAAGCATCGCTAGCCGCGAGGTCCGGATATCCTAGCTTTTCATGACAGAGCGCCCTTTGTAGATACAGGTCCGTATTATATGGGCTATTCCCGATTTCGAGAGTCAATGTAGACCTCTCATGGAGGCTCTGGTCTGTAGTCAAGATTCGCATGCTGGAGATGCGGTGAGGAAGGACGGTGGGCCATGACGTTGAATTCGCGCCGGACGTGGGACGTTTTTTCTCAAGCGCTATTTTAGTTTTGATATCCACGGACTTTGTGTTCCATAGGGCGCCTGATTCCTCACTGGCGTGATCATATCTTCCCTCCCAATACTATTCAATTTTTGAACGGGAGTGAAGAGCAGGAATAGAATACTGCAAGACCATGACCACAAGCGAAGCTCAACACAGACAAGCTCCCGCTTGCCGAAATCTCTTGGCGGGAGAAGAAGACATACACGCGTGACACAGACCGTGACAGACTCTGCGTTGCTAGGTATCTAGAGGCTATCTTTGTATCTTCTCAGGAGCCAAGAACGTCCTTTCTTCAGACCCGGAACCCAATCTTGGAGAGCCGGAATCAATCTTGACCTCAACATCAGCACCTCGAAATCAGCAGTGCCGACATTCCCAAGGTTTTACTTGGTTGATCCAAATGCAGCAGCAAAGAGGGAATGAGCACCTACTCCTGCTTCTCTAATCCTGCCTCGTGCGGCGGAGTTTCCAAAACCTGTCTTTTGTGGTACGTACTTTCTCAAGCGAGGTACCTTGATTTTGTTGCAGATAGTGCTACTTGAATCGCAAGATTTAGCAGTTGCAAAAGGGTTGCGACTTCTTGGCAATGTCGATTCATGCCAAACACACCCGTTTTACTAGCAAATTGTATGGAACTGTACTGAATAAATATAGTTAACCACTATACACCGTAATGGGCAATATTCAAGCCCCCACAACGTCTGTATGCTAATCTTGGTGTGGTAGCCTGCCCTTATTACCCTTCCTCACCGTCGCCTTTATACCCTCCCTCACCGCCGCCGCGATGCTATTCCGCGTCATCGATAATAATCATAAGCGCAAGGCGTCTATACTTCTACAGACTCTATAGAGACCTGTTTTTATTACCGTTTCAACCGTACTACGTTAGAAGCACTGCATATCGCTGGGAGCAGAACATCTTGACACATAGGAAGATTTTCACTGAGGCATAGTAAGTGAGGTGGGTAAGATTGAATAGAATAAGGCTCTATATATATAAAGTGGATAGAAAGATATTCAGTGCAATTCCATGCAATTTGCTAGTAAAACGGGGGTGTTTGGCATGGATCGACATTGCCAAGAAGTCGCAACACTTTTGCAACTGCTAAATGCTCATGGATTTGTCGTTGGCGCAGGTGGGCCATTCGGGCGCGACGTATGTTATGCTATTGACGGTGTATGTCTTCTGCGTCACATATTTCGCGGCTCGGCCGTCGAGGGAGTGGGATTGGGCGCCCGTTGTGGTGAGAACATCTTGGTCTGATTGGAACAGGAAGGAATTGGTGGATTACTGGAACGCCGTTTTTGAAGGTAACTGTGGTCGCTGGCTCTGGCTCTTGAGTCCTAGTAAAAGGATGAACACATATGTCTTGCATTTTGTCCGTTGCGGAGAATCAGCACAACCCTAAGTTCTCATGCATACCGATTGGTGTTTTGTGTCTTCAATCAGTTCGGCCATGACGGCGGTTGGACCCATTACACGATCGGCAAAGATGATCAGTCAAGAGTAATCAATACGGATATATTTGTTGTGTTAAATGCTGACCGGCGCCTGCTCCAAGAATCGGCAAGATCGCCATTAGGAGCTCCTTCGATGCCGCTCTTGTTCACACTTCGGCTTTTAGAACGACTTATTGTTTGCGAAGCTGAATAGGAGAAAGCGCGACGAGGAAGCTTCGAGATTCATATATATGTGACTCCAGCTAGAATTTTTCGCTTCGGATCCTATGTTGAGCCAGGCATTATTAGGTACTTTGCCTGCTGCAGTGTTTTGGAACATCCTTGTTGCAAAGGGGAGAGCTTGACTTACATATCGCGTCGACTCCTTGGTAGCAATGCTCCCAACGGTATACCGGGAATAGCGCGGTGTGCGGTATCGTGATACAGCTTCTTTCTCTTAATAAATGGTACAATACGGGGTTCGTACCACACCGTTCTTGGCAGTATAGGGTCTACACTGTACCGCTGGTGCCGCTATACTATCAGTATAAATGATAATTTCCTAGGGTTTTAGATACGAATTCTAGGGGTCTTTTAAGGGGGTTTTAGGGCTCTAGCTTCTTACCGTAAAAGGTATAGCGGCTGATATATTAGATCAATCTGGTCAAGCGCGGTACTATCAGTACACTATCGGTATACCGAAGATAGATAGTACGGTACGATACGGGGCTCGTATCACACCACGACGTGCTATTTTAGCGCGGTGCGTACGATATGGGGTTTATACTGCACCGTTGACACCGTTGGGAGCATTGCTTGGTAGGTGTTTTTTTATCATCTCTTCTGCTCTGACTCGGCTGAAGCTGAGAGCTACAGGCTGGTGTCTTCTGTTTCGACGATATTCCGTTAAGCCTTGCTCTCGACGGATTGCTTGAGTAGTGGTGGCCCCGTACTTATAATGCTTATGTTGTAAGAACTTCTGGTGTAGAGCATTGTTTATGTCCTTAGGTTTTCCTGAGGAGTAATTGCTTCCCGTCCTCGAATTCCTGCTTAGGCCGTACAGCGATGTTCATGTGCTGAATAGTACGGTAGAGGAGGTGCCAACCAAGACACCCAGTTTGAGTTCGAGCTACAGCTAAGACGAGGCTGAAGGCCCATCCTTTTTCCCAGCGCTGCCGCTTAATCTTTTTCCAGTTCATTATCTAGTTCTTGCTGAAGCGATAAAGATGCGTGAGATGGCATGTACTCCAGATGCCATATATGCTGTTGTAAACAGGGGTTTATCCATATCAAAAGCTATCGTACGGGTATTTGCAGCGAGGCTAGGAACAACGCTAACTTCTCATCCGAGTGTCCTTGTCCTGTAGGAAAGATCCAATTCAACACACCAACATGCTACAGCCAATCTAAAGCTTGATCACTTCCGCTTTCTTCACCTCTTCAACCACGGTGACGTAGCTTCTTCTATATGGGCCAAACTTCAATCCACCTCGCCACTAATTGAACCTCCATCACCCACCGTCCACCAATCCTGAACACCAAAACTTGAATTCCACATCTACAACGATCCATATAGCCATGTCAGCTGCCTACCACAAAACCGGTGACCCGGCAGGTGACCTCTCATTGAGCGTCGGCACAGATGAGAAGCAAATGTCAATCCTGGTCTCCTCGGCCCAATTTTGCTGAAGGCAAAGCCATCCTAAATGAAGGTAGGCCGGTGAACATTGGACTACCTGATGATGACCCAGAGGCCATGCTCTGGATCTGCGAAGCTCTTCATTTCAGGCAGCATACTACGCCAGAAATCTCATTTCCGTTACTGGAGAAATTGGCCGGCCTCTGCGACAAATACGATTTATCATTAGCTCTGAGCCCTTGGAGCGATGTATGGCTTTCTCATTTCAAAGGATCGAAGGACGGGGAGGATCACTTCACAAAGATGCTGTGGATCTCGCGTGAATTGGGCAACCATCGCGCGTTCTGGAGGATCTCCAAGGATATGATGCGATGTTATAGTTCGGATGAGCTTGAAAAAGAGTGCAAACGGGCTGAAAAGGCCGAACAAACCACTCTTGCTGTAGTGGGTATGTCAATCCCAGTCATTGCTTGTGTATTTCTTTGAGACTTACCTCTCACAGAATCAATTCAAGCCGAACAGAACACTAGCATGCGTGAATTGCTAGAAGCCCTTGAAGCTACCATGGATACGCACGTAGGGCAGGAGTGCCGAAACCAGGATTATCACCACAGGAAAGCTACTCTCTGTACCAATCTTGCCGAAACCGGTCACTCCTTCAAAGAACTACGTCGCCTCCGGATTTGGCCTATGTTCAAACTTGTCAACGGAGCGACCATCGAATTCGTCTCGATCCAGGTCTGCGGTTTTGTAGACTTTAAGGTTAGCAATTGCCCCAGCAACTTCAAAGTCGATTGCAAGGAACGATTGCAAAAGGCTGTTGAAGAGGCGTCAAAGTGTCAGTTGGGGCTATGTCTCAACTGTGTCAAGAAAGGCAAAACCAAGACCCTAGAAGGCAACTGCCAGGCCGGATCTCTAGAACTGTGCATGAGTCTCCTGTAATAGCGCTCAGCATTGGTAAGTTACTATCGCTTCATTCGGTACGGAATTCCTCTTCGACGAAACGGGTCATAGAACACTCCCTAATTGCGGGAGCAATAGCCCGGAAGTCGCTCAATGGTCGCTCCTGAAGCTTCGAAATCTGGTATTGGAAGTATCCCGGGTGTCGACTTGAGTTTTCTAGGCTCAGTTGAGGCCTTCGGACAGGTGAAGCAATGATGGACAGTCTCTTCGCACCAATAGGGTAGAGGCACTGCAGCTCCTCTGAAAATCGTTGAAGAACTCTCCCATGTGCCCTCTGTCATATGCATGCAATCGATCTCAGCTATGCAAATTCAAGCTAATCTCAGCCTCGCAAACTCCCCGTCTCATGCCCACACCTCTCGGCTTCTTCCCACTACCAAATCTGTAGCGGCATTAGCTGCCCTCAACACAGTACTCGTGTTATTGAATCTTTACTGAATTCCGAGTCACTATCTCCCCTTACAGAATGGGTATCAGTGGAATTCTTATCTGACCGAAGGATCCTTGCAGAGAGCATTCAGTAGGCAATCCTGAAACATATGCGGCAGATTCAAGACATTCAATATAGCACTCGTAGACAATCGATCTACAGCTGTTAGAGGATACGTGAATTTCGGTCTACACTTTGGCCTCCTAGATTAGCTTCCTGAAATCGTTACCATTCACAGTTCTCTCTCACGCATTCACCTCTTGTGGCATGATTGGTGTGTTGACCTTGTTGATAAGCTGGCACGCCCTACTCGGGGGTGATTCAGTTTCACCACAACCTCCGACATCAATCAAAGCTCACCTCTTTTGCAACAATTCACGCAGATCTCCTCGCGTGCACATAATGCCAGCCATGTCAGATCTCATCCAGGAAGATGTTGATCCTTCGGGGGATCTGATCTTATCAGTCGGCCCTCAGCAATTTAACACCAGAGTCTCATCCAAGGTGTTGAGCCTGGCCTCCCCAGTATTTGCAGCGATGCTGAGCGCCAATTTCGCAGAAGGCCAGTCTTTGCTGACGAGTGCCACGGACCCAGCCGAAACGCCTTCACTTTTTCTTCCTGACGATGACCCCGAGGCGATGCATTGGTTCTGTCGTGCCCTTCACCATAATATGGATGTCAACAAGAAAAAAGTTGGATTCGATCTCTGCCTCGAATTGGCTGAGCTCTGCGATAAATACGACGCTTCCGTTGCACTCAGTGGCTGCAGCAATTCCTGGATAGAATCCTTGGAGGAGGAGACTATGATCGACGACCGTCGCTGTCTCCAAGGTCTCTGTATTGCCTATGCTTTCGACAATCACCAGGCATTTTGGCACATCACCAGAAATGTCATGGAGTTTTATACGGTCGATGAGCTGGACAAGAATAACGACGTTCGTCAGAAGGAGTTGCTTCCTTCCAATCTGATTGGTGAGTCATGCCCAGCTTCAAGTTGAGAACATTGCTGATAAATCGAGGAAATCAAGATTCCATTGACGTTGAACGCTCTCGTGCGATAATGAAATTACAGAACGATATTGAGGGAGCTATGGCTCCTTTGCTTCGGGTCACTTGTACCCAGGAAAAATTACACCGTAACACAGGACAGACGTGTGCGCTACTTACCAAGGCAGGCCATTACTTCCATGAGCTCTCTCGTCTGGACCTCTGGCCATTGACAAGCACGATGAAAGACAATAATCTCGCTTATATCCAAGGGCAGCTATCCAAGCTGCAAGACCACAACGCCATCAAAGACTCGAAATGCCTCGTCAAGCGCCATGTCCCCCAATTTGACGTTCCATTCGTCGTCAAGGATCTCGCTCAAAGCGCGATTGAGAACTTGCAAGGCCTATGTCTAAGCTGCGTCAAGAACGGCAAAACCACGGTAGAACGGGGCAACTGCAGGGCTGGAGTAGGATGGGCTTGCAAGGATGCCTAGTGACCAGTGACGGAATATTGCACAAGATACGCAAGACGGAAAGCCAGCATTGACACAAAAATTCAGCGGAAAACACTTGGGTAGGCTCGACAAGGATACAAGGCGTCGTTGATCGCACGGACGCAGTGCACTTTGGAGAAGCGAGACAAGAACTTACAATGCAATCATGGTCTCTATGACTTGAAATGTTTCAGTCTGAAGCCCACGACTTGATCTGCGCCATGCTATCTCCCATTTTCAAACCATCCAATCTGCGCCCGTCAGACTCTCTCATACACATCCAATGCTTGCCGTTTCCATCCTTGTCCACCCACTCATATCCCACCCCCAACATCGCCCTTTCTAGCTCTCTGACAAATGCTCTGCACCCTCACCATCCCCAAGTCCCCGGCCCCCCCTTCACCCCCTTTTGCCCGCCATCAATATCACTAGTCATCCACCCCCCATAGAAGTCGCCTGGCTGTGGCTCAACCTTTTCCCCATCAACAAAGCACTCCCAAGGTCCAGCATAAAAGCTCAGATAGCCTTTGATAGCCTCAAACCCTTTGGTCGGATTATCGTAGCACCAAGCTCTGTTTTTCACTTCTTCATCACTATTAGGAGACTTGAGGTTGAAGTATGTAGCGCGGCCTTTCCATTCGCAGAAGCTGCTGTGGGTACTGCGAGTGAGGGGAATGGAAATGGAGGTTGGGGGGAGGTAGTATGCTGGGGATTTTGTTAGCGTTGGTGATATAATAGGTTGAGGAGGGGAAGAGGGAAGGGAGGATAGGGCGTACTAGGAGGATGTGTGGTTTCGAGTACCCAGTAGGCGTCATTGGTATTGGCGATGACTTGGTTCTGCCATTTTATCTGAAGGTGGCGGGGTGTCTTTTCCAGGAGGGGTGGGCGGGGGAAATTGTGCACGTTTAGCTTAGGTTTGGGAGGCATACCGGTGGGAGATAGTAGGGATGATGGAGTGAGGTCGTATAGTGCGAAAGCTATGAGCACAGTGAGACCAATAAGTATACGTTCGATTAATGCAGATGTAGCTGTCATTGATATTACTAGTGGCACAGGGTTTGAAGTTGAAGAAAGTAATTGTCTACGAGTATGTAATACATGGTATATGTCAAAAGCTATCATAATACACAAGACTTGTAGATGGTAAGGAAAGATTTACCAAAGACATCCAAACGCCTTCGCTAAATCACTATGCACCTAATGCATTTTTAGAACGCCATGACCTGCCCATATTACTACCTCCCAATGCGTAGTATACATTTGATCATGCATAAGATATATGAAATCACCAATGAGGATCCATAGGCGGTGTTCTCTTGACATGTCTGACCGATGAGGGCGAGTTCGAGTTCTCAATGCCATAGCGACCAGGACTGACCAGAATTTGATATTTGGCGGATTTCCTAGGACTCTCCTCTGAGGGCTGTCGCTGATCCTGCAGCCTATCGGTGATTTCTCTCGCTTTTTGCTTTCCGAGCCTCCGGTTTGCCAGAGAATCTGACCGGGATGGCAGCTCTGCAACGTTTGGACGCGAGGTGGGGCTTTCAGCAGCAGAGACAGGCACCGAAGGATATCTGACTCGACCTCCTTGGAAAGGTGATCTTAGCTTCAGGGGAGCTGGTGCGGGTTCATCCTCGATGCTCGTATCTGAGCCGTTCGAGAAGCGTGTGCTTGCATTGCTGATATTTCTCGAAGGTTCATTGCGTTGGCGAGCATCATTGGTCGCGGCCATGTAGCGATGGCCACCAGCAGAAGGAGGATGGTAAGGTCGTTGAAGATATGGATGCCTGGGTTCTTCCGAGGATGGCCAGACCCCTCGGGCACTCATCGACTGATGAGCCGGCAAGGGCTTGCGAACGACACCAGTCGGTTGGTCCCACGAAGGCACCCTGAAAGCGGGGTGAAGGTGATTCTGTTGTGGCCGTCGAGGAGATCTCGGCCTTGATGCTTGTATATAAGGATAGATGTTTGGAAGAGAGCTACCGGAGGAGTCAAGAAATGGATCTGAGCTGGGCTTACGGAGATTATATTCACGTTGGAGGTTCGACTGACTCGTATTGACGGAGCCAGGGGAACGGAGTGCCGTGCGTGAACCAGTATTGCTGGGAGGCCCAAGGCTCGATCCTAGTATGCTGTTTCGAGGAGTACGAGAAGGCGGAGGGAACAAGCTGTATCTGTTACCCGATGGTTTATCGGGCAGTAATTGCGAGTGCGTCCTGTTGCTTGCTGGGGTGATGGGCGAAGGACCTCCCACGGATTTCGATGGAACCTGAGGTCCCATGTACTCGGTGTTCATTCCCCGTTGATACTGGTCCCAACCATCCTCGCTGGACGTAGTGGGGGTCTCTAGGCGGAGATTTCTCCTGGGAGGAGGTGATCGTACAAGTACGGGTTCAGGCGCTTGTTCACTTCTAGATCGTGGACGGTATGCGAAGTCCGTTCGCGCGATAGCTGCCATGTCTGGCGAGCTGTCTTCACTGCCGACGACCTTGTCCCCACCAAACGATGAAGACGAATCAATACTGTGTCGATTTGTTCTACTTCTTCGACGGCAGCAGAAAACTAGAAAACAGAGACCGCAAGCGATGGCGGCCGCCCCCACACCTGCAACCGCCACGCCCGCAATTTGAGGCTTGGTGAGGACTGGCGGTGTGGCGGAGGATGAGGCAGCAGCTGCGGTGGCATTTATAGTAGATGAAGTGGAAGGCGTAGTAGGTGTCGTATTGGAAAGGACGCCACCAGCTGGCGGAGGTGTGGTTTGAGAATGCTGTGAGGTAGAATGAGATGAAGAGGAACGGGTTGCTGATGCTATTTTCGAGGTGAACCCTGACGCCGTGCTAGATGCTGCAGCAGAAATGAAAGATCTTGTATAGGAGTTGGAAGAAAATGTAGAAAGCTGATTGTTGCTGTTGGTCTGGGCCGGCTGATTAGCGCCAATAGTGTAAGACACCACTAAAGTTTGTACCGCCGTGAGAGTGCTGTGTGTATTCGGTTTGGCGCTCTGCACCCCTGTGCATACCTCGTATCCCGCGACGGCTTCCGACTCTTCAAAGACATTGCAGCCTACCACGAGGCACTCCAGGCTAGCTTCACCAATGGTAAAGCCCGAAGTGCTATCGCTGGTACAGAGGCATGGGAAGTTGGGAGGAGGACCGCAGACCGAAGTAGGAAAGTTCTCGGCAATGAAGGACTCGAGACAGCTTTGGGCGCAAGCAGGTACTATGCTGGCGAGGTAGGGTGTCAAAGATGCCGTAGAGAGTGGGCCAGCCCAAGTCAACGGTGTAAGAAGGAGATAAAGGAAAGGCCAGAAGGGAAAGGCCATCGAAATGCTGTGAAAGAACTGCTATCATGGTTAGCTATAAAGTTTTGGGCATGAAAAGAGTAAAGATCGACAAGGTGATAGCTTGTTGAAGAGAAGGAGGAAGGAGTATGAGGAACGACGTGGTAGGTAGCGGTGTGTAATGGTGTATAAGGCTCGAGGCATTGCGGTGGAGCATGGCTGTGTAGGCTATATAAAAAGTTGCGGAACCGATTACTGACCTGGAAAAACCCCAAAGCCCCACCAAGACATGAAGCCAGCTCCTTGCAATGCAGAGTGGAAAAGAACGTAGGAAAGGTCTCAACACGTGAGGAAATGATCAACAGAACGACATGAATGAAATAGAAAAGGAAAAACAGCAATGAAACACGACTGCTCGCGAAGCAGGCGCCCTCATGGGCCCTTTTGTTTCTTCGGTCATGGAAGGGGACAGATGGAGTCGCTGCAGTTACAGTGTAGTACAATCAGGGAGGCATGTCATAATCCAGGTGCGCCATCAGACTCAGCCATTCATAGAACATCGGCCTTGGATGTGTAAGCGCTTGCATGTTTTGAGTGGTTGTCGTCCAACGAATGCATGAGGTATCACTACTCTGGTGTGGAAGACCTCTTCTCTGGGCATGGATTGAGGCGTTTCGCTGACATGGGCGCGTAAAAATAGAATTGAGACTCGCAGTTATGCCGCTAAACTCTTCTCGGTTGTACACCAAGCTAAGCCTCTGCCATGATGCCTACTTTAATGTCTGAGTGCATTGGAAACTATTCAAGGCAGTCAGTCTTTGCCGCAGTGTTGAGCTGATAAAGTGTGCATCGTCCTCTAGAAAATGCTTGGAGCGATTCTCGTGAAGCCTCCAGATCTGAGTGCGATATGCATCGCAATGCGAGGATCGGGCCTTTCGTGGAGCGGAGACGGCTGTATGTATAGAAGTAACAACAGTCAAACAAAATCAAACCGTAAAATTCTATGTAGGTGAGTAGGGAGTATATATAGGGTCTTTGCAAGAATGTAGCCGATCACGTGGAAGCTCAAGTAAGATATGCTTAGAAAGAGTCTGGATTATTATGATACACACGCTAGAAAGCTGGACCAGGACTCTTTGAGTATTAGAAAGCAGCGCAGACAGTCAGAGCCGCATGCTGCTGTGCTGTCAAGAGACCTCTTCTGTTTCCCGCCATCTCCATATCATTGACTGTAGGGCTTCCCGACCGTTGCCGAACACTGGATGGATGCAACTGGAAGACTCGAGGGTATGTTGGTATCTTTTTAGGAAATGCGGACGGGTATGATGAACCGACGAACTCCGAATGCTAGACCAAGGGTATTGGGGGTGGAGAGCGCGGAGCCTAGTACTTGAGGATGATGTACCTGTATAGAGGTGAGCTTTAGTTCAACAATGACCGGCCAACTATAAAATGTTGGCCATGAGGTTAGGGGTGCTACTTACAAGGCGTGGATGATACCAGGGATGTAACCCAATATAGTCAGGAGGATGTTGATGAGGAAGTCGGCATTGCAGCCACGCTCAAGGAAAACACCGAGAGGTGGTAGAACGATAGCGAGAATGATCTTGCAGATGTCGCTATAATCCAGAGAATGTCAGCCACGCTCTATTGAGCTTGCTCGTGGTGTAAACACAGCTTGCACGCATCAAACAGCATGCCGGAGTCTCTCGGAAAGAACCACGCGGAGTCGCGGCGAATAGAGCAGAGTAAGAGTTGACATACCTTGCGGTGAAAGCCATTTTGAACGATGCAATTCTTTCGAGATGTTAGGCGTGAATGTGCAAAGGTTGCTGTGCTTGTGTGTTGAGATGGATTCTGGGGGTGAAATTGTTTGGGATTGGGGATTTAGAAGAGGGTAATCTTAAGTAACTCGGACGTGACCAGCGCAAAGGAATTTCAGCCGCGTTTGCGCCACCACCAGCCACAGTGATCGTCATGTCAAGCTACCGGACGGAGCCATTGCCGCTGCGATCACTTCGCGTGATACATCGTATTGGCATACTATCAGCAAGACTGTAAATATAGACCAGGATCTACGATGAATTCCCCATATCGTTTGCCGACATGTTCATCCCCATCACCCCAGCCTGCCAATGTACGAGTCAGCCAAGACGCCATGCATCTCATGACCTTTGTCTCGCTCATCGTTCGCCGTAACGCCAAGTCGGAATCACATCAACCGTTATGCAACTCAGCTCCCTTCCGCCTTCTCCTTGCCCTTGTCTGGATCCAAGTAGCTTTCCGTCTCAGCCTCTTCATACTCTTGAATCAGATCCGTGACAACCGCTCTCGCCTCATCGAACTCGCCAAGTCCGTCTGCGAATGGCGCTTCCTTTTTGTAGCCCTCGAGATAGGCGTTGCGTTTGCGCATTTTGTCGTACTGAACCACGATCCGCTTAAAGAGCGTTGCGACGGAGGTGTGATTCGCCAACATAAGGCCTGAGACTCGATGCGTGTTCTGAAGGTAGGGCGATTTCTTTGTCAGAGCGACTTGTATGGAAGCTGGACCCCAGGGGATGAAGGTAGCAAGCTGGCGTTCGCGAATTCGAAGCAGTGACTTGTGCACTTCTGTTGGATCTGCTTCGCCTTGAATAATGTTGAGTATGCTAATATAGCAGCTCGTTTTGCTTGGCGTCGTGGAAACCATGCGGTTCTTCGGCTGTAGAAGCCTTCGCATCACATCAAGTACCGTTGTCTTTCGCACAGTCTTGGCCTGTTCCACGTTGTCGCCGGTGAAGGGGGTGTACGACGTCATTAAGAAGTGACAGCGAGGCGTGGGGATGAGGGAGGCAACAATGCTAACGAGGTCGTTGTGCATATAGCCTGGATATCGTAATGTGGTCGTACTTGCAGACATTACGGTGGAGACGAGCTGATTGGTTTGCTGAAATGACGGCTCTTGCACATGTAACCGGTCTGCGGCTATCCTTGATAATGCTCCATTGTCAAGCACAACCTATAATTTGAATTAGAGCTACCTTGACCTGAATTGCAAGAATACTCACTACTGAGTCCGCGTTTTGTGTTAGACGTCGCATTGCAAGCATGCTGTTGTATGGGTTAACCACGACATCTCCTCCTCCTTGGGTATCTGGAAACACAGAGTACGTCTGTATCAGCTTCTTGGGGAAGCGATCGTTCATCCGCTCCAGAATGTAGCTGCCAAGACCCGATCCAGTACCTCCTGCGATTGAGTGCAGGAGCATGAAACCCTATTAATGTTCGTAAGCTTCGGGCGTTGGCAGCAGAAATTTTCCTGGAGCAGCTTGCCTCTAAAGAATCACTTCCATCTGCTTCTCGGTCTATCATGTCAAACACTTCTTCCTGGACTGTGTCTCCTGCCGCATAACCAGCAGCCCAATTGTTCGCAGCACCACTCCCTTGTGATCCCACGAAGAAGTTCTCCGGATTGTAGATGTTCTTGTATGGGCCATTCTGGATTCCTTGTATGACCTGCGCAGCAGCAAAAACAGACGATTAGCGCTCGCATCTCTTCAGACAGTCGCATTAAGGACAAGGCTGGACGTACCCGTGGTTCGAGATCTAGCAGTATCGCTCGGGGTATGTACCGTGTGTCATCGCTCTGGAATGGTCTGTCAGCTCTTGTCCCTGCGACAAAGGCCTACTGAGCCCCACCTGATAGAAAAACACATCCTTCCTGTCCCCACCCTCAGTCGCAAAGTCTTCGAGGTTGCCGTCTTGGCTAATTCCATGCTCCAAACATAGCTGCTGCCAAAATTGACTGCCAACTGTAACAGTATCAGCTCGTTGTCCCAGACAATAATGCGCCCCACATTCGGTATTCTTGACGCGTCCTGGAAGGCGACTTACTGCTGTTGCCGCATTGGCCAGCTTGAATGGTGATAATTTCCCTGTAATCCTGTTCAGTCAGATACACAATCCATAGATCGTCGCGTAATGGTTACCTAGGCATCGTAAGTCATTGCGAGCACGTCAAAATAGATCGACCTACTTGAACGCAATCGTCAATCGTCCACCGCGTGATTAAGCCCGAAATTTTGCCGCCCTAGCGTAGAGACTAGTTTACGGTTTGGTAGAATTATAGGCTATTTTTAGGTTGTTGGAATTGCGATGCGTTGCCTCAAAGACAATAATGGCACATATGTTCATAGCATGCACGACTTCTATCTATAACGGTTTTTGGGTTTGGTCATACTGAAGTGGAGTCTAGGGTATCATAAAATACACGCTGTAAAGATCACTCTGGTAAGCCCCGCATAACGCTTTCGAATGCCACCAGAGCAACGGCGTTAGCCGGAAATGCTCGCAAGAAGCACGGCACGAAACCTCTCCAGAATCCCCTTGGACCGTCTCGTCTGTATATCTCTCTTGCTGCGTCTTTCCATCTGTAGAATCGTCTTTCTCCATCGTTCAGCGAGCCTCCCAGTGGATCTGTCATTATTCGCTGTTTGACGACATCTGAAGGGTAGGAGGTAAGCCAAAATACCTGAGCTGAGAGGCCACCAGCCCAGAAATTGATTGCTGGGGTCGAGAGGTTTGTCGAAGTCGAAAAATAGCGCGTGAAGAGGTCGTATGAGCCCCACCAGAAGAAGAAGAAAGAGCGGAAGAGAAGAGTGGCTGAAAGGCCATGGTAGATGCCAGTAATACTGTGAGCTCGAAGCTAAAACTTAGTCAGCGTGAGAAATCAATGGAAGGTAAATATGTGTACAATTTTCATGCTGCAGTCAATGGGACCGCTGTATAGTCTTTGGCTCTTGTCCGCGGCGTATTGGACTTGCAAGCGAGCCTTTATGTGTTCTACCGGTGCGGCAATAAAGCTGACCGTTGCACCAGCCATAACTCCTGCTATTGCATGACCGATGGCGGGAAGTTTATGATCTGCCTCGTCTTTGGCAACATCTAATTTGCGATTCGACGCTCGGGCAAGAGCAAGGACTGAAGGACTGTGGAAAATATTGTCGTTGAGTATTCGGCGATAAAAGGTGAGGGAACCAAGCATTCTGCAAGTTGTATTAGCTAAAGTACACAAGAATGTTATTGCGCTCGTACATAGAATCCATGAACATCCATCCTACCAACGGAGGCGTTGCTCCTTTATACAAGCCTCGCACGCCTTCATGTCTGACTGTTTGCAGAAGACAATCGAGCGGGCCTTTGAATTGCGTTCTCTCACTTGTTTGGAGCCGGACTTTGATTGTATCGAATCTGATGGAGGTCAATTCGTACTCATGCGTAGACTCTAGGGGTGCTTGAGTTGAACGAACGGATGGCCAACTGTTAATGGCAATTAGCAAAATCTTCTGCATGGAAAGACGAATAGCTTTACCGGTCAGCTTGCCAATGCCCGAAAATACTCCCGCAACGAAGCCTTTGTAATTCTTGTGTTGGGCAGCCCTCGCAGGTTGCCCTTGTCCAATGGCTTCGTTGCTTCCATTCTGGCTATCTGGATTGACAAAAGCACTCTGCGCTGAGCTGGACATGGGAATGTGCTTGAGATAATATCAAAAACTAAGGGATATACATAGACATCGAACCCATATCTTCCAAACCGTGTAACTCACAAGATGTAAAGGTCTTCGCGAGCGTCAATGATCAGATCAGGATGGTCTACAGGGATGTCAATGGGTCATCGATGTCACAGCGGGAGATCGACGAGCGGAGATAAGCGGGTGAGATCTCTTACGTCCACGATACGACGACGGTGAAGTCAGCAAATCACTCAACAGGGTGACTGCTAGGAGGAGACACAACTGGTAGATAGCGTAAAATATAGGGACACAATCCTTGGAAGCGCAGCACTCTCTGTGACGAGACCCGGCCCCAAAGGATAGTTCATACCAGCAATGGCAGACTCAACAAATCTTCGAGTAGTAGAATCGAAGAAAGGTACCAATGCCTGTGCACAACATATGGAGAGCATTGCTGAGCACGCATAGTTTGGACAACCCTCATAACAAACACAGCATATCTCTCGGGTCTCCTCACTCTCGACCACTCTCTCAAGAAGCATGGGACGAAATACCCACTTATCGCTCTCTACACCGACACATTTCCCGAAGAAGGTCATCGAGCCCTAGACATCCGCAAGATACCCAAGAAGCGAGTCAACTACCTCCTGCCCTCATTGCACAAAGACTTCAGCAACGACCCAAGATTCTACGATTGCTGGAGCAAATTGACGCCTTTCTCGTTAGAGGAATATGATCGTGTAGTGCAATTGGATAGCGACATGCTGGTGATGAAGAACATGGACGAGCTTATGGATATTGAACTCGACCTTGCGGATACTGACGGTGAAGGAAAAAGGGTATTTGCTGCGAGTCATGCCTGTGTTTGCAATCCGCTCAAAAAGCCTCATTATCCTAAAGATTGGTGAGTGACACGGTGATGCTATCGCTAATTCGTACTTGTTGCATACATGCGCCAGCACGAGAAAGCTGCTAAAGCGCTGAAAAGGATCCCCAAGAACTGCGCATTCACTTCGCAGCATGGCCATCCAGATGAGGCCCAAAAGCATGGCGCGCGATCAACGGCAGGCCTCGGGATGCCTAACGGTGGATTACAAGTCGTCAATCCGTCCAAAGCGCTATACAACCAAATCCTCGAGCGCATGACTACCGAAACATCAGTGTCTAGCTACGAGTTCGCCGACCAATCGTTACTTGGGGATTTGTTCGATGGTAGGTGGGTGGGTCTACCGTACATATACAACGCATTGAAGACTCTGCGCGATATTCACAAGCCGATATGGCGCGATGGTGAAGTTAAAAATATTCACTACATCTTGGCTCCAAAGCCATGGGACGAAAAGAAGGGAGAAGAAAGTAACGAAACGCACAAGTGGTGGATCGACGCAAACCTTGAAAGGATAGCTGAAGAGAAGCGAGCAGGTATAGATGACGGCTTTTAGCTACTTGGAATTGCAGCATTGCAGCATTTTATCTTCATGAAGAATGGAGATTCTAATGTCAGGCTTGGTGTCAGTATATGTGGCGGTCAATGTGAGCAGCGAGTTGGGCATTCAAGCTTATTCAAGAGCCAGTCGTTACCCAACTGCGACCCATCTTGAGCGCTGAGAGATGCAAACTCGGCTCTTCTGCGTTGATGTGCTGCAAGTATTAGGCTCTGTAGCCTTCGCAATTGACACCTGTTTCGGCACCTAGCCTAATGTCCAGTATCTCTTGGCACAACTGACATAGAAACGTCAAGAGAAGCAATCTCTTCCGATTTGGCCCGCATGGCTGCGGAATCTGCAGAAGCCCTACTCTACTTGTCTTCTTATGACCGCGAAATTTCGCATCGCCTTCCCTGTAATACTCGCTAACCACATCTACATTGCACCTTACCGCTAACATTCTCTGAAGAAATCCGAGTCTCCGGGTAATAAACCCAATATTCCGTCAAAAGAGAATTCTCCAAGCATCTCTCCTCAATACTCATCATGGGTACAATCCTCTCAATTTCCGCTTCCTCGCCCAAGAAAAAACTAACCTCCTCGTGGACTCAAGACTTCCAATCCCCCTTCCAAGAAGACGAAAAGGCCAAAAAAAGAGTACAAAGACTCAAACTCGTTACGTGAATACTTTCTCTGGTTCCTAACCCTCCTCTGGGTACCTTGCACGATCTCCCACCTGATAACCAACTCACACAATGCGTATGCAACCGCCAAAGCCAATGCAAAATATCCACCACGTCTCTCCCACTCCCTCGAAAGCCGACTCACTAGCATCGAGGAAATCATCCGATGCGCCGAGGAGAGGAAGGAGTTACGCAGTGCAGCTGGTCGCGCTGGAGGCGTGCTGAGGTTACCAAGAGCAGTGGCGAGGAGGGCTCCTGCGACCCATCAGGCAGGGCTACCAGCCATGAATTGGGCGAGAATATGGCGAGCTGGGAGGCGTCTGCGCAGGATGTAAGGCAGAATGAATTATCAAAAGCTATGCTTGGAGACGATAACAGACCCAGAAACGTAACATGTATCGACTCTAAACCGAGAATGATACTTGTTGCCGTTCCATTTGACCGTTGTTTATGATAGTTCTTGCTCTTAGACCCATTGATATGGCTTAGTTCACCTCTGTACGGGTGACATTCCGTTCCATTCAAGTAGATACGATATTCACGGTTCATTGGGGTATGCTGAGCAAAGACCTTCGTTTGCGGCTCTATGTTTTTTGTTTCGCAGTTTCAAAAGCCCGTCTCCATGTTCGGGTATTTGAACTAGAAGGCTTTAAGATGATTGAGACTGAAGCATGCCATACTCTATCACCAAGTACTTCTGAAGTCAGCCTCGAACTGAAGATACTGACAACATTCAGGGCATTTCTGTAGTCAATTACTTGGGGAAGAAAAGGGCAGAAGGATCGGTTTGAAAAGCGCATTTTCATCCACGCTCATATCTCATAGCCTTCTTCAAGACACGCATCTGAAGAGCAAGAAACCCGAAGCCCGTATAGCCAAGCGCCTTTGAATGAGCATCTTAGCGCAGTCACGGCCGCTAAGCAAAAGCTAACATGATGCTGAACGCCAGACAGTATTCGAATATGCACAGCTTCCCATTCCCTGCAATAAGCCATGCATGTATCAATGTACCGCCGAATCGTTGATGTGCAACCTTCGAGTGAATAAGGATAAAACAATCAGCAAGAAATCATGATCGTGACCGACTCGAGGCCAGCCCGTTTGCACTTCCAACCCTTCCACTCGTCTTCCTCACACCGTTCTTTACTTCCCTGCTCTCTGCGCTTTTTCGCACTGGGCTCCCTCGCATCTTTACAACACCGAGCGTTCCGCTACCACTTCCACTCTTGGCGCTTGCTGGGGTCTTGGGCCTCGATGGCTTCTCCGTGGGCCGATCGTCATGGTGTGTCCAATTCTCGACATCGGATGTCAATTCTTGCAAAGCCTCATCGTCCCCTGTTGTGCTGTACATTGTGCTGGTGGTGGTTGTGGTCGTGTAGCTGACCGCGCGCTTCTTATCACTACTTTGCGGCGAGCGTGAACTTGTTCGTCGATTAAGCACACGGAGCTCCCATTCCTCATCATTCTCTCCAGGGTTCTGGCCTTGGCTTTTTCGGTGGCTGCGCATCTCGACAATTTGATTCTCTGGATCTTCAGCGACGCTGTTGTTATTAAACGCGGCTGATGATGCTCTTGCGTATGGATGGTGTCGAGAGTCTAATCTGCTTGTCTTTCTTGGTTGGCCAGGCGTTGGTGCTGGTAGATTTTCATCCATAGTATTAGATGTTGCAGTCTCATTGTAATTTATCTCACCCAGTGCTGATCGCTTGCTTGGCTGGCTTGCGTTTGGTGGCGTGGCAGTCTGCCCAATGCTTGCTTGGGTACGGCGTATTGACTTCGTTGGAGTCGAAGGTAAAGCAGCGGCAAGTTTGTCCTTCAAAATGTCTTCCCACCACCATTCACGGAATGTTCCTTGGTTGAGATGCAGCCAATGTTGCTGGGGTCCAACGACCATACCAGGACGCATGAACCGCATGTAGGCAATGATCTCGTTTGCAGTAAAGCCATACCGGTATATGAGATATGCACCAATGAGGCAGCCTGTGCGACCAAGTCCAGCCTTACAATGAACTGCAATCGCCCTGTGCTTGACTGTAATCATCTCATGTGCCAGTCTGATGAACTTCTTGACCATATGCAAAGGGGGACAGGTTCCATCGTCGAAGATCATGTCCAGGTGGTTTATTCCCAGCGCAGTGAAATATGTGGGCGAGTAAAGCTCAGAGTTCAGTCGAACAACAAGTCCAACGTTGCGCTTCGAGAAGTGAGAGAGGACGTTCTTGAAAGGACTGGGAAGGACGGATTTTTTCACAGCACTAGGGTTGGTAGGAAGAGTGGCATATAGTGGAGAAGTGACTGAGATAGGTGCTATTGGCTGATGTTGTGGGGATGCGAGTGCGATGAAGTTTGGTGTAAGCCAATTGAAGTCGCCTTGGTCTACTCTCTCGTATCTCTCGTATCTGGAGCATTGTCAGCAATGATCATGAGAGCCATGACTTGGAAACATACTCGCCGAGACTGAAGTCTCGGAAGCCCACTAAACCCTCCTCCTTCGCCTTCCATACACCGTAAACAACATCTTGTACGCCAATGCTGAAGTCTGCCTGACTGTATCCGGCGTCTCGGAAAGGCATCAGAGGAGGCTCTGCTTGCGCTATCGGTGCTAGTGCCAGATGTGGTGGCCAATTCTGTATGACTATCATGTAGCAAGCCAGTAAACAAGCCGCATTAGCCCTGCTCCTTGAGTCTGGCTTGCTCCAGAAAACGACTCCTCTGTCTGCATTTGCTGGGTTCCCAAGTACGTCGTGCAAAAGGACAGCGAAACGGTAGAGGTGGCCAATGTGTAGTGGTCCGAAATCTGCGTGGAACCGGTTGTACAGGAGGTCATCGTCGACTGTAAAATAGAATGGAGGGTGCACTTTGGGACCTGATGGTGCTGGAATTGGGGGGCGCGGTGATTTTGAGGAGCGCTTTGTGGGCGATACGGTTGGCTCTGCTGGGTATGGGAATGGAGTGTGCTCGTTTGGGGGATGAGTGTATGATGCAAGGTAGACTCGGTCTGCGAAAGAGAGTCAGCTCGAACGGTCTAGAAGATATAATTGCCCTAGAGCAGCAGCCCGGTATGAATATCATGAGAGCGACCTACTCTGAATGTATTCAATCACCTGCCCATAGCTTGTTGTTGCATCATGGACAGGTGTACCTGCCACCAGGAGCGACATGGCGATTGGCAGTCGCAGACCGCCTGTGCTTAGAATGCAGGTTTGTAGCGTAAATAGTGCTCGGTCGCTCTTACTCGAGCTGTGCGAGCGTCGTGGAAGATGTGGTAGAAGGAGGTGGTTGTCTATGTTCAAAGATTGAATGTTTATCCGAGCTCAGACCAACACCACGATCACCTCAAGTAGCGGAATGCTGCCTTCTCCAATGCCTTTTAAGAATAAAGGTCACACAAACGGAAGTGAATGCTGTCGCCGAATACAAGTCCGGTGATGTTGCTGTGGTTAGAAATGCTCGTGGCTCGCTCTTACCTTTAAATTTGAGTTCGACATTTTCGGATGTTGATAAAAGCCTATTTTCCGCCCGTCTTGGCATGGTCGACTGAGCAACGTGGGCGTTCAGCCCTGCTTGATCATAGAACCAGGCTTCTGCTCGCGTGCACTGGCACGACTAGTTGAACGGGTCTCTATTACACTTATATGTGCTTGCCTGTGCTGAAGAGTCTGCCCGGTGGACTTCATCAATGATGGTATCTCCATTATCTGATCCAGCATTCCCGTGCACAATGTAAGTCTCTTGGCCCCCCAATGATCCTTGGGCACAGAGAATTGATCACTTAAGAACCATCACCCTCCCTCTCCCAACCCACCGCCTCGCATCCTCCGCCCTTCGCGCCCTCAGCGTAGACGCCGAGCTCTCCCCTCTAGTCCGCCGTTCATTCTCTCTTACGTCGCCCGCCAGTGCTCCTCCAAACGCCTCCAATTCCCTGACCACTGGCATTGCAGAAATCCATCTTCACGGCGATGCGGACTCGGTCGTGCGAGATGGTGCTGATGGCGATGAGGACTTAACGGTGCTAAGGACCGAGTATAAAGCCACGACCAATCGCATGCTGAGAGTGGCTGTGAATGGGTTTATGGAGAGTCTTGGGGTGGTGGTAGGGGTGATGGAGGAGTTGGATGTTGATGTGCTTGAAGGAAGTGGTGGGAAGTAAGATGGTAACCGGTTTTGGAAATTAGAGGAGGGTGTGGAGGGCTGGGTAATGCATTGATGATGCGATAGGATGGAGTGGATTGTTGTGGTAGGGGATGAAGGCCAGCTGAAGATTGGGTGGCTACTAGGTGTGCATTGCGCTCGTATGGCGGGTATGTATACTCAGGCAGATGTCTTTGAGCGACGCAGGGCTAATCGATGGTAGTTTATCGAGGATTCGAACCGCAGATTTGTAGCACAGGAGTTGGGGCCAAGGTCCGAACGAGGTACATGGTGATTCTGATTGAGTCCGAAACGTTCAAGGTTTGGCTGGAGTAGAGCTCGAAATGTGACAATCGCTACTCTGAAGGGCATGAATATGCTGTTCTGCTAGGGGTTCGATGAAATTATCACCATGTTTTAGATACCACAAATGTAACTCAAGGCCAGGAAATTTAGGCTATTCCCTATCGGAGAGACCTGAGCGATATTCAGTATGCAACTTCCTCGCATAGTCTCTGGCAGAAACGTCTCTCCTGTCCTCCTCCACCCCATCGAACTCTCCCTCTTGACTGCTTGCTTCCCATTTATCACCAATCCATTTATCACCATCACCATCACCAACCCCATGTTTTCTATAATTATAACCAGTCGCATGTTTCCTAACCGCAAACCCATCCGTTGCTAGCTTATTAGCGTACGTATCGTGCAGCCTTTGTGATTTATCGCTGGCCTCATATCTTATGATGCTCGAGCCTTTGACAGGGACAGTAGGCATCTCCGCATTGGATTTAGTACTGTCCTGATATAGACGCCGAAACAGTTGCACTCGTTCTGGATGATTTTGCGGCATCCATCGTTCTTGCTCTTTGAAGGAATCATGGACGAATTCTTGGGATTCGGGTGCCGTAGGCAATTCAGTGAGAGGAACATTCCACTCGGGCTGTTGATCCAGCCCCCGTTGACTCAGTTGCCGCTGATATAGTTGCCCTTGATACGATTGCAGGGCTGACCTGGTTCCCACAGAAAGGTGCCGACGTACCTGTACCGGGTCTGGGGTATAGTGTGGGTCCATCCCAGCTTCTTGCAAAAGGGTCGGACGTGGCGTCTCATCTTGAGCAATGAATTTGACTGTGGGTTCTCCGTCGTTGCCTGCAGCTTGTTTCGTTCTCTGCTTGTGAATTATATCAGAAATTTCCAAAGGACTCCCTTTCACTAAGGCTTTCCGGCTTGCCAACTTCGACTTTATCTCTTTCCGAATCTCTGATTTGGCACCTAGAGATAGGCCCATTTCGGATCTTACGCGTTTCCGAAGGGCCTTCAAGTCTAAAAAAATTCTGCGTGCCACCTTGCTTCTCTCCTTCTTTGCGTCCATCCGCTGATCCTCTCTCTTAACAACGTGGGCGTCGGCAGTTTTCTTTTCTTTGGGATTTGCGCTCTTTCTCGATCTGTGCGTTGTTCCTCGCTCTAGCCTTTCATTCCGCGTTTCTATTCTGCTTTTTGCAATCTTCTCGCGAACTTTGTCACTTATCATGGCTTCGACTTTCGGCCCATGATAAGTTGACGAAGTCGTGAAGGACCGCACATCCCGAGGCTTGCCTTTGTCACTTGTTAAAGACCTTTGCCCTGAACTGCCCAATCTATAAGCTTGAGGCTTGGGTATAGAAGCTCTGTTGTGTGCCACTCCGGAAGAGACGTTGTCTAAAGGACTATCACCAGTAGATTCTGCATTCATATGTAATTGTTCAGTGTAGTCAGGGGGTATTTCTGTTTCGTGTCCCTCGCGCTCCGGGAAAGAAGCATGGGCCCTGCCATTAATCGAGAAGAGCATATATGGGGCATCCAATTTCGTTGTCACAGTCGTTCTATGCCCCTTTTTGTAGGAGGGACTACTTCTTCTCCTCAGCTGGCCAGCTAAAGCGCCTGGGTTTCCTGCCGAGATGACTCGGCTGTAGAATGTGGACTGGAAATCAATGTCAGCAGAGGACAATACATCTAGCAACAGCCAAATACCTCTAAGCTGATCCCTTGCTCGGAGAGTATGCCGAAATGATCATTGACTATCACGCAGCTAGGCTCGGCATCATCGTTCGTTTCGACGCTATCAAGAGAGGGCATCGCGTCCATGGTCGATGGTAAGGAGCCGAATATCATGTTTGGGGAGTCATTATCAATGGAACTCCCTTCTTGCTGCGAAGGCCTAGAAGGCTGGATAGATTCTGGCGACTGGCAGACGTAGAACATTACTTTGTCACCTGGTTTCACAACCTCACCAAGCGCTTCGTTCTTTTCCGCTTCAGCGCTCTGGAGATTTTCGAATGGGGACTCGAATGCTTGCTGCCTCGGAGTATAGTCGCTGTCAGGATCCAATGCCAACAATCCTTGCTTCTCTCCCCAGCCTCCTCCTCCACTAAGGACCTTGTGAAGCCTACATCCCGAAAGAATGGCCCTTTGCAACCTGTCGGGCCCTGTTCCCCACCAAGTCGTACGAAGCGCCAGGGCCGCATTGCGTGGTTTGATGAGCGCCCAAACACCGGCTGTTTGAGGCGGTATTTGGCCTTCTTGGATGCCTTTGTTGATCGCTGTTTCTAATGGTGCTGATGCAGGCACCTCCTCTTCTTTTGCACCACCAGATTCTTCGTCAGTATGCGCGGCTTTCGGTACACCTGTGCCAAGTCTGCGGATTATGTTTCCGACGGCAGCTGTGATGACCCTTCCCTGTGTGATCGGTGCCAAATGCGAGTGTAATGAGTGATCTGGACTTTTTTCCTTGATTGGGAAGAAACCCGCCATGTCAATGGTTTGCTGCGGTAGCGAAGTGGTCGTGTTGAGAATCCATTTGGATTCAGCATCTTCAAATTGGTGCAAGGTCCAGCGTTGGGCAAGCAATGTGGAGGTCTTGCCATTCTGGAACAGAGTATTTGCAACGGGTAATTGCAGCTTTCGCGGTACCAGAGCTTGGTAGCCTCGCTTTTGAGGCGTGGCGAAGACATGAACAGAGGGTGGAATTGAGAATGAGAGTGTACAACGCTGTGAAATCGTCATCGTCTCAGGCTTGCTAGCCTTCTCCCGTAGGGACCAAAGGTCGGGGGCTGCTGAAGTCGAATCAAATACTGCCACAGATATACCTTCGTACCCATTTCGAGGCAAGACTCCTGATTCATTGGCATTCTCTGTGGAATAGGTCTGCGATATGCTACCTTCTTTGGCATCACTCGTGTGGGGTACTCGATCAATTACCGCAGCCAGAACGTCGAAGACTTGCCCAGGTCGAGAAAGTCCAATTGACTTGTCCAACAGGCTGGGTATGAAAATGTTGCCACGGTCTAGTAGCTGAAGATGAGCCGGGGTTACCAAAAGTACAAGAAGTGGGGTTTGGTTGGGTAGTATCTCGATCTTCTTGCTTTGCAAAGAGCCAACAATTGAGGACTGTAAAGGTCAGAAAGACCACGATTCAAACAGGAAAAACATATAGCATGTGTTGACGTACAATCGCTTTGGGGCAAGATGACAGTAAAGACCAACATGCTGACTGTGGAACCTTGGATTTCGGTCGCCTAGCTCGAGTCAGACGTGATGAAGTAGACGAGGAGGACGCATGGCTCCGGTATTGTTGAGCCCAATGACGGGGCCATTGCCCTCTTGATGGCATACATGTGCTCGTGGCAAACCTCGAGCAGAGAATAATAGGCTGCGCTTTCATATCAAGCTTTCATCTTTACAATTTCGCTGCCTCCACCTCCATTCAACACGAAAAGTTCAAGCTCTTCGAAGCAATACCTGGCTCCCCCGGAACAGAATCATTGGCAATGTGGCACTAGTCAGCCCTACCAAATCACCCCTAGAGCTGCCCCTAGAGCTTCCCCTAAGGATTATCCATCAACACATTCATATCCTACCATACTATGCCATCGAAACGCCGACCCTTTATTAACGAGCAAGTGCTATCTATACCCCGAGGGCTTAGGGACATAAAGCGTCTGGGAGGGGATACAACAGCTTGGTAGCAGGCCAGATGTGTATCTAAATTTACTGTTGAAAGGTAGCTCTAGGGGCAGCTCTAGGGGTGGGTTGGCGTGAGCCTGGTCAACGTTCGCATAAAGTAGTCCCGGAGGTCGGATAGCCGGACCGAGGGGACTTTACTCTTAGCGCCCGAGGGCCACGTCGAATCCAATCTGCTTTTATCTTTTATGCAAGTCACGCAAGTGTGCACATTTTCCATCTTCCCCATGTTCCATGTACTATGAGCGCCTTCACGTTTGTGTGTTTATTCGAACATGCACGATTCCCAGAACATGTAATTACGCTCATGCAGGACACTCAAGGGTCTCTAATTCTAAAATCGGCAGCAAAGAGTGGTAAATACCACTGCCTAAGAAGTGCTTAAACAGCCGATAGCAGCAAGCCCCTGGCAACCAAGGAAGTCAGAACGCTATCAGCCGTGACACTTGAACCTTCAGATGAACCTTCAGATCTCAGTTGACTACGGTGGAGGATCATGCCTGGCTAGCATGCGTTTCTAGCATGCCTTTCTAGTATGCCGATCTGTCGCCAGAGCAGTGATGCCGAGAACGAGTATTGTGCAAGGGTCTCCGTTAAGAAACATGGTGAAGCTCAACCTGTCAAGACACGATCATTTCAGCGTTCACTTGAGTCTCGATGTTGGCTAGGAGATTAGGCAAGTAGCATATCATGTGCAGCAAACGGTACGGAGTTACATGCAAGTATATCTCTATGCGGTAGTCAGCCGTTGCACCAACCTGTATTTGCTGCAATTGGACAGAGTTGCGCGAATCAAATCAGCCAAGTGCTTTCCCCTCTTCAGTAAAGTGCGCCATGGATCGCTATGGTGTTGGGGGGAAGAAGCTGTGCTCTGTAGATAATTGAAATCAAACGTACTCTTCATCATGCACGTTGAAATTTGAATCAATTTCTCATGTGTCTTTACGTTGCCAAATGAACCTGAACAGCAAGTGGCCGCATTCATTTGCCCTCGCCCAATCAACTGCCACCGCTAGCGTGTGACAACTTCAGAAATCCAAATTGCTCTCTTCAGTCTTTACAACCCACGAACTCCTCCACAACCACCACCTGGCTCAGCACTGAACAGAGTCGACCTCTGTCAGTTTTGTTGCCGTCCATTCCTTTAACCCAGTCCTTTCTGCGAGCGTCGCTTTGTACACTCATTCAAGCGTAGGCACTCCACGTCCTTTAATCTCAGTTCAGGCGTCATCATTCAGTAATGTCTATCCGTGAACGCTGACTAGGCATCAGGTCCTTCACTTCTTCGGTCATTTCAGCAATTATTTGAAAATCTATCGTCGCAATTTTTCCCGTTCCGCTTGAGCCACGTCCTGACCAATTCACGCTCTTTACAATACTTAAGACTTGGCCCTTGCAAGACCTCAATTTTCGCCCGCTGTATACTTCCACACCTTCAATGCCCTTCAGCAGGTGACGATAGCGTCGTCGCCTTTGACCAAGGCAGAAGAGATCAAGGAGAATGGCGGAAGTCCTACCCACGCATTCACCCATGGGCATGGACATGGGTAGGAATAGGGACACCTCAGCACCAGCGCCATTACCACCTTTCGTGTTCCCCGTCCAATCCGAGACGACCAATGAGATGAGCACTCACGGAAGGAGCACGTCCAACTTAGACGCTGCTAGTCCTCGACCTTCTGCGAACCGCTCCAGACCTCAACGACTCTCTCTCAACGCATTGCCAGCATTCGACTTCAGTCCGGCTGTATCGGTTCCCATCAACAATCCTCCAAGCCCACCGCGGTCTCCCTCGAGGAGGACGCCTCCCCCTCACCACTCAAGCGGGCACAGAAGGAATGGCAGCGAATTCGTTGGTGGTGACATTACACATGGAGGTCCGGTGCTTGTGAGCTCAAGCCCTACAAAGAGTGAATGCTCCCTTGGGCATAGACGAGATGGAAGCGGGTTCTTTGGAGCATCCATACCGGCCGACGTGCCCACCGCCATCCTACCTCCATCTTTTGAAGGTGCCTCACAGTCGCAGCCAGACCTTCGTTTGGGGCCTCCTAAAACTCGACGTGGACATGCGCATCGGCGCTCTGGAGCAATATCTAGTCATGACGTTTCCATGATTCTGAAGCCTTCCTCGGAGACAAAAGGTGGTAGCGCACCTACAACTCCTTCAGATGCATTGTTCCAATGTGCCATGCCCCCGGTACTCGACAGATCTACCTCTCAGCCCATACTCTCAGCCACTAGACACGAGCCTTCGACGACAGGAACGCAAGAGGATGTAGTAGACGACAGTGGGCAACTACGATCTCGGGTGAGAATATCGGACGTCCTGGAATTCATTCCCCGCCCATTGTCAACCATCTCCTCTGAGACATCAAGCAGTATGTCTACCATCCGTGCCAACCATTCGGTCACGAACAGTGTCACATCCATCTTCAGTGCTGGTACTTCGAGTCCTCCACCTGCCAGTCTTGCTGCGTCTCGCCGAGGGCCATCTTCAGCGCAGGGTCAATCCAGACCTAGACAAGACGCTGCCGCGGACTCTCCTCGTCCGTCTTCGGTCGACTGGGATTTTGAATTTACAGGATCAAACACCCCGGCGAAGCGTCCGTCAACGGCACCTGCTGGTGACTCTCCGCCGAAGCCACCGACGGATTTCTTTGATGCATCCGTACAATCAGGAGTTCCCGCGGGAGAGAAGGCTCTCAACAAGCTGTCCCCAAGGAGCGAGATGGCTACAGCGAAGCTCGACGCAAGCACCATGCTTGCCGAGGTTGCTACTCTCCAGCTCAGGAGACGCATGACCCCCTCGGCAAGTTCGCCATGTATGAGACCAAGGACTTCTCCAGAACCGAAGGTGACGAAGCGACAGCGTAAAGGAAGATCTTGGCATGGGCTTCTGTCCCGCAAAGGAAAGCCAGAAGCACACAGACAGGTGCTTAGTCGCCGTTCGCCTACACCGCCTATACGAATGCTATCACCAGAGCCCGAATTCTCTCTCGATGATGTCAATTTCGACGACGATACCGACTGCATCATCGAGACCGCATCTCCATACATCAGAAAACCTGCTAGAATCGAGACCGATCAGTTTATTTGGAAATCTCGTGAATCAAGCGCATTGCCGGAGACTGACGGCTCAGCGCCCATGCTTGATATCGATGCTGCTCTAGGTTCATTGGACACTCCAAGCTTCGGACCAGCTTTCGAGGACGCGACTGCTGCCAATGGTTCGGGCCCAAAGCGCCGAATGCATAGCAGTGGGGCTACTGGAGGTTTCGCAGGCCCCGGAATGCATTATCATCGCCGGGCTGAAAGCGCTCCAGAATTGGAAGCCGTCGACCGTTCGAGGTTTGGATTTCCACGCCTGGGGAGCAACCCAGCTATGGCGATCGAGGAGGAGGAAGAGGAATCGGACGAAGAGGAGATCGAATTTATCCCTATCGGGAAAGGTGAAGACCCTCGCCCAAATCAAGAAGAGAAAGAGGAAGCTCAGGCTTCTGGGCTTGGTGTCAATATTGTTGAGGCTGCTTCCACCAACGATGAACCCATCCGGCGACGTAGAACGCGAACCAACGATCAAGGAGTTCGAACGCCTGAGGACTCGACGCGGAAACTGCCAGAGGAGTTCAGTCCTGTGGAGATTGTAGGTGCTGAAGAAGAGCCTCGGTTCTCTGTGGTCACAAAGTCTTCAGACGAATCGACAATTACACCCACACTATCGCATGATCCTATGGATATGCGCTCGGACTCTGTACCTCTTGATTTCGCAATGCCAACTCCTGCCTTGACATATGGCACCCCAGAAACTCCATCGGCGGTCTCGTCCCCTGATTGCACCAGAACCTCTTTCGACGTTCCCCGCGTGCACACTGCCAGTTCCTCGATTACAGACAGGGCAACCTTAAGCTCATCCCGTGCAGGCGATCATGGCTTGGGTCTGCACGGCTCCGTAGATGATGTCCCATCACTTACGAGTAGCGCATCCACGATGAGTGCGCGACCCCCTCGCATCTCCAGCAGCGCAAATTCTGGCTTCTCGGCGGATCGATCCTCATCCCTCTCAGCCGCGGTCCCTGCTCGCACGCGGCCTGTCTCAGCACACAAGCGCTTGAGCCTTGCGAGTCTCACAAGATTAGCAGGGAGTTCATACAATAGGAGCAAGCTGAACATTGCGGAGTCTGCACCGCCTGACAATGTAGAGCAGACCGAGAAAAAGAAGAAGGGACATCGGATAAGCCGGTTGATGAAGTTCTGGAAGTCGAAGGAGAACCTTTCCTCATCCTGAGAGGGGACTATGAGGATTTACATACACAGGCACGCTATCACGGAATTGCAGCGTCACATTGAGCGAAGGTTATGGCACAGGTCACAGGTTATGGCACGGATTACGGAGGAATTTACTATTACGGAGTCAGGGCTTTACAACATATTAGACGAGACGAAATTACCCGCAGCATTACCCAGCAGCATTCTACACCAGCTACACAACCTTCTTCGCTCTTGCACACCGTCACATCCAGCTCGGCGGATAGCGTTCTTGCGTGCCACTCCATTCGGCGAGCAACATGGCGATTTTCATAAGCAATCCTTCACTACCACACAACCAACTCTCCTCCCCTTGAACAGGCTATGGCTTGGATCATCACTAGCCGGCTTTTTACGTTGCGATATTGCTATAGCTAGAAAGCATCAGGGATCGTTAGCGAGATAGACAACGGTGTATGTAGCAAGGACGGCACTTTTTATAGCTTCAGCATAGATAGCAGATTCTATTCAGATGTTTACGAACACAAGACCACGCGTGTTCATACGCCTTTCTACTGCCATGCTTGCCTTAATATAGGTCTCTTGACCTGTTGAATGTTACGAATTATCAGTGCTCTTCTGAAGTCGTCGTTCGGCTTTCGGTCGATGATCGAATGGTGTCCTTCCTCGCTCATGCGAGCTTCAGTCCATCCTCAACATTTCCAGTCGGAAGGCAAGTTAGCACATGTACTGCATTCGTATATCATGACAGTGTAGGATGAATGCACTAAACCATTTCTCATAAGAAATACTCTGTAGCGATCTATCTCTATCCTATCCTACGCTCCTTTGCAAATGCTGCTGTCTAATGCCGCTGTTCATGCTCATGCTCATGATACTATCATACAATCGTAAAAATCGTTAGACCCCTCCCAAGAAACCACCCAACCTTCCAACGCCATTATTCCAGACCGCATCAATCAACAGTCGAACTCCCCATCCTCCTCAGCGGACTCGGTGCCACGCTCCCGTCCTCGCTGGCCCCGATGCCACTATCTCTGGAGTCAAGACTGTCAAGCGGATCAGCGTCAATATCCCACTCCTCCTCCCCCTCATCCTCATCCTCTTCGTCCCCCTCAACAGCGTCCTCATCGCCCTCTTCATCCACCACATCATCAGCTAGCCTTCCACCTCCAGCCCTAGTAACGCCAGGGTCTTTCCCGCCGAAGGATTTCTGCACCGCACCCCTCGTGTTCCATTTCAATGCCCTTCTTACGCTCTCGAACCATTCTCCGCCTGTGCCACCTTCGCCTACTACGGTAGGGAAAGGGTAGCGACCCGCTTCAACGCGAACTTCGTCACCTCGGCGCAGTTCGACGCGGCCTTTGCCGTCGAAGCTCGCGTATGCAGTACTCCTACTGCCTTTTGGGACGCAGATGCGGAGGCAGAGGGTATCGCTGAGGACCATTGGCCGGAAGGAGAGGGTGTGGGGGCAAATTGGGGTGAGGAGGATGCCGGGTATCGAAGGGTGGGTTAGTGGACCACCGGCTGAGAGGGAGTATGCCGTGCTACCAGTAGGTGTGCTGATTATGCAGCCATCGGCTTGGATGATGGTGAGGAGGTGGGTGTCGCCGTAGAGTTCAAGATTTGAGACGTAGGGAGAGGGTCCGCGATCAATAACCAATTCATTGAGTACTTCAAATTGGGCGTCCTCTATTAGCTCCGGGGCAGCTGGGGCAACGCTGCATTTGGAGGAGTTGAGGCTTAGTTTGGAGAAATTTGAGCTGCTGGGTCGGCGATGGGCAGCGCGGTAGACAGTGCAGGTGAAGCGCATCCGCATATTGACGCGCATGCCGGAGCCTTCCATTATGCGGTCGAGGGTCGGTTTGTAGGTTGCAAAGGGAAAATTCGTGAGGAAGCCTAGGGAGCCGAGGGAGAAGGAGAGGATTGGTGGGACGATGCGTTGGAAGAGCCAGGAGGTGAAGAGGACGGTGCCGTCACCGCCGAGGGTCAGGACGAGGTCGAACTTCTCGGGTGCGTTCCAGCAGAGGTCGGGTGTCCAGTAGCGGAGCATGCGCTCGTAGCGAGCGTCGCCGGCCAGAAGGCCTTCGGCGTCGAAGCGCTTGGAGGTGCGGAGTTTCGCGTCGACGTAGACAATTACTCCGAGGTCTGAGTTATAGCGAGGGGTCTTTAGAAGGAACTCTGTGAGCTCCCGTGTGAGATAGACCAATTCATTGTCCCTGGCTTTCGTAACGATCATTATGGTACGAACGGCGCGCTTGATGGGTCGGCGTTGAAGCTGCTTTGATATCTCACGGACACTGGTAGCTGTTTGCATAAGGCGCGAATGGGACATGCCATCATCCTCCACAGATATCTCCTCCAGTACACGTTCAACGTTGACGGCATCATCGAACCTTTGATGGAAGAAGCATGGTGATTGTGCGAATCGAGTCGCAAATGAGGCCCTAGGGTTACTGCCAAGGCCTGCCATCGAAGCAGAGAGATTGTGTGAAGAGTCCTGACGTGTAGGTTCTTTGACTGTCCGCGATGCCAAAGCAGTGAGCATCTTCTGTTGTGAAGTCGGACCAGTTCCCTTGCGTTGGCCCAAAAATGACGTAGACTTGAGAGACTGTGATGGTGGTACGAGGTCTAACGGGGAATCATTGACCTGTGTTGATGCGTTTGATATGCTGCTCATAGGTTCCTTGATATCCTCTTCCCTCATGTTTGTCCTCTCACTAGTGTTCAATGGGTCCAGGTGCATCTGATAGTCTCGCAAGAGGGCCTTGCCAATGGACGAGCATTGGCGCGCATTCGGTTCAGAGATATCTCTGTTTGATCGTTCCGACCCCGGTAGGTTGCCCGGTCTCAATGGCAATTGGGTCATATCTCCACTAGAGTCTAGGTGGTGTGGTGGAGGATTCTGCATTATAAATCAGTCAGATAAGTAACACAAGTTGGGGTGAAGCGACAAGAAATTGGACACTACGCCAAAGTTGCTGCTTGCCTCCCGGGTCAAGCCAGCAAGTAGTGGGCGTACGGAGTGGGTGAAGCAGCAGCATAGAAAATAGCGTGAACAATTGAATGTTTACCCGTGGATAGAGGGATGATGACGAATCCCTAGCAAGCGGAGCGGCAGCGGGAGTTTCTCTGAGGATCCTATGGTGGTGTTGGTTCCTTTCTGTCTCAACAACATCAACCAAGCACCAGGAGTCTCGTTGTAGAAATCCATCATGAGGACAGTCAAGACCCTTTAAGAATTGCGGAAGAGGGCGGAATCGACGAATGTCGTCCTTTACGGCTATTGATTCCAAGTAAGTCCGAAAGCACTACCTGCATAAGCGCAATGCAGCATGCACGTTGATGCACCATCGATCGACCAATCTTCAGGCTACGGCAATGACAAAGACGGCAAGATTTCACGCCTTCAACAAGTGTGTGATTATTCTATATAAAGAATATAAAGAATATAAAGACCGGTCTGGCTCGTGTCTGGGTCACCAGTGTCTTGTGATATCCACATGGCATCAGACCATTCGGCTGCTACGTTTCCTTAGACCAGGAAAACAGACGCTTTTATAGACGTGTTATACCTGCACATACGGTGGCAAGTATGGAAGAAGATAGTATTAATCTTAAGCTGCCCACGTGGTCTATCAATCAGGCACCTATTCTGTGAGCAAAGAACTCAATTCACCGGGCTTGAATCTTCGGCCCCCTCGGCCCATCCTGCTGGCCACGTATAGTGTAACAGATTTTTTTCTGTCTGAGCTGAATCTTGATGCCATCCCGTCCACAGCCGTGACGTTCATCGGGTACTGGATATCATTGCACTTGTCTGGGTTGTTCAACGGCCTACCCACAATGTCGAGATTTTCTCCACTTGAGGGCAGTTGGTTGCTCCTACCTCCGGAAGGGATTCCAATCCATGTAGTCTTGTTCTGGTATTGAGCTTTCAGTCTTTAGTCTTCGATTCAACTATCCTTCCATTTGTTCTCTGCCGCGACTTTTCTTCGCACGACATCATTCATGAGCTCTTTCAAATTCGCATCATTATTCGAATCCATGCTCGTGTCTTCACTCTCGCTGTCGGCGCTCTCCGTTCCAAGACAGAACATTTTCGCTTTCTCATACAATTTTTCCCAGACATCTATCCCGAAATCGCCTCCGCTTTCGTTGACTAGCAGCTCTCCTTCCGACGAGAAAGCGAAGACATGTATCGACGTTGCTGTTCTCACGACTTGCGGGCAAGGTTCAGAAATGATTTGCTCATTTTGATCCACTGCGAGGAAAGTCGCGGTCAAGGTCATTGCAAGAGGTATGGATGTAGCGAGGAGAGCCATTATCGAAGCTTGCAGGAGCTCTGGGAGGAGTGGAAGAGTCTCGATAGTTTATCAGCGAAAAAGACTGTAAGACCGCAAAAGGGAACGTACAGAGCCGGTCAGCGGCAGATTGCTGGACACAGAGCCATCATCCAGTGATCCTGTAATTTGTAGGGTGAATTGAATCAATGTGCGTGGGTGAGCTGAAACTAGTATGACTCGGCGAAGAGTGTCCTGGATTACAGCTTCGAAGTGCCGTTCTCGGAGTCCTGGCAACGATAAGAGCCTGTCACGTCTATTTGAAAGACCTCTTACCTCCCACCCCAGCGGCTGGTCGGACTGAGACATCAATAGCTGCTTCATCTGGTAATTCGTCCCTTCGCTGAACTTCAATGGGCCCATTGACAGCGGCAATGACAGAGAACCCGTTATTTGCGTACGTAGCAGAACCATCTGCACGGTTTAGTGTCGACAAAACAGCACGCGCCATCGCATAGGTGAACACTGGGATATGGGAAACTTGCCATTGCAATTTCGTGGTTTCTCAGGGAAAAACTTCACTCTTGCTACCCGGCGTGTGCGGAATGCCTCCGCTCAGCATGGTGTGATCAAGCCCACCAAGGATATTTAACCTCTTTACCTCTCCACTGTCGATCTCGACATCTCTACCTACTATCACCTCGAAGAAAGGGAACATCGATCGCTATGCCTTCAGCCGTCGAGCTACTGCCGGCAAGTCGGCAGTCTATAGAACTAAGTCCTGACCAACGTAACAACCTCCCCAAGCTCATCCCACGCAAGAAGAAAGCCTCCCCACCAAAAAATCCCCTTCCAGTACCAGAGACTCCTGTACTACAACTTCCACCGCCACTCTCCACATACAATTTCACGGAGCCCACTCGCCGTCTTCTATCTCATCGTGATCACGATCTCTTCCTTTCGTCACCCACATATACCCTTATTTTGTCCTTCGTCTTCTCCCTCTCGGATTCAGCCGCGGACACAAACATCTCTTCCATCGACCTATCGTCAACGCACCCAAACCTCAAATTTATTCTTAGAATATTAGACGACATAGAAGATATCATTAACGTTTGCCCACCCGTCGATCAAGGTGGTTCACGCTTCGGAAATCCTGCCTTTCGCCAATTCCTCGACTCGGTTACAGCCCGAAGTTATGAGTGGCACGAAAAAATCTGCTTGGGCCCACAGCAAGAGGCTATAATCGAAACCTCAACTTATCTTCACCACTCTTTCGGTAATCGTGCCCGCATAGATTATGGTTCCGGCCACGAGCTCAACTTTATCATCTGGCTTCTATGCCTTTACCAACTCTCCGCGCTTCCTCAAGATACCTTCCCAGCACTCACACTCGTGATATTTCCCAGATACATCAGGCTATTGCGGAAGATACAGAGCACATACTACCTCGAGCCTGCTGGATCGCATGGCGTCTGGGGTCTCGATGATTACCAATTTCTACCCTTCCTGTTTGGCGCTGCGCAGCTTCAGCATCACCCATATATCCGACCGCTGAGTATTCACAACGAGCTTGTGCTGGAAGAGGAGGGCGATGAGTACCTCTACCTGGATATGGTGAGGTTTACCATGGCTTCGAAGACTGTGAAAGGATTGAAATGGACGCAGCCGATGCTTGACGACATATCAGGCGCCAAAAATTGGGAGAAGGTCGAGCAAGGTATGCGAAGAATGTTTATGAAAGAAGTGCTGGGCAAGTTGCCTGTTATGCAGCATTTCCTATTTGGGAGCCTTGTACCAGCAGCAGAAGGGATGCGTAAAGAAGCCACCACTGATTTGGCGCCCGAGAGTGAAGAACAAGTGGGCGGAGAGCTTTCGTTGTTTGACGATGGCGTCAAGCATGTCCACAGAGACGATGCGTGGGGCGACTGCTGCGGCATCAAGATCCCTAGCACTGTTGCTGCTGCGCAAGAAGAGCAGAAAGGAGATGCAGATAGGTTCAGAAGGATACCATTTGACTAGAGTCATCATAATGAAGATATTACTATGGAGTACTTGAGAGTCAATGTCAGAATTCAAATTCCAAAACTCGCCTCCTAAAGTGTAAGGCTAGCTCCACAAATGCCAAGCTTCTTCCGGCCGAGGTTTCGTAGCCTCGTTCCGTCTTCACCTCGCAACCAAAACACCGTCATCGCGTCACATTTACACAATCTTCCCACGCCTAGGCCGCTCATCCAACCATCACAAACCATCGTCTTCCATTCCCCATCCCCCACAATGGCCAACCCCTCCCGCTCCCCCACCCCACCCAGCACCAAACGCCTCCTCCAAGAGCTCAAAACCAGCATCACGGACCCCTCCCCCATCCTCTCCTCCCTCGCTCCAATCTCCGCCTCCAACCTCCTCCACTGGGAAGCAATAATGCGCGGCGTGCCCTCCACAGCCTACGAGTCCGGACTCTGGAAACTAGACATCCAAATCCCTCCATCATATCCCCACGCCCCCCCCACCATCAGATTCCTCACGCCAATCTGCCACCCCAATATCCATTTTCAGACTGGGGAGATATGTTTGGATTTGCTGAAAGCGTCGTGGACGCCGGCTTATACGCTTACGTCTACGTTGGAGGCCGTGCATCTGTTGTTGGCGTATCCGGAGGTGGATAGTCCGCTGAATGTCGATATTGCGGCTTTGCTGAAGCAGGGGGATAGGGTTGGTGGGGAGGGGTTGGTGCGGTTTTGGTGTGGGGAGAGGAGGTGGGAGGGGTGATGTGGTACTGATAACCAGAGGAGAGGAGGGGATGGGTAACGATGATATGATATTCGATTCGAGGATGATAATGCATTTACATTTTGGGAGCTTGGGAAAGGTTTAGCAAGGCGTCTAGGGAGATCTATCGTTTGGCGGGAATCATCTGGTCAAGGTCTTGCACCCTTAGGCAGGATAGAGTAACATCACAATATTTCGTAGATATAGAAACATCCAGCTAAGACGTATTTTGATTTTTCGATGTGATATTGAGAGAATCAAGCTAAGAAGAAGAAGACGATACAGCCCTGCATTGCCCTAGGAAGAAGGCCCGGCTACAGGATAGCGTATTACAGCGGCAATTGCACTGCACACACTGGGCACGCTTTCCTCTCGTAGCAGTAGTATTGAACCAATATTATTTTTACGTTTCTAGATATCTGTTTCCTCCCAAGTTGTATGACATACACCAAAGCCTTTCCTACAGGTGGCTTTCCACTGCCCCATGTAACGCCAAATGCCGCCATGCTGCCACGTGTAAAAGATCGCTGCAGAGTGATGAATCAAAATATTCTGGTGTGATTACAAACACCTCCAATGAGAAAGAAGTAGTCAATCTTACGCCGTAGATTACTCGTCATAATGATACACCTGTACGCCAAAATCAGCTACTATATTCGCCTAATCGCGCTTATTTTGAGATTTAGAACTTACGAAGTAATTCGGTAGACCCCAACAACCCCAACCTAATCTCCGCGCCATCTTTGCAAATCCCTCGGTCTCGATCAGATGGTAGAAGGGAAACGGTGGGAACATGGCACCATCTCGATGCACCTCGGCTTTCACCAACAAAGCTGTTCCTCCAACCCCATCAAGAGGTATCACAGCCCGTTGATCCCGGTTATCAGACTTGTCCGCCGACATTGCCATCAGTGTGCGGTATGTCGCAACATCAGCATAGCCTTCGAGGATGATATCATCGGGCGCCATGTTCGCCGCCATATCTGCAGCGGCTTGGCTGTCTTGCCACGAATTGTAATCGTAAGGTCTAGTATCAGGCTTGCTCTCGTCATTCGTGAATCGCTGAAAGCAATTAGGGACGATAACTGGCTTGTCGTGTGATGCAAGATCTTGGATCAATGTGGGCGGAGTCTCGATGATGTCCGCGTCTAGCCAGAGTACCCATGATGTAGAAGGTCCGATGGTCGTGAATAGTAGGGAATTTCGAGCGCGAGACATCGCTGCTCGCCGAGCTTTCTGATTCTCCTTCTTGTGGCGCTCTGCCTCATCCTGTGAGACCAATGGTGGATCGAAATCTTGGCGCATGATGATGATACTAGCGAATCGCTTGGCCTCTGGACCGGTTTGGGTGGCCGCTATGGCGATTTGTAGAGCTGCTGTAGCAGCATTGCCCTCCTTCGTCTTGGGAATGATGAAGCCAAGCGCGACGAGAGAATGTGGATATGAGAGGGCCAGTAAATTGTTCCAGTAGCCTGGGTAGAATCGAGCGAGAGGTGTGAGGATGAGGACGGTCTCTTGGTTGCCAATGGGGTCGGCTGTAGTTGTCACATTGTTGAGGTGGTAGTGGACAACTGGTGGGGGCTTATTCTTTTCCAACGAAGCGTCTTGTTTGACAAACGGTGCGGTAGGTGGTGAAAGCGGATGAGCGGCTGCGTTTGTGAGTTTTCGTTTGGCCGTCGAGACTGCGTCTGAATTCGATCCAGGGGAGAAGATGAAGAACAGGAAGCCAATTGATAGCACAGCCGCCAGCACCAGAGTTATAGGACTCGTTCTTCGCAACGATCGTGCCAGAGGCATTATGTAGGAGTGTCGGTAACGAAAAAGTACTCGAGGAGTGAAGTCGCCGGGGCCCCAGTGTTCCCAGGCGCTTCAAGGGCGTTTGCGTCGGATCCCTCGTCAAGAAGTGGGAGCCATTAGTGGTGGTGAAACAACCGTTGGCGGTAGAACTCTCTAAGACTCAATGGGAGTTGGTGGTAGACTTGTGCGGCCAAGTAAGATCACCATTTTCAAGATGAGTACAACATATTGGAAGATTTTGGTCCGAAAGGGGGCTAAGAAATCTAAGTTAGACACGATTCACGTACCCGAAGCTAGGCCAAATTGAGGACCACCCTGCGAGAAGGCCGAGGGACCGAGCCGCACCTTAATTTCCAACTTTTTTGCTCCTACGGAACAAAATCATGAAACAAGTAAACCACCCATCGTTCTACACTGAGGGACTTGATCTGTTAATACAACACGGACCTCAAGTATGAACGAACGAGACCTTGGCTGTACTGCAAGGCTCTACGTGTGGGGACTCAGCTCGTACAATTTGAGATCCAATTCCACTTCCTTATCGTGGACGACTGTTTGCCTTGCTACTCCTGTCTGACTATCCTGCCAATACACAAGTTCCACAACAAGTTCAGGGATAGGAAGAACATGAGCTTGCGAGGCAAGACGGGCGGGATCAAGAACCAGATTTTCGGATGCCTGGACAGTATCCGGGTAGACGACTACGAGAAGGGCGTCTGCCTAGGCTGCTACATGGTCTTTGACGAACCAGAAGGGGTAGTTGACTGTGATTGGCATAAGAAATGGTCTGCGTACTGGCTTCATGGATGGTAGGTAGCTGCCCGTAAGACTCGCATGATGTCCCAGTGATCAATTTATGCTGCGCGATACACGTCCCAAGCCTAAGCTATCAAGCAGACAAAGCCTTTTTCCGCTTCCAGGTTTCCATTAACACTCGCTGTAGTCCCAAATTTCGACCTCTCGACCCATGTTCAAGCCTTGGACTGGTTGGCGACTACCCTTCCGTACGCCCGTTCACGTGAGATCCATTGACATTGCCATTTCCATTGGTATTACCGTTTCCATTGGTATTGCCATTCGTTCCCAATCCATCGCCACCCCCATCCATCTCAGATCCATCGCTGTCCCCACTCGTCCCAGATCCATCGCTATCCGCATCATCCACACTGCAAGCGACCATATTGCATCCAATGCCCTTGTCCGTACTACTCCGACGACAGCCAACGAGATTGCACCCCCTCAAGACCGACTTCCCAAGTAGTCTGCAATCAGTCAAATTACAGCCGTCCAGCGTTTCCACTCCAAAAATCCTACATCCATGGAGATTGCTTGCTGTGATGCTTCCACCGGATATGCCGCATGTGAGGAAGGTGCAGGCCGTGTATTTCCCGCCCAGTATTTCGCAGGTGAAGAAAATGTTGGCAAAGGATTTGCAATTGGTGAGTCTTTGGTTAGAAAAGAGTTCGCCCGTTGGTGGCAACGCGGTATCTGGAATCTCGTATGCCTGCGAGGGGAGCAATCCGCCTGTTGGGTTCGGGCCTTGCGAGAGGGGATGATTAGCTGCTTGTATCTGAGGCAAATCTTCGACATATCAACGTACCCTCTTCGATAGGGACAGTGGATTGAGCGGATCCCATGATATCTTGATGAACGACTTAAGTTTTCGAAAAATGTTGCGAGGCAGGATTGGTGGATGGTTTCAGTGAAGTCTGGTCAGCAGCAGGCTTGTCTAAAGATATTTTCTCTTTTATAAAGATGTTTCTGTAGTCTGAAGATGTTTACTATGAAGAGTTGAAGAACTTCAAACGGTTCAGTCAAGAGTCGAAGGGAAGTCGAGCGCATGAAATCAACTTGGCGCTTCATCTTTGGGAAGGAGCATCTTACACACTAACCCATCGCTCGATCGTCAATTTGCGGTGACGCAGACATACAAACAGTCAAACAAATTGAACAGTCTGTGTGATCGTATTCGGCTGTAACGATTTATTACGGAAAAAGATTGACCAAGTCTGACAGTCTGTTTCGCTACTCGTAGGCTCAGAGATTATTTTCCATCTATCTTGTCTTTTCCCAATCGCTCAAAGATGTATCATATCCCTTGCGTACTAGAGTCGCCAGAGATCGTTGAAGCCAGCGAGAAAATGATTCGCTATTTTCTCCACGGCCTCGCGCAGCTTCGCCACAGACGGATCTGGTCCTCCGGCTTTTCGAAACTTCATCACCTCCATCATTTGGCGCTGGCATGATGAACAAACACATGATCGCAGCAGAAAGGAAGAGTCGACCATCTCGCGTAACAATGCGTTCAAAATCTCTTGAACAGTGGCATCTGTCCAGTACTGATCCGTCGGTTTTGCTATTTCGATCTTGACTCGCCTTCTACCCTTGTCATCTGGTGCTAATGTTGTTCTGCCATCCCAGCCTACTTCATCAACACTGCCCTCTGCCCATCTCACCGTCATTCGCTTACGCAAAGATGCACAAAAGAAGACATCGTCGAAGATTCGGGCCTCATGCCGGAGATCGAAATCTCGCTTGAGCTTCTTCGAGCGTATGTGGCGCATTGAGGTATGCCATCTCTGCATAGCTTTCGAATGAATCGGCTGCATCTCATGATCGGGACGGCCAATTTTAAGGCAAAAGACGGCCAAACCCATAGTTTACCACTTTGGGAGTGAAAAGCTGTTCCTGGAGAGCAATGGCGCCGGATTTTGGACATCGTGTGTAGGCAAGGGCCTTGTCATGCTTTGTTAGAGTGGCATGGTTTTGCTGTTTGGAAGACCCTTGCTCTTTGGAGGACCCTTGCTCTTGGGTTGGCTGTTGCTTTTTGGCAGGCTGGTGACCGGTGCTGCGTTTGGTACTATAACGAGCTGTCTCTATCAGCGGCAAGAGTTGTCGATAGCCTACAATTGGGCCAGTAAGCGATTCGGGGTGTGCGCCGTCGCGTAATTGTCTACTCGAGTTCAATGGCGAGGTTGCAGTACTTCTTCCGGTACCTGCAGAGAAGTAGCGATTGCTAAGGTGGTGCGTGAAAGTCCGGTTAGCGTGTAGTGTGCTTGCGAAACGTCGAAAAGGGAGAGACGGCTTGCGGAACATAGCTTGTAGACTTGTGTAAGGTATGGATTACGTGAAAAGGGCAGAACAAATGACGGCAGGACAGGGTAGAGGAATACTCCGTTACCTTTTGCATATTAGACGTCCCATCACTTTAAGTATGATTTAGCTCGCGCTGAATGCATCGTCCATTATTCCTAACGCTGTAGATGCTTTGCTTGTCCCAGCTTCTGACGTTCTTTTCCCTTTGTCTTGTCTCTGCATGGCGCAAACGAAAACGATCCAATGAGACTTGGCATCGAATCGAACGAAACCAGAAAGAAGAGTACATTCAAATAAAAAAAGTCATCAAGTCTTGAAGATCTTCGATCTGTGACTTTCATCATCGTTTTGTGCCTGCATACAGCAGAACGAAAGAAATGCAGTTGTCGAACCTTTTGCCCCAGACCCAGCAACAACAAAGAACCTTAACGTTTAAGACCCTTATTCCCGCAACAGTAAAGAGCATGGTCGAGTGAAATTAGACAAGGTAACTGAATCGTACGACCAACAACGAATAATATCAGAACTCCAGAAGGCATGTGTGCCAAGTCAGAGCGCCAGCAGTCCTAATATGTTGTAAGTCTCGGTCCCAACGGCTGGCCAATATAAGCCTGATCTACGTCAGCCGTTAGCATATTGCCTCTCGAAATGGGAACGACTTCAAGAGCTGAATTATTCCCCAGAAGCGGTAAGAAACATGTTTGTTATATAGGTGCCAATGAAATATTCGTAGTCCAGGAGACGTGTCGCGATGAACAATCCGACGCATATGATAGGGCCACGGTATGATAGGAAGATGCACCACTAAGAATAGTCGAAGTGGTGAACATGTTTTATTCGGATCCCACAGGACTTTGTTTTTGCGAGGCTGATGTTCTTGGCGCTTAGTAATCGCAATCACAAGTTTGAGGTGTACGCCTCAGAAACTGAGATATACGCCATGCACCTTTTTCCCGAACGCTATTTTCTAGCCTCGATATCTTTACGACCAGAATTCACTCGCCTACAAAACCGCTAAGTATAGTCTATATTAGCTTCTTCTCTACGATTCCGTCAAGAGGTGTCTTACCGCAGACCTCTTGGTTGTTGAGATATATCGGTATCCGCGCAATAATTTTTCCGCTGCTAGTGACGGGTAAATTTCTTTGTTGGACCCGCAAGATTTTACTGTTAGCTAGGTAATTACTTTAAGATCCCAGATTGGTGTAGTGTTGCTGGAGCAGGCTAAACGCGAGATGTAAACATTGAAAATTCACGTGAGATCCATTGATATTGCCATTCCTGGCTAAAGGGTTTTCTAGCGATGGCAGGCGATTCAACCGTAATAACGCTTTCAGCTCAAGGGTTCCCTAAATGTATGACTCGACAACAGACCTGAACGTCTTGCAAGAGTGAAATAGACTGCTAAGATCTCGCAACTGTACAGGCTGAACCATTCGTCAGCAAGTATGATCTGCCAGGACTGAGTTTATTGTGAAAAACAGGCTCCTCGAGTCATTGGAAAAGGATATCTATTACGGACAAGGGAATGAATGTGAGGAAAGAATTGTGTGAACAGAGCAAACGTTTGTATCGAAAATTATCAAAAATACATTAGCGGTATTTATAGTTTAATACACCAATACATACAACTGACTGAACATGTCACGCCAAGAGCTAATGCCTCAGTTCCATCCCAGAGACCCAAACACGATCATAATGCATGAGGTATCTCGATAATTGTAAAAGCAAATCCAAGCTTGCGGTATGCCCCTCCACCTAGTAGTTGTCGATCAGCGGTCATTCAAAGGTTCACAATCCTCAAGTATGGCACTCAAGGGGGAGGATCCCGAAAGTCACGGATCCTCAAGATCGAAATCCAGTTGAGACTCGCTATCAAAGCTACAAAAATGCCACGCCAAGAGCTACTGCCCCAATTCCATGCCAGTCTTCCAGCCACCATCATAATGTATAAGGTATCTCGATAATCGTAAAAGCAACTCTAAGGTTGCGGTATCATGCCCTTCCTCCTAGCCACTCCCATGTCCATGTCGTATAGCTCTCGCTCTCTCCCCAGCTTTTTACGATCCACATAGCCACTGCGCCAACGACGCCAAATGTGCCCATGATTTGGAAAGCAATCCATCCTCTTCGTTTCATAGCTTCGTTCCATCGTAGTAGACCCAGTGGGTCACCAGCGTCCAGTAGACCGCAGTGGCCTGATACCCGTACAACTTCCGGCTTCAAAGGCACTAGGCCCTTCACGCTGGGTGTGGTTAACGATGAGTGAGTGCTTACTAGAGCACCGTCATTATTACATTCACCGAGCTTTTCCGTAAGCCAAACAGCTCGCTCTCCACGAGTTATTGCCTCATATCTCTCGCGCTCATTCTGTAGACTCCTCTGAAGCTCTCCAGCCCACTTCGCCAGCCTGATTTGCGCCAGCTTCTCTTCTTGTTGGGTGTGATCGCTTATACGAGCTTGGTTGTAGGGCGATACGTTAGTAATATAAGGGGCGATGGTCTGAGCAGTGCTTGATCTTGGAGAGATGGTTGGGCGTATGGGAGAAGAAATGGTGGTGATTGACGAGTTTGGCATAGAGAAGATTTTGGAGCCTCGCGCTCGGACCAATTTCTTTGCTGCCAAGTGCCTCAAGCATGCAACGTTATCAGGGTCAAAGACGTGCCGTATTAGTGTAGTAAGCTGGGACGGAATTAGTGGTTGCACGTAGTCTGGAGACATTAAAACACTAGCATCCATATTGTCGTCGTCGTCTGAGGTTGCAGCGCAAACTGTGTAGGGTGGACGATTAGGAGTAGCTTCAGAGTTGAATGAGAACAGCTTGATCTCCGTATGCCGTAGTCGATCGATGGAGCGTCTTAGCATCTCAGTCTCCTCGAGAGACAGCGTATCTGACTTGGCTATGAGGGGGATGACATTAGTAATTGCAGTTAGACGTTGAAGGAAGACCATGTCCTCGTCTTTGAGTTCTAGACGCAAAGTCAGCATATTTGCATATCCCGGATCCGAAGCAGATGTTGTATACCTTGCGCCACGAGATAGAAAACCACGTCGACCTGAGATCCACCACTTCCGCTCAGCAGACCCGCGATATCACCTTCACTGGCCGTGGGAGCGGAGAATGGCTTGGTCAATTGTAGCTCGATATACTCCAGGATAGACTGCATACTCTCCATTCTGGAAATACTGTTGCTGTACCCTGGCGTATCGACAAAGCACAGATTTCGTTCAAGGACAGTGTCCCCCATGCTCTTCCGTCTTCGCAAAACTTTCATATCCTCGATGTCAGACCACCACGAAGGGTAAGGCTTGGTGCTGGCGTAGACTTCTGTGATACTCTTAGTTGCTTTGACGCTAGGGTTATCTTGCTTGCTCTTGGATTTAGATTCGGAGAGCTGTCTTATTGAAGGTGTATTCGGTGACAATGGATCGACGTGGACAATATCCTCACAAGTCTGTACAATAGACTTGATGAGAGAGGTCTTGCCGACGCCTACGCAAGATGATTAGCATTCTCTGCTTCCAATGCACACTGCCAGACGTTATATGCCTACCAGAATCTCCAGCAATGAGCACCTTTAATCTTCCCATGCCCTTCCCTCGCTCCGTAAATGGTCTCCGACTAGGCATCTTGATACTCGGCATAACAAGTTGAGGTACACTGTCCGTAATCTCGGAGTGTGGCTCAAACTCGTCCTCTTCGCTTGAAACGATCGCCTGACTTGCCTCGTCTATCGATTCTTCATCCGACTGCCTGAAAGAGCGGTTCGATATCGACTTCAGGCTGCTGGGTGGCGACGATAGAGGAGCTTGAGAGTTTAGGGAAATCGAAGCCAGAGAGGCCATAGACTGGGACATGCTGGGTGGTGATTGGCGTTCTTGGCTGAGATGAGATGGTGATGAGTCGCCAGTGTTTATTTGAGGGGCCTTGATACTCTCTCGCGAGTCGTCTCGGGTATGTATGCTCGGCTTTGGCTTGAGAGTAGATCGCCGGCGGCCTAGGTCATCTGCATCATTGTCATCTGCATCATCGCCGTCCTGACTGGTCTCTTTGGAGGCGCTTTGGTATATTGTGTCTTGCAAGCTTTGGACTCCATAGTTGCTGTCACTCCTTGATTCCGACGCCTTTGTAGACGAGCCCTCTATTTCTTTTTCTGTAGCCATACGGAAAGACGTTGGCATTATCGTGTTATGACCGAGGGGTGGGGCGGGGTTTGTATGGCCAAGGTCCTTGCGAGGGCGTCCTCCAAGGACATCGCTAGCTGGCCGCATGGTCGCATCTGGTACAAGGAGGCTGTACTCGAATAGGTTCCGGTATCAAGGTAGCATTCGAACGTTGTCTAAGATCTTGTAAGCGTGCCGGGTGTCGAGTCTCCAATGCCCCTCTTTCGCCCCACTTCCTAGCGATTACTTGGTGAAGGTTGCAGACTTGCGTGGGAAATTGAGGAAAACTTGGAGCTTTAGCAGAGTGGTTCTTTCTGTTTTTGAAGATGATCGAAGGAGGACTTGTAGGGGTGTTGAATAATGAGTGGAGGTCTCATCTAGCCGAATTAGGCAACACAAATATAAGGTAATCATGACCCTCGATCACACGTGCTTACTGGGATGCGGGCAACTATTTGTGACGATGTTGTATAATTACTCAGGGTCATTCGAAGGTCTTGCAGTATGATTTTCTTGATTCATTGTGTTGTCCTTCAAGAGGATCTAATACTATATACACTTTAGAACTTAGCCATGTCAATGTCAACAGGAAACCTTCCAAGCAGACCACAACTCTCTCTTATCCTGCAGCATAGATGACCAACTGATTATGGTAACGACCGAGTCTTGCAAGGCATGAAATATCTTGAAACCCGTGACGCTTTGTATGTAAAATGAGAATCGTGATCAAATACAAACAGGTGAGGAATAATAACCCACAGCCTTCTTAACCGCATTCGCTATGCTAAAGTAAAGAGAGAGAAACAAGAAGGCCACGCTTGCACCGATGGCTTGATATCTTAGTACTTTTCCTGGCCTTATCAAAAGAAGATGACACGAATTCTTTAGTGTGGGTAGGGTACACTGTTAGTATCGAGATGGTGATCGAAGTGATGATCCAATCCAACGAGGTAGACGAGACCTTGTGTGTCAAACCTCAACTGGAGCGACGTTCGCTGTGTTGCCGTCGTTCTGGATAGCATCGAGTCGCAGGAGATGTCATTGGTCGCACTCATGCGGCCTGGGGTTGACCACGGCCCCTTGGAGTTGTGGTGCCACCCCTTCCACGAGGGACAAAGCCACCGCGTCCGCCGTCCTTGGGGAAGCCACCACGTCCTTGGCTTCCTGGGCGGCCCTCACTGCCGCCACGGCCACCACGCATCCCACCTCTGCCAGCAAAGTTGCCCCCATAAGCGTTGGATCGGGGTCGGCGTTCTTCCACATAGATTTGTTCGCCGCCGATGGGATGGGGATTGGCAGCAACAGCCGCGCTGTACGCAGCCTGGTCTTCAAACTCAACGAAGGCGCAGTTCTGTTCAAGAGTCAGCACTGCGGAAGAGGGCAAGGTAGGAGTCTGAGACATACTTTTTGACGGCTGACATCGAAGTAGGGTAGCTTTCCATACTGCAACAGTGTAGACTTCAAGATAGATGCGTCGACCTTATCAGTAACGTTCTTGACGTATGCCATGACATTGCCTTGGCCTCCGGACACAGACTGTGCATGTTGGCGACCCTGCTTTTTACTATTGTCCGAGCCAGCCATTTGCCAGCCAGCGTTGCCATTCTGCTGCGTCTTCGCTGGCGACTCATCCCCTGCTGATGTGGGCGGTGTGACCGATCGGTTCGTAGCAGGAGGGGCAGCTTTGGGCTGAGCTGGAGGTGTAGACCTCGCAGACGGAGCATTATTGGGAACAGCGGGTGCAGCGATGCGGTTAGCAGCAACTAAGTTCGCCCATGTCTTGGGAGCCGCATGCTTTGCTGGTGCAGCTGGTGCAGCAGGCTCGACAGGGACTGCCTTGGCTGGCTTGGTGGGAGAAGCAACTGGCGTTGGTTCTGGGTCAAGTGGTTTCTCTGGCTGCACTTCTTCTGCGACAGCTGCTGATGCTGCATCCTTCTCAGATTCTTCTGGTTTATTGATTGCAGCAGCAGGCGCGTCCTCGGCATTGTTGACTTCAGCTGCCTCGGGAGCCGCAAAGCCGTTGGCGGAAGCTTCCTTGGTTGGGACTTCGTCAGCTGAGGAAGACTTGTGTAGAACCTCATCTTCCAGCTTCTTGTCAACCTGTTCGACGTCCTGCTGTTGCTGTACAGGATCGGCAGAGCTAGTCAGAGCCTCAGCCTCGGGCTCAGCGGGTAAAGTAGATGAAGGCTCTTCCGTTTCAGCAAGTCCATTCCCCAAGGACTCCTCCTCGTCTTCGAGAAGGTAGCGGAACATGTCGTTGAGAACGAAGTAACCATTGGGTTGCTCCGCGAGTACGAATGTCTGAGTGAACTTGCGATGAGCGGCTGCTTTGTTGGAAATTTCTCCAATGACCATGACAACAATGCTCTTGTACGACTCTTGAGAGTCCACGTTTGACACTCGAACTTTGCACTCCTGGAAGTCGAGCTCCTTTAATTTTTCGCCAATGGCCTGCAAGACAGATCAGCAATGAACGTCCCGTACAAGCAAAGAGTGGCACCCACCTTCTGTCCGACCGAGACGTCCACTTTCTCAGCCTCCACGCCACAGACGAATTGGGACCGTTTATTGTAGTAAAGCTATGAGGAGTTCAGCCACAAATCCCTCTCAAGGACTTCAGAATACATTTTGGAGTTGTGTCTTACATGAAGAGTTTCCGGGTTCTTGCTGAGGGTGGTATAGTAGGACTCCACGAAGTACCATCCAACCTCATCCTTCGATGGGGGCTTGCTGGCACCAGTTGCCTCAGCGGGAGTACCTGCTCGGACATTAGAGCCCTCATCAGCAGGAGCTCCAGCTGTGGCAGAGCCGGTGGAGGCATTGGATCCTTGGGACGGCATGTAGGACTCGGCTTGGCCGTATGTTTGGTGGGCACCGTAATTGCCGTTCACAGTCTTGTTCTCGGTCGCCATCTTCGGTACCTATAGCGTAATATTTCGTAAATCAGATAACTTGTAGCGTATCGCTGAATATGACTTTGGCAAGATGACGGTCAAGAGGCTCTGTAATTGTTTGTTTCGAAGACTGACAAAGGCTTTTGTACACGGTCTGTCAACCAATTAGCTAGGCACACATAACAGGTGACACAACTTACTAGGCACAAGCTGCAAGTAAGTTACTGAATGGTATGGATACGAAACACCCAGCGCCTCAATCAATGCAAATGACAAAAGTGAAAGGACGTAATTCTGGTGGGGATAAGGTCCGAAAACGCGATTTCTGGAAGCCTGTGTGAGGTTCGCGTTGCGTACTGATCAAGAGTGAGACCGGAGTTATTAGAAGATTAAAAGTATCCCAATAGGTCAGATATTGTGAGCTGAATGTTGTACTGTGATTAAAGTGGGCGAGAAAGAAAAGTTAGCCCCTACGTAGCAAACTGTTAGCGCAAATCTGGAGAAGCACACGATGACCATTATCTTGTTGTCTTATGTAGATGGTCCATATGGTAAAGCATTTCTACCATTTCACTGACCAAGGTCAAGGACTAGACGTGCTTTATCTAATACGCAGGTTCTTGGGCTCCCATGACTATTCTCCAGAGTGTAAGGCGTCACGAAAAATGGCTATAGACTTTTCGGTCAACGTCTATATTCTTAATTGTATTAAGTTATATTGGAATCTGGAACATTGGGTCTATCGAAATTGTTTAGGAGATCAGAGCATCTTTTGCGCTTTCGTGGGAGCCTGTAGTGAAGACGTGGAAAAGCCAGAACCCAACCACGTGTGGGTAACCATGGCATTCACGCGCCACAACAATGGCTATGGGCCAAAGTGCACAACTTCAACCCGTTTTGCTGAGCTTGTTGCTTTGCTGAATTTGTAGCAAGATTGAGTACATTGCGCCATGCGGCTGCCCTTGCTGGCAAAAGAGCAAGCTGCAACTAACCTCTATAACGCCGGATGTGTTTTGAAACACAAGGAAATGCTGGGTATTTTGATGTACATCGAGCAAGGTCTTGAAGCGAGGCGACCACAATCGTTATCTGTCAATCTACCCACCACCTTCTTTCACAACTCAATTCCTCCTTTCATCGTAGTCGTGACCTTGAGACTAGCCGTGAGATCGGGCATGTCCGACCTATAACGCAGTGGTGACTGACCTTCCGCCTACTTTCTCGCTCATCATCTTTGGCCTGAATGTCGCATCCTGATCCGTCATCCGCCGGCCAAGCGCTCGCTCGACCTTTGCCCCCAAGGCCAGCTTACTGAGACTGTCGGTCTTTTCTGGTGTAGGCTGGTATCGCTGTTGCTGTAGGCGCTTCTGTTCTAGCCGATCGAAGCCTTGAGTCCACTCCTTGATCTCTTGCATCCGTGAGTCCCCGTTAGATGATGATGCATGGGTGTGCTGGGTGTTTTCTGTGGCTGCGAGCGATGGGGCGCCCGAAAATGTAGAAAATCGCTTAGAAGTACGCTTCGACGAAACCTGAACGCGAACAGTGTTAGCACAAGCCTATATGAAGAGATGGTGTGACAGCTCGGGTCCTTTCGTCTCGGCTATGAAGGGATTTGACGAGGGAAGGCGCAGGTGAGACCTACACTGGGTGCCATTATTGGGCGCGAGGATTCCATGCTGTTGCGACCCATGTTCTTGTTGATAGAAGGGGGAAGAGTCTCAAAGGGGACTGTGCTTTGGGGATGGAAACGTCCCCGTGGATAAAATGAAAGGTTTTATTGAGATCGTCGCACTCCGGTGTGTGATCAGCGAGATAGCTGACGTACAGTATTTCAGGGATTGAAGCTTAATTGATTGAGCTGAAGACGAGAGTCAGGTTGGTGACTTGTGTGTAGTGTCGCTACTTGTACTCAACTGTTACTTGTAGTGAGACGGAGGATTGCTGAGAGGATTGCTGAGGGAAATGTGGTGACAGGAAAGCTGCGGAGGGAGGAATTGGAAGCCTTGGGCGGTGCAAAGGTTGCCGTGGTTGTAGAGCAGGATCCTTGCCACATAAACCCGCTGTCCTCCGGATAACGACCACGTTCCGCAGAGCTGATTGCCACTTCACTACTCCTCAAAAGGGAGTATACAAGGCAGGGAGAAGTATCGTTCAGTTACGGTCAGGAGATCAGTGCTCAATTGCTGTAAAGTAGGCTACGGTTTGTTGTTGTTGGTGTCTTGACCAACAGAAGCAGGCAGGTTAAGCGTTGCGCTAATTGCCAGAGCACGTGGCGTTGATTTTGAGCTAGGGCGCGCGGTAGAGGGAAATCTTGCTACCACAAGGGGCTTACGAGTACTACGAGCCACAAATGCTTTGTAGTCCAATCACACAGTTCACACATAGCTGAACCTCATACTCCGCCAAGATCCGGCAATAGCGACGTTACACTGTGCTAAGGCTATTAAATATCGGCTGCAGTATTGTTTCGTGTGGGGGACGTTGGAGTGATATCAGCGAGGATGCCGAAGCATAAGCAGTTGCTGAAGACCAAAGACAAGGTGGGGAAGAAAAGCAAGCCCGAGGTTCGCAGAACATCATCAAGTCCTCAGTGGTGGATCTACTGGCTAGCACTTCACTAACGGTGCAGTTATAGGGTCCAGTAACCGCAAACGAATATCTTGCAGGTATGCTAGCTGAGAGTGTAAATCTCTCATGTACGAGACACGGCTGACCGCTTGATAAGCTGGAGTTGACTTCGAAGAATCTGGTGAGAAATGGCGAGCTGGAGACGCTGCCAAATCTTTGAGGTTTTTCTTTCGTGCAACCGAGACCTACGATGCTGGCCTACAGAAATTCGCAAAATCGTTTGATCTCGCTTACAACAAGTAGGACGCCAGATCCATCTACCTCACACTACTCCGTAGAATACTAAGAATATCAGGGCTCGACTGCAGTACGAGGTGGCTCAGCAACCACGGCTGTTGGCCCATTCACCGACACCGCTAGCTGATCTCTTGCAACTGGCCCTCGACTCGCACAGATTCGCTTTGAAGATAGATCAGGATAACCCGGATCTCTTATTGTAGGTTTTGGCGATTGTGTGGGACACAATTTGGATATTGATATTGCCAAGCAACACCGCTCAAGTGCTGACAAGCCTCGCTGAAATCCGAAACGAGGGCAAAATTCTGTCCGAAAGCAACCGAGACGCAGCATTACGCTTATTTCATGAAGCTCTTGAGCTTTTTCAACGATGTCTCAACGTTCAGGAAATCGAGTTCGCTCAAGCACAAGAAAGTTCTGCACAGGACGCAGATCGTGCATCAGAAGCTGATGAATTAGATACAGGTGAAGTAAGTGGCAATGCTTCAGATGCATCAGAAGGAGAAATTTGGGCGTCTGTTGAGGAGCCCATCACGAAAGATACCCTTCTTGATACTGCGGTCGCACAGTTGGATACATTGACTGCAATTTGTAGTCTTAATTCTATTACGAACGAGAACGATCTTGCGTGGATGGACGAATACTATCGCAACACACTCCAACCCAAAATCATTACCTTTACCGATAGCAGTACTCACCATCATGAGGCAGCTCTCGCAAAGGCAAAATTCGTCTCTGCCATTTCAGACGCCGCTTTCCGAAGCGGCAGGCTTGACATTACTACATACGAGCGAGAGCTGAAAGCTGCTTTCAATCATCAGGACCTAGATTTAACAATTGATCCACAAGGTCTTTGTGACAGAGCTGATGCTTACCTAGCGTTCAGTACAAGTATCCAACTATTCTTGCACCGGGCACAGGCAGATGATATAGCACCGCTAGCTGCCATGTGCTGGAAACACATCACGAGAGCCCTAGATAGCTTTACAGCGGCTTCGAAAATACCCGATGCTCAAAACCTTCCGCGCATCCATCTGCGAAGAGGAGACTGCGAGCTGCTACGTCTACGGCTTGGCGAAGAACCGCTCAACTACGATCTTGCCATGAGAAGCGCCCCGACACTAGTGAAGAATGGAGAATTCTACTTTCGTGGTGCAGCAAAACTAGCAAAGAGCGAAGGAGCGGCAGAGGAGCAAGCCGAAGCAGAAATCAAGGAGGCTGCTGCTGCGGCGTTGGGTGGCGATATGGAGAAAATGTCTGCGCTTGTAGAGCTCCAGAGACAATTGGTAGAGGCGGGTTTGGAGGAGATGAGAGATGAGGGTCTGTTAGGCGAACAAGGCATGCGCAAGATCGAAAAGTTTGACTTGGCCTAACATTGGCAGCTCGCTGGACTGCGGGCATGTGGAGTGTCCATATCAACGAGACGACAATCTCAACGCTTACTCCTTTCAACCCAGAAATCAAGCGACCACAGGCTGAAATAAAGCTGCTAATTTTGCAATAAATGCTATTCTGGCTCCCAAACAGAACGTAAGCGTACGGATTTCCAAGGCTTTGGTAAAACAAGTTCGCTGCTACCATTGAATTGCGAAGTCAAATTTGAAGCATGTTGACCGATTATGGGAGTTGGAATAGCGTCGTTGTGGAGAGAGATGCCTTCGAAAACGGCATAAATCGACTGCCCCAAAGCGCACCAAAATGGTTCGTGCATAGACAGGGGGCGCGTAAGATGGGGATGCACATCCGTGCCCAATTGGACAGTCTCTCAAGCGGCGAATGCAGACGACAAGGCTATTGGGTGAGTGGGGATGAGCGAGATGTGCGACCTTCAGAGAATACTCCGTGGTCATCATCCTTCCGCTTTCTTGAAGCTCTCACCTCTCCTCTACCGCTGGCTATCTCTTCTCGTGCGCTTGAAGTCTTTTCGTAGACTACTAGGTCCTCATGATGACCAGCTGGAATGGTACATGCCCTCTCGTTCCTGAGGGAAAGGACCGACCGCCAGTCCAACCCCGATGTATCTGGAGTAGGGGTAAATTATTCCGGAGGACGCTTGTTTGCGTGATAACGTACTCGTCGTTCTTGCGTACCCAAGCTAACATTCGTCTACAAGGTCCTTGTTGGATTCACAATCAGCGCCTAGTTTACGTTGATACTCGTCATTGTACACTATTGTATGGGCTATGTGCACAAGCAATTCCTTAACCCCATCGACTGGGGCGTCCTGCGGATTATACGCAAAAGGCAAGGCTTCGCGCCTTCTGAAAAATGGGAGCCAGCACTGCGCAATGCAATCCTTATGTTCAGTTACCAACAGCTCGTCACAGGCATAGTAATCCTCGCTTGTGGCTTTTCTCAACTATCATCCGGCCTCTATTCTTTTCATTGGCAAATTATTGTCTACCTTGCATGGTTTTCTTCACTTGACCCACTTGAGGACTCTGACCGCAATAGGCGCTGGGCCACCAATAATAGCCAGTATATGCGTCATCGCTTAATTTTGTCCTAAGAGAGTAATACTGCCTCTGCAGTTCGTGCTAGCTCTTCGGGTTTGGCGAGGTTTCTTCATGCTAGTCACAGTCGTCATGCTTGGGATCGCGCTTCTACCGACTGGGGATGCGCTGTGGCTGATGGACAGAACCAATTACTTTATCTATGGCAACAATTTGGGAGGAGTGGCTGCAATTTGTTACTTCAGGAAGCTCAACCCACGGTCTACACAGGGCTATTTCGCGGTATCACAGGCGCAGACGCCTTCCATGGTCATATCCATCCTTGTTCTCTGCTTTGGATACTTCACGCGGCTGATCAAACTTTCGTCCCAAGCTACTGCTTTTACAAGATTATGGATGAGGACCAAACCGAGCACTAAGTTGAAAGCGAGGCTGAACAACGCTCGGCGTCAGCTTTACTCACCTGAACCGAGCGGGTGCTTGAAGAAGGAATGGAGAATCAAGTATCTCTGTTATAAGGTTCTTCATGTGACACTTCGGGCTCTCCTGGATCTCTACGAATCTATGCTGTGGGAGTTAAGACGATTAGTCGTTGTGTGCTGGACCTCTTGTCGTACCAGCCGCAGCTCTCTACTCTAGATGCTGACAACGAGAAGATTCTCTGGCTTGCATTTGGTCTGGTATGGGGTACCGGTCATCTCTACGTCGCGCGAAGGTACTGGAGCGAGTTCTTTGATTCGAGCAACAACAGTGTCGACGTCACCTCTGGAGAGAATATCTGGGAGTTCGGCCAGTGCGTTACCGTAGTCTTATTGGCTCTGCCGATCTTGAGTATTGGCGAGAAGTACTATGGTACGTGACGAGAAAATTCTGTAGCGAGTCCGCGTTCTACTTCCCAAAAAGTTCTGCGCCGATTACTCTACGCGTATCCCTTATCATTCAGCCCCTGATCCATGAACGAAGCGCCCAGCGGTGTGTGATTGGGGTAGGCACCGATTCATTCTCTACCTGATGGGCCTGCGTAACGTGGCTGTTGTACATTGTTGACAAAGATAAAGGTCTCGACGGCAAACTTACTCCAAGAGGCGTCCGCAATGACAGCGATATCTCACCATCATCTGTCAGCCACATGCTTTAAGTTCAGACAGATCAATATCAACTCATACGCATTGGCAACTGGGCCTCAACGGTATCCTCAGCATTAGATTCGGAGCAAGTCAACCCACCGGGGACCCAACTTCCCAGGAGGACAGGCACAGATCTTCAGAACCTAGAGCACAATATTGGTGTTTCCAACCTCGGACAATCGCCTTCTTCCGTTCAAAGCGAGCAAGCGTCGAGTATCCAAGCTGAAGCAATCACGGATCAAGAAGCTGGTATGGCTAGTGACAATACCAGCATAATTACTGTCTCTATATTGAGTATCAGCGAGTCTTCCTACGATAATGTCTTGATTGTGTGGATCTAGGCGCTCTTGGCCTGGTGTCTATTTGTTTCTTACAAGCATCATACACCGGGACATTCGTCATTTTGGACGAGTATCATGATGCAGCGGGAGGCGCAGTGAAGAAGTATGTGCGGATTAGTCGTTCATCTCAACACAAATCTCTTCGAAGTGCTGCGTATTTCTACGCTCTTATTTGTATTGGAGTAGCTGTATTTGTGGTTTCAACTCAGGCGTCACCTGTTCTGTTTTGAAATGAGAGCATATTGTCCTTGAACGTGGACCAGTTGCTAGAGCTGCCTACGAATCAGTCTTCAAAGGTCAGAGCATGGGAATAGCGAGTGCAGATCTTGTTTTACGCAGTCTGTTTATGAATGCTTTCTTGAAGATCGACCTTAGTGTACACCATCGGAGGATGTCACAACTATACACTGCCTAGGGAACTTGACCAAGTTCCTCAAATCCAGCTTTGTTGAACTGACGTATGAGTTTTCCTGCTGTTTTCTGACTCTATTTTCGGATGAAGGCCGCGCTGAAGCGGCATGAGTGAGAGGTGCTTCATCGTCATCTGTCCAACCATGCTCTACCTCATATGTTCGGCTCGTGGCTTCTCACGCTCAAGCCTGCCTCGATCGGCCCCGTAGGCTGCTCCTCGCACATTTGGCTCACTGCCTTTCACTCTCATACATGGCGCGATTAGCTGCATATACTAATCTTCCCACGTTCAATCCGTGGCTTCGCACGCTCAAAATGGCTCATTGTGCCATGAGGGAGCTTAGTTGATCGGATGCTTAGATAGATACCTGCAACATCGGGAGCTTCTTTGGGCAAGGACAATTCAATTCAGGAATATACTGCACAGAACGGCTATTGGCTGCTATGAGACGCCTCTCCACCTTCGCGTTCACTGTTCCTTGCTTGATAAGTTGTGATACCACAATCTATATGACCGTCAAAAAGGATTGGAACGTCGCCATCACAAACTCGCAATAAGGAGGCTTGCTGTCTCACTGCGCTTGCCCTCAGCTATGAGCCATTTTCCATTCCAAGAATTTCTCTAAGCTCATAGAACAATTAGAGGCGTGAAGTGCAGAAAGTCGACAATACAGCCTGCTTCGCCAATTCTGATTGTTTCTTGGTTCGGATTTGTTTGCACACCATCGTATATCGGGTATACCCAAAAGTCCTCACATTGACGCAAAACCTCCCATCTTTCATGTGCAGCTCAACTCCAGACGCCCAACCTATCATTATCACCTCATATCTCATCGCCATTCACAGTCTACTCTCTCTCATCCGTCCCCCAATGCCGCTCTCTACCTCCATAGCCTCTCTTTTGATCTCTCCTCCCTCAACAACGCCTCCCATAACGGCATTCGCGCCCTCTAGATCGGCTATCACTGCTTCCACACCACTGACCAACCTCTCCACTTCATCCCTCTGTCGCTCAATTCCTTTCGCCAATTGTTCATTCTCCTCTTGTACTGTCCGCAATTCAGCTTCTAGCTGTGCCTGCGTAGTAGCGAGATAGGGCGCCAGATGCGCTAGGTAGAGGGATTGAGGGGGCAGTGTATGAGGTCTTCAACCCGAATAGCGATAGACATCAGTAAATTTTCAAGTCCAAGTTCCTCACAATCCCCAACACTGCTGTGTCAAAGACAGGCAGACTCACGGTTCACTCGGCAAAACCCCCTTCCCACCCCCCTCTCTCCTCGCCTTCGCAGTGCCTACCAACCTCTCCAATTCATTCAAGCCATTTACCACCTCCTTCTCCACCATTATCTCCTCGAATTCCCGCTTCGACTTCTCCTCAATCCCGCCTATGATCTGCTTCCATACGATTTGAAGGGTATTTTCCGCGTGCCTTGCCGGTGTGGGAAAGCAGGCTGCGAAATTGGCGTAGGAGCAAGTATGTATGGTATGCGTGAGAGCGGACATGAAAATGTTGCTAAGGGCCGTGGCGCGGGGCCCAGGTGTGAGAGACGCGGGTGGTGGGGGCGCTGGGGAGGGCGAGCGGTCTTGGGTTGCGGTGGCCATTGTGTAAACGGATACCAATTGTAATCTTTGTGACGACAAGGCGAATGTAGTGGAGCTTCTTGATAAAGGCGTAAGCTAACGCGCGCCGTATCGTCCTTATTCGTATAACAAGGGTCGTGCTACAGAGACACCCCTCCCAAATCGTTGTTTAGTGGCCGCGGTTGCCGTAGCAACTAAGCCAATAAACCGTCGCGACGCGGGCGTATAAGCAGTGCGGCTACTAGCTTATCCCTAATACCGTCAGCGACGACGACGTTATATATATCTAGATTCTAAATAAGTAGATCTCTGAATATAGATAAAATATACGTTTTCGTTTTGAAAACAAAGCTAGCGCGTCTTAATTATCTTACTAAATTACTTTAGTAAAATGTTTCGAAATATCTCTCTTTATATATAATATGAGTTATTATCGTATTGTTGATTAATTAGGTAGTTATTCTATTTAATATATCTATATCGCTTCTATATCGGTTCTAATACGTAATAATCTATTAGTCGACGATAAAAGATAATAGAGTATTAACTCTCGTAGATTACTTCGAGCCTTCGTAAAATAGAGACCTCTTTTGGATCGTCTTGAATACTTTCGTTACCGTAAGGCTTTATCCGTACTCGCGATATAACAGCGATCTTGGTAACGCATCTCGGACTCGATATATTACGTCTCTATTTAGAATAGAAGACGTATTTAATAGCTTCTACGACGCCTTCTACTTCGCCGCCGAGAGCCCCTGCACGTTGATACATCCTGCTCGTAGGCCCACCCTTCCCTCGGGGTCGATACGGTGTCCGGATTAGGGTTAGGGGTTCCATTATTACTGTAGAGAGTGCTATATTACACGTACTTGGCAATGGTTATACGAAGTGGACAAGTCGTCCAATTAGGTTGCGGGGGGATTTGGAACAAGGTCGTAGTGGACATTAATGTATCGTCAAATAGGTTGTTTGAGAGTGCGCTGAGTGGTGTCGGTGGTACTATAGGAGTAGTGTATCCCAAACCCTATTTTATCTCCTTGTGAAAGCCTGATATCTAGCTCTGTTCTCAGCCCCTGCCCTTCGAGCTTCTTTACTAACATAATCTTTCTTAGACTATATGACGACTCTGAGAAACATCCTTTCGCTTTCGTTTGGAAGAGGTAATAGCGGTTGCGGGATAGCCTCGAGTTTTCAGCTTGCATTTTTCTGTTGCTCTTTCTAAGCTACAGTACAGAAATTGCCAAGAGTGAAGCTCAGTACTGTCTTGTAACCAGTGATATGCAACGCTGATTCCAAGTCCCGTTCTTGGGAATTAGATCTCGTTACTACTGGTCTCCAATTGTAGAAATCGATTAGCTTAAAGATATTATACCTTTATATTTTGTACTTAATAGAGTATTTGTCTAGGCACTTTACTTCTTTAGTACTCGTACCCGCTGCTCTCTCGTCTACTTGTAGATCCTGTCTTGTACGAGTAACTACTATCTGTAAAATCTGGTCATCTATAAGATACTTTGCTTTTATACTATTGTACTCACTATAAACTCTATTCCATTTCTAATAACAACCCTCTACAACCTTTCTTTCATCAGATTCCATAACGTCATCATGCCTAACATACAAGTTCCCGAGCCCCAAGCACGACCTATCATGTATGTCCTAGCATTGACTCATTTTAAAAGAGCCTCCGGATAGGAGCAGTACCAGTAGTGCCGACCCTAACATATCTGCAGCCAACGGTTGTCTCTGATCGCCGAATAGCACATTAGAGCGTATTTAAAGATCTTCAACCGTGAGTTGACCTCTTTCTACTGGGCAGGCGAAGGAGGTGATACCTCTGCGTGTGAGGTAGGTGGTGAGCCAGGTGGTGTAAGGTGTATCTTGGGTTTGATGAACACCTTCACGCCATGGTTTGATGGTTTATGTTCACTGCTTCGGAGGGAGTCGTGGATGATCTTGTAATAGAATCAAGTGGGATCTTGTGCGCTGTTTTGGAGTTGTATCGATTTCCATACAGGGAAATTGGGTGTCGTTCTCTGCGGAGCAAGTACGGAATTGGATTGCAGAAGCGTTTGCCAAGGGAGGAACATATATGATAGGACGGTTGGCCAATTATTGGTGGAAACTGGTGTACGTGCGGAAGGAAGTTCGGGGGTGACAATTTATGGTAAAGGGGCCTCGGAGGTGTTGCTTGTAGGCTCGCTTCTGGTATAGTCGAAATGTCCACTAGAGCACTTGGTGGATCAGTCTGCCAAAATTCTGAAGCAAATGATTTGATGCTTCATCAATACCTAAATGAAAGCCAACTCCAAATAGCTTGAGTAATTGAGGATCTTGTCGTCTGCGTTTCCTATCCTTTGCGGTAGGTATATTTTGTGTTGACGATGTTTGTGGTCTTCTTCACGGAACCGCTGTTTCTCCTTCGATGCTCGCTTGCTAGGAGATTGATACCGTAGCATAGATGCTCGAGGGCATCTGGTATTTCTTTGACTATTCCAGACATTAGGGTCGACCTTTGCGATAATTTATGTTCAACACGATCGTGCTTGATCATTGACAAACACACTGCCGGTTTTCTTCTCCCCTGGCAGATCCACACTCACAGGAGTAATCGTAATCAACTTCGATACCGCAGCCCCTTCTCCACGTGAACTCTTTTCCTTTCATTGGCCAGGCCCTGCACAGACTTGGTCTTTTGCTGCTTAGATGGAGTATTTTGGTACTTGTAATGTTCATGGATCGGCTCGTCTTATTGACAAAGCGGAAATGTTCGCCAATGCTGCCAGCGACGTTTCTGATCGCTTCATCGCAGGCATTTCCTTCCACATGGCAGCCGAATTCTGCACATCGAAGCTTGTAGCCTTCACATTGGTATGCGAGAGAATGGTAGGAAGAGGGTGTGGCGAGGCTAGCAAGGCCGCTTCAGAGACCAATTCCCATCACACCCGCCGCACCCGAAAGTCCCGCCACATTTTTGTAGACCAAGGTCGAGACCTATCTCTGCCGATCTACAGGGTAAATTAAGCTGGCTTGAGTAAGGCCTGATAGACCAGAGAGTATCCCTGGTTGTAGAAGGACGGTAGATCTTGAGGCCACCACTTCTCTAGCGGGATGGTCTGTGCTTCTGGCAGGTACTCATAAGTAGGATCGTTGGGATAGTGACGCACAAGAAAGGCAGAGTTGCTGATTATAAACCATCTCCCGTTGAACGTGTGGTATACTTTGTACTCGGTGCAGGCCTATATGCTGTCGATCAGCTTCATTTGGATGGCTCCAGATTGGTCACGATATAGGAAGGCATTCCAGGCGTGTTTGGTTTTACCCTCCGTGTCTTTTGTTTGGGAGCGGCAGCTTAGTTCTTTTCCTTGCTCCGTTCATAACCGTCTCCAACGACAAAAGTGGTTGCATCGTGGGCACCAATAGTGACGACTTGAGCCGAGCCAATAACCTTCTAGCTTATCCATGCTTCTCAATTACTTGCTGTAGTTCGAACAGTAAATTACAGGGCTAGTTTGTTGGTTTGTCGCTGGTTGAGACTGCTGATTACTCTTCATTGCCAGAGGTTGCCGGGTGGTCGTTGCTAGTGGTTTTGATCACGCTAGCGAGCTGTGTCCGAGTCTCTGTGCGTGTGAGAGTGTCTGGCTCGAAAGCTATGTGGCGTACTTTTGCAGGACTCTGGTGGTAGATTTTCTTCATACTTCTGCGAGTCTGTCAAAAACTGGCTGGAATATCTATAGCCTATCATTTTGGGAAGGAAACCAATGCGAGTTCGTAGGGACCACTCCTATGATGGGATGAGAAGAGGGCATGGTCACGATCCAGTAGGTGATGTACTTCGGATGGATCCAGGAGTCAGCAATGGAGCCTTTGGGATGACCTTGTTTTTGATATAGGTGGTAAGGTTTAAATTGATAGATGGTAGACCTCTTTGCAGTCGTAGCAATGATGTAAAGCGCTCGACCATGCTTTTGTGGTAGATTGTTATTTCGGGACTTTCTGAGGCCGTTTGACAGGCGATGGTGGCGAGGTCTCACTAAACTTCTGGGAGCGGGGCATTGATTGGCTTAACAAGCCGTACGGTGAGCTCTTTCGCTGTTGCGGTGGCCCATTTTGAAGACAACACATCTTTTGGCCCCTGCCTCTCTTGGGCCGGGTCCATTTTCACTTTGTTATTCTGGGAGTCCGTCATCGATTAGCTGGACATCTATAGAGAGTCGATTGGAAGAGCCGGGATAGGACTGGGAGAGGGAGCTCATTGATAAAATGCTTCGCTTGGTGATTGGGAGGTTGAAGAATCCCGTCCTCGAGATCGCAGTTTTGTGTCTATGCTGCTTGTGAAAGCTTCATCTTCGAGTAGCGTCTTGTGTAAACCTTCGATTGACAATTGCTTTGAGCTTGCCGCCCTTGCTTGAGGACCTTTCCCTCGTACACTTGACAGCCCTTCTGTTCTCCGCAATTTATGGCTTCACCCCCTTACTGTACTTTTCAATACCCCTATTGCCCGTCTTGTTACGTCAGTGAAGGATCGACTTTATTTATCGTTGTTGATTCCTAGCATGCTCTCGTCGGTGATCGTGGTGTCAATGATTGAGTCAGCTGACGGAAATGTGATATAGGCCCAAGCCGCCCCCATCAAGCCCTCCCGGGCAGCCTGCCGCCCCGCCTCCGCCGCCTCCCTCGAGGAGGAAAAGGAGAAGGAGAAGGAGAAGAAGAGGAAGGCGAAGAAGGGTATGTATTTTTCGACCTCATTCTCTCCTGTACACATGTGTTGGGTTGAAAGACATGTCTCGAGAGCCTTGGTTTAACAGCAAAACCCCAAACATATCACTTAGACCATGCCCTAGCAATGAAGAGCAATGCTGGTTGCATTTTTCATCTAGTAAGGAAGAAGGAGGAGAGGAAGGACCCCTCCCAATTGATGCTAGTAAGATACCAGAAGCCGGCATCTTCAACGAGGTCCTTGCGTAATTTACCGTTAATTCTTTACTGTGCTGATCATTCACTCTTAGTCGCGAATCTTAAGGTACGTAACGGTACGGAATCTTCTAGAAGACCCAATTAGCGGCTTTTAAGGTACCGCGAAGCTCTAAACTTCATTTTTTTCTATCTCAAATTTACAAGTTCGCAACTCACCACAACTCACTTCTACCGCAACCACTCATAATTCCATACTCTAATTCTCTACAGATGTACGCCCTTCGTAACCCAAATTTCCCCCGTCTTGTGCCCTTACAGCCTGCTTGAGACCAAACACTGACATCTTACCCCATAGACTTCTACACAGATCAACATAAGCAGCGCAACCATGGCTGGCGAGACCTTTGAATTCCAGGTACCTCCCAATATCCTATCTCTCTCAACACACGCGATTACTAAATTATATTAGGCTGAGATCAGCCAACTTCTGTCGTTGATCATCAACACCGTCTATAGCAACAAAGAGGTGCGTACTTTATGAAGTTGTCATTTTCTGACTCGCCTCACTTTCTGGGTCGTAAGATATGTCTTCGAGGCCTTTGCTCAATGGGAGCTCCCCGAATATGTCTCACGACCGATATTCTAGCCGTAAAGAGCAACGCTGACTCCGAAATCTGCAATAGATCTTTCTTCGAGAGCTAATTTCCAATGCCTCGGATGCCATCGACAAGGTCCGCTACCAGAGCTTGAGCGACCCAAGTCAGCTCGATTCAGGCAAAGATCTGAGGGTCGACATCATACCAGACAAAACCAACAAGACCCTCACCATCCGCGATACCGGCATTGGCATGACCAAAGCTGTAAGCTCAATCTCGTTGCCCACAAAATACTTCAGCTAATCATACCCAGGACCTCGTCAACAACCTCGGCACGATCGCCCGCTCAGGCACCAAGCAGTTTATGGAAGCTCTCACGGCCGGTGCTGACATCTCCATGATTGGCCAATTTGGTGTTGGTTTCTACTCTGCCTACCTCGTTGCCGACAAGGTGACCGTTGTTTCAAAGCACAACGACGACGAGCAATACATTTGGGAGTCAAGCGCTGGTGGTACCTTCACCCTGACCCAAGACGAGGAGGGCGAGCAGCTCGGCCGTGGCACCAAGATCATCCTTTATCTGAAAGATGAGCAGGTACGTCTTTTGGGTTTAGTTCCTCCCACTTGGGAAAGGTCTTTTGAGTCGCAAGAAATGTTTCGGGAGCATCTGCTCTTAGTACATGCTTAAAAGATGTCCCATTGCTCATTATACATCTCATGAAGGCAATGCTGACTCTGAAACTACTAACAGACTGATTATCTCAATGAGAGCAAAATCAAGGAGGTTGTCAAGAAGCATTCTGAGTTCATCTCCTACCCCATCTACCTTCACGTCCTGAAAGAGACTGAGAAGGACGTTCCCGATGAGGACGCCGAAGAGACGAAAGAAGAAGAGGAAGACGAGGAGAAGAAGGCCAAGATCGAGGAGGTAGACGATGAGGATGAAGAGAAAGAGAAGAAGCCCAAGACCAAGAAGGTCAAAGAGAGCAAGATTGAGGAAGAGGAGTTGAACAAGACGAAGCCCATCTGGACTCGCAACCCACAAGACATCACAGCTGAGGAGTATGGCTCTTTCTATAAGACGCTGTCAAAGTAAGTAACACCAGCTCCAAGAGCTTTCAGAATATTTGCTAACAGACTTTCAGTGACTGGGAAGACCACCTCGCTGTCAAGCACTTCTCCGTTGAGGGCCAGCTAGAATTCCGCGCTATCCTGTTCGTGCCCAAGCGCGCCCCGTTCGATCTCTTCGAGACCAAAAAGACCAAAAACAACATCAAACTCTACGTTCGACGTGTCTTCATCACTGACGATGCCACCGATCTTATCCCCGAATGGCTCAGCTTCGTCAAGGGTGTTATCGACTCGGAGGATCTACCCCTGAACTTGTCCCGTGAGACTCTCCAGCAGAATAAGATCATGAAGGTCATCAAGAAGAATATCGTTAAGAAGACACTCGAGCTTTTCAACGAGATTGCTGAGGACCGCGAGCAGTTCGACAAATTCTACACGGCCTTCAGCAAGAACATCAAGCTCGGCATCCACGAGGATGCTCAGAACCGTCAATCACTCGCCAAGCTGCTCCGTTTCAGCTCCACCAAATCTGGTGAGGAGTCCACCTCGCTCGCCGACTACATCACTCGTATGCCCGAGCACCAGAAAAACATGTACTACATCACCGGCGAGTCTCTCAAGGCTGTCCAAAAGTCACCATTCCTGGACTCGCTGAAGGAGAAGGGATTCGAGGTTCTCTTCTTGACCGACCCCATCGACGAGTACGCCATGACTCAGCTCAAGGAATTCGATGGCAAGAAGCTCGTGGACATTACCAAGGACTTCGAGCTTGAGGAGACTGATGAGGAGAAGAAAGAGCGCGAGGCTGAGGAGAAGGAGTACGAAGGTCTTGCAAAGGCCTTGAAGAACGTGCTCGGCGACAAGGTTGAAAAAGTCGTCGTCAGCCACAAGCTCGTCGGTGCGCCTTGCGCTATCCGTACCGGCCAATTCGGTTGGTCTGCCAACATGGAGCGTATCATGAAGGCCCAGGCTCTCCGTGACACATCCATGAGCTCATATATGTCATCAAAGAAGACTTTCGAGATTTCGCCAAAGTCGAATATTATCAAGGAGCTCAAGAAGAAGGTCGAGTCTGATGGCGAGAACGACCGTACTGTCAAATCTATCACCCAGCTACTTTTCGAGACCTCTCTCCTAGTTTCCGGCTTCACTATCGAGGAGCCCGCAGGCTTCGCGGAGCGTATCCACAAGCTCGTATCACTGGGCCTGAACGTTGATGAGGAGGCAGAGACTAGTGAGGAGAAGGCTGCTGAGGAGGAGACCGCAGCGCCAGCTGAGGGTGAGAGCGCGATGGAGGAGGTGGACTAAAAGGCAGGTGTTTGTCAAAATGTCATGCAATCATCCCGTGTTGTCATCTTGCTGGTCTTCACTTCGCTTTAATTATTGCAAGCCCCGGCTCTAGGGTAGACTTAGATGCAGGTGGCTTACGAGGGCTTTCAGCATGTAGTCTTTAGTATTGCTTGCCAGAGCGTTCATCGATAGCATCAAAAAAGCGAGATTTGAATATCTGATACCTTTATCGCGTTGCCGATTTCGATGCTTTGGACTGCTGTGTCTTTCCTTACTAGCAACTTCCCAATGCCTCATCCTGATGCAGTGTTCCTGCCTCTTTTGGCAGACTTAGCGGCAATTCCGTGGTGAAGACAATTCCTTTCCCAACAACATTCCTCTGCTGTCTACAATCTTGGATTCTTCATCATTGTCTCTCGTTTGCACCCAATAAGAACAAGCATCAACACGTCTTCATCGTCTGTCCTTTACGCTCATCAGTGGCAAGCTAGTCGTCCTAAAATTGACACTGCAATTCAGCTCATCAGCAACGTGTCTCCTTTCTAACCAGCAATAAGAAGCAGCAACAGCCATGCCGGCCTTTATCGGCTTCTTACCATTGCTCATCGTTCTGCTATCCACAACAGTGCACAGCCAACTGCTACCTGACATTATACCCGCTGTAACGGCCTCAGCAGCGGATCAAGCAGTGGCTTTGCAACCTACCAAAACACTACGTGTCTCCTTTTTCCTCTTTGAGGCTCCTGTACAGATCCCCCTAACAACCACGTTCTACGCTCCTACAACGACTGAAACTCAATCACTTGACTGTGGCGGCTGCCTGCTTGAGATCCAAGTCCACGTGCCCGGCGGTATACACGTATGTACTTCTACTCCTTCAGAGGAGAACGCTACGTTACAGAACGCTTACAATCAACAGATGTATTACTCTTATACAACTACCGGTCAGCTCACCACTGCCACGACCCAAGTCTGTGCTATTTCGGCTACACAGGTGAGCCTTTTTCCCTCTTAGTTATCATGCCTCGCTGACGGTCATGTCCGATGAAGACGAAAGACGTCGAGCCCACGAGTACCGCTGCAGGCCTCCCGAGCGCCCAAATTGTCAGCTCTACAAGCCTTCCGAGCATTCCAATTGGCATCTCTACTACTCCTACGCTTCCAGTCAGCACTATCAGTGATCTGAGCATCTCTACTGCTACGTCTGGAAGCATTCTGAGTATACCTACTATTGCCTCAACATGCCCGCTGGGCATTCGCAGCATTGCATCGACAGGCGTTCTGAGCACATCTTCGCCTACTCCTGCGGCTTCGCTAAATACACCCTCGGTCTCCTCGGCAAGCACTGTGAGTGTGTCCACCGCTACCTCTCCTAGTCCATTCAGCCTACCTTCGATTACCTTTGCAAACCTTTTGAGCACTACGACCGTCACCTCTGCGAATGTTCTGAGCATACCATCCACTTCGGTTCTTTTCCTGCCCATAAGCACCAACAATGGCAGCATCCCAAGCAGTGCAAGCTCGATCTCGCTATCTCAGGTGAGTTCCTCGCAAGTACTTCGCAATTTCTACGCTTTCCTCACCAACACATCACAGTCCCCCAACATTACGGCTTTGTCAAGCCTTCCTTCTGCAAACACTACACAGTGGCGGCATCCAACTGCACTAGTGTCAACCAACTTGCACCTACCGCCGTTTATAGCCTTACGGACTTCGTGGGAGTGGACCTCGTTCTAAGTTGCGACAAGCTTGAACCTCCTGCAATGCCCATGGCTCTGCGCTATCCCCTCCGGTCAACCGGGAAACGACCTTCTCGAGTGCGCTGAGACAGACCTTACCGGCGCTCTTGGCAATAGCCAGACTTCATGCCAGCAATGCCTACCGGCTTGCACCTCAAACACGACCAGCTAAGTGAACCAATCGCCGTCTTTGCCGCCAAACGCAACTGCGTCAGTCCTCTCAAATAAAATAGCCACAGCAATTCTCACGGCAACCCTCACCGCAGCTTCGACCTGCCGAACCATCAACACCCTGGCTCCAACCCCTATCTGCGATTTAATTGAAATAGGGAGCCCCCAGCCTTTGCTGTCAACGAATGCCCAACCGATTCATCGTTACTTGAACGCTGTCCATTTCTTTGCACAATCCTTTTCATTGGAGGCAACATCGTCGAATGTTACGAAACGAACACCGAAGGATAAAGCAGCCTTTCCCATCTGAACGAGGCGAGCTGTCAAGCATATTTGCCCATCTGCGGTCCGACTTCGAATGCGTCGACGAGTGCTATAGTACCAGTCCTTGAAGCCTTACCATTCCTTTCTCGTGGGACTGCAGTTGGTCCAACATTTGCAACTTTCGTGTCATCCAACGGAGCCAAATTCCTGAATGTTTCTACAGTCTCCTTCGCGGTGGTCCCCTTTACGTCTTCCACCTTCTCGGGGCCTGTTCCCACAACGGTCCTTACTTCGTCTTATATGGTCTCGGGGTCTGCCGCTGCAGCACTAGTCACTTCTATCGCCATTTTGCCAGCCCCCACGACAGTCATTACTTCGTTTTTCACCGTCTCCGGAGCTCCCTCAGTAATGATCATCACTTCCAAGGCGAATCCTCCAGCAAGTCCCCCAGCAACGCCTACTTGAACAAGTCTTGGTCCTCAAGCTAATCAAGTGATCTGTGAGTTCGGGCCCGACTTCCTGACTCCCTTCTGCAGTGGATGCCCAATGCACTTTCTTCTGCACAACGCTTTATGGTATCGGCCTACCTGTTTTGGAACGCGCTGCCAATGATTACAGCGTAGAGCTGGGAACCAACACAACCTGCGAGAGATGTTTACCACAGAGCAGCCCAATAGAGTCAGCAACAGGCCTAGCGGTATCGACGATTGCCACATCAGCCTCCGCAGCATGCACATCTGTCAGTTCACCCAGCGTTGACTTACCGGCGTTAACCGATCCAGCTACGGGTCTACTCTTCCAGTCGTCTTGTGGAATCACTGATGCTACTGTGCCTCAATGCCCTTACCTTTGTAGCACGGCAGGTAGTGGTGCTTTTTAAGATTGCAGCAACGAAAACTCACTGGCGTTGAGCCCACTGGACAATTCCCCCCAATTGTGTGCACTCAATGTCTGCCACCATGTTCTTCTGCCAGTAGCAGTCTGCCTTCAACCACCACGAGTCCCACCTGCACATCCAAGGTCCCGGCTCGCTCTGACACTCCATCCATCCTAGAACCCAACATTGATCTGCTGGTACGATCGTCATGCGGGTTTACCCTTTCAACGGTTGAGGAATGTCCTTTCCTCTGTTTCGCAACTGGGGCTCTTACCACTGGAAACTGCTCTTCGCAGGACTTCACCGGCCTGATTGTCGATGGCTTGTCGCTTCCTACAGTGTGCCAGCAATGCTTGCTACCCTGCGAGTCAGCGACACTAGCGGTACCAAGCCCGACATGTTCGACTATCGCCCTTGGTTTACCTGACCCAACGCCCAGTGCGGATGCAGATGGTATCCAGTTCCGGTCATCGTGCGGTATATCTGCCGCGACTGTGAATGAATGCCCGTATCTCTGCAGTCGGAGTGAGAATCCGAACGTCAAACAATACGTCAACCACGATCTGACAGGGCAAAGCTTCGGAACACCTGGAACTCTTGATTGTGAACAATGCTTACAACCCTGTGGGCTCAATGTCACTCTGGATCTGACGGCCATTCAAACGGCCATTCAAACAGCTGACCCGCTGGTACCTCTTTTAACCGCGACTCAAATTTCCGATGTCATTCCGACAGCGAGCGGACTTCTACCGACCAGCTTGCCAGGAGCCGAAGGAGTCATCTCTCTCCGACTGTCCTGAACCCGCCACGGACGAGGATCTCGCAATACACTTGCACTTTCACTGCGCTTTCGCTACGTCTTCATGCTCATCATCCTTCGTTCTAGGTTCGATATTCGAAATCGATCAGCACACATCATTATCTTGGGAATAAGAGTGGGTCATTAGCATAAAACACTTGCATATAGTTGATAGACGACGAGAGGACTGCATATTTGGCATTGCTTTATTCTATAGAAGATAGCACCCCTTCCTTCGCGGAAAGATTGTTTAGAATTACATTATAGTCGCTGCATTCGATACTGGAAAAGGCATGACTGATTTTCATCTGTCATCGTGATTCACCGATCGCCTGGGCATAATTAGCGCTTGATCTAAAATGGCTTAGAACTACAACCCCGTTCCCGTCGCTCGAAATAACAGATGGCACGGCTCGTTACGTTGATCTCTCTCAGGCTTTCCAGACTTGCAGCAAGGAAGAGCAATCAGAACAGCAAGGCAGAGCAGTCATAACAGCAACGCACGGCCTATTGGTCGGCGGTGATGATATTGACCAGTAAGATGCTGGCCCCCACGTCTTGGTTGTGTGACATTCAAGAGCCCCACACTAGTAGTAGTAGTAGTAGTAGTAGTAGTAGTAGTAGTAGTAGTAGTAGTAGTAGTAGTTCCAACATATAGTTCTAGAATAAATCTGACCAAACAGAATGATCTGTGCATCTGACTTGCCGGACGGGAGGATTGTTTAGCGAAATGCAAGTCGATGCATGAACATGACGTCCCCTCGGTCCTGCAGGCCATTTTGGCAATATAGGCCTATGCCGGAGAAGGATAAACGGCCTGAATAAAACTGTGGAGGGAGGGGCAAGCGCCCTAACGCGGATGCTAATTGGGCAGGTACGAGTACTCGCCTTCCACACTTCTCCAAATCTATCCTCAACCAGGCCAACGACCGGCGACAGTACTCCATACAGACATTCAATCCAAGGCAACTGTCACACTCATCTCGCGTGGGTCGTTAGCCACACGGCCACCTTTTATTACCTCCGCCTACACTCCGCACACCTCCCAACTCAAGACTGTTAAACTATTCGCTCACCAAGCACAAGCACAAGCTTCAAACACATACAACCGCAACAATCTCGGCCGCCCAGCGGTCGCAGTACACAGCATTGACGGATGGAGGTTCGTACAAAAGTCTCGATATGAACCAGAACCCTCAAGCCCGCTGGAGTCCCATGGTTGCCGCCCGGGAAGATGTATTCGCCAGCTTCGTCGACTTTGGAGACATCGACTTCTCTACCTTTGAACTTCCTCAGACCGATGCGGAGCTGCAGCAAAACGGCGCTGGGGCAATGGATACTTCGATGGATGGGAGCAATGCGGGAATACTTGGACCTGAGCACGGGCACCTGCAGCATCAAACCATGCCACAGCACAGCCAGGCTCCCCCCATGAATGGATACCATGGCTCTACGGACTCATTCCCTGATTTGCCGATGCGTTCGGAGATGTATGAGCAGCAGCAACGGCAGCAGATGCATATGCAGGCTCAGCGGTACCATGGCCAGAACGTTGTGCCACCTACCCCGAATAGTATAGAGATGCATGGAGGGCATGCGCACTACTATCGTACGCCTATAGACCAACCGCATCTGCATATGTATGATCAGTACAGGCGTCAGAAGGACCAGGTAAGAGCTCCTTGCTCAAAAGCTGCTATGGGCGAGCTGAGCTAATTGATATGGCAGATGGTCTTCACTCCTCTTGTGTCTCCTGCAGTCACTCCACTTGACACCCAATTCCAGTATCCAGATTATGCAGCGCCTCCAGATGCCTTCAGCCCTTTGACCTCGCCGGCATTAAGAGCGCAGAACCATGCCGGCCAGCACTCTGTCTATGGAGCTATTCGCGGCTCCGATACCTCTGATACCACCTCACCCATCGACCCCAATCACGACTACTCTGCACATACATCAGCTTCAACAGCGCCTCAACGCAAATCGAAACGGAAAACATCATCCGCCTCGACGAAGAACCCCGCTCGAGCAGTAAGGCAGTCTCCTGCGATGAAACCACAAAGGAAGAAGCAGCCTTCAAGTACCATAATTCCGGTAAAGGAGATATCAGGCATCATAGAGGAAGTGCAGAAGTCAACACCGGCTACTCGAGCATCCCATGGAAAACTACCCCTTCCATACTGCCAAGATAGCTCTGGAGCGGACTCTGTTTCTCCTGAACCTCTATCTGAAATCCTCATGCCACCACCCGCTACCCCTAAATCCAATTCAGCCAGCAGATCTCCGTACCTCGATGCCAAACAAAAGGGCCCTCCAAATGGTCGGCCGGCTTCAATGCCGGACCCCAATGACGAGCCCGCTACTCCAGCATCATTGATGAAACTTCGCGAACAAGCTGGGAAAGTTTATGGAACGCGAAGAAAGGCTTCGAGCCTCAAAGAGCAGACTGCAGCTGCGGAAGCGGATATGGAGCAGATCATGGAGGATATTGTTCTGCCAGAACCTGCGAAGAAACCAGCGCTTAGGCCAATCAACACGGCAGATGCGAATCTGGAGAGCTCAAGGCCTACTATGTCAGCGAGAAGAACGCCGAAGTACGGTCCTGCTAGTGCACCGATCACGGCCACGACGTCTGCATTTCCTAGTCCGCAGCTTGGTGCGATCGGTTCTCCTCTATCTGCTGGGGCTGGCAAACGTGTCGACTCGAAGTACAAGGCTCGAGACCCGAAGAAGCGAAACAGTCAAGGTTCGGTGCAAGTAAGCCCAGCTTTAAGGCCGAAGATATCTCCTAGTATCAAGCCGCTGCTGCCAGAAGGAGGTAGGATATCCTCAATCTCCCCTGTGTCTACTTCAAACGAGCTAACAAAGGCCTTATAGCCATCGTCTCCGCCGAAATCTCCGCCCTCCTCCTCGCCTCCAAATCCAACTACCAAAATATTCTCGAAGGCACCCACCTCCCCGGCGTCTCCTATCCCGAAACCCTCTCCACGAACCTTACCTCGAAACGCACCTCACACAAAATCGCCGAACAAGGGCGCCGCAATCGTATAAACACGGCATTGCAAGAAATAGCTCTATTACTGCCCCCGTCAACGCCGCAGGTCAACGGCGGTACTGCGGGAGGGGTGAGTGATCTGATGAGTGGAACGGCGGCGCAGCAGAGTAATTCTAAGGCGAGTACGGTGGAATTGGCTATTGAGTACATCAAGAGTTTGCAAAAGGAGTTGGGAGAGGCAAGAGGACGGTTGGACGTTTTGGAAGGAGAGAAAGCTAAGATGGTGGGGGTAGAGGGGGAAAGCATCAATGGAGCTGGAGAAAAGGAGGGGGAGACTCCTGCTTGAGGAAAGATCTTGATACCCTCGTTGGGCAGCTATTGATGAACATGAACTTAGATGCGGCTGTCAGGGCACATGGGGGCTTGTGATACCCTTACTTTGCGAGCTGCTGATGAAGGAACGCGTAGATGGGCTATGGAAGGAAGTACATGGAGTTACGATGAATGCATGCTATGCTGATATGGATTCTGTGTGTTTGTAATGTATGCCATGTGTGTCTGGGCTGGCCAGTTTCCGTTTTGGGCGGCTACCTCTTTTGAAAGTACTTTGTTGTATGCAGGAATCAACAAAAGCTATAAGAGATACAACATCAGCTCTACTTTTCGGTTCTTGTGTTGGTCTCTACAAGTGAGCCTTGGGACCTAATCAAGCCATTGACGATCCCAAATAATTGAAAACAATCTGCTCGGACGAGAGATCTTTGCTATAGAAATCAAATTCATGTGGTTCTGTTGTTTGTAAGCTTTGTACATAATCTGCTAAATTCAGGGTATAGAGCCCCTACATATGTCAAAGATCTATATCCAACAACCACCTCCAACGCCAACGCTAAAGGCCTAAAGCCCGTTGGGAACACTGCCAACAGGATCCCTCAAAACCCCCCTCCCAAGCTCTCCAAACGAGTCTCTCAAAGAAATAGACCCGACTGCGCAGCCCCCACCACTACCACCGCCACGACAACCACCATCCACCACCCGCCGCTCACCCTCCCAGCAGCAGCAGACGTCGATCCAGACCCACTGCTACTACTCCCCACACTCGGAATCGTCCCATTCACAAATCCCGGCCCACAATCCAGATTTACCACCGTCGCCGCATCCACATAATCCAAATTCAACGGCTGGGATTTATTCGCGGCCGCAGACGCGAATATTGCCATTGTGTTCTTGAGACAGCCGTTACAAGTCGGTAGCGCGGCTGGAGGCAGTGGTATACCGAGGGGGAGGTAATAGATATAATTATCACTCGGATTACTCTTATTCGTGACCGCGTTCGCATAGCAATAATTATCATCGCTTGATGTTGGTACGCCGGGCACGGGCACGTTTTTGAGACAGGCGGCTTGGTAGAGCACGTCGTAGGCTATTAGGCCGGCATAGGCCTCGCGGATGATGGGGTTTTGGCGGGTGTAGTCTTGGGCGCAGGCGGAGGGGGAGCGGAGCGTTAGGGCGTATTGGGAGATGAGGGAGGAGCAGGAGGGGTAGAAGATGGCGCAGGAGGCGTTGAGGGTGCGGGTTATGGAGGGGAGGGTGCGGGAGGCGGAGAAGAAGGACATGGAGTTCTGTGAGGGGGGTGTTAGTGGGTGGTTCGGGTGATAGGAGGGAGGGGGAAGGGGGAATTACCTGCAGGAATAGACTGAAGGGTAGGCAGGAGGTGAAAGTGTCGTTGTTTATCATCGCCTTCAAAAACATCGGACAGCTCGGCTGCGTATAATTCGTCCCCAAGCCGCCATCGAATGGCTTCGGCAGCGGCACATCCGTATCAGTTGGCTCACTGATTATCGAAGTTGCAACGGCGGTGTCTGAAGCCTTGGCGGTCTTGGAGGCTGCAGCAGTATCCGTGTTACCGGCGGGCGCTGCTATGTCGGTAAGGCTCGTAGATCTGCGCGCCGGTGGAGTGCAGGCGTGGGGATGGGACCGGCGTCGAACACCATGTCTGCTTCTCGGCCGATGAGACGGCCGTGGGATTTTTGGAGCGAGAAGTCGAGTTGGTGGTTTGCGGAGGCAGGGAGGCAGAGGAGGGCGAATATTAGGGTGGTGAAGAGGAGGATGTGGGTTGACTTGAAAGAGAGGTAGAAATCGAAATGCCGCCGTCGACCGGGTCATGGTCTTGTGTGTGGTGTTTGTGTCCTGATATCTTGCATCTCTTTCTGACTAGGCATTTGCCATCTACTACGTGTAATTCGTGGTCTACGCGGAAGCCCGCATTCGGCGAGGGTCCTCATTGCAGCTGCTGTTTCAGTCGAAGCTCCAGCATTGCCAATCTGATGTGCTGTTGGATAGCAGTCTTGGAGCAACGAAGACGCTTTTGACCTGAAGCTTTTAATGGGGCCTTCAGGCAGGTGTTCGACTGTTGTGAGTTTTCAATTGTTGGAACGACTGAAGATGTTGCTGTTCGAGACACGTCTTTCAGGCTCGATGTTTACTTTTCCTGCGATAGACAATGGCAAAAGAGTGACTTCAGTATGCTGCCAATAGTAAGGGAGGACGCTCTCGCAAACACTCTTTCTCTCCTTACTTTCGTAAAGAGGCGTGTATGTCAACATAGATAACAGATTAAAAGCAGGAAGCAACACAAGCTTTATTACAACCAGCCCATCTCCCAATGTTGGCATCGACGTGCCTGCATAAAGTTAGCCCACCTTTAAGCCCGAAGCGAGTGTACTTTAGTCCATGGCTGAGCTTGGGACGACGCTTGCACGGCTGGCGTATTAGGCGCATGATTGTATGCATGGGAAGGGACTCGGATTATTCCTTAGCCTGCCTATTCTAGCTTCCATAATTCTCCCATAATCTCCCACGCAAAAGCACCAATGCGAGTTCGTTGGTGTGCATGTGTGGCGTCCCCGCTTGACTGAAGCGAGGAAAGTCAGGGCGATGTGGGCGCAAATACTCGGTATGTTGTAGGGAACGGACCCCAAGAACAGGGAGGTGGTATTCCGGGGGATTGAGTTGATGAGTCCGAGCATCTGCCACGTCTGCTTATGGATGCGCCAAGCACAAAACTGTGCTCGTATTCCACCCGCACAGAGTTGAGATTGCGAATGAGAAATGTTGTGCAGATTTTCTTCTTCTTTATCCTCTTCTTCTTCTTCCCCTGAGGTTGAGGATTCTAGATTTGTGTAGCTGGTCGCCGTGCGTTTGGCCCGAGGCCCTGTTGATCTCCCACCCGTTGCGTACCTTGCATTTATGTGCGCACGACTTGGGTTAGAGGCTTAGATATGCATGACATCTTCGTACCGATGTCTCTTGCAAATCTACGTCGCGGCTGGTGGAAGGAATCGCAGAGGCGACCCTTCCCTTTGCGGAGGCCGATGGGTAGAGACAAAGGTACAATCGTGGGGTTGGCGGCTCTCTTGCCTGAATTGGTAGGACGTATAGCGGAGCAGCATCGCAGAGTATTGAAAGGATGAAAGAAAGTATATGGAGAGGCCAAGTACTTCGTAAAGTGCCAAGAATGCATGGTATGGAAGAATGCATGGGCGAATTCAAGACTGTTTACCTATCTACAACCTTTCAGAGCTGTGCATGAAAATGAAGTACCAGGTAGCCTTCTCTGCAACTGAGCGCTGGCAGAAAGTAAGATAGAGTGTGTCAACAATTGAATGGGCAAGAGACTGCTTCTGATGCATGCGCCACTCCTCTAATACAAAAAGGATTCGCGTAGCTAAGCGCAATTGAATGATCGTAACAACATGATAGTGTCAAGAAGCCATGACCCCCTTCGCTATGACCCCACGACGCCCGCTGATGCAATATGTGCACTGAAAGAGACTAGACCTCCTGTATGTAGTTCGCAGGCACACTCTTCGTCACGCCTCCCTTCTCCACATCTGCCCATCCATCACCGTGGTCTTTATTGACAAGTACGAATTTCTCCCCTTCATTCATGCTCCATTCCATATCGCTTTTTGATTCGTAGTCGTATAACGCTTCCACATACTTGAGCTTTTTGGCGCCTCGCTTTGGAGCTACCGCTGGCCCTTTCTTCTTTCCTGGTATGCTACCTGCCAGTGAAGCGGAAGAGCTGGAGTAGGATGACGTAGGTCTTTCGGAAGGTGGTGCGGAGGGGATGAACTCGATGTATGAGGTTGGGACAAGCCCAGTGCTGTGGGAGTCGAGTCGGACGGATGTCCAACCCCCATCTGTGATATTGTTAGCTGCTGGGGGGAACATTTTACGCAGGCATTAATGGGGCTCACCATCTGGTTCAACGATGATGACTTCTTCCCCTTCTTCCACAGATACTTCTCCATCTGTTTGTGCATGATAGGCATAGTTCATCTTGCCCCTCAACTCTGCTGGATGCGAGGTAGATGAGCGGCTCGGTGCATGTGTAGGTAATTCATTTATGTACTGGGTGGGTGGTGGTGCAACGACCCGACTTTTCCGTAACGTAGCCGGCTTGCTTGCTGGAGGCTGGGAGGCAACAGCTCCATCTGCAATTGGTTCCTCCGCCGGTACTCTGCCAGAGACAGATCTGTTTGCACTAGCAGCATATCCTGAGCTTAATGTATCCATGGTGTTGCTCCTGCTTAATGCTGGTAACTCAGTAGCACCATCGTGAGGGCCACCATTTGTTTGAGAGGGAGTAGCTTTGGAAGCTGCTTGTCGCTCCATCTTCAGCTTCTTTCTGTCTTCTTTGGATTGCTCTCCTGGACACTCCGCCGGGACTTTTAACTCGCATTTACTATGACATGTATATCCGCAGTGCCGACAGTCGAATCCCTTGGCTGATAAACCCCATATCCTTTCCCCACAAAGATCGCAATTAGTTGGTACCTTGAAGGTCTGAGACTTGAACTGGTGGTTCTGAGCTCCAAGAGAGACGTCGCCCACGGTAGAGGTGATTGTTTGAGTTTCGACTTCTGCTGTCAGGCGCTGTCGTTCCACCTCGTGAAGACTCTCCTGCTGCGAGAACAGGAATCTCACAAGTTCGACTTCATCTCTTTTATCTCTGCCCTCTCTTACACTTTGCCTGATTTTTTTGATGTTGTCGACTTCTTTCTTCTTCTTATCAACTTCTTGCTTGAGTTCCCGTAATTGACCCTTGCTCCTACTCAGGACATTCCTCAAATAAATCTTCGCGGTCTCATCGGTTGCCATGGCGCTGTCATCGAGCCAGACTGGGCTCGGCTCGAAGGTCATGTCCAGAGGTTCTTGCCAATGTGCCACGTTATGCCGTACAAACATCATAGAGTCTAATCTTGGGTTGTTTCTCGGTATTTCTGAGCCAAGATGGGTTAGGTGATCAGTGCTTCGTGAGAGGGTGGACTTTTCGAGTTGGACAGCATGTGACCATAGGGTGTTGACTTGATTTACACGAGTCTCCGAGAGGTCTTGTAAGCTCTGGGTTGTGGTCAGAACAACTGAGCCTATTACTGAAAAGGGCAATGGACCTCTTACGTCTAAAAGATCAGGAACGTACTCATGATAATAACGTTCTTTCTGCTTATTGGTGACATTGATAGTGATTAGGTAGGTGTTCTGTTCTCGTCAGCGGAAGAATTGCTGTCTGGAGGTAGAATCCGCCCACCTTGACGTTGTGCATCTCCATGAGCTGCTGCTGATATGCACTTTGGGCCTTGCCTTTTCCATGGTCGAATGAGGATTCCGTTTTCTTCCTCCTATTCTCAACCTCTTGACAAGCCCCATCATAGCGTCCTTTGCTCTTTTTTAGGTCGCCATATGACATGTCTCGCTCCCTCTCTAGCTTGGCCGCGTAATCTGCATGGCTCTTTCGTAGCTCTTCGTACCGTGTAGCAAGGTTCTTGAGAGGATCGGCCACTTGTAGAGTGAGCTCAGAGGAGTATCTATCATGCTCGGCAGCTCGCGATTCAAGGACGGAGAGTAGTGTTGTCCATGTAGTCATTGAGGCACTGGATAAGATTTGTCAGCAATCGTAAGCCTGGCCCTAAGCAAATCTACCGGCTAACCATTCTAGAGACCCAGGGGTCAAGCTAGGTGTGTCTCCTACACTCAAGCAGCTCGATCTCTTCGCTTTCTTCTCAAAGTTCTTGTTGGCTAGGCCCTTCAGCTTGGAGCTGTATTCCTTTTCAATTGCCGCCCGCTCCCTATAGAATTGCTGTATATCGTCAAGCCAGGTAACTCCATTTGACACCCAAGCATTGACGGGCTTGAAGCCGTCCTTGAGCTCTGCGCCGAAGCGCGGCGCTATGTCGACCTCGGCCATTGGCTAAGGGCGCATGTACTGACGGTAGACCCGGATGCTATGTTGGACGAACCCCACGATCGACTGGATGAGAGCGATAGCGAGCCACCATCCAAAGGGATTGTCCAGGTAGTTGGGAAGCTCGCCACGAAATCGAACGTACAGTGTGATCAGAGCAAGAAGGGCGGCCAGGCCTGCGAACATATATCGACGCTGGTCCGAGGGGTCCCTCAGACTGTTAGGCATAGCGGTAGATCTCCCGTCGTTACCCGGAACTAGAACTGTTGAAGTAAAGCTGCCGCCGGCTAACCTTCTTACTGGCTTTAAGTAAATGCTCGCTTCAACAACAATGAAAGACGACTGTAGACACAGTTTTTGAACCTCAGATGTTGGTGTAGTTGTGTGTGTTTGGAGGTTTTTCTTTCGTGTCAAATCTAGTTCCGATGCCGAGGTGCTAGCTACTAGCGTGCGGAGTTTGCCACAGATAATTCCTGAGTGACCTGATTTCTGTCTTTTTCCAACCACCTAGACAGCCGCACTACTTCTGCTAGTATTGTCTCGCAGAACAAGCATCTTTCATTTTTAAAAGACTTGTTTCATTCTCATCATCATCTACTCTCAGCCCACAGACGACGGCGTTTAAACAGGTGCAAGGAATCCGTAATGGCCTCACTCGAGGATCGGATCACCAAGACCGAGGATGGCCAGACCGAAGCCGACCCGCCTTCTTGCAGCGGAGATTCCTCAGTAACTCCATCTGTACCTGGTGAACCACAATCTTGGGCCGACGAAGCCGCTGCAGCCGATACTGACTCCAAGCCTGCTACAATTGAGGCCAGGGCCGAGAAAGAGATGTCTAGTATATCCAGAGCTCAAATTGATGGAGCTGGCGAAGACCAAGGCGGCGAATCTGGAGTTTACGAGCCTAGCTACGAAGTAAACGTCAAGTTGAGCGATCTTCAGCAAGATGAGGCAAATCCTCTCTTTTCCATCAAATCCTTCGAGGAGCTAGGCCTGTAAGTCTTCAACTAATTCCTTCAATGGACACCATTGACACTGCAACAGACATGAAAACATCTTGAAAGGCATCTATCAGATGCGCTTTACTAAGCCGTCGAAGATCCAGGAGAAAGCTCTCCCTCTCTTACTTATGAACCCACCTCAAAACATGATTGGCCAATCCCAATCAGGCACTGGCAAGACAGCTGCCTTTGTCTTGAATATCCTAGCACGCTTGGATCTCTCCCCTGGGATGGCCAAGATTCCGCAGGCCCTTGTCCTTGCACCGAGCCGCGAACTTGCTCGTCAAATTCTTGGAGTCGTTCAAGTCATGGGTGCAGCGCTTGAGCGCTTGGTCGTGGAGGCCGCTATTCCTGTGGATATCCGACACCGTGGACGACAGATTGAAGCTTCGGTCGTTATCGGTACACCAGGGACCACCATCGATCTCATTAGGCGTAAGCAACTGCGCTCGGATAAGATCAAAGTCCTTGTACTGGATGAGGCAGACAACATGCTTGATCAACAAGGGCTTGGTGATCAATGCCTCCGTGTAAAAGTGTGAGTCATTTCTTCTCAGTTTTTTCTGAATGCCGACTAACTCGTAACCCAGGGGCCTAAGACCAGACATTCAGGTCGTCTTGTTCTCCGCAACCTTCCCTGACAAGGTCGTGAAGTACGCAGACAAATTTGCGCCCAACGCGAATCAGATTACTCTGAGGCACGAAGAACTCACCGTCGAAGGCATCAAGCAGCTGTACCTCGACTGCCCTACCGAGACGGACAAATTCGACGCCTTGGTGCGTCTCTATGGCTTGATGACCATCGGCTCATCCATCATCTTCGTAAAGGTAGGCGGTAGCACCAAAATTTGAACGGCTTGCACTAAAGCACTATAGACTCGCGCGACCGCCGTTGCTCTTCAGAACCGCTTGAACGCGGACAACCACACGGTCGCTTGCTTGACTGGAGAATACGAAGGTAATCAGCGTGACATTATTATCGACGCCTTCCGTTCAGGTCTCGCCAAGGTTCTCATCACTACCAACGTCCTTTCTCGCGGTATCGACGTACAAACCGTTTCCCTGGTGGTCAACTACGTACGTCATTCCGGCTCCTCGCGTTTGATTCTCAGGTTGACTTCTTCTTAGGACCTTCCTGACGACAATCGCGGCAATGCTGACCCGCAGACTTATCTTCATCGAATTGGTCGTACCGGGCGTTTCGGACGTGTGGGCGTCTCTATCAGCTTGGTCACTGGAGATTTTAGCCACAAGATGATCCAGCAGATCCAGGAATACTTTGCTGTTCAGATGACGGCTCTTCCACACGATGATTGGGACAAGGTCGAGGAGATTATCAAGAAAGTCATCAAGAGCTCTCGTGCCGGGACAAACTTCAAGACTACCAAGGACGTGCCTGACATTGATATGTAAGCGTCGAACGGACTTGAAGGATCGCTGTGACATGTGTTCTACTCGAGGTGGACGAAACAATTCGGTGTTACACTTTTCAATATCACAGTCTTGTACTCTGGGAGAACGAATCGAGACGACGGCACTTTCTAGGTCAATGAAGAGGGCGAAAAGCTAACCAAACTCACTTGCAGGGATGGCGATGATTGGCTTTTCTGATCACCTTCTCCTTACCTCAGGCATCTGATACTGTGAAATGTCTAACGATCAGATTTCCACGGTTCGGCTTGGAAGGATTGGCAGCATGTAAATGGCAAATGGCAAACGGCAGATGGCAGATGGCGCATGTCACGGAACTAGAGCTCTGCAAGAGCTCGACGGGAAATGGCAAGCACAATTAGCGAATTGAGACAGCAAATCCTTGCTGTTTCTTAGCACAATCCAACAGACAGACTCAGCTGAACATCAACAAGCAATGACTGAAAGTTTCAAGCAGCAAGAATTAATCCGTGAAGTTCGATCAAGATTGACGCTCTATGGTATCATGCCCCCAAAAATCGACAAGCATTAGCAAGTCCCTCTCCACTAAATTAATCCACCTCCTCAAGCCTTCGTACCTACCAACTATTTGCTAAAAAAGTTGAAAGCGTCATCCTCGGCCATCATACCCCGTTTGTTCTCCTTTTCATCGCCCGGATCTACTCGCACCGCAAACCCATGCTTCGCCCCTTCAATAACATTCATCTCAAACTTCCCCTTTCTCCTTTTCCTTGAATATCCCTTTCACCACCTCCATTCCATCCGGCTTTAAATGAATATCTAACGTCCCATTACTGATACACAGTGGCAGTTTCACCTTCTCGATATCCGTAGGCATGACCAACATAGATGTCTGTGCGGTGAATCCCGCATCTATCAAGCTGGCGCCAGACGATGTTTTGTCGGTGTCAGCGCACACCAGCAGAACGAATTTGCCGCTCCAACAGGATCCAGCTGCGCCGATTGGGAGGGTAGTATTTCCACGGGGTCGGGTAAAGGATTTGAAGACCACGGGATTTAGTGAGGGATAAGCGGGTGTAATACACATACGGTATCGCATGCGTTACAACTCTCAGACCTGGGATGCTGCAACGGATCTTAGTCGACTGCTTCACCGAAAGAGATTGCAGACCATGAACCTTGGAGCGGTGGAAGGGACATACATCTTATGCATCATCGGCGTCAACGGATTCGTCACCATATGCACTGTATCAAGCATCCTCTAATCGACTTTATAGCCTATCTCCCCGTCAGCATCAGGACTACCCTTTCTCCTCTCCCCGATCCCTCCCTGGATACAGAAAGGCAACATATCATCCATTGAATCCGGCAGCAAAACCCTCCATCCTCCTCTCTCAGCGTACCGATCTGCAAGGATTCTCGAATTCGGCAGCGTCCAGCCAAATGCATCGGGGATTATAACCACGATTCCTTTTGAAGGGGGCGCCGTTGGGTGGATCCGTTCTATAGTTCTGCAATCCATGGATCGTCTCAATGTGGCCGACATGCGTGCCGGAGTGGAGGGTGCCGGAAACGCAGTCTTTGCAGGGGAGTCTTGATGCCATTGTTGCGGTTCAATTAGGCTTGGATTAGAGTAGATAGCATACAGGTGCCGTGGCAACGACGGAAATATTTTGCATGATGACCAATTGTTGGCTCGATTTCGTCGTTGCACAATCAAATTGAGGCTGCACACATATGGGAAACGGCTTGAAAGTCAGCTCAAGAGGGGGAAGTTTTGGCCATTTTCTCTTGGGCTAAAAGCGATAGTGTTGACATTTCAAGGACAACGAATGGCAGTAATAAGTACCACTTGTATCGGGTTTGAGCTGGTGTTCAGGCCACGTTCAGATGCGCCAGACAACGAAAACGGCCAGTCGGTTGAGCAAATGAGCATCTTCGTCATAGTTATAAGTCTAGTAGACCTTCTATGCATGGATCTTGCTAATTCCGCTCCATTTTCTTACATGCATATGCGGGTCTCATTCATGAAGGGCACAAAGGGCACCCTTGTGGAAATGGTAGAGTTCGTGGTATCTTACGATCTGCTATCTATGAGACTCATGAAGGAAAAGGCTATCTGTGATAAAAACATATTACTAACAAGAGGGTGGAAAGCCCCATCCCAGAGCTTTCGCCGAAGTGGCCTCTCGAGGTATCATCGCATTTTTGAATATTAAGAAGAAGAATGAAGAACCATCCATTCCGAAGGACGCTTGTCCTCGCCAGACCACATCACCTCTACTCCGAATCAGATGATTCGGTTGCATTACTTCCTTCGAAATCCCCATCCCCACCGTCGACCTTGGTGCGTGCAAGACTGGCGATTTGCGGGTTAGCCTCAGAGGTTTGAAGCTTGGGTTCAGACTCGTTGTCTGAGTGGACGTTTGCCGTAGTCTCGTTCTTTGAAGCCGTCCGCTTGTGTTGAGATGAAGCAGGTTGAGGAGATTCGCCTTCTTCCAAGAGCTGGGCGGATAGGGTAATTTCCCTGTCGACTTTGGCACCCTGAGTCTCCTTCTTTGCACCTCGTTGATCACCGTCGTCGTTCTCGCTGTCATGAGCAGATTCTTCGCTGTCATCTTCCACCTTTTGTCCGTCGTGGTCGCTTCCCATCTCTTCATCTTCCTCCGCCTCAAGACCAGCGACCTTCCTGAAGATCTTCTCCACCCCATCTATCACGCCCATGATCTCCCTCCTCACAAGGCGTTGTTCTCTGGGCAACATTTGCCCTTCCTGAGCAACGTCACCACCGCCTAGCACAGCGCGATAGTCTCGCTTCATGGATGTGAAGACCTCATGGGCCTTGTCATCCATAAGACCTTCGGTATCCTTGACCATGGCCTGCAGTCGGTTCCTAACATTATCAGCGCTTTGCTGGAACATGGTCTCACGTTCTACAGCGACATGGCTGTGCATTGCTGTCTTCATGCGTGCGTAACTGCCGGGGCCTACGCCGAGAATACCATTAGTCTGAGACTCTAACCTGAACTTGTGACATCAACTCACCGTGCTCCGCTACACAGACATCGTACGCGTCCTGCATTGCTTGCTCAATCACGGGTGTGAACTCGCGATTGATGTCTTTTTGGCTCGCGTTGATTGTGTCCTTCGTCGCGGCGGAGTAGTCTTTCAGGGTCGTCTCATAGGTCGACACTTGGTGCTGGAGCATCGAGAGCCCTGCAATTGATGCACCTATCTTACGAGCTCGACCTTCGATGTTGCGGTGAAAACTCTTCAAAGCAGCGGCAGTGGTCCGATTGAACGTGGTCATCACCATTGGTAGACGACGCGTGAAAGTCCTTTGCCAGTGAGCATCAATTCAAAATTGGAGGGGGCTTATTCGCTCACTTCTCCCATCCAGTGGCGATGATTTTCATCATGGGTTCCGCGCTGCCTCGTAATTAGTAAGAGATGCGGGAACAAAACATGGCTCTCAACGTTGTGGCTTGCCACTTAACTCACAGCTCAATATTCCATTCCTAGTCAACAGGATTAGTAAACCCATTTTCTCGACAACGAGAAGATCGGACTTACATGTGGCCCTTGAGCATTTGAATAGATTCCATTACGTCGACATATCTATGTGTTTTCGGAGTCAGCATTGGCTGTTCAGGTCGAATTATGAGACACGAGCTCAGGAACAACATATCTGTAAGGCTAGGTAATGACCCTAAAGAAGGTAGAAGAGGGGAAACATTGGCTCCGAGAAGATGACGTACGGCTTTATAGGTCGCCCAGTGTAATCCACCTGCTGCACGGTTTTCGCGATTGACAGGCGCCCCCCATTGGAGGGCAGTCTCGACTGCAGCGTCGGCGGCATTCGATACCGCGGTTTCTGCAGGATATGCTATTAGCTTGAATATCAAAGAAGCACTTTCGAAGCATATACCGAATTTTTCGAAGATGTTTTCCGTGAATTCGTCACTGAGTTCCTTGCAAGTGGACCTAACGGCGTTCTCGAGTTCCTGGAGAATTTAAAGGGGTTAGCCATCTATTTCTGTCATCGATAACTATCTCCACAGCACTTTAAGCAAACTGCTAATCATGAGTGGCAGCTACCAGGGCTGCTGAGCCCGGCACGCCCATCACATTCATGCAGCAGAGCAAAATGTTGAAATCAAGCTGAGTCACAATCGGACACTTGGTGGCTCTAGATCGGGCTCAAAAGCCCAACATATCGCTCAAACGGACCGTGTTCGCGCTCAACTTCACCAAGTTGAAGTCTTGGACTGCCTTCTATTCAGACACCTAGCACGACTTCTCGACATGTGTGACAAATGAACGCAAAGGATCTCTTACTTGTACATGGGATGAGGACTTTGCAGACTTACATCCTCGAGCGTTTTCAGGCCTTTCTGCAAATACCTTGCCTCTCGTGCTTTTTGTTCCGTCGTTAAATTTGCTCCAGTGCCATCACTCGATGCCCATATGGTCAATGAATTCAAGAGCTGACTCAGCTTATTATTAAAGGCATGGCAACTAGCCGATCGTCCAGTTTCCGTAAGCTTTTCACAATGGGCTTGCAAACTAGGAAGACCTGTCTCCTCAATGGTCGCAAAGCCGCCAATGTGAGGGTCTTTCCGGAGACGCCCCTGCAACTTCTGATACCCTCGCGAAGAGACACAGAAAACAGGTAATCCTCGAGCGACTTCGTCGTAGTCCCTAGTCTCGACATCCGGATTGAATCCCTCCTCATCTTCCTCGGCAGCCAACTCTTGGTCAAGCTCCTTAATACCCGCTGCGAAGTCCTGCTGGATAGCACCTTTCGAGTACTGGTTCCTGCCTCTGATGCACAAGGCCGACATTCTGCTCTCGATCTCTTGCTCGGCTTTCTTGGCTTCTCCAATTGCCTTACGTAAGACCGTGATCTTGTCTGTGATTTCTAGCTTATGGGTTCTGGCGTCCTTCCTTGTAGCTCGGAGTTCCTGCATCTTCGTTGTGATCTGCTCTTCGGTCAAAGGTTCTTTACGTTGAGAATCGCCATCGGATGAGTTTGGTTGCTCGTCTTCGTCTTCCTCCGATTTGTCGACGATATCACTATCCTCGATGTCTTCGTCGTCGCTCGTAAGAGTTCTGCGCTGTTTCTTGCGTGGCTTTTCCTTGCTGGTTGCCTTTCGCTTCTTGAGCGGTGCAGCCTTGGGTGGGTACACAGACTTCCCATCCTCAAATTTATCTTTCAAAGCATCCCAAAGCTCGATCTGCTCGTCGGTATCGTTCATAATCTCACTATACATGGCCTTTGTATCTTGAAACTCATCCAAGTCTTTCTTCATGGAGTTCTCTTTCTTTCGCAGCTCGTCCATCTCTGCCCACGAAGGCTCCATATCCTCATCTAGACCAAGGGAAGTCTGCGCCTCTTCGAGGCTGATGTCATCGGTCTTGCTGCAGATAAAGGTGACAGAGTTAAAGCCGCCGTCCATCTTCAGCTGTCGCTTGAATGATTCGCCAAGCAAAGATTTCGCAGCTTTGTCATCGACAGCACGATTTATCGGAGCAACGATCCAGAGACCGGTACACTGCTTCATATAGCCTTCTGCTACCGCAGCACGTGCAGCATTAGCATCGTGGACTCCTGGCAGGTCAACTATCACGGCACCGGTCGCTAATACAGGGCTCTTGACATGTATCCTAACAACGCGAATCAATGGCCAGAATTCCATCTCTTTCTTTTCAGGTCTTTTGTCCATACCCTTGCCTTTCAGACCGGTAGCTTTTTCTTTGCTATCAACAAAATACCGTAGTTTTTGATAGAAGAGGAGAGAGTCCCGTTCCTTGACATCTCGGGTGCTCCCAAGAACGCTGGAGACTTCACGCAACATGGTTTCGACGTCGCTGTTGGCTATGTCCTCTTTTGTTTTGCGTGGATAGACCGCCTTGATTTTCGCATATGCAATGCCAGCGTCCGTATCCTCGTTAGCACATTCTCGAGACACTTTTCCTTCCGCATCGAGGAGATCCTGGAACAACACTTTGAGCTCTTTCTCCCATTCTGCGGAGGAGATGAACTCGATCTGGGCCCGGTAGGGGGCTTCTTCCGTATTGAATGAAATCTCAGTGACGACAGCTGTACATGCTCTCATACAATTCGTAGGCACTAGCCGTTCTTCATCGAGCAATGCATTGATAACAGACGACTTGCCTGCTCCGGTATTTCCAACAACACCGATGATTGTTCTGGTCTTGACAGCCTGCTTGCGCAGGTTTTCAATCTGCTGTATCCATTGCTCAGCGTCAGGACTATTTGCCATCTTTGCTGCCAAGGGCGTTTTCAGTTTGTCGAGAAGCTTGACGCCTTGCTGCACACTGTCTTCGAGCATTTTCGGGGTGGCGTTCAGTAGAAGCGTCTGTAGCTGGAAGGTCTTTTGCTTCTGTTCTTCAAGTTCGGCCGAAGTCAATGAAGGCTCTTCCACAGCAGTTGTAGCAGGCGCAGTGTTCGTGGCTGTGTCACTTTTTGGCTCGGCTTTGATACTTCGACCGTGAGTGTCCATAGATGGGCCTGTCACATAACTTGCTTTCTCTTCAGGGCTCATTTTCGACCAGAGCTGTTTCAAGATACCATCAATTTGGTCTGTAGCAGTGATATGTTAATATATTATCACAGATTGAATCGGAGGATTTAGTGTCATTTTACCTTTGGTGCATCTTGGATATGCCCTGCTGTATCTCTCATGCCATGCCTGGGAGTACTGGCGGCATCCAGACATATCAGCGGCATCACTTGTGGGCGTAGATGTTGCATTCGGCGTGGGGTTATGCGGGAAGGCAGTATTTGACCGATTTTCCGCACTATTCGAAGGCCGAGGAGGTTCATGTTTCTGCAACCACGCCTCTTGCAGCTCAATTATGGCAGCTTGCTCCTTAGCGGAACGAGCTTGCTGACCTTGATATCCCATATAACGACTGCTATCGACATGTCGAGGTGACGGTACGGCTTGGTATGGCTGGTGGCCTTGTTTGGGAATTGCAGATGGAGGCTGCGGTGACGGTCCTAGCATGCCGTGTCCTTGAGAAGGTGCTGCAGGCGAGAGAGTATCGCCTCTAGGTGGCATGCCTGAACCAGAGACACCGGGTGGCCCAGAGGTATGCGGCAACATTGGGCGGGAGAAAAGATTCGCTGAATGATTTTCGCCCTGGGCGTTAATGGCAGAAGCTCGCGGAACTGTGATCAACAGCTTTGCGTTCGCTACACCAGTCATATTCGTCGAAGGTTCTTCCCCTCGCGGAGGTGAGAGAATTTGCATGTTTGTAGGTCGTAGAGGCTCACGAGCAGGGAGGCGACCAGTGTCAGAAGTCTTGACCGCCTCAAACACGACAACTTGGTCATCAAAGGTATTCAGGTCAGCCATGGTGGCTTGGAGGTTCGCAGCCTTCGATTCGTGTATCAACACCCAAGGCTCGCCTGGAACACAGGTTTGCTCATATTGAGTGCGGACTACGTGGGCGGTAATTCTCTGGTAGTGAAAAATTAGTGAATGTGACAAGGTGGAATTCTGAGTAGAGAGAAGAGAATCGGGCTTTTTACACAGGCTGATTTTGAAGCTTGTCGAACAATCACAGTGTAGACGAAGTTGGCAGCGGTAGGAGATAGATGAAGGCATGAATGGACAGAGCGAGAACCAGATGCAGTTGAGGGGAAGATACAATGGGGGTGGTGGACGGGAAGGGTAGCTCAGAAATCAGAATGGATGTGAAATCCCAATTGAACTTACACCATGACATTTGATCCAGAGAAAGTCTTCTTCTGTGTTTTCTCCACTTGGTTCCCTGTCAATTTTGAGGACCGCTACCCAGAATGTAGAAGCCTTTGCACTTTGGTTTTTGGGGCGAACAGCAGCAGCATTGTCGTGGAAGGAGCTGTGAAGCAAAAGTTAGCACGCTGATGCTACGGCAGGGTGAAGGGCAGACCTTGAGAATGACATGTTGCTGACTCTATATCTTCGCTCAATGCATCTTCGTATGCTTGACCCCGTTTACCGGTAAGGAGAGAGTGCGCTTCCGGACGGTTAAAGGTTGAAGAACTGAGAGCAAATGCTTGGGAGGTACGCGGTGGTGTTTTGTTTTAGCTCTAACGGGAAAACACGCTGTTCTTATCTTCACGTGATTTAGCGTGTGCAAAAAGCTGTGCAATCCTTGGCATTTTTTATTTTCTTTTTCCCCACCACGGCTATACTACCCAGTACCTGCTCTACAAACAACTCTTCTAATCAGCTAACCTACGGCGTTAGAATCGCCTTGAACAGAGCTCTCCACTCATGTAAGGTTAGTTAATTAGGAAAGTTATTTGTAGAGCTGGTACTAGGTAGTATAGCCGTGGTGGGGAAAAAGAAACTTAAAAAAATGCCAAGGATTGCACAGCTTTCTGCACACGCTAAATCATTGATAAGTCTTCCCTCCCAAAACAGAAATACAGTCCATGGTGACCACGCTTCATGGCGCGATGAGAATTCAGCGACCTCTGGAAAGGGCCCAGAAGGTTGAATTACAAGATCAGAAGTACAACGAGAAGAATAGTCTCTGTACTAAATGTTTCCTAGCTACCTTACTGATATAATATTCCGCTTGCCCTGGTCGGCCGATTCTCCTCTATCACTTAGACAGGCAACTCTCGCCCTCCTACACCCTAATCCTAACCAAACGGGAGGGCGTCGCCGGTTTGTGGGATAAAATGATCAACATCACATACACCTCATACTCTTCAAATACGTCGCTTGCTGGCAAGACATTGAAAGATGAGGAGGTCGAGTCTTGTGTTGAATCATTGTCATAGTGAGACTTCCAAGTGGAAGTCGTGATCCAGAGGTTCTGCGAGGGCTGGCTTCACGATGAAATTAGGTGAACTTGTAGCCTGCTACTATGACTACCGAGGACTACTACCTTCGAATTGCCCATCATGGAAGGTCTTCGATGAGAGTGGTTTTGGGGAAGTAGGTAACGTCCTTATAATACATACGTTATGGGGGAGGATACGAACCTTTTAGACGACCACAGCTTTCAAACGATGGCTTGGAATTGAGTAGTATAGGCCAGGGTGAAGACGCTTCAACTGTTGAATGGCAATTACTATTCCATCCCAGTGGGATATCGTGGTGCTCCGCTGGTGTCACTATATTAATTGGCGAGCTTGTGTCTTTAAAATCATGTCTTCCGTGGTACTGCCATCCAATTACTCGACATCAGAATGCACTCGAGATAACAGATTCAGCAGGGGCATTTAGACCTGAAGGTACCTTGGTGCCTGAGAGGTCTTGTGGTGCCTGGGTTCATCCTTGTATGCATTCGTCCAAGACCGGTCTCCTGCATGGCCCATAGTGGCGAGCGCCTCGATTGATTTTTCCCTTCAAGGAACTCTCGAAGATGTTGAAAGCAGCCCTATCATGTATGTACGGTAATACAGCTTTACAGATGACGTCTAGTCGGCAATTAATCGGACTTGGGACATCACGCAGTATAGCTGGTCGTACTACTTTCTCCTTTCATTGGTCAATTCTGGGGTGTTTTGGGAAGGGGGGGGGAGCAGGGCGGAGACGCAGTGTGAGATCTGTGGGTAGATTGGGGCTGGGAGGGTGTAGACTATTGACGGGAGGATTGTGCGCTGCTCTTTTGGTGCTATCCCATTTCGGTGTAACTATTTTGCTAGCGTTAGTAATTCAACCCTTTTATATGGCTCTGGAAATCAGTGGGAGAGCGTAGCTGGGTGGGGTGGTGCAATCCGGTTAGTGTATGAAGATGAAAAAGTAAAGACTGGATCTATTAGCGCTTGAGATGAGTCGCTGTCTGATCAATGGTGGCTCTAGACTGAGCTTGAACCAAGTCATCCTGAGCCCTAGCCGAGCAGAAAAACAACAGTATTTGTGCTTCCTCGGGGGTGTATGTGCCAATTGCGAGCTCAGTACCCGAGCAGCTTCGATCATTGGACGGAAGCCACGAGATTAGTCAGGCAGGAGCAGGCGATGTCTCTCTTGTAGCACTGCATTTCATGTTTGAATCTGATGCCAGCAAGACTGTTTTTGATTTTGTATTCGATCACACACTTTACTTTAAAACCCTAACCACCCAATTCAATATAAGGAATGACTCAAACGTCAATACTATGGAAAGCATGTTATACTGATCAAACAAATCTATGCTCTGAGCCGTTTTGATGTTTCTTCACAGCTCGAAACCGATGCTCATGCCCAAATTCCACGGTCGTTTCCTTTACAGAAGAGTCGCACCAATGAGCGAGGAAAAGGTAATCACGAGACCGCAGATGAGGGGACCGAACGAGAACTCGGCAATAGGACCAGCTGCAGCAGATTTCGATGAGCTCTTTGAACCAGACGTGCCAGTCGCGGTGGCCGCTCCGCTGCCAGCAGATGCAGTTCCGGTGCTTCCAGCGCCAGCGTCTTGCGAGCCAGCTCCGGTAAGACCCGGGCCCGTACCAGCACCGCTCTTGAAGTATTGGCTGGCCTCGGCAGGCATAGCGGGCAGTGCATCACCAACCATCAACCAGGAGCTAGATTTGGTTGGGCAGATGCTGGGAGAGCCGGTGGACTTGTAGCCTCCATCGCCGGTGGGCAGAGGGGTGTCCTTGAAAGCGGATTGCAATGACTGGAAGTCGGGTCGCTCGGAGACGCTGCTGCCGCTGACGTCGACGAGACCGTACAAGGCCTGTGGGGCGGCGGTGCCCTCCTTGCTGTACTCGTAGACGAGACCGCCGGAGTAGACGGAGGTCATCTGGGTGCCGTAGAGGGTGGCAACTTCCTGGAACTTACGGGTTGTTTTGACACAGCCGTATTCCGAGAGGAAGATGGGGATAGAGTAATTGCTGAAAGCCTGGACCTTTTGTTGCCAAGTGGAGGTCGAGAAGGTGGAGGGATCGCACCAGGAGTAGTCGTTGAAAGCGAAAAAGTCGCTTCGCTCGTCATCAGTGCCGCAGTTCATGTAGTGGGCGGTCTCGACACGGTTTTCATCGATATCGGCTGCGGAGTAGCCAACCGGTATTTGGCGGTATTTGCGGTTGCCAATGTATTGCTTCATATCACGAGTGACGGCCTTAACGTAAGGAGCGGCCTTTGTTGTTGGGATGCTGTTGATGACCTCATTGCCGGAGAAGAAAAGCAGGGTGTTGCTGTACTTGGAGAATTCATCAATCGTGGCAAAGATACTTTGGAGATACTCCTTGTTGTATGAGCCTGCAGGCGAGGCTTGATTGATCGAGTATTTGGGGGTGTTGACGTCCAGTGCGAGGTAGATACCGGCAGCAGCAAGGGCTGTCATGCAAGCATCATGATTTGCACTGTTGTCGACTGTGTAGACACGGACGGTATTAATCTTTAATTTCTGGAACCTGTGTAATCAATGTCAGCGATCATGGTCTCGTCCAATGCAGGGAATTTCCGTCTCTTACTCAGCAATATCCCGAGTGCAGGTGGACTGAGAAGCAATTGGGTCAACAGCATCTGAGGAACCGCCTGTAACAATGGATTAGCTGAGAAGTTTGACAAGAGGATTGGACGCCTTACCTGGCTGGTAGTCGACACCGCGGATGTAGAATCGTGTGCTTCCGGCGAAAAAGGCTGGCAAGATCTTTTAGCATTGCTCGTTTCTGATACGGGAGACGCGTTCGTACCATTGCCCTTGACGGTTACTTCGGGTAAAGATGTCGCTCGCTTGAAGTAGGAAGGGATCAAGGTATCTGGAATGGCGCTCGCTGATACAACAGTAGCACTAAGGGCTACCGCAAGCGGCGCAACAGCACTGATGCCTTTCATGGTGATGGACTGATAGGTCAGAGGTATTGAAGTGAACAACTTTGTACAGTTTGTTGGGAAGCCGTTGAAACGGAGTGTTATTGCTTGCAAGCAGTGTGGAGACAATGACTGTGGCGTGGATTAGTGTAAAAGAGTAAAAGTAGCTACCGCGTAAACGAGTGAGCGGTATGAAGAGTGAAGAAAGAAGAAGTTGTCGACGAGGTATGTGAAAGTCAAGTCTTTGAAGAAGTCAGGGGCGCCCTTAAACCTTTAGCGTAATTACTTTCATGCCGATCACCCACTCTAAACATAGATGAGGTCGCGTTCTAGTCTCCAACCATTCAGATAAGGGGCACATCCACTTCTAGCTTGTTCTTGCTGTCAAACTGACCACTCACTATTCTGGTGCAGTAAATCTTCGGTTGATCTTTGCATTTCTCAAATTTTCGCCAAGCTACCATTGATATTGATGACTTGGCTGCAATCTGCTCATTACCTTGGCAGTTCTTGTCCATCTTTTGTGGGGAGAAGTAACATTAAGACTTACGACGACTGTTATTGATCAGCGTACGGTCTTAAAAATCGACTCCGCGCGAAGTCTAGGGAGGCAACCCTCTCATGGAGATAGCTAAGGTCGCGCATGTCTGCATATCAGGAAGGCGTACTTTGACGAATTGATACATGGCGTTGTACTGGAATATCTGTTGCTCTCTTCTACGGGAGTCTGAGGTGAAAGATATCGCAATGATGAACGTGAGCAAGTCTATTAGAAGATTCTTGTCTACTAGATTTGGCTGATTCGATAGAAGTATCTCTTTGCTTAGCCATTGCTACAGCACGAAATCTATAGCATTGACCGTGAACAAAAGCGCAATTGTATCAAATACCTCACCAACAACTTCAACTCCGTTCTATTACGGCCTATTAGGAAGTCATCGGCTGGCAGCAAATCAAATCTGCATGTTGCGAACCTCAATCACTGATACCCTACAACTTCGTGAGCGGCCTGTTACCAAATTCTCTCTTCCTATCCCATACCGCCTTAGACATCCATTCCTTCTCTTTGACCGTCCCAATGAAATGCTCTTTTCTCAGAATCCATCTCCTTTGCGACCTTTTCAGCTATGGCATCCTCATCTCTGCATGCATCCTCCACCAGCAACACTGCACCGACCACCCACCCCAAATCCTCCATGAGCTCTCTTCCTCCCAAGCCCCCGCTCGTCAACCCCTGTTTGGTTGATCTCAGCTACGCACGTTGCCCAAACCCTAGCCACAATGGCATCGCTCGAGTTGTTCAATTCGGCTCTAGCGAGTCTCCATCGTCCAAGGGCGGTAGTGACCCAGCCTCTAAGGCCGCGAGTACCTCACTGCTACCCTTACCTTTGAGGACTCGAATAATGTCATAAGCCATTACATCCGTGGTACCTTCCCATATACTCAAGATATTAGCGTCTCGATAGAGACAGGCAATGTTAGTCCCTATCTAAGGGCGATGATGAGTCGATATAGCCGACTCCGCCAAGTGATTCCATACATTCCGCAAGGCCAGCAATGGCAGCTTTGGCAGTCAAAGCTTTCAGTACAGGCGTGAGAACTCTCAACAGCGAAGTAGCGGTGGTTTAATTCCCAGGCACAGGGCCCGACAATTTCTCTGTACCGGCAGATGGCTAAGTAGGCTGCTCAGAAATACCCAAAAGCGCGACAACAAAGAAGGCCATCAGCATATACCCGCGATATTCCGCATGGCATCTTGCCATAGTTCGTACTTGCGCAGGCACATCCATCAGCAGTCTCCCTCGCAGCGAACGCACGCGAGCAAATACTCGACTGATAGTGAGGCCGCGGCCCCAGAGTCCCAGTGCAGTGACTGCATTATGGGCGCGTGTGATATTCAGGACTGTGCTGATTTCCTTGATGCCCTGACCTTGGGCACCAAGGAGGTATGCGCGGGTATTGGTGAGGGAGAGCTCGGCAGTGGGAAGAGCACGAGTGCCGATTTTAGATTTTAGACGTTGGATTTTTATGCCATCAAGCTATGTTGTGACGAGAGAGGAGTATTGTGCTTCTGGCTTCTCGAGGACAATCTTTCGCGTGGGTGCGTAGAAAGCTGAGACGCATCCATCTGGCGTTTTTGCCAGTAAGATAGCCATATTGGCATCTGTAGCGCTCGAGAACCATATGAAGCCATTGATCAGCCAGGGGCCAAGAGGGGCACCATAAATTCCAGTACTTGTGTTCTCGAGCTCAAGGGGATAGGTTACTAGGGTCTTTGTATTGCGAACGTCACTACCACCGACTCGTTCAGTCATCCATTGACCTGACATCCATCCTGATGTAGGATTCCTCGAAGTCAGACGCTGGTATGCTTTCTGGAAAACTTCCTGCTCCTTAGATTGTAAGCTAGCCGATCCAATAGGCCGAGACAGCATCCTCGCAGCCCCATCAGTCATCGCACTTGGGCATGTCGCGTAGGCAGAAGAGCCAGTCCATATATGGTATTTCAAGAATTGGCAGAGCCGACTATACTCTGCGTATCGGGTCTCATAGGCAATGGCTCGAATCCCCGCCACCATGCCCATGTCCTGCAGGTTTCGCCATTCTTCGCTAATGACCAGCTGATCTTGCCTCTTTCTCCAAATGTCCCATGTTTCTAGCTTGGGATGATGAGCTTCAGCGTCTGCTACCCAGTTGAGGACCGTGCTTTGAAGGACTCTTACGCCAAAGTTGGAGGCGTCGTTGGCTACGGAGGATCTAACGTCTCAGGAAGGTAGACTGTTCGGAGTAATAGTCAGTCATAAGCACCGTCGCGGTATGTTCAGCACTTACGTGCAAAGAAGCGCTGGAAAGCGACATCTTCATGAAACTGATTCTGTACTTCAGGCGGACTTTAAAAGAAGCCAACAGTTGAACTTGAAGGTGTACATGTGACAGGAGCAGTATGCAAGCTGCCCGCACTCTTCACCGCTGTTGTTGGCAACGACCCTTTCACCATCGCCTTCGAGCTCGAAGACGAGCTCATAGTTGCTAGACTCCATCGTATATGACCGAGGTACTACCAGCGACTGGTCAAGATCGAGCGGGAAAAGCTGCTATACTAAGAGGTAAGTGCAAAGTTTGAGTGACATCCACGTGACATATCAGTCCGGTCCCTGTTGAATGTCCGGTCCTTAAGTTCTACAGCAGATATCTGGTATATAAGGACCGGACTGCTAACTCTAACACTGTTTGGGGTCAACAAATCTTACTTTATGGGTCCAACCTCCAGCGTCTTCCAGTCCAGAGGTCATCCATTGATGATCCGTCTATGATCTATCGATGGTTCGTCAAACAAGATTATATAACCTCTAACATCAATGGTCGGTCGATGAGCCATCAACCGGCCGTCTAGAAAGACAACATTTGCAGTACCATTCGTGGAAATGAGGCGGGAACTCATTCGACTCTGAAGATTTGCTCTGTGAGGACTCCACACGATCTTGACGCTGTTGATTTCTACTCGAGTGGAGGGTTACTCCCTTTCATAGATCAATCATTTTCAAGGACAGGCTATATTGTATAATAATTCAGCGGGCTTTACTGTTCGGCCTAAGACCTATTTGCGCAGCTATCTCACCCCCTATGTTGTGTTCGTGCTTTGACCAACAGCCTGGAGAACTAGTCTTGAGTCACTAGCATAAAGACGTTTGAGTCAAGCACTTCGGGCTTTTTGCCACGGAATGTCATCACTCGATTTGACAACGGACCTTGAGCACTCAGTGTCTCCTGTATTTCGTCATCGCCATTGGTCCGCCAGCGCTTGTCTACGCCATAATATTCATCCATATCCAATGTCCAAGTCTCGCTATTCAACCTGGCCTCGTGAATGACGTGCTCTATGGTCTTATAGAGAATTGCTCGCTGCAAACGGTATCGTTGCTTCATCTCGCTCAACCAGGAAATCGTGCCTTCGAAATTGCGATGGGCTGCTTTTGTTGCGAACGCATAGTCCTGCACTCTCATACCATAGTTGTCTGCAGGATCATCGTGTGGTCCAAGTCTGGCATATGCAGCCGCGAAGAGATTTAGGCATCGCTCATCACACTCCCGCGGAATGGCCATGTAATGTGCCTTGGTCTTGTTGCCATTGGCGTCTCTGGCATCCTTCTTCGGACCAGGCACGTTGTATGTACGCTGCCAATTACTGAGTTCGTCCAATTTCGGCTCCTCAGTCAGCATGATCAGATAGTGCAACGCTGATCTACCTGAAGAATCCGTTGCGTCCACCTCAGCACCATACCCTAGCGCTTGCACAATGCAATCGTGTGTCTCAACGCTGAAGTGCAACACAGTGACCATGTTCGCGTCTTTTGCGTTTATGTCCGCACCATGCGCAAGTAATGTCACCATAGCAGAAGGATTGGCAGCCGCGGCCGCGTAGTGAAGTGCAGTCCTACCCATGGCATCCTTTACGTTGACATTAAGAGCCGTCGCCATATTCTGCCTCGCCCATTGCAACAAAGTTTCTAGTCTCCAAGTGCTGCAAATTGCTAGATGAAGAAGTGTTTGTCCATCCTGAGTTTTCATGGCAGAATCAGCTCCATAATCCAGCAGTGTCCGAATGATGTCCTCATTTGCGCGATCTTCATGCAGAGCTTCAAAGAGCTCTTGGGACATCAAAGACAACGGTCTGGCGCGGAGCACCTTGAGTAGCTCGTCCCATACCTTTTCGTTGGCACGCGATGATCTTGGCCGAATTCCGGAAGTTACTGGGTATGATGCTTGACAGTTCAGTATCATACTGAGACGCTCTTCAAAAATCCGCTGAGACTCGACAGCTATCTGAAGTATATCACTTCGACGTCCCGAGCTGCAGACCACATCAGTCGAGGCGCCTTTGCTCAATAGTACTTTGAAGGCAGCGTTATGGACCTCTTCCACCGCTACCAACAAGGCTGTCCTGCCTCTCTGATCCCTCGCTTCTATGTCAGCTCCGAGTCTTAGTGCAAGTTCTATGACTTTAGGCTTATCAAGCAACGAGGCCTTGCCCAGCACGTCGTTGGCCCTTTCTTTAACAATGGACGAGTCAGCACCCCTCTCGGTCCATGCTGCTAGTTGTTCTTCCTGATCGGATTCAACCGCAATATACACGAGGTTTCTCTTGGCTATCACATCTTGCTTGACGCCACTGCCCACTCGCCATCTTATCTCCCGGTTGTCAGCACCGATACCCATGATAATCTTCATGTATTCATTACTTTCCCCTCTGATAGGTGTGTTGAGGTCTGCTCCGGCTTGTAACAATAACAAAGCCATCTTGGTGGAGCCAGACTCGACGGCCCAATGCAACGCGGTCTTCCGTCGGCAATCCAACAGGTTTACTTCGTTTGACGACATGGGCTCGAGAAGAATCTTGGCGGTATGTCTCAGGCCAAAACAAACCGCGACGTGAAGAGCCAGGGACCCAGGAGCGTTGAGCTCGCTGTCATATGGCCATTGGGATCCAACATACTGCGCTTGGATGGCGCTAGCAACATTCTGGGGCATCGCCAGGAAACTCAAGATTTCCGGTTCGAGGACTTCCTCTGGCGCCATGCAAGCATGATGGCCCCAATGATGGACTACATAGATCAGCAAGGGGTTTCGAGCTATTCTTCTGGCCAAAACGTTGCTTGATTTGATTTCCCCTTCTGTCTTTCCCATGTCGAGGGCCCTAGTTGAGATGAACTTGCAGGGACCATTCTTGAACTCGTCGAACGTTAAATAAGTGAGACATGTGCTGGCGATGTTCTTGTGGATATCTGGAAAACTTTGAGAGCGAATGGCATCGAAAAACTCCTGCGTAGTGAAGTGGACTAGGCGTATGATCTTGCTCTCACTGTCGACCTGGACCAGACCTTGGCAAACTTGGATGAGAACGTCAATTGCCGGAAGTCTCTCAATTTCCAGGTATCTGTCCGCTTTTCTGACAGCTAATGCCACTCGAAGTTGGTCAATTGTCAATTGAGTCAAGGCTGACGAAAGCCAGTAGATCGCTTGCTGGGCTAATTGCCGGAGTCCTCCTCTTTGCTGCTCGATCCTCGACCAAGCTTCTTGATAGAATTCAGTCACTTCTTCAGGAAGGCTCTGTAGCGCTTCACGAACATCTTTGAGGCTTGTCAGATTCTCTAAAAAGTCCATGTATAGACGTGCCATGAGGAACCTGCGATGTCAGCAACGGAGTCTCATTGACGGTAATATACCCAGGAGTGATGGGGCACTTACATTCCTCTAGCCTTCTCAGCAATTCCAGTGACAAGTTCTTCTTGCAGAGCCTTGTCCTCTTGGATAAAGGCGGATATTGTATGGGAGGATGGTGATACGCCAGCCACGATGCGTTGACGAACGTAAAGCGTTATGTCTTCCTCTGTTGCCCAAATCTCGATCTTCTCGGCTTCTGGAAAGGGGCTTTCAGACAGACGAGAGGTTATCAAGAGTCGGATCAGGGTCTTCTCCAGTGTGGGCTCGGAGAGCAGATTCTGCAGAGATTCAACGAAGGTCCTCTGGACTTTCACAGGGCACTCATCAATGGCATCGACCAGTATCCAAACGACTTTCGACTTTACCATCTCATGCTTCAGAAGGCCAAGAACTTCCTTCTCTGACGGTTTAGTGCCAGCAAGTTCATGTTTCTTGTACAGGCCTCGTGCTTCTTCAGGCAAGGTCCTCAGACTTTGAACCAACTCTCTCCAGATCCCTGCAAGAAGGTTCTGCGGCGTTTGTGCTTCCTGCTGCTTGTATTCGCAATATACAGAAGCGATAGTTTCTTTCGATACTTCACCACGACCATTTCTAAGGTGGTCGACAATCGCGGAACTGTTGAACAACTTTCAATAGATGAACATTTTGATCAGAAGGAGTCTCGAATCCTACATTAAGACAGTCTTTCCAGATCCAGCTATGTCAAGCCACCAGCGTCAGCCAAAGTACTGACTCGCACGCGCTCATTTCATGTTGGACTCACGGATCCCGTGACACCACAGAACTTTGGTCTTGCCATTCAACCAGTCCTGAAACTGCTGAGACTGTTTGAACTGCCCTCCTGTGCCGGATAGACGATCCCTCAAGACGTCTGCCTGTTTCGGCGCAAAGTTCAGCGGCGACAGCCACTGAACGACCGTCTGACGCTCGTTCGTGGTCCCTGTTCAATGAGTAAGTACAAGATGGAGAATCTGAGCTAGCACAAGGCTCTGCCTAGATACCGTAGACGATGTACTGCCCAAATTGTGATCCATAATTCGTGCCACTAAATTGTGCGTTGGCAGTATTTGTTGCCATCTCTAGACTCCACGATCACTGACTTCAGAACGCCCGGGGAGGTCAGTATCACAAATAAGGTAAACAGGATGGGAGTAGCCCAAGGAATGCTTACGCATACATCGGATGACAAGGCAATCTGCTGCTGAGCTATCAGGGAATTGCTGACTGAGACAAAGAAATCATTGATTGCTTCTCAAACAGACAGCCGGCTCTAAATTGCGTTACGGCAGTCTGCATACATCTTGTGGCCCCTGAACGCTTTGCTGGCATATGACCAGGATCCACTGAGACATATATGTAGCCATCCCTACCCGACGGAAATCAAGCAAGAGACTCCCGCTCCACAAGCAACTTGGGTACCCAGCCATGACTACAGAGAACTCTGGCTTCGCGAAGCCTTTGCACCATCCACAGGACGCAATTGTGGAGTAAGAAATTCTACACCTCTTTGGACATGACAAGGCTGACTCTGCAACAGCATAGTCTTCGTCCACGGTCTGAATGGAAATCGACAAACAACATGGACATTAGGCGATTGCTTCTGGCCAAAGAACCTCCTTCCCGGAGACATTCCCAAAGCCCGCATACTAACATTCGGCTACAATGCAAGGCTGGATCATTTCTGGTCTTTGCCATCGGAAAAATCGCACAGCTCAATCGACAATCATGCAGATAGCCTTCGCCAAGACCTTTTGAACATGAGGACCGAGAGCCAAACGCGACCCATCATCTTCGTAGCTCATAGCCTTGGAGGGTTGGTGTGTGCAGAGGTAAGCGTAAATCTAGATCTGGAAACTCGAGCTAATATCTGGAAGTAGGCTTTGTTGAGAGCACATAAGACTTCAGAAACCAATGCACATAGCTTCGCGGAACGTACCCACGGAATCGCATTCCTTGGCACGCCTCTTCAAGGCTCAAGCAAGGCCAAGTGGGCCGAGATTGGTCAAAGAATCCTCTTCATTTTGCCAGATTCAGAAAAATCCCTTGTCAAAGACCTCACAAAGAGCTCTGAGAGGCTGGAGAAACTTGGGGAGGATTTTCCTCAATGGCTGCGAGACCGCGCTGAAAATTCAGCAAGCAAGGTCTTAATCATGTGCTTTTTTGAAGACCATGACACAAGGCTAGCCGGGCTATTCTCGTCGAAACAGGTACGTATGAGAGGCCAATAAATGAGCGGGACAATTCTAGCTCTAATACTCACCAGATCGTGACTAAAGAATCGGCATGCTTACAGGGGTATGAAAGGCTTGGGATCCCTGCAGACCATGTGGGAATGTGCAAGTGCTCCGGTCGAGATGATCCCATCTACGTGGCGATAGTTGGAAAACTGAAAGAATGGGTTGCGGAGATTAAGAAGAGGGACGACCCAAAACCAGCAGAAACTGTAAGTGTTACCAAATTCAATGCAAACGCCGAGGAGCTGATCATAGTCGCAGGCACCCAGAAATGTAGCGAATCCAACCTTCTTCGGCATCAATCATGGTTCTCAACTTGGGCAGTTGATCTCAGAGGGTAGCGGAACTTTCAATTTTGGCCACCGGGTATGTCTTTGACGCCTGCATATCCTCAATGCCTATAATCTAATCATACTAGTACACCACGTCCAAGGAAGATGGTCAGCAGGAAGACTGAAGGCTTGCAGACTCGAGGCACCGGGTCTTGTAGCCGATTTTCTCATTCTGAAGCTCGTAGAACCGGCGCCTATCTATACTGGGGTCGCCAGAAGGCGGCAGTCGTGGTCGTGGTCGTGAAACGGTGCTTTCTGCTGGCGCATTGTCGCTCTCTACTGACTGACTTGGGTTTTTGGAGCGCTCGTCGAAGTAAGTTGAGCATCGGGTCAGATAGATAATGCAATATAAGAATGGGTGCAATTCCTAAGTTCGATAATTAATGCCAGCGTATTAAGCCAAGGACCATGAGAGTGCCTAGCTCAAGGCTCTTTAAACGACTCTCAGATTCGGGAACTTTGCCTTTGTCAGCTGTATTGTTCAGGGCTGAAAGAACATATGGTCGCGGTGGAACCCACAATGAGACTCATTGATTGAATGAATAATTCTCATGAGAAGATAAAGAGCTCAGGAACAACGCACTCGAATTGAATTGTATGATGATAAAGCCATTGTCGTAAAGGATTAGACAGATTTCATACTTCCGACACATAAGAAGCTGTTCATCTTAGCAACTTGGATCGAAGTAGTCTCGCGAGCAGGCCCAATCTCCCAGACTAGAACTTACTAGCACACCCACTTAATTGGAAGGACCCATTCCATCTAGCCGTCAACGACCTCTCCAGTAAAAGAAGATGTGTAGATTCGCCGCGGTCCTCGCATCGCGGTGCAAATGTCCGCTCTCCTACTACTACGACCTCTGCTCGCACGCACCCAAGCCCGATCGCTGTCCCACCAAGACCAGCTCCATCGATGCATACGAAATAAACAACAAACGGCCCTTCTGTACATCTTGCTGGAAGGCAAAGGAGGACGCGATGTACGAGGCGTTCTATGAACAGCGGCGCGAGAAGACAAGGCAGGCAAGGGAGATCGACTGGCCAAACGAGCATGTCAGTGAGTTGAGGAAAGAGATGAGAGATGATTTGTATGAGAAATTGAAGACTGCGTACAAGCCACTTCCTGCTCTTCCTGAAGGCTCACTTGATAGGTCGAATCCGGATGTGAGAACGGTGGAGAAGGAGTTGAACGCGAAAGGTTACTATATCCAGGGCGGGAATAAGCCCAGTTGAGGTACAGAGTCAAGATAGACTTAGAAAGGTAGGTCGGGAGAAGATGCCATGGGGATCAACGCGAGAGCGACTGGAAACGATATGTCAACTAGAGTATAGACTTAAAGGGATGCCTTCACCAGTAAAGCCGTTGAGTCCAATACGCTTGTGGCCATATTCGACCGTGGAACAAATGGTTGCACTCGATGGAGGTATGTTGGGACGTATGCTGAGGCTTGATCGGCGGTATAAATACTAAGGTTTGGTGTCGAGATAAGTGGTAGTTTGGGACACTGGCACAACCAAAACTCGACATAGATTACTATTATTTTAAGCCATAAGATAGACAATTGAGCTTATCTAGAATTGCTGATTTCTTAGTAACGACTCGATTTGAGCGCCGACAAGCCATGCCTTTGTTCTTCTGCACTTGTGTACGGCGATTTTCGACTTCGATAGCCTTCGTAATTGCCACATAGTTTGACAGCCTGCAGGAGCTGTGGCGTCTCCCCGACCATCGAGTTTTCCTCGATAATAAATGTACTAGCTTCACAATCGAGCGTCAGCACCAAACTAGGGACACAGAAACTCTAAAATGCCGTATCCGAAGTCTTGTTGCAGCAACGGAGTATCCGGATAAGTTCATCATTGATTTCGATGTGACCCATTCGAAACTTGTCGTGCAATCGCTTAACCATTCTGACACATTCTCCAAGGTGTTCTCATCTTTGGTCGATAAGGGAAAGCACAAGGGCAAGCATTACGAAGTCGCTAAAGCAACCTGGCCTTATGCCAGCTCTGCACCTGGCACTGGAGCCGGAACCTCAGCCGTGGAGAGCGAGGACGGGTGGTGGAATGACTGAAATCTAGCTTTGAGACTTGCCGTTCTCAAAAAGAAGAAAGGGTGGCTAGCAGCAGAAGAGAGGATGAGAAATTACTATGAATCCGACGATGGAATAGGAGCCAAAGGCCTCGCGGTCGTCAATGCATTGTTAGGAGTAGTAAAGTATGTTGTCCTATGCAGAATTGTAGGCGAGTAGTATCGACGAGCAATGAGCATTTTCCTCTTCCTCCCAAAGGCCTCCAGCCTTTCTATTTCCTCAATCATCGCCGTCAAGAGACGCAAGTAGTTTCCTGCGCCATTTGTCCTTCAACATGGTCTTCTTGTCTTGCAAGCAGCACTGGTAAGCAACAGCTACAGTTTCTAATACACTGCCAATGGAAGCAAATTATGGCCCTCACTAACACCTACCTCCACGGGAAGAAGATAGAATTGTTTCAACGGCCGAGGGGCAGTCACCAATAAGGTTCTGGGGAACGTTGCCAAGACCCGGACGAGCCCCACTATTCTGCGTCACTTCTTCTTGCCGAGATAAATGTTAAATCCCACTGATACAATTCCCGATAAGCTCACATCTGCCATAATCCACAAAAGCAGCAAAGATGGGCAAGCAACCAAACCTCTACTCGTTTAGCGACACTGATCACCTCGCCAAGTCCCTGCGAAAGTACGTCCTACAATGCCAAAAGGCGGGCTTCGAGCGGCATGATATCTTTAAAGTAGGTGTCTCGGGTGGCTCATTACCCAAAACCCTTGCGAAGGCACTGCTCGCCCCACCCAGCGATGGTAGCGATACGGTGGACTTCTCCAAGTGGGAGGTATTCTTCGCGGACGAGCGTGCAGTGCCACTTGACCATGAAGACAGCAACTATAAGCTTTTGAAGGAAGAGCTGCTGGACAAGATACCCTCAAAAATGGGCAAGCCTACGGTCCACCCTATCGACGTGCAGTATATGGACGATGTGCAAGAGATGGCGGACCAATACCAGGAAGCTCTGTTGAAGTCATTCGCCGCCAAAGACAGCGTCAAGATCCCAATATTTGACCTCCTCTTGCTCGGCTGCGGGCCCGATGGACACACGTGCAGCTTGTTTCCCAACCATGAGTTGTTGCGCGAATCCGACGCTTGGGTGGCTCCAATCGAGGATAGTCCCAAGCCTCCAGAGAAGAGGATCACTCTGACACTGCCTGTTGTGACTGGAGGCATCAAGATTGCGTTCCTGGCGACTGGAGACGGCAAGCGCGAGATCTTGAAGCAGATCCTAGACACAGAGGAGGGGAGGAGTTTGCCATGCGGGCTCGTAAATGAGGGAGGTGGGGAGCGCGTCAGCTGGTTCACGGACACTGGGGCTGTCGAGGGGGTGGGATACCCCAGGAGAGGAAGTCTGTGAGGGATTTTGGTGATGCCAAGAGGTGGAGCTCTCGCGGTGACGCTGAGTTGTCGCTCGAAAATAATAATTGAGCTAAAGCATGGCATTATAGACATGGCGTTCTGAGCCTCAATTGCTTGCGGGGAATGGTTGAAGGCCGTTCAATCACGTGGGATCTTGTACAGTGCTTGCAAAAAAGTCGCCCTACCATCACAATCTACCTTGAAAGCGGTGGGCTGCCTTTTGCTGATCTGATCAAAGCAGGTGCAGGATGTGCTTGATTCCCGGCTCGCGATCCAATTGGCTCGGCCGTCCAATACCCATGATAACGTTGCTGCTTACAACGTCCTGTCTCATCTGGTCTTTTCTCATGTGTAGAACGCGTGATGGTGACCTTGCATAAATTCTGCACAGAGCCGTAAGAGAGATCTCTCGCTAATCTGACCAATGAGAAGAACCCTCTAGCTCTTGGATGAACCTTGTTCTTCGACCACACCTTTGTGCTCTCCCAAGTCACATCTCAGCTCTTCTGGGAGAATTGGATACAATGCTACTGACCGCCTTTCCTCTCTGCCCAATAGTGAGTAGTATCGCTGCTATGATGAGACATGGGGCGGACGGGGAAGCAACACCACGCATCCTAGGGAGCAGTTGCCTGGAAGATGTTTTCACCTTACAGGCCCGTACCATGCACATTGGGAATCAAGCTGCCGCTTACAATGTCTTTATCTGTCTAAATGCGTTCTATGGGTGCTACTGAGATGTTGGAGAATTCGCTGCTGTATCCGGAGGAAGATGAATCTTAGGTTCCAATTTGGATCTGTGCGCCGTTCGTTTGTCCTTTGCGGACAAACTCGCATGCGACAATGCCCTATCCAGAGTGCTGGGTCGTTCTGACTGAGCTTCGAGAATGACAAGAGTGGATAAAGCCAAAGCGTGCGGTGCTAGGAATTTAGCCAAACATTTCCCTATATATCGTTCTACTGGCCTGGTGCTGCTTACTGTCTATGATCTGCTGTGTTCTTGAGATCCTTCCTGCTGGTGTTTTTGGATACTGATTATTGCCATCATGACCTAAATGAGACTTAAAAACGATACAGAGGAATCATCTCTGTACCTCCAGTCCGCACCGCTGTATCGAGATTTTGTGCAATTTCCTCGCTCGCAGAGTATTGATGCCATAAAGGTATGGTGTTTTTCAGTTTTATCTGAGCTCAAGGTCTCTCCCCTGCACAACGAAACTCGTAGCTACTATAGAGAACAACGTCCTCGGCGAGGTTCTGATCCTTCGAAAGACAGGGGAATCTGTGCATCCAGAGCTTCTGCTTGAAATGTATCGAGCTAGAAGTCCTCCTCCTATGATGCTGACACCTTCCACCTAGGCATTGGTGTGATTGCCACTTGACCTTGTTGCAACGACTTCTTCAATCTTCCCTGCCGTATATCTTGTTCCTTCTCGGATGTCGGAACCTCTTCAATTCCCGATTGTCGTTTCGACTCTCAAGGCCTATACCTGAGTCTTCTATGTTGTGCTGTAACCTGAACATCTTGGAGGTTACCTGTCACGGACCCTATCCGCGGCAATAGATTGGTCCATACATTACTCGGGCCACCACCCGTGTCGAAGGAATCCAAGAACAATTATTACTATATATCAAGACTAAGCCCAAGGCCTGCATGCTTGGAATATTCATTCAAGAAAACCCTCCCGAATTGATCTCAGAAATGTCTAGACGCCGGGAAAGCCAAGAGCCCCATGTCATTTACGTGGTTATCTTAGCTTGGGTGGGTATATCTCATGATCCTTCTTTTTTCCCACTGACAAACCCAATATAGATGCACCCACGGCTGGCGTGTTTGAGAGACCCGTGGAGGGTCATCAAAGATGAATGGCGTATGGTCTGGAAATCAAAACATGTCGCCCTTCTTGTAGAGGAGAAGGGACGTCCTCTTTCAAGAGCAGAAGACGGCGACGTCGTCCCTACAGAAGAGCCGATAGTTGACATTGCAGGCGGACTAGCTTGGCTTCAATTCAAAGATGAAGACAACGCGTGGGAAACAAGTCGTATGTAAGACCCAGATATCGGGAAGAAACACCGCTAACAAGTTGTGCACAGAATTGCTTGATGGCCATTACTGGGCGGCCGAAAACACGAGATTGGAGGCTTGGCTGCAAAGAGGTATCGATGGCCAGTTTGAGCAACTGCATGGACCTATCGATGAGGCTACCGGATGCGAACGCCCAGCGCCAGTACCTCGGAGTCCCGCACCAGCGCGAATAGCAGTTCAGACTCACCGCCGGCAGGTATCTAACAGAGCCATGCATCTCCCAGAACCTCAACACGGCGCGCAGCAACACCTGACGGGAACCGCCCAGATCTCGCCAGCACCGAGGATAGTTCCAAACCGTCCCAGGCAAACCTTGGGATTCAGTGACCCTCGAGTAGCTGGCCCTGCCTACCATCCGGGTCATTCGCACCAGCACAGCTCCATCAGCTACCCAGCTGTTCCTGTCCCTCATCCGCTAGAGCTAGGCTCAGTCTCGCCAGACGTCTACACCACTCCTCGAATGCCCAGAATGTCAATTTCCTCGCGAAGTTCGAACTCTTCCCAGGGGCCTCCAACGCCTGGATGTTCAAACTTTGCTGGCACTCCTCCTAGATCGGCAAAGGGTAGCATTTCGAGCACGTCGACATCCTCTAGCACTCTTCGCGGTACTTTTCAGCTTTCACAATTGGTTGACGAGGTAGAACTCCTGCACATAGCACCGAATCCATCTCAAACACAAACCTTCAAGGTTGTAGTACGCAATCTCAAGCCCAGGACGACAAAGAAAGAATTCAACGATCTGCTTGAGCAGAAGATACAGACGTACTTGCACTATAGTGAGATGAACTTGGTCGAAAGCAGAGGACAGCTCTATGGAGAGATCACTTTCAAGGATAGTGAGGTAGCCGATCGAGTTGTGCGTAAGCTCAACGGCTTTCGATTCAAAGACAGGAAATTGCAGGTGCAGCGCGTTGGGTCATAGGAGAAAAGGTACGGTCAAGACCCTGCCACCATTCATCGTTGGTGCAAAATACCTAAGAAAGCCCAATCGATTGGCGAAGTTCAACACCGCTCTCGTTCTCGGCTTAGGCGTTATTTTGGCGGTGGCAAAAAAGTGATATTGCTAGCTTCATATAGTGATCTTAATACTCCTGAATTTCACGCACGTGAATGGCTCTCACTGTAGATCTGAAGGAAGCAGCGATGTTTTCCGTATGATTTGCGCTCGCCTAACGTCTCGGCTTTAGAAAAACATCTCCTGATCTTAGGAATGCATACTTGAACAGACAAACAGGAACATGGACTTCCTACGCGTTGATACCACGTGCTTGTCTATACCAGAGGTGCAGGTCAATCAATATTTCAAGATGACACTAGGCCAACGCCCAGATCCTTCAATAAAGACCTAGCCCTTCTACCTAATACCTTCCCTGAATTCTCCGAAACCCCAAACTCGTACAAAATAGTATACACTGCCCTGCCCCAGAACCTCCCCCCTCTTTCCCCCCATCATCCCCTCTATGCTTTCTTCTTCCCCGCCTCTACAGCCCTCGTCTTCGCAGCTTTCTTCCGATTACTCCGTATCATTACCACGCTCAAAAAGCTACCCACGACCGCCGAACCGAGGAGTATCAAGATGACAGGTATGCGAATGGCCCAGACGCGCGGAGGGAAGAAGTCGTGGAGAGGGTGGCCTTGGTCGACGAAAGGCTGAAGGTACGGAGATTATTAGGGTCTGTTAGGGGAGGGGAGGGGTGTTACCATGAGGAGAGTCCATGTGGTGTAGTACAGGAAGACTGTGGTTGCTACGATGAGCATCATCAAGCCGACGAGTTTGTCGAGCTAGGGGAGAGGGTCAGCTGATGGAGGGTGACGGGAGGATTGGGTGGACAAACCATGGTGGTCAAAGTATTGTAAGGAGCGTGTGATAACGAGCAGTGGGTAAGAGCTATTATCAAATTTGCGACTGGATCACGCTTACCTCTCCGAATTCACTTTCAAAAAATGCCAGCGTGAAGTTCATAAGGCTGAAATCAGTCGCGGCTTTAATTCCGCTTCACAGTATGCGATTTTGAGCCTTTTCCCGACCCCAGTCATTAATACTTTACGCCCTTCGACGTGATACTAACTTCTCTCTCATAATCTTGACTGGATTCCGAACTTGCGGCGAGTTCGTTGACCGGATTCTATTCAGAGCAATCATGTGCTGACCGTCCTTCAGCGATCAATCATCCCTACACATCACTTTTCTTTGGCAACCCACCATGCTACAATCCGCAGTACGTCCTTCTACCCCTCCACCTGGGGGCGCCTACGAGATTCCGTACAATGCACGGAAGAGAGGCCCTTCATCTCAATCACCGTCTCCAGATAGGCGTCGTTCACTAAAGCACCCACGCACGAATGGGGATTATGGTCTTAATGGAGATGGAGATGCAGATGCAGAGCATGTCACGGAGCGTTTCAGGGAGCAGAGACTGGATCGACCTGCTTTCAAGCCTGCGCCCGAGGCTCCTACAGCAGAAGCCAAGGAGAAGGCGGCCCGAGATGAGTACACGGCGCTATTAAGCAAGAGATCTGGAGGAGTGTACCTGGCCCCCGCGAGGCTTAGGGCGCTTCAAGCCCAGATTACAGACAAGAGCTCGAATGAATATCAACGCATGGCATGGGAGGCTTTGAAAAAGTCTATCAATGGTCTCATCAACAAAGTCAACGTCTCAAACGTGAAAAGCATTCTGCCCGAAATATTCAACGAAAACCTTATCCGTGGCCGAGGGTTGTTCTGTCGGTCGATCATGAAGGCACAAGCTCAGGCTATCCCTTTCACCCCTGTCTATGCTGCCATGGTCGCCATCGTCAATACGAAGCTACCAACGGTTGGCGAGCTCCTGATGGGCAGACTCATCACGCAATTCCGCAAGGCTTTTCGCAGGAACGACAAAGCCGTTTGCTTAAGCTCCACGACTTTTCTGGCACATGCGGCGAATTTCCAGATCCTTCACGAGACGACCGTTGCGCAAGCTCTTCTACTATTGCTAAAGAATCCAACAAACGACTCTGTGGAGATAGCCGTGAACTTGACTAGGGAATGTGGTGCCCACCTCGAGGAGATGAACCCTGCAATTGCCAATGCGATCTACGATGAATTTAGACGCCTGCTCCATGACTCAGATCTCGAAAACCGAACTCAGTATATGATTGAGGTGATATTCCAAATCCGAAAGGACAAATATCGTGATCACCCAGCCGTCAAGGACGAGCTAGATTTGGTAGAAGAAGAGGATATGATCACACACCGGATAAGTCTTGATGACGAGATCAGCACCCAGGACAGCTTGAATGTCTTCAAGTACGATCCAGAATACGAAGAAAATGAGGAGAAATACAAAACACTGAAAGCAGAGATCCTCGGGGAGGCAGACGGGGACGATTCGGAATACGAAAGTGGGTCCAGCTCGGAAGGAGAAGAAGCAGCCGAGGAGCGTACCCTCGAGATTAAGGACCAAACCAACACAGATCTGGTCAATTTACGGAGGACGATATACCTAACGATCATGTCCTCGAGCCAGGCGGAAGAAGCGTGCCACAAGCTTATGAAGTTATCGCTACCGGCTGGACAAGAGAGTGAACTGTGTAGCATGATTATAGAGTGCAACAGCCAGTCCAGGACCTACGAGAAGTTTTACGGCTTGATAGGCGAACGCTTTGCAAAGATCAACCGCTTGTGGAGTGATTTGTTTCAAGAATCATTTTCCACGACTTGTAAGTTACGGAGTCTGTTCCTTGGAAATCTCAATACTGATTCTGAATTAGATGAAACTATTCACAGGAGGGAGACCAACCAATTGCGGAACATCGCCCGATTCTTCGGGCACATGTTGGCCTCGGAGGCTATCCCATGGCATGTGCTCTCCGTCATACACCTCAACGAGGAAGAGACCACTAGCAGCAGCAGAATCTTCATCAAGATCTTGTTCCAGGATCTGGCAGAAGCGCTTGGAATGAAGACCTTGCAAGCTCGATTGAAGGACGAGATTTTACGTCCTTTCTTCGGAGGCATATTCCCAATGGACGAACCGAGAAACACGCGCTTCGCAATCAACTACTTCACCAGTATAGGCATGGGTGGTTTAACGGAGGAGATGAGAATACATTTGCAGAACGCACCGAAGCCTGCAGCGTTGCCGGCTCCTAAGGTAGAATCCGATTCAGAATCTGTCTCCAGCTATTCATCATATTCGTCATATACAGGATCGTCAAGGTCATACTCGAGATCACGTTCACCATCACGCTCGCGTCCGGCGGCGCAGCGTCGCCAATTTTCTCCAAGCAGGTCTCGGACACCCCCAAGAAGAGACTCCGGTAAAGACAGAGGACGCAGATCGCGCACACCCCCACGGCGAGAAGCTGGTAGGGACAGAGAGCGTGGAGCACCACCAAGGCAGGGCGGGCGTCGAGCGAGATCTTACACGCCTTCGGACGATTCTTGCTCTCCATCTCCTAGAAGAAGCAGGAAGCGAAGAAGCCCTTCGTATCCATCTCGCAGCCTGACTCCACCTCCCAGCCTGACTCCACCTCCCAGAGCCGATCGGAGGAGGAGAAGAAGCTAGATCTGGACAAAGGATAAGGGGGGAGTATGTAGACTATTGAAACCCTTCGCGTTTCTGACGAAAGGTGAAGGCTTCTAGTGTCTTTCTCTTGCTTCAAGGGAAAGTCTGCTTCTCTTATGTATTTTAGGAAGTGCAGATACCCAGACAATGAGAAGTTGAATACGGACAATGGTTTTGCCGTCATTGGATACGGAATCCCATGAGTACTATCTGATTAGCAGTAGCCCCTGATGCGCAATGGCATCACCCCCACGTCAAGGCTAGGCCTTGAAGTCAACCCCTCTCACGCCTGAACCCACCACTCTTAGACCAAACAACCTCCACTTATAGCTCGTCCCGCTCTATAAACAGTCGTATTGTGTAATTTGCATATCTATACAGCTTCTCTTTGCGGACTACGTGTTCAAGCATCCGTGCCGCAGCGGCCCTGAGCTCGAGGTCTTCCCGCTTGAACAGGTGACAGCTCCACAGGACCATGCTCTACCCAGACCCTTAGAAGTCAGAAAGAACCGCAATTTTGGCTGGCAACAATTCGAGTGCAAGCCCATATCACGTTTTTCACTGTCATCGGCGCTCTTTAGGCCGCAGCTGTCTGCTGTGCCTGTGTCTGTACCTGTCATTCTGTACCGGCGCAACGACCGACGATCTTACACACTCATTGCAACCCGATGAGTAGAAACCTAACGTACCTTCCCACCAGAAATAGCACACCAGCTTTGAATGCCCCTATCTTCAGACTATCCGGCGAGCCAACAGCACCCTACTGTGGATCCCAGCCTCCTATACCAAGAAGAAGCTACCAGGAGGCGCTCGCCTGGCCGCAAAGGCCAGGGAAAGAAGAGCAAGAAATATGAGCCTAAAGGAGAAGATGCGGAGAAGGAGAGGCCCTCTAGGGGCTTGCCCCGGGAGATGTAAGTTATACCGGAGGAAGCAATAGCTACGTAAACAACCAAGCGCCTCCGGCTTGGAGGAACAACACAATCATGCTAATTGACGTTCCCTAGGACCTCTCCTCCTTCTATACTGTCCCAACTACGTGCTTCTTCTCCACCCATTCCAGCAGTCACCAACGGTTTCTCACCACCGCTTCTGGAAGCCTTTAATCCTCCACCCTCTACACATCATACATTCTTTCGAGCGGAAGCTCCTACCGACTGGCTCGGTAAAAATACATTTGGCCGCAGTCCTCCACAATTACACAGCAATGGCACCAGCATAGCGAGCTCTCCTCCACAGCATCGACAACCAGTAGACGAGGGTCGAGGAGAATTCTCGCACGCTTCTCCTCCCACCTCGCCCCGCTTGGCTTACCGCCAGCGCATTCACCGAAACAACGAATACCAGAGTTTTGGCGACTATCTGGGATCATCGCCAGGCAGCAAAAGGTCTCCATCAGCACAGGCTCGGTATTCTCACTATCCACCCCCTTCACACCAACCACAAGCACACTTTTACGGCGCTCCAGAGGTTGACTTCGGATACACCAGGCCAAACATGAAGGATGCGATTCCCGGTGACGTGCTCTGCCTTGTGTTTGACAGCCTCTCATCTGCTGGTGGCGGAGCTCCAGGAAGAACGGAGGATGCTTTGCTGGTTGGCACTGAGCACGGTCTAAACGTATACCACGTGGACAAGAGAAGCGTTGAGCGTATCGGACATCTGGAGGGACTTCGGGGCTCTGTGATTGGTGCAAAGCTATTACCATCACACAGAAAAGGTGTCCGTCACGCAGTGGATCCATTGGTCGCATTGATCATTCACGGCCCCTTTGTACCACCAAGCAAGCCAGAGACTTTTCATGCTGAAGCCGAGGAGTTCGACCCCTCAGCTTCCGAGCTGAAAGCTATGGAGGAAGCTCAGCAGCCGGACTTGACCCACTACCAGACCACTGCGGAGGTCTATTCCCTCCGACAAGGCAAGCATGTGGCTACACTTCTTAGAAGTCCGAAGACGGGTATGAATCTTACTCAACGTGATCGTCATTCTTCCCAACCACCACCGATTGGAGATTTCAGGATCCAGGCCAAAGGGAGGTTCATTACAATCAGCTCTGGCAGCAGTGGCGAAGTATATATCTTTAAGAGCATGCCTAGTGCAGAGGCAGACGGTTTCCTTGATTTCCACTGCATAGGCAAGGTTTGGACGCGAACATCACCGAAAATTTCAAAGCACTCTCGAAGTATGTCTAGCTCATCCTGCGATTCAAGACTGGGAGTGTTGCTCGATCCCCCCATCTCTAGTCCTCAACCTGAAGCTGCCATCGTAGCTTTGAGTCCTCGATGGCTTGCAGTTGTCCCTCCTCCCTCATCGGCACAGTCTACTCTACATGGGCAGGTCGAGGGTGGTCCAGTAGCTCATAGAGCGCCTGGAGTTACCTCGCACACATCTCCTGGAGAATCCCAGGTCATCTGTGAACTCGACGTACCCAATGATGGCAGCGTCATGAATAAAGTAGCCCGAGATCTTACCCAAGGAGCTATCAAGGGTGCCCAGTGGATGGCGACGGAAGGCATGCAGGTCTGGAACAGTTACTGGTCCAAACCGTCCGAGCAACAACGGCAGTCTACTGCAGGATCTCCTAATCATGGTCCACCAAACTCGTTACCAGCCCAGCAATTCCCCCCAACTCATGCTCAGGGCAGCACAATTGATCGAGCAAAGAACCAGCCGACGCTAGTCTCAATTATAGATCTGGAGAAGCTATCGCAAAGCCAACACCTGAAGCCTGCTATCGCACTCCAACCACTCGCCACATTCTCGCTCTCGCTTGGATGTAGCCTGGTCTCGTTCTCTCCCAGTGGTCTGAGTCTCTTGACCGCGAGCGCTAAAGGCGATGATCAGCATGTATGGGACTTGATGAGGCTGTTACACGGCGAAGCTGGGCGACCCGGCGACCCTGGCTCACCTCCGAAAGGGCCAAGTGTCCGCCAAGTCGCACGCTTTAGTCGAATGACCGAGGCCAGGATTATCGATGTCGTTTGGACGGAACCTGGAGGCGAACGACTTGCCATAATTACCGAGAGAGGCACTGTCCACGTCAATGACTTACCAGACTCTGCTTTCAGATGGCCACCCCCTAGCTGGAGGCAACGTAGCGCCAAATCTCCGAGTACTCCAAGCAAGGAAATAAAGGAGAACGATGGTCAAGCACGGCCTGAATCCGCTGGAAGCACATTTAGCTCGGCACTCGGCATGTTTGCTGGCAAGACGCAACCACTGCTTGCTGCCGTTCGCGGCCGGAGTCCTAGCACAAGCGGTGGCTTTTCTGGATTTGGTAGTCTGGCCATGACCGCTGGAGCTGGCGCTAAAGGAGGCAAGGCCGTCGCAGCTGGTATCAATAGATCCGTCAGCGCGGCGGCTGCAGGTACGGTCAGTACCATTCGTCACCTAGGCGAAAACCGTTTGGCATTACCAGCATCATCGAGTGCTGCAGCTCCTGGTCGCGTTCGATGGCTCTGTGGAAAGAGCCAAGGTCGGATTGCCGTGACAGGTGGGGGTGTGGTGCGTATCTATAGTATTCGCCAGAGTAGCGATCCGAAGGCTGGCCATGGCCGACCTGCTTTTGTTGGGAACAAGCCTGCTGAGTTTAGCCTCTCAAAGGTCCCAACGGAGGCTTCAGCATATCCTGACTCTTTCTGGCGGCCGCACTCGTCAGGTATATCAGTGCGGAAGTCCGGCTCAGAAACGCACCCGTTATCTTACGCTGAAATCGACACTTGCAATTCCTATCAGCCATTCCATTCAGACCGACACGTCAATCTCAATGTCTATGAAGAAAATGTGGACCATCACCTACAGGATATGGATCCTTGGGTGTTCGGCGAGCCAATCCCCTCCACCAAGATCAACATCAGGTCCATTACTCAGGAAGACGACAACACCGATTTAGATCAAATACTTCCATCACAGATGGAGAAAGTAATAAATATTGACGGCAACATTGGGGCAGGAGGGCAAATCCTCATTACAACGCGCGGCAAGCGGAATGGAAAGGGCGAAGGAGGGGCGGCAGTCGGCGAAGAGGACGACATTTTTGAGAATGATTATGAGTCATTGGATTTTGTGGAGGAGAGGGTGTAGATATGGGTTATTCGATCATTCGGAGTTCTATAGGGGTTCAACATGCATAGGTGGATCGGGCATGCATTTTAAGGAGGACTTTTGAGGTGTCGGCTTGGTGCACTGGTGGATATGGCCGTATTTGAAGGCATGAGGCATGACGGGGCGTTGGCTAAGATGGATGATCATGCATTCAATGCGGTCGTGCATCGAAGCTCTCATATTAGCATTTTTAAGCATAAATCAGGCTCTCTCGGCTTCTTGATAGATATTCGCTCTTCCATGATGACCTGAGACGCGTCCATTACCTCCCTGTTGAACTGCGTCCAAACAGTGTATCAGGGAGCTGAGCTCTGAATGCACAGGCAAGCACGACCGACAGCAATTTGACTGCTTCCCAGCGCTACTTCAGGGTATCTAATTTGGTCTTATCTATCCAAAGATCAGTGACTTAGACCGCTCAAAATGCACAAAAAAACCAGCAATTGAGCTCAGAAGGGCAATATCCTACTTACCATTCTGCTTAACAGGATACACGAGACAGCTGTTTGCGTTGGCTGATTACCAGAATCTCGACCAGCATCTGTTTCGGACGTTTTGAGGAGTGTTGGATGGCAAGCTTGAAATGGGCGAAGCTTTCCTAGTTGAAGGCTCTTCGATGTGGTTAATTATCGGTGGATCTCGAATGTAGAGGGCAGTTGAGGATGCAAATGATTCACTATGTAGCCCTAGGTCAGTTACATATAAGTTAATTCCGATTTTATTATTTTCATATGAATATCTCCTCGTCCGCGGAATCATAGCAAGCTGCGTGAGAACAAACAGAGGAACGACCTGCTAACCCAAGGAACTATCTCACTTTACCGCTCGGACGTTCGCGGAATGTCAAATCAAAAACTAGGGAATTACACATTAGAATGAAGGATTAGTCCGTAAACCCATGAATATTTTAGACCACTGGATGCGATGATACCATTGTTTGGCTGGATAGGCAGGCAATACAAACGTCCACTAATATCTTCCGAACTAATATCAGGATAGATACTAGTCTTCTCTTCGAAGAACTGGTGTGGTCCAACTCGAAGTCCGAGTTCAATCGGGAACTTTGTTTCATTTAGGTAGATCTCAGCAGGACAAAGATGGCCGCGTAAGCGGATAAATCCGTCTTTTACTTGACCGGTCGCATCGCTGGTGACGGGAGTCACATGGGCCTCGATGATGGTGATCATATTACCAGTTCTAGTTATACAGGGCCAATCAACAAAGCCATCGAGTGATGCCCAACTCCAAGAAGGCGCACGATAATGGGGAGGTCTAATTGAAGGTCGGCCATCATATTTTTGGCTATCAAAGACTTGCCATAGTAGTTGCGATGGCAGTATCCCCTCCCATAGGCCGGCCAAGTACCTATCCTCCAGCATCTGCTTTACAATCTTAGCGACTCAGAGAGCGCAATCAGCTTATCATCTATTTTAGTCAGGTCGCTGCACGTATAGGCTCTTACTATTTTGTCCTCGTTCGCCTGGGTTTGGAGCCTTTTGCCGTCGGTCTGAGGATCCATACCCTTGAAACCGGTCTCGGAGAGACCGGGAGGCAGCCCGCGTGGGAATCTCTCGCAGGCCTCAAGTTCATGGCATTCCCAGAAGAGCTGATCTCGGCCATAATGCAGAACCCGAGGGGCAAGCAGGCGCTCTAGAACAACCCATGAGCGGCGGTTCAAAGGTGCTTCTACTACATGATCCCAAAATCTGGATGCAACGACATGATACATTTGGTTTGTGGTGTTAGTCCAAGCTGACATGATTCTACAAGGCAACACCATGGATGGGTCGCGCTCCGCAAAGCAACCTAGTTCACTATTCGATGCGCCGGTTGCCGAAATGTTACAGAATGAGTTTCGGTAGATGTCTCCCATATATGCTGCTTCTTGGCGCCAGTCCACTACAGAGTCTTGGATTATACACAGCGAATCAATCCACAGGTACTTCACCCTAAACTTCCGAGCGATGGCAGTTGCATCGCGGAAAGACTTTGGTAGCTCTGATGGGTGCAAAGCCTTCTTGAAGATTCTCCAGGTTTGATGTGGTGAGTTTGATGAATACGGCATTGCCCCAACGGTGGCTGAGCGTCATGTAGGGACCTTCTGGTGGGTCCCTATTTGTGCTTCGTATGCGAAGCTCTGGTGTACCTTGGGTTATCTCAACGAGTCGCGTCGGATAGTACGATCCGCTTTCAGAAGATCGAACGCATCTGACGTGGTCCCAGATGCAAGTGGCCACCCACTTGTTTGCGAGCGCAAAGGAAGCGTCGGATGCGGTACTTGAGGCAAGTTCAGCGTCGATGGCCAGTGAAGCACGATCTGAAGCCGAATCCATCGGTCAGCATCAAGCACGAAGCAGGCTCACCATCTTGCGCCTTTGCTCTTGGAAGTATACCTGTCACCGGCTGCAAGACGAAGTAGTCGACAAACATATCTCTCCAATTTCGTGACAAAAGCTCAGGTTTGACTATTATCCCCTCCAGATTGAAGCCTAAAGCGAGCGCATTCTTGGGAACCTTGAAATCGGATTTCTCACTTGTCTAAATTACAGAGCTTGTGAAAGTGACGTACTCGTTTTCTTGCAGCGACAGTAAGTCTGTTCTACCAACTTTGGAGAAATAAGTCGACAATCGGGTACATATGTGGCAACTTTGCTCCGCGGCTTCTAACAGGCTTTTCTTTGTTTGATGATGGGCAAGTGGCCTGTCAAGTAGCAACTTTCGCCGGAAGATGTTCTGGCAAGCACCGCAGAGCATCGCCGCGTCTTCAAATCTCATGTATTAGATCGCTATCGAAGACATCATCTGCGTGACTTCGACATAGGTGGCGCGGATGGCCTGTACACTATCTTCTATCAGACTGTAGTACTTGGATTCATTGATTAGAATAACTGTAGTTTGCATGAGCCTTGTGAGAAACATCGATCGGGCTAAAGGAAGGAACGAGATTCGAGTCGCGATGGCAGCACCAGTACCTGACAAAACTCATAAGCGTTCTATTTGCAATTTGGGAGGGGGAACATAGTCTAGATTTAGTCAGACCGCTCATGAGTTTTGTCAGGTAAGGTACCTTACCTTACTGGTGGCAGCAGACGAAGTAGGCTAGCCGCATATGGCACGCTAGATGTCTGGACGATCGACCGCTCCCGCATGACTACAGTACAAATTATTGAGATTTACGTTTCATGGAGAATAGAATTATCTGTAGACTCTGCTGTGAGTGTATCTGATACGCTTGCAATGAAAGTTTTCGATGCGCTCGTCGCTCTCTGCAGCGCTGGCGTTTCATCTTCAGAAGGGCAAGCTTCAGGAAACAATCATACTACGATCACAGCGCGTCTTCGCCCCTCCCTTCGAATGTACACCTCACACTGAACTTGCTTATAGTTTGATGACATCTCCACATCCAACGGCCTTGCCAACCTTCCATCCACTTATCACCACCTCTCATTTTCATCCTACAGCGTCCTCGCACCCCAAGCGACAGCATTGGAAGGACTGATTTCAGAACACGACCTTAATTGTGCTGTCTCATCTCCCAATACCTTGCTTGGGTCACGGCCTTGTGAGGAGTGCAATGGGGCATACTTCCAGATCGCCAACGCGACTCTTATTACAGAAAAGGGCCTACATCCATACCTTACGCTTCATTCTTTCTACGTCAAGCCAATGGACGCACCTCAGCCAGGTACGGTAATACGTGTCAAAGGCTATAGCAAAGATAGCGAAGAGCCGCTGGAGTGGAGCGTGAATTTCCCAAGCGGATACCATCTGCCATTTCTGGTGAAGATAGAAGAGTTCAGCGGAAAGACCTGGAAAAACATGTACAAGATTGAAATTGTGGCAGATTTTGGGTATGACGCGCTCGACTGGGAGTTCTGCATCGACGACCTTGAAGTGCAATTCTTCGCCCTACCGGAAACGGAAGGGAGCAACAAGCTGGGAATTCAGGCCCCCTTGCATGAGATAGCATAATGCAACTATCGTAATGAAAATATTGTAATCAGAGAAGGTGAGTATCGAAGGACGTCGAGTAAGTGCAGCATAGACTGGACGAGGACGACCATGATTTAGTCGTGGGGTTTCAAAGCCGGGTGAAATGTAGACGCAGAACAGCTCACTGCTCGCAGGAAAGCCAGGCCATTGGAGAATGTTGTAAGTTCTGACATACAAAAGTCGAGCTATGACATTGATCGAATGTCAAGGTATTAGTGCTGACTCAAGGCCATTGCCCAATAGAAACGTCCGGCAGCTTTTTCATGAAACAAACGCTCCTCTTCCAAACTGAATCAAGAGAAAAAGGCCACGAGATGCTTTGTTCTGCTTGATCTTAGCCACTGGAATAGCAGCCCCCGCAGTCACTCGGCGAGTGAGGCAGTAGATCTAGGGTCCTCACCCAAGATCTCCTAGACTTCTGTTAGCAGTCATCAACGGTCTTGTAGCAGGTATCCCCACCTTGACTTGTTCCACAAGCTGCTCGTATATCTTATCAAGAGGGCCTTCGCAGTCCACCTGTTGGTGTCAGAAAGTTGTTTAGCGTTGCGTGTAATGGTCTCCCATACCTCACAGAGCTTGTTCTGCCGTTCATAGTACCCTGCAATCTCTTCAATCTCTTTCACGAAGCCTTTGTATCTCTTCTCGAAAGCCTCGGCGTTATCATCCACCCTGCCTGAAGTCGGGGCTCGGTTCATCATTCTTGAGAGCATGATCTCTTTAGAAGCCTTGAAGTATAGAACGGCTCTAACCTCGCAACCCTTTGCCATGGTCAGCGTTGATCCTTTACACGTCGTTGGCCTCCACCAGCCATGGAATATGTCCACTTACGGAGTCTTTGAATAGGGATGCTTGCTCCGCGCTTCTAGGAAACCCATCCACGAAGATTCGAGTCGCTCCTGCCCTCACATTCTGCCTGAGGCACTCCTCTACGAGCTTTTGGGTAAGGCCTATAGGAGCCATGAGGCCATTGCTCATGAGAGATTTGACGTCTGCTTTCTTCTCTGCCTTCAATTTCTCTGCTTGCTCTCTGAAAAGATCACCAACCGATACATGAACGGCGCTGAAGTCTCTGGCAAGCTTGGTACATTGCGTCCCTTTTCCGACCCCTTGCCCTCCTGTAGTGGTATGATCAGCATGTCACTCAAGATAACATAGTCTCGTGTCAGTGCAACTGCTGGAAGGCGGTCTTACCGATCACGCAGATGATCTCTGCTGTGTTGAGCTCGTCAGAAATGACCCCATCTTCTTTCATGTGATCGCCGTGCAAATTATTTGTGGCCATTTCCAAGCTGCCCGTGATAGGTATGCCAAGTGTTTGTGCTGTTGTCAATCTGACCAATGAGGTTTGCTAGATCAGGAGGAGATTTTGCGAGCATTATGTACCCGTCAGGCACAGCGTACTATAAAGAGGAGAACTTCATCCTTTCTTTCTAGCTTCCTTCTAGTCACTTCTAGCAAGCTTTTGCTGCTTCTCTAACTATCTCTGCGCTTTCTACAGCCTGCTCCCTTTGTCTAGCCTTAGAGTGCAGACAAGGGGTTTCTGCCCGCTGCCAGTTCACAGGACTGATCAATCATCCGCGGCTGCCTTGACAAGGCATCTTGCAGCCTTGCACAGATCTCCAGACTTAAATCGCGGTCTCTTCTCCGCATCATACAGTCAACATGTTTTGGGCCGCTGTTATCCTCGGGCTATTGGCCCTCGCTTTCTGCCTTCCTCGATGGAGAATGTCCACCCAAACATCCAACGGTCAGATAGATAGAAATCAACGTCCCAAAAAGATCCCACTCTCAGTCAACTACCATTTCACACGACAATGCAACTACAACTGCGGGTAAGTCGAAGAACCATCCCTGACGATGGCTGAACGATTAACAATCAGAGAAGATTCTGCTTTCACACTGCTACAACATCCCACGTCGAGCCTCTCGAGAACGCAAAGAAAGGCATGGCCCTCCTCAAACAAGCAGGCATGAAGAAAGTCAACTTTGCCGGCGGTGAACCATTCATGAACCCCGAATTCCTCGGCCAGCTCGCAAAATACTGCAAAGAAACTCTACAGCTGGAATCCGTCTCCATCGTCACCAACGGCAGCAAAGTTACTCCCGCCTGGCTCACCAAGTACGCCAAGTACATCGACATCATGGCCGTCTCGTGCGACTCCTTTATCGAAGCCACTAATGTCAAGATAGGTCGCGGCACGGGCCACCACCTGGAGAAATTCAGAAACCTCTCCCAGCTGTGTAAAGACCACGGCATAAAATTCAAAATCAACACCGTCGTCTGCAAATACAATTGGGATGAAGACATGAACGCCGCCATCGCCTCCCTCGCTCCTACACGCTGGAAGTGCTTCCAAGTCCTCATCGTGCCGGAAGAGAACGGCTCCGACCAAACCCTCCGCGACGCTCGCGACTTTGTCATTACGGATGAGCAGTTCAAACATTTCTGTGATGGGCATAAACATCATGAGTGCTTTGTGCCGGAAGGGAATGATGTGATGGCGAGTAGCTATTTGTTGCTGGATGAGTTCCTGTGCTTTTTGAATAAGGGGGTCAGGGAGAAGACGAGGAGCATTTTGGATGTGGGGGTGGAGGAGGCGTTGAGGGATGTGTATTGGGATGAGGAGGGGTTTGCGGAGAGAGGTGGGGTTTATGATTGGAGCAGGGATGGGGCGGCGGCGACGGGTGGGTGTGGGAGCGGTGGGAAGCCTGAGTTGGAATTTTGATGCCGCCAATGGATTACTGCTGCAAACCACTGGAAAGGACGACTTGTTGTATAGCGCCGCTGTTAAAAATTGATAGTTTCTGGATACGAAAGGTGGGAGAATGGAAATGAATTATGACCGACCATGCTCCTTGTTGAATTTATCGCACACCGATCTAGTAGTGCTAATAATACCTACGCATCCAGGAGAGTCCGAGTGACAACATATCGATATCGGGTAGTCTTTCACTGGCAGATGAACGTTACTGCCATCGACAGCCATCACAGATTCAGTGGTAAGCTGCTGCTCAACGTGCTGTTCCACGTCTTCTAGTTTCCACGGTCTGCCGTAACGTTAGCCAGCTTCCACAGGGTGTATGGTGGTGTCCCTGCGTACTTCTTGATCCGATCGATGACCAACATTCCATCAGCACTATACTTGACATCCCCATACATCTCCGCCCAAAAATCCACTCCCAGCTCATTTGCGGCCTTCTCCATATTCGTCCCCGCAAGCCCAAATACAGGCACCCCCTTTGGTATCCCCTCCATCACCGCCTTCGCCACCTCAAAATCCCTACACATCATTCCATAAAGCACCCCATGCGGCTTCACATGATTCAACTGCACTCCCTCCCTGTCTAAAAACCCCTTCAGCGCCCCAACCTGGTATACAGTAATCGCCGTTAACTCCTCAGGCTGCAATTTCATCTCCCGTCGCCCAAAGCCTTGTAGGTCGGGAAGGCCGGGGTGAGCGCCGATTTTGACATTGTGGGCTTTGCATTGGCGCACTGTCTCCATCATTATGAGGGGGTCTCCGGAGTGGAAGCCACAGGCTATGTTGGCGATGTCTATAAGGGGGTAGAGCTCGGCGTCGGGCCCGCATTTGAGGTTGCCATAGCCTTCGCCCAGGTCGACGTTCAGGAGGGCCTTGTGCTTTATGGGTCCCATCTTGAATTGCTGTAGCTCTTCCTATTTCCTTGAGATGTATGGGAGCAGCAGAATGGAGTCCATTGAGCTTCTCCAGGAATGATCGACCCCCTCTCTGACGTAGACTTTCCATCAAGCTCTTATCACCCCCGCATCTTGAAGATGCCCTAACCGTGCGGGCACCTCGCTATACTCGGTGCGGCTCCCCAACGCGAATCACGCCCCAACGCCAAATCGATTTTACGCCTAAAAGTCGAATATTCCAATATATATATAATAGCCACGATTTGTATAAATACTCTAAACAAGGTAAATTCTAACTATAAACTATAGACCTAAATAATATTTTTAATTAAAACTATTATAATACGAAAGATACGAAAGGTAGTTAGTTTTACTAGCGCGGTTTTAATTATTCTAATATTCTCTATTTAACTTTTATAGTACGAGCTTTATATTATATTATTAAAAAGATAATATAAATAAGTTTAATATAGGAAGTTATCTTAGTATTATATATAGAGACGGTTATGATATAAATTATTTAATATTCGACTTTTAGGCGTAAAATCGATTTGGCGTTGGGGCGTGATTCGCGTTGGGGCCAGCCGCACCGAGTATAGCGAGGTGCCCGCACGGTTACCAGGAAGGCAGCTAAGCCGACCTGGTAGCTTTGCGGCGCTGACTTCAGCATGAAATCTTCGCGCTTTGTCACTGTAGCCATTGACAGGGCAATTCTGTTCAGACACTGCACGTTGCAAGGTTGTAAACATGGAACACCTGAAAACGCTCCTCATAGCCAACAGGGCTGAGATCGCTACCAGGATTCTCAAAACGGCAAGGTAACATCTTACATAAGCGAAATTGCTCTCCTTCTCGCTGACCATTGACGTCACAGAAAGCTGGGAATCCGGACCATTGCGATCTATACGGAGGTAGATGCAGCATCAACGCATGTTTCACAAGCAGATGTGGCTGTCTTACTTCCAGGTAGTGCATCAAAAGCCTACCTTGATGGGTAAGCTTGACTACATAGAGTTATTCCACCACCTGTTGCAGCACTGTCTTCATTGCCAATGACCTCGATACATCTGAATCTTGCCTCCCGAATGGAGGCTGTCTGATCGTTTTAAAGCACATATCCCTGATCGCCTTCTTTATTTGTACATCAGATTGTTCGATTCCTCCATCATTATCGAGTGCTTGCATTCAGTACGAAATGTCTTCTGCACTTCTTAGATCATGTCTGATCGTGCTTCTCATGATTTAGAGATGAGATTATAAAGATAGCCAAGGACCACAAAACCGATGCTATCATTCCCGGCTATGGATTTCTATCCGAAAACGCCGACTTCGCTCGTGCTGTGGCTTCTGCTGGTATGGCCTGGGTTGGGCCGAATCCCGAAAGCATTGAAGCGTTTGGGATAAAGCATACCGCCAGAGAACTGGCCAAGAAAGCTGGAGTGCCCATAGTACCAGGCACACAAGGTCTGATTGCGAGCGAAGATGATGCCATCGAAGAGAGCAAGAAGCTTGGGTTTCCAGTAATGCTCAAAGCGACAGCTGGGGGCGGTGGGATGGGACTGGCAATCGCCGATGATGTCAAAGAAGTCAAAGACTCGTTCGCGATGGTCAAGTCACGAGGAGAGAATCTATTCAAGAACGCTGGCATGTTCATTGAAAAATACTACCCTGATAGTCATCATATCGAGGTACAAGTCTTTGGTAACGGCCAAGGTAACGCCGTTCACTTTGGCGAACGCGAGTGTTCAATCCAGCGGAGGCATCAGAAAGTCATTGAGGAGTGCCCAAGCCCGTTCGTTGTAAAACAACCTCGTAAGTCTCAACTTCATCGCATAACAGAGGCGACTAACCTCTTCTACAGACCTCCGAGAAGGTCTTTGCTCATCCGCTGTTCGCCTAGCCGAATCTATCAGGTATGGCTCAGCAGGGACAATCGAGTATTTGGTGGATGACAAGTCTGGGGATTTCTTCTTTCTCGAAATGAACACCAGGCTACAGGTTGAACACGGCATTACTGAGCTTTGCTATGATGTAGACCTCGTTCAATTGATGTTGAAGCAGGCGGACGCTGAATTGGCGGGCAAATGCGGGATATCACCTGAAGAACTTGAATCTCTGCAACCAAAAGAACCCAAAGGAGCAGCCATCGAGGCTCGAGTATATGCCGAGAATCCCGCCAGAGACTATGCTCCATCTCCTGGAACTTTACAGATAGTGGAATGGGCGGATACTGAAGGTGGAAGGATAGACACTTGGGTTCACACTGGCACCATCGTCTCATCACACTATGACCCACTTCTTGCCAAGGTCATGATGCACAGACCGTCGCGAGATGAATGCATCAAAGCTATGCACGAGATGCTCTCGAAATCTCGAATCTGCGGCCCTCCAACCAATCTGAATTTCCTGGCTTCGATCGTGAACGACTCTCGGTTTTTGACGGGAAGCACGATGACAAAGTTCCTTATCAATTTCAAATATTCTCCCGCAGCAATCGACATTATCTCTGGTGGCGCATATACCCAGGTCCAAGACTATCCTGGAAGACCAAGTATGGGCAGAGGATTTCCTCACTCCGGCCCCATGGATCCTCAGGCTTTCCAGATTGCCAACCATCTAGCTGGCAACCCATGCGGAACAGAAGGTCTCGAATGTACTTTAGATGGCCCGGAGCTTCTCTTCTTGGGACCTGCAGTAGTCGCAATATGCGGAGCGCCAATGGAAATAACGCTCGATGGCAGAGAGTTGACCATGTGGACAAGACACTCGATTAAAGCAGGGCAAAAGCTCAAGATTGGCAAGACGACTGCTGGAGGTTGCCGCTCATATCTAGCGATATATGGGGGATTGCCCAGCGTCGCCGAATGGTTTGGCTCAAAAGCCACTTCTCCGGGCGTTGCTGTGGGCGGCTACCAAGGCCGGCAGCTTGCTGCTGGCGATCTTCTAGCTATCACCAGAGATATTTCGGACCATCTTTTAAAACCCTTTACGATACCAAAACAACACGTTCCCGAGTATCCCAGTCACTGGGATATCTACTGCATGGTAGGCCCATACGATGATGGGTATTTACTCGACGAGGACATTGAGTTGATCTATGACACCATGTGGCAAGTTTCTCACAACGCTGCGAGAGGCGGCATTCGTCTCATTGGACCAAAGCCTAAATGGGCTCGAACGGACGGTGGTGAGGGTGGAGCGCACCCGTCTAACGTAGTTGAGTATGGATACCCGGTGGGTGCACTGAACTGGACTGGTGACGACCCTTGTGTATTTCCCGTTGACTGCCCGGATTTTGGCGGGTTTGTGTCCAGTACGACGATAATTAAGGCAGACTATCCCAAGCTGGGACAGATGAAGGCCGGAAACACCATGCAATTGAAACGAGTATCACTTGAAGACGCACTTTCCATGCGAAGGCGGTGTAGCGATCTGATTCGTGACGTAGAGAAGAACGCCAGCGTGCAAGATCCAAATGATCACGTTTACAATGCAAGAGGCTACACGATAGCACCCGAATCTGCAGTCTCTGGGGTATCTGATCATAGTAAGGCCATAGTTCACCGGGTTGAAGCCAAAGGAAATCAGCCTCAGACACTGTATCGACAGGTAAGCAAGGAGCTTTAGAGCGCGTTGAACTGGGCTGAACACGTACAGGGCGGTGATGATTATCTCCTTGTGGAGTACGGAGACGGTACTTTCGATCTCAACCACCGATGTCGAGTAACCGCCCTCACAAAAGCGTTGAAGGAGGCGCAGGGTGAAATATCGTTCGAACATGGGCTTATCAATACTGTTGGGTGTTGCACCTGTAGGCTTTCTACTACATTTCTTGTGACAGAAACGCATGCTGATATTAGCTGAAGCTCTTTTGATCTATTACGACGGTCTCACAATATCCCAAAGCAAGCTCATATCCCATCTCGTTGAGCTTGAAGCCCAGCTTGGTGACCTCAGCCGCTCGAAAGTCCCAAGTCGCATTTTTAAGCTGCCAATTACCTTCAACAGTCCTAAGGAGACAAATGCCATCAAACGCTACATGGAGACTCAACGCCCGTATGCATCTTACTTACCCGACAACATGGAATTCGTAGCAAAGAACAATGGCCTTGAGAAGAGCGACCTCCAGAACATCCTCACCAAGAGCAGCCTGATCGCCGTATCGGTGGGCTTCTTTGCTGCGCTGCCCCTGTGCTTACCGGTCGACCCACGAGAGAGACTGAACTGCCCAAAGGTATTCGCTTCTGCCCTTAGCAAAGATGACAGGAGGGCGATGCTAACGAAACCCAACCAGATGAACCCCTCCCGCGTCTTCACCCCCGAAGGCCAAGTATCTTGGGGTGGCTCCTGCATGGCCCTCTACAACGTCGAATCGCCTGGAGGCTATCAACTAACTGGCCTAACGATTCCCGGCTGCGATATCCTCGGGTCCAAAAACCACTACTCTCTCGAGCGTCCATGGCTCTTCGAAGACTTCGACCAGCTCAGATTCTACCAGGTCAGCGAAGTAGAGTACGAGCGCCAGCTAGCGCTTTTCCACAGCGGAAGGTATGAGTATGAGATAGAGGATACGGTGTTTGATATGGCTGAGCATAATCGCTTGCTTGAAGAGACGAGAGAGGAGGTCAAGGGGATTAGAGAAAGGCAGAAGCTGGCGCAGGATGAGATGCAGAAAGTTGAGGATGAGTTGATGGAGAAGTGGACGAAAGAGAAGGCTGAGGGGAAGATTCCAATGGATAAGGTCGAAGCGCTGCTCAATGACCCTGCGATTCAGAAGATTAGTTCGCCGCTGAACGCCAATGTCTGGAAAGTCACTGCCGAGGAAGGGGATAAAGTGGGTGCGGGTGATGTGGTGGCTATTTTGGAGGCTATGAAGCTCGAGATCTCAGTGAAAGCGGCGGATGGGATGAAAGGAAAGGTGGAGAAGCTGTTGGTCCGACCTGGCGATGTGGTGAATGCTGGGGATCCGCTTGTACTTGTGAGAGAGGGATAGGAGTTTTGAAGTGCTGTTGTCAAGTAGTCGGTTCATTGACGAAACTACAAAGAGTATCCCGCTCTACTCCTTCAGCAAACCTAACATGTCCTACTCAAGCATCAAGCAAATGGAGAGTGCAAATCTCAATGAAGCTAGCATTGCAATCCACCTCATCGACAACTTCGCTTGTTCTCAGCCTCGTTCGTCAAAGTCCTAATTAGCCGAAGTTCCGCCAGAATATCCAAAAATTCTCCCATTCCTCACCTCCAACTTCCCTTGACCCAGCTTACACAAAATGGCACGGCCCCTCCAAAAGAAAAAGAACAAGTCCTCCCTCCCCCGCGTCCGCCAAAAACCCAAATCCAAGCGTGTAAATATCAAAAGCAATCCCATCGTTGCTGCGAACTGGTACTTCCCTCCTCCTCCCTTTTCCTCCCCCAGCATACCCAATTGCTAGTACCCGTACTGACGACCGTAACAACCCAGGGACCAATCCCTCACCCTCTCCCAAAACTACCGGCGCCTCGGCCTCAGCTCAAAACTAAACGCCCACACCGGCGGCACGGAAGTCAAGGGTGCACAGCCAGAGGGGGTGAAGAAGGGCAGTCGATTAGCTATCCCGTCTTCTCGTCGTGAAAAAACGCTCGGTACCGCAGAAGTGAAGGTTGTGCGGGATCCGAAGACTGGTGCCATTGTCAGTGTGGCACAAGATGCATCTCAGCGACGAGCGGCGCGGAATCCGTTGAATGATCCACTCAATTCCGACGACGAGGATGAAGAACATGAAGAAGATGAAGCTGGAGAGGAAGACGTGGAAGTAGGGAGGGGTAGGGGTATAGTGCCAGAGCTGGAGGAGGCGGCGAAGTATAGCAAGAAGAAGCGACCAAGGATGCAGAGTGAACGGGAAAGGGAGTGGATCGAACGACTCGTCAATAAGCACGGTTATAATTGGGGTGCTATGGTTCGTGATAGGAGACTGAATCCGCAGCAGCAGACTGAAGGGGATATCAAGCGGAGAGTTGGGCTGTGGGAGAGGACGAAGCGGACGGCAGATGCTGCGGAGGAGATTGGAGTTGAGGCGTGATGTGTAAAAATACGCAGTGATACCCACGAAGCATGATGAGCGGTGTATGAATTTGAAAGGCCATTCATATGATTGGTCAACTAGCAGCTGTGCTATTACCCTCGTCACTGACGACTTTCCGCCTCACCATCCTAATCCATCGCCGTCTCCTCCACTCCCCCATCTTATTATTACCGCTCCCTTCCTCCCAGTCCTTCGTCTTGCCTCTCCCAATCAGCTTCATTTCATAAGCGTCCTCATCCCCAGCTGAGTCACCCACCCATCTCTCGCCTTCAACCTCCACTTCCACGCCCTGCACCATCCTCTCCTCCACCCACTCTCGACTGGCCAAATCGAGGACCCATTTCTTGTCGCCCCACTCCCAGCCTCTTGGAGGAGCAACATCTTCGAAGAATCTTGTGCCCTTTGGCCGGTCTCCAGATATTCGCTGTGGCGATAGTGGATCGTACGGTGTGGGACTAAACATCCAACTATCCCACTCGCCGTTGTGCCCACCTTTCCGGCGCTGTAGTTCGAATACTTCAACTTCACGGTGCTCGGGGGGAGCATCAAGGACAATATCCTGCGATATCCAGGTATCCAGCCACGACTGTGCGGTACGCTCGTGAGGAGCGAGATGCTCTTCGTGGTTGGAGAGGAGGAGTTGCTGAACGGAAGGATGACCGAGAGCGATTGCTGTCCAGCACACGATGAGGGCGATGAAGCGCCATGGGAGGAGATGCGACACTAGGAAGAGGAGGCAGGTTGCTATAAAGAGAAAGAGGAAGATCGTTGAGGAGAGCGGCTCATTCGAGAAATTCGTGGGTGGGGTAACGGTCTTCAGGACTAGGTCATGTATGGTACTGAAATCGTCCATGCAATTCTGCAGATCCCGCATATTTCGGAAGAAGTCCTTCGACATTTCCGAAGCGGGCTTTATGGTTCTTGGTGGGGCTAGTGGGGGGCCATTCATGGAGTATGAGGTGCCAGTGACGATTGCAGGAGGCGGAGGATGTCGCGCGAGGTAGGCTGGCACCATGACGAAGAGGAGAGCCGCTGCTACTGGCAGGACTGACATGAGGTAAGGATCTAGACAGACAAAGGTGCACAGTGCGAGGAGGGAGAGGGTGTGGGAGGGTTTTCGCCATGTGAGGACGCGCTCGAGGCGGTTCTGGAAGACGAAGACTACCCCAATTCTGCAAGAACAATTAGCAAATATCGCAGACTTTTTGCAAAGGAAGCATACCTAGCATTAAAACGTCGAAAGTTGTTGGTCATAAGAGGAAGCGAGAAGCTAGGCCTATTGATGTATTTCGAAGACCTTACATCCGGAGCCAAATCCAGCTCATCAACCTCCTCCTCCGGTATAACCTGCTGCAGAAGCCTACGCCGGCGACGTTTAGCACGCCATTTCTTAAGAGGCATGAGAGGTTTCGTGATAGACATAGCTCACTTGGTGAAGAGGCGATCCTGTAGGGAATAGCCATAATCCTTGCTGCCTGACCCAGCTTCGTGGAGCTTGTCTTTGAGCTTCGAGCTTGTACCACCCAACACTTCCTTCACTTTTTCGCGTTTACCTTTGGTGTCAGATGATTGGGCATCGTTGCCTGACACTGCCTCGACTGCGATAATTGGGAGAGGCTCGTCTCGATTGACAAAAGCGTCAGCTGTGAAGTCGTCCATGTTTGGCAGCAGCCTCGGCTGTTCAAAGAAGAGTCTTTAGGTGCATGAGATGCATGTGGGCACATGCGTTACAGTAGCCGTTCTCCGACCCTCTTCCGGGTGGGAGTTTTCCTTCGGTAAGCCGAGGTTGCGCCGTTTCAGGCTTGGCATGTTAAGGTGACAAGCCCGCCCTCGCCGTCAATGAGAGGGTCCCTAAGCGAGCCACCAAGCGAAGCCCTAATGGGCCCCCAAGACTGATTTTAGGCGCTAGGATAGGGATCTCCCTGGACGGCTCCGAGGTGCCCTCATCGACTTGCAAGGCGGGGCCCCTAAACGAGCCCCTAAAGGGCTCCTAGATAAGCCAACGCCTAATGTGACCGAGTTCTGGGCGGCAGCTTTCATCCGTGACCGCAACGACGACGGCTGGCACCTACTGATGTACGACGACAGAGCGTCGGGACTCACACCTCAGGGCCACCTCCCGCACTCATACACCCACGGAATACTGGGAGCACTCGCCCAAATGGTCACGAGCGAGCGCCGACGAGCGATACGCCCTATACTCTCAGTCTGGTATGGCGCTGCGGGCCAAGAGCCTGCGTACCTGCCACCAAACTCACGCCTACATGAAGCAAGCCTAGAGCAGGCACTGACGTGGATCACACAAACAAGCGACGGCAACAGTGCACCACTGGCACTCCCGACTGACCCTAGAACTCACGGCATGCGACAGCTCGACATGAGCACCATCCACTCAGGCAGACGCCTATACTGGGGAGACGACTCTCCCCCACAAGGGAGCGAGAATGGGCAGCCTTCAAGCCCGACGATTGTGCGCCAACCACTTGCACAGGGTCACCGCTCCCCTTCCCCACGATTATGGCGACGAACAAGAGCCCCCTAAGGACCACTGGAACCGGCACCGACGGCAAAGGCACATGGCAGGCACCGGCAACGACACTGGCACTGGCTCGGCATGGAGGGCACCGGCACAGAGGTTGGAAAGGACGCTCTCGGGGTAGCTGGGCAAGCCAGCAGGCCCCATGAGCACCGGGATAATGGCGTTGGCGTGAGCTTTTGAACTTTGAACCTTTGTGAACGTTTGAACTTTTGGAACGTTTGAACTTTTGGAACGTTTGAACTTTTGGCACTGAGGGAACATGAACATCGCCGTACATGGCACTGAGGGATCATTTTGGGCGCACTGAGGGATCATTATCATCATTCATAGTGGGGGTAGAGCCTATTAGGGGCTTGACCTGGTAGATAGCATAGACCCATTCCGGGGCTGGGAAGCCCGGAGCGCCGCTACTCTGGCTGGGCCCTAGTTGCCTGTTGCCCCTAGTTGGGCTCCAGTATGACCGAATCAATCAATCAATCAATCGGCTCCTAGATAAGTCTCTCACCACTACATTATATTTGTAATCTTTCCTACCTCCTAGCGCTCTTACGCCACGGACACTCGGAATAATGTAGAGAGCGTCGTGAGCGGACGTGAACAATGCGGTGTGACCTCGCCTTCGCTGATCCAGTGCCGCCATAGGATCAAGCTCTTGCAACTACGAAAGGTGAGGTCTTTACCTCGCTCGATCATGCAGGATGACGAATGGGCTGAAGACAGCCCCCACTTTTGAAGTGACACTGTTCAGACGAGAAGCAAGACTCTTGATCTCCAAAACTTACGTGTGTAATATGCCGCTAAGCGCACCTTCGTACAGCTCATCGCCTAGGTGATGTGGGTGGAAGTCGCAGACTTCATGAGCCATGTATCGGTAGTAGAATCAGCTGTGTCTCCGCTATGGAACCTGTATCTATTGTCGGGCTTGTTGCAGCCATTCAACAACTTGTTACTGCCATTTATCAAGTTGGGCAAGGCGTGCGTGAAGCCAAAAAGGAGATGAATCAGCTGTGCAGCGAGCTCCTTGCCCTCAATGCAGCGCTGGAACATGTCCAGCTCAATCTAGGCCATCAAAATGACACCGGTGTTGGGAGTGAAGATCCACAGTCAATTTTATCATCCTCCAACTTGAACACTCCGGACTTCAAGAATATGCTTGCTTCGACGAACGCAATCTTGCAGGATCTCTTAGCTAGATTACACCCAAATTCTAGCCGTTTCAAATCGTCACTTCAACGGATATCCTGGGTTCTGATGAAAGAAGACATCAAAAGAGACACACAAAGACTTGAGCGATCGAAGACTTGGTTCATTCTTGCAACAACTTCAGAAAGCGCGTAAGCAGCCTTTGGCTTTGTCTTTCTTCTTGATTCGATGATAACACGATTGTGAAAGTCTGCTTTGCAGGGAGTCGTACCTTAGAATTTGCTCTATGGAAGATACGCTGCAGAATATTGAACGTCGCAATAGAGACCGAGAATCCTGTACGTACCTCTCTGCGAATGAGTTATTCAACTCTAATGAAGTTGTCAGTCGTGTTCAGGAAGTCTGTCAAGACATGGCTCGCCCCATACGATCCCTTGCTTTACTACGAAAAGTCTTTGGATACCTTCCATGAAGGCACTGGACGGTGGTTCCTCGAAGGCGTAGTCGACGACTGGCTCGAAAGTCCCAGCCAGTCAGTCCTATGGCTGCGAGCAAGACGTGAGCGGTGTCGATGAATCTTAGATAATCTCCTGTGCTAATCTGACTGACTATAGCCGGCGCTGGGAAGACAACATTAATGTGAGCAAATCCATTGGCAGCGTGCAACTACTCATCATAATATGGTCTCAGATCAGCTGCCATATCCTATGCTCTAGACAAAAGCACTTCCTCTCTAGCTCCTCTACGTCTTGCCTATTTCTTTTGCTCGTTCAGAAGCCAAAAGTCCCGAGAGCCAAAGAACGTTCTTGGATCACTCATAGTGCAGCTGTGTGAAGTAGACCCTTCATTGTGGCTAAATATTGACGAGATATACCGTTTACGAAAGAGGACTTCTCCCGTGGAACCCAAGCAATTGAAACCCCTAGAACTCGAAGATCTTCTCATCACATGCTGCAACAGACTTCCGAAAGCCTTTCTCATTATAGACGCTCTCAACGAAAGCGAGCGGTCTTCAAACATCACGAGGTCAATTGACAGAATCCTACAGCAGTGCAGTTCTGCTCGTATCTTGATCTCAAGCACGGAAGAACTACTCGCGACTCCGGGTTTACTAGACGCCACTATTATCCCAATGGAAATCACGCAGATGATGGAAGATCTTGACATATACATACTGTCAAGGCTTGCGAACGAAGAATCTCTATGGAATCTTCCGCAAGATCTAAAAGATAACATTAAGTATACACTACTAGAAGGGAGTAGCGGAATGTATTGATCACAATCTTTTATAGAAACAGTGTAGTGAAGGCTAATAAAGAACCAGGTTTCGATGGGTGCAATGCCAATTGGAGTCTTTGACTAAGCAGAAAACGCCGCAAGATATCCGAAAAGCCCTGCGAAGTCTCCCGCCTACACTGGAGCAAACATATTGCGCCACATTAGCTAGAATACAAAGAGAGGACTTCAGCATAGCCAGACAGACTCTCTTATGGGTAACATTTGCCTTGAGGCCCATGACGCTCGAAGAAACATCAGAAGCCATCATAATCGGAGAAGGCGATGCCGTGATCAACAACGACGTCCGACTACTACGGAAAGAGACTTTGTTAGAGATCTGCGGCAGTCTTTTGAGCTATGATGCATCAACGACTGAGCTGACTTTGGCCCACTCCTCGGTAGAGCAATATCTTGTATCTCCAGATATCCAGAGGTCAGAAGTCTCTGCCTATTACCTAGACAAGGCGACTGCAGATAATGCTATCGTGAAGCGCTGCCTCAAATACCTGCTACTCCCTGCTTTCACATCTGGCTGTTGTTTGACCCATAAGTCTCTTGCACGCCGCTACGACGAATGGCCACTCCTCGAATACCTGGCAACAACCCTTTTCGATCATCTGGATTATATCAATCTCGATGATGAAGATATGACAGCTCTTCTTTTTCGCTTCTTTGCAACCCACAAGTTTCCACGTGGCGGTAGTTTCGGCGCTTGGGTCCAAGCATTCATACCTTCCACGTCCGGCAACATCGAAGCGTCCACTCCACTTTACTATGCATCTCGCTTCGGTCTCCTCTCAATAGTGAGATTGATCCTCTCAAAAGATGGGACCCGTGACCTTGAATTACCCGGCGGAGTGTATAGATGCACTCCTTTGCACGTGGCAGCATGGGCAGGACGGGCTGAGGTCGTGGAGTATCTACTACAGCAAGGAGCCAACGTGAAAGAGGTCAACAAGAATGGAATATCTGGGCTTATGTTTGCGATAAAGTATGGATATACGGATATAGAGCGGATGCTACGGGAGGCTGGTGCAACTCTGGACGGTACGGCTTGCACTGATTTTGCTTGATTTCATTGTACGCAAACGAAGTTTTGTCTCCCCATTCTTGATTTAATGTTCTCTACACCAGACAAGGAAAGCATGGTTGGGATCTTCATGAGATAGGAAAGCATTTGGATGAGTATTCATCTCTCAATGGAGTGAGATTTAAAAGTTGCCTGATGATCAGTCTCCGTGGATAGCTCAATTTTAAGCATAAACTTTCCCATAGAAGACAATATTCTCAGAAATCGATGGTTTCGCGTTGCGGACTACAGAGCGAGTGAATGAAATCTACTAACCATCCCAACGAAAACAGTAGCCAAGCGTCTTTACACTGCCAATCTGATCAGGTCTATAGAGGCCTGGATGAAAGCAATCTTGGTCATTATAAGCCCCCACTAAGTTCGGAACACCAGACTGATGCTTGCAATCGCATCGGTAACGAACCCAATCATGTCAAATCCCTCAGTTGGCGAGCCGTAGCTGATCAGGATATCATCGCTGTCCCATGAGACCTTTTTGTATTGTCCATAGCCTTTGTTGCTATTGGGATTATGAAGGTCGGTTACATTTCTGCCAGTTTTTATAAGAACAAGAGGAGACAACTGAACTTCCCTGCCCCGCTCTTAAACATCAACCACTATCTCCTACCATAGTTATAGACAAGTCTAGCATTGGAGAATACCTTTCGAGCAGACTATGTCGCTGGGCGTAGACTCAAAAGCTTCTTGCCGAAAAGGATCAGATACTCGCGTGTATTGGACCATTTTGGCTGCATATCCAATTTGTCAGAGATTTAGTGGCAAGCTGACTCCTGATTAATCCTTTGGTTGGCATAGTGTGGTCATGTTGTCATTGATTGGTACCTAGCTGGAGATATAATATCAAAAATGTTGATCAAATGGGTTCGATTCGCTCTCGGTTCGCAGCCGGAAATTGTGTTGTTAAGACATCCATATTCGGTTAGGCAAACGTCGGTCTCCCGATCTTGCCCCTAAAGGCCAAAAGGAGCCACGGGGGCAAATTCAGACGCTAGAAACCTCGCTGTGGAAAAGCTAGCCTTAACCAACCCTTCAGCTTACGTACTGTAGGACCGCTCGCGTAAACATGAATTTGACACGTAATTATCTGATAAGAACAGCAATTACTCCACAATCACCCAGGCCTCACGCGACGATCACCCGCGTCGCGCCAGAGTAAAGCGGCGCTTACCCGGCTCGAAGGGGGTTGAGTTTGGGGCAGATTTCTGTCACCTTGGCAACGCTTATCTTAATATCTGGCGAGGCTGAGACATTGAGAGCGAGCTTCGAGGAATCAGCCGTTCGCGTGGAACGGTATACATTAAGTGAGATACAGGGCTCTAGAAATACAGAAACCCGTATGACCCCAAGGATCAACCTTAGTTGCGAACAGAGTTTAGATCCAATCCAGCTTGTGTCTTTGTGCAATCCATAAGATCTGTCCGGTCCCTAAGGGTTATATTTTATTTGGACCGGACCACTATCCCTATATGAGGTCAATAAGTCTGTATGGATCCAACATCAAGTATCTTGCGGTCCGGATGCCTCTGGATTTCGCACTAGATCACTCACTCCCTAAGGTGCACTCTTAACTCATAAGTTAGACGTCCACCCGCGTTGCAGGATTCCCAATTGAGCATTCATCAGAACTTTCATGTGAAGAGTGGGCAGAAGATGCATAGTATGTTGAGGAGAGTCTTCGACAATTAGAAGACACAGGAATGGAGGTACTTTTCTAGAGGAACAGTTATAATCAGACTCTCGTCTCCCGTTCTGAAGCTGCAGTATTCGTTTCCAGGAATGTATATAGGAGACATGTTGATCCATTCTATTTGCCAGGTCTATGCACTTACACGTCGTACAATCTCCTCCCCTTGATCCGTCCAACATCACCCATCACTTGGACTCCTTAACAACCTTCTCAAACTCCTTAACATATTCCTCCACCTCCTTCGCCCCCTCTAACGTAAAATCCCTCCTCCTCCCCTCAACAACCACATAAGGCACCGCATCAATTCCATTACCGGCTTGCTCTCTAAGCAACATCTTCGTCTCCGGCAAGCCCTCATAGTCATCCCTAACAAACGCTTCCGCCTTCTCCCTGTCAATCCCCGCATCCAAAGCAGCCGCCAGCAAAGTGTCTGGCGCCGATGGATGCTTTTCCTGAGAGAAGTATTGACTGTAGAGGGAGTTGACGAGTTTGTCTGCGACTTCGGGGCCGAGTTCTTCTTGGTAGTGCTGGATTAGGCGGTGTGCGTCCATTGTGTTAGCAACTGTGCCGTGGAATTTGAAGTCGATGCCTGCCCCGACCCCGTAGGCTGACATGAGGATGGTGTACTTTTTCATTTGCTCCTCTGAGTTGTTGTATTTTGTCGCCTTGTACCTATGAGCCTTGAGCTTATGGAAATCTTTCATGTAGTTTACACGGTGCACACCATTCATATTTGTCTTCCCCTTGCTTGCTTGCTTCTGGATAAAGTTGGTAGGGAAAGTATTTGACGGTAAAATTGACATCTTTGGCTTCAGGTGAAGAGCGGAATTGCTTGAGAGCTATGTCCATTCTCTTCTTTGCCAGGTAAGTCCACGGACATATTGTGTCCAGGGTGAACGATATCTGCGATTCATAGACCATTTTTGCTGTGCTCTGGGTTTTTCTTGAACTCTGATTGCGAATATGTTTACAAAAAACGACAGAACAACAATAAGAGCCACACAATATCAGCCAAAAAAGGGATTCAGTACAACAGATACGCCATCAAAAAGATTGACTGTTCACTCTTCAATGTCGTTAGCATTGCGCTTCCCCTCACCCGATATCTTAGCGGGCAGAGAGGGGCCAGAACCAGGGTTCACTCCAGGCATGTCATAGTGCGCCGGCTATTCCCTTGACTCAGGTACCATCCTCGCAGGCAGGATCAGGTACGAAAGCATATATGTGAACACAGACTCGCAGGTATAAGTGAAAAGAGAGGTGGTGATGCGCATTCCTTATCGACGCTGGGTGCGGAGTAGGAAGATCTTGATCCCTGAACCCTCTCAAAGCTTGGGGAAAGATGAACGTATCAACCCGTCTCATCCCAGCGTTGAACATAGGTGCGGATGTGCGCCATCTCTTATGATTGTTTCTTGCGCAAAGGGTCTCTGGTGTTCGCAAGCGAAAGATTGTTCGTGAGCCGTAAGGACCGGGTATCAAACACTACTAGCGCACTCTAATCTCTACTTTGTTTCGCATGTAGCCCTGTCCACGAGCTCCCTGAATCCTTCCTGCCTCCAACTTCATCTTTCCACCCCTACATCCTGTTCGATTCTTCACTTCTTACCTACGTTACTCAAGATTACGTTCTTTTCATCACAGCAGCTGGTCCTATTCCTTACATTCATTTATTGACATCTTGGTTTCAATTCCTAATCGACACTCTTTACATCCTCAAAACTACCCTGTTTCAACTCATTACCCCTCATAAACATCCACAATGCAACTCATCGCAATCGTGCTCGCCTCAACGGCCGCTTTGGCTGGTGCTCAACTAACTCTGTATGTCCCATTGCGACCTCGCAAGCTTCAAGCTAACTCCAACCGAACACCAATACTAACGATACCCACGACAGCGACCCCAAAACAGACAAACACACCTGCCCAGCCGGTAAAACCGCCTTCTGCGGCGGCGACTCCCTCACCTCAAACATCATCATCCGCTGCTCAGGCACCGTAAGCACCGTCGGCAATTGCAACGACGAGTCAGTCCCCTCTCCCCTTCCTCCCAACCCCCACTCAGCATATCTAACACCCCACCAGTCTCGCCAGCATCCCTCCCATCGGCATAAAAGACTTCGCACCCTGCTACCAAACGAGCCCCACAGCCGGCGACGCAGCCTGTTCCTACCACGGCGTCGTCTACCCTTCCAACTCCAACGGCTACCTCTTCTTCCTGCCCTCCTCCCCCAATGTCACCAACTCCACCATCCCACCAGCCCTGAGCGGGCCCCCAGCATCCGCATCTCCAATCAGCAACATCAGCGTAACCTTCAACTCCCTGACCGCAATGCCAACAGAAACGCAATGGGTCGCCCAAGCCATCTCAGCTGCGCTGGAGAATAAAGCTCCGTATCCGACTGTAAATCCTAATGGTACCGTTGCTGGGACTGCGGGTGCGAGCGGGACGGGGGTTGTGAAGCCGACGAGCAGTCCGTTCAAGGGTGGAGCGGAGGTTGTGGAGGTGGGAGGTTGGATGGTGAAGGTGATGGGGGTGATGGGTGCTGCTGCATTGTTGTTGTAGAGGCTGTTGCATGGCTGTGGTAGGCGCGATGGAATGATGCTATCGTCCTGATGGCTGCTAATGCGTTAATGGTGGTGGTGGATGGTGATGTTAATACGATCAGGGTGCAATAGCATGGCGCTTGTGGTGCTGGTATTGTTCTTTTCTGAAAAGCTAGGCAGGCTCAGGCAGTAATGTCTTATGAGAAGTGGTGCAGTAATCACAATTCACAACAACCACCTCCTTCGTCACAGTTGATACTTTGCAAAGCTTTTTTCTATAAGCACGCAAAGCCAGTGCCATTGCAAATGCAAACCTCCATTCGTCCAAAATGCTCGTACAAGGGTATATCGGGCGTGCAACACCCATGGTGCAGAAGTAGAGAAACGCGCCACCATTTCATATAGACACAATGAGAGACGTAACACTCAGCCCTGGATAAGTGCACGGCACGGTTCCTTGTCGGCCCAAAAACTCCTCTCCCTGCTATTTACATACCGTTCGACCTAGATCCTTCCTCCGTGAGCTCATTGTGCTGGTGCTTTCATCTCGACTTCTAAAAGCCACGTTAGCAAATTACTTCTCGCCGCCAGACTGAATGGTAGACTTACCAAGCTTGTAGCGGCCGCCGCTGCCGCTAGGGAATGTTCCTTCCCCGTCACCTTGGGCGTGCTTGTAGCCCTCGGCAGCGCGCTAGTCTGCACAAGTACCCCGTTCACATACCGTTTCGTGCCAGACGCATTGCCGTTGGCCAATGGCCCAGTCAGTGCAGAATGCCGTTTCGGACCCGCCGTCACGACGGCAGCTTTGCTGGGTGATTGGCTATTGTTCGAGACTTCTCGAGCTCGAATTGCAGTGCCAGGTTTGAAGCTTGTGGTGGGAGGGTCTGGGAGTGGGCGAGTGGCAGAAGGTTTCTGGGTGACGGAGTTGTAGCGTTTGATGGGTGAAGATGAGTTGGATGGTGCGGTGCGCGGGCGAGCTGCCGATTTCGTAGCTTTGCCAGAGATGAACTCATGGTGGATGGCTTCGTCGGGCTTCAAGCGACGATCGGGATCCCAGCGGAGACAGCGAGTGATAAAGTCGAGGAAAGCTTCGTCTTCACATTTGAGAGTTTGTTGGAGAGACTTGGAGCTTGGACGCCGCCGTTTCCCTTTCGTGGAGACCATAATTCGTGGCTTACCAAGGGAGTCGAAGAATAGCTTTTTTCGGGTTGACTTTTCAATGAGATGTTTCTCAGGCGGGCCGAAGACCTCCATGATACAAGCTAGCTGTTCTTGCTCGTTCTCACCAGGGAAGATGGGATAGCCAGTCAGGAGCTCGGCAAGAATGCAGCCAAGAGACCACATATCGATGGGCATCCCATAAGTCATGCCCAGGATGACTTCGGGAGAACGGTAGAAGCGAGATTGAATATAAGTGTATACCTTTTCGTTCTCGAGGCAGCTAGAGCCAAAGTCGATAACTTTGATCTCAGATCGTGCAGGATGCGCAAGTAGCACATTCTCGGGCTTTAAATCGCAGTGTATGACTTTGTGAGCTTTTAGCAGAACGAGACTGCCCAAAAGCTGCTTGGCAAAGCGCCGGATGAGTTTCAATGAGAAACCTCGGAAGTCGTGACACTTGATGAACTCGTAGAGATTCATACCAAGAAGCTCGGTTGAGATGCATAGATGGCCACGGAAGTAGAGACTTTGCGTAAAATTTACCATGCTATGCTTATCGTGCGGATCCTGCATATCTTTGTCAAAATATGCGAATGAGATAATCAACACAAGGGACACTTACCCATTCTCGAAGCTTTTGCAATATGTCAACTTCTACGAGTGCTTGCTGATGGAATCTCTTCTTATTCCTGATGATCTTTATTGCAACCAAACCACCAGTCCTGTGATCGATACACCGCACTACTTGTCCAAAACTCCCCTTTCCGAGTATATCGACAATCTCGTACCGGTATGCTAGATGGTCACCAGTGACAATATTGTAGTCACCTCTTTCATCATCGTATCCAAAGTTTGCAGCCTCGGTAGTCAAATCCCCAACGTGTTTCTGAGCATCTTTGGTACCACAGAAATACACGTCTTTATAGTCGATAATTTCACCACGTTCGAAGATGTTGAGATTCGCCATCTTTAAAGCCGAATTAGGAGATACTCGTTCCTTAGCGGTCGCCCTTCGCCTTAAGGCATCAACCTCTTTTGCCGCATTTTCAGTTTCTTTTCGTTTTGCAGCTAGCTTCTTCATTTCTTCCTCAGCCGACATGTCGTCCCGGTCGAGAGGTGGCTCCATAGTCTTAGCTGCTTTCAAGAAATCCTTGAGACTCATAGCATTCTGGGCTGATGTCACTTCAAAATTAGCTCTGGCAGTCTTTTTCGGCGCTGGTGTTCCAGGTTCTTTCTTAGGCGTCTCAGCAGTGTCCCAAGTACTGCTACGCGTTCGTTCAAGTTGCATTCTGCAGCTAGAATTGGAAATGTTTCTAGCGCGTGAAGGATTGGCTTGCTGCGAAGGACTAGGACTCGCGAGCGCTGGACCACTCCATGTAGCTGAAGCAGTCAGCTTTGGTGGTGGCATATTGTCATGCTTGGGAGGTTTTGGGGGTGGCTCGGCATCTCTTTCTGCTGCAATCTGAGCCTTTGAGGTGCTTCGCTTGCGCGTCAAGCTTAGCTTGCGGCGGATGGAAGTCCCTATAGAAGATGCACGGCCATCAACAGAGCTTGTCATGTCCACGCTCGACGCATCGTCCTTGGATGCTTTTCTTGGCTTCTGTAGCCGCGGACCCCTCAATTTCGTTGGTCGAGGGTCGGCGGCTGTGTGGAAGGTATTGGCTTCCTGCAGTCCATAGCCGAACTCACCGCTTGACTTGGGTAGAGAAGAGGAGACGAAAGGAGACATAGCTGTCCTGCTAGCAGACACGGCGCATGACTCTGAAGGAGTCGGCGCAGCAGTACTAGTACTACTTTCTGCGCGATATGACAATGCTTCTGGCCTCATATTGTAATGAGAGCTAATGCTCCGAGTTTGCGCTGGCAAATGCGCATTGTCGTCGTCATAGTAGTTTCGGGAGAAGCTGGCCTTGGAAGCAGTCATGGGTGTTGTTGGCGTCGTCTTCTGACCAATCTTTGGGGGAGGAGTGATACTGCCGGTGATGTTGGAGTCTGATCCATCGTGCAAAGCGGCGATCCTCGTGGCCGTCGGTGTACTCAACGGAAGAAGATTCAGTGGAGGCAACCTCAAGGGCTGTAGGTTCCGTCTGTTCCCAGTCGCTCCGCCACTAGCTTTCCGCTCCGTCGAATGCTCTGCCTCAACATTTTGAACCCTGTTCGTGCGGTTGAGTTTGTCGCTCTTGGGAGGATCCACATCGATAGGCGATGGTACGTCCACAGAGTTAGATGCGCTATTGAGACTGCTTGCATCAAGTCCCAGGCTGAACTTTCGCCCAGCGAAGAAAGGCTGCTGATCGAGTTCTGCTTGAGGCGATTCGTAGGCCTTGGGTATAGCAGGGACTGGGGGCACAACTTCGTCGTCGCCTATCGAAGCGTTGTCACCTCTATTTTTAAGGGTCGGAAGTCGCGAAGCTGATAGGCCTTGAGAAATGCGAGAGGAGCTGGTCGAGGCTAGAAAAGAGTTGTAGCTCGTGGTTGATGAATTGGAAACACCCGAACTGTATGACTTACGATTTGGGTCTGGCGTCGTCCGAGAAGATGACGGTGTCACACTTTTTCGAGGTATTAGAGATGGCGAAGGCGCGGACTGGCGCCCTACAGAGGGTGGAGGGTCTGTTTGTGAGGGAGTAGGAGGCGTGAACGGCATTGGTGGGGGATTGTGCATCATAGACAACCTCTTTAGCCTGCGCGCATCGGTCGGACTGATCGTGCGCGCGCCTAGACCTGTGGCATGCGCGCTGCCGGGCATGATGGACATTCTTTTATTCGATGAAGGTGTGTTTGACCCCGGAAACGCTGCGAGGCCTGGGGATCGAGCTGTACCAATTGGCGAATTGAGAGTGGGATCAGGAGTACTAATTGGTGTGAAGAACTCTTCTTGAATGAAAATCTTCCTTGGGGTAGGCTGCAAGGATTTCGTTTTGTTATGCCGGCTTGACTCGAAGCTTCTGGATTGAGACTCGGAGGCGTTCCGGCGGGCAGGAGAGTCAGGGACGTCCAATGACTCCCCGAGACCAGCTTGCGCTAGGCTTGGCCTCCTATGTGGTTGCGGGAGCCCTTGAACATCTGTTGTCAAATTTTCAGGACCAATCGACTTCCGTGGGGCTTGCATTGCGCTAGGGCCAGCAGATGGAGTTGCGAAGTAGGTCTTACGCCGAGCTCTCGCTGACGCAGAGCCAGTTGAAGTTGCCACAGGCTCTTGTTCTGCCATTACCTGCCCTCTTTGCTGCGCAATACTGTTGTGACGACGCAGTGACGGGCCATTCAGGCCAATGCGGGAACCAAGCTCAGCAGAATCCACTGTCTTTGTGGGCCCGTTCAATCCCGGGCGATTAGGGATCGATATCGAACCATTTGTAGTCCGGCCCAAGCCGAGCGAATAGCCTCCAGGGTTTTGGAAGGAATCAATATCAGGTTCAACAGTTCCAATGCTCGCGTGAAAATCGTCGAAGTTGACGGGAGGGAGGAAATCAAACGACGATTGCGAGGTATCACGTTTGCCACTCGGATCCCTGGAGGAAAAGCTGAATCTGGCACTGCTGGCGGAGGTTTGCCGTGAATGGGGGTTTTGAGAAGCATTGAACGCAAAGAATCGTTGTGGTGAGTGTTGGTTGGAGGGACCACCGTAGGCAAGTCTATATAGGTCAGCTACGTGCCCAGGTGGAGTAGACAGGCTGACAGCCTCTTACCGCTTTGATGGTGAAGATTGTAAGGAGGTGGAATTGGGCAGAGCTCTTTGATCCCTGAACGTCTGATCCCTAAAGGACGATTGTCTTCTCCGGGCGGCGGGTGTAGGGAAAGGATCAGTTCTCATGCCTGCTGAAGGCGTAGGCTCTATAGGGCGTACGGGGGTTATGCCATTCGATGAGTTCTGTGGTACCCTCTTTCGTGCCCCTCCTTCCCCTGTATGTTCTGTCAGTATGCGGAAAGCTCCAATTATCCAGTCCGAAGGGTTCACAAACTCACCACCTGAATCTGGCTCGGCCATTCGGAGAGGTCCCGTATCTTTTGAAGCATTGACCCTGTCACCATTCGGCGCCGTCCGCCCAGCATCGAACGTAGGTTGCATCATAATGATACCAAGCGAAGGTAACCACGGCGATTGCAGAGCCTACACCTATATCACAGCTCCAACGTCGACAAAAGGTATCACCACCTCTTTAATGTTCCTCCCGACAATCAACTACCAGGCATTAGCCTTGCACATGTCGGTCATATCCTCATCTTCGTGGGCGTTTGTGTAATGAGCCTTGGGGGTATAGCCTCGCATTCCCGGGCTAGTCCAAAATGTTTTGAGGCCCTCCTCGGGGTTATGGGCAGTATAAATCTCTTTCTCGGTCGCTTTACCGCAATGTCGCCGTTCTCCTGGAATGACGAGTCCTGAAGAAAGGGATTCTTAACGTACCTTAGTTCGGCATCGCGGACGGCAGGCTTGGCATATAGTCCCAGGGGCGATCAGGCCAACCAATGACACTGTCTCACAACCTCAGCTTTCTCATATTGAGTGATCTTCACTCGACAACCCTGATATTCTTGAGTTTACAATTGACATCAATATTAGGCAGCCAGTCTCCCCAGTCTACGCATTGAACGCGGCTACTTTTGGCCTCTGCAGATTGAGCTTGGGGCAATACATTAATTCACTCCAAAATGGCCGGCGATGATGAGAAGGAGAAGGCAGAGAAGCTTGCCGCAGCGAAGAAGCGTGTAGGTGTCTTCTCAATGCCCCGCTATGCTACAACACTGATTACACTAGTTCGAGCAATTGAAGAAGCAAAAGGGCAAAGCTCAGAAAGCAGGAGGCACCAAGAAGAAAGACGATGCTCCTGAGGTTAAAGAAGAGGCTTCAAGCGCCGCGGAGCAAGGAGAAGACACCCCAGAGCATCCGCCGCCGCCTTGCACCGACGGCGCAAACGACGAGCAATCCTCGCAACCTGTTAATAGCAGAGACGAAGCAGCTGGGGAGAAGCACTCAGGCGAGGAGCCTGAGACACCAGTGCAACCCATGCGTAACCGTCAGCCTTCGCTAAGCCTACAATCCAAGATGCGGTCCTCGTCTTTTCGTCGGACATCAGTCTCGCAAGGACCCGTATCACCAAGCGCGAATGGAGCTAAGTCGCCAGACATTCCAACGCTTTCTCCCGACGGCGATTCTGTGAATTCCATATATCGCAAGCAAGCTGCTCGACTAGATGAGCTTGAGAAGGAGAACAAGCGACTCACAAAGGATGCACAAGAATTCGAGAAGAAATGGAAGCATACAGAAGAAGAGCTCGAGGATCTACGAGAAGCTAGCGGAGAGGTCGCAGAGCTGAAGTCGAGGGTACGGAAGGCAGATGCTCAGATAGAGGAGCTAAATAAGATTGTACAAGGCCTTTTGACTGGCCGCCGTGATCTGAGCTGACTCTAGCGCAGAAACAAGAGAACACGTCCCTCCAGCGCCAGAATTCCCAGCTACAATCCCAATCTTCGAAAAAGCACGCTCCCTCACCTAGCCAAGCAATCACCGCGGTTAGCCCTCTCTCCGACCTGCAAGCACAGCTTGACTCCAAAAGCTCAACCATTGAGTCCATGGAAATGGAAATCTCGAATCTTCGTGCACAATTGAACAAGTCCTCTTCGAGCACAGACACGCATTCTGAGCAAGTTTTGGCTCTCGAAGATAAGCTCAACAGAGCGGAAGGGGCTGCCGGAGCCGCACAGCGTGAACTCATGGATGTTAAGAAGAGCCTAGAGCGAGCGAGTGAGAAGGCAGTTAGAGAAGGTAGCGAGAGAACATCTACAGACGCTAGAGTGCGCAGCTTGGGACGAGAAGCTGAAGAGTCGAAGAAGAGCGCCGATGAATCTATGAAGAGAGTCGAGACGTTAGAGAAGAAGCTCGCTGCTTTGACAACGTTGCATAAGGATGCTGATGGACGGCGGCAGGCCGGTGAGAAGGAACGCGAGAGACTGGAGAAGGAAGCCAGTGATATGCGAAGACGGCTTGCTGGATTTGAAAATGAGAATCTACGACTCCGAGAGGAGAGGGAGAGGGCGAGGAAGGGGGAGGCCACTGGTGCCGACGATGAGGGTGTGCACGAGCTCGAAGACGAAGAGCGGAGAAGACTCGAAAGTAAAGTCCGAGGACTCGAAGGCGAAGTCTACGAGCTCAGAAGAGGCGTCTGGCGAGACAAGAGACGAGAGCTTGGTGTACCAGACGAAGATGGCATGACGAGTCCCGGCTCTAAATTCGACGATATTGACCTCACAGGAGGATCACCCTCCTATCGAAAACAGAGTATGGCGGGCGGTAGATCGAGCTTCGCGAACGTACTAAGTAGTGGGTTTAATGCTTTTACTGGTGGTGAACCGAGAGAACATCAGGATGTGTTCGACGGCGGTGATGATGAGTTTGACGAGGATGCGTTTAGGTTGGCGCAGGAAGAGGAGGCGAGGAAGAGGGTGGAGAGGGTGAAGGAGGTCAAGAGGGGATTGAAGGATTGGGAGGGGTGGAGGATGGATATTGTGGACATTAGAGTTGGGGGCGGTAGTGCTGGGGAGATCTTCGATGTATAAGACATTCATGAGGGGAAGTAAGCTGACGTACTCGGAGAATACCCATATCTTACGTCACGCCGGATGAAGTATAAGATCTTGAATTGCAATTCGGCTTAAAGCCGGGCTTAAAGAGAGGCTATTTTCGAATTTTCAAAGGGAACACCGCTTGAAGGGCGCATTGATACTGATCTTGATCACTATACAGGGATGGGGCCCTATCACTCTATCGGTCCTCCGAGACGGCTCTCTGAGGTCCCGTGCATCAAGCAAGGCTGAAGACCAGACCCGCGAATTTCTTAAGCCTGCCATATCCAGACGGTGGAGTTCGTGCTGACTCCGCATCAGAAGTGCGGAGTGCACGTATGCACATTTTTTGCGTTACACAGTCGCACCGAGTTCATATCCAATCAGCGGCTATGAATGATTTTACCCGGCCAATATCCTTCAGGTCCTCAGCTCTCAAGGTAGCTCGCAACCTAGAATCGCTCCCCATCTTCCACCATGAACGCTCCCAAGGATCTGCCCCTGCACCCTCCGTTCCACCTAGAACCTCTTACCGACTCCTAGACAAGGTAACGATTGTTATTGGTGCCTCATCGGGCCTGGGCCGTGCCATTGCCATTGCTTACGCGGCAAAAGGCGCTGCTGTAGTCTGCGCAGATCTCGACCCCGTTGCAAATATACACCTCAAAGAAGGGATGTAAGGGCTACACACGAAGTCATTGACGACAGGGGGAGCAAAAGCGTCTTCATCAAGTGCGATGTTGGAGATGGGTAAAGTGTGCAGCATTTGGTCGAAGCTGCGGTCCAGGAGTACGGGAGACTGTACATGTGAGACGGTTGCCTCGGACAAATTTGGATAGGCTGCTGATGGTAGAACATAGAATGGTGAACAACGCTAGTGTAGCCATGGAACGCGCGCATGGACTCAAATCTGTCCACGAGACTGAAGACGAAACCTTCGATATAACGATGAGAGTCAACTCAAGAAGTGTATTCCTCGGCTGTGAATACGCTGGCAAGCAGATGATCCAGCAAGATCCGCAGCCGAGTGGCAATCGGGGATGAGTTATCAATACGGCATCGATTGCGGGGCTGGTGGGGTTGGCCGGGTGTGTTTCCTACACTGCTTCCAAGGGCTCTGTGGTCCAGATGACCAAGGCTGTGGCGCTAGATTATACGCCTTATCGCATACACTGCAATGCTGTATGCCCTGGCTGTGGGTCTGTCGTTAATGCTCGGAGGCAGGAATTAATGGGAATTAGTCACAAATACGGCAATGATCAAGCCGTGGACCGATAATGAAAGCGCTGGTGTCAGACTTGCTGCTGCACATCCATTCAAAGGACTTGGCGAGATATTGCCAAAGCGGCGGTATTCCTTGCGAGCGACGACGGAAGCTGGATCTCTGGCATTCCGCTTCCCGTCGATGGTAGGTGCTCATCAACACTCGTTTCAGCGATCCCATTGCAAGAAGCTGACGCGGTTGCAGGTAGTCATAGAATTAGATAGATTTGCCAACCCAACTTCTCTCAGTGCCTTCAAAGCCGACATCATTGAGATTTCCTTGCGCTGTGTCCATGGTCTAAGGTCTTATGCGTCTTGGTATTATGGAAATTGGAATAGATCTGCTCTTAGCACTCGAGAGTGCCATTGTAGTCTGCGCTCCATCTCATGTCACTAATGCCTCACTGGCTTCCAGTCAACTTTAGCGCTAGATGAATTACGAGGCCAATGATCACAAATTTGCAATTTTTACTTGCTACAACAGCACAAATCGCCGTATCCTTAGAGTACCTCGCCTTCTCCGCGCTTGTGACCATCGAAAATATCAGGTATCGTGCTCAAAAAAAAGGAGAATCTTCAGTATTTTCACTCCACCACCGAGCGAATACTACTATTCCTCGCTCGCCCGTCTAGCGAAGACAATCATATTCCGCCCAGTAGATTGATGGGAACCCTCTCTCTACGCTCGTACACACCATAGTATCTGCCGCGCCATATCAACATGCGTCCAGAAAGTCAATACCATTACATCTTACACAGTAGAAACAGACCATCTCAGATTACTCCTCACTGCATTGTTCCACTATTCCAGGCTTCTAGACATTTTCCCTTTGCACCATCTTCTTTGACGACTAAAATAATAGGCTAGAATGGAATGTCCCGGAATCATGCATGTTTCAAACAGACAAGGCACTCATGTTCTCAGTATGTCTAGCATTTTTGAAGGATACGCAGGCACCAGCCTTTGTCTAGTTAGGGTACAAAAGCACTCCTCTTCCAGTAGGGACACCATCTGATGATCCGTCTCCTCCAAACCTTTTCCCCAAGCCAAAGATGGAGTTCCTAACTGTGCTTTCGTTCGTGTCAGCCTCTCTCCTGACCCTTATCTTCTTGTGGCCCCACATTGCTTCATTCTTAGACAACAGACTCGGAAAGCCAGAAAAGAAATCAAATCAGGCAACCAGGCGCAGCTTCGTGCAATTGGATCAGTGCAGGGCAATCCTGGCTTGCCGTGATCATGACACAATTGGCAAGAATTCCCTCGGAGCGCTAGCATCTAGAGCAAACCCCAACCAGCGCCTCGTTCGCGCATTCGGCATAGACAGCGCATTTACAACTGTCGACGACAAATGGCGTAAGGAGTTCAGGAATGATGCAACTAAGATCATGACTGGTCTTGAGCTAGTTGATTGGAAGCGCATTGCAGAATTTGCGAAAACGCTCGTCCACGAACGTGAAATCGGGTTGGCTTATGGTGGGTCTGAGGATCGATTTGAGCTGGACAACTTCGTCCGGACTCTTTCGCTCAAGATCACTCTGCACGTCTTCTTCAAGCTGAGCCCCGAGCAGCTGAACGATTTTGGGGTCGAGCATGCGATTGAGCAGACAACTTCGTGCATCAACACCTTGTGGATCGAATCGAAAACCTCAATCGAAGTTTCCAAAGAGAAGAAGCAAAAGCTATGGGAAGCTCTTGATAGCATTACCGACATGGGATCGAAGCCAAGAAAGAATCCACTCAACTTCATTCTTCCGGCCTACGAAACCCTATGGCGTGTGGTGCTCTCTTGCTTCATCGAAGTGACCTTCCGCAAAGGAGCTCAGCAAATGTGGAGAGACGAACTTGGGCATTTCCTTGACGATCCGACCGGAGCAAGCTTCGAGAACGCATCATCTGATTCTCCGCCAACATCAGTCGCTGTAAAATTCATCGTCAACGAAGCACTTCGCCTCTACCCCTCGACCAAAAGCGTTTACCGAGAACTTAAGACAGAAGGCAATGAGACGCCAGAGCTAGTTGTAGCAGACATCGAACAATGCCAGCGGCTCCCCGAAATCTGGGGCTTAGAGCCCGAGCGTTTCATGCCTGCGAGATGGGAAGCCTTCACTCAAGAAACCCAGAGGTCTTTGATGACGTTCGGTGCCGGCGGCTTTGTTTGTCCTGCGAAGCCGAAATATGGGCCGTTCATGATTGCCATCCTAGTAGCAGCTCTTGCGACCAACATCTCGCCCGAAAAATGGATTCTGAAGCTGTACCGCGATGGCTCAGAGGTTGGGCGTGAGTTGGGAGACGGTGAGGCTCTGATGTCTGATCGAAAGACGTATGACAAGATGGAGATTGCTATCAGATCTTAAGCCTGTATCGATGGTGTGGGGAAGGCTGGTGATGCGGGGAGGAATGCATGACTGGGTTTTTGCATTTATTTTATCTCAACGATAGGTTCTGTAGTCTCGCGACATCACAAACTTTGGAGCAAACGATCACCTTCTGTGCATCGAAGTGCTTCCGCTCCGTACATATTGTATGCAAGCCGCAGCTTATTGAAAATTGGCGTGTATCAATGCTAGAATCTTGATAACGTGGGAATCTTGAAGCAGCGATATCATGCTTATTGCCCCTAAATGCCTGCGAAGCGAATCTATCCATTGCTGGGCCCCGGAACATCAGACTACATAGCTCCACGTTAGCTCCCAACGTCAATATTATGTAGACTTATCTAGTCATTACCCGATAATACTTCCGATGATTCGCCTCCTTATTGACCTTCCACTCACCCCTCCCTCTCGCCCTCGTCTCCTGCTTCAGCGCCTTCTTCTCCGCCGCTCTCAGCGCACGTCTCTCGAACTCGCCAACACCTATCATCCCCATCTCACTTCTAGATGTCGTTGCTAGCTGTCTACCTGAGAGTACTTGCGGAGATAGTTCGCCATCAGCAGTACCGGCGGTGATGGTTCTTCTCTCTGCACGCTCGGCTGGAGTCGGGTAGGAATGGAGATTCTGGCGGTAGTAGCGGGACATCGAGCGATGACCTAGAGTGCGGCCGGATAAGAGATGGAGCCCATGTTCGGAATCTGGATGGAGGTCGTGTGGCTGTTGCGTGATGTTGTCCGTTGGATGGTCCTCTGCGGCGTCTGCGCCGGCATTGAGAGTATTATCTGGGTCTGTATTGACATTGGCATTGTCTTCCGACACATTCCAAGATTCATAGAATTGCTCTAGATCCTCAGTGAAAGCGAACATGCAATGGCCTTTTCCAATCATGCGGCTCCGTATGCTTGACACGGTCTCTTTCACTTCCCTACAATATAGACATTCATGGAACTCTGAGATGATCTTGAACAAGTAGTTGAGGAGACCCTCGGCATCATCTAAATCTGCTTCGTTGGCGACAAACATCGAGTGTGTCCTTTTCATGTGCGCGATATTTGCGTCTGTCGTTCGTGACTGGAAATCGCAGAAATGACAACGAGTGGGGAGATAAACTCCCTCCATCAATTTGTGTTTTGATTGATCCTTTATATGAGACTGTCCCTGGCCCTATAAATCTGGGGCTTGAGCATTCACTGACAGCTTTTCCAGGGATGCTATAGCTGAGGGTTCGTTATCGGTCATCGGGGCTCGACCGTTGCCATTGAATTCTACAAAAGTAATTGGAGGAGAGGCTGCGGTTTTGAGGTGCAGATTATATCGACTAGGTTCTTTTTTAATCCTAGCATTCAAGCCCACCATTGTAGAACTTACTGCCAATCGCTGTGGTGTTGAGCGCGCTGCAGCTCGTTGCCTCTCGAATGATATTTTACAAGTACTGCATGTGAATGGTAGATTACCTACGGCGTTGGGCTGGGGCTGGTTGTAAGACATTTTGTCAACATCGATTTGTGGAGATGAAGTCTTGCAGATTGTGGGTGTGATGGATGTGATGAGTGTGATGGGTGGAGGAAGGGTCAGTATACAAAAAGCAGGATTTTTGTAGGACAAGGACACAGGTCAAGGGTGACGCAAGCTAATCCGCGATCTTTTATCCCAATTTTCACTCTTCAAAGGACATGGGTTTTTGTTGTCGACTGTTGATGCAGATGCACGCCAATACGGTTACATTGTAACGGGCCATCGATAGGTACGCTATATGATCTGCCATGTAAGTGTTGCGCAGGTATCATGACTCTGAGGACCTAGGGTTTTAGACAATGAACATTCTGTCCAATCCGCACCCATGAGCTAGCCTACACATACCAGCCAACAAAACTTGTTCCAGAGACCCTGATCCATATGTCACTCTTCTCTCAATTTGCTCCCACAGTCAAGATTTTTGGGTACCAGATATGTAGCTCAGTAAGCTCTCGAATATGGTGCTAACTGCGCATCCTCCTTTACGGTATTTTCGGTCGACTCAAAATCTGGGGAGTCGATCCTCGAGTCCATACCAGTATTCCCTAAGATGTGCGCGAGAAGAATGTTCACTGAAGTCTGAACACCGAAGGAGCAGATCAATTTGAGCGTATGAATGAGAACGTGGAGGGATGGAAAACGGTGGCAAGCTGAGAAGGACAAATTTCCGACTCAAGGCACCTCGGGACGAGATTAACGCATAGAAGTTTCTCCAAGTATAGCTTCTTTTAAATGCTCTTACCCTGCAACTTGCAGGCTCGGGCTAAGATGAGGCAGGGTTAGGGCAATGCTGAGTCGTTGTAATGGGGACGAAGACGAGAACGCAAAAGCTAAGCATGAGGTGTTACAAGGTATCATTGTCCAGTATCAAGATTGCAAAACGAAAAATTAAAGAAAAGAGTGTTGCAGGCACCTTCATCTGTTGTACAAAACGAGCAAAGAGAAGGGTAAAAAAGGAGGAACATATCATTCTGTAGTCTCACAGTCACAACTAACGATTACGGGCGAAGGTCTTCGACCAAAGTCTCTCCGGCATGACCGTCGCCTCAGATGAATTGTAACGCCTAGTTGACTAAGAGGGCAATCGAGTTGCTAGGGTTTCGACCAGGCTAAAGGCGCTTATAAAACATCCTGCCTTATTCAAGTTATAGTCTTCATTTCATCCGTATCAAAAAGGACGGTTCTTTCCTCATCGCTGCAACGATGAGTGCCTCACATGCATAGCTTGGACGCCGAAAGCTGACAGAGATTGGGTTACGCGAAGCAGATATGGCAGCTACAAGGCACAACCACGCTCATAACGCTTTTGATAGTTGGGCAAATCTGGACGACTGTCTTTGGAAGGAACGTTGCAGGAACTTCGTCCACAGCCAAGTGTCATTGCTGTCTTTCCCGCATGGTTGTTGAGATAATATAGTAATGGTGTACTTTCCTTCTTCCTCCAAGCAAGGGTGTCAGGGATGGTTGATATCCGTATTTATATAAAACATGTCTGCTTTTCAAGGCACTGCCCTTTAATGTGGGTGAAATTCTCGCACTGCTCCTGATTCGCAAGAAAGTGACCTTCCATTCTAGCCAATGATATCAAATTGTCCGATTGCTGCAGGTCGCAGTCACGAAATTCTTGGGTGCATAAGCGTATACGCTAGGCCCCACCTTGATTGATTTTCGTGCAGCCGATACCACGAGCTCGAATTTGATTAAGACACCGAAAATATCAAGACTTTGTGGAGGATCTTGGTAGTGATTCCTTGTGATTTGCCGTCCTCGAAGCAGTTGAGCGCTCAAAGCTTACCATGGCTATCCTACAGGAGGTTCTGGAAGAATTTAGGACGAGCATTCCGTGGACATATGCCCCACTCGCTATTTTCTTTTTCTTCGCCGCTCGATGCTTCTATAGAGTTTTCCTCAACCAACTGAGTCACATCGCCGGACCTTGGTATACCAAATGCTCGTCTCTGTGGCTCTACTACCATGTCTGGATCGGCGACCAATGCACAGCCGTGCACAAGCTGCATGAGAAGTACGGACCCATTTTACAGATTGCGCCAAACGACATAGACATAGCGAAAGGCGAGGCGCTGTGGTCCATCTATATGGATAACGGCGGATTCGAAAAATCGACTGCATACAACAATTTCGACATAGACGGCCATCCTACCATATTCTCCACGGTTGCGCTTGCCAAGCGAGCTTCGAGAGCAAAGGCTGTGCTGCCAGTATTTTCTATGGCAGCAATTCGCGAAGCTACAGGAACCATAACGGGCTGTGCCGACGCGATGGTAGAAAGAATGGTGGCAGAGTCGAAGACAGGAGAGCCAGTCAATGTACTGAACCTTACGCGATCGTTCGCACTCGATGCTGTTTCCGCATACGTGTTTCAGGATCCTTATGGTGCACTTGAGGAAAAATCTTCCCAGCTCTCAGCGTCACCAGTCGTCGACCTGTTCGTAGCTGTAGGAAGAGCTTTCAATATGCCTCGCCGATTGTTCGCTTTACAGCAATGGGTGGTCGATACCATTTCGAGTAATCACCAGACACAAGAGTGTGTGAATATTGTGGACGGCTACCTGCGACGAATGGTTGCAGATACCAAGCAAGGTGGCTCCAGCTACCAAAGCCGGCTACTGACTTTTGGCGCATCGAAGCACGAGACTGCTGCGCAATGTATGGATGTGTTCTTTGCGGGGACGGACTCTACGGGTCTCAACTTGGCCTTCATATGCCATAGCCTTGTCTCCCATCCGACAGTGTGAGTTGGTCTGGGACCTTTTGAGATGACAGCTGCTGATCTGAGCACCAGATATTCCAAACTTCGCAAAGAAGTCCAGGAGAACTTAGACGCAAAAGCCGAACTCCAGAGCTTGCCTTACCTTACCGGCGTTATCAAAGAAGCTCTTCGGTTGTCTTTGTCGATTGCTTGCCGATTACCACGAGTGGTTCCACAAGACGGCTGGGAGTTCGATGGATACCACATACCAGCTGGTACAGTTGTAGGCGTCTCATCCTTTGAGCTCCATCTCAACCCGGTCGTCTTTTCAAAACCTTCGGAGTTCTTGCCAGAGCGATGGGAAGAGCCAACCCCTGAGATGCAGCGGGACTGGGAGCCTTTTGGCAAAGGTGCTCGCGGCTGCATTGCACGTAATTTGGCGTTGACAGAGCTATTTATTGCGACGGAAAAGATCATCGCATCAGACGTGCTATATGGAGCAACAACGGTCAAAGATGGAATAGAGTCATACCAGTGGTACAACTCTCGAGTTCGGGGTAACAAGATTGAGCTGATGTGGGCGTAATTTTCTTGGTCTTGTGATTCTCATTACCGCCATCGAGTGGGCGATGGAACCGTATCACTGACAGGTTGTAAATGATTGCAGTCTCTGTTTTTTCTCGAGCCCCTTTGGAAATACTCCACCACATGAAGTTTACTGTTTGAACGCACCTCCAGTCAGAAAGACTTCGTACTCATACTCCGGCTGAAATTCGCAGTATAGGTTTTCCGCCTCGCTCGCCATCCTGTAATTGTAAGCGGCTTCCTCATCCTGTATCAGCTTCTTCTGAATCCCATTAGCAGCAGCTGCCTCAGCTAAAAGCTGGCACTCGCAGCTCTTCTCCATCAACCTGAACATATAGGCAGCCTCGTCAACCGTACTGCCCACAGTCAAAAGACCATGATTCATCAACATCAACCCTTTCCCCTGCCCAAGAGCCTGAGCCATCCTCACACCCTCTTCTTCGCCCAGGACAACACCACCATATTGTGCGTAGACAGCCTGTGCCTTGTAGAAGTTGCAGACATCCTGATTCAACATCTCCAGCTCTTTCGCAAACGTCGACCAGGCTCTTCCATAGGTAGAATGTGTATGGCATATCGCATGAACATCAGGGCGTGCCCTGTGTATTGCAGCATGGATGAGGAACCCAGCAGCATTGGCAGGACGACTACGATTGCCTCCAATGATATCACCATTGAGGTGGACCAAGATCATGTCGGACGCTTTCAGCATTCCGAAATGGACACCGAGAGGGTTCATCCAGAATGCTTCAGTGTGAATTGGATCGCGGACTGAGATGTGGCCTGACATTCCCTCCGTATATCCATGACGAGAAAAGACGCGGAAGGCGCCGGCCATGTGTTCGAGTTGCCATTGTCTCTTATCTTCTGGGGTCTTGAAGGATGGTATTCCTGCAATTGTGGGACCGTGGGACATGGCTTGAATGGGGGTGAGCTCCCCATTTATGGTTGTTGGGATACCCGGAGGTGACTGAGACACTGCCGTAGGCGCCATTGCGTAGCGAGTCTACCAATTCCAACACCACGAGAGAATGGTAGCGGGAGTACTCTGTATCGTCTGTGAGGTCGAAGCCTGGTTAGAACTACGTAGCCCTAACCCTAAGCACCTCCATGTGGCATGTCCAGCCCACATGAGTCAAAACTAAGGTACTGCAAGCCATGTGCAATTGCATCTAGTGCAAAGAGATATAAATTGAATGCATTGTCGCAGATCAGATGATTGTTTGTAAATATTGACCGAAGAGAGGGGTCGATTGTGAATGAAGTAAGCCATGGCTGTAAAGGCGTCCATTCTACGTTGCTCAAAAAGCTATACCTGAGCCTGCCTCAATCCAAATTCACTCGATCTATCCACAATTTCATGCCTTCACGATAAGATGGCAGCGAGTACTCAGGATCTAGCAGTCACTTTCCTCGGTTGTGGTAAGTGAATCCCTTTATATACATAGAATACACGCTGAGACATTTTCCATTCGCTAGGCAGCCTAAGCTCCGCTATCCTCGAAGGTATACTCTCTTCGCTGTCAGAACCAGCGAAGAAATCTGTCTACCAATTGCCTGGCGATCCGAAGACTCAAGAAGAATCAGCCACTTTTGTAGCCAAAAGATTCATCGCTTGCGTGAGGCAGTACCACAGCGCGGCTCTACTAGAGCAAACATTTGGTGCTAGAGGTGTCAAAGTCCTGACCAACGAGAATGTTAAAGGGGTAGAGTCAGCCGACGTGATAATCCTCGGCGTCGAGCCAAAGGTCTACGAGGAAGTTGTAAGCCAGCCAGGCATGCGTGATGCTCTCACAGGCAAGATCCTTGTCAGCATTGTAGGCGGCGTGTCTACGAAAATGCTCGCAAACGCAATCTACGGCCAAGCACCTCTGAGCAAGGAAGAAAAGAAAAAGGGGACACAGTGTCAGATTATCAGAGTCTTGCCCAACACGGCTGCCGCTGTCCGGGATTCTATGTCTCTCATTATCGAGGAAGAGAAGGACCAGTACCCACCATTTGTTTTGAGTCCTGTTGTATCTCTCTTCAAAGCGAGTCGGGTCTATCAAACGATGGCCCGACAAATTGGCCCCGGTTGGATCAACACTGGCCGCATCTTCCCCCGCTTTCTTTGCTTTGATACTCGAAGGAGTAGTAGACGGTGCCCTTAAACACGGCGTGGATCGAAAAGAAGCGTTGGCATTGGTGGCAGCGGCTATGAGGGGAGCTGCGGCTTTGGTCGCTAGCGGCGAGGATCCCAGCGAGGTGAGGAGGAAGGTAGCTACACCTGGCGGGATGACTGTCGTGGGTTTGAAGGCGCTTGAAGATAGTAATGTGAAGGCCTTGATGGAAGAAGCTGTTTCGAAGGCCGTAGAGAAAGGGGAGCAGGCTCGGACAGAAGTAGAGGATTGAGTAAATCAAGGTCCACCTTTTACTCGTAGACTCACAAGGTCCCCACAAATCTTGTTTCCAACCACCACCTCCCAACATCTCCTCTAGCCTCCCTTTCTCCCCAGTCTCATTCAGCATCTCCCAAAACGACCCTCTCACCTTCATCAAGGCCTTCGGCGTATCAAATTTTACAGCGAACTCATCACTCACCACAAGCACATTATCAAAATCCACAATCTTACTAAGTCTATGCGCAATTACCAGCAGCGTGCTATCGGTGTATTGCTCTCTAATGAATCGTTGGATAAGTGCATCCGTACCCATATCCACCGCACTTGTGGCTTCGTCGAGGACGATGATCTTCGGGCTTGTGACGATAGTGCGAGCGAGGCAGAGGAGTTGGCGTTGGCCCTGGGAGAGGTTGAGACCGCCTTGTGATATTGAAGTAGAAAGGTCTTCGAAGATATTAGCGTTTTGGGTATTGAGCCAGGGATCCGTGGTAGTTCGGGCTCTATAGTGTGGTCGAGCAAGTAGACACGCTTTGATGCATTACGTAATTCAGTATTGCTGCGTTCATCGAAGGGGTCGAGATATGACCTCATGGTTCCAGAAAAGAGCACTGGGTCTTGGGGAATCAACCCCATCGACATCGATCTGGCCTTTGCGAGCTTCAAGAAAGCGAAAGAGCGCAAGTGTGAGCGATGTATTCCACTGCCGGTACGTCCCACGACGCCGACCCGCTGTCCAGGCTCTATATTGAAAGTGAGCCCTTTCAGTACGGACGGTAGATCCGCAGCGTATCCTGCCTCGAGGCCTCGGACGGAGATTCTTGCTACCGTGGGCCGGCTAGCAGGGACGTCTGCTCCAGTTTGGTCTTCGATTTCCATTGTGGTATACTCGACAACACGTTCCGTCGAATTCATCTTCAGTTTGAGGCCAGCATAATGTCCTATTGTGTCGGTAGTGGTGTTGGAATAGTCTAATGCGAAGCTGAGTGCGAAGCCGGCGAGCGGTGCGCCTATCCCTTTGACTGAGGCGACAAAGACTGCGACGCAGAAACCGAACAGTGGGCCGAAGATTCTCATACGTAATGCCATCCATCGATTGGTCAGGTGCAAATGGTATGTTGATTTAGAGTGTGTATCAATTCTGGCGAACATTCGCTGGTAGTAGTCTTCTGACTTGTTAAAGCTCCTAATTGTGGCTAAGCCCATCAGAGCAGAACCATATAACTCATATATGGGTGACTTGGCGCTCGACTCGAGACGTTTGATGTCTCGCGTGCCGTGTAGGTGTGTCAGGATATAATAGAAGTAGAGAGCTGCTAGGACCGCGAATGGAATAATCATGAACGGAGTGACGAACAGGCCAGCTACAGTGATAGCTGTAACAATGAGAGCTCCTGTCAAAAATTATTGAAGTTCTCCGACGGTTCGCGAATCGATGGACTGAAATCGCGGACGAAGCGATTTAAGATACGACCAAGAGGCGCGGTATCGAGCCATCTCAGCAGCGCTCGTAGCACTGCAAAGGTTGTCTCTTCAATAAGGGTCTTTGAAGCTCGAAAAGCGCCAGCACAAACGAGATAGATCTTGGCGCTTACCACAGCGCTAGCGATCAGAGATATCGCAATGTAGATGCCCAGGTAGAAGCCCAGCTCTGTAATGATCTTTTGACCGTCTCTCAACCTCCTCCGTCCAGAGCTTCACCCACCATGATCGGCCAAGTATAGCAATGGGACCAACATGAAGACTCCCAAAACCAAGGCCCAATACGGTATGCCGCCCGATGAGTCCATGTAATTCTTAAAAATAATTGTAGAAATCCGGCCTTTTTCTCTTTCCTCACCTTCAATGAACTTCTTAGCGGCCTCTTTGGGTGTACCGTTGCCGATAGGTGGTATGTGGTCCATTTTGTCAGATACATTCGAAGAAGATGAAGATGATGAGACACCCGCGTCAGTATATCTCGCTTGGGTAGAATCCATGGTTTCTGCGCTTCTGATGTAGCCATTGTCTCCCAGATGCACGACGTAGCGTGCAATCGGTTGAACAAGCCCGATGTGGTGAGTCACTAAGATCCGTGTCCGGCCACCAGTAAGCTCTCGTGGCTCTCCAGCGAGGCCATGTTCGATGACATGATGGCCAACATGAGCATCAACAGCGCTGAAGATATCATCGAAGATCAAGACTCCCACCCTGGAATACAAAGCCCGGGCTACGGTAATGTGCCACCGCTGTCCACCGCTGAGATTGATACCGCTCGCCCCAATCTCGGTCGTCTCACGGTCTGGAAGCATCTCAATGTCCTTCTCCAACGCACACGCAGATGGGACCTTGCTGTAACGCTCTGAGTCTAGTGGAAGGCCAAACACAGTTGTATCCTTGATTGAGGCATCTTCTAGCCATGGGATCTGAGCGACAAAAGCTATTGAGGAGGGCAAAATCCAATTGCCACGGTTTGCCTCGTCATCGCGTCGATCTTGAGTTGACACGGGCCGAGGAACAACAATCGTCCCAACTTCACATCAGCCTCCCCGAGGAGCGCTGCGAGCAGAAGGCTTTAATCAGAGCCTGTCTTGCCGTGAACTACACTGAGCTCCCCGTTTGGGAAAGCTAGGTTGACGTCGCGCAGTCGAAGTAATGATTTGTCGTCGCCATTTGAAGGTCTCGCTACATCAACACTTTCGGACGCCAGGGTCTCTCCTTGCACAGTGCTCCATTGCTTCTCCAAACTGTCTGAATGTCTGCTGAATTCGTTTGATGCTGATCCGTGCATCTAGCAACTCTGTTATTGTGTTCGGCATTACGGACAGCGAGTATTCCAGTTTGGTAAAGACCGCAAGCGAAGTAAACGCTACTGATGCTGTCATGACGCTGTTGAGCCAAGCATAGACAGCCAATGAAGCTGCGCCTAGAAGGATAGGCATGGAATACTGTGACAATTCTCAATATATGCGCAGCAAATCCTGTGAGCTTTTCTCACCCAGCAGAAAGTCAAATAGATAGTCCAAATCTATACTCGCCACTGCTTGTCCAATTCAACTTTGCGTGCAGACAAGATACTCTTTACCACTGGTCCTTGAGGGCAGAGAACATCTGACGTATCGCCTGAAATGCTTCTGTGACAATATGAGTCTTGGAGTCTCTCGCTGTCATTACGGCTGATTGCTGTGTATAGTAGTGCCTGGCAGCAATCGCATTGAGAGGCTGAAAGACCAAAGGAACAAAAAGGCCGGCGAGCACAGCCCACCACCCTATCAGCTTGACAAGGAGACCCACGGCTATTGTTATCTTGAGTATTGTCCCCAGAATCTCCTGATTGAATCCACAATGGTCTGAAATTCATTGGGCATCAACAGCCACCAGGTTGATTGCGCCATGTCTAATTTCAAGAGCGATTGTCTTCTGCGGAATCGTCTTCTACCTCCTTGAGCTTGGTGGTCGTAGTTGCTTCCTGAATCACAATTCCATCGCCCCCAAGCATACTGTTTGTTTCAGCCATCTTGGCTTTATCCGGGTCAGAGTTTCCGCAGGGGCCTCTTTAGCTTTCTGGGAATTCTTCTCAGTAGTGGCTGGAGCGTCTTCGACGTCTTTCATATTCATGGACTTTCTGACTACGAGGCCTGACAATTGTGCACGGATGGATATTGCGACTACGGCAAAGCTGAGCCAATCGACCCTGACAATGGTCAGATGAGGTGCCAATCTTTCTTAGCGTCCATGCCTCATCATGACTCCAGCATGATGTGAGCGACCTTCGAAATGCCCAGCAGAAAGACGCAGAGCCAAATCTTTGTAGGACTGAAATCATTGGTTCCGCGCTTCTGGAGCAGGTCGAGTATCTTGAACAGACATATTTGCGGTACTAACCTCATGAAGCTCTCTATCGCAGTCAAGCACCACTGTAAGAGGAAGTCATTCTGGTAGTCTTCGAATACTACGCGCCAAAGAGGTTTCCGGTGCAGGCTGCTTCGACGGGCGGCCGTAGGGAACCGCTTCTGCAAAATCTCTGATCTAGATCTCTGATCAAGTGTAGGAAGATCTGCATACTCTAAACCTTGAGCTTTAGCTTTGGCGAGGATTGGCTGCGCCTAGGTAAAACTAATTCTGGCCGTTGTCAGCTCATTTAGAGGAGAACACATTGGTACAGATTTCCAACCGTCCGAGAGCTGTGCCAGTATATTGGGCATCTACCACTCTCCCCTTTCTGTCGACCTTTGGCCGCCGCGGGATCAGAAGGCATACGGTGGCCGTCAATAATCCGAACACCAATTGAGCTACAGCAACTCCTCCAGACACGTAGATCCTGCTCATGTCGTCTTTCTTCCTTACAGCAGGGGTATATAGATCAAAGAGAGTGCGAAGTGTCAGTGCAATGCTTGACAGCGAAGCCCAAGTGCCGATGTCAAAACGCCGCATTGGAAGAGGTTCCCAAAACAACATTGCACTATGTCCAATATCCAGAAATGATTCCTGCATCTATCGACCCGAATTTGATTCACACATGCTCCAAAAACAAACAGCTCTCAACGAGAGGGCCTTCTGAAGGCTTCAAGATGCTCCAGACAAGGTTCAGAATGGAAACCAACACCACGGAACAGGTATATATTATCGCTGAAGTGTTGGGTAATCGAACAGAATACACTGCCAGATACTCTTCAATTGCAGTGCCATCCTCGTCTTCGTACTGCTGCTCATCACTCAAGCTGATGCGGCTGTTAATCCTCATGACTCAACAGACTTGAGAGAGAACTTGAACGTGCTACAAAGACAGTCACGATCAGCGTTATGATCAAGCCCACGATAGTGGCGACTAAGGACAATGTCCGCGAAGACATTTGGGCGCCCGAAACGTCGTGCGATCATATGATGTACTCTCCATCTTTAGAGCAGATCGGAGTAGATGTCGAGCTAGACCCTTCGAGATTAGATCGTTCTCGCTATCGCCGGCTAGCCTCACTAGCGTTTTCAATGCAAAGCTCAAAATGCTTCGAATTATCTTTCGCGTTGAAATCAACAGAATTGATATGACCAAGATCTTTATTCAAGGGTTTAGAGACATCGATACCTCTATTAAAAGATATCAAGAAAACCAGGACCTTCATCAAACATCCCTATCTCATCACCACCTTCAACAGAAGACAAAGTACAAGCCCGGATACACGCAGCGTTCCAAATGGGTCGCACACTTGCCCATCTCGGCGCGGCCCAATGCGATCAAAGCAACATTCCAAAGCATGCGACGTCCTCAAAAATCACTGGCAAACGCAAACCAAAAGTCGAGAAAGCCACTCGAGGTGAAGGGACCACCCGTTCAGCTCAGCAATCGACGAAAGTGGTGCCCGTCGAACTACAGCAGCTAGTTCTCAACATATTTAAAGACAGCTTTCCCGCATACTTTGATTCCAAATTACCCGCCCTTGTACAGCAAGTCAAGCATCATCTTTACAAGCGAGAATTTAATGCTGCCTTTGAACAGGATGACTTCCGCGCGGCGTATGCAGCGAGGTGGAGCCCAACTCGTGCTCTTGCTTACACGCACATCTTTGCAAACCTGCCGCCGCTGACGACGGAGCTGTTTCCAAGTTTGCAGGGTGGACCAAATAGCGGGGAAGAAGAGTCAAGTCGCCGAGCACCTCATTACCGCTCTGAGGCGGTACGAACTCGCGTGATCTGTATTGGGGCAGGTGCAGGTGCAGAGTTGGTTGCACTGGGCGGATATCTCAAGTACCTCACGAGTATCACTAAAAGTAATCACGAAGCACAACAAGATGAGCTTGTAACCCATCAGCCATTACAGATGACTCTCGGCGTTACGCCCATCGACATAGCTGATTGGAAAGAAATCACACAAACGCTCTATTCAAGCCTCACTGCAGCGCCTTCAATCTCACATTACGCCTCGTCCGAGGCGAAGGCCGCTAATGCTCCAATGATAGTTTCAGGCATGCTCGATGTCCACTTCGTAAAGCAAGACATTCTGAACATGGCAATTGAGGAGATGGGCGTAATATTCACAGATACCTCGCTCGTGACTCTGATGTTCACTCTCAACGAACTCTACGCCACCTCCTCAAGCGCAACTACAAATCTACTGCTGTCATTGACCATGTTATTGGAGCCCGGCGCCCTTCTACTGGTAGTGGATAGTCCAGGAAGCTATTCCACAGTAAACATGGGCAAACCATCCAGCGTCAAGGATGGCACCAACAGTGAGAAGAAATACCCAATGCAATGGCTGCTCGACCATACGCTGCTCGAAGCTTCTGCTGTTGGTAGTAGCAAGATTGCCTCTGTGGAACGGCAATGGGAGAAGCTGGAGTCGAGAGATTCTGAATGGTTTAGGTTGGATGGTGAGCTAAGGTATCCGATTGACTTGGAGGATATGAGATATCACTTGCATTTGTATCGCCGGCTATGACCTCCTCGCGACAGATACGAATACGGCTTGATTTGCCATCATACCAGCCGACAGCGTGTTTGTCATACTTGACATTCCCACTGAAGTTTTTCTGCTCATTGATGTGACCGCATTGCCTACTTTCGCGGTGAATTCACTTTCAACACACCTGACCTGCTTTGCAAAGAAATCCCCCAAGATGGCAAACGCTGTCAGTACGCACACCTCCTGACCTTGTTAACGGAAGGAGAGCCCAAACTTGCAAGTGTGGAGTACCTGGAATAGAAGCGCGCTAGACTTAATCAAGGATCATATCTAATGTTCCGTCGGGCATTTTGATCCTGCATTGCTCAAGGAGAGCTAAATAGGGGACATGTTCCCATGTGAGTAACTATCAAGGGCAGTCTCGCACACTCCCAATAGGAAGAAAAGACTGCTGTTGCTGCTCATGACCAGCTACAAATGCCACACTCAGCAAGCTCCATGTGTACAAAATCTTACGAACTCATCATGACCACAGGCGCTGACAAGTCTCTGGTAATGTTGTGATTTAAAAGAGTTGGGTCTGAAGACATATCTGAGCCTAGCAGGGTTGCTATATAAGACAAAAGCTGAGTTATAGGCATATATAACCCGAAAATGCAATAACAAAACAGACTTTGCATAAATCCTCAACAATCATCTCTGCCCGTCTTGTTCCCTCAAGGCGCCTCCAGCGCCCAATTCCTGCTGTCCAACCAGCCCACCCGTCTCCATCTCATATCTACTATCCTCCCCACACATCTCATACCCTTGCTCCTTCGCCTCCAACCCATGTCTTCTCCTCTCCTCATCCTCCAGCTCAACTTTATGCAGAAGGTAAAGCCCCTTCTCCGGCCCCATTTCATGTCTCCCAGCTCAATCTGCAGCGTCTTTTACTCCCCCACGTGCGTCTTCGCCACAAGATCAGTGCTGCGAGGCATACCGCGATCATAACCCGCAGAGGAAGTACAACGCCCACTGCAATTTCGTCTCTCGTATTGAACCCCCTACCGCTGGATGTCAGCGTCGAAGGGGGTTTACTGGGCTAGTAGCTTGTGATGAGGATGACAGTGCTGAAGAAATCGAATTGGTTGGTGAAGTGCTACTCTGCGTCACAATCGCGCCCGCATTGCTACAACTCGCAAAGCCGAGGTTCTGCACAAAGTTGTGGGCTGATACTGCACGATCCTTGCCGTCGATGGGTTAGACACGAGATAAGTTTCCAGCCCGCCGGTACTCGTGCTGCATATATGTCCCGCTCAGGGAGAAGATGGGAGTGATTACGTAGCTGATGAAGGAAATTGCGGTTGCGTTGGGGTTTTCGGCGTCGGGGCTGGCGGCGTCGGTGAAGCCTGCTATATTGCAGACGGTGCATGTGTCTGGTTGGAGAGGGTTGGTACGTGAAACTCTTCCTTTTACCGAGAGTGGGTTTGGAAGGCTTATTCGCTGGGTGTGCTGGACGTGATTCAGCTGTGCTGAAGAGTGGGAGGAGGCTGGAAATTAGCAATGGTGTTTGTGGAAGTCATTGTGGGATGTCGACGAGCTTTTGAAGAGATTCGAGAGCAATCTCACACTAACTACTACGCGGAAAATGTCAAGAGTGTTTAGGACACAGTGATATTCTGCTGAAGACTCGGTGTGCGATCATAATCGATTTTTCTGCTCAGCAAGGAATCCTCACATGGCCGAGGCGGCTGAGCATTGCACTGCACTGCCCTATCCTCTTTACTGTACTGGCGTCGAGATCGCCATTTGAGAGCAAAGGACTCAGCTGCGAGAGTGAAAAAACCTCCAATTGAGACGAAAACTTTGCAACCGTGATCTTCAATCGATCGAATACTTTCTCTTCCTTCTCTTCCTTCTCTATACCCCTGACAAAGAAAAAAAGAAAAACAAAAAACAATCCAAGAATACAGACATCTTCATGCGCATTCACCATACGACCTGCATCTTCGAGTCAGTAACAAAAGGATGAATAGAATGACATAAACGCCACTTTACGCATCAACACCTACACCTCACTCCAGGACGAACCCTTGCATCGATCTCAGCCACAGTGTCAACGCCAACCCAACAAGCAAAAATCTCTTAGTCGATGAGAAAACGAAAGACATTCCCACCTATACTATCCTAGATAAGCGGGAACATGAGTCTGCGAATGCTATAATACATGGAATTAAGCCGATTAAGACCTTATCTCTTTCGAAGCCTGGTGTTGAAGCATCCAGCCTTCGTTCTCTGTGAGCGTAGAAGACTCGTTCAGGTTGTAGGCTATAGCATGGATCACGCTTCAGCCTTCCTACCAGATGCTGATATGCTGGAGCCTTCTCGACATTTTTGGACTCAGATGGCTGAAGATGAAGAAGTGTTGTCAAAGGCCATCGACTCGTAATGGATGAATACACAGCCGGCCGTTTATGCGATGGAAAATCGCACGGCCGATGAGGCAGACAAGGACAGTGCACTGGTGTAGATCAGATTGCTTATTTTATGTAGCTAGCATAGCAATTACATCTCCTCCCTTCCCCTCATCCAGCACTCGCTCCCCTTGTCTCAAGCTCTCACAGCTTCTCCCGCACGCTTACATCGCATCTCCTTCCACTTAATGCTCTCGTATGTACACTTTAGAAGACCCAAAAAAGTACCAACGCCGGCCAGCTATGCGTGTATCTCGTGTGCGTACCTTCTTTCTGGCAATCACAACATCCCCGCAACAGCCACCGCACCTCCCACAACCAACACCATCTCCTTCCCCCACCCGCGACTCATAACCGCCTCTCCAGTCTGCAACCCCGGGTTCCCTGAACTCGTAGCGCTAGGAACACCTGCGCTTCCGCTCGGAGTCTCGCCAACTCCAGTGCCTCCATTAATCACCGTAACAGCTGTGACGACCGATTTGCTGCCGTTGGGTAGCGTAGTAGTCTGCACAACAACCGTCGTCTGAGCAGCTGCTTTGTGAGTGTTTGTGGAGGTGGTTTGCCCTTCTGTAGCGGTGGAAATGGTACGAGCACTGCCGCCGACTGTGGAAACGATAACGACGCCGACGGCATTGGTGGTGGTGATGACTTGGCCGGCTGTGAGGGAGATGGATCCTTTGGAGGCAGAAGTGACTGGTACAGTTGTCGACGATCCGCCTGCAACGGCTGAAGTCGTGGAGCCGACGACTGGGGAGCCGTTGGAGGAGATGACGGAGGTTGTGCTGACTGCGGAGTCGCCTCCTGCAGGGGAGGAGCTCGGGAATGGTTCTGATGCAATAGGTGGAACGGGCGTAACGGACAGGGGGCCTGCGGGCGCCGTGGTGGTGGTGGTACCGTTATTTTGACGCTTCACAATATCTTTCTTGACACGTTCATTTGTGCGTTTGGCTAATTCGATGATGCTGGTGGCTAGGGAGGGCTCTTCTTTATGGATTACCTCGACGGCGGTATGGTCTGTTTCGAACATGCCGTGCTTGAATTTCTTGGGGGAGAAGCTGTGAAGGGCTTCATGGAGGGAGGGCGGATCAACTTGGTCTAGCATCTTTTTGAAGGTGACGATGTCTTCACTATCTTCCGATTTCTCATTTGGCGTGGGGGGAGTGTAGGAGGAGACGAGGGTGAGGAGGAGGGAGGTAGTCAGGATGTTGTGGGTGGATAGCATGTTGGAAACGAGTCGGCCGCGACTCTAGCAATGCTTGAGGATATGTACTGTTCGGTGTATGAGCTGTTGATTAGGACGTGGATGCTTGGTGCAGTCAGCAAAAGAAGGGAAATTTTGGCTGATACAGCCGTCACTGCCGCGGCCAAATTACGCCCCACAGCTTGCAGGAATGAAGACGCGACTCACGTTGTACAACGACGTTCGTTACAATGTAGATGTGGCCTTGCTCCTCAATCGAGCAAGATCACGTCCGCAGCGGTGTGAGGTAAGAGCGAGTATTGGGGTCGAAACAGGTCGCAGGAGCTAGGGGCTAGGGGCTAGCGAGGGTGATGAGCGAGAATAATGCAGGGTCTTAGCTACCAAATCAAATAAGTCTGACACGAACGAAGAAGCGAGTGACAGTGCAGCAGCCTCAATGCCACTGTAGCACGGAATATGATTGTATACGGAGGATGAGTGTGAACTGAGAAGAGAAGGATTTGTCTGGATGAGAAGCGCCCAAGCTCCCGATACGACCTGCCAAGCCTTTAGCGGCTGTTCGTATTACTATTTTGGGTCTCCGGGAGTGGAGGTATCCCCGCTCTCTGACGTCGAATAATTTACAAAACTTGCTCTGTACCTTGCACATTTTGGCCAGTCAATTTCCATAGGCAAGGCTCTGCTTGCTTTAGCGAGATGCTTTTTGAATATTACCCCTATGCCAACCATAATAAAGCGTTTTAATTTTTTGGAATTTTAACCAAGTCTAAAGTCCAAAAATCACAAATCAGATTGCTATATAATAACCACCAGTCGTAACGCTATTAAAACTTCAGAGGTTATCATTCATACAAGTCTCTATTATATACGAAATTCTTGAATGATTAAGATTTATGTACATAGTAGTAGAGGGGCTTTCGTTGATTTTCATTTTGATTTTCACCAACCTACACCAAGGCTTCGCACAGAATCAACGTAAAATCAACCGAACCCTATATATCTTGATAAAAAGTGTCTTAATAATTCAAAAGCTTAGAAGATATTAGAGCCATATTCAAATAATAATTCTTAACATTTTGATAGCTTTATGATATGTATATGTGGGTATAGCAGCCTAAATAAATGGATTATGGATTTTGGATTTGGTAGGTGTCGCAAAATTCTAAAAAGTTGAAAAACGCTATATCATTATTGGAGTAGGGGTGCTGTTGATAAACCAGTATTGAGTGGGCATAACTTATATGTTGTAGCAGACTATGCGAAACCGAGACTGCAGATAAGAGTGTTAGGAAGCAAATATTTGCCACAACGACCCATGAACGAGATCATATACAACGCCAAGAGCAGTGGCCTGCTTTACTATGTCCTTCTCTGCGCATCTCACTCATTTACTCGTACAGCTTTCCTCAACAAAGAGTCTTGCACGCTTAGGAAATCAGCATCAAGGAACTCCACCAACGAAAATCTATTTGCGAAGAAGTAAAGTATGAACATTGAACATAAAACCAAAGAGTCCGCCTCAAAGTGCTTTATCCTGGAAGACTCGCTTGGATCAAAATAGGGTATCCATCCTTCGTCCGCTCAATCAATTCCGTCAAGCGCCCTAATCATCCGTACATTTTTCAGTAGCAATTTGTGGCACATGTAGCATTGAATCCAATCACTCCTCATCTCTCGTCTCTCATCCCTCGCCTCTCTCATCATTGTTGCGGTTGCGCTTGGGGTTGCGTAGGCACAGGCGTAGGCGTGGCCTCCTCCGGAGTCACCTCTCCAGCCTTCGTCTCTGCACTCGTCTCAGCAATTGCGTCGGTTGACCTGTCACGCGTTGGGAGACCCTCCTGGTTTGCGATCGCGCCTAACCTTTGTTTGCTTGTGGCGGGCTCACTGCCGTTGCGAGGTGGACTTTTCGCTCTCTCTTTCTCTGCTTCACGTTCCTTGCGCTCTTCCTTAGCCTTTGCGACCTTTCCCTTGAACCATCCAATGGGCCCCTTCTTTTCCTTGTCCTCGGGGCCACTGTTTATGTCCTTTGCTACTTCCTTCTCCTTGGGCGGAGTTGATTCGTTGCTCGAGTGGAGAAGAGTAGAGGACGTTGACGCTTCAGTGCCAGTTGTCTGCGTCGGGTGAGAGTCGTTGGTTATAGACTTTCGTGGCTTGCTGTCGCTGAGAATCGACGTATTGCTCTTCTCTGCCACCACATTCGAGCCGAGACGCGACGCAGATGGGGTGACAAGGGTTTTCTCGTTAGTGGGTTTGGCGGTTGACGAAGATAGCCTCCAGCGATGCTTCTTCTCCTTCTTCTCGACATTAGCAACGCCATTACCTTCATCTGTGTGGTCCAACTCAGACTCTTCTGTTGCTGTTGCCGAAGCCCGTGAACGCGTTGACCCAGGAGGCGATCGTGTAGGATTCACTCTCGGACTGGCACCTGCTGTGCTGTTGGGCTGAGAGACGTGAAAAGAGCTGAGCTTGTCCATGTCACCTATCCGAGGTGGTTGGTCTGACCGAGGCGTTGCTACAGTATTCGAGATCAAAGGTGCTGCTAAGGCTAGCGGATCGTTCGCTAGGTTCTTATTCGCACCTGGCGTGGGCAGAGGAGTATGGAACGTCTCCTCCCCTGGCGAACCAGGCGCGCCATGTAATGAGTGAGTCGAGCTCTGAGCGCTGGCGTTAGGAGAAACACCAGAGACCTGCTTTTTCCTAAGCTTATTGGGCTGACGCGTGTCTTTGCGTTCAGTATCACTTGGGGGTGATTTTGAGAAGAGCGTCTTGCGCTCTTTCGTAGGTGTCGGTGACAACCCTCCGGTGGTTGTCGTGGTGACTCCTTGTTCTGGTGTCCGAAGGGTAAGCTTCTCGGCAGATCCAGGCGCTTTTTGGCTGCTGCTTTTTCGATCGACTGAGTCTTTTGCTTCTGGAACGGGATTCAAAGTTGAGGTTTTGTCTCCAGGAGGAGTGACGAGAGTCGTGCCAGCGGGCGACCAAGCATCAACTGTACTCTGAGCTAGCTTAGAACCAGGAGAAGTCGCTCGAGGCGTGGTGACAAGACCACCGGGCGACAGGTTGCCAGAAGTGGGAGTGGACGACTCCGCATTCCTAAAGCGAGCTGAAGGAATGCCTGGTGACTTCTTCGATGGAACAGTATTGCTCCTCTGAACACCGCCGCCCGATACTGTATTTGTAAGCGGACTTCCCGGAGCGGGCGAATTGGCGATTGGGGTGTTGCCTGAAGACCTCGAATTTTTGGAAGACACAGAAAGATTCTTGCGCATACCCCCTGCTTTTCGAAGGCTGTCTGCTCCGGCACTTGCATTGGAAGCAGACCTGCCCAGCCCAATTTGAGTCGCTCTTGTAGGAGTGTTAGGCTGGCGTTGGACACCGCTTTGTACTTCCTTGACCGTGTCCTCGTCGGCTGCAGTCCCACTCATCCCAACGAGAAAATGGTCTTGATTCTCAATCAAAAAGATGATCACGTCTTGGCTAAGCCGGTATTGTTTCGGTAGCATGTCGTGGTCTGGATGGGATAACATTCCCGGTTGAAAGATGGCTGACAGATTGGGAGAGTTCATGCGATTCTGCTCTTGTTTTGACGCAAAGACTGCGAGGAGATCGAGAATGTATAGGAGGAGCTGGCGATTCAATGGGGGCAACTCCGTGATCAGCCTTTGGTAGGTAGTAATTGCTGCCTCGATGTTAAAGTCGCCGACATCCTGCGCTTGAGTTTCGACATTGCCAACTGCTTGCGCCTGATGAGTCCTAAGAGGATCTCGAAATTTCTCGTAAAAATCCAATGGAACAATGGGCTGCGGTAGTTGGTTGAGATACCGTCGAAGGATATTCGCTGCGTCATGCACAGTGTATCCCGCCCAGTCAAGTCCTTTTCCATATCGGTCGGGAGAGTCGAAAGTCACCTGAAGTTCTTTGATGCGTTTGGCAGAGCCGCTGAGACGAAAAATGCCCTCGACGTCGGTAGCTACGGCAGATCATAAGCATATACGAAGACAACGAGGTAGTCCAGAATTCCATACCTTTCTCTTTGAGATACACTCCACATTTGGCGATGACTATCGGGACATATCCGTATACATAGCTCTCGCCCTGCTCATTGGTGAGGGAAATGGCCACGTTTGCGTATTTAATGCTGTCTTCCAGAGGCACGCCAAAGATGCCAACCGGAGCTTCCACCACATGAACTAGATAGACCAGTCAGTACAAGGTAGATTGTGCATAAACAAAGCCAAATCGAATAAGCAACAAGTGGTGCCCTGACGAAATAGCAAGGGTAAAGCTAGACCCCCTAACACTGGAACCCTTCATTGTTTATTATTGTGCATAACGTAGAATAACATAGCAAAATAGAAAGACATAGCGCAGGCTTGTTCCATGTTAAGATTAAGCCTTCGAGTACAATATAGGTAGAACCCTTTGTAGGAAACAAGGCAGCAAGTCCGACACCTGTTCCTCCCCTCTTGCTCCGTACATATATGAAATGCTGGGCAGTATATGTATTCACAAATATAGCGCTTACCTCTTTCGTCTTCTTTTCTCGCCTTCTTGAAGGTTTTCCACCATGATGCTAGGTCTCGTCTTGAAGTCGAAGGAGGGGATGAGGCAGTATGTTGTGTAGAAGGAATCTGCTGCTGCGGAGGGCCAACCGGGGTGGCTTGAGCGCTGCTCGCCATGATATTGACACGAGGAATGAGAGCAAGAGGTGTATTGTGGAGTTGGGCGAAAGATCCCGGATCTTCGAAGAGAAAAGATGTTCGATCGACGATGTTCCCAAAATAGATTGTGATCGTCTGCTTCACCTAACTCGGGTTGTTGTAGTGATGCGCATTCCTCAAAATGTCCCCTGATAACGGTGTTGTAGTGGTGATTTAACGAAAGAAGGTAAGGCGTTGAAGGTGCAGCCGTGATGACGATGACGTTCGAGTGGTGCGATACAGGTCTAAGGATGTTGTCGCTGGTGTCGCGCGGGCGACTAGAACGCGCCGATGTTCGAGAAAGCAATTATAGCTCTTGTATGGCGGCCGTTGTACCGCTTGCCGAGCTCGCTGCAGCTAATACAGGTATCAAGCTCTGATACGTCCCCAAGGTGTTCGGCGTTGTGTTTGGGCTGGCCGAGTAATGAGTTGGCTGAGGCGCCAAGCTTGTCTGAGGCTGGATCCCTTGTTTAGGCAGTGGGATGGAAACGGGTACCTAGCCTCGTGGAAAATGCAGTCGGTGAGGTGGTTAAATTGGTAGCAAACGTCTGGCGAATGGTACAAGCACTCAGTGCGAATTCGAAACGGTTCCTGACTCGAAGTTGTGGAAGGGGAAAACGGCCTCGAACTTGGGCGTGGAGTAGGCGCACGGTCAAGCCTCGCCTAGGCCCGCATCGTGCAGCTGATAGCCTCTATTGCCAGGCGGGGAAGCCTGATTACAGTAATTCGATGCAAGCACATATGCCAGAAACGAAGAGATGCAGGAGACTGCTTGCTCGAAACGTGGTAAGGGATGAAGGACGAGAGGGTGTTTGTGTTTTGACAGCGCTTTCGGAAGTCTAAGCTCGTAGTAGCAGGGCGCCCGGACATGATTTATAGAAAGGGTTCACCCGAACACTTTCGCGACTCGCATAGTCCCCGGAACTTCCCGAACTGTTGCCTGGAGGACGAATTTCTAGGGTGTTCTTTAGGGGGCCGAAAGGCCTTCCGGGCTTCAGCCCTACGAGACAAGTGGCTAGTGGGAGCTATTAGGGGGCACCAGGGGTGAACCCTTCTTAAAACGCAACTGTAAATTTTAGCGTGCCCACGATAGAACTCCACGACTTCTAGACCACCATCGACAACAACTTACAGTTCCACTTACCAATTCAGGAACCGCGGGATTTCCACACCTCTGCAGGAACCCCATTGACTCTCTGCACTTACATAATGGATGGGTAGGTGTTCGCAAGAAGCCCCGAACGGAGCTGTGTGGCGTGGCCTCTTACTGACATTGTCCTCGTTGAAAGACTCAATGCATCAGAGCAGCGCGAGCTGCAGGGTCGGATGGAGAAGAAGCAAATGAAAGAGTTCATGACTGTATGTCTTCTACAATCGATCCAGGGTTACTGCAGTTGTTGTCGCTCCACACCTCCGGACCTACTGCTGGATACTTTTAGATGACTATTGTGCTGACAAACTTCTGCAGATGTATTCAAGGCTTGTCCAGAGATGTTTCGATGACTGTGTAAACGACTTCACGACGAAATCCCTTCACTCAAAAGAGGAAACTTGTGTGATGAAGTGCGTGGACAAATACCTGAAAGGATCAGAGAGACTGGGGCAACGGTTCCAAGAGCAGAATGCGGCCATGATGCAGTCAGGACAGCTACCAGGTCGGTGACATGTTGGAAAGTAACGTTGGAGAAAGACTGTTGAACACGCCTATAGTTGGTGGGATATGAAGCTTGCTAGGATGATCGGCATCAATCGCCGGGACAGCTTTTCGTGGCAGCATGTATGCCATGTATGCAACGCAAGGACCGTATAATCGGGCTCTCCCATGCCACTCATTGTATAATAAAGGGAAATCGGCGTATGATCGGACAACGGCCTTGTCTAGTGATACCGTTGGATTGACGGCCTAAGTTGGCAGACTTGAAATTCAAATCTAATTCAAATCTCGTACTATCTTCCTCTCGGGTCGTGAATGAAGACCGGGATTCCAATTCAGTCGCATATCTATGCTATACACTCGTCATAGCCTACAATTACAGCTTTCATTGACAAGACAAGCTCAGGTAGTGCAGTGTTCAGCACGTCTGGAAAATGTTGGTGGCATCTGCCATTTGATGGGTGTTCAATGCTGCCGTTTCGATTTGCTGAACAATTTTACTACTCTGGACGACGCCTGAAAACCTCAGCTCGAACCTGAGTCTGAGCACTGCCTTTTTCTTCTTTTCCCCTTAAATAACGCTTCTCGTCATGAATCAGGCTTCGACTCGACTGGCCATTCAGTGCTACCTTCACATCGGCTCTGAGGAACTCAAATCGGGCCTGACTGTCAGACTTTTGCTTCTCTCCTTTCCTTTCTTCTCTTATACTTTCTAAAATGCTCGACTTTACGGTCATATAACTCTGGAATGGTGACAAAGCTTATTATAATTCCATGTTTACGAAAAACCGCAGTGTCACATGGATTGTGTCCTGAACGCCTTTATTCCATACTCCGAGTCTCTGCCTCTAATTCTCGCATGACCTTGCGTATTCGTCTATTGCAACGCAGCCAAGCTATGAGAGAGACTTCAGTAAGGTTTATGACTGGTGGCCTTTCCAGAGGATTGTGCCACCAGCTGGCTTCACGAAGCAGTGCAGGGAAAGTATTTCCTCCACTTTCACAAAACTCGAGCTGCTCAATGCGGGTCATACTCATCCATCTACATCTCCACCGGTCACCATCCTTCCTATACAGTCTTTCAACCTCCTTCCTACCGATGCACGGCGACGGTCGAACAGACTTTTGAACCTCGTGGTCGCCCGTGGTTTCCACATGCATCCACCGCATGTCTTAATCTCCACACTCAGGAAATGTCGTGCATAATTGCTGGGCCGCTTCAAGCAATGAAGGAACCTGAAACGCCCAGATGCTTTCCACACAGCGTAATCGGCGTAATTTACAGCCGACGGAGGGAAGTCGAAGGTCTTTGCTCTCGCCGTCTGCACGAAGAGCTGACACTCGTACTCGTACTTCAATTAGGAGCATGCCTCAGATATTGCTCGATGTTAGGGCTTGTCTGCAACCTAAGTCTGCTATTCGCCAGAAACTTGCTGGCCTTGGCAACAAGAAATCTCGAATCTGATTGACCCGATCAACATGCCCCGGTTGCACGGAGTCAGCCACTTCTGCCGACAAGCCTAAGCCACTTCAAGCAGGCTGCGTACGCCAAATGTTCCATTTCCGGCCCTCGGTTACAGAAAGGGCTGTCCTGAGTTTCGGCGCCTTGCCGTTCTTCCCGTTCCAAGGCTTAAGGTTTGTGGTGATGCAACCGTGCGTGCTAGCGCACCGCTCTCGCCGTTGATGCCGCATGTGCTTGAGGTTAGTCATAATGGCACCTTCAGTTCTTTTACCTCCTTCTAATATTCTATCTCATAGATCCTTTCAGTGCTTGCTCCTTCCTTGACATTGACTCCTGTCCTCGGAGTCGAGTACGAGTACATTGCTTTCGATTAGTCCTACCATCACCGCTGTTATACATTACCTATACCATCCAATGACAACCTACACGACCCTAGAACAACCAGCCAACAAGATGGAAGCCGCAGCACCATTGATCCAGAAGGTGTTCCCACTACCAGTCCCGCCATTTCTCTTGAACCAAAAGTTCTACGATGCTCTAGCAGAAGCTCCATCATTAGACAAGGTCGTCCTGCCTATTCGTGCGTCAACAGTGCGTCCCAACTATGTTAGCGAAGCTGACAGGCTCCCTGCAGCGTCATGGACATTCGCAAGGAAACAAACGAGTAGTGAAAAGCTGCCTCAAGCAATCGCACATCGAGGATACAAGGCAAAACATCCTGAAAATACTATGGGTGCATTTCGTGGGGCAGTCAATGCGAACGCGCATGCGATAGAGACGGATGTACACTTGACTAAGGACGATGTTGTCGTGCTTTCACATGCAAGCACCATTTACGCATTGGCACGCTGCTAGATCTGACACAAGAACTAGGACGCAACGCTCAAACGCTGCTTCGGCAAAGAGGAAAAGATAATAGATTGCGATTGGAACTACATAAGTCAGCAAAGAACGACGGCCGCGCCCCATGAGCCTATGCCGCGTCTCCTCGACCTTTTACAATTCCTAGCAACCCCCGGCTTGGAAGACACATGGCTGCTGTTAGATATCAAGGTATGGTTGCGCAATTCACATCTGTTGTTAACGAGCCCACAATAACCCTTTTCTACAGCTCGACAATGACGCCGACACAGTCATGCGCCTCATAGCCCAAACCATCTCCTCCGTTTCCCCCAACGCAAAGCACTGGGACCAACGCATCGTCCTCGGCTGCTGGGCCGCCAAATTCCTGCCCCTTTGCGCGAAATATCTCCCAACGTTCCCAATATCACACATCGGCTTCTCAATACCCTACGCGCGCCAATTCCTCTCCGTTCCCAACGTATCCTTCAACATGCTTCAGAAAACACTCATAATTCCCTACTTCCGGGCAAAGTTTCTGAGGGATGCGAGAACCAAGAATAGACCAGTCTTTGTGTGGACAGTCAATGAGGAGAGTATGATGAGGTGGTCTATAAGCAAAAAGCTAGACGGAGTAATTACAGACGACCCTAAACGATTTCTTGAAGTGTGCGATGACTGGGAACAAGGGAGGAGAAAAGTCAATATTACCTGGAGTCAGTGGATGGGTATTCTGTGGATCAATTTTATGGTCCTGATTTTCGGCGCGATTTTCTGGTGGAAATCTGGCGTGACGCAGAAAAGGAAGGTGAATAGAGTGAGAGAAGAGATGGCGTTTTCTGGCAAGCAGGGACGGGAAGATCATTGACCACGGTGCACTTTTTGTTGAGGGAATTCTGTTTGGGAGAATGGATGGATAGATGGGTGGATAAAATCATGGTTATTTGTGAACTTATTGATGTAGATAGATAGATGGAATGACTGTAATGAAGTTGGGTTGGCGGCAAGGACCTGCCTGCTGGTCCTCTTTTCTCGCAATGGAAATCACTAAGTAGGAGCACTGTCTGTACGCCGAATCGAGAAGTTGATAAATATGATCAACCCAAATGGGATGGTATGGTATGTGTCCATCGATTAGTAGTACTACTCGCTCGCTCGCTGAATGAGCATTCTTCCAGTCCTGCCGCCGTCCCTGGCCATACCTAGCCATAAGGACCTAAATTGGCAACAGCACCCAAGCAAGGTATCCCTCTCCCACCCCTCTCCCTCCTCACAGATCCAACGCATTCGATCTCTCAAATCCCCTTCACAACAATCGTCCGCTGACTCGTCAACGTCTCCGCATTCCGATCATGACTCTCCTTCTTACAATCCTCCAACCCCGTACACTTATGATCCTCCAACATGCGATGCTTGCCACAGAAATGGCCCTGACAGAAGGAGCAGTCGCCGACGATGCGTTGCGCGCCTTCTCTGCAGTCCTTGAAATTGCATTTTAGTTTCTTGGGTGGCATGCCGCCTCGGATGGGGAGGGCCATGTGTACTGTTGATGAGGATGGGAGGAGTGAGGATATGGGGGAGGTGGCGGTTAGGTGTTTGCCGGCGTGGACGAGGCGGATTTCTGTGGTTGGGGCTGAGGTGCGGAGGGAGAGGAGTTGGCGTAGGGTGGGGATTGTGGTGTCGGTGGGGATGGTGAGGGGGATTACTGGGGGAGGTTTGTTAGCGCGTGCTGAAGTGAGAGGAGGATGATGGGAAGACTTACTGTCGCCGGAGAGGAGCTTGACGAATATCTGGAAGTTTTCTGATGGGGTTGAGGAAGTGGAGGTCGAGGAGGCGTTCGATGAGGATCTTGAGGGACGCATAGTCGAGTAGGTCCTAGAGATGCCGATGGCAAGATGGTTTATTGGTGTCACGAGCTGCTGTTGGTGAGGTTTTCTTGAGAGATTCGGTGGGTGTTAGATGGTTGAGAAGGATGTTGGTCTGAACGAAATATGGATAATGCTATCGTGTAGGAGGTAAGAGTCACAAGTAATGAATATGTGAATTCGAGATAGCTTACGAGTAAGTGTCAAGAAAAAGGTGTTGTCATAGATAGGGACAAGGGAAGTCTTTCGCTGGTAGTCAAAGGTATATGTAAGCCGATACTCGGTGTTATGTAGCCTCTTTGGCAAGCGTGTTCCTGGCTGGTCAGCAGGATGGTGATGTGACCAGTCAAGAGCCACTGGGATTGAGCGACAACATCGTTCCGGGCATCAATGCGCCTAGACTGCCGCCACGCCTGCAAGGACTTATGGCCTAGAACCTGCTAATATTAGCCCCCGGAGAAAGCGGCCTCCACGGCTCTTGGCGCAAGATCTTCACATGCTAAAGGCTAGGCGCATATCGTCTTACCCATAAGTGTTTGGCCATGCGAAAGATGGTGCTGGTGCTACCCGATCCTTGATACTCAATTCTTTTATGTCTAAATTTTTGATGTACCTCAATACGCTTTAGCAGATCGTCCTCGTTCTCGTCAACTTCTGCGAGTCATTCCTCAACGGCGTCGGTGATCCACTAAAAGTTTTCCAAGTTAGTACTACCCATACCATTTCAGGAGGAGGGAACGATCCCAGGTCATGCTCATGGAAGCACTTCATCCACAGAGATTCCTCATGGCTCAGGTTGCGAGAAAGAGAGGAGATTCAGCTCGGGAAGTGGCTCACCAGAGTGCCATAGTTGATACATAAGTCTTCCCCACCTTTAATGTCCTGAAGAGCTTTGTACGTGATACTTTGAGTGCCGAGATCTCCCTCCCATCCCACATTCTGATTGAGCGTCGAGTCGTTGAACAAAAACCCCAAGCCAAGCGCCACAGCCTGTGTTTTCATTACTGGACCAGTATCCCCAGTCTTGATTGGCCAATTGCTGCAATCTCAGATAAAACCGGACCCACAATAGAATCGATATTCCTTACTATGTGTAGTAGTCCAGAACCGTTATCCTGAGAGCATCTAGATCCTCTAAGGGCATGATGAGGACTGGACTTGTCTCGATGCACTTCTTGCGGGAATATCTCGCATAGCAACAACCACTCGACCTGTGATTGACGTTAGATTAGGACCTCTTTCATTTCTGCAATCCTCTGGATCCCTCAAGATGTACCTTTTGGAGTCTCCATCACCATCACCAATCCAGTTCCAAATACGTGCGCCCATGGCGAGAGCTTCCTTCGAGGTGAATGTAAAGTAATTCGCAAAGCCAATAGTTTTCATAGCGATGCTTGTACATCAACATGCATGTCAGCAAGTCTCTCCTCGCCTTTTTCCACAGCTTGCTTCCACATTTGGTGTCTCTGTTCGATGAAGGCACTAAGATCTGTAAGTCCTGTAAGTCCTTGAGCGAAGCGCTCTGCCACATCAATCCCATCTTTGATAGCCATGTTAGCGCCCTCTCCACCTAAGATCGGCATTGCATGGGCTGCATCCCCGATCAAGAGAACATTATGATTCGCCAGGTCCTGAATTGTTTCAAGCTGGCACATGATACTTCTCATCAACCAATGCAAAATCCTATCCTGACGGACTTTTTCACCATGGAAAATCTCAACGAAAGGAGGCTGTAACCCTTCAAGCTTCTCAATTTCGGAATAGAACGCGTCTGAGATGTTTCCTGCTTCATTCAATGGCCTGTTCGGTTTATGCAATGGATCGTTTGTCTGTGCTGGACGAGAGTATGCGTAGCTCAAGTCGACTTGTGTAGGCGTGATATTATTGACGGATACTTGGAGCACCACATCACCATGACGGGAGTGTATTCCTGTAGAGTCTCGCATGTGTGGCGCGATACTTGCCTCGTAGTCAATGAGAGACATGGTCCGCTTACCGCTGAAGACAACGTAAGGGAGCACTTTAGGCTCGGTATTGCGTTTTAAAGCTTTGCGGACTTGTGAGTGAACGCCATCTCCAGCAACGAGGTAGTCAGTTTGCACAGAAGGCCCATTTTGAACCCGTATGGTGATCCATCCCGGATATATCTCAACGTCTTCTATTGTATGCTCCCATCTGATGTCCTGGCCTTCTCGAAGCAACAGCTCCAGTTTTCCACGGTGGCAGCGAAAAGTTCCAGAAGCTATGTCTGCACCAGAGAGCAGACTATCGTCGCGAACGTCGCCATTACCACCTTGGTATGTGTCAACTGCCAGCTTCTCACGGAAGGCTGACTCGTCCAATTGTAGCACCTTCAATAGAGGCTGGTAGGCCCAGCGATGGAGTGCGATACTGTAATTGAAGCGTGGAGATGAAGATGCTCTCTCTAAGACAATAGCCGTTATGCCTTTAGCCTTGAGAGATCGTCCTAAGGTCAAGCCTGCGAGACCAGCCCCGACGATGGTAATGCGTGGCCCAAACATCATGGGATCAAGATAGACGGATCCCACCGAGGACCTTCAGTCTATTGAGTACGCTCGAAACCTATTCAGGTAGACCACAGCAGACACAGGTGAAAATAGAAGAATAGGGACAGCAGGTAGACCTGGGCAAGACGGACATGGCCCGCTTGTATTCGAAGTGGCAAGACGATACTGACTTTCATTTTGATGGTCTGACCGGTTAGTCTTCTCTGGATTTTCGTCGCCCTTCCGATTTCCAAGCCAATATCGCAAGCCTGGCTTTATGTCTAAGACAGTGCTAGCAATGTGTACTGACTTTTGGTTGTGGGCAATTTTGATGTCGAAGAGTATCAGGGGATGACTAAGCAGAACTAGCGCAAGATGTCAAGAATCCAACGTTGTTTCTGGACACTGCTCCGCCTCTTGCAAGGCGTGACAATAGCATGCAAACACAATGCATTGCCGGCTTCGTAGAATCTCCGGTTGACGCGATGCAACGCAACATTTTCCTCGATCAAGTAAGAAGTTACGATCACCATGTGGATCAATCATATGCATGTCTCTCGAACTTGCGAACTGACCCATGTGTGAGACAGGAAAACTCTGTAGTGCCCTAGCACTATATATTATTGCTACCTTGCGGAATCCGCTAATGACCATAGCTGAGAAGAGTTTATAGTGCTGAAGAAATACGTTACTGCTTTCTGACTTGCACAAGCACTTTAGCAGCGTTCTACTTGTAGGCAACGAGCATAGACACCTGCCATGACACGACGAGGAACGAGGAACGAGACAATGGTCGCTGGCTTGCGCCGACCTCCAGCATGGTCAATGAAGGCTCGAGCAAATAGTGCATTAAGCATTGTTGAGTAATGACAGATACTCTTAGGCATTTTAGAAGTCCGGTGATATACTGACGTAAAATCGAAGACTTAAGGTCTGTGACAATGCTCGCAGCCATGCAGCAAACGCTGTTGAGCATGTCACAATTTGGCCTAGTCAATGCCAAGCCCGAAGCTTCACCGAGCCATCTTGAGCTCTCTCTTTCTTCATTTCGTTACAACGATGCTAACCCCAAGATGAGCGAGACAACTACCGAGGCAAAGCCTCGAAAGCTCGTTGCCATCTCCCAGCCCATCTCCGTGCTCCCCACAAATATCGCCCGCCTCTACACCAACATACATCCTATCCTCATCCTCGCCCTATACTACTTTTGCTTTGACTCCTTAGTCGCTGATCCAGTATCTACTCTCAAGAAAGCGATTGCACCATTGGCGCATCTGCAGATCACATACTGCGTGGTCTGTCTCCCACCATCATCTGGGGGCTCGACTCCCGCGCCGAGAAGCTCGAAGACACCCCACAAGAAGAGGGTCCAATTTGCAAAGCCTCCTTCTAACAAGCCTACACCGCTTGCTGCTAGGATTGTTGTAAGCTACGATTTTCTTCGTTCCGACATGATTACCTTGATCGGTAACGCTGATTAGTATTGGTTACATATTAGCCCGCTATATACTCCCTCCTACTCTGCCTCTCGCTCTCAGCACCCCTTCTCACAGTCATACTGATTCTTTTCGGAGCGCCTCTTACCACGCACTTCTGGCAAAATCTATTGTGCGCAACACATATATCACTACTTGGTGTTCTCCCATTGTTCTACGTACACGGGGTGGACCCACGAATGTGGAGGGAGATATCCGGTGCTTGTCTACCATTTGACGAAGTTTGGGGTGGATTAGTGGGTGCTGTGGTTGGAGCTTGGCTGGGAGCGGTACGAATTCTGGAGGATGTGATGTACGAGTGCTGACAGATGAATAGGTACCTATACCCTTAGATTGGGATCGGGAGTGGCAGAAGTGGCCAGTGACGATTGTTACCGGTGCGTATTTGGGATGGTTCGTCTTTAGATTTGCTGGGGAACACTTGCTACGGGGCAAGAGGATAGAATTCGACTAGTAGGCTATTGGTACATCCGACTAGTGATATATGTGAATATTGGTATATTTATACAGGACATTAAGGCTTTTTGTCTATGATATAAACCGAATGACCGATTGGGGCAGTTGGGAGAAGCTTGTGGTCGCTTGCAATACTCGCGACCTTCGCGCTATCAAATCTCATATGCCTGGTGGTGCCTGGAATTAAGCTTGCATAGGTTGGCCTAAAAGGTTACCTTGCATCATCCACGGGGCAAGCGCGTTCTTATCTTTTCTCCAGTTACCATCTTACACGTTTCGCCCCTACGGATTCGGTTTCAATTCACACATGAATTTTCTTATTCGACCTCTTTATAGGTCTACTCGATTAGCCGCTGAGGCTAGTGACGCTGTAAGGTAGTGTATATAATGGCGCCCTTTCCTTCTAATCTAAAGTATCAGTATCACACAGCTGGATGCCGTCATTTTGATGCACGGAAGTTTGCACCATCAATCAGATCTTGACAATACTTGGGACCCGAAATGATGGAATACCACTTGCATCGCCTTTGACACGTTTGACTTCCCAACAATTGTACTAGTGTAGAGGTACGTCAACGTATCGATATTATCTGATTGCGCCGTATATGCTAATTAATTCAACTGCCAGCAATTTAGGTTCGATGTTTTGCAAGACTTGCACTTCAACACATGGGTTCTACAAACCATATGTGCTCGCCTAGTCAGGAACTAAGCGTTACATACGCCGCCTAAAGGGCGTCTTGTAGTGGGGGTTGGTCCGTTGTACTCATTTTCAATCACAGCTGTAAGGCAAATACAGTGGCTCTAATCTCCAAAGCAGGCCCGGGAGGGCAGGAGCACGTCGAACATTTTGGCGACTAGGCCAATCAAGAAAGGCGAAGAAACCTGCGTCTCGTACGCAGACTTTAATAGCAGGCAAATCAGACGTGAAAGACAAAGAGCACTAACAGGTTGGATCGGCTGGCACAACCCTTGTGGTTGTACCAAATGCCAAAGAGAAATGAAAGCAGGACATAAGTGAAGGCAAGATATATACTCTGTCCGAGTCCGATTTCCAATGCGTACCTCTAGTTCGCAGCTCGCCCACCGCAAAAAGGCTAGCAAATAGGTCATGTAAAGCTAAGCCGGGACTTGTCTCGCTCGTTCCCGAAAAAAGCCCGTATACGGTCAACCTTACAAAAATCGCAGCGGCTACTTGCACCAATCACGGGCAGCAAGGAATTTCGCCACCACCGTTGACCAAGGCTGAAGCTTCGCCGCAGCTGAAATTTGCAGGCGACAAGGCTATGTCCTTATCTTTTGCGAGCCACCGAATCAGCTGCGCCCCTTACCTGATGCATACCATTTGTCAAACACGTACCACACAGTGTCTTCACTGCCATCGGGCAGAACCCCTCGAGCCAATGATATGCCAATGTGAATTAGTCGGTCTCTTATCTCGTGGATTTGGGTGACGCACTGCCCCCTCCTCTAGCCACCTTTTACAAGATTCAGCATCTTGATCAAGGCTGTCGTCGTGGAGTGGGCGCGGCAAGAGCCACACCATAGATTATATATCTATAAGTCGAATCCATTGACATAGAAGCGCTTCAATCGTCTCACTCATTAGCATCATGCGACTCTTTCATCCCCAGCGTTGGCTGGTAGCTTCCTTCCTTTCGCAGCTTTTAGCTAATGCTGTAAATAATTCGACAATCAACGAAGCCTTTCCACAACTGGTCAACCTCGCCCAATATCCGACCTCTTATTTCAGACTATTTTGGGGAGGCCAGGATATGAACCATTGCTGCTTATTAGCTGTTAAGCAATCATTAGACGTCAGCCCAAATGGTACCTTGCTCGGAAAGAACTACCCTTCTTTTCTCGTGGACGACTTGGAAATTTTTAGAAATGGACAATTCGGCTGTGGCGCGAATTACATAGGAGATGACGGCGGTGCACCTGTGGTCAATATCACCTATAGATTCTGCGCAGATAATTGTCCTGGATGGCAGCTATCCAAAGCTTCGAAGCTCAATCAATGGGTCAGTCCTTTCGTCGGATTCTTAGTGCCAGCCTTGGTCTTTTGTCTGGCCATTCCCCGACGGCGAAAGCTCCGCGTCCCAGAGAAGTTTTTCGATGTAGCGCTTAACGAGGTTACGTCAAGCCCCTTTACGCCATTCATCGCTGTCGCGGCTTCCGCACTCGTTACTATCGACACGATAATCTGGCTTATGACTGTATTTGCGCTCTCCGGTCCTATTCTCGTCAGTGGAGTTTACGAAGCCTCTCTTGATAAGAGCATCTTGGAGTATACACAGGAAAAGATCCGGAACAAGCTCCTGACCATTGATCAACGTGCCAGGCTGCTGTATACAATACTCGTCGGTAATCTGGACATAACCAAAGTCCCAAAAGGAGAGCCGGAAGATAACACTGTTCTGAGCCACATCGATAGCCTTCTCCAAGACTTGCGCCATGTTGTCAGCGACGATACTGAAGACACAACCAGCCACAGACCCAGAGCTATTGCAGCGACCAAGACTCGCCTTCGTACTATGCTTGCTACACAGTATAGCTTTGGTGTCACCGTCGGTGGTCCTGTCATTTTCTTTTGTGGCTCTTTCGTCTATACTGTAAGAGTCTCTCATAGAGCTCCAACTACCCCTGAATGGCAACACTGACGATAAAACCAATTACAGCTTGTCGATAATTATAGCAAACTTGGCGACAATGACATCAGCCACGCTTTGGGTATGTCCTCGTAACTTGAATTTATCTTCCATGGCTAATGCTCCAACCTAGCTTTCGGGGTACATTCTATTCGCAATATCTCCAAGGCTGAATGCCCTCAGCTTGGAGCCACGATAGTAGACAGAGCTGATTATGTGTTAGGAATGGTGGATGTGCTTGCCTCATATTGCCATTATTTCAGGTCTCCTCCTCGCTGGAAATAATCCTAATGCTCTCGAAGGAATCGTGGGCGAGCCAACCTGTGAGCCACAAAAACCGTACCTAGGTATATTTGAACTGGTCTACGATTCTCGAAATACGCCAACTTGGATTTGGCAACGTGGCCGGAGCAAGAAAATCTGGATCCAACGTGTATGCAAAAATCCAGATAATGCACCCGATGGGCTCGAGGATAAAGTCAGTATGGAATCCGGAGACTGGATCGTTGTCGCCATACTTGCCTACAGCCTAATACTCATTCCATCAGTATTGGCCTACTTGACCTCGTACTACACCCCTCGGGTTGGACTTTCGTGTCGATCTTTGACCTTTCTTGTTTACATGCTTTGCCAATTTTACCTTATAATTCTCTGGATATGGGACATTGAATCCACATATCTTGACGGATGGGGATCTCCGCACACACCGGTAACACGAGTCCCCTGGAGGCACGCCGTAAATAGCGGGAACAGAGCCTGCACCAGGTACTTTCAAAATTGGCAGGCCTGGATCTGGTGGCCCCTTGTACTAATAGGTGGAGCATGTGCCATCTTCACCGCCATTGGAGGCACGGTATGTTTTATCCCACTGCTTTCTTACCCTTCGATACTGTTATTGGTATCCAAGAGAATTAATCTGAAGCCCTCTGCTTCCCTTTTTTTCAAACACGTCCAGTGACTCGTCACAAGACCTAGATAGGAAAAACTGACTCCAATACCATGCACAGATGATGCAGATCATGGGCGTATACAGGAACTGTCTCTGCAGTATCCCCATGAGCTATTGGCGACGATCTAGGTTCGATACCACATTCCAGATCAGCACAAACTCGGCTGAAGACATCAAGGCCCGTACTCGGTGGAAGGGCACAGGGGTGAGCGCTGTGGTTTTCCTAGGTTTCATCTCATATGTCGGCTGGTGGTACCAGCGAAGGTTGAGATATAAGTTCAAGCTGTTGGTGGATCAGATTGATAGTAATGCGGAGGATGATCGCAGGCCACTCGCTCCTCTTACGGTTGATGTTGATGGACCAACGATGGACAGTGAAGTCAGGAGTCAGCCTAACGGAGAGCGACATTGACAATTTGCTATTTAGGACACGGTTGAAGAGCTGTATATAAAACTGAACTAGAGCGATTGGCACTTTTGAGTCAACCCCTCAATCATCATCAAAGTCCACCTAGAGACATAGTGACTCGCAAGGATGAACGCAAACAACGAGACATGGGGTTTCGAGCCATCGAGCGAGTTCCAGAACACGATAGCGAGAATGACTAGTTGGTTATCGATGGTGCGAACGCCTGTATATGAGACTTTGACTGGTCGATTAGTGCCCGGGCGGACAATGGGATGGCTATTTTGGATGCGGGTAAGATGGTCGCCGGCGCCGTTGTTGAGGAGGAGTTACCCACGCCCTCTTGAGATAAGATTCAATAAGGGCCCTAGGGCTACCCCGGAGCAGCCCCCGGGAGATCCTCCTACGAGCGCCTAAACCCAGTCTCGGGGGGACTTGAGGGGGCTCGCTTAGGGGGCTCGCTTAGGGCGCCTCTCATTGAATTTTATTTTTTGGAGGGCTTGGTACCATGTTGAGTAGATTGCGAAAATCCATAAAAAGAGAAGGAGCAGTCTAGTGGTGTGAGGGGGATAGCCATTTCGGTTTGTCGAATTGGGTTGAGGGAGAGACCTAGACGTGCTAGAGACAAGCCGTTTTTGAGGTCGATGTGGGTGTAAGCGCTAATGATTTTAGTGGAAGGTCCCAAACCAGACTTCTGATAGGAACTTTTTACTGCATCAAATGAAAGCATTCGCAGAGATGAACAGCACAATAAAATGAGAACGATACCTCGAGAATCGTCCCATGCTATGCTACATTGATACTGTGACATCCCACCCAGTAATTCTTATTGGATTCACAGTAAAACGGCCAAGGCCCTCGCCTATCGATGCATGCTCCCCCCTCCTACTTCACACTTATGACCTCAATCCCAAAAGCAGACCGGCCCCCTTTCCGCCCTTCTCTCCGCCTTCACCACCACCAGGCAGGTACGTAACGTTCGGATTGCCAGCCAACGTCTGCGCGATCTCCTTACTCGCCTCAATCCTTCTTATCATAATCAACCCATCTCCTGCCCTAGCCACAGCTCTCGATATCGTCTCTGCACTCTCTGCTTCCCCCTCTGCCCTGATAACGTTTGCTTGCCTCTCCTGCTCCGCTTTCTCAACAATGAATCTACTCCTCTCAGCATCTTGCTGGGCAATCTGCTTTTGCTCGACAGCGCGCGTAAATTCTTTGCCGAAGGTCATGTGTGTGATGGAAACGTCTTCGAGGGCGATGTTGAATTCTGAGGCACGTCTGAGAAGGTCGTTGCGGATGCGGTTGGAAACGGCTTCTCGCTGGGTGATGAGTTCGGCGGCGTCGAATTGGGCGACTATGGCTTTTAGGACTTCGTTACCGATTGAGGGGAGGACACGCTCGTCGTAGTCGAGACCAAGTGACTAGGTAAAGGTGAAAGTGAGCAACAGAGACAAGATCCGATTGGTCGGGCACATCTAAGAACGGGCGGTCCTGTGTGTGGATAGGTCACTTACCTGATAGATCTTCGGCAATCTCTGCACATCAGGCCTGTGTAGTACCCTCAATGTCAAGCTGACCATCTGCAAATCCTTGCTGCCTGTCGTCGTCGAGATGTTCCTTGGCTTCGTACGGACATCGTAGATGATTGACTTCTGTAGCCATGGGATAAGGAAGTGTGTGCCTTCGTTGACGACTGTTTCTTTGACACCAGAGAGACGATCAAAGATGACCGCGCGGCTTCCACCTTTCACGTCGTATATGGAAGCTTGGACGAAGGTAAAGCTGATGGCGGCGGGGATGGCCCATTTGTAGACGGAGCCTAGGACGTTGGCCATGGCGTCAGAAGAGGCCTACAGGGACAGGCGGCAAAGGTTGCAAGGGTCTCGGTGGAATGCAGATAGCTAATGCCCGTTTGAAGGAAGGGTGTTAATTGAGAAGTGGGAGGTGATGCCGTGGTTTAATTTGGTGGTTGAATTCGAATGCGGGTTAGCGCTAATTCACTGAAGCTCTTGGCGCTGCTCTGCGCAAAGAAACTGACGACAACAACATCCACTGCTCATTCTCGTCCACCATACCTTCCATTTCCTTTGTACCCGATAAAAACCTCATCAATCATTATGGGTGGAGGCTCCGAACCATTGGACACGAAGCATGGCCAGTACGTTCTATCCTAAGCTTGCCGCTTCAATTCTTGCAAGCAGCCCAAAATGCTGGATAACGCTGATACTTTACGAACAGCTACATCGGCGGCTGGGGTAATCTAGGTATGCGCTCGAACTGCCACGTTCTCAGACCAGCCAGGCGATTCTCCAGCACGAAAAGCTTGAATGAAGCGTCCGCTTTCTGAGGCTAAATGGGAACACATCCTCTAGGGAAAAGGTCGCTGACAACCTCTATTCGCAGGCTCGCAAAAGCAGAAAGGCATAACCACATACTCTATCTCTGCGAACCGTCAACGTCCCCTCGCCGGCACGCTCAACGCCGCGGTCTTCAACTCGTGGCGAAGATTCAGAGCCCAAGCGCTATATGTCATACCCCCGTTCGCGATTGCCTACATGGCTTTGAACTGGGCTATTGAGAAGTAAGTCATCGAATGCACAATAAAGAATGGATCTTTGGGGAAGACTGCGACTGATTCTGGGGTCGAGCAGGAATGAATACTACAACTCAAAAGCCGGCCGGATGCACGATGCTGAGGCCGCTGATGAAGCTACACAGGGTGGATCTGTGCGTGGGTAGATTGAATGAGTCTGTTCGTGTTAGGAAGAGAGCAAGGCATATAAGCAGGAGGGAAGTGATGTGTACATAGGGCGCCGACATGCAATCAACTTCGAATGACTAGTCTGGTCCATGCTCCGTTTTCTTGATATCAACGTCCTTGCACACTACTTTTCACGGGGCTCAAGAAGGCGCTATCTAGGCTTTGCGACTTGACAGCATCCAACCAGCATTACTCCCAGTCAGCAAGTCAAGGTTGCACAGTTTCAATTCCACCAGATGTCTATAGGATTCTACCGCCGACTCAATCCAGGCACATCTGAGAGATGGCTTATACACTATTCCGAAGGAACACTCGGCTGAGCCAATTTGGATACTGCGAGGATCAGGCCTGATGTCAGAATAAGTGGCATCTACCAGGGCTACAGAGAGCCGATATCCGCATCGTAAAATTCCTCAAGAGTAAGGGATTTGCCTATCAACTTTCATGATGAGTTATCGTTGCGCCGTTTTCGGCTTGTGAATGAGCTTGAATATCTAAATCTTTACCCGATTCGAGGGTTTCCTGCGTTTGAGTCAGTTGACCTTGCACCCAAGAGTGCGACTTGTTTTGACATCAAGCCTGAGATGGTTCGGAAAATATCGATTTTCGTTTTCAAAACAGGATTGGAAAGCCTGCGTTCCTTCTTCGACAGCAGATTCGAAGCGTGGAGCGTAGATTCTTCACGTGATCTTCATCAACAATATCCACGAGGACATGAACCCTTGGCTGCACTGGTAGGCTGATTGAGATTCGATTATCAAGTGTCCAGCAGCTTCTATTATCTATCCAACCAGGAAGCTGTATCAGTTCTGGACCCAGAGATACTTAATGTTGGATCCAAAGGTTTTGTTGAAGTTGAATAGGTATAGTGGTCCGGTCTAAATAAGGTATTCTTACTATAGACCGGATATATCTTATAGACCGGATAAAGACAAAATTAGGCTGATATGACTCAACCAGTAACTCTCGAGCTCCATACTTCACATCTTTTCATGTGTCTGTGGCGCGTGTACATTACGGTGGAGATTACACTCTACAAATTCAAGAAAACTCCTGGAATATTATTCCGGGCTTGCCTTGATTATGCCAGCTGGCCACTCGCGGGCCGAGCAATTTCGCCCCACGCTTGTGAAAATATCAGTTGTTGATCACACCACTTTCGCATTTCCGATCAATGATGAGTGACTCGCACCTACTTAATTGGCTGTAAAGAAGTACGTCCGTTTCACTAATGCCGAGAAGGCGATAATATATGCTTCTGCCCGAAAGATCGAGACAGAAAATCAGGCCACTAAGGTACTGTGCCACCATTGGTTTGGGTCTAGCGCAAGTAAAGGATGATTCAATATAATCCAAAAAATTCGCTGTTCTCTTCAGATAGTGACACACTCACCTGACTCTCCCTCTGGATCACCACCTATCACACCCATATTCCTCTCACTAAACACGCAAAGTCAGAATAACATTCAGATAAAAAAGCCACAAGTCACCATGGCCGACTTCAAGACTTCAGACTACAAGACCTACGAGCAATCCATGTGGCAGGAACCAAAAGCATCCAATCAGTCCCTGTGGCACGAACCAGCCGAGAGATACGGCAGCATCCCCGAGCCACTCTACCGCCTTCGCTTGTCTGTACTCAAGGACGACCAAGGCGCCAACGACTGCCCGGCGCGTACCTTCGTAAGCTCCACTCCCATTGAGTGCAAGCCGAAGATGCCTCGTCAGTTTTACGATTCTACCCCGCTGATACATGCCCTCAGGTCTACCCAACGCGAGAATGTCTCGAAACGGCAAATTCAGAAATCAAGGACGTCATCGGTGGTGCCTTTTCCAACCTCAAGATCCAGAAAGGGGGGATTGAGGGCAGAGGCGCAACTACTACGGACGAGAACGTGATGGCGGCGACGGACGATGGGAGGACGGAGAGCGTTGTGCTTAGGTTCGAGACGCAGAATGCGGATGAGAGCTGGACGGAATTCGTGAAGCGATTGGATACGTTGGAGGAGCGGTGGACTGTTGATAGTGGGGAAGAAAGTGGCAAGGCATATTAATGATGCCTTTCGAGAGCCTGTAATCATAGATCCTATCATGCATACTATCCGTCCACCATGTCTTCCATCCAGTACTTCCCCTCTACCCGCCTACCCGGGGCCGTCTTCCTCGAGGGCCCCGAGGGCCCCCATTGCCCTCCCAACGTTAGGCACAACCCCTCTGGGTACCGCATTATTCAGGTTCGTCAGGCTGAAGAAAATGAAGCATATAAAGCTAAGACCGTAATATACCGCGCTGAAAAGAGAGGGGATCATTTTCAGCGCCAGCGCAGCGAGTACCTCCTCTGCCCACTCAACGTAGTAATCAACAACTTGCTCTCCTCCGAAATACATCGTGAGGGCTAGAGAACCAAGTGTGATTACATATCTTGCGCTTGGCTCTATGGTGGTGAGAGCCTTAGCGGCGGCCGTGTAGAATGGCGAGAGTATGTTTTGAAGCAGGGTCAGGCGCTTTGAGGAGGGTATTAGGAAGGCGAGGTCGTCGTATATGAGATGGCTGGCGCCGGTGTGGTTGGTAGGCGAGCGGATGGAGAGGGCTGTGTGTGAGTTTGGTTGGCGGTTCCCAGGATTTTGGAGTGAATTTTCGAAATGAGCTATAGCATTGATGTCATGGTTCAAAATGTTGCTGTGTCTTTGCGATGGGTGAGGGCTCGCATTGGATAGATAAGTCAGTATGAGTAATGTGGCTGGCACTATTGAAGCTTGACAGATCATTGTTGAGGACTGAGTAGGAGCCAAGTGGACCTGCGAACGGACACAACACTACTCACACGAGGATCCTTCCGCGTCGCACACTAAATATGTGATCCCATGAAGATCCCATGAGAATTTTTCCGTCCACTACAGGTCATAGAGCCGCGGATTTTCCTGTGAAACACCCGCTATACGCGCTGAGGGTTGAGGGTTCTTACTCCGTCGTTGGGTTTCGAGTCAAGTGAGAAAGATAAACAAAATCGGAAAGAAGTTTGCATATATGTTATGAAGGTAGCAATAAGTTTCAAGCATTTAGTAATAGGCAGCCTTCTTTAGTCGAGTTCGGGTTCCTTCAGTGCAGCTCTTTATTCGCTTTCATGGCTTTGAGACTTGTCGCAGTTCGCTTCAAGGTTGGTCGCAGCGGGAGAAGTGACAGCCGCCCAATCTATTCGAAGCCTTTTGCGCAGTATGCGATGTCCTTAGTGATTACTGGTCTGACGCATGAAAGACTTCTTCTGCACGTCGTTCGTGCGCAATACTTTGTGATCCAAGATTTTTGAGTTGGTAAAGAAACAATGCTTTCACAGACCCAAAGTTCAGTACCACGCAACGCATCTCTTATAAGAGATGTACATACTTTTCGCCCTAGCTTTCGCACTCCTGCCAGCATCTAATGCCCTGTCGGTCAATCAAAACCCCCCAAGCCTACAACTGCCAACAAACCGCTCGACTCTGCGCTTGCCCTCCCTCAATGCGACAGCACGCCGTTGGCCATTACTGCCATTCTACCATGAATTCACGGCAGGCGGGTACCCGATGTCTATCACCATAACGCAATACGGAAGCGACGCAGAGCCATCTGAAGAGGAAGATATCAAACACTCAATCTGGGACATACTGTGGTCAATATATGGAGACACCAAAGAGATACGAAAAGGCATTTTCACCGTTCCCCAATCGATCAGCCGTGGCGACGTGAGAGCAACTTTTTGGGGCGATATACGTCCACTTCCCCCCGTGACTAGAGCGCAGGTCGGTCAGTTGATGGACGAAGTTTATTATTTCGTGTTGGATTATGGGCCGAGAGAAATCGCTTCAGCTAGGATTGAAATTGGTGGAAAACTGGCCATGTGGTTCGAACTAGAATACTGGACTCCAGCGGCGCCATCGTGAGCGAAGACTGGTGGACGCGTTGGTTTTGCGGGCGTCAGATTTCTCTGCGGAATAGGATAGTCACTGCTTGACGGCGCCTCTCTGCAAAGTAATTATGTGCGCGACACGTGTAAAGCAGAAGAGACGGTCTTGATCTCGAGCCACTACCTCCAATGGCATGTCGCCTAGGAAGTATGTGGAGAATGCAGCTGCGAAGGAAGAATCGCCTTCCATTCTCAAATCCTGGTCTCTGTTGCTTCATATCTCATAACATGCTTGTCTCATTCTCAGTCACTTATCGTATACTTTAGTAGACGGAACTTGAATTGGCAGACAACCTCGACAACATCTAACGAAGAACCAAAGTATGGACGCTAATGGATTTCGGCTTTAGCGCAACATACGGCTCCCAGATTGGTTTACTCGTAGCGTTTCAAGGCGAATGCCAAGGAGATAAAGACGAGCGGACATTCGAACCCGCCTAGAGATCCCCCCTAGAGTTGGTTACTTTCGCGATTGAAGAACTTCCCAGACTGTTGCCTGGAAGACGAATGTCTGGGGTATCCTTTAGGGGCTGCGGCTACTTCCAGGCTTCAGCCATACAGGATGTAATATTGGAGTGTTAGTTTTTTAACATCCCAGATTGGTTTAGCGTTTTCAGACCAATGCCAAGGAAACGAACCGCCCGTCCTTCAAGCATCTGAGAAACCCAAGGATTGAATCCGAAGCATTGCAGCATATTCAAGATGCTTCTACATGTCTACTCATTACTGTATTGATAGTCTTCTTGATCGCCTAGGTATGATTTGACGACGATGTTAGGGCATTGAATCTGGGAGCTGCTTCTGCTGGGTTCCAGTCTTCTCGTCTGGATAGATCGCGTGGAATATGGCATATGCATATATCATTTCGAAAAGGGTCGCTCATTTTTAAGGCCTACTTAGATGTTGACATGCCTCCGTGAGCCATCTCAGCATAATGCCACCCTGTTTCTAGGAATTTGGAGTGATGAAATAATCCTTGAGCGTAGTGATGAATCTGTCACTTGAAATGGCAAGCCCAATGTTCGAAAATATAACGGAAAGTTGTCTTTAAGGTGGGGGCTTGGCGATCGTTGTCCATTGAATGGATTGAAGTATCTTCCTGCGGTATCTTGTACAACCAATCAAGATATCGATCGAAAACGGCTTGGACTTCGGAAGTATCAATGTCTGTGTCAAGCGGTCCCGTGGTATCACTCTAGTGTTCTGTTTGACCTTGGATAAATGCTAACATGAACTGGAGTAATACTTTACCCTCTGTTTTGCAGAGAGCTACAAATACACCTTGACATGCCTCTGGTTGCTTTTCTAAATAAAATTTCAGTCTTCCATCGTCCTCTAAAAAGGCCATGTAGATGGCTGTTCAAGCTGGACCCAGCAGGTGCTTGGCCAGCTCCAACTTCCCGTGACCCATTCCCGTGACCCATGCGTGTGTTATCAGGGAATGAAGAAAGGCTGAGGGATAAAAGTCCTCTTCTAGGTACCGCAACACAGCAATCTCTACTTCTCTACACGGAGTGGGGCTCGAAGAATGACGAGAATGAACGTTGCAGGTCGACGTATTGCAATGGTTGCAAAAAAGCCATTGGATCACTGCTGCAAATCAACCGGAGGCACAGAAGCCCTAATGCGCAGCAAAGATGCTGTTGCCCAAGCATGTGGAAGAGGACAAATCAATGACAGCCCTACTGAAAGCGGAGAGACGGGATCTCCACGTTCGGCCTGTCTCTGGGACCTAGGTGATCAGTCACCTATGTCAATTCGTGTAGCCCTGAAAAGCTAGATTGACGACGCCGGTCATGTGGGTACCTTTACGCCTTATACACAGATAACACGAAAGCGTGGGGTACCAAAACTGTTGCAAGGCTGTTAAATTGTAACACGCCTCTTGGCCGTCACTATGGAGTATATATTGGACCAGCCACCGTCAGAATTCTCCTTTCCTCAACATCCACACATCGTTGGACATCTCTGTAATCAACTTGAACTGCGGCTACCACTCTCTTTCCTACCTATATCTACCTCTCACATCATCTTGTCACGGGACTCGATAGTATTTACAAGTCAAGTTCCAGCGACACTTGTACCATAATACTTCGAACACACATTCTTGAATAAACACATTCTCGACCCACGACACAGACGTCTTCCACCAGATGAACATCCACCATCGCCTTATCATACACTTCTTGCTTCGTCTTGCTTCTCGCTTCTGAAAACACCAGTAGTCAAGCCTAAGACATCTCTGTCGACATCACGAACAACGCGGAGTTTGACGAGTCCCACACATCTCGCCTAAGAAAGAAAGTCCTAGCAGACAGTCTAAGCCTTCATCAGAGACTGTTGTGTCCGCATCCTCATTTTCTGGATAAACCGTCCTATAAATATCCATCTGTCCAAGTATTTAACACACGATGGAGCCAACCTACTTTGACTACCCAAATGGGAAGATCAGCATCACTAGGATCGACGTGGAGAGGTTTGCACCGGTCCTCAAGCAGCTGAAGCTCGAGAACATCTGCAGCCACATAACAGCAGCTCGACTCAGCAACGAAAAGGCTCTACTCAAAAAGTCTTCACTAGACGCCGACACCACGATTGTCCCTCCAATTCACTGCAAGATCGAAGAGAGAGTTCTTAGTGGCGCCTATCACCTCGTGTTCCAAATAGTATTCGATGACAGAGTCCGATGGATGCTTAAGGTCCCTGCGAATGGCTACCAAGGCTGCTGGAACCCCTCGGATCGTACATCTCTAGAATTAGAGGCCAACACAATGCAATACATCAAGGCCAGAACGTCAATCCCAGTGCCTACTGTATACGGCTTCAACGGACGAGAGGGCAGGAGCAACCCTATCGGCTCTCCATTTATTCTGATGGAGCGGATGCCAGGGACGCAGCTGGCTTACCTATGGTTCGACAAGGAGTGTACTTCCGAATTTCGTGAGCAGCTTCGAGCTAGAGCGCTCCAGACCATCGCAGCTGCTTTGGTACAGCTGAACAAGTTCAAAGCCCCGCAGAGCGGCGGCTTGTAATTGAATTGTGGAGGAAGTTTCTCCAATACTGTACCAGTTGAGATCGCCAATCCTTACAGAGTCAGTAACAACGATGGATGGTGCAAGAAGCCAGCATTTAAAAATCCGGCCGATTCTTTGACCTTCATGAATGATCGTTCTCCTCCTATAAGCCAGTCAAACATGATGGAACAGGGCAATCGTCTGTTTCGTCGAGGATTGGTTGATTGGGCCATGCAAATGACCCCGATCGAAGATAATAAACAGCTCGTTTTAACTCATACGGACTTCGATCTCCAGAACATTCTTGTAGAGAATGACGGTACGTTGTATGGGGTTATTGACTAGGATTGTGCGGCAGCAGTACCTCAGCACGTTGGATGTCTCAGCTATCCCAAACGGTTGTTGAAAGACCGGGACCCCCTTCACTACCACCCCGGCCTTGACACACAGCAGCGGAGAGCCCTACGTGTAGAACCTGACAGCTGTCCGGAAGAACTCAATCATTACCGTGCTATGTATGCACAATTCGTCGAGAGAGAGTTTAGTGTCACGGAAGATAGTGAGACAAGCAGGCGAGCAGCTGACATCACGCGGATGTCTCTTATCATGGCCAATTTGCAAAATGCTGAGCGATCCTTCTCGCGCTCCAGAGATTGTTGAAACCCTTTTTGAGGGCATCAAGCGTCTGACACAGTTTGAAGACCCTCCCGAAGAATCAGAGTCGAGAACGACACAACTTCGAAAATTGACGATAGCGAGCCGTCGGAGGATGACGAGACTTCGGAGGTTGACGATAGCGAGGCTTCGGAGACCGAGGACGAGGAAGTTTCAAACACAACTCATGCTCAGAATTTAGCACAAAACGGCAACATCGATCGAGAAGACGAGGACGAGATGAGGAGGATGAAGATGAAGATGGTGAAGAGTGGAACGAGCAAAACAAGGGTGAGAGCTCACTGGCAGGAAGCAATTGTAAGGAACAGAGATGCGAGCGCTGCCTTGCCACTGAGTTGCACGCTGCCTTGAATGACGAGAAGTCTGATGATTTACCTGAGTCCTGCTCCAACAACAAGGCCGATCAGAACTCTCGACAGCAACCAGATCATGCGCCTGCGCCTTCCTTTGTCAAACCTGCTAAGGCGTCTCGTAAAGGACAGCTGGCTAGATACGTTTGTAAGCTCGGCGAGAAGGGTCTCAAAGGGGCATCTACGGTCCTCCACCGCCAGAAGAAAACTGATCTCGACGCTCCAAAGACTGCATCCATCGAGCCCGTACCAGACAGAGTCTTTGAGCGTCCCATTGGCAGGTACTCGTAAGTCTCGGGCAGCCAGGCGTCTCTGCGAATCACTCAAGAAGAAGCTGAGACGGGCTTCGGAGGCTTTACACCAGAAGAAACCCGAATCGCTCCAGATGCCAAACTCTGGATCCAAGCGTAAAGGACACCTCAAATTTTTCCTGGAGTGGCTACTTTCGAATATCGAAGACTGGATCAGTATAATTGATATCCAAGGTCAAGACAGCGCAGACGAGCCCCTGCATCCAGCAGCAGAAGAGCCCCTGGACCCTTTCCAGGATTTGATGCACTCTTTAGACTGTCCTCGAAGCAAGGGAACAGAAATTTCATCGGTACAAGGACTAGTAGTGGATACGGTACCTTCCGCCGAGGTGGGCCCAGAAGAGACCTGGGCTCGCATTGCTAAAGCCATGGAAGACCTTGGCATCCCAGCAGACGTCGTCATGGGGCAGCAATCCAATACAATGCATTAAATAAAAAATTGATTGACGAGCAAAAAGAGTTGGAAGCTAACGCGAAGATCTCAAAGCCAAAGAGAGCTTCGAGAAAGATCAAGAAAGTTACGGAAGAATCGGAGGTTGCAGAAGCTTCATCATCGAAGGTCTTACGGACGCCTAGCCCTAATGCTGAGATGCAAAGAATGACAGCTCGGACGAGAAATCAACATCAAGCAGCAGCTCGTCGATCTCGGATGATGAGAAATCATCCAAAGCTACCAAGGAAGCCGTAGCGGTTGGGAGAGAGAATAAAGTCTCCGAGGACAACAAGGAGAACGGCATTGAGGAACAAGAAGAAGCCCAGCCCGCATATTCCGACGATGGCACCCCACAATACGTGGACCATGGTCGGTTTGTCTTTAACGATGTGATGGTAGGAACCAAATCCCAAACACTCGACGAAAAGCGCGTACGGCGTCTTCTCCGGGGATTTCAGTTGCTGATAAAGAATTGCTTGGGGAGGGAAACAGAATTGTATATGGGCGAGGAGGGGTGGAATTGGAATAAGAGTACGAGGGGTGAAGAGGCTCTATGAAGATCGAAAATGAAGAAGCAGAGCGAAATCGAGTGTTGTTGTTTATAACAGGTATTTTCGTGCACTAGACCTAGCATGCATGGGTGGATGAGAGATCATACATTGAAAGGGTCTTTTGGGGCATATCTAGTCTACGGCCGTTGATGAACAGTAATTGTTTGGAGCTAGAAACATTTATTCTGAAAGCAACAGTATACTCAGGAACAACATACAACTCATAGATTCATTACGAGAGAATGCGGTCTCAGGTTAGAGCAGGGATCACCAACCGTAAGGGCTCGGGGGTAGCTAATTATTTTTTCATTCGGCCAATTCAACCGTCAGGGAGGATGGTGTTCTTAGTACTTATTCTCTCCCAGCCATGCAGACAAGGTCACCGCACTCACGCTGTAGCGTAAGAACATGCATGTTTGCTCGAGCCATGTCCGAAACACAATTGTCCTGGGTATGCGCTCCCTTCCGACTGGGCGACCTTGTGCTCCCTCGTTCCATTCCATTGATCTCCTCCTCTACTACCACATCTTCGGCCGCCTCCAATTTTTAAAGGAGTTTCAGTACACCATAACCTTTTCGGTATAATCGCCAGACCGCATGCTAAGTGTAAGCGTGCGGAATTCCTTATACGCCGAACATCTCTGATAATTTCCTCTTTGCTGATACGAGCTCGTTTTCGAGACGCTCCTGTTCTTCTGGGCCTCCCTATAGTGTTAGGGGTAATAAGGCTTCGACCTCCCTGAGGGTCGCCCAGGAACTCCCCCCATCCTAGGGCTGTGCACCCAGCGTGGTAAGGTTCCAAACCGTTGGCATTGCCGACGCACAATTGTGCCATCCTCGGGACACCGTTACAAACATTATGCCCCTCGTTCTTTTCCTCCACCGCAAAGCCATATTGAGGTAATGCTCCTACAAAGATCTCGAGACAGCCATCCGAGCCAAATCAATCATCGCTTTCCTCCTTGCTCTCTTGCTCCCCGTCCGGCAACCTGGCCATACTTACGTCTCAAGATCCTTCTTTTGATACTCGCTGGAAGCGACACCGCGCACTTTTTCATCTTCGACACATGCGTTCTTCTTGCTCGACCCAGATTCGATTTGGTACTGCTTGGGGTTCACGCAGCCATTTTATCCAATTTGCCCACATATGCGTTGTTTTCGGCTTCTTCCGTTGGGACTCGCTCAAATTGACACCATCTTAGCCCGTTTTCCCTCCAGCTGTTGGCAAACAGATCAGTGGAGACCCTTGCAAAGTAGAGCGAATATTACCTACCACATCGGCGGAAGCGAAGTGTAGCTAGCTTTGCCCTTGCCGTTTATACATCTGCGCCTTGCCCTGCAGCCTCTCTCGAAGGACATGGAGCCTTGTTTTCCGTACATATAGAAGCGTAGAGCTTCTTCTACCGTGGGCCATCGAAATCGGCAAAGCAATTTGTAAACTTTTTTGCCATGTTCTTGCTATGTACCCATGCAAAGTCATCCTGCGAATGTTCTATTTCATCATCCTTATGCGTCAGACGAGGCAGCGACGTTTTGCTGAGCTTGATTACGAAGTCAACGTGAAGTATATTCAGCTTTCAGGTTAGACTGAAGGAACGCTGCTGGCAGATCTGAAGTGTAGATGGCATTAAGCTCACTCTGAATCACTCATCATACGTGAAACGAGTTATTCCGGTGGGGTTGTTAAGGTCAGACAACAGAAGCGTAAGAATGTCGCGAGCATGACGGAGGTTTGACATTATTTCGCTAATGGCCTGACGATCAGGTGAGGCGGCTCGTCCTTGGTCATTGCTTCGATGTCCATGTTGCTGATTGAATGCTTGCTGGACTGCTGCGATGGACGTGGCACGATCTGCCGCAAGGACACTATACAGGTCCATAAAGGCTCCATCCCATTCAGCCGCCATTCTGAAGAAGTGAGAGCACGAACGACAGTGCCAGCTGTACTTCCTGCACGTTTTTCATGCTATCTCCATGAGCCCATATGCCCTGGCCCCATGGGACGTTCAGGAAATGGGCGAACCCAGTCAAACAGTAGGCGAACCTTGTAGCTTGGTCATTAGCAAGGATGACTATGATCGCTCACGTCCCTTACCTTTACTAGCATTATGATACTGATTGCTCTGTAAGAAAAAATATGTAAGGTGTAATGGGGGTTCGAATAAGATCTGGGCTTGTAATTCTTCTTCTGAGACTTGCGTGCTAGTTGTCGTAGATGGTGAGGAGTAGGCTTGGTGTGAAAGAAGAAGTAGAGGTATGATGGGAGGAGAAGAGAAGAGGGGACAAGATCAGCGAGCAAGTCGATAAGAGCTGTGAAGTGAATAAGGAAAATGATATTAACACGTGGCAGCTGGGAGAGGGAGCGTGTCAATTTTAAGGAGGGCTAGTCTTCGCGTCGTCCCGAGAATGAACGTCGCCATTTTAGAACAGCTGGCTTGTTCTATGACCTAGCTTACTATGCGAACGGTGTTTGACCCGTAGGGTCTTGAATCCTCGGGCTGTCATGAAGGTAAACTTGGTCTTATTTGAGACATTCCAAGTAGACTCGCTAAACAGGAGTGGAGGGAGCTGCTCCCTATCTTTTGCGATCGCAGACTTGATCAAAGCGTTTCCAAGAACCATCTTCGGAATGGCAATATCCTGTCGCTCTGCGCAACCGCCTTCACCTCGTAGCTGTATCTGGTGTATTTGGAAGGAAAGGACGGAGTAGGAGAACTTCAGATAGACACTGCATCTGACGCACCCCAGGATTCTTAGGTACAGGTCACTCAACTGCTCGAGGCCAAAGAGGAAAGACGGTGACAGCATCGACTGTGGTCTTGTGTTCAGAATGTGAAGCAGGCTATTGAAGATGTATGTATGTATATTTGTAAGAGCAGGCCACGAAAGAGAGCATATACGGGCGTTACTTTTCTGGCCAGTGGCTCGGATGTCTTGCCTGCAGTCTCTGGCACTGGTTTGTTTGAACGATTCAGAAAGAGGTAAGAGATGGGCCAGATGTTTATAATATGTTGTGGAGGAGTGATGCCATCAGAAGAGTCACCACTTTAGACAGCTTGACTACATGCTCTGAAATGTGACGATACGGGCTGATGCTCGTAGTCTTCGCTGTTCCGGAAGAATGAAGCCCATACAAGATGCATCACAAGATTCGATTTCATAACACTGTTTTGATTGTGGAAAAAGGAATGAACGCGCAAAGACTAGTCAACAGTCTCACACCTCCATTATTGCGAAAGCAAGTTGCAATGCTTATCGCAGCTATGCCAACCGTGTAGCCCTTCTCTAATGTCAACTACTTGTAAGCTCGAAATTCGTCAGTATAGCCGTGGCGGACATCTCTGACCTTGTCGAGAACGATTGTAAGCGTCTAGGGAGCTAGAAGGTTGAAAGTCCTTGGATTGGTGGGTGGGTATGCATAGAAACGAGTGAAGATGCTTCTTCCAAAACAACTCAAGGAAGCAGATGCGTGATAAGATTTCGACTGAATTGATTGGTTCCAACGTGATGAATTGAGCACGGATGGAAGCTTCAATCCACTCGCTTACCTATAACAATCACATCCTCTATGGGACCAATTCATCTACTCTCCCTGTTCCTACCGTATGCTATGAATGCGAGGAGCATCCGCCTCGAGAAGTGCGAGTCTGTGTTGTGCTCAAAAGGGAGTAACTCCGAGTTACCGCCAGGTCTTCTAGACCCTTGGCTCACTTGCTTGCTTCGAAAGCGTCCCAAGCAGACGATACGTCCCAAGGCCCCGAACAAGCCAAGTTTTCGATGGACATCCAGCCGGGTAGGGAGTGCTTCGAAGCGTCGATAGCAAACCATGCGTTTGAGAGCTCTCAATTAGCCGAATCTCGGGTTGGACATCCAATTGGACAGAGAGTGCTTCGATAGTGACCCAGACAAATGATCCGTCCAAAAGCTTCGAACAGGCCAAAATTCCCAGCCAACGCAGCGCTTGAAGGCAGTGGCTTGCTCGAAAAGCTCTAAAACTGTCAGGCCTGCGCTTACGAGGACTCCGATTCGGTCCTCTACCGCAGACGGTACATTTCCGAGCCTCCGGCCCCGAACGCCTTCGACGACTTCGGAAATGCTGGCATTCGGTCGAACGCCTTGCTCTGCGGGAGGGCTCTTATCCAGACAACCTCGAGCAATAGCGTCGAAAGGTACAATGGCTATTTTAGAGCAGTCAATGAATGCGGTACTAGTACACGCATCGTTTGGATTTGGTGGTGTTGTGGTTGTAAGCGATACTAATGACGTTTTTTGAAGGTTGGAGACGGCTGATGCTGGGCGGATGAAGGTGAATGGAACCAAGCCGGGTTGGATGTCCGACTCAATAGAGACGACCACTCAAGACAGTCAATCGGCTCAACGGCTGCATCATACTTTCCTTTAAGGCTTACAAATTCTGTCTGACCGTTCGTATTCCTTACGCAGAAATTCGGTCTCTGGAGATATTCATCATATAAGGAAACAGCTGGGAAAGAGAGAATACAAGATCCTAGGTATTGTTCATGCTTGAGATAAATTGTATCTGTATGAGATCTTTATTTTGACGATGTGAGTTCGTCAGTTGGTGGAACGCCAATCGATCTTAGAAGGCCAGTCAATAGTGCAGGATTTTGACATAGATTGTCCCGGTCTTCTTCAGCCTTCACCATGAGGGTACCGGCAAGGATTGTTCCATTTAGTGCCACCTCACTGCCATTGTTTAAGTCGCTGCCATCTTCACTGGTCAGCCGAGCGCCTTCACTTATTCGAGGACAAATAGCCATGGTTGTTGTGGTCATTGCAAGATTGTAGCTAATAGTCGCTCTGAGTTGAGTTGGATCGTGATATTCGGCCTTTCTGCCAGAGAATTGATGCTCAGCAACTCTAGCCTTTTGATATAGCGAATCGTACATCTCCACCAAATCCGAGGGCCTCGGGTCCTTTGGCACACTTGCATAGAACTGTGTAAACGGCAATCGTGTTGTGACTTTTGAAATCAATTAGTAGACAAATCCTCGTTGGCCAAAGAATCGAGTGGCACGACTCAGTCCTGATATTCTCACCTTCATCCTCTCCGTTCGCAAGGTCAATCAATGGTTTCCACTCTGTGCTGAGCCCCATTTCCTGGATTGGTAGAAACTGTATCTTTTTGGAAGTCAGTCTTTGCATTTTGGATGCGATGGTAGACGCAAACATTCGGAAGATTATGGGCTTTGGGAAGTAAATACATGACGATGGCCCTGGCTCGCTCCACTGTGCGGGCCAGAATTGAAAAATGCGAAGACACCACCTTCATCCCATGACGTTAGGCATGCATAGGTCGTTGCCAAGTCATCCAACTCTAGTAGATTGGATTGTTCTTTGTAGGCTGTTGTTGCCAGAATGAAGTGTTGAGGTATCACAGGATACTTGTTTAGGACAATGGCATGAGTGGGTTGTTGGACTGGAATCTTAGTAACAAGAAGGTCGCGTGGGTCTTCAAACGGATCGAGTCCTGGCTTCTTAGTGGGTTTTTCGAATTTATTACGTTTTTCGACAGGCTTTTTGGACAGCGCTGGGCAATACCTCAATTGAAACTGAGGCTGTTTTGAGACGATCTTTCTCTCAGAGGGATCAGTCCAGGAAACTTACAGGTATTCCAGCAGCATGTATTATAGAGAGCTGAGTTGAAGAAAATATGAGAGCCTTCTCTGCTTCTGCGTCTACATATTTCTTTTTGACTAAGCTAGGCAGAGGTTGGGAAAGACCTAGACTTATAACCGTCATCGTCCCTCGATGGCTTCAAGTAGTCAAAGTCGAATTACGTTTGTGCCTGGCAGTGCTCAAAACCATTTCTAGTAGCGCCACCAATCGGAGCGCGTTTATCGCTTAGTCATTTTCTGGGCTATTGCGGACATCTGGCCGTTAACATTACAATGAAGATCTAGCAACCTCCACCAAGGATCTCTAATGGATCACAGGGATCGGTAGCTCCAATCTGCTCTTCAGCATGCGGCTCGCAGCTTACACTGGGGTGAGTACTCTCCAATTTTCAATGATTGTTTACTGAATGCAACTCCATAGACCTCTATGGTCCTGGCAACGGGTGTTATCATTCGAGCATTACACGAGCGCGCCAACTTCTACTCAGCATGCGTCTACCTCGCTCAGAGCAATGCATGTCTAATGGTAAAATGTCCCATGGTCTGAGTGTACTCGAGCCTTTGGGCTTACACATGCCTAGGTCCTTACGAACGTAGCACTGCTAGGGGTATGCACAGCAATGCTTAGTTTGCAAAGGCTCTTCTACGGCCGACTACGCCCTATCGAGGTTGAACAGCTCTACGAGAAGGCATGGTTTGCCATCACTGAAACATGTCTCGCCATGACAATATTCCGGGAGGAGGTCGGTGGCTGGTTTCTGGTGATGTTTGTCTGCCTCTTGATAGGCAAGGTCTGGGGTTGGATCGGGGAGGGAAGAGTCGAGATACTGGAGCAGCAGCCGCCCTCGAACCCACGTCTCTTCCACGCTCGACTCTCCATTTCGCTGATCATCTCGACCCTGTTCGACATGTTCATGCTCCGGTACTCGATCAACACTGTTCTGCGCCATGCACGCCCTAACATGATGGTCATGTTCGCCTTTGAATTCGCCGTGCTTACTATCACCTCTGTTTCGACCCTTGCTCGCTACGCAATATCCCTTTACGAGGCAAGGGTGATCGGTCACCAGATCAAGGATCGTAGAGCACAGATGAGGCGGGAGCGCGAAGTAGAACGAGCGCAGGCGGTGACGGAGCAAGTGACTTCTCAAGAGACCGTGATGACTGATGCGCCTGCGCAAGATGATATCGATTCGCTGGATGTCGACGTCCCAGGTTGGGAAGAGAAGGGTCGATGGGTATTCTACTTGGATCTGACGACAGGTAAGCTCTCTGGTAGCAAATGCTGACCAGCCCTTACTGATTCTGTTTGACTAGACTTCTTCAAATTGGTCCTATACCTCACATTCTTCTTCGTCCTTTGCATGTTCTACGGCATGCCGATCCACATCATCCGTGATGTGGCCATCACAATCCGCTCCTTCTACAAACGCATCACTGATTTTGTTCGCTATCGGCAAGCAACACGGGATATGAACGAAAGATATCCTGATGCCACCGCCGAGGAGGTCACTCGTGAAGATGTCTGTATCATTTGTCGGGAAGATATGAAACCATGGCAACAACCCAACGCTCCAGGAGCTCAACAACCCGAAAATGCGGGAGCCGCGCCCGCTGCAACGGCAGCCGTTGATGAGCGATTGAGGCCAAAAAAGCTTCCATGTGGTCACATCCTTCACTTCGCATGTTTGCGAAGCTGGCTCGAACGTCAACAAAATTGTCCAACTTGTCGAAGGCCTGTATGTGCAACGGGGACAATTGCGCGGGGGCCAGAAGCGAATGTCGCAAACCAGCAAGCCAGGGCCCAACCCCAACACAACCAAGCGCAGGTCCAAGTTCCTCCTCTTGACAATCTCAATCAACCGCCAGTAGCTCAGAACGTGTTCAACCTAGGTCCACTACGTATAGCATTTGGCGCACGACCAGCTCCGCCACAGCAGAACAATACTCCACTCCTGCCGAATCAGCAAGGGCCATTGGCAGCTGGTGGCCAGTTACCTCGCATTGGCAATGCATTTGGTTTTCAACGCCAAGCCCCAGGAGCGCAGACACGAACTATTGCCAATTTTAGCCCCACCAATATACAATCACAAATGGCTCAAATGGAGCAGCACTTGATACGTGAGATCAATGGACTTAGAGTGCAGCAGAACCAGCTATACCTTGTACGGGCATTACAAGGCGAACTTGCCAGGCTGCGGATTGCACAAGCAAATCCAGATGCGGTCGTCAACGGAGCAATTCCTTTCACCAGCCAGCCCAGGATTGTTGACACACCGCCTCAGATCGTGCAAGTCGGCAATGCTTTTGGTGCAAATGCACAGCAGCAAACCCTTGGCTCAGGTCACTCCAATTTACCCCCCGGCATAATATTGCCTCCTGGTTGGACGGTCCTACCATTGCAAAGACTGCCTGATGAAAGTAACGCCAATTCTAATGGATTGCATCCAGCTAGCACTTCTACCGCCCCGTTAGCGACATCCCACATCGCCATGCCGAGAGGGTCTACATCTACGACAGCCTCCGCTTTAAACCACGTCGAGAATTTGCCGACAAGCGCAGCGGCAATACCAGACAGCTCTTCCAGCCCGCTAGGGCGGACATTGCAGGATCCTAACGGGCCCACAGGTCAACCAGCTCAAAGCTCGACGTCTACCTCAAACTTGAACGGGCATTCAACCGCCGAAAGCCAAGCACAACAGCCCGATGGGCAAGCTAGCTCTTCGACTGATCAAGCTCAGCCTGAGATTCCTCGATGGGGCTCTGCTCTCGATTCGGTGCAGGCCAATGGCGTTCACGCTGATGACAACGTCAGAAGGAAACCTGAGCTCGATGATTCTTCCCGCAATGAAGCGAGCCATGGTAATGGCGGCGAGCGGACAGAGTCAGTTGCCAACAGCAAACAGATCAAGGGGAAAGGCAGAGCATCAACTGTGGAAGAGTCCAACGAGGACGTGGACTAAGCTCAACGAAATTTATGCTCATCACGCATGTACGCATCGCAGTTGCATCTTCGAATTCCAGCATAGCGAAGGAACATCTAAGGATGACTCTGGGCGATCATTGGGCCAGAGGAAGGCAAACGAGGTCATAGTGCATTTATACCCAACCAATGCAAACCATTTTTTCTTGTGGGGTTTTTATCATGTGTCATTCAACAAAATAGGATTTCCCTTTGCATGGAAATAATGCCGCTCACTGACGATTCTGGATACTGCAAGGGCTTCCATAGATCTCAGAGGGCCAAAAGACCTTGTCTGTGCCATTCCGGGCATAAGGTATTGGTGATAGCGAGCATTTGCAGATGGCAACAAGGCTTAGTGACGTACGCCCACACTGACAAGGTAAAGTACGTTGGCTTGGCCGATAAGCTTTGTGGCCCCTCGTGCGCATGAGATTCGTGGAGATCTCCGGTACTATTGTAGATCAGCATTCACTATATTAACGCAGTATATCAATGCGTTAGATAATGTCTGTGTTTGGTATACTCATTGATCAAATTTGGCGTTGAGGTGTAGCGCGATTGGTGTCAAAATGATCCAGCGTTCGGTCAACGACGTTCCAATCTCAGGGGCACAGGGGCTTTCCCATGATCGTAACCCCCCTTGCTCAACACCTACACCCGGGTAAGATCGACACTACCAACGGCCCTTAAAGTACTAGGGCACTGAATACCCCAATGGCCCCTCCCGTTAGGGTCACTAACGTCACTAAGGTATGGCCCGAGAAGACTAATCACGCCCAATACGGATGTGAAGCTGGGAGCCTAAAACCCCCAGCGACAAACAAAATCCATGGCCGCCCCCTATCATGCCCAATGTCACTGACAGCTTTGACATCTCTGCAACCGGAGTCGTCGTCAAGCCATGCCCGCAGCGCAGACGCAAATGCCCCTCCACCACCACCCATCCTCCCAAGCTATGCGCCAAGTTGACGGCCTCAGGCAGCATGGTTCACAAGATCCTCAACTCCAAAATGGCCAGGGCCCAAAAATCAAGACCAATGGTGCCTACCAAAAGATTTTCCCTCCAAGCATACACGACTTCCAAGAATTCCCCTCGCGAAGACCAACTACTGCCAATGCCATTACAGCACAGAGGAGGTACGATGCTCCCTCACCAATGCCGAATTTCCACGCGCCGAGAGTTGATTCTGAGGAACCTACAAGGTTGGCCTTCCTAGACAAAAGTACGTACAATCGACTAACATCATACCAACAGTGGGCAAAGTGGAGCCGCTCCCTCTGGTCGTGCTCGACCCCGGGGGCATTACCCCTCCAGGAGTGCATCTCCTGTTTCCAGAATGTCTTCCAACGGGACCTACGAGACGCAAGCTACATCCTTCGAGCTGTCACCATTACAAGCACAATCGGCGATAGAGGAAGCGGATCCCATGGAACCATTGGCAGGGGACCCTGCTGGCTCGTTCGACCTCGTTGCACCCCCTGAGGAAGGCCATCACCAGATCTTTTCCCTAGAATCGCGTTCGGAGCAGCTCTTCTCGCGGGCTCACCTCGAAATTATCTTCTCGAATCCTTCTTCTCTATTGAGGTTCACGGCTTTCCTGAGCACACATCGACCGCAGTCCGTCCCTATCCTGATATACTACCTCGACGCCCTCAAGGCATTGAAAGCGATAAAGTACGCCAATGCCATTGCTGAGGCTCTGAGTCCTATAAAAGACTATGACTTTACGGACAACCTGGTCCGGTCGACTGCCAACCACGAACTTGAGGGGAAAGCTGCATCAGCATTTAAAGTCCTGACTCAAGAAGATCTCCCTGCTTTCATCACACATATGTATGTTCAGATTGTCAGTATGAGCATATCCCAGAGGATCACGGGAACACTGGCGCCACACCTGCGAGAAGCATCCGAAGGGTTGGCAGAGGTCTTCTGTCTCACTGATCCGTCGAGGCCTGATAATCCTATTGTTTTCGCTTCTGAAGGTATGCCGCAGTCCTTACCCTAACAGATTTCAAAGCATTGATGTTCTGCGTCAGAATTTCATCGGACCACCCAGTATGGCATGAAATATGCTATTGGGCGAAATTGTCGTTTCCTGCAAGGTCCGAAGACACACTCTCGGAGTGGGCCCAGACTGGGAGACGCTGTCAGAGCGGGCAAGGAGCACTGCGAGGTCTTGCTTAATTAGTAGGTTACAACCATCCAGACAGTCTTCTGCTGCTGACCTCAGGATAGTCGACGAGATGGCTCTCCCTTCATGAACTTGCTCATGATTGCTCCTCTCTGCGACAGTCAAGGAAAGATTCGCTATTTCATAGGAGCTCAGGTTGATGTCAGTGGGCTTGTCAAAGACTGCACGGACCTGGAATCACTCCAGATGCTTGTGACTCGGGAACAGGCCAGCCATAACGATCCCGCTAGAGACAGTGTCGACACTCAGAAGGAAGCCAAGGATGACTTTCAGGATCTAAGTGAGATGTTGAACGTGGCCGAGCTTGAAACAGTGAAGAAGTATGGCGGCAGAATGCACAAGGAGTTTCACGAAGAAGAAGGGGGAGACAACTCTCATAGCTCGACTCCTCACATGCCAAGGCTACTATTGCAGGAACCAACTGCAAACGACGATCCTGTATACGACTCTAGTCTTCGTCAGAGCGGAAGGCTAAATGGTATCTACACCAATGTAAGCTCAATACAGCCCACTCTTTAAATGCTGAAGAGTATTGATTGGATCCAGTATCTACTTATCCGCCCCTATCCATCGTTCCGAATTCTCTTTGCTTCACCCACCTTACGGGTACCAGGCATCCTCCAATCTCCGTTTATGGACAAGATTGGCGGCTCCGCACGTGTGCGTGACGAACTATCAACTGCCATGGCGGAAGGCAGGGGTGTGACCGCTAAGGTGCGCTGGGTCTCCAAGGTCGACGAAGACGGCAGAAATCGATGGATCCACTGCACTCCTCTGCTAGGCAGCAACGGCCAGATCGGCGTGTGGATGGTCGTACTTGTCGATGACGACCAAGCCCTTTCCCGAAGGTGGAAACAAGCTCCCCCGGTTGCACCACATCGTGGCCGCGTGTATGGCTCCACTCGTGAGGGCTATGAGGGCCATGAGGGCCAAGGCATGGGAAGCAGTGTCGAGTCTGTTGCGCGCCGTGGCAGCGGTGGGGGATCGGTGCATGGCGACAATCCCCCAAGATCTCATCATCACCATGATGCCCGAAGGAATGGCACTGCAAACGGATCTCTGAGATCCGCGTCACCTAATTCTGTACTAATATAGCGGCCTTTCTTCAGTCGAACTACCGTTCTTTGCACATGTTTACGCTCGCACCATCTTTTGGTGGATGCATCAAAGATACCCTTGCTATACTACATTACGATCTGCATAGATTCGACACATGGCACAGCGGCCTTACCTTTAACGGCGTCGTCGCGGCTCTTCAAGAAGCATATGTTGTCTGCTCCTAGCTAGAATCATGGGATAGGCAGGACCAAACACTAGCTCCCCAGGTTTTGGGATGGGGAAAATCGTGGCTAATTGGCAAGTCCTTTTGGCAAATTTGTTTGAGTAGTTGTTCAGATAGACGTGCTTTGCTCGACGCTAGAGCTAAAAGATTGCAGACAAGTTGCTCAAAGAAGCAACGAAAGCCTCTTCTTCATGGTAACGGGCCAGAATCGAATACAATATGTGAACAGAAATGGGCGTCGAACGATGAAAACGTGGAAAATGTGGCCACTTTCCTCCTCAAAGATGAACAACTTTCCACTCTAAAGAAGCAGACTGAAGTGTAAAGTCTCTACCTACATCGATCTAACGGGAATTTTTGATCTCTAGACTTCATTCACACCAGAGTCGTTCTCAAGTCCTAATCTCGTCAACCACTGCGACAGTAAATTCGTGACGTACCCGCAGCAGGCTGAGGGATCTGCTCTTCCTCCTATACTGGATACTTTCCAACATTCACTTCGCTTTCCCAATTGACGCTTCTGCCACAACGGCCTCTAGCACTACCTCATTCATCCATCGCATGCTCTCTCACCGTATATATCCTCCTGGTAGAGGACCCAGTCAGCCCGGTACGCATGCACCTCCGCTTGTTGCTATGTGTGTCCAATGACAGTATTCGTCTCAGATCTTACCACAATTGAGTCGCCCTTTCGGCGTCAACGTTATCGGGCAGAGAAGAGATGTCTCCGTCCAAGAAGGTCATCCAATTGACTGTCGTCGCCGCATTTCTCACGCTTGTTTTCTTTCTACACAAGCTGAACACCGAGAACATACCACGCAAATCCTGGGCTGAGATTCACCGCGAAATGTACCTCAATATCTCAACACCTTCCTCATCCCGCCACAAGCTATCCTCCTCTACACTTGCCTCAATCTCAGATCCACATCCCAGACCTCTCGCCGCACCCTTCCGTCCAGGAACACCCAAGCCCGCCGGCGCAGCCTACACCCGCATCGTCATCATCCCCCGCATGAAAGACGAGAATGTCTCTTGGATCATAGAAGAAATCCCAGACATCCCCACCGCTATTTACGTTGCCAACGACCCCTTCGCGCCCCTCCACCCGCCCCGAAACAAAGGCCACGAAGTAATGATCTACCTCACCTACATAATCGACCACTACGAAAACCTCCCCGACATCCTAATCTTCATGCACGCCCACCGCCACAGCCACCACAACGCCGATCTCCTCAACCACGACGCAGTGCAAATGATCCGCCGCCTCAGCAGCGACCACGTCACCCGCGTCGGATACTTCAACATGCGCTGTCAATGGAACCCCGGCTGTCCCGAATGGCTGCATCCAGCCGACGCGCGCGAGAGCTTGGAGCGGCAGGAGGAGGTAGTACTCTCTCGCTCCTGGGCAGAGCTTTTTCCGTCTGAGCCGCTACCGAGGGCGCTGGGCCAGCCGTGCTGTGCGCAATTTGCGCTGTCAAGGGAGCGGGTGCAAAGTATACCGTTGAGTCGGTTTGTGTTTTATAGGGATTGGATGCTGAGGACGCCGTTGAGTGACTATGTGAGTGGGAGGATTTGGGAGTATAGTTGGCAGTTTCTGTTTACGGGGGAGAGTTTGATGTGTCCGGAGGAGCACGTGTGTTGGTGTGATGGGTTTGGGGTTTGTTTTGGGGGGGAGGAGGAGTATGGGGAGTTTGAGAGGTTGAGGGATATGAGGGAGCGGTTTGAGGGGGACTTGAAAGGGTTGCAGCAGCAGCGACTGGATAATGCGGAGCAGTCTCGTACTAACGGGTCTGCATGGACTTTACCGGACCCGGGCAGATATTCACACCTGACTAGCCAAATCGCAGCGTTAGACAATGAGGTGGGTGCCAGGAAGCAGGCAGCCCTGGAGCGAGGACTCGATCCTGAAAACAGAGCACGAGAATGTGGGAGGAGCTGGAACGAGGCCGACGACGGGCTCTGAATCATAAAAGATGTGGCATGTGCGAGGAGCTGGAATGAATGAGGCTGACGACGGGCTCTAAACCATGAAAGATGTGGGCGTTGGGATCTATAGAAAGGGAAACATGGAAACAGTTTCATCGCATTGCCAGCTAGCATTTTTTAGGGTTCGCTACCTACTTTACCTTACGCTCTTGCTGGGATGATGCTAGATAGAGGTTGGGACGATGAGAGGATATTGATAGACTATAAAATGGAGATTGGGGATTTTGCACAATACGTGCATGCATGTCAGTCTTTGGATTTTTGTTTGTGGCTTGAGCAACAAATGCTATGAGAGTGTGTACTTTACCCAAACTCTTGAGCAAGAACCCTGGGTCCCAGTTCCTGCGATGATTCGAGTTGAGAGACGGTTTTCGAATTATTGCGAGATGGGAATCATATCGTTAACAGACGTCTGTACGCAGAACCTTGAGCGAAGGTGATATTTTATATACTCTGCCTCAAGGATTATGTGTCTATTAGCGCATGAATCTGTATTTTTGAGCGAGGATGGGCGTAGATACGGCTCTAGATAACACGTTTGTGAAGACACAATTTCTCGTATCTCATGAAGAAAAAAAGTCCAGATGGATTTCTCGAGCACAGAGCCACCAGCACTCATTCTGGGGACTTGAGTCAGGGTGTGTATATATCATGCATATAAGAATCCGCCAGCAAAGATTTAATTTGTGAGAAATGGAGAAGGGGGAGGTGATTATTCTACGCTCAAGAGTAGCTGAGGAGCATTTGTTTGTATGATTTTGAGCTGTGATACGTGTATATAATGTTTAAAAGTAAACTGTAAAAGGTCGATTTTGAGCATCGACTCGAGCTGGGGTATACAGATGTGATGCTCATGAGTATGCTAGAGAGGGTCTGGTGTCAAAGATATCATGGGATAGGATGTGGACATCAGGCCCAGGGTCAAGGGATCGAGGACCTAATTCGAATGGACTCGAGCTCGGATACGCATATGTTACGCTCAGATGTCGAGCTGAGAAGTACCAGATTTCAAGCAATCAATTTTTAAATTGCATCTTGTATACCATGATTATCAAAATGCTGGTACTCTTTTATTTGAATCGCGACTCATCTGTGTGGTTTTCAAGATTTCTTCCTTGTTCATGCACGACGGCTTTCGGCTCCACCGAAGCAAAGGTGTACAGATCGTGGAATGATTGCTGTGCTGTGAGTGCCTGGTTTTGGCCTCCCTTGTGAGCTAACGGACGTAGCTGTTTAATATCCCTCCAAGTCACAATTCTGGTACGCCGCAACTAGCACATTGTCAGCATCAGCGGCGTAGAACGTTTTTGAGCTGTGGTATCCTCTAAGGCTTCCCACCATCGACCGAAATCTTCTAATTTCCGAGGCGGGGGAGAAATAAGGCAAGTGCCAATGGCTGAACAAATGGTAGTAGAGACAGGAGTGGCCTTTACAGGAGTCTTCCACACTTTTCTCTCAATAGGAGGATTCATGAGCCTTTCCAAGCAGCTGAAATGCCCGCAACAGTACCGACTGCCAACAGTGCCAGATTGAAGCCGGCAAGCATATAGAAAGGCGAAGCAGGCGAGACTTTATCGAAGAGCACACCACCAGCCTTCGTTAAGAGCAGAATGCCTGCGCCCCCGGCTAATGAATAGACACCAGCTATAGAACCCTTCATATGGTCTCTTGAGTGATATTTTGGCTCATGCTGCGGCAAAAGCGCAGTTTCCTCGAGATCTTGTTGATCCGCCGCCCCCAGCGAATTTTCATGCTCAGCTGAATTCGTGACGACGTTGGCACCTGAATCATGGTCGGTAGTCTGGGCGTTCTTCTTAAAATCTGGTGCAGTGTCCGTCTCCAGTCCTAGAACACCACGGCCCAATAAGCCCAAGCTGCACACTATCGCACCAATCTGACTGATCCCAAGAGCAGCCATCACCACAAAGATCCACGGACTTCCATGCTCCCCGCTCACCCTCGGGCTGTCCAAGTTCGCCAGTGCAATGTATCCAGCGGCTCCCACAAGAGCAGCCAGCAGGAGTGGAATGTTGCTGCGACGGTATCGATCTGCTAAGAATCCAAAAATGGGCGCAAAAATCAGGGCTATGAGTTGAGAGACCCCAGTGAGTTCGGCTGCAAGGACGTAGGCATCTTTACAATGGTCTTTGATGTCTTGTGGCCAATGCCCTGTCCTGTCGCACCTGCCGGATGAGATGAAGTATGCGTTGACGTATAGAGGAATGAAGAGAGATATGCCGACTGATGATGCCCGCGCAACGAATCCGCCCAGGTAGCCTAAACCTAGCAGTGGGCTCTTGAAACCGAGACCGATCGACTCGAAGAGAGATCGCAAGCTGGAAGGTCTTCGGCGAGCGGTAGAAGGTGAATCTTGTGCTCCGCCGTACCACATGGTTCGCCAGCCTTTACCCTCCTCACCATTCAGATGTCGTAGACCGTGAAAACAAACCACAGCAAGTAGTAACGACAGTGCCCCAACAATGTAATAACTGTCCGCCAAAGCTTGGCCAGGCTCGACACCAGTGCGCTGAATAAGCTCAGGCAAGCGGAGGAAGATTCCCAGTGCAAGCAAGGCGCCACACCCAGTGAAGAGACCGACGAATCCTGCGAGGCGTGTTGGAGATTGTTCTACTGGCTTTTGCTCCGAGCTTGTTGGGTGCTGGAGTCTCTGAGGAGTGATAGTAACTTCCGATGAGATTGAAGGGGAAAATCCATGACCGTTGCTGAGAGGGGACGTGTGTTTTGAAGCATCTGTATTGTTACTTTTTGTTGGTGCAAGCATTGAGGGAAGAATCGCAGTGACCATGGTTGAAGTCGCCGCACCACCAATGCTGAAGAACAGCCTGGCAAGCAGCAATTGAGGGTACACATTCTTAGCTTGAACAAAGAATAGCAAGGCTAGACCGATGATAGTATAGCCCAAGACACAGACCTAGCCAAACATTGAGCAGTTTACTTCCTTAAACATGAGTAGTCTACTGACCGTTCGGACACCAAGGCGGTCGGACAATACTCCCCACACCGGACATGCTACAAGTGCTACCAGCTCATCTGCGAAACCGAGCGTCCCAACAGCATCTCCGACTTGCGTTCGCTGACCTATCAAAGTGGTGACGACGAAGGAAACGGACGAGTTTAAGAAGACGAGGAAAGCAATAGAGAACAAGCAGACGCCCAGGAGGTAAGTGGCCGCTTGCAACCTCGTTGCAGTGAACATGACCTGTAAGCAGGAGTGTTAGGGGGAGGGTGGAAATCGCAGAAGATATATCGCGCTAATAGCTGCAAGGAAGCTAAACCTAAATTGGTACCGGCACGCCGATTTCGATATGCCAAGATGTTCCCCATGAACGTCAGTCATGGAAGCTCTACATCAAGGGTGGCTTCCTATACACCGGTACACCTCGATGGCATTATCTGTTTGCGCATCTCCTCGCTTGAATCGGTATTGCAATGCCTCCTCGAACGATAGTGACCCCAGCGTTGCTTTCGTCAATCCGCCGACAACCAAATCTGCCCCGAGGATGCTGGTATTTCGTGGCGGGCGTGGCGCTTAATACTCTCAACCTATCAGCTGAGATACCTACATTGTTCAAGCATGCTCTTGAGAATGGTGCGGGTAACTCCGACACTAAGCCTGGCCATGACGAGAAGCTGGAGATAGCTCGTAAAATGCGGGAAGCATTGGTGAAGGCGGCAGCTATCTGCGGTTTGCCAAAGGTGCCCTTCAGATACACTCCAATCGAGCTTCTAGACTAATCATTTACGCTCAGACTATCAATTCTTTGACCGCGCTCAAGCAATATACTCCCACCGAGCTCCTCGATGAACCGCTTCAATACTCGCCCACTTCGCGACCTAGTGAGGTCTACGACGTTCCTTCCTCTACCATCCTCCATCGTGGCCAGCGCTATTTCGACATGATCTACGGCAAGGTCTCTAAGAGAGTAATGTCACAGATGGATCGGAGTGGTACAGAGGATCTGGGGATTACTGCACGGTTGATGTATGGGTACATACTGAGCAATACAAGCGTGTTGAGCCCTAGCGAGAGTAGCTACGTGCTTCTCGCGGGACTAATACCTCAAGATGTTAGTCTCACACCCATGGAGTGTCCTTGACGTTTTACTTATCTCCCTGTGGCAGGTTCCCCCACAGCTTAAAGGTCATATGAAAGGCGCAATAAATACTGGATCTACCATTGAGGAAGTCAAAGCTGTACGAGAGATCGTCATAAGGATATGTGAAGCTTCTGGGATGAGTAAAATAGACGAGACTGTTCCAGCAGGGTGGGGATGGAGAGGCCCCATATCTAACCTATGATCACGCTTTCACGACATGAGACTGCAGATGCTACGTGAAGACCCGGGTTAGGAAATATGACTGAATTTATTCTGGGATGGCTCCCCACGACTAAAACATCTGAATTCTCGTGACATACTGGCCCGTTAAAGCCCTGCCATATGGCTGTCATCGAGATAAAACAGTGCACGCTCCATCAACAAAGTATGTGATACTCAAGGTATACGAAACAGGGTTGATCCCGGGCAGCGTTTTTCTAATCGGAACCATTGCCGGGTTTCTATGGGAACAATTAGGACGTGCAATACTCCTACGAGAGCTGAAAGATCGTCAAAAAATGTTGGAGGCGTAATCTTCTAATTAGTCGAATAACCGTCAAATCAAGTTGAGTCCACGTCAAGATCCGCTCCAATGCAGAAAGACCTATGTTTCCATGTGCGTAGCCGAGCAACGAGACGGGCATATTGAGATGATTTGTTATGGGCCGCATCCTGAGCTCCCCCTCGAGAACATATGCAGTCTCGATATATCACTCGTCAGTGGACGAATATTGTAGTATATTGATTCGTCTAGTTACTAGATCTACATAATGTTCGGTTGGCATACATTAATGTGATCACTAATCTGGCTAACGTTCAACAATGCGACCACAGAGTTCAAGTCATGGCATCCTCGTTACGCCAAGCACCCCAAAGGCAGGTCACAAAAGGCTGTCATGCCATAATGCAGCGTTTTCCTGGCCGTTGTCCTAGGAGTCACCGAGTCCGACCGGAGTAGCCGTTCCATGTGTGAAGTTGTGAAGTCTTGTCGATGCAAGCCACGAAGGTGAACGTTCTAGTGGTGTGTCGTGCGCATAGGACAAATATTGGCGGGGCAGACAATCTATGTTTCTATGATGGAGGAACAAGATTGATGGTGTGGATGCAAAAGAAAACACAAGGCAGAGTCATAAGCTCTGTCCAATAGTAGCGCAAGCCTTGTAGGGAGTGAGGCTCGGCTCTCATGCATGTGCATTGCTAGTAGCGATGCGGTGTAAATTCAATGCCAAGTTCGGAGACACCGGGCGACCAGTAACGACAATGCTCCGAAGCTGTACGACGATCGCGGTTTGTGGACTATTGAAGGATTGGATGAAGAAGACGGGATAGACCCTGAGGAAATATAACGGCTTGACAAATAAGGTGAGAGCTAATGCTTGAGAGGCGCCAGGGATCTTGCAAGCCCTGCGCCCTACAAGGTAGAATCCCACGCCACAATCCTACCCAAGCCATCGTGTTCATCTGACAATCTAGAAGCTAGGAAGGAGCCGTTAGATGTCACTGTTCGGTCCGTAATTTCGCTGTTACAGAGTCAAAGTATCCTTGAGAGTTATAAGCTGCACTGACCATCAACGCAATGCATTCGGTTACAGTTACCGAAATTTCATGCATCTCTCAACGAGGTACAAAACCTAGAATTGATCTTCCATTCTTTGCCCGAGGTTGGCGCACTCGTTGTGAAGAATCTGTCAAGGGAAACACGAAATTACATGGCAACGCAAATCAGAGCCTCGATAGCCAGCCCCAACTTCGAAGGATGAAACCTTGACGAGCGGATTTGCCGCAAGCCCGCAGAAAACATCAGCGCCAACATCAGCCTTACGATGTCTAGTATGCAGGACATGTTATCGGGACAAGATCATTGGGTCCGGGTGTAATTCCCCATGCGATGGCGCATGCCCTGGAATGTCGATCAGGTCAACGATCCCTAACGCCCACGTGGAGGAGGAAGTTGTGAAACAGTTGGGCACGAGGGAAACAGCAAATTCTCTAGAACTGGCATCCTACGATGCCAACGCATCCCGTTGAAACGAGATGACAAGACCCTATTGCGTACTACCCGATTCCATTGCCGGGTTGGCGGGTTTGGCACTCTTAGAGGAGGTGGAATGCCCGACCCATCCACTGGCTAGGGTCAGAAACCCCAATCACGGCGGAACGAATCTATTCGGATTAGTACCAGTATAGGTTCAAAGGCAGTGTGATGCACAGTGATGACTGAATGACATCGAGGCGAAGGGTTTTAAGTCGATGTGATGCATGAGATTATTCGCAGAGCGACATTGAGGCTTATACGGAGTTCCCTTGATAGGATTCGTCCAAAGAAGATGAAAGGCGGTGTCCAAGCTTTGCACCTAAATCGATAAATCAGTTACTGTATTGCTCAAAGCGAGCGCTTGCGATTGACCTTTTCGATTTCATTGGCGCACAGGCACAGCCTCTGGAGAACTCCTTTGGCGTTGCAGTAGTGAGTTATCCAGCTTTGCTATTTCTACGTTCCACTTACTTGGCATGCCGCAGGTTAGCGGCACTGCCTGCATGACTCGCTAAAGATGATCGTTTTCGAATTCAAAGGACGTTTACCTGTGTTTCGATTGATTTACCACGAAAGAAATTGTTGCGCATGGTCGCCATGTTACTGTTAGGTATATTTACTGGCATCTATTCGTAGTCCATATGAATGTAAGATGACGATGGGGTAGTGGTCAAACTTCGTTACTTTCTTACTCAGCCCTGCTCCCTTCGGCAGGACGGGCTTTAATCGCGTGTAGGAGCTTGTTCCGGGATAGGGCAGCTCCTAAAATAGGTTACTAACAAGCTGCCCTCTTCTGCAAGACCGCAGCAAGGCAGGAAGGCTCTTACTTACGTCAAAATCATGTGCTACTGCACGAGCACGACAGGAACCCATGGCGAGCCTGCCCAGAATGCTAATGGAGCACTTTGACCTATTCTGAGTGGGAAGGCATTTTGCAACCCGCGGTAAGTTCCCCACGCGCTTTTTATCATCTTAAGCTATCGCTATTCATACACCATGTCATGCCAACCAAGCGACTCCAACGTAAGCAATTGTTTTGGTTTTGGGAAATTCTTAGCGCAGCCCTGCAATGCATTTTAAACAAATATGGACATCTCCGAGCTGTAGTGCCCGGCCGGATGCTAGGTAGGATTATAGGGCTCATAATTTTCCCCTTGGATCCCGAAACCCCTGCTTAAGGGTGCATATTCGTTTAGTGTTCCTGCTGCGCATTCTCTCAAGATCGCGGACAATCATTGCCATTCTTCTATAAGGTGACCACGGCGCCAGCGCCCCCAAACTGTTCCAACGTTGCTGATCCTTCACCCCTTCCAGGCAATCTTTTGTCTCCACCCAGAGGCCTAATACCCCTCATCTATCTGCGAAAGCTGATCAGCATTTCTTTGAATCGTGTTTCAGAGCGCTGATCTACATATCCCTTCACTATCAAAATACTACCCTCTAGTCATCACCTTAATACTTTATTGAGCATTCTTTACTCCATCGCGGTGTGCATAAGCTCTCCCCCCCTTCACAAACATCTATCCTCTGTTTGCAGGTATTACTCTCTCCATATCATTTCCCATATAATCCAAGAGATTCTCACAGTTACCCAGTTCACACAACCTTGAACTCTCCGCGTAAGCCTGCCACAACTCAATCTTGAGGTTTTTACCGCTGGCTGGGGAATGGCAAAGGTGTATAACAGTGCTAGCGATTTCGTTCTTTTCCCCCTAGAACAGTCACATTGGGAAACGTTTGATCCCCAACCGAGCGAGCAATTCGATACCTTACATTACAACGCAAGTTCCGCCACCAACATGCATCGGCACCGAGACTATGCTGGCCAGGCCAGTGCTTCTTACAACTCATATCCACAAGTCTCAGACTACTCTTCTTCCTCTTCAAACTATTACAGCGCGCCGAATATGGCATTCGATGCTCGTAAAGGAAACCCTCAGCAACCTATTCAAAGGAATACACCATCTGGTTCCCCATCACCAGCAAATTCTCAGATCTTCGACCATCCCTCAAACATTTCATCCGCATCAGGTGCCTCAGCGCACAGCACAGCCTCATCGACAGACGGCTCGCCTTATGCAAACGCGATGCACAGTCTGCCTTACCAAGACAAATGGTCTGAGCCTCTCCATGGGCTGGGCCTTCCAGAAATTGTAAACGGTGAAGGGTATAACAACGAACATTTTCCACCAAGCAGCTTCAACGAGCATCTCATGTTGGAAGACAGCAAGTTTGGCAATTATGTTGGTGAGTGTGGAAAGATTTTCTCACCGTCACTTCCTATCAGTCGTTCTATCGCGTCCTCGATTCCCTCTCTCTCAGCGTCTCAAGAATTATTACCCGAATTCTCTTCTCCTTTACCAGCGTTGGACACCACCACGGCTAGTAGAGATGTCACTATCGATTCAATTCTGGAAGAAGTCAATAGCAGGATACAAAAGCCAACGCACCTGGTTTCTCAGGTGTCTGCAGCCTCAGCAGCAGGCTCACCGACTGCTTTCCGGAACAACCATGACACCACTTCACCTAACGAGCGGAAGGGCTCGTTCAGATCTCCTCTGACACCGGCGTCCGCAACGTCACGCTTTTCATCTCGTGCTACATCTCCGCATGCTTCGAGCGAGCAGGTCTCCTACAATCATCGATTTGGTCCTATAGATGACAGCAAAGCGCAAAGGAGTACTCTGCAGTTTCCTACACAAGGCTTTTCATACGGTCGGCCGACACCACCTCCTTCTTCTCGTTGTCAATCTCATTTTGAAAAAAATCAAAATCCTTTCTTTGGTCAAAGCAGTGGTAGATTCGTCGCTCCACTTGAGTCATCTTGTTGGTTTTCCTTGTTGTCTTCTTTCGTCTGATCTTCTTGCCCGATTTCTTCTTCGTTGCGTAGTTTTTCTTGTTTGAATCAAGTTACACTCTGATGAACAAGGCTAACGTTTAATCACTACAGATCCTTCTCTTATCCAGCACTTCGACACGCCCATTGCACACAACACCACTACCGAGCCGTATCCAGGCGTCATACATGCTTTTCACAACGTACCCTCGCAGACATTCCAACCTCCATCACCAGCACCGTCAGAGGCATCAAGCCATGATTCCCATCCCCCTGGATCCGCTAGGTTTCGGAGTGGTACTACATCACCTTATCTCCACACCAAGTCATTCCAACCTTACCCTCAAAGTATCGAAGGGCGCAGAACCTCGATTGCATCAAGCCACTCCCGTAACTCCATGGAAAGCCCAGGATCCAATAGCTATGGCTACGAGGACGATGGAAAGGAGAGGACCCGCTGCCCGCACCCTGACTGTGGCCGGCCATTCAAGGATCTCAAGGCCCATATGCTTACCCATATGTCGGAGAGGCCTGAGAAGTGCCCAATTACCAATTGCGCTTATCACCACAAGGGATTCGCTCGCAAATACGACAAAAACCGCCACACCTTGACACACTACAAAGGTAACATGGTGTGCGGATTTTGCTCAGGCTCTGGATCCACCTCAGAGAAGAGCTTCAACCGAGCCGATGTTTTCAAGCGTCATCTGACTTCCGTGCACGGCGTTGAACAGAATCCTCCAAATAGCCGAAAGAAGAGTCCCAATTCTTCCGCAAACAAAAGGTCCTCTACACAGGCCGTTGATGCCACTGGAAAGTGCTCCACTTGCTCAGCAACATTCAACAATGCGCAAGAATTCTACGAGCATCTGGACGACTGTGTTCTTCGCGTTGTGCAGCAGGAAGAGCCCAGCGAAGCCAACAATGAACGGCACCTTGGGGCCGTCGCAAATGACGACGCAGTCCGCGAGACCTTAGACCGTCACATGCTCTCCGCCGAAATCGATCAAGAAGCCACGACTTTCGACGACGACGAAGAAGATGCAGCCTATGACGACTTCAAAGACGAGTCCAGCGAGGACAACCAAGCCTGGCCCGCGAGCTCAAACTCTCGCTCCGGCAAAGGCGAGATCGCGTCCAGGAAAGCCAACTCGGCAGGATCGCACATTGGGAGTGGCAACTCCATCACCAAATCCGGTCGCACGACTTCTGGAGGAAAGGGTCGTGGCATGACTGCTTCCAAAGGAGGCGTTCCTTTGGTCGGCAAGGGACGACGGAGGAGAAAGCACTATCCCGTCTCATGGGGCGCTTCAAAGGAACAGATGAAGATGAAGAAACGAGTTTTGTGTGTCTACGATGGATCTAGACGTCTCTGGAAGGATGACATGATGCTCAACAACGACTTCGAGGTTCGCCTGCGCCTGGGCGAAGGTGATGCGTACGTGACCGACCTTGATGTTGAGACTGTCAAGCGCGCTGGGGCTTTGCACAACGCGACCGAGGAAGAGAAGGGACCGTATGATGATGTCGATATTGAGCAATTGATGTCTTGAGAGATGGTTTGCAGCTGGCGGGTAATAATGATCTGTACCAACAATACTGTATTTCTCGATGCATGTTTTGAACGATTCTTTTTGGGGCGTAATGCCATTCTTTTACGATGGATCATGACAGCATTGATCGTTTACGACGGTAGCGTCACTGTCATGAAGGCAGGATTCTGGGATGGGTATTAGAGATGGGATGTATGGTAGATTGGGGCTGGATTTGACCTTCTACGCTGCGTTGCCTATTTGTAAATTATCTACAAAAGCTGAAGCTGCGGTGCCGGACACTGTGATGTTCCTCAGATGGATAAAAAAAAGATTGATTGTTAAACTCAATTACTTTGCATCATCAGGATGCTTCCTATTTCTGCTTGCCTCATTTATCCGCCAGGGGCGGAGATAAACCCGCCTTGGCAGTCGCGCCTTTCACGCGCAACGGCACTTTACGCGTAGTAATGACAACGATGCAGAGCAGCTGAACACATCGTCGATACAATCTCAGTCTTTACATGCAAGAATGATACGACAAGATTACAGTCGCATCGACCCAAAGCGCAGAAGTACCCTTGACTACAAAAAGAAGCAATTCGCAACTCCCACCTACAAACAACATGACTACCCCCATCGGCTGAATCTCTACGAGATTCCTCCAACCGCTGAGATCACTCTCGAGCAATTTGAACAATGGGCAATTGATAGATTGCGAAGTACACCCAATGCCTCTGTAAGCAAACCACGCATATGACTGACCATCGCTAGTCCTGGCTGAGATCGAAGCCTGCTCGTTTCGCAACAAGAACCCCGCAGAAACAGCTGCGCATATCACACCTCTACTCCAGAAATGGCTACCTCTCCGCTCGAACACGTCTTCCTCCGCTGGCGCTCAGGACCCAGCTCTTCAGCTGGAACGACAAAAGGATCACTACTCGCACTTTATACTCCGTCTCGCTTTCTCTTCAACAGAAGATCTGCGACGGCGATTTGCGCGTATCGAGAGTTCATTGTTTAAGCTACGATTCCAGAATGATGATGCTCGAGAGAGGCAAAACTTTGTGGAGTCATTGCAGTTGGACTGGGAGGTCGTGTCCGAGGAAGAGAAGCGAGCATTAGGGGCTGACCTGATGAATGCGACACCCGGGTTGAAGCGACAGGAGGTTGAAGAAGGTGGTTGGTTCAAGGTCGACTTTGAGACCGTACCAGAGCTCGTGGAGAGTCGAAGGGTCTTTTTGAAGGCTGGTAAGGCATACGTACCAGTTAGAGAGCAGATGAGTATGGTTCTTGCTGGATTCAGTACGAGGTTGGACAAGGGCTTAGAAGTACGAATTCTCACTTCCCCACACAACGTCACAAATTCTAATGAACGAAACAGCTCGCCGCCCGCGCCCTCCCCCGCCTCGACGAAGACGATCGCCTCACCCCAATCCTCAACCACCTCTCCAAAAACTTCGCAACCCCCGACTCCACCCTCTCCGACTCCGATAGCGCCCTCCCTGGCGCCCCCATCAACGCCTCCTCCATCGACCCCTTATCCCAACACTTCCCCCTCTGCATGCGCAATCTCCACATGACGCTGCGTAAAAACAGTCATCTAAAGCATTTCGGCCGGCTGCAATACACACTCTTCCTCAAAGGCATTGGACTGACGCTGGAAGACTGTCTGATATTCTGGCGGCAGGCGTTCAAACTTATTACTGATGATACGTTTAACAAAGAGTATCGGTATAACGTTAGACATGTCTATGGGGATGTTGGTGGGGATGCTATACGAAGGGGACGGGGGTACTCGCCATTTTCGTGTCAGAAGATTTTGACGGAACATCCGCCTGGGAGTGGGGAGAGTCATGGATGTCCGTATCGGCATTTTAGTGTTGATAATCTTACGGCTTTGTTGCAGACGACGGGGGTAAATGATCGGGATGTGTTGAGGGGGGTGAAGGAGGATGTGGAGAAGAAGAGGTTTCATATTGCTTGCAATCGGGTGTTTGAGTGGGCCCATAAGGGTATGTCCATCTTCCAGAGATTTCCCCCTGATTTATCTACACTCTTAAGTCGTAAGATAAGTCTTGCGACTCAACCTGTACGTCAGTCGTGCAGAGCGTTGCTGACTCCGAAAATTACGCAGGAGAAATCAAGAAAGCACGCGAGGAGGGGACCATCGAGGCTGCTGATTTGGACACGATTGTACATCCAAACACATACTTCAAAAGGTCCTACCTTCTTAAGTCAGGCCAAAAACCCACAGAGGTTGTCGATAAAAGGGACGAGATGGAAATGTAAGACTCACGGAGTATGAGCGGTTTAAGCATGGGCGTTTCGCGTCTCCCGGGGGTGCACGTTTGGGCAAAGATGGCGTCTGGTATAGGTCGATAGGTCGACATGCATCAGGCTAGAGCCATCTGGCTTCTGCTTCGACAGCAAATTGGGATTTCATACCAGTTTGTGGGGTCAAGGAAGCGGCGGTAGGATCGTGATGCTCAATGGAAATCACCCCACACTGCGCTGAAAGTTGGTGAGGACGTCAAACATTGAGGACCTAAGAGCGAGAATTGACTATGTTTATGGTGGGTTCCCTGGAAAGAGTGTAAATGATAGGTCCGAATCCCAAAGGTAGGGTACGACTTCAGCTTGTGTAGTGCATTATGGAACCGTCAAAGTTCGGACGAAGTGGAATCTGGACCATTTTCACTCCATTGGTTCTTGATTTCAAGCCAAGTAATGTTTCAGTGTAAGAGAACAGGTACTTAGATACAGAGGGAAATCAGACGAAAGCAGATCTTCGGAACAGTGATGTCCGCATTACCGCTGTAAAAGTTTTCAGCCGATGTTCCTTTCTATTTATTCTTTAGCCACATCCCCTCACCGAAGTATTGATCACGGAGAATCGCAATGCCTCTAACGATGCATGAATGCTTGGTATATCATCGCTTCATCCACGCTATGCACCAAGGACCGACCAAAAAGAACAGCTCTATAATGCGTAATACGCCTCCACAAACGCAATCTCAACGTCTCATAAGTCATCATTTCTCCTTATCATGCCCATTCGCATTCGCATTCGCATTCGCATTCCCATCCCCAATCTCCACAGCAACCTCATCCTCACTGGCCCCCGTCTCCTCCCCATCCCCCTCAAAATCATCAAAGAACACTCCACTCTGCCTCATCAACTCCATCAACACACTCGCCCTCCTATCCTCCTTCCCCAACCCCCTAATCTCAACTTCATCATCCGTATCCGGCTCCGCAGACGATCTCATAGCCTGCCCATGCATATGCATGCTCTCGCGATCACGGGAGGCAATGCCTTCCATATCCGCTTGGCCAGAGCCGCCGAGGAGCAGCCCTTCTTCGATCAGGCGTTCGATTTTCATGCGGTTGGCGATAAAGAGGAGTTTCGGAAAGGTGGATTGTTGGCCTGCTACTAGCATCCGTGCGAGTCGTTCTGGGGAGGGGTCCGAGAGGATATACCAGAAATCGCTGATGTGGCTTTTTGGCCAGATGGTGATTGTGCCGCTGAATTGCTGGAGCCAGATGCCCGACCAGTCTTGACCTAAGGGGCGGGGGAGTAGTTCGAGGTGTTTTGAGATTTTGATGAACTTCTGGAGCTCGAGTTTGAGGTAGGTTTCTGTTGCGCTTCCTAAGTATCCACCACGCCAACCGCGGCCTCTTCTGTGGGTTACCGGGCGGCCGACGGCGCCGCGGGAGGAGAAGAAGAAGAGGTTGATGTGCGGGTTCACTTGGGAAACTATGGAGAAGTTGACGCCGAAGTGGAGGTTGAGTGCTTTGAGGGGGATGTCGGTGCGGAGACTGGAGAATGTTAGTAGATCAAGTTTGCAGAAGGCATATTAGTACTAACCTCCCGTCCTTCCATTTGTGTCCGAAAGAATAGGGTGTCAAGGTGCCGCTAGGGGTCTTCATCATCAAAACCACGGGATTCAGGATGCCTGGGACGGCGGCGGACGCAAGCACGGCGGACCATATGACACAATCAGGGGCTGTCAGGCAGTTCGTGAGGATGGTAGGTGAGTGAGGGTCTGAAGGAACGCAAGTCACATTTAGTATTCGACCAGTTCGCTCATACGCTTCTTTGAAGGTAGTACTGCCTCTGCAAAACCATGAGCAATGGCGTGCCCAATCAAGAGAGTCAAATCTGGCCCCAGTCTTCCACCAACGAGGACCCCAGGTAAAGATTTTCTCTTCGCACGCTTTGATGTGATGTGCAAGCGCTGGGACCAGGAGCTTTTGCAGCTCCTCGTCTGTCCGAGTTGCAACGAGCGCTGCCACTAAGGCACCTCCTGATGTACCCGTAATCACGTCTGGAAGGAGTGAGGCATCGAGAAGCGCCTTGGCCACCCCAAAATGATAATATGCAAAGGTCGCTCCGCCAGAGAGACACAATGCGGTACGCCCAAAATTGGTGTGAAGATGCTTTGCAAGGGAGTATTTCTCCGACTGGCTTAGTTGAGTCGAGTGTAAGAGGTAGGCTAAGGAAGCGTGTAGTTCATCGACGAATTCTTGTGCCAGGTGTTTCGTCCCATAGTAGGTTTCGCTGTAGAGCTTTGGATTCTCCACCCCGACAAAATTGTTCTTCACGCAGGCCTCTACAAGGCTCCTCAGCTTGTCAAATGCCTCCTTGGATGTGCTTCCCTTCAGTTCTTCTTGTGACTTTGCCAATGCCCTACCCGCCTTGAGTTGGTCCTTCACATTCGTCACCGTTGTGAAATCATAGTAGGCATAGTCATCCGTCTCTTTCCATTGCTCGTTACCCAGGTGGATATCTAGCTCCTGGGCAGCAGCCCGCCATTCATCGTAATTGGTCTTCGAGCGTAGGTTGCGCCGCAGCGTCTGGCGTTGTCCCCTCCAAGTTATTAATCTTTCATAGCCCCATATGTACGTTCGCGTGAGGAGGTATGAGAAGCCCAGGAACAATATCCAGCCGAATACTATCAGCAACAGCGGCCACTTCAGTATACTGTAGACAAAGCCTTCTCTCGTTTCATCCGTGGTCCGACGAGGCTTCTTGTGCGCTCGAGGCTTTCTTCGCTTGACTCGCTGGTGGATTGGCCGCCAGTCGTTTAGGGCTATGACTGGCGAAGATTCGGGCGCGCTCAAAGCCCTTGCAAACTCTTCTATATCAGCCTTTTCAATGAGCTCATTATCGAAGTCTGGAATCGTGGTGGAATCGAAGGAACTTTGAGGGAACCCATGGGTGCTGTGTCGCGCTGCGGGCATCACGTTCGCAAGGCTGCATGAGGGATATTACACGCGGACGGTTATGCGTATCAAGGGCGACATCGATCTCGTGAGGGTGCCACTAGCTTTGATGTTGCCGCTAAAATCAAATCCTGGAACGAGCGTCTTTTACGTCACAGAAAGAAACATGCTGCTGCCAATTCTTGGTCGATCGCTGTTGTACAGTAAGGAACGAACATGCTTGAACAATGTTTTCAACGCACATGATCCATTCTATCAGATAGACTGACATGTCAACTTTACAGGTAACTCTTTCCCAGGAGCGTGGACAGCAAATCCGATGTCTGCAAGGATTTTAGCGCCAATGCTTGGCAATTTTCCTTGGCATTTGTATTCACATTTTCCCCACAAAGCCATGCACCATGACAGGACTCTATCGTTGTTAAGCTTTTCAGCCGCGTGGTACCTGCGCCGGATCGTCGACAGCGAGCATGCTACACTTGACGAGTATATGGTCCTTAACTTTCTGCGAGTGGGACTGTTCTTGAGCCTTTTCGAACTCATTTATCCGAGTTATCGATGTAAGTGAGGAAGGGGAGTGTTAATGATTTTGGAAATGACTCCCTGTCGCGGTGAGCAGCTTGTTGAAGAAGCCATTATGAATGCGCTTCATTGATTGTCGAGGATCTCTCGTGCGGGATTGAGGCGGATCATCGAAATGCGGGCTGGTTGCCTTCCCGCTTATTGCTAGCGTGCTTATTCATTAGATAAGCCGGCTTGGCAAAACCGTGACCGAAACACTCGAACCCTTGGCTGCTCTACCTAAACTTCACGTATTCATTTTCTTGTGCTTCCAATAGCTGTATACTATTGCTCCAATGTTTTGCGACCACCACATTGCACCAAGGTTGCGCGACCATCAAAGATTTAGTAAAGCTACGCCCTACGCAGCGATGACAACCAAGCTGCTCAGCTAGGATAATCATTAGCTACCTACTTTTCCCATCTACCAAACGAATGACTTGATTCTCTTACCCTGCTACAATTCCAATATCGCCAAGACGTGAAGGCTGCCAAATACAGGCGTGACGCGCGAAACTTCTACAAATTTGATGCTCTTCATAGGCGGCGTCTAACCGGCAACAGACATTACAACCATCTTTTGGACCACATTAACACGTCTACATCATGCCTCTCCGACACAAGCGCAACAGAGAGTTCGATCCGAATAGGTCCGACTCTGAGGACGAGACCTACGGAACCTCGGCCTCGAAACCTTTGAAGTCCAGATCTTCAAGACCTCAGCAGAGTCATCCCTCTCGGAAGAGGCAGCGGCGGCAATACGATGGTGATGACTCGGACGAAGATGAGATAGAAGGGAGTGAGCTCAGCGGAATATCAAACGAGGATGACATTGAAGATGAGGAGGTGGAAATTGGACCAAGTGGACGCCCGAAGCGCAAAGCAGCGAAGAAGCAAACAATCATCGAGGAAAGCGATAGCGATGAGTTTGAGAAAGAGTTGGTCGAACCAGAGCCATCAAGAAAGAGTCAGGGCAAGCCTTCGCTCGTGGTGAAGCTCAGAGTCCAAACCCCGGTTCGAACACCTGCACCCAGAAGAAGCACTAGAGCTCGCAGTGGTAGTGTGACGACCCCCAGACCAACTTCCTCACACAATCCACAGTCGAACACTCGAAGGAGCAGCCGAATCGCTCATGATGAGACAGAGCCTGTCGTTGCTCTGACAAATTCAGGCCACCACGTCGACGTATTGCGAGCTGGAACTCGAAGTCCTCCACAAATGACGAGAGCCACACGAGGTGGGAAAAGTGTGAAGAAGTTACCCACCGCAAGCGTTGTCTATGAGGAATCCGAACAAAGCTCGGCAAAGACCAAAGAAGAGCCCTTAGGCTATCGCCCGGAGATAGCAGCTAGCCGCGAAGACCTGGGTGATGATGGTGATGAAGATGATGAAATGCAGCCGGCGGACATCGAAAATGCCCCGGAGGACATTTTCCATGCTGAGGACAACCAAGAAGTCGCCATCATACCTGAGTCAGGCGGGGAAGAGGCACACGATGAAGAGGATGATGAGGATCAGATCAGCAAACCAGGCCGAAGTCTTCGGCGACGCGATAGCAAGCGCTCAGAACAACAAAGTGCTGATAAAGAGAGGAGTCGTGGAGGTGCTAGATCAACACATCAACCCTTACGCTCAAACCTTGGCAAGCGTAAGACTCGAAGTTCTCAGAGAAGTGGTCTTCAGGAGAGTAGTGATTTTGAGCCAGAGGCCGGCGGAGCGGGTGAGGAAGACATTTCTGACTCGGGATCTTCGTCAGGTTCTCCGCATAAAGCTGCTAGAATAGACGACGAAGATGACAGCAGCCCTGCTCGAAGGGGACCCAAGCGTAGAAAGCCAAATCCTCGGAGCCAACGAGCTTCTGATGAGCATGACAGTACCGAAGAGGTACTGGAGGAGTTGGAGGACCTTCAACCCAAGCGTGCCCGGCGCGCTGCGAGAGAAGAGATTGTTTATGATACTCGGCCTAGGAGACGACAGCAAAACAGGCCAGATTATCGCATCATGAATCCGGAGCTTGCCATACCCCTAGAAGACGAAGCAGAACCAGCAGCAACGCCGTCTCGGAAAGGGCGTGCTGGCGGCGGATGGCAAAGAAGCCTCTTCTCCACTTATGGTCCTTTTGGGGGAGCTGGTGGCCCTGCACCAGTGTTTGGCGGTCCCGGTGGTATCGGTGCTGCCGCTGGTGCGGACTCAGATAGCAGCGACGACGAGAATATGCAGCGTCCGCGAGCAGCCGGAATTGGCGGGACTGTCGGGATGACACCAACTACTGCTTTCCCTTCCGGCATGAATCTTTTTCCACCAGCTCCAGGCCAAGTGCAGAGTGCTGATCCTCTCCAAGGCACCTCCGGAACTCCTGCAAACCTTGGCAAGATCAAAGACAAAACTGCCTTGGCAGATGTGGATCCATTGGGCGTAGATCAAAATGTTGATTTCGATAGTGTTGGTGGTTTGCAGGGTCATATCGATCAGCTCAAAGAGATGGTGGCCCTTCCCCTTCTTTATCCAGAGGTCTTTCAACGATTTCACGTCACTCCTCCCCGCGGCGTGCTTTTTCACGGACCTCCTGGTACTGGTAAAACTCTGCTGGCTAGAGCTCTCGCGTCCAGTGTCAGCTCACAAGGACGCAAAGTCACCTTCTACATGCGTAAGGGCGCAGATGCCCTGAGTAAATGGGTGGGTGAGGCCGAGCGTCAGCTCAGACTACTGTTCGAAGAGGCTCGTAAAAATCAGCCGAGTATCATCTTCTTCGACGAGATAGACGGTAAGCAGTAGTATCCTCCCCTGTAGATTGTCGGTCACTGATCATGTCGCAGGTCTTGCACCAGTCAGATCGAGCAAGCAAGAGCAAATCCACGCCTCGATCGTTTCAACACTACTAGCTCTCATGGATGGCATGGACGGACGTGGTCAAGTCATCGTTATCGGAGCCACAAATCGACCAGACTCCATCGATCCAGCGCTTCGTCGTCCAGGTCGCTTTGACAGGGAATTCTATTTCCCTCTCCCCTCCACGGAAGCACGTCGCGCTATTCTTGATATCCACACAAAGTGCTGGGACCCTCCTCTGGCATCCAGCTTCAAAGACGAAGTTGCAAACTTGACGAAGGGATATGGCGGTGCCGATCTTCGCGCTTTATGTACAGAAGCCGCACTGAATGCGGTACAACGTCGATACCCACAGATCTATAAGTCTAACGAGAAGCTTCAGATCGACCCTCAGACCATCAACGTTACTGCCAAAGATTTCATGATATCCGTCAAGAATATGGTTCCGTCATCAGAGCGATCTGCATCTTCTGGCGCAGCACCCTTGCCAACACAGATTGAGCCATTACTGCGTCAACCGCTTGGTGAGATCGAGAACTTGGTTGCTCAGACACTGCCCCAAAAGAAGCGTTTGACTGCGCTACAAGAAGCAGAATTTGAAGATGCCGAGGATGATCGGGGTATGAAGGCGGAACGCATGCAGCAAGGTAAATTATGTCACCTCTGCCTGTTGGCCAACTGGTACTGACTATGTGTTAGAATTCGAGCGGTCGCGAGTCTTTCGCCCTCGCTTACTCATTAGAAGCCTACCAGGGATGGGCCAGCAGTACCTTGCTGGGGCTCTTCTGAACCATTTCGAGGGTTTACACGTGCAATCGTTCGATCTTCCAACACTATTGAGCGATTCCACAAGGTCTTCGGAAGCCGCCACTGTTCAGCTCTTCACTGAAGTCCGAAGGCACAAGCCGAGCGTGATTTACATACCAAACGTCGATGTTTGGTATCGCACTGTAGGCCAGGTCGTCATTTCAACATTCCTTGGCCTTCTGCGAACATTGGCTCCCACGGACCCTGTGCTACTTCTAGGTATTCTGGAGTGCGAAGAAAACGAAGTTGACCCACAGATGATCAAGGATCTATTTGGGTTCTCCAGAAGGAATCAATTTGACATTCCTAGGCCGGAGAGAGTAAGCGGTCCCTCGGTTGGACTCCTTGATTCTGTTGCTAACACAGCTTCTAGCAAGCACGTCATGAGTTTTTCCTACCTATCATGGACTACATCAATGCCTCACCGGTTGAGTTCCCGGAGCCTGCAGAGCGGAAAAGACGACAACTTGAGATACTAATCCCTGTACCGCCCGAGCCAGCGAAAGAGCCTCCCCCCCTTTCGAAGGTAGAGCTTAAAGCTCAGAAGAAAAAGGATCGACAGCTTCTAAACCTTTTAAAGCAGCAGATACAGCCTATCATGGATCAGATCAAGACAAAGTCTAAGAAATTCAGGACGGGGGTTGTTGAAGACGCTAGGATCCGATATCTATTCGAAGAGGAAGATCCCGCGCTCGTAAGCACCGACCTACCGCCAGAGCAGCGTGGGGCGGATTCTTCTCGCCCCTACGAGAAGTCCAAAGATGATCACGGTGAGCCTGGATTGCTAGATGTAGCTACAGGCAGCTTTATTTACAACATGGATACCGTCACTATTGAGAAACGTTTGTCGAATGGCTACTACAAAAGACCAAAAGATTTTGCGGCCGATATCAAGAAGCTTGCTAAAGATGCCAAGACTATTGGTGATCAAGAGCGCATTATCAAAGCAAACGAGCTCTTGACCAACGTGGAGGTTGACATGGAGGATATTGGAATGCGAAATCCAGCGCTCGTAGCAGAGCTCGAAAACGTCTATGCTCGCGAAGTCAAGCGAGAGAAGGCAATGGCAGAGAAAGCCAAACAATTGGCGGCCGCAGAAGGGCTGAGGATCGACACTATACCATCCAATGTGCCACCTGTTGGCGTCGCTGCATCATCAAACGATCAATCGAGTGGTCCAATTGTCCTTGGGCAGTTGACAAATGGTCTTGTGGAACATCCAATCACTCCATCGAATCCCTCACAGCCAAGTACAATTACCAACCGCATGTCTGCTGGGCTCTCGGACCTCAGCGATTTGCAAGGACAGCCCCATAGCAATGGTAACTCAGTACCTTCTCGAAACGAGGAAGTCCAACTGTCCAACAGTGATGAGATCCCGTCAACTGAGAAGCAGACTCAGAACACCTCGAGCAGCTCATTCGGCCCTTCAGCGCAGACGAGGCCTTTCGAATCAACCGGTGGCCCTCATTCTATCGATCATCGAAGATCCATACCAGGAAGCCTGTCTCAAAAGAGTCTGATCACCCCTTTGGCCGAAGGATCGAATCTACGGGACTATATAAATTACGCCTCCACTACGTCGTCGGAAAAGAGGAACACTGGATCTACAGGCGATAAGAACACCCAAAGCACGACAGCAAAGCCCGAATCAGGTCCTGATTTTGGTCTTTTTGGTGACCCCGCGGAGCCCAATTCGCAGCTTCCAGATACCGTACCGAACACTCAAGGTACGTTCACCTGTAATTCCTTATAGAGGCACATGAGCTGATCTCAATGAGTAGGGTCTCAATTTTCAGTCCGTCCGAACAGCAATCCATCCAGCTCTCAGGGGCAGGCGAATTCCCAACAAGAACGTTTATCTCAAGCGCCAGCAGTTCCACAATGGCCCCGCGACCGCGACCGCTCTAGCATCAACTCGCTCTTGAACGATCCAGAACCCGGTCCATCTAGGGCGCTTACCGCCATCCAGCCTCAGCATATTGTTGACCATGTTTACACATCCACTTTCCTCGAAACCATAGTGGACCAAACAAGCGGCTGCAGCGTCGAGCAACTGGAGCAAATCTATTCGGCATTGATGAGCGATATTTGGAGGACTAGGGGCGAGTGGGACAGGTCAAAGGTGGCTGTGGAGATGGGTACGATCTTTACAGATGTAATGGAGGACATCCATGTTTGCCAAGGCATTGGGGTAGGGTCAATGGAAATCGAGCAATAGATGTAAGAGGGGAAAAAAGGGAATCGACTTGTTCAAGAATCAACGGATGCATTTGGTCGATTTGGCAATAGCGAGGCGTTCCAGGAGTGGATTACAGGGCCTGCATGTACTAGATTGTACAATTTTAGTTTCAAACGCATATTTAGCTAGCATTGTTACCATAGCCACGGAATACATGTCAATAGAAATAATTAAATGAAAACACGGTACATGAGGGAGGATTTGGGAACGACAACTCCGGTGACATCACAAATCATAGCGCGAACATCTGAAGGTCTTTCACGACATCGGTCCGGAGTTGTTGTTCCTTTCTCCATACCTCTAGGTTCCTAAAGACGTTGGACATAGAAACAGCGGCAAGATGAGTGCTCAAGCAAAGTACTTGACCGGTGACAGGGAGGGTATCAAGGAATTCATCGATAAATTCGATGTAAGTCAAGCCGACCTCGACCTCTTCGCCTATGTGCCCTTCATCACGAAATACTCGCTGGGCTCTCTACTCTATTATTGATACACATCTTGACACCCCCAAGGTCTTCCTATTCGATTGCGATGGTGTGTAGTCACCTACCGCCTACAGCCCACGTCAGGGCATGGCCTCTAACGCGAGACGCCTTTCACAAGAGCTGAATATGCTCAAAGGACAGGCGTCCTATGGTCCGGCGAACACCTCTTCGAAGGCACCGTCGAGACCCTCGAACTCCTCCGTAGCAAAGGTACGCACGTTCCCACCCCTAACCCTGTCCCTCCCTCAATTGACCGCGTTGGTCCTCCAGGCAAACAAATCGTCTTCGTCACAAACAACAGCACCAAATCCCGCGCCGAATACAAGCAAAAACTCACCAGCATGGGCATACCAGCTACAGTCGTACGCCTCCCCTCTCCCCCTTCCTTCGCCTGCCCTACCACACACCATCATTGAACCGGAGGCCGTAGGACGAGGTCTTCGGGTCCTCTTACAGCGCCGCAATCTACATATCTCGCATCCTCCAGCTGCCTGCAGATAAGAAAACCGTCTACGTCCTCGGCGAAGCCGGCATAGAAACCGAACTCGACAGCGAGTCAATCCCGCACATCGGCGGTACCGATCCCTCTCTAAATCGCATAATAAGCCCGGAAGACTACAAATCCATCGCTTCCGGCGAGACGCTTGATCCGTCAGTTGGCGTCGTCCTCTGCGGTTTAGATTTCCACCTCAATTATTTAAAGTTGAGCCTTGCATTTCATTATTTGCAACGGGGTGCGGTTTTCTTGGCTACGAACACGGACACCACGCTCCCCTCCGCCAACGCGCTTTTCCCGGGTGCGGGGGCGTGTGGTGCACCGTTGGTTGCTATGATGGGTGGGAAGCAGCCGACTAGTTTGGGGAAACCGAGCCAGGCGATGATGGAGGCTATCATGGGGAAATTTCAATTCGATAAGAGTAGGGCCTGCATGATTGGAGACAGGCTGGACACCGATATTAGATTTGGGATTGAGGGAGAGTTGGGGGCGACGCTATGTGTGCTTACAGGGATTACCCAAAGCAAGGAAGATTGGGAGGGTGGGGATGTGGTGCCGAGTGCTTGGGTGGACAAGTTGGGGGATTTGAGGGGGGGGGCGTAGTGAATAAGATGGGTGTGGATTATGAGAGATGACTCAAGTAGCACTAGAGATAGATTGTATATTGATCCGTAAGGTTCAACTCCTGCGTTATATGTTTGTTATCCGAACGGCTTCTCCTCATCATGCATCATGTAACGTTCAGTCAACGACGAATTTCTTCTCCAGCTCCGAGTAATGCTCAAAGAAGCTCTCGAACAGCTTGATACCATATTCAACATCATAAACACCACCAGTCTCTCTAATACTGTGCATACTCAATTGAGGGTTGCCAAGGTCTAACGTCCTCATTCCCAACGCTGCCGATAGCATTGGCCCAATCGTGCTCCCACAGCTGGAATCATTGCGCACAACAAACAGCTGCAACGGCACCTTCGCTCTTCGGGCCGCTTCTTCGATGAGTACGATACCCGGTGAATTGGTTGCGTACCTAGCGTTGGCATTGATCTTGATGACTGTACCTTTGTTCATTTCAGGCTTGTGGTCGGACTCATATTTGGACGAGTAATTCGGATTCACTGAGTGTGCCATGTCTGCGGAGACGAGGAAGGACTTTGACAAAGTCTGTTCATATGCATCTGCGTCTGGCTCTCCCTTCCCTTGCATTGAGAGCAAAGACAGACGCCGTACCATAGTCGGGAGGAAGTTTGAATCGGCGCCTTGAGCGGTGTTGCTGCCGATTTCTTCATGGTCAAAGAGAGAGATCAGCCGTATTGATTCCTCGTCATCCAGCGATGAAGGCGAGCTGACTGAATTGATGAGACCCATCGTGCTGCAGAAGGACATTTCGAGATTGTCGAGTCGAGCGGAGAAGACGAGCTCCTCGTTGAGACCTCCAACGCATGATTTTTGAGTATCGTAGAGTATCATCTCAAAGTCTACGACCTCTGACGGGACAACTTTAGCTTCTTTTGCTATAAGCTCCACTATGTAGGGATGATGTCTCTCGGTCGCCGCTTTGAGTGGATGAAACTCGGCCTCCTCATCGTCGTCTCTTGTGGATTCAGGAGTCTTTGGATCTTCGCGCTTGCCCTGACGATTGAGCTCTGCGGCGACGAGCCCCGCGATGGGGAATAATTGTGTCTCCTTATTGTATTCAAACTTCTCTTGACGGTCGAGATGTATGGCGAGGGTAGGTATTCGGAGGATGGGTCGGTCAACTTTGACGAGCTTTTGCACAAACGATCCATTATTATCCTTCACCATCGCTCGCCCGGCAATCGAGAGGTCACGATCAAACCATGTATGCCATAATCCTCCACCATAAGTCTCAACCCCAACCTGAATGAACCCATCACCCTGTTTCTTGCTCACGGGCTTTATGCGAAGGGTGGGGGAGTCTGTGTGAGCGCCAATCATAGCGATTGGGTTGCCGGCCTTCCATTCCTTGCCAATTGCGAATGCGAGGATGGTTGAAGCATTGCGTGTGAGATAGTATTTGCCTCCAGGAACGCATGTCTTGGCCCAGGGGTCTTTTTCCTCCAGATGTTTGAAGCCGGCTTTTTCAAGCCGTTGCTTGATGTTGTGGACGGCATGGAAAGGAGTAGGTGAAGCATTGACGAAGGAGAGAAGCTCATGCCCACCCTTAGCAGAGACGTCCATTTTCCGCGTAAAGCTGCTGTAGCAGCACGGAATTGGAGCAGTATTGTGTGCTAATGGGCTGGGCTTGACTTTCGAAGAATACGCAACAGAAGCACGCACAGGATTGGAGAACGCGTGCAGTACAAATGATCGCTGTTGATGTTTATAATGTCTACCTACAGTACAATTTGCGCGTGTTCGAACAAGGCTTCGCGAGGCGTTCATTGGTTGATTGGTTGTCAGAAGAGCGACAACTCAAACAGTTTTAAGCAGCAACGGCGGGCGTGCATAAAGTCAGGCCTAAAAATGGGTACAGTGTCAACGCGTGGTGAAAAGTCGCTACAGCATCACAAATATCAATAATGAATGCGCATTCTGCTATTAGCATCCTGTGATATTACAATGGATCTATGAACAAGTAAGGTATCATGCACTGTGACTTACAATCGTTTGGCCCTAAGAAGCGGAATTACCCCTAGCCCCTAATTTTGGAGCCTCACAACTTACAATACTCATCATCTACGACGACCACTTGCTACACACCCCTAGAAATACTACCTCGACCTGTGCTGGGAAAAGTGCTCTTGCTCATGCCGAGAGCAACGTTGCGATAGCAATTGGTCCTCCCCCACAAGGGCATGCCGTGTTAGAGAAGTACAGAGCAGATACCCAGGACCGACCTCTGTGTTTGCCATCACAACACACATCTCCCAGCCACTGCGCTCACTCGCGGAATCCCAACACGATCAATTCACTTTGGCAGCTAGCGTCATTATCAGGTCTCAGACTAGTCCGAAACACATCTCACCTCCGTCACTTCTAGAACAATGGAAAACTCACACACCCCAAATTTGGTCTCACCTCCAGAGACAAAGACACCTCCTACAGGAATGAGCAATACAGCATTAAACAAACACAATCAGCTCAACGGTGGAAGAACAAACGGTACTGAAAGAGCGGGGTCAGAGCCAATAGATCCGGCTGCTTTGAGCAAGGCACTGAAAGATATGGACGATACTGGGAGGGTAAGAGAAAGAACGCCGGGCGCGAGTCCAAGTCGGAAGAGGCAGAGGGTATATGGTGATCGGTGAGTCTCAATGTTCCCTGCGCGGAGTTCCTATATAGACTCTAGCACAGCAGTGGGCTACCAAGGCGGTTTTGTCCAGCTTGGCCGAGTACAGATGCTGTCGAGCTAAGCTCAGTATAGGCACAAGGGAGAGAGCTGACGCAAAACGATATACAGATTCATCCCCAACCGAGAAGGCCAAGACCTCCAAGCCAGTTTCAGCTTATTACACGATGATGGATCGCCAGCCACACCATCCAAAGCAAAGAGGCGGACTCCTCACGGAGAACTCCATTTTCAGAGAAGTGAGTAAATTGTTACAAGATATCGCAACTGAGGAAAGCTGTCATTCTAATCTTCTGCAGCTGAGGAAGCGAATCGCACGTTTTCGACACTTTTAAGGTCAGAATTGTTCGACACGACGATTCCGCAGCCGACACCACCGAGCCTGTCACCTGATATAGCATCCACCCATTCGACCACAATTAATGACCCCTCCAGGTCAAGAACCCCCCCAACCAACCTCTCCTCATCCTCACTACCTCCTCCAGCCAGCCTAACGCCATCTACACCCCACAAGAATTTGTTTTCGTACATGTCACCTCGGCAGTACTCAAATCTCTCTGGCCAGCCTACACCATCACGAACACCCTCAAGCAGGCATGGACCTAATCTCGACACCCGCTCGCAAGTTTACAGCCTCTCCCCTGTTCGGTTCAACAGCCAGAACCTCCTCCTCAGCCCTCGGAAGGCACCCAGAGCGGTGAGCAAGGTCCCCTTCAAAGTTCTGGACGCGCCCGACTTGGCCGACGATTTCTACCTCAACTTAGTGGATTGGGGCGGTAGCAACATATTAGGCGTGGGATTGGGCTCTTGCGTCTACATGTGGAACTCTGCTTCAGGCCGTGTCACCAAACTCTGCGACCTACAAGATGACATAGTCACTTCGGTGTCGTGGATACAGCGCGGCACGCATGTTTCGATTGGCACGAACAAAGGGCTCGTCCAAATATGGGACGCAGAAAAGCAGCGTCGACTCCGGACAATGACAGGACATACAGCTCGTGTGGGCGCTCTTGCCTGGAACGACCACATTTTGACCTCAGGCTCTCGGGATCGTCTAATATATCATCGCGATGTACGACAGCCAAATCAGTTTCTCCGAAAGCTGGTGGGTCACAAGCAAGAAGTTTGTGGCTTGAGATGGAATACGGAAGACGGGCAGCTAGCATCTGGGGGCAATGACAATAAGCTCATGGTTTGGGACAAGCTGTCGGAAACGCCACTCTATAAGTTTACCGAACATACTGCGGCTGTCAAAGCAATTGCCTGGTCACCACACCAGCGCAATCTCCTTGCTTCCGGTGGTGGGACTGCAGACAGGCGGATCAAGTTCTGGAATACATCTACCGGTCAATGCGTACAAGAACTCGACACAGGCTCTCAAGTCTGTAACCTTGCCTGGTCGAAAAACAGCAACGAGCTAGTGTCGACCCATGGCTACAGCCAAAACCAGATCGTCGTGTGGAAATACCCAAGCATGACACAGGTAGCAAGCCTGACTGGACATACGTATCGTGTGCTCTATCTAGCAATGAGTCCAGACGGGCAGACCGTGGTCACGGGAGCGGGCGACGAGACCCTGAGATTCTGGAAGTGCTTCGGGAAGCGGGAGAGGGACGGAGTCGGAGGAGACGGAGCAGGATCGAAAATGGAGAGAATGAGTGTCATTAGATGAGAAGAGACCTCGGAGGTGGTTATGCATGAGACTTGAGAGTCATTTAGCGGAGCTTATGCTGGGATATTGAGTGACATAGAGGGCACTAATGAGCTTTGTGAGCTTTTATCGAAGGGAGATACCCTATTGCATGGCGCTTGGGTGGGCTTGAGGTTCCTACTAGCTTTACATGAGCAGGTAGCGACTAGCTTACACGTACATTCGTTTTTGAGCCACCGCTCACACAGTAAATCTAAATGGTTACATTGGACAATTTCCGAGAGCGATTGTGGTATCACAGATATCAATCGGGTGCATTTACAGTATTAATCTGCCAGGTTCCACCTGTAATATCGTCTTGACCCTTTCCAAGAACACTCTCGCTCTCTTCTCCTCACCCTTAGCAGCACTTACGCTGAACACGTTCGTTGCCTCGCCTGCCTTTGAACCAGCCATGATTCCCGGCGGCGGCATCCCAAGACCATTGCTTGCCGCCAATGGAGCTGATTTACCAGTCAATAAGTCATACACATCAGGCTGTCGCTGCGGCCGCGACCGCTCAGTGAATGGTGTCGTTGGTAATGCAGTGATCTGTGGTATATAATTTCCCCTTGATGCTGCGGAGCTCACTTGATTCAATCCAAGAACATCGTAAAACAGCTCGTCCGCTGTGGGCTTACTAGCCGCAGAGCGTGGCAAATCGTCGTTGGCTAATTCTGTGGCGCGGGCGATGAAAGTGGAGAGTGGTAACGTGACGCCGAGAGTTGCTTGTATGCGTTTCTGGACCGAGAGCACGGAGGAGAGAGATATCGGGATGGCGATCTCAGTGTCAGGTACTTCGGGTTCGGCCAGCGCCGCTGATTGCGCCTTGCGAGGTGGAGGTGGAGGCATCACTTTCGGCGGCGCGGGTTTCGCGTTACTGAGGTCGAGATGCCCGAGTTTGGAGATGCGGGCGGACTGTTCGGATGCGTATTTGGAGGGTATCGTGCCTAAGTACGCGAGAACATCTCCTTTCAATAATCGGCCTTTAGGACCGCTGGCGGGGATATTGTCGGCTTCGGAAGTGGGAATGCCCTTTTCGTGAAGGAGTTGGGCGATGGATGGGTAGAGAGGGTAGGTTTGTTTTTGAGGTTTGCCAGGTTGTTTCGAGGATGACGAGGACTCTTGTGAGGATTTCGTAGGCGGCTTGTCTTCCCCTTTTGAAGTTGAGAGTGCTTCGGCTTGGGTTCCGGAGGAATTGGATGTGGCGACGCCAGATCTGGTCTCTTCCTGCGGTGAGGAATATTGGGCAGATTCAGCTGGAATGGAAAGTGTGCTTAAGTCGTCGTCCATCTCAGCTATTACCGCTATCCGAGTACCGACTTTGACGCCTTTTGAACCATCTTGTTGCTGTCATCGAGCTTGCTTAGCTTCTTTCTGCTACAGCAGTCCAGAGTTCAAGATACCGTTATCTTTGCCATTTTGCCATCATCTTGTGCCTCAACATCCATTTGAGCCTTGTCTGTCTCAATTTCGAGAAGCACATCACCGGTAGAAAACGAATCCCCTGAATGGCGAGATCTCAGCAAGAGCCCTGCGAAATCGATCTAATTGAAGGCTTCTCTTACCCTCTTTGACCTTCCAGCTAGCAATGTTTCCCTCCGTCATTGTTGGTGACATCGCAGGCATTGTAAAGTTTTGGGCTGCCAGCACCTTAGAAGGGCTCCGGAAGCCTGTTCGTGGAAGTCAGTAAGCCTCCTACATTGAAAGCTGCACGTCAATGCACGTTGGGGCAGGTGGACGGACCTCTAGAAGTCGCATTGCGGCGCGCTGAACGGCTTGAGAGCTTGACGAACTCTCTGGTGACTATACTAAAGGATGCCATGGTCCCTTGGGAGGGCAGCAAGCCCAGTAAGTTTGAGAAGGGTGGAGAACAATGTACTCTAATACAACAGAGCTTCATATGTTGAGGATCTCGGCAACTTTTTCATTGGCCGAAGCTTGGCATGAAAAGAAGACAAAAATCTGCGCCCAGCTCCCCAACCTACTCTAGGGGATGTCGAAACCCCGTCCAGGTGACGAGTGCTTCTCAGACCACCTAGAAGATGGCTTCCACGCGGGGTACAAACGGAAAGGGCACGCCTCTAATTCTGGCTCTGTCTGAAAACTCAGCCGCCTTCGAGACACCTCCCTCCAAGCCTGCTCCAGCATTGCCACCCCTCCCTCCGACAACCCCTCCTCCCGGCAGATCCAAGAACCTCACCTACTTCGCAATCCTATCAAACATACAACCTCTAGGCAAGGGTTTCACTTACTCCGTGAGCCTATCAAGCCTACATCGCCTACGCCAGACCCTCACCTACTCCGTGAGCCTCTCCTGCCTACACCCTCTACCATATTGATTCTTGACTCTACCATCTCTCTCATACGGTGACGGGCCGGAAAGAAGTACCCACGGAGGAGCTACTAAAGAGAGCCCAAGCCAACGTTTGCAAGCAGGGGGCTCACCAAGTGAAGGATAGCATCAGGGACAATACAAGAGACCCTTATGGGAATAGCAGCCCCTAATGTTTTAAAAGCCTTGAGGATTTCAACATGGTAAGTATATACTGGGAAGTTAAAAAGCGAAGGAATTTGAAAAGGTTGAGATCATTATTGCATATGGCTGGTATCTCGTTGCTACGGTAGTTTAGTTGACATGTTATTTAAAGTTGTTGAAGGGTGTTATAAGTGTTTGAAGGTTTTTATAAGTAGATTCCTTGACTTTTTGCTGGGGGTTTCCTTTGTATATATGGCTTGTAAGGGCTTGTTGAAATAAATGACTAGATGTAAAAATGGTCTCCTGTGCTTTTGACAAAACGTTTCCTCACATTCGTTGTCCTGATCTCAAGTAGCAGACCCTAGCTCACCCAAGGATGATCTCCTTCCACTTTGCCTCTCCAAAAGCTGTCTTGAACACCTTTCCCACCGCCACCCGTTCCCAATATATATCCTTTCGCTCCACAAGCAACACGTAGTAAAGATCCCACTCGCTCTGCTCCCTCTCCTTCGGTATGTAGTAAGTCCAGACATCGCACTCCTCTCGAGTGAACGACTTCGCTTCTGAGATGGCAATGAATTCGTGCTTTCCCACAGGTGCCTGCTCTATCCATTGCTGATCTAGCACAAGGGAGCCGCACCAGTCGCCAATCTCGTCAGCTATGTCATAGCGGCAAAGTCCTTGGCCGGGGCTGGAGTGTGCATTGTCGGATGGCACGAGGTGGAGAGAGGTATGCCAAGTCCAGAATTGCAGGATTGGCTGGTCGGGAAACTCTTTATCGGGCTCAGGCGAGTAGTTGGCCATCACGACTCTGTATGGATTCTCGGGCAGGGTTTGTCGGAAGCAGTCTTTTCGATAATGGGCGATTTCCGGGCGCATGAGGCGGCCGTACTCGTCGCAGTCCCTCTGGAGACGTGGAGCTTTTCTGTTGATTATACGTTCCTCGCCTTCGTAGATTTGGTTCGGTATGACTTCGCGGCTTGATCTTTCACGAACGATGATCTCTCGGCCAGCATTAGAACCTGGGGGACTCCAACTCCTGGGTTTTATGATTAATCCATCCTTCCAGTCTTGGTCGCGCTCGCGGTATTCCTCATATCGTGGGGGGGATGGAGATGCCTGCCTCCTGGACCGACTTCTAGTCCGACGTCGTCTGTCATCGCCTTCACTATTCGTCGTCTTGTAGCCTGTCCATCGCTTCTCGCTGCTTTTGTCCTCCAGTGATTTCCCGCCATCCCATAGGGGCCTTAAGTTGCCATGGCCGTCTCGTATGTACCAGTAGATCCAGGTGTGTTTCATGAGCCATTCATGGAGATTGTCCGTGCAACCTTCCACCATACCTGGCTGGTATTCCATCTGCTCGCCAATCCAGCCACACCAAGCCCAACTCGGGAACTCCATATCGTTATAGTCCTCGTCATCCTCCTCACTCCTAGCACTTGGTTTTCGATGCTGCTGCTTTCGACGCTTTAGTGCTTTATTCGGCTCCCAGAGCAAGGCCATATCAAAATGTGAGGACGGTAGCCCGAAGATGAAAGGAGCTCGCATTGTCTTGCGCATTAGATTGCAGATTCCGTCAAAAGCGGCTAGAATGTCCCTCGGCTTTGTTAAATGTCGAGCGGTGTATAGAGATACGAATTTGGAATATACCCAAAATGCGCGACGATCTAGCTCGCGCAGCATCTGAAGTGGGGCCTGAACGAGGTCCAGAGACCATCCGGCTCCCTGTTTGTCGGCCACGATATCTTCTGACATACCAGTAGATAAGCATTGGAAATAGACCCGGCCTTCCGTGAATATAAGGCACCGCTTCGAAAGCAGGCGCTCTTGGAATGTCCAAGCTCGTCTGTTCCACGCAGAGGCCCTGATGCCTGTTTCAGGAGGTCTAGATACCATCAAGCGAACACCTGGTACACACTCTCGGATATACTGGTGGTCGTCGTGCGCTTTGGGATGCATTGCTCTCAAACCAGAGAGGGTATCCTCTCCATCAGCAGCGCAGATAGTCACCCAAGCGTTACCGTATATCAGATCCATGACTCGAGCGTTTAGGTTCCAGGACCGGCTGCTGTTCTGTACTATACATAAAGAATCAATCCAGATGTATTGTATGCCCAGACCCCGAACAATGTCAATAGCGTCTCTGAAGACGTGTGGTTCTGGTAAATCTGCGAGTAGAGTCTCCAGCCCTCCATGATTTCGGTGTCGCATTACATTCTCAAGTGTAGTAGTAGAAGGCCTCGCTTTGCCCCAGACATGGCTTAGAGCTACATAAGGTGCGTGGTTGATCGTTTGAACTCGACTCCCCTGTTCCACAACATGAGGACTTGAATAGCCACTCTCGGAAGGGTCGTCAGGAGCCTCAAATATCGTACTGTGGTGTGTCTCATAAGGCAGAGAAGTCAATTGTAGGTTTCTAACATCAATGACTCCAAAATATGACTGACTGATCATGCGGCCAAATTTGCTATCGCGCTTTACAGTCCGAGATTCCTTGCATGGGCTGTTGGGACCTCGGTGAGACTCACAGCATAGGTCGAGCCAGCTTTTGATTCTTGCCCGATTACCGCCCTCTATGTGCATATCCCGCCCGAGGAACAATGCTTCGTTACCCCAAAAATACTGCGCATCAGAGTTGGGTCGGAAGTATCTATGCGGTGCAGCGAAGACGAGATAGGAATCTATCAGGCATGGCTCGCTCCAAGACAGATGAAGTCTTCGAGTACGACCTTTGATTCGACCGTCAGGGCCACAGGCAGCCGCACGCCCATCAATTTCCCAGTTCACAAAGCAAACCGCATCTGATGTCGCTTCGTAAAAGTGCGAAGCAAGGTCGTTCTCGTTCGTGATAGAAGCAACGACAAGGTCACAGAATGGGCATGTCTTTCCGTCTGCGATGATCCTGGTAAGCTTGCCTAGGCTCTTCTTGCTGGAGCGGGACCTCAGCTGGAAATCATTCATGCGGATTGGATCTGGTTGAGGTAAGTACGAATTTTGAACATTCCTTGCTGGCGACGCGGAGTCGTTGTCGATGATGAACCTGTCGGCGCTAAGATTGAGTGTCCTGCAGACGTCACATAGTTCCTGTAATGAAAGTAAAAAGCCAATTTTTCCTGGATGGGAGGGATCAATACCGTTTCGTGTTGGTCTTTCCTATTGTACTCGCGTAACACAGAAGGGTCAATTGGACTTTTGTTTCTGATAATACCGTTCACTTTTGGCTTGCCGTCCGATGTATCTTTGCTGTCCATACTGCCAGGAGCCTCGAGTGCGAGGTCAGTCATGTTATTCATGTGCCAGCAAGTATATCTCAGCAGTCAATGAGCGCTTGGAAAGCCGGTACACTGGCAGAAATCCTGGCCAGATCAAATAAACAATATATGGCAGCAGATTAGACAACCTCCAACCTCAGGTGTTAGAGAACTGCTCGAATTGCAGGAATGCAGTCGTAACAGCTTTTAAGAATGAAGCCTAAGCAGCTCCTCATCGACAGCAGCCAAGCATGGCCGTGGGGCTGACGGCCCCCACGATGCCCCCAGTAAGCTGACTGCATCCTTCCTAGAAGGTTAGTGTCTAGGGGATGGCCTCTGGCTCGGTATTGATGTCGTGAGACATCTACCAATGATGCCTACAGGGTAGAGCAATTCGAGTAGCATAATGCCTGAGAGGAGGGAAGTCCTCAAGCTTGATGTCTGTGTAGGTAATGGTCAAACCCTTCACGCCGATGGAACCTCACATACCTTAAGGTAGAGATTCTGCGGCTTTGTAGGGCTAGCGTTAGGGTTTGGACCTGAAAACTGAGGGTTCAAACGGGGTACTGATGCAGAGACACCCCCTTTCCTTAGACTATATCCAGTTAGTGGCCGCGGGCACCGCAGCAATGCAGCCGCGAATTGTTGCATCTATGGGGGGACCTATGGGGGCAGCAACGGCCATGTATATGTAGGGGCAGCAATGGCCATATATACGCATATGTATGGGGGCAGCAATAGGCATATATAAGAGCAGCAATTGGCGTATATATGAGAGCAGTAGTAGGCCATGTATAAGGGCAGCAATGGAGTATAGATAGCCCATTGCTGCCCCTACATATGGCCCACTCCTACATATATATGGCTGTTGCTGCCCCCATAGAGACCCCCATAGATGCCCTATTGCTGCCTCCATAGATGCCCCATCGCTGCTCCCTCATTGCTACGCCTGACTACTATGCGTCAGCGTCGCCCGAACAATTCGCGGCTGCATTGCTGCGGTGCCCGCGGCCACTAACCGGAAACGGGGGGGCTGTCTATCTAAGGGAATGGGGGGTGTCTTTCTAAGGAAAAGGGGTGTCTCTGCATCACGACCCTTGAAATGAGGCTTCTCCGCGATGTCAAGCTTGATAGCACTGCAGATTCGTAGCGGAATGATCATCTAGAACTAAGCGTAAAAGAGAAATGTAATGGTTTCTGATGACCAAGGAATAAGGAGGCAGCTCACAGGGGCGCAGTGGTCGGGGGTGAGGCCGGCGCAGATTTCTGTCTTCTTGGCAGCCGAGGGAAACGACATCTGCTCCCCACCCACCCAAAGCTGCCTCTTTGAGTGAGTGATGCACACCCAATTCACTTTGAAGCCGCTATAAACACTTCCTTGGCCTGCTTCGTTATCATACCAGCTTTGAGAATGAGGCCATCGTCTCTAACCACGGGCCCTCCACATTCTCCCCCTTGTCGCCTCCAAAAAGGTTCAAGTCTGAATTGCTTCAGCCTTCCTGCACCCGCTGCAGCTTTTTTTGCCCTCTGTCTTGCTGCCCCTTTCATTGAATTCCCTGCTGTCGCCTCCAGTTTGCTATTCTTGTTGGGCTGCGACAGTAGTGTCTTCACTTAATCGTCAGTTTAAGTGCTTCCATGGCTTTGGACTCTTCTTTTCAAAATCATGAGTCTTATTCGTGTTCCTGTGTCTGTTTACATTCGAATATTATCATTCATGCGAGGTCGGCTAACACTGCCTCATGCATCTGAATTTACATTGAGTGGATGGGCGACTGGCTGGCGGCCACACACCTACTACGAGGCTACCAACTACTACGAGGCTACCAAGAGTCTTAGCTCGCGTCACTAGTGAGAGAGGATTGGCTCTGCCTAATTCTACTTCCCACCGAGGTTCAAGCACCACTACCGCAAGGCTGCTTCCAGCTTCGTCACGATGGCTGCTTACTTCAGTCATAAAAATTCGCCGCCGCTAAATCGCGCTTTCTGTTTCTTTGCTTCGACCTCTCATGCGCTAATCCTACCGCTATGTCGGACATTTTCTTTCTGTTATCCGCCTTGAACTTCGTGGTCTCAAGCGGAGACTACTCGATTAAAAATCTAAATTCAAATTCCATGTTTCAAGCTTATAGCCTGGACGGAGAAGACCCCTCTAGTAACGCGCACCTACGCCCGGAATGCTTTTCACAAATCGCCGGAAACGCCTCAGTAGCATCCATCGATTACTGACAAGCAGTCAATGCGCCTTAATGCGCGATCGTTAACGCCCATAAACCATTCCCCGATCTATGGTCTTCGGTCAGCAATTGCGGCAATCAGTCGAAAGCGCAGGAGTGTTTCTGCCAAGGCGTAGCTCAAAGCAATTGTCCTATGATGTGTCGAAACGGCTCGGAAGCAATCGGCTACACAAACTGGTTCCTAGACTATAGCTTGAAGGCTTATGTTGGACATGATTGCTGTACAATCTGCCTTAGGCCTATCTTAGACGTTACGGTGGAGGAGTATGAAGCGGTCTTGAAGGACTATGATAGCTTTTAACAAACAGCATACCTGAACCTCTTTCCGTGGCAATGGACTATAGAACACAAACCCAGTGGTAGCACCAACGCCACCTCTACCTATGACTGTCCTTCGACGTCCACCAAACTTGGGGAATTTTGCCATCGTCAACATTGTGAGCATGATTGCGTCCTTATTTTTCGGCCGACGGACAGTCGTACACAAGATCACTTGCGCATGCTTTGGGCGCACTGACTCCAGTTCATGGTTGACCGGACCCCTTTTATCAGCTGCAATCTCCATCCTCGGTAAGGTCGTTAATGCTGCAATCATCAACACACGTCTGGCGTCGGCAATGTGTCCCTCAATCAACTGACTCTCATTTAGTGTGCTAGTCCTCGCCTAGCGTGGATCGCAGTGGTCGCCGCTACTTGGCAGAAGAGCAAGGGCATGTGTCATTCCCTAGCGACATCCTCACTGGCCTCAGAGGCCATACTCCAGCTTATCGGAAGTTATCATACAGGCCGAACAGCGAATTGGGCAGCAATGTATGGTTATTTCATGGTCGGAGCGCTGGGCGGGATTCCAGGGGGGAGAAATGCACATATGATGGTACGCACATATCCGAGCAGCTTGTTCCCAATGTATTGTGTATTCTGTGTCGCAAGATATGCTACGGGATTACGGTACTATCATATTACATACCTATCGTTCGATTTTGGTTGCAGCGCCTACAAACAGGAAAAGTTGACTCTAAACTTCGCCAGTACGCCGGAGTATTTACATGGCTCATGTTCATTGCCTTTACGTTCATAGCATTCTTCGTTGAACTATTAAGTATCGACATAGACTTCGCAGCGAAGGCTAAACGAAGGGTCCGTCAAGCAGCGAGCCGCCGCAGAAGACGCAGCGCAAGAACGGCCGTAGCAGATATGAAGCTGTGCTTGAAGATTATGAAATGGCACCAAGCAGCTGCAGCAGTCGCAGCCGCAGACATGACCGTAGCATATATGAATCTTTACGTGGAGTTTTTGAAGCCATCCGCACTCATTTTAGCAGAAGTTCGACCTTTAAGACATCGTTCGCAATCATTTCACCCCTCAAACTTGTCACATGACTCCAATGTCAATGCGAAAATGGAAATGGTGACACAATATCTTCTAGTCTACGATACGAGAGGATCGTGGTGATCACAAAGAAAAATCTCACTTCACCAAAGATCTCATGCGCCCAGTGGTCGTAATTGCATTCATCGCATTGCCCTTGACGGGACAGTGGTTGTTTTGGGCAGGCTGTATTGGGCTGGTAAGGGATAGGTAGTATCATCTGAAGAACAAGAGCATTCGTTGCGATACTGACTTGAAGTCTCGTCTCCCAGGTATTGTTCACCAGATCTCGCGTCACTTACGGCCGTCTGGAGTTTCTTCGCTATCTTCGGTGAGTCGCCGTTCCAATACCCAATCGATTGAAAGAGACTTGCCCTTGCCTTTCGTCGCTGATCAATCTGTTTCCGCAGGGATCGTTGCTGGCTCTTCTCCATGAAGCAGAGAGCGCGTACGCTGTACAGTACTGGACAAAACCTAGGTGGCATTCGTCATTTGTAGGGAACGCTGGTATAGATATCCCTCAACGTGTTCGAAACTAATAAGAATTCTTGTTCGAGCTGCATCATCTCGGATCGTGCTCTTATGCGGCTTTGTTGCCCACGATTTATTTTCGATGCTGACAAGAATGGATGCGGCTGTTCGCGAGGAGGCTACTACTAGATTAGCGTAATTTTTCATATTCAGTCTGAGTCGCGCTTTAGGAGTTGTTCTTGTGGGACCTAGCAGAGGTGATCCTCTGTCTGGAGAAGTCAAGAAGAATGGCTATAACATCACGCGCTATAGGGCTATGTTTCGGGTCAAGGAGCTTGTATGCTGGCTAGTGCTTTCAATATGGGCACTTGCTATATCAGACCGCAGAGGATACGGGTTGGACAAAGGACACTGCCTGTCCCAAATGTATAGCCGCTTCAGATTTCGACTCTGTGTTGGCTTTTTAACCTTTGATCCACATGGCTTCTCCCATTTTTTTGTCTGGCGGCACTGGGCGTAGTAGGTGTTATAGCTTCTGGATATCAACATCGATGGGGTGATACTCCGCATCATTTGCTGGGTTTCAACGATTGATCATATTTGGTTCGATGCCTAACGGCGCTGGTACAATGGTTTCCATTGGCTCGTACCTTTCTTATTTAGCGGTCGCAGAACTCATGGTAATATCGTTCCATGCCACACACCTGATCCAAAGACTTGAAATCGTAATTATTAAACTGAGTTAAGAATCTTATGTATATAAAAAACAAAGCTTCGGTAGTACTAGGTAGTACTTAAATTCCTAAATTCCCGAATATTAACCCTGTTTAATCATAATATATATAAAACTTATAGAGCTGAATCTCGCGATTCTGAAGATATTGTAATTAATTAGATAAGTATAGTATTAGCTAAAATCATAAGGTGTGAATATTTAAATCAGATGTGTGTGGCATGGTTTAACATTGCCAAGCATTCGCATGGATTTTGCAACCGCTAAATGGCACATCTCTTGGCGCGAGCATCTCTCTATTGTTCTAGGTATCCTGAGCATCGACAGGAGCTACACTGCGATTGATAAGCGTTGGATAGGCAGTAAGAGCTTCGGCGCATTGAAACCTACCAGAAATCCCATTCAATTGCTCGAACAATGCTACAGCTATGGCAGACGAGCCTCAGACGGACATTGTCCCCACAACAATCTACACGTGCGCTGAGATGGCGGTCTCAATTAATCATTGAGCCCTGCTTCAAATGTAGATTTTCAACGAGCACGAGAACCTTCGCTCAAAAGAAAGCGGTCCCTTTGCAGAGGCCTCCAAAAGTGACCTTCAGCCCCGGCAAACCCACCTTATCCACTCCTCGAAAGCCTGCAGCATACGAATCGTTGAGCGAGAAATTAGCTCTTCGATCCTCGCCAACTCTCCTATATCAAGCCTCGTCGTACAATCACTACATCATCGCTTCTTACATGGTCGGAGGTTTCCTCATATCCGTTGCTGCATTCAACGCTCAGACCCCGGAATTTGCGCGACCAGGAGATTTACCAGCATTTGTACCGGTCTTTGCAGCTGTTGGTAGTTTCATGATTGCCTGCATTGGCTTTTGGATGTGCCTCAAGGTAAGACAGCCCTTGTTCTTCGTGGTACGAGCCTCTTCCGCTGACATTGAGATAGCCACAGAATATCGTCCAAACCATCAGCTTCCTCCCATCCTCAGCAAATTCCAAATCTCGAACTCTTTTTCTAAAGATCGAGAGGACATCAACCATTCCCTTCCGACGACCCAAGGCTGTCGAAGTACCTCTCGGTGATGTGACCCTCGCATCACCCATCTTCAACAACGACCATGAACAGAATATACAGGCTGCAATGGCCGCAATAAGACGTAGAGAAAAGCAACTACAAGCATACGCAAAGACTAATCTTCTTACGCTACCTTTCAGACAAGCCAGCTATTGGATGTGGAGAGGATTCATAGGCGTCAGACGAGCGTTCACCAGTGAAGGCTTTAATTACCTTCACGTGAAAGGTTACAATCGAGTATGGAAGTTGGATAAAGAACCTGCTTGGGCTTTGGAGGATGGGAAAGCATTGGACAAACTGGTCAAGATCAAGCTCGGTTGAACAATCAATGGCTGCCAAACTGCTCTCCTCAAAGAATGATCGCAAGCTTGGTGTGGGCTGCGACAATGACGGGAGCGAAATGCCATTTTCGGGCTGGCCCTCACTCTGCGACGCGAGGCACTTTTCTCGAAGATGGCCAGCAAGCCTCACTTTGAGTCCTTCGAGAGCAAGGGATCTCAACGTCTAATCGTGAGGTATGTGTGAGCTCAAGCCGGTCTCAAGAGTCTGTAATCTTAGGTTCCTGAAGCGAATACACCGCCCTTCCAAACCAATTTATCGAGCTTGTGTACATACAAGTTAGACTGTCCACATACGGATCTTGACCCTTCTATACATATTCTCGCTCTTCCTATGTCGAGCACATACGCAGAGACGATAGATGAGCATAAGTTTTTATTATTCAGGAATCCAGATGCAGAATTGTTTCGCCAGGGGCGACGTCGTTTCAATAATTCCGCCGGATATCCCACCTTATCATCACTCTTCTTACGTGGATCATTCAGCTGGGACAGAAGCCCTAGCCATGGTCCGAATTGTCAAATGGTCTTTGGTCGGAGTCCATTTCGATAGCCACCCACCCATACTCAGCAGTTCAATAGCTCGCTCAACTCATTGTTGAGCGACGAAATCCACTCGCCGACGTCGCCGTCGTTGTCGTTGCCGTTGTCGTCGTCGCCGTCGCTGCTGCTGCCACTGCTGTTCTGGGCCATCTGCGATGGACTCAAGGTCAAGACGCTATAAGTCCACAAGGAGCCGGCTTGAGACGCTGGTCGTACCCATGGCGTGACGACCGAGACCGGCGTTAGATTCAGCGCAGGGAGGCTGTTGGAAGGTTGGGGACGGATTTGGGTGGACCCTTGCCCTCCGTTGGTGGTTGCGCCCTGACCAGGCCCGAAAGGAGCAGCACGTGGATTGGGCTTGAAAGAAGAACGCTGCTGGGGAGCGAGAGCTTCAGGTATAGCTACTGGCACCTGGTTCCTTTGCTGTTGAGAAACCGCGGGCAACCCGAGCCCTTGCCCTCCGTTGGCGCTTGCGCCCTGACCCCATCCGGAAGGAACAGTATGTGGATTGAGTGAAGAATGCTGCTGATGAGTATGAGCTCCACTTACACCTACTGGCACCTGATTCCCATGCTGTTGAGGAAGTGAGACCGCGGGAAACCCCAGCCCAAGCTGTGCTGGCATTGGGTTTCCAGCCTGCGTGATGAGCGAGACCGTAGGGGGTACTCCAGGAAAGCCTGCTGGCATTTGGTTCGGGAGAATAGGACGGGATGCTGGAGTAGAGCCGACCATTTTGAGGACGATTTGACCTTGGTACAGTCCAGTCTGGTACTTGATGCTCTTGACCGGACGATTTGACCTTTCAAAAGACCAGATGTCCGCCTTGTACCTCTCGAAGGCGTGCAGGATGTCAGCACCAGGATATTGGGCCCGGAAAATTGATTTGAACCATATATGGTCCCGGTCATCATGACGGTCGCCAGGAAGCCTGACCCTGGGTGAGTCCTGGCCCAGGAACGCCATTTTGTTGGTATAGATGCTGTCCTTGAGTCTTAACAAATAGATTGCAATACAAGATTTCACCCTTACCTCGGTTCACTTTCAAGAGATTCAACGTTTGGATGTCAGGATATGAGACCAAGTTAGATTTCCAAAGCTTTACTGTAAGGCTCCGCAGAAGGAATACGATATGCAGAGATCTAGAAGACTGATAGAGAGTAGATAGACCAGTGAAAAGAGAGCTTTCATTACCTACTACTACGTACTATATAACTACATTCCTACCTTGGCAGGAAAGACTCACATCCCACCGGAGTTCGAATAAACCATAATGATAACAATCGAATATCAACCTTCAAGCCAGCGGAAGGCTGATGGTATTCGAATAAACCATAAAAAAACCGTTGCGTGGCTGATCTCTGTTGAAAGAGGCTAGCGTGAAGCCTCGTGACGGACTTGGTCTTCCGACGGATTGGGATGGATCATTCACTGTACCACGAGGGATACGATTTTTCAGAACCGAGTATTGTCGAGTATCGGTGGGAATGCGAGCATGATCGTACCAGACATGGACCACCGTGACCACCAATCGAGGCTTTGGCATCTTCGATGCAGTTCTTTTAGACAGAGCGCTGTACAATTGCCGCGCTTGCCTAACAGCCTAAAAGATTCAAGGTGCTCATTGACGGCTAATATCCACGGCATTTATGTATGTGCATCGGGAATACCAGCGGATCACACTACTGGGCGATTAAGAAGTCATCAGGAGATAGGCGATACTAAGGGGGTAGATAGATGAAGTCTTCGTGAATTTCTACAGTCCGAGGTCCCCGAGTATGAAGTCTTGTGATTGCTAGCAATTTCAGCGGAAGCTAGAACATGATGTCGTTGATGGCGTATACAAGCCGTACATATATTACATTCTTGACGTGAGTTGAAGGAAATGAATCGTGATCCTGGATATCATTACTGATATCTTCGTAGCTATAGATTTACAATGGTCAGTCTCATGAATCCAAAATAGTAGAGATATGGCAAGGGACTTACATCCAGCGTTAACGCCTTACTCGAATTCGCGCCCTGATCCCTATAAATCCCCACCAATGCCTCACTCCCCTGAAACAGCCCCGTCTTCAGACTAATAACAATAAATTGCATTCCCGGCCCCGCATGCTCTCGAATGTAATTCGCAATCTTCGCCACATTAGCATTATCGAGTGCGGCGTCGACTTCATCGAGCACAAAGAAGGGCGATGGTTGGTAGCTGTGGACTGCGAAGAGGAGAGCCAGAGCTGCCATGGTCTTTTCGCCGCCGGAGAGGTGCTCCATGTCGCGAAAACGCTTGAGAGGGGGCATGGCGTGATATTTTATGCCGTCGAGGTAGGGCTCGTCGCCGTCTTCCATATCGAGATAGCTAGCCATCGTTAGTCATTTTGACCTTGAATAAAGCCGAATCTACGTACGCTTGACCACCCATGGGCAGCGATGCATCCCTTGTGAGATCTTTGTAGATCGGCCCAATCTGCTCAGAGATATGTGAGAATGCTTTGCTGAAGAGATCAAAGCGCGTTTCTTTAACGGCTTGAAAGTCATCTTTTGCTCTCTTTGCACGCTTTCGTGCGTCTTCGAAATCTCGGTCGGTGGTTTTGAGTCGATCTTGTACAACACCTAGTCGTTCTAGGGCACGCATGTTTGGCGCCATACTCTCAAGCTCGCTGCTTAAGGTTTTGACACGTTCTTGTAGTTCAGTATCTACCTTGTCGTCGTTGCTCTGTATATCCATTAGCGCCTGCTCCTGTATAGGCAACACGTGTTAGCCAACGCCTTGTGCTTACCTCTCTTAGATCTTCGTCGAGGTCATCAAAATCAATCTTAATCCCGTAATCGTGCACCTCGGAGGGCTGTAGCGTGGTGGCTTCTTGGTCCTCGTCAACGTCCATAGCATCGGAATTAGTCTGGAGAACGTCGTCAAGGGGCAATTGGTCGAGGCTTCTTGAATCCTCCTCCAAAGGAATGCTGACGTCTTCAAGTTTACAGCGCCGTAGAAGCGTGTATCTGCTAGAGGCGTTGAGTTGTCGATCGGCTTCTAAGGTGGATATCGCTCTCAGAGTTCCATCCACATTCTTGCTTCTCTTTTGGACTTCTCGACGTTGTTCAGATACCTTCTCTGCTTTCTGGCTATGCTTAGTCTTGAATTGCTCCAATTGCTCAGTCAACTGATCCAGCTCCACCATAAGGCTATCCAGCTCGTTCTGGGAGGACTTTTGTTCTGCCTGCAATTCCTTGACGAGAGCTTCATCCTGTCGGGCACGACCTTCTAAGACCTTGATGCGGCTCTTAGTCTCATCCAGCTGTTGTTGCTCGTAGCTGATTCGACTCTCAAGACGGCTCTTTTGGGTGTTGAACTCGAGCTTCTTCTGAGCTCCTTCCTGTTGTAAGGAGCCCTGTTGCGCCTCATACGTTCGGATGTTGCTGTATCCAAGTTGCCGACAGAAATCAGCAAAGACCTCATCCTGTACCTCGCTAACAGCATCTTGATACTCTTTGAGGGAGCCTTCAAGCTCTTGAAGCTCGCGAAGCTTTTGCTCGTATTTTGGCTTCGCAGCTGCTAGTTCTTGTCGTGCGTGAGCCGCCTCTTTCTGTTTACTGCTTTGGTTGCGCTCGAATGCTTTCGCTTCGTCCTTAAGGTAGGTAAATTTTTGCTCAAGACCTGTAAGTTCGCCTTGCAGCACTTCTTCTTCAGAAGCCCCACGACGAGTCTCTGGCAGCGCAGCCAACTCCGAAACCAGCTTTCCTTGTAGCTTTCGAAGGTTTTCGACTTCTGTGTCCTCCCACCGCCTTGTGTCCGATTTGGCTCGTTGGCCACCAGTCATGTTACCCCCTTTATGGATAATCGAACCATCAAGAGTTACTGCTTTGACATCATTGCGCTTCTCCCAGCAGATCTGCTTAGCCACGCTCAAGTCGTCACAGATAACAGCATTGCCACAAACATAAGAAAATGCGCGTTCCAGTGACCTCTCGTAATTGATAGTATCTAGGGCCATTCGGCACCCACGATTCTGGCCTTTGAGGTTGGAGTTCGTAGTAGTAAACTGTATAGTGTCCAAAGGAATGAACGTTGCCTGACCGCGCCGCTGTTCTCGTAGATACTGGATGCACTCGATTGCTGTCTTCTCATTCTCCACGATGACAGCATCCAAGTTCCGCCCAAGCACTGTACTGACGGCTGTCTGAAACCTCTTCTCAACTGGCTTGCATAATTCGCTCACCCTGCCTTTGACGCCTGGAAAGATGCGCTTCAGATCTGCAACAGTCGCTTTCAGTCGGATCTCTTTCTCATTCTGCTTTCGCCCGTCTTCGGCCTCTAAGAGCTTAGTGAGCACCTCCTGAAGCTTTTCATCCTTCTCAGTCCTTAGTTGTGCAAGGCGAAGTCGTTCAGAGGTGTGTTCGTTGAACGTCTTTTTCTTACTATTGACTTCCTTCGTGGTTTGCTTTATCTGATTGTTTACGTCGTCTTTTTGTTCCTTCACTTCTTCTAGCTCGTCACTCAGCTTCTTGGACTGAAATTCAAAAGTATCGACCTTGCTTTTCAGGCTTCCCACTGTCTCCTCGTCAGCCTTTTGTTGCCGGGAAAGACTATCAACTTTGATCTGGTCCGCAGAAGTCCGCTTGTTAACGTCCTCCTTCAATCTGTTGTACCGCTGCAAGTCTGCTTCGCTTAAAGCACGGCCTTCCTGCTCAGCTGACTTTCTGTACTCGGCTTCCCATTGAGCCTGCGCTTTATCGACGACCTTGAGGTCTTTGGACGATTGTTTCACGCTGTTGAAGTGGACCTCACGCTCCTTGGAGATATCTGCGATCCGAGCATTGCATTTGCTCAAATTCTTGTTCGAGATGCCGATTTTCTCTGCGATTGGAACCAATCCATTCTCCTTTGCCTCAATGTCTTTTTCCTTCTGCTTAATGCTCTTCTCTACTTTGGAAACGTCTCGGCCGACTCTCGCTTGCTCCTTTTTGGCGTCCTCCAAAGCCTTGTCATACTTTTCGATACCACGACGTTGCTCTTTCAACTCTTCCTGATGCTTTTGAATCTCAGCTCCAGATTCTTCAATGACTTTTTGAAAGTGATACAGTTTCCAGAGGATATGTGTCACGATCGCCTGGTCTCGATCATCAGCTTTCTTGGCGTAATTATCAGCCTCATTTTTTTGATCTGTGTACTGCTTGATCTCGGAATTGATGCCTCTTCGCCGGTGCAGGGTGAAGTTTTGATTCTCGAGAGCCTCCTCCTGAGCTTCCTTCAATTTCTCGTACTCCGCTTTATGTTCCAGACTTCCCGAAATCTGTTCGATCAAGCATGTAAGATCTCGTGGCGATTGAGATGCAATAGCTTCCACATCGCCTTGGAATACCAGGAAGTTGCGCGCTTTAATCAAGATGTTCTCCGACTCGAGAGCTTCGTTGTATCGTGATGCGGTCACTACACGATCATTAATGCGATATTCGCTTACACCCTGATTTGTGATAGTTCGCTTCCATAGCTGCTCATCCCCCGCATCGTCCTCGTAGACAGCCATCACCCAAGCGCTCTTTGGGTCGTTGCGCTCTTGGGTGTCATTTTGGTCATCTTCTCCGTCAGAGCCTGGATCGCCGTTTATGTGTCCATTGACGCCGTTTATAGTCGCTGAGCCATCCCCATTGATTTTGGAGGTCCTCAGTACTCGGCCACGGAAAACCAGGTCTCGAAGGTGAGCTGAGCGCAAGTGAGAGGATTTGATACCGAGCACAAAGGAAATTGCATCCATGCTAGCAGCTTATTAGCACCTGATACCCCAACCGATCGACCGGCGCATACGAATTGGACTTTCCGGAGCCATTGGGGCCAATGATGGAGGTGAAGTAGGAATCCCCAAGTAATAGAACATGGTGGCCTTTGTAGGACTTGAAATCTGGAGCGCTGTCAGTCAATCTCTTCAAATGCGCGCCACCAATGCAAATATTTCAACGTACTGTAGAGTTCCAGACGAATGAGCTTCCCCATATTGTCTGGGGGCCCGCTGTGGGCGTTGGAGTTCCGGGGGCTGTATGATAGGTATGGAGGACCACAGGGGTATGTATCCTGGAGCCTGTCTAAGATAGGGACATGAAGTTATCAAGTTGTAAGCTAAGGTAAGATATTACTCCAATGTTGAAATGTCTGACTCTGACATTCGACGCGATATTCACGCGCAGTAAAGTCACGCTAAAAAAAGCTTCGCCGAATTTTATCCGCCCTGCCTTGTGAGCCCTGCCTGGCGACTCAACCTATCACATCTTTTTATGCCAGCACGGTCATCAGTGAAGGCATGAGCTTCAGCATTCATTCCTCACCTCACCTACCGCAACGGGCAGACTAAATGTGGGGTGCAGGTGCAGGTCTCGAGACATCAAGAGGCTCTATTACCCTCCATCTGATAGAAACAATCCGCGCTGCCTCTATGTATGCGTTTCCTCTTCCTACCCATACATTCTTCCATTCTACCATCTATTCTCCCTTATAGAAAGTCGCTGTCGCCTCATTTATGCATCCGAGCTGATATGGCGGCAGTACAGCATAGCAGCCCCCGCACTTTTGGCGCTCAGCCCACTTCCCTTACAGCAGCTATTGCATCCTTTCGCCAACAAGACTACAATACCTCCAATCGTCAAGCCATGTCCAGGCCCAAGTCGGAGCTCGCTCCAGCGAATGACAGCCTGTCCCCCGAAGTCTCGAGAACGTCCGCGTACGGATCCCCGGCGTCTTCAGCAGGAGGCTCCCCGCCCATTGGGCCTAAAACACCAGAGGGTTCCTCTGTTATGCCCAGCCCTAGTCTTCTATCTCGGAATGAATCGATGTCAGACTTCAGCCAGGAAGAATGGGAAACACCCCCAGAGACGCTCACCCTCTTTGATCTACTCGACAATCTCGCTCTCCCATCACGGCTCGAGAAATGGCAATTAACGCTATCGGCGCAGACGGAACGAGTACGTCGACAGCGCGAAAAGTTGAAATCGTCGACGTCCACCGCAAAAGATAGGGTTGTCGATGAGTGGCGGAAACGTGTGCCGCCCCCCGACGAGCAGCTTGATAAATACAGGAAACGGATGAAAAGCTCTGTTGATCGCCTCGGTGCTAGATGGAGCGACGCAAAGAATGTCACAGCTCGAGAGAAGCTCTCTTTCATGGCAGGAGTCTTGAATATCTTCATAAGTGGATATCTCATTGGCGGCTACCCGGAGTTGTTCTACTGGTGGTTCACGGTACAGCTATGCTACTTCATGCCAATACGATATTATACATATCAGAAGAGAGGCTACCACTATTTCCTGGCGGACATGTGCTACTTTGTCAACTTCCTTTTACTTCTGACGATATGGGTCACGCCGCAATCAAAACGACTATTCATCAGCACGTACTGTCTGGCATATGGAAACAATGCCGTGGCTATTGCTATGTGGAGGAACTCACTCGTCTTCCATTCTCTGGACAAAGTCACTAGGTGAGTCATCGGCTCTAGATGATAGCCTCGCTGACCGGACGCCCTAGCCTATTCATCCATATTATGCCTCCAGTAACTCTACACTGTCTCGTCCACTTGACATCTCCGGAGACCCAGCAAGCGCGCTTCCCAGGTATCTATGCTATAAAGCATAGCTCACCCGATAGCAATCTGCATTACTCTCTACTAGGAATGGTCACATGGTCATCGGTACCTTATGCAATTTGGCAATTGTCATATCACTTCATGATAACCGTGAGGCGTCGGGAGAAAATTGCGGCAGGACGACCTACGAGCTTTACTTGGTTGCGCAGGTCGTATGCCCATAGTTGGATTGGCCGCCTGATCACCGGGCTGCCCAATCAGCTCCAGGAGCCCGCTTTCATGTTTACACAATACCTGTACGCTCTGGGAAGCATGCTACCTTGCCCAATATGGTTTTGGTATCGATGGCCCAGCGCAGCTTTTCTCTCATTACTCTTTTCCTGGAGCATCTACAACGGAGCCACGTACTATATTGACGTCTTTGGAACTCGATTCCAGAAGGAGCTAGAGCAGATGAAGAAGGACGTCGCGAAGTGGCAAACGAGTCCCGAGACTTTCAGTAGTCCAGTGATGACACCCAAGGCCGAAGACGACTCTACAACACCACAGGTCAAAGACAATGAGTCCAATAACGGTAATGGCCACAGGAGAGGCGGAAGCAGCGTCGATAACATTCCATTACTTGACACACAGACTGGAGGGTCCATTGAGACAGAAAGGGCGGCTGGCGATTCTTTGCGAGAACGGAAGTAATGCATGAATGGACTTTGGGAGGCTCGCCTTCGTTGGCATTTGCTTTGAATAGTAAGGCGTTGGGGCTGATACATGGGACGCTTTGGCGGCTACTGCACAGGGCTGAACGGTCGGTCATGATGAGTATGACTACAGGTGCCATACACGGTCGTTTCGCATCATGATATTCCCCATGCGCTTTTGTTGGACGGGGCTTATACTATAGCGCGTTGCATTCCTCGATACCCCCTATGAACCAGATCAACTTTCCTATCTTAATAGAATCTATAATCATTCTAGGCATCCATACTTTTCGTTCTCACATTGTTCTTTTGAAACGAATAGCTCTCTCGCCCAATATATGCCGGCATGCTGTTACCCAACCCTCTCCCTTTTCCGGGATGTATAAGGTAAGGTAAGGTAGCTAAGCTACCTTAGGCTTAATACGCGACGCGAGGTGAGCACCGCCCAAATTGGGCCTAGCACTGGTGCCATTATTGACCATCCCATTCTAGGCCTTGTATGCTGCAATTCCTGGGCCTTTGCATCCATGTCAACTACCCAATAAGTCACTATTACTGCTCCAAATTGCAGATGTGTGATGCTTCTAGGCATTCCATGGAAACACTTTGCCTGGTATCATGCTCTAATAGCTGTCCTATGAAGCTCCAGAGTTGGGCTAGCCTGAAAGTGGAGAAGGGTCAAGCACCAAGCTATTCAACTCCGAAGCTCTACCAAAGATGACCCGCAGAATTGTATGTACAGATGTTATAGTGCTTCCATAGTAGACTGATTCTCTTTGTAGGTGCGTACTACGATCCAACTTGGCATTCTTACGCTCATAATATTTCTCTTCGTCTTCTTCCTCGACAACCGCTTCAACGTTCTCCCAGACGCGATCCACAATGCTCTACCTGCTCATCATCCGGGTCTTGTCATCACAGACATCACTGTAGCGACTTGCTCGACCCTGAACATACTCTCGAGCTGCAAGCTTGACGCTAGCAAATGGCATCGAGTGGAGAAAGACCTATACCTTTCGCGCGGCTGGCTCACTCACGCATTTGTACACATCGAGCGTAAGAGAGAATCAGAATTGACAGAGAAAGACAGGGTTATTCTCGATGTTCGGGTGGGCAAATTGGATCCCGTTACTTCAGAGAAGCATCAGGGCGCCGAACGCTGGGAATCTCGCCCGGGGGGCATCTGGCTAAAGCGTACAGCAAAACACCGAGAGTCGGACAACCATCAAGCTTTGACCGCGGTGGATGTACTCTTCGGCTCCGATGCGAGGGAAGCCAGGCCAGGCTGGGAGCTTGCTCAGCAACCACTCATCCTCCAGAACGCTGGTGGCGACAACCAAGACGCATACCTCAGCATCCGGCGCGGCCCTCCCGTTGTCGTTGAGAAACCCACGCTCCACGTCAACAAGGATGGCAAATTCAAGATCCTCCAGGTCGCAGATCTGCATCTTTCTACGGGTCCCGGTATTTGCCGTGATCCAGAGCCACCTCTCCACAACGGTGGTAAATGCGACGCGGACCTGCGGAGTCTTGCCTTTGTAACATCTGTGCTCAATAGTGAGAAACCCGATCTCATCGTCCTCTCTGGTGACCAAGTCAATGGCGAGACGGCACCGGACGCCCAATCCGCTGTGTTCAAATTCGCCCACCTCTTCATTGAGCGAAAGATTCCCTATGCTACCATCTTCGGCAACCACGATGACGAAGGCTCTCTATCCCGCGAAGCCCTCATGCAACTCACTCACTCACTACCCTACTCCCTGTCCGAATTTGGCCCCACCACAATCGACGGCGTAGGCAATTACTACATCGAAGTCCTCGCCCGCGGCGGATCCTCCCACTCAGCCCTCACACTCTATCTGCTAGACACCCACGGCTACAGTCCCGACGAGCGGCAATTTCGCGGCTACGACTGGATCAAGAAGAATCAGATAGACTGGTTCAAAGCCACTAGCAAGGAATTGAAGCACAGCCCTTCGCATACAGCTTATACCCACCACCACATGGATATGACATTCATCCACATACCCCTTCCCGAGTACAGACTTATAGACGATATGGTCGCCTCGACCGGCAGCCAGCCAGAAAACCCCACCGCACCAGGCTTCAATTCCGGCTTCAAAGACGCATTGGTCGAAGAGGGTATCCTAGCCGTTAGCTGCGGTCACGATCACGTGAATGACTACTGTTCACTAGCGAAATCGACGGATGGTAAACCGCAATTGTGGATGTGCTATGCGGGCGGTAGTGGATTTGGAGGTTATGGAGGCTATGGGGGTTATCATAGACGGCTAAGAGTGTTTGAGTTTGATATGAATGAGGCGAGGATTGTGACGTGGAAGAGAATTGAGTATGGGGAGACAGAAAAGCAGTTGGACAAGATGATTATCGTTGAGAGTGGGAGGGTTGCTGCTGCTTAAGGAATGGGGACTGGCTCAAGAGCTGTGTGCACAGTAATGTATATGGAATGGGTGGTGTCACGGTGTTTTGGGATGTGATGGGGCATATACCAGTGAAGCGATCGATTTCCATCTCAGCTTAGGTAGAATAATTGAAATCAGTGGATACAAAGCAAACATCACCACGCCAATAGTCACCAATTTTGTTTGCTGGCACACATGCAGCAGCGAAACGAAATGACGATCAATTGATGGCGAAGCTACTTCCTTGCTCATCGATCCCGAGGATCTGTTCCATTTGATTCAGTGCCAGACATGCAAGAGATCCTAGTATCTATATGTACAGAAGATCATTCACTCCTCCTGCTCGACAGTTGCAGTAGCCGCAGCTGCTTGCTCCGTCTCACCTTCCCTTGGACCCTCACCTGGAGCCTGCTCACTATGCGGCTGTTCGTCGCTAGATTGCTGATCATCACGCTGTCGTATCGGCGCTGGTGCAATTACTGGTGGCTTGAAAAAAGGTTCGCCGTCCTCATCGGCATCCAGTTGCATTAGGAATGTTTCCCATAGTTCGATCAACTAGACAAGTATTAGTGGCCACTTCAGAAGCGCTCCGATGGTCGTACAAACCTCCTTCTGTGCCTCGATAGCACCTTCCAAGAACGTCTCCACACCACTTTTAAAGTCCTCCACCTTTTCCTTCTCGAATCTTTCCAATTCTCCTCTCATCAAACGTCCCATATCCTCGAACAGCAATCTCGCTTGATGGCTCCTCCTTTCTCCATCACTAACGTCAGCCTGTAGCTGGTTCAGTCGATCCTGCTGTGTCTTCCCGGACCTGAGGATTTTCTCCTGTGTAGCTCTTCGCTTCTGTAACTCAGCCTCTGCACTATGCCATGAGTGAAATGACTTCTGTCTCTGGGCGAAGGCGGTCTTGATAGAACTTATCAATCGAATGTATTCATCAACTGTTATTCCCAAGGTGAGGACATCCTGCTGAGCTTGTCGTTCGTAGAGTTCGCGGATACGGAATTGGAGATCTGAGAGGCCTTCGAGGGGGGTAGAGAGGGAGACGGATAGTTCAACGGTCGATAGGGCATGGAGAGAGGCAGAGAAGTCGCCGGCGGCTTCCGCGAGTGCTTTTCGCTGGGCAACAACACTGTCGATGGATTTCAAAAGAGCTTTCAGTTGATTTTCGAGGGCGTCAAGATAGATCTTGCGATCATGGAACCAGTCGTCGTGTTCGATGAACTTGCCACTGGTAGCGCTACCTAGACCAAGAGAGCTGAACATGCCTTTGCTCTCGCCAAGGCCGGGTTCCTTGTGCTCGCGGTGTTTGACGTCCATGTTGAAAGCATCGCTTTCTAAGAATATCTTAAGGTCTCCGTCATGTTGGAGGATAGGGTGAGCAGCTGTTTTATTCAACATTTTCTCCAAAGCTTGTCGCCGCGATTCGACGAAATTGGTGTCGAAACGGCCAACAGCTTGTTTCTCTGGGGGAGGGGGGACTACAACGCCTGGATTACTGTCATGAAGTGAGTTGTAGAGCCATAAAAAATCTCGATATCGTCGGGTAACAGCAAATTCGGGCTGCTTGTATGCTTTTGAGGATGTCTGTAAACGGTCAGCGATCAATCGCCAATCCAAAACACCACTTGAAATTGTACCTTCGTCCGCACTTGGTAGACGATATGACTGCTGGTCAAATCGCCAACTTTATGTGGATCTCCAACTGTGATATCAAAGCTGGGTCGCGCTGCCTGTTCAATACTGACGCTAGGCTGCGTCTGTCTTCTTGGATTCTCTATTCCTTGGGGTTGGCCCTGGGAGTGGAATCTCTGCCTCGAGTTGACAGAACCTCTGTCATCGTCACCTAAATTTGACGAGTCTACCATGCTCCTGCTCATGGGCGATTGGTTTGGCTGTGGTTGCCTAGCATTGCGAACAGGCAACGAGTGCTCTTTCGAGGGAGGGGCGGGGGGTAATTCAGGTTCCGAGATATTTGAGTTCTCGCCCAACGGGCCGAGTGGTCCAAGGGAGTCATCGATGGCTTCTAGACGTGTAGCTTGCGCGCCTACCTTTCGCGATGTTCGTGGGTTTCTCCCAGCTGGGGATCTGGGGGTAGAAGGAGCTGAGAGGGTAGAAGAGGAGGTTGGCTTGGCTTTAAGCTCCGATTCTGCGGTCCTGTAAGTTTACATAACTGTGTGTACTAGGCAGCTTGGAGAGACCTTGTTCGTCAGGTTCTGCAGCTTCTGGAAGATTGGCGTGCGAGCTTGACCGGGAGGGTACATCTGCGATCTGTCAGGTACATACGCTTTGATTCAGCTGTCTTCTAGGAATTGCGTACCACCCCACGGCGAATCTTCTGCGTCCATTGACAAGACGATTCTTGGTATGTTGTACTCTACAGTTGAGGATCGAGATGCAATTTCATGCTCGGCCTTTTCGGGCGGGATTTGCGGCGCCAGAAAGCCGCCGCTACCAGACCCCAGCTCCACCTTTTTGAACATCGTCTTTGTTAGTAATTTAGACCACGACAAATCCTGAATGGCATATCGATTGATATTTAAGACTACAGAAAGTCTCATGAGTCAAGTTACGGTGATACAACATGACGCTCAACCATTAAAAACTTTAGAGCCGCCACTTCCAGATTCACAGCCAGCTAGCCGTAACATAAACATTCACTTCCAGAGACCCCTCTGCATACCCTGCAGAGCATTCTACCATTTCTAAGTAGTTTAGCATTGCCCACCGGTGTTTCATGGTTCTAAATTGTCGAATCGGGCTATTTGGTACTGCTGGTCCTGCTTTACGAGTGTTTCAGTCGCCTCTTCTTGCGAGCTTTCCCCTTGATCTTGCTCGAGGAGGCCTTGCAAAAGCCAATTGTAGTCACAAATGCATTCATGCCTGGTAAAGTGAAATCAGGTGATTGTGCTGTCATGTTTGTTCGTCTTCGCCGTCGCTTTTCTGATCTTGAGGTGGACTTCGCGCAGTACCACTTGGTATATCGGATTCTCGAGCACCAGTAGCCTTTGCTTCCTCAAGTCTCTCCACAAATCTCTGAGCCTCCTCCCAGAGCTCTGCCTCCATTTCTTTCCCCACGTTATCGTTCCTACTGTTCAACCAGCCGACATCCAGGGTGCCTAAACCACCACCAGTAACAGCACCTTTGTTTCCGCCTAGTTGCTTTGCGTTTGGTACACTTGCCATTGCGGCAAATTGGGGGTTGACCGCCAAACTAGCTCGGCCTTCTCTAGAGGCTGCTTCTGCAGGCAGGATCTCGGCTTCTTTTAGAGCATAAATCTGACGTCGTAGGCGCACATCTATGGATGATAGTAGAGAAAAATATTGGGATGTAGCATTGGAGAACGCTTCCCTGTGATCTCCAACTGTAGAGGATTGGATCAACGACTCTTCATCAGAGCCAGAAGCTGGCTTTGTAAGAGCCTTAACAGCAAAACCAGCAGATTGTAGCAGCTTAACTACGTCCTGCGCCTGATCTTAGCTTGTGTTGACAACATAGTCAGTATCAGAGCTTACTCTATCTATGTCGTTGAGCTGCTTGATACGATCACTGGCCGTAAAAATCGTGTCTTCATTGTCTGGTGCCATGGCTGCTCAATATTTCCAAATCTCCAGTGAGCTAGACCTTGAAGTTGTTGAATTCAGAAAGCCAAGGATCGTAGGGCCCCTGGTATTCAAGTCCAACGCGACTTCTTGGCATTCAGGATTCCATCCGCCCCATATACTACCCAGTACCAGCTCTACAAATAAATCTCCTAATTAACTGATCTTATATGAGTAGATAGCTCTACTTAAGGCGATACTGACGCCCTAAAACCTAAATAAATTGAGAAAGTATTTGTTGAGTCGTAAGGCTTGAAATATAGGTAGTAGGCTTGCTCGATTTGGTACTTCGGGCTTGAGCCAAGTTCTTAACCCCTGAGATCTTCGATCCTATCTATGCGATTAAGCTGATTCCTACGGCGTTAGAATCGCCTTGAACAGAACTCTCTACTCATGTAAGATCAGTTAATAAGGAGATTTCTTTGTAGAGCTGGTACTGGGTAGTATAGGGGGCGGATGGAATCCTGAATGCCAAGAAGTCGCGTTGGACTTGAATACGCTAAATTGAGGCTGGAGGATTCGATGCTAAGTAAAGTAGGGCTGCCAGCAGCCGCCGGGCCGGCGTCTATAGCCAAGCTTAGCTAAAGCCATTAGGCCGGAGCTTCTATTTTCTCACTTTACTCATCACCGGACGTTCTCTCTTTACTGGCTATCCGCTTACAGCACAACCATTAACATGAAGGAAAACATTCTTTTGATAGATTAGAAGCTACATATACAGCCTCAGTCATGTCTGGCCAACCACCTGGTGGCCCTCCCTCCGGAGCTCGACCCGTAACAAATGGGGTAACAGGTGGAATTGCTGCACCCTCCCAACAAGTTGGATCAAGCACGGGCAATGGACCACCCGGGGCTATGTCCCAGTCAAACTTGAATAGCATTGTAAGAAATGATTTCCTTATTGCAGGGCCACTACTGTTGAATTCTGCTCTCTTTTGCATTCACCTGTCGGGCTGTGTTGTGGGTATCCTCCCCTATCTCTCGTGTTTTGTACGCCGATCTTGGACTAGAAGGACTGCCATTCTATAGAAGAGGACTCCTTTGAGGAGAGTGACCTGGGAAGCAAGCGTGTCAAGCAACCCTGTCAACTTCCTCTCTGATCGAAGAGGGTTCGCCAGCCTTCATCTAGATTGGTCCGAGCCATCAGCTTCCTTCGAAAAACGGGTAAGAAATCTGAGTTCTCAAAGCTTGCTCTGGGCCGCCACAATTGGTCAAGGGCATAGCCAAGGGCATAGCCAAGGGCATAGCCAAGAGCATAGCCAAGGGCTAGATACCATCAGTCAAGCATCGAACGACAACAGCAAAGCTTTTGAGCACCATCTTCTTGCGCATCTTTTAACGACGGATCCCGTGTGTGGAGTTGGAGGTTAAAGCAACAAGTCGAATTGTTCCATGACGCTAGTGCGGTCCTACTACCTGCCTAAGCTCCGTACGCACGATATAATGGTTCATTGCCCTCACTATCCCGGGCTACAGCGACTACCGTTCCACCATGACACCCCCGAAAGGACGTTGTCTTGACTGCAGACGTGTGCCCTGCCATCTTGTGGTACATGCCACAAGCGGGGTTATCCGGAAACTCGTACCTACGACTCAGTGGTTGCAGACCCATTGCCTCCTGCAGACTTATTACCTCCTGCAGACCTATTGCCTCCTGCAGCTCCCATGCCGCCAGCAACCTCGTCGTCCTCTGACAATACGGTGTGTAATTCTGGCAATTGTTGTCCAAAGATCTTCTGCGTCATGGACGAAATGCGGCTTGGCCTCAATTTGTTAGGCACAAAGACCTGTGTTTCCAAGTTTTCAACAACTTCCGATAGGCTGAACCCTTGTCTCACCTAGAACCAAGTGTCAAGAGCCATTTTCATTTACATTGTTACTTCTTACATTTCACAGTCTATCAGTCTCTCACAACAAGCTATGGCTACAGTATGGCTGACGCTGACGGTATTCGCCAGGTCATTGAATATCTCTCGAAGAAGGGATACACTAGAACCGAGTCCATGCTACGGATAGAGTCTGCGAACCAGGATGCGGACGGCAGACCTATCAACACAAGAAGTGAGGATGCTGGTGGACCGCAATACATCAGGGCATTTGGTGAGTGAACACAGATGAGAATCACACTACTAGACCGACATAGTGATTTTGTGTTAGATATGATGCAAGAATGGATAGAAGGAAGCTTAGACATCTACAAGGTCAGCCTTCTCTGCGTTGGCTGTTACCTACTCTAATATCTTTCTAGGCGGATCTAAGGCGCCTCATGTGGCCTATCTTCGTGTATTCATTTCTCAACCTCGTCTCCGACTTCTACCCCAAGGACGGCCGTATCTTCTTCAACAAGTTCAAAGCACAGCTCGAGGAAGAACATGAGAGCGACATCCGAGCGCTTGAGCCCATCTCTCTACCCGAGCACGTTCAGGAAAACCAGATTGCAAAACTCTACCGAGGAAATAAATACCGAGTCACATTGAGCGTAACGGCTTTCTACAACCTCATCATGTTCTTAGAGTCTAAGGAGAAGGAGGGAGCAGGATTGCTAGTCGGAGTGATACAGACTTTTCTTGGTGTTAACACTATCGAACGCGCTACTGATGACCCACGTGGTCTCGCAGTACTACTTGATCGGGCAGGAACTAACGAAAAGTATCCAGCTGAAGACGAAGGCATACCAGGTCACAACCCTGGATCTGCAAATACAGATAGAGCCGGTGGTTCTGGGGTACTGACCAAATTGAAGCTCGGACCACTGCCAATGGAACCAGATTTGATCAGCGATGTACGTGCTGAGTTGGAGCAAGAGGACTCGAGGCAGCCGCCGCAAGAAGGGCAAAGCTCTCTTGTTGATCACTTTGAGCAGCGAATCAAACGTGAAGAGAGCGAGGACGCACCAACTCGTAACGAAGTTCAAATACCACCATCAACTTCCCGTGATGTTGCCATGGAGGTACAGAAGGTCAAAGAAGATCGTGATCGCTTCAAGATTGAAGGCAGGACAGGAGGCGTTGGCCCTGGGGTCAGCGTGTCCATGTTCACATTTCACAATACCTACGATAGGTAAGTAAAACATTCGTATACCCATGCAGAGATGTACTGACACACTTGATTCCTAGCATTCATTGTCTTGACTTCTCTGATGACTTATACTTCGTCGTCGCTGGCATGGCCGAATCGTACATCCGGGTCTGGCGTCTCGATGGGACTGCTCTACCCCCCACACCTGGCTTGGAGCATCAAAACCCGTCTCCGTCACGCCGTCTCATTGGTCACTCTGGTCCAATATATGCTGTCTCGTTCTCTCCGTCTAGTGCCTATTCTGGCCCTCTCAGCTCCAACAACCCGAAACACCTACTTTCCTGTTCTGCGGACAAATCCGTGAGACTTTGGTCTCTTGAGACCTGGACCTGCCTCGTCGTATACAAAGGCCACGACTCTCCAGTCTGGGACGTTACCTGGGGCCCTTTCGGATCATACTTCTTGACTGGCGCACTTGATCGAACTGCTCGCCTCTGGAGGACCGACGCTATCGAAGACCTCCGCATGTTCGTTGGGCATGACAAAGACGTGGACACTGTATGCTTCCATCCAAACAGCGCCTACGCTTTTACCGGCAGCAGCGACAGGCATGTTCGCATGTGGGCCGTCACAAACGGATTCTGTGTCCGCATGTTTACAGGGCACAGCGGCAACCTTACCTCTATGGCTTGCAGCCCAAGCGGAAAATTACTCGCCACCGCCGATGACGCTGGTACCATCATACTCTGGGATCTCGGTAAAGGGCACCTCAAAAAGCGTATGCGCGGCCATGGCAAAGGTGGCATCTGGTCCCTCAGCTGGAGCGCTGAATCCACTGTTCTTGCTTCTGGTGGTGCGGATGGCACCGTGCGTATCTGGGACGTTGAGATACCTAATGATGCTAGTGGCCAGGGGAGAATCATTGGGGAGGGTGGTGCTGGACAGAAGATTGATGGCAGTGCTGCTGCGACGGGTGCAGCAACAAAAAAGAAGGGCAAGGATGTTGTTGTGACCTCTGATCAGATCAGCGCGTTTCCTACTAAGAAGAGCCCGGTCTACAAAGTGAAGTTCACGAGGGGGAACTTTGTTGTGGCTGGCGGCGCTTATCTTCCATGAGGCGGGGAATATTGAAGAAAGAAAATGGCGTTCGGTACTGCGCAATTCGATTGCTACAAGGCGAAGGCGTCTTGACTTGATACCCTTTCTATCGGGATCAGGCGTGGATTATATGCATGCCTCTTCATCACATGCGCGCTGATCGTTACTCTCATCGTGTACACTATCAAATTTAGAGTCAGCAATCGGAAATCAATAATCCGTTCATCCCCATAGGCGTTGCAAAAGATACATAAGACCTTTCTTGAGGTAAGGATTTGTTCTATAGCGCCAATTCGACTTTCATCAGAATGTAGAAAAAGATTTCAGAAAGTGTTGATATAGCAGGTCTTTACGAGGCTCGAACGTGGCTTTGAGATTTAAATATATCTTGACAATCAACGATGACGGCGGTATTTATCTTGGGCATTAGGTACTCAATATGCTCCAAACAAATCTATATCTTACTAATGAACAAGAACAATGGACTATCTAATAAAGATACTCCCTACAAAGAACCACCTCAATCATCCAGCCACCAACCTGCTCGCAGCCCCTTCATAGCACCACTCAAAGGTATAACCAAAATGGGGCCCACAACCTACACAGCCCCAAAAACCAACAAAGCACCCACACGCAGACAACGCGATATAACTCCAGATCAAAAGAAACCCTCGTCTAGTGTCCCTTAGGCATACTCTTTGGTCCCTTATTCCTCTAGGCATACTCTTCGGGTTCGGGTTCGGGTCCGGTGGTCAAGGAAAGAGGAGAGTGTGGGGAGGTTGGGGGTTTGTAAAGATGGGAGGGGTGACTTGTATAGGGGGTGGAACGTGGAAAATCTGGTGGGAGCTTGGGAGGTCTTGAGATGGCTTGGATTTGAGAGCAAGAAGGCGGTCGGTCGAAGCCACAAATCCGCAGATTTTTCTCTTCCACTTATGAACTCAACATTGGAATTCTTGATTTAGTGGTTGACTGCGGATCATGTGTGGGCTCAAGCCTCAATATCTCCACCCTCAAAGTGGCTCGGGCTTGGGTTTTCCCCACGATGGCGTGGCTGCCTAGGGAATGGGAACCAAGTTTTTGCCATTATGGGAACGGTATTTCACGTGATGTAGCAGAACAGGATGTTATATCACGAATTATGTTCAGGCTTGATCTAGTTGTCTTATGGCACTTCTTCAGCACTTTCACCAGTCAGGTCACTCTCTTCGCCGTCCTCGAGATCACCTTCTTCACTCCCTTTGTTCTCCGACACCTTATCCGCGCCGCCTGCCTCCTCTTTGTCATTCACAGAATAGCCTAGCAATTTCCACAGCTCCATTTGTACATCTTTCGTATTGTGCTTCGTCTTGATGACAGCATACTGGCCGCCGAAATGCGAGGATTTTCCTTCTCGCAAAGCACGCAAGTGGTCAGGGCCGAGTAGGGTAGGTAGATTATAGTAGGGTATGTAGTGAGATTTGTAGTAGTGCATTGCGTAGGGCGGTGGGCCTGAACTTTCGACCTGGCTATTGGGAGCGGCATCTTGAGCCGATACTTCTCCGTCCAGACCCAGCCAAAGCACCGCACCGACCTGATTTTGTTGGGAGATGGTTTCCCGACCCTTGCAAGCAGCAATGTATGCTGCACGTCTGGAAGCAAGGTATGACAGTTTCTTCGCCACACTTTTTCGTAGGATTTCGAGCACGAATGTATCCATATCTTCGCGCCAGATGATCTCGGGGACTTTGATGCTGGAGTCCTCTTTCCAGCGATAGGGCATCATTTTTCCGTATGTGTTTTGGTGCATGACAGAGACATTCTTGATTACATGACGAGACCCAAGGATATGGGTACCAGAAACCGCTCGGGAAGGACGCTCGTCAGGGGATGCTGGCTTGGGCGACGCTTCTGGTTTATCAGGATTGATTTCTCTATTCCCGTCGGTATTAGGGCTTGACGACGGCTCTATTGTGAGATTTGGAAGGTGCCATGGCGCTCCTGTTGTTGGATGCGTTGCTAAACCAAAAGGGATCTGGAAGTAGATAGGGAGACGAACGCTTGTGACAAGGCAGATCCGGGGCGGAGTGGACAGAGCTTGGGCTGCGAAATGTCAGCTTTATTTCTTGGTCTCAGACAAGAAGAGTGTATACCGTATGGATTTTTCTGGAGCTTCAATTGAAAAGGTGATTTGTCACCGCTCCGACGCGGTTTTCCCTCTCTGTGACGATTTCGAGCAGCAACCAGATGGGGATCGAGCAACGGGGATAATGGCAGGGAAAGAGTAGAAGAAGCTAGACATCGTGATCGAGCATCATCATCTTGTGCTTCCGGGTCGCGGGCTTCGGGCTGCACGCTCGGCGTAGCAGCAACGTCTTCCTTGGTCTTCTTTACCAAGGCTAGTAGCTCCGCATTGGACAATTGCTTCACGACTGGGTGCCGAGGTCGGCGCCGTGATAAGGTCCTAAGGCTGCGCGAACCACATAATTGCAGGTGCAAAGGTCCTTTTGGCTGCAAGCATCCTCTCATTAGCCCTGACGCGTCTCTAGAGGCACCATTCTATGACCGGGTAGGGGTAGAGAGCAATTGCGGAGAATTCTCTCGCTCCGCTGGCCTGCCAAGCACCCTTGGCGCGTAGTGAATCCTATCAAGCTAGGGACTTACTCTTGTATTTGCTGCTCGCCCTTCGAAAAAATGCTCAGTCTTTGGCGGGGTCCTATGCCTCCCATAAAAAGTGCAGCTGCTTTGCGCAATGCGTCGAGGCTATGCTTGAGACGCTTCTCCGAACAACATCAGGCGCAGCCAACGAGAGGATGGGTGCCAACGCCATATGTGACTGAAACAATCGTATGTCTCCTGAATTCTCTCGTACATTGGTTATGGCGAGCTGACTGGCTAGGGAGGTGGTTGGCGGACTCGTAAAACTGTCTTTTCTCAAAAAGACCTGATACCGTAGCTGACCATTTCAAAAGATGACATCTTCTCACGACTGCTTATGGTACGACCCCATGCGAGTCGTTGCGGGCGGCTATATACTAAAACCGTCTCCCCAGGAGCGCATCATCTGCCTCAATGGCGCCGTCGACGAATCAGTTTCCGCCTCTATCGTAGCCCAACTCCTCTTCTTAGAAGCGGACGCCCCAGAGAAGCCTATAAACCTCTACATAAACACGCCTGGTGGCTCAGTCACCGCCGGTCTCGCCATCTACGACACCATGACCTACATCTCCTCCCCAGTCACTACCACATGCGTAGGTCAAGCCGCGTCTATGGGCTCTCTACTGCTTTGCGGCGGCGCGCCAGGGAAGCGGTTCTGTCTGCCCCATTCCAGCGTCATGGTGCACCAGCCGAGTGGGGGTTATTTTGGGCAGGCGAGTGATATTGCCATTCACGCGAAGGAAATTTTGAGAGTGAGGGAGCAGTTGAATCACATTTATAAGAGGCATTTGACGAAACCGCATAGCTTGGAGGAGATTGAGAGGATGATGGAGAGGGATAAATTTATGGGGGCAGAGGAGGCGCTGGATTTCGGGATTATTGATGAGATACTGGACAAGAGAAACAAGGATGAGAGTAAGAAGGACAACTTGTAAAAAGATGTATGAAATTTTGTAGCCTTACCGAAACCATCTCAACTTTAGAGTTTCCGGGAGCTCTTTTAGCGTGCAAATTTGGTGTTCAGATACACGCTAGCCGGAGCCTTGTCAAGAGCTCCAAAAAACCTATAACATCCTCTTCAAGTTTTCGCAAGCAGCACTTTGACGTCACACTCTTCAACGCTTCTCTCGTAACAAGATGTCGGACAACGGCGGTGACGATTATGATGATGATGTCGGGTACGTAGCACCTCCCATGTCTCCCCCCACGCGCCAACAAAATGGGATACGCAACCTCGTCACCATCACCCCCACATTTCAACCTTTGGTACGACCCAAAAACCCACACTGACTACATCAGCGAATACGAGCCCGAAGAGCCCGAATTCAACGACGAGGAGCCCGAGTACGCCCAAGACCCCGACGACCCAGAACACGCAGCTTCGACGGCGGCTCAAACACCCGCTGGAGGCCTCGCAACCGATGACCCAGATGCGCAAGTTCCGCTGACGAATGGTGCGCAAACGCCGGGGAGGAATATAGTGGAAGTGAATACAGGGGACGGACCGAAGAAGAGTGGGGTGGTGGGATTGAGGGAGAAGAGGATCGATGATGATAAGAGGAGTACGACGCCGTACATGACGAAGTATGAGAGGGCGAGGGTTTTGGGGACGAGGGCGTTGCAGATTAGGTATGTCAGGATCGACTACGTGGTTTTGGGGGGTGGGGATGGGGTGTCGAATACTTGAGGGAAGGTAGATACGAATGATGAGAGGAGAAGGCGAGCTCGGTGGTCGCCAGGGGATGGGGAAGCATTCGCAGAAGAAAAGGAGCGTTGCGAGCAACGAATAGCTAATTTTTTGAAAACAGTATGAACGCCCCAGTGCTAGTTGACCTCGAAGGCGAAACGGATCCTCTTCAGATCGCTATCAAGGAGCTGAGGGAGAAGAAGATCCCTCTGATTGTGAGGAGATATCTGCCTGATGGCTGGTATGATATCTTAGAAAAGGCACTGTGTTATTCTGCGCTGACTACGAATAGGTACGAGGACTGGACATGCGAGGAGCTACTTTGATGGGGTTGGAGTAATGGCTTCTATGATTGGCGTCGACAAGGACACTGGTCACCGTGCATTCTAAAAGGCGCATACTAGCAAATCTGTAACTCTAGATGCAGGCGAGATCTTCAAAAAAAAATCCTTCATTTGCCTACTTCTTCTTGTCTCGTGGACCCTAACCTCATGCTACGCTTTGCAGCAGGATCGTCCGGACACAACGGGCCCACAATCCTCCCCTTTGGATAGCGCATGCCCAAGTGATGATCATCTTCCATCGGGCGTGACAGACTCGGCGCTTTCCTTTCGTCTGCGATTAATCGCCAGGCTAGCACCGGGCTTCAAAATCTGCGTCGGAATTGCACGATGGATCATGTCATGGTGAATTGACTACCTCGATACCCTCTCACTGTGCTGAGGACTAATCTTGCGGGTGGATATAGTAGTAGTGATGTCTGTAGACCTATTCTGTCAGGGGATTGGGACATCTTGCTGCACCTCTCCTGTTTGATAAGCAGGAGATCCGCTCAATTTTCCGACGACCATTGGCAATATCTTGTCGGCACTCTCGCTGCACCTCATCCCCTTTTCGCCTTCATTGCTTGACTCTGTATCTGCATAGAAGCTTTCTTCACCTCTGACTCCTCCAAGATTCAAGATCCCGATTGGCATCTTGCGCTCCTTGGCTCTTTTCACCAGTCTCCAAGCTGAATATGTCGCCAAGCTGCTTCCAATAACAAGAATCCGGCCAGCGCTATCGATAGCCTCTTCAGCACCCGTCTTAACGTGTGGTGCGATGGACTCCCCAAACATGACCACGGCAGGTTTCAGAACTCCAGCTGTCGAATTGGTTGACCAAGCGCCATCGCTGTCGGTCTCGACTCGAGCTTTGGTGCCATTTTCCAAAATCGGAGGGTTTGCAAGACAGGTAGGACATGAAGGATACCGGAAGGTGGTATACGGCGCATCTGGAACGTCCACGTCGCCGTCAGGATTACTTTTGAGCCCTTTCGCTCTTCTCTCTGCTGGGTTCTCTGAATCCAACGCTCCAACTGACAGCATCTCCTCAAGAAAAGCTGCCCATTGCGGATTCAGTGTCGATAACGACCTTTGGAACTCTTCTCGCGGAAGCTGATTGTGGCAATGAATGCAAATTAGCGCGCGTAGATAACCATGCAGCTCGATTGTAGGGAGTTCGGGATGTGCCATCGAATGGAAGGAATCGACATTCTGAGTGACCACGCTGCTGATGATTCCTAGCTTTCCCAACTCTTTCACTGCTTGATGTCCGGCGTTCGGTCTGGCTCTATGTAGATTGGTCCAGCCTAAGTAACTTCTTGCCCAATACCTCTTTCTTGCTTCATGGTTCGTTATGAATTCGTTGTAGTAGATCGGTCGATACGTCCTATTCAGGGTATATGTCCCTTCAGTGCCACGGTAGTCAGCCAGTCCTGATGGTACCGATATCCCCGCCCCAGTAAGCAGGACCGTCTTAGTCGAGTCATGGTTTGGGGGAGAGTCATGAACATTAGATGGTCCTGGGGCAGACAGGAATTTGGTCAAAGCATGCGTTGCTCCTGCAGGTGTATTCGCAAAGCGAGGTATAATGATTGGTGGTGGTAGGGGCCCAGTATAGGGTATCCGCATCAAGGGTTTCTGCATGAAGAGGCATATATGCGGTGGTGAAGAGATCGAAATGTAGAAAGCGGTCCCTGGATATCAACGTCATGGACTTTGGCTAGGGCGCAAGCGCCCGCAACGGGTCCAGCCTAGAATTTTCGCTACCGGCGGGACAAGTTGCTCTCTATCACTATCACTGTTTTTATTGCATAGGCTATTGGGTTGGCATTCTCTCTTGCAGAAGTGGCAATTGGGGCAATCACCCCGGTGGTGAGACCTTGTTGGTCGCTCACATGCAGCCCTCTCGAGGCTCGCAAGCCGTCGGGTTGGGGCTTCAGTTCTTCAGCAGCTCCACGCTCGGTCACCGCTGCGCCAGCCCTGGAACTTCTTGGCGGCTCCTGGGGCCCTCGCGTGTCAACAATTTACAGCACCACCAGTCTTGTACCACACTTACATTAGTGGCCTCTACCACCTACCGCACACGCGCCTTCCTCTTCATATCGTGTAACGATATTCGGCGTCGATTGACTCCTAGAATGGCTTCCTTGAGTCAGAAGCGCCAGCATGGCGGCCACTCTCATGCTGGCCACCACCACCACGACAATACCTACCTCGTTTCTACAAATAAGAAAGACGCAGGCGTCCGTATTACACGAATCGGTCTATACGTCAACTTTTTCATGGCAATTGGCAAAGGACTTGGTGGCTACTTCCTCAATTCGCAAGCTCTAGTCGCGGACGCCTTTCATTCTCTTACAGACCTGGTCTCTGACTTCTTGACATTGGCCACCGTATCTTGGTCATTGAAGCCTCCTACAGCACGATTTCCTGGCGGCTATGGTAAGATTGAAAGCTTGGGATCTTTGGGGGTTAGCAGCCTTCTGCTTGCAGGCGGCCTAGGGTTGGGCTGGCATTCTGTTGAAATACTATATTCGCAATTCTTCTTCGACGCTGCGGCTTCAGCAGGAGATCATGCTCATGAGCATAGTCACAGCCATGGCGGCTCGATGTTTGGACATTCGCACAGCCACAACCCAGCAGACATGGGGATTCCCAACCTCCATGCGGCCTGGATTGCTGGCGGCTCAATCATTGTGAAGGAGTATCTGTATCGTGCCAGTACGTCGACATGCTAACCATGCTCTAATTCCCTGCTAACGTGTATTTTAAAGCCATGAAAATCGCGAAGGAGCGCAAGTCCTCTGTCTTGGCTTCGAACGCCGTTCATCACCGAATAGATTCATTAACTAGTATCGTTGCCCTGGTCGCCATTCTCGGCTCTCACGTCCTAGACAACGTCTCTTGGCTCGATCCCGTAGGAGGCCTGGCCGTCTCCATGTTGGTCATCAAAGCTGGCTGGGGAAATACTGGCTCCGCGTTACTCGAGCTAGCAGATGTGGGTGTTACTGATGACATCAAGAGCTCGGTCCGGAAAGCCGCTACAAAAGCTCTTGCTGAAACCCCATTCGCTTCTGGGGTGATAAGGGGCCAGGAAATCCAAGTCCAAGATATTCAAGGAGTCAAGGCGGGGCAAAACTACCTTATGAATGTTGAGCTTGCAGTCCCAGGAGAGTGGTCAGTCAAGGAAACACGAGTGATAGAGGACGCTGTACGAGAACGGGTTGGCGCAAAAGTACGAGGTGTACGGAGGGTGAGGGTTAGATTCGTGGCTAAGAGTGAGGAGACACCAGACTTTGCGGACGAATTCATTGGTGCCGATGTGAGCCCAAGAAGCAGCCCTGAACCAGAAGAAGAGGCAGGGCACGATCATGGCCACGATAACAATCACGGCCACTCTCACGAAACTTTTATCTCGAATGGCGATGCTAAGAAAAGGAGGTGAACCTGGAGACCCAGCTCCGAAGGCACAGCGTATTGTCCATAATCCAGGCTCGAACAGCATTGCATAGCGAAGGCGTACTAGATGTACTGTACTTCCGTCCTATTCCTCGAACGGTAAAGTCCACTTTTTGGCGGCTGAATAGATTTAGGTAGGATTCGGCGGGTGCTAGGCCCAACGTTTGGGTTCTCTCCAACGGGAGGAAAGTAACGAGAGATAAGATTAAGACGTTTAGACTGTATTACATTCTCGCTGCAGATAAAGCGCGTCGACCTACATGGGTTACAAAAGAATTCACCTCATCCGTTCTTTTCCTTTGTCATTGCTTTTACATAGAATTAGTGTTTGCGTTACGTCTTTTCTCGTCGCGTATTACAACGGCTTGGGCTGCGCTCTTCTCCGTCGAATACAAGAGATCAAAATTGTGTAGTCTCTCCATAACGAAAACGCAAGGGCAATGGCTGCTAGTTCACTATATCTCGGGTTCGATCTGTCCACCCAACAGCTCAAAGGTATCGCCGTTGCTTCCAACCTCAAAGTGGAGTACCAGGCCGTCTTTGACTTCGACGCGGATGCTAGCGGCTTTGGTATTAAGAAAGGGGTACTCACCAATGAAGTCGGCCGCGAGGTTTTTGCGCCTGTTGCAATGTGGCTCCAAGCTATCGACGCAGTGCTGGCGCGGCTCCAAGAGAAAGGCGTTGACTTTAGTAGAGTCAGAGGTATCAGTGGTGCAGGCCAGCAGCACGGCAGCGTCTATTGGAGCCAGGAGGGCGAGCATAGCTTGAAAGAACTGCACAAGGACAAGACGCTAGAGGCCCAGTTAGATCATGCATTCTCGTACCCGTACAGTCCCAACTGGCAGGACGCCAGTACTCAGGAGCAGTGCGACGCATTCGATCAGTATCTGGGAAACGAGACCGAATTGGCCCTGAATACGGGCAGCAAGGCTCATCATGTAAGCCAATTCCCGATTCTACCTAAGCGTTCTAAATCGGCTTCTCTGGTCACTTCTCTTCTCTTCAGGCTTGGTGTCAGGAGAAGTGGCAGTTGTGAGAGTTACGAAGCATGAAATATGTAGCACCCAATTTTCTCAAGAGCCAAGAGTATCCCTGTCTGCGCTCAAGATGAGCTGTGTTTAAGCCATGATTGGCCCTTGGATAGGTCTAAATGTAAAATTAACTACATATTCGAAAGCACTGTGTGCTCAAGTCGATTCCGTCAGCGTCCAAGACCACCACTTATTCCGACACCAAGCCTGTCGTGTTCCTCAAGGGTCCTCCAGTATTTCAGGGCCACATGGCCGGGGTCTACCAACGAATACCATGATCCATGCTCCGATGGTTGATCGAGTCAGTCGTACCCCGATCTCGTTGTATCGTTGCTGACTTGTGATTCGCAGCGTTTCACAGGACCTCAAATACTTCGCTTCAGGACCAAACATCCCAAAGAGTACAAAGCTACTTCCCGTATATCTCTTGTATCTTCATTCTTAGCCTCTATATTCCTCGGCAAGATAGCTCCAATAGACATTTCCGATGTCTGCGGAATGAATCTTTGGGATATCAAAGCCGGCAAGTACAACGAGAAGCTCATGACCCTGGCAGCTGGATCGTCAGACACGGCCGATCTCGAGAGCAAGCTTGGACATGTGCCAGAGGATGGAGGAGGCAGCTTTGGCTCTGTGAGCCCTTACTTCGTGGAGCGATATTGTTTCAATCCCTCCTGCGTGATTGCGCCATTCACTGGCGATAACCCTTCGACGATTCTTGCTCTTCCTCTTCGACCGCATGATGCTATCGTCTCTCTCGGAACATCTACAACTTTCCTTACGTCGACGCCTCACTGCAAGCCTGATCCAGCTGTCCACTTCTTCAATCACCCTACCACCGCTGGACTGTACATGTTCATGCTCTGCTACAAGAATGGTGAACCACCCTTCCGTATTCCTCATCTCAATATACTCACGTTTCCAGGTGGTCTCGCCCGCGAACAAATCCGCGACGCCCTCGGTCCCATTCCCCCAGGCAGCACGGATCCCTGGACCCTCTTCAACCAGCATGCCACATCCACCGCTCCCCTCGGTGCCAACATGCCCAGCTCCCCACTCAAGATAGCCCTCTATTTTCCACGCCCAGAAATCGTCCCCAACGTCGCCGCAGGGACATACCGCTACACCTACACGCCTGAGCACCCCGTCAAATCCAACCCCAACGCGTGGAAGCTTCCCACAGATGATTGCCGCGCGATCATCGAATCACAGCTGCTTTCGTTGAGATTACGAAGCAGGAACGTCGTCGCTGCCCCATCCCCTAATCTGGACAACCTCCCCGCACAACCGCGACGAATCTACCTCGTTGGCGGCAGTAGTCAGAACCCCGCCATCGCCAAAATTACAGGGGAGGTGCTTGGTGGAGTGGAAGGTGTCTACCGCCTCGATGTTGGTGGGAATGCATGTGCGTTGGGGAGCGCGTATAAGGCTGTTTGGGCCGTGGAGAGGAAGGCTGGAGAAACGTTTGAGCAATTGATTGGAGGGCGGTGGAGAGAGGAGGATTTTGTGGAGAGGGTGGCTGAGGGGTATCAGAGGGAGTTGTATGAGGAGTATGAGAAGGGGGTGGAGGCGTTGGCGGCGGTGGAAAAGGAGGTGTTGGGGCGGAAGGAGGGGGATGTGGGGAAGGCTAGGAGTACGGGGGCAGGGCAGGTTTGAGTGATGCTTTGTGGGCGACCTTGAGTCGAAGAAGGGTGCTATGTCGCATGGAGGATTCGGTAAAGGCTTGCGTCAAGCTGTGCCATTATTTTGATCATCTTATAGATTTCTAGATTGTTTCATCCTATCCCTGCTTGCGGAATGTAAGTCTCGAGGGGTAAGTATTTACACGAATTGAAGGCAGTAATGAGGTAGAACTCTCCTCCAAAAGCCCGCCCCAGAACCGAATATTAGGGTATTTTACCTATCATCAAATTATCACCAACCCCATTAATCCCATAGCCACAATATACGCCAGTCCCATCAATCTTAGTAATGCCCCATCTACGCTCACTCCCCTCGAAACCGACCCGACAGCAGCACTAGGCTTGACGACATTGACCGTAGGTTGCGAACTCGAACCTGAGCCTGAAGTACTATTGGTTGCGGAACCAGATGGTCCATTATTCCCAAGCGCCGACAATATCATTCCCCCAAGAGCGCCCTGAGAAGCCGCCGCCCCTGTCATAGATGCTCCTAGTGGCAGCGTAGCAGTGCCTACCACGATATCGCCATCTTTGACGAATGCAGACACTGCGGGGCCGGAGTAGGTGATGATGCTACTGCCTTCTATAACGACTTCGCCTTGAGTGAGGATGAGTTGGTCGTTAGATTTCTCGGTTGGTATAGCGGCTCCGGCTGGGTTGAAGGCGTGCGTTGTGCCGTCTATAACGAGAGCGCTGGAGCCGATTGAGATAGTAACTCCGGATATGGTGGTTTGGGAGCCTTGAGAGATTGTTTGGGAGGCTATAACTAGGGCACCATTGGAAGCTATTTGGACTGGGTTACCAGCGATTAGGAGTGGGGCTTGAGTTGGGGTAGTTTCGCTGTTTGATGGCAAGGCATAGGTGCTGGAGCCTAGAACGATACTGCTGCTTCCGACTGAGAGGATGGTGCCGGAGATCGTAGTGGCTGGACTTCCTTGGCTGATGGTTTGGCCTGCTATGACAAGGCCACCGTTTGGAGCTGTTTGTATAGCCTGGCCTCCAATGGAGAGGCCAGCTGGAGTGGGGTTGGCAGCAAGAATGCCTGGAGGTGGATATGTACTGCCTCCTACGATGATATTGCTGCTCCCAATGGAAACTAATGTACCGGCTATGGTGGCTTGTTGCCCCTGAGCAATGGTCTGGCCGGCGACGACTAGACCACCGTTTGGTGCTGCTTGTACGGCTTGGCCTCCAACTGGAGGCGGAGTATTGGCGGGAAGAGCATAAGTGCTGCTTCCTAGAACGAAGTTGCTGCTTCCGACGGAGACTACTGTACCGGAAATAGTGGCTTTTTGGCCTTGAGCAACGGTCTGGCCTACGACAACCAAACCACCGCTCGGTGCGGGCTGTATTGCTTGGCCTACGACCGCTGGTGGAGTATTGGCGGGTAAAGCATAGGTGCTAGAGCCGAGAACAATGTTGCTGCTCCCAACGGAGAGTACTGTCCCAGACACAGTCGCCTGACTTCCTTGGGCAATCGTCTGACCTGCAGCAATTATACCACCATTTGGAGCGGTCTGTATGGCTTGTCCGGCAACAGCGAGAGGAGCAGGCGCTGCAAAAGCTGTGGGGACTACGGCCCCAGAGAGTGCAAATATGCTACCATCCACGGCCACATTGTTCGAGCCAACAGATACCACTGAGCCCGCAATGGTAGCCTTGTTCCCCTGGGTAATTGTCTGACTTCCTATGACCAAGGCCCCTGCTGGCGCTATTTGTATACTCTGGCCGCCAATCGATGGTGGCAGAGTATTTTGGAGAGGTGAAGCGTTTGGAGCAACAGGAAGTGCTTGTGTGTTGCCGCCAACAACCACATTATTGGCAACCACAGACACTACATCTCCATTAACTGTGCCTTGGGCCCCCCGCGCAATGGTCTGACCAGCTACGTGCAAAGCACCATCTGGGCCTACATTAGCAGCCTTCCCGCCAACCGACAAGGATGGTGCAGGTGTTGCTACGTGTTGAGCAATTCCGATTACAGGCGCAGCGTAGATCTTCCCATCATTCGCTACCGAGACTCGAGGTGGCGCATTATTGTTAGCTGGCTGAACCGGTGCAGCATAGATGTTTCCATTGTTATCTACAGAGATTGTAGGTGGTGCAGCAGCATTGGCTGGCTGAGGTGCGGCGGCTCCTGCCGCAGCTGGTACATTATTGGGTACTGCGCCTGGTATTGCTGGTGAGTTGTGAGAGCCGCTGTCAACCAGTATACCGCCATCTGAGCCGACCACTAAAGGTGCGGGTTCGTTCTGCGATGGTTGCTGATTGGTGCCAGCTTGAGAATTGCCGTTCGGCTGGTTGGGAACAATGTGGTTGGCACCAGTTGGTGTGTTGCCAACCGGCTGATTAGCGGCATTCTGATCGTTGTTGGGTAGGGTCTTGTCGTCTGGGTGGTTGAGGATACTCGGAGTTCCTTGTAAAGTCCCAGGTGTCGCTGGCGCAGCAACAGCAGCGGCGGCGGCAGACTGGCCCGGCTTTACTGGAGCAGGATCAAAACCTCCCTCTTGCGGATTGTAAGGCATTCCTTGTGGCTGTGCATTATCTGCAGGAGTAGGACCTCGGTTGTTGGAGTTCGCAGCATTGGGGTTGGCCTGTGGTCCAGGTTGCTCATTGGGAGCAGCAGAGGCAGGAGCTTGGTTGTTGTTATCCACGGGATTTGGATTGCTTTGCGGTTGACCTGGGCTGACTGGCGCTTTCTGTGGGTCGTTAGCCGCGTTGCCAGTTGGTGGCGTAGCCGGTGTTGGAGGTGCATTCTGCGGATCGGCCTGAGATGGTGCAGCGGCACTTTGAGCAGGGTTTTGAGGTGGGTTTGCTACCGCTGTAGGTTGTGGTAGATCTGGTGTAGGGGCGGCTTCAGCCATAGCGGGTACCTGGCACATCTTGAAGTCAGCATTACTACATCAACCCGGGAAATTGAGTAGCAAGCTATGTCTTGGGAGTAGTTCTTGGGTGACAACCCGCAATTCCAGTCCAGAAAGATGTCTTGAAGCCCTAGAAAAGCTTTCGAGTGGGAAAGAAAGACTCCGAAATGTGCCTTACAGCTGTAGCAGCAGCAGGCCCATCGGCGGTGGTGACCGGTCCACCCCCAACCTGAACAGGAGCCAATTGAGAAGCTTTCTTCAAGATACTGGGCGGATCCCAGGCGCCATAGAATAGCGGCTCACAACTTGCCCATGAAGGCGCAACATTGGTCAGGTCTGCTGGCAAGGAAATACGTGGATTCACAATAGCTGGGCAGCCTTCCTTTGAAATAGTGCTCGTGACGATAGGCGTGTAGTAGAGATCACTGAAATTAATGGTATGGAATCCGCCAGCCACTTCATATTCGTCGCAATTTGGTCCTGGATTTAACACGGTCCCGTACGCCAAAAACCTGGACGAATAGTCCAGTGTCTTCTCGGCAAAGGACGGCGAGAAAGTGATGATATCAGATACTCCACACGACTGAGTCGCCTATTTTGGTGTCAGCGCTACTCTTTGGAGGCGAAGTCTGGCTCGTTAGAGATGTCTCAAGAGCAGCAGAAAGCTCTCAAATCATATCTTGTGAGTCAGAAACCTGCACCAAATAGAGCAAAGATCTTGGAAGAGGTTTGATCGTACCTGAAGAGACGTGTAAACAACATAGACGGATGGGGACGTGCTGAGTATCAGTCAGCAAAGCCCAGGGGCTCAGGCATCCGTCCTCTTACAAAGTGAATCCATTCTCAACCTGCGTGTATACTTGTCCTGGTATAAAAGAAACATTCGAAGGACCCGCCGCTTGATCTGGCTCCCAAAAGATTAAACGAACTCCTCCTGGAGCTTCTATACCACATTTGAAGCAGCTTGTAGATGCTGAAGCGAATGAGGTTGTTGTATTCAGGTAGCGAGCGTAGTGTCTAGCTTCAATGTTGACGACCCAAATCCCCCACAGTGCGAAGTGCCAGACATCAAAAGAGGGTAACATGAGCAGCACAACGTCAGCAGCGAACAACAAAGAAGACTAAAGCATCACATGAATGTCCTGTGTATTTAGTAATCTTTGACGAAAAGGCATGACTGGGGCTTCAGCCTCAGAGATAACGGCAAGGGGACGTAGCGTGGTGCCCCTTGCGATTCCCTTTAAACTTGGTCCACATGATTGATCGACGTGTGCTCGCCTTCTAAAACAAGCTAAGAAACAAGAAACAGTATTCGGAAGTTCGGCGGGCGGCACAGTACATAGGGCCTGCATGCACGAAGGATCCCTCATCTCGGCATCTCCCGATGATGCTACGCGAGCCACACTTGCACCCAAAACAAATTCGAGAGGGTGAGGAAGCTACATGAGCAGAGATGAGGTAGTACAAAGCTTTTTCACTCTGTTTCAAAACACAAAGAGTTACCTGACTCATTCAAGCAGGCACTGTGGGCATCTTAGGTTCAGTGGGGGTAGTATGCAGGAAGGTGGTGGCTGAAGGCTGAAGATTTGTTTTAGCGCAAAAAGTGGCCCCTAAGGCAAAAGGCGGACTTTTCAGGCAGCAGAAACCTAATTGTCTGCAGCACTGAAGGATCACGCATGAGCCAAGGTAGCTTACCAAAACGCATACACAAATTACCACGGTGGGCCCGATCTGGTAGCCGTACATTTCTAGCGGGATTAATGTTTACCTTGGCCGCCCCGGCAGATCGTCTCTCATTCGCGAAATTACTCAGTGGGATGCCTGAAGAACAAAGCGCATGGCTGATTGGGGTCCAAAGCTCAGGATCCATTTTTTCAGGGTTCGTTCATGGAAAGAGGATAGCTTGACGGAGATGCAAAGGACTTATCCGAGCAGAGTTTGGTTTCGCTCACCGTGTGACTGGCCTTCACGCACATCATGGGGGTGAGTGATAAACCCTCACATCAAGACAGTCGCAATACAGGCGATGTATCATTCTTACCTTGACGCACTGGTCCTTCGGCCCACTGCACTCTTCGCGTAAAGAGACATTTAATCGGCTGATATTACTTGCCTCAAACCTTCGAATCCTTTATGGCATCTTTCTGTTGAAACCTTGTAACCAAATTGATAGCTGGGTTACATTGTAGAGTTCCCGACTCATAACCATGTGAACGCTGAGGTAATTCGTCCATTCCCAGCTCTTGCGCACGAGGCTACGTGACCACTGGAGGGCCTGAACAATCGGGCGTATTCAGGTCGAGTCGCACTCTTCATTTCGGCCTGGAGGAAAAGATTGCAGGGCCGAGGCGTTTGCTTTCACAGTATAGTTCGAACTCACTCGCGATCCGAAACACCGACAGCACATCTGTACTTTGTCCCGTGCGGCAGGGTCAACGAAGTCCCTGTACCTCAAGGATTTGTCGACCTTTCGACCTCGCTACTAGTCGTAGCACCTAACTAAGCCAAGCTCATACGTCCCTCACAATTGCGTCTGGCATTTCGAAATTAGTGTCTGCCCTCGAAGCCAGTGGTAACATAGCTTCAACAGCTGTAAAAGAGTTTGTCATGCGACTTTGTGTGTATAAGGACAATTTTCTCTCTTACAACTGCCATCGTTCCAACAGTTTGGCACATTGGAGTTGGGATAGGGACAGTCTTGCTTAGTATACTTGCTACCGTTCCAACAGTCAGGCTTTGTTTCGTTGTCTTCGGAATTTTTAGACGCTACTACGGAGGGACTTGTCTTTGGCGCCGATACGTGAGTCTTGTCTTTTGCTTTGGGCGCGATTTTGTCGTCCTTCACCTTCGTTCCAGCTTCTAGCCCTTTGTTCTTTTGGGCGTTGTCTTTTTTAGCCGTTGCTGAACCCCCACTCGTTTTATCTGCTACTTCAGATTTCGGCTTTCGAGCTGCACTGTCTTTCACTTTCTTCACCGCTGCCTCTTGATCTGCTTTCTTCTTTTGTTCTTTCAGCTTCTTGTTTTCCTCTTCTAACCGTTTAACCAAAGCTTGCTTCTTAACGAGATGCTCTTCCGCTTTGCGATGCTTCTCTTTCTCGTCTTTCGCTTTCTTTGTTGCGGCTTCCTTAGCCTTACGCTCCGCAACCTCCTTCTCCATATTCTTACGCTCGGCCTCTTTCTTTGTGGCATCCTTCTTCTTCTTTTTGTCGAATTTTTTCTGGGCTGCAGCGCTCAAACGCTGCTCGATAATCACCATTGCCTGCTCTTCTACCCCTAGATTCAATGCCAACGAGCCTTTTCGCTCTATCTTTGCCGCGTAAGGATGCCATATGCGGTCAGAGTCTTCCTCGCTTTTATTCCTGTCTTTGAGTACCCAGCTGACAAGATCATGGTAATTGTCGAGCTTGGTTTCCGTGGAAGCCTCAAATTGCTGCGCCATCTCCTCTAGTTTCCACTGCCCACGGCACTGAATTTCTTTCTCGCAGAGCTGCCGAGTAACAATTGTCAGGTGGCCAGATTTGATTTGAATGAGCCAGCACTCTAGCGTATTTTTAGTTTTGCTCACAGCAGTCTTTTTGTTGGGAAGAGATCCTTTCTTGACGTCAATATTGTTGGCGCCTTTAGAAGTGTCGGCGGATTTGGCTCGATTCTGGGCCGCAGGTACATCCAGAGAACCAGAAGAGTCCTTGCGCCCTCGAGGAGCATCTGGGGTCTGCGCCCTTGTTTGCGTAAAACTTGTAGAGCGTGACACCTCATGCGCGTAGTCGGAGATGATTGACTTATAGCGTTCGGTGCTTTCGCGAGATGTTCTCGTTTCACCAACTTCCTGCATGACCTCTTTTATTGCAGCTTTATCGTCTCCTTTCGCCTTCTCTAGGGCTTCTTCGATTCTGCCGATACCAATTTGAATATTCCGCTGCTTCTGATAGATGGCACCGACCCCTCTGAGAGTAAGACTGTTGACAAAGCTGTCCAGCTGAGTTGCGAAAGACGAGAGATTAGATTCCAGATCTTTAACGTCACCATGACCTTTCCAAGCCCATGCTAATTTGTCCATGGTTGACAATTTCTCATATCGCTTGACACATGCCTCCACGTCCAGTAGAGCCTGCTGGCAGTTGCGAATGTGAATGCCGAGCTGTTTTCGAATGGTTTTCTTCTTGTTGTCTACGACGTTGAGGATTGAAGTTGGATCTTCGCAATCTAAGTGGACAAGCTCAACGACGGTACGCATGGCAAAAAGCTCCTGGATTGCACGCGATTTAGCACAGTCAAACACCCTCGCGCTCTTGCTCTACCTTTCCGATTTGGTCGAACTCGCCCTTCTCAGCTTTGCATGAATTCCATAAATCCCACGCAAACTTTGCAACTGCCAAAACTTCGCTTGCGGAGACCGGCGAGGACATCCTGAGAAAAGAAAGTACACTGCAAAAGTAATGGATTCTCGAGACTGTGAGCAAACTTCTTCGATTGAGGATCACCTACCAGACATCATGGGAGATGCATCATTATATGAGTAGAGATTTGTGGCAGTGCCAGCATAATCCAGAAGTGAGCCTGGAGGTCTGCGCCCCAATGCTGCGGGATCACGAGCCAATCGGTCAAATAAAGTGACCCTACACTGTTACCAAAATCTACTCGCAAACCCAGACACACTACGTCCAGGAGACGCTTACTCTTCGCACCTATGAGAAGTGTTGCTGCTCAAAGTGAACGGGAGAGACGGGGAGTGGTGTCGCACAGTATGGTGCCCGTTGGTAGTTTTACCAGGCCGTAAAAATTACGGCAACTGTAGAAAACATAGCTAGTGCCAAGATTTCGCCCACAAAAACCTCGTCACGCAAACGCATTCCAAGCTTCTCCTGATTGCCTGTAACGATGGAAGTCCTCCCACCTGGTGGTCATAACATTGCGGGAAAACCTCTCCATGGTACTAAGAGAAGAAATTTGACTACCGATGACGCGGGGCTAAAGAGAGCTCGAATAAAAGCGGAACTCATCGACGACGGTCTGTTCCTTGAGGTCAGGGTACTTTGACTTGGCTAACGGCTGCTATAGACTATGACCCTTCCGGCCACGAAAGTCTAGACTCCCAGAGCAGTGCGGACAGCGTCGATGAGCTTGACCGCAGCGCTCCTACACCTCTCACTCCGATATCCTCAAAAGCCTCCCCCGGACACCCTTCGGACCTCTATAAATCCCACCATTGCCCGTATGAGGGCTGCAAGAAATCCTTCAATCGTCCGGCCAAGCTAGCCCAGCATCTTCGCTCACATACTAACACCCGACCCTTCGTTTGTCCCTATTCACCATGTACCAAGGACTTCCTCCGCGAGTCTCACCTGAATCACCATGTCAGATCTGCCCACTCCAACGTCCGCGATTATTTGTGCGAGTGGGAAGGTTGTGGGAAAAGCTTCGTTACTGCGACAAGACTCAGGAGGCATCATGCTGCCCATGAAGGCAGGGAGAAATTTCGATGTACGTTCACAGGCTGTGGGCAGAAGTTCCGAAAGCACGGAACTCTGCAAAAGCATATCACGATCGTCCACGAAGGTAGAAGCCCATTTACCTGTGAGGCAGTCAACCATAATGGAAATATATGTGATGCAGGTTTCGACACTGAGGGCAAATTGAAGTCTCATGCAGCGAGGGTCCACGGAGCCAGAACTTTCTTGTGTACCATATGCTCCCTTGAGGAGAACGAAATCAAACCAAAGGATATATCTGGTGAAATAGGCCCAGCATATCCAACCCACGCCGCTTTGCAAGCGCACATCGCAAGCGAGCACCCTCCAACGTGCGCAGAGTGCGGGCTCAAGTGTACGTCTCAAAGTGCGTTGAAAAGTCATGTCGAGGTCATACATGGAGGCCGCGGTGTCGATGAGCGAAGGATTCATGTTTGCCCAGAAGCGGAGTGTGGGCGAGCCTTCACAAAGAAAGGAAATCTCCACGCGCACATCCAGATCAGTCACGTTGGAAAACGATTTGTCTGCGGTGTTGTGGATGTGAAGACTATGAACCATATTGAAGATTGGGACGGTTCGAACGCCTGCGGCGAGGCTTCGACGTCAAAACGGAATCTGGAAAGGCATATACGTACTGCGCACCTAGGTCTGGAGGACTTTGGCAAGTCCCGGAAGAAGGAGAAGCGTGGTTCTCTTGATCAGCCAGCTCAGAAAAACCAAGTGTCGACTCTTACACGCCTTACTGGCTCCGGCTATGAAGATGAAAGCGGCAGGAACATTACCTGTCTGATCCAAGACTGTGATCATCGCTTTTACAGGGAATATGATCTTGAGATTCACTTGCAATCTCGTCACGGCTTAGCAGATCTTGAGGTACAAGAGGTGCTGGAGGAAGGCAAGCTATATGGCCGTTCCTCGCTCCAAGGTGCCCCAATATTCGCAACAGAGCAGGACATCGAGGCCGAGAAAGCCTTTGATAGGAAATTCGGCAAGGATGTTGCCATGGATGATTTTGACGAGTCGCTGGAAGGCGGTGGACTCAAAGACGGAGGGTTTTGGCTTGGTGGGCAATTTTACCAGACAATCACTGGACGTGACGAGGTGCTACGTGACGACCTGGGAATGAAGCAAATGATCGACGAAGATCATGAATGGGCAAATGTTGAAATGGGTGTCACTCACAACGTAGATATGATTGATCCTAGTCTTCGGTGAGAAGTCTGGCTCTCAGGTTGTACTACCTCATTGATTTCAGGACGCTCCTACGCAGCAGCTTAATTACAAAAGATCGATTGAAAATTCCAGAACCACCATAGAGATGTGAAGGAATAGTAGATCTTGTGCGTTGTAACTTTCGCTCAAAGAGATTCCCGAAATTTAGCTGGCTCGTGTGACCAACCCAATTTTCAGTATATCGCACAATCTCTTCATCCTTTCCGGAATAATAACCTTATTACTGCAGAATTGACATGTCTTACACTCACATCAACGCAAATCTCTCCCATATCAAGAGTCTGCTTTCGTAGCGGACAACACACTATACCCATGACTCCGTAGCACAGGGCCAGGCCATATACTACAGATGAGCCTCAATAACAGGTCCCACACTCGAATTCCTTGTACAGAGAGTCCTAGACTGCTTCCTAAGTTGAGAGGAAGGAAGCCCATAGAATGGATGCTCAGGTATGGTACCGTTAATCTTTGCGTTGTGCCCCACCTCTCCACAAGCGTACCAATACTGATATTGTGTGTCTGAGGTACAGGTCGAACAAGCCATCGAGGTAGCATGGAATTCACACTCCGATCAGACCCTCAAGTCCCAAGCTTTCGACTTTCTCAACCAGCTACGCTCAGACCCGCAAGGATGGCAGATCTGCTTCTCTCTTGCTTTAAGGGACAGTCGACCCTCAGAAGTAGTACGCCATGTATCTCTAGATATCGTCAATAATGCTATCAAGACTGGGCAGCTAGGTGACCAAGATTTGACCTTTATAAAAGACAACATCGTGGCATACATGCGGAGTACCTACGGTGCTACAGAGAATGGGAAAGTCCAGCCTGACCTGGTGTCCATTCAGAACAAGATTACCCAGACTGTCACGAACCTCTTTACGGCATTGTACGCGACGCAATGGACGTCCTTCTTCCAAGATATTCTCGGGTTGACGGGAACAATTGGCTCTGCAACGAAGGACAACAAGCCTGGAGTCATACTGTATCTTCGGATCCTCATCTCGGTACATGATGAGATCGCCGACGTTCTTGTACCTCGCTTGCCTGAGGAGCAGGGAAGGGACAATGAACTTAAAGATCTGGTTAGACAGCGGGATACCAAAATGATTGCATCTTCGTGGCATGAAGTACTTGTGCAGTGGAAATCGAGAGATTTTACGGTCGTCAGACTGTGCCTGACAACCATTGGCAGATGGGTATCCTGGACGGATATTTCTCTCGCAGTGAACGATTCACTTCTCCATCTACTCTTCGAGTATCTGAACCCTCAGCATATTTCTGATAGCAACAGCCAAATCGACGAGGAAAGGGACGCTGCAATCGAGGCATTTATCGACATCCTAGGCAAGAAGATGAGCGCTAGTGACAAGATTGAGCTCATAGACGTTCTCAAGATCAACGAGGCTGTGGCACAGCTCGTAGGTAGCCGTGAGCTGTCAGAGATGCGTTCTACTGCAACCTACGACACAGATCTAGCAGAAGGTGTAGCTAAACTGGTTAATAATACTGTCTCTGATATAGTGAGAGCTCTAGATGCTTCGCAAGACAACGACCAAGTATCGCGACGCGGCGTTGCACAGCTCAAGACTTTTCTACCACACATCCTACGCTTTCTCTCTGACGAGTATGATGAGATTTGCTCTACCGTCATACCTTGTGTGACAGACCTTCTTACACTTATGCGTAAGAGAGCTAATTCGAACAGCATAGTGACGTCTGAGATTTCTCCTATGCTGCCACTCGTCCTGGAAGTCGTGATTGCAAAGATGAAGTACGATGAAACATCCTTTTGGGGTCATGACGACACTCAGACCGACGAAGCAGAATTTCAGGAGCTTCGGAAACGTTTGCATAATCTGCAAAAAGCAGTCGCCGCTGTCGACGAAAACGTGTATATTGAGAATGTCCGAAATCTCGTTTTATCAACCTTCGACAAATTTCGCAGCCAGAATGGGCAACTCGATTGGAGAGAACTAGAGCTAGCATTATATGAGATGGACCTGTTTGGAGACCTAGCTTATAAAAATGGCGGTCTTTACAGCAAGACTAAGCCAGTCACGCCAGCCGCAGAGCAACTGATCGGATTGATGTTCAAGCTTGCCGATACAAGTATTTTATCCTTCCCAACTCGCGATGATAGCCCGCTGATTAAGTACAGATATCGCTTCATTCTCACATCCTGCTGTCCAGCTACAGTACATGGTGATCTGCGAACGGTACTATGCGTTCTTTGAGGCAAACCCGCACCTCATCACTCCAGTCTTAGAGAACTTCGTACGCTTCGTGCATCACGACCATGTCAAGGTCAGGATGAGGTCCTGGTATCTATTCCACAGATTCGTTAAGCATGTACGGCAACATATCGGAGATATCGCGGAGACTGTGATCCTAGCTTTGAGTGACCTGCTTCCAATCAAAGCCGAATTATCTGAAGAGCCATCCGAGACCGACAACGATGACATCTCGTCCAGTGCGAGTGATCAATCTGCAAATGCAAGATTCAACAGTCAGCTGTACCTGTACGAAACTATTGGTTGCATCTGTTCTGCCCGGGCAGTCCCGGTGGACATCCAGGTAGTGCTTGTCAGATCCATAGTCAACCCACTTTTCTCTGACCTCCAAGCCCATATTGGTCAAGCTAAAGCTGGTGACAAGCGGGCTGTTCTACAGGTTCATCATCTAATCATGGCGCTGGGCACCCTCGCCCGGGGCTTCTCAGATGGGACTCCTGCAAACAACTCGCTCACGGCTACGCCGCCTCCCAAGGCGATATCTGATGAGTTCGCCCAAACTGCTGAAGCTGTCCTTCTTGCCCTGGAGGGCCTCGGGTCGTCCTTCGAGATTAGAGAGGCCTCGAGGTTCGCATTCACTCGGCTCATCGCGCCTCTGGGAAATCGCATTCTATCTCAACTCCCAAGATGGATCGAAGGGCTTTTATCCGCAACGTCGAGCAAAGACGAGATGGCAATGTTCATCAAACTTCTTGATCAAGTTGTATTCAACTTCAAGTCCGAGATCTACGACATCCTCAATGTACTCCTCACCCCGTTCCTCCAGCGCGTCTTTGCTGGTATTGCAGAACCAGTGACTGGCACAGACGATGAGATTCAATTAGTTGAGCTGAAGCGAGAATACCTAGGCTTCCTACTCGTCATCCTCAACAATGGTCTTGAGTCTGTTCTTGTTAGCGAATGTATGTAATCGTCTGCGCCACTCCGAGAGACAGCCTGCTAATCTATACTAGCTAACCAGCCAGCGTTCACAACTGTCATTTCTACCATCGAGCATTTGGCAAAAGACATCAATGATTTTCAGACCGCAAAGCTGGCATTCTCTGTTCTGACACGCATGGTCCACACATGGGGCGGGCCGGATATAGAGTCGCCGTCTTCAACCACGACAAATGGCCAAATCACCAGTGCAAGCCCACAGCCCAGACTTCCTGGCTTCGACCGTTTCATGATGACCACCTTCTCACCGTTGTGTTGGGCAATCCCAAGCAATTCGAACTTCGACCCTAAAGACGCACAGGGCAAGCAGGTCCTTGGTGAAGCCGCAGTCCTGCAGAAAGCTATCCTTGCCAAAATAGGCCAGGAGTATCTCACATGGCTTAGAGACATCGGTTTGAGCGGTATGGGCATGGACAGTGGTACTATTGACGAGTATTTACGCGCTCTATGCAATAATGATACGAAAGGCTTTCAGCGATTTTTCCAAGTAAGTATAGCCTTGAATGACCTTTCAAATTCGTGCTAACTTAATCTTAGAATCTTGTGCAGAGAAGCAATAGATGATAGGCATTCGGATATGGGATATATCCTGGGTTTAGCGATGCATTGCAGGCGCATATACCGAAGATGGGGATGGATACCTTTAGCTGCATTCGATGGCGTTAGCGACTCTATGATACCTCACCTTCTCTCGAATTTAGACAGAGAAATCAACATGCATGAGCCTGTAAAGCACTCATAGTTCAATTGTTGCGTCCATTCTCCATGACAGAGTTTCGCTTCAATCTAGCCCACGTAGCTCTTGTGGTCGAATGTTCTTTGAACTTCACTGAACCTTTCAAGAGTCCCGGTGAGGTGAGTGGGAGCTGTTACAGGCACCACTATTATGTCGATTAGCAAAGTATGTATGTCTTCGCACTTTCAGAACGCAGCTCATAATATTATCATAGATGTTCGGATTGTATTTTTCTTATCAATGGCCCAGTGCCAGGCTTCAACTCGCAGGTATATCTGCTGATCGCTCGCCCTACACCAAAGATATCCCACTTCAACGTGCTCGAAATAGTCGAATCACTTCCCTACATCTATCGCCTGACAAGTCTCCACGATTGAGCTTTCTTGGCTTCTTCGTTCGTGACAGCCACGCATTCTGCATCTTCCAGAGGCTCCTCCAACATCTCCCAGTCATTAGCCAACCGTGTCATGTCAGGATGATCGACATTGACAATATCATGCTCGTCCTTCATTGTAACATCCTTCATATCTCCAACGGCTTTTACCGCAGCTTCCTCTGGCTCGGTGGGAGCGGCAACTTTCTTTGTGACAGTGTCGTCTTTCTTAGTGGAGACCGTGTCATACTCGACGGAAGTGGTGACTTGCTTGATGTAAGTGACAGTGTTCGGACGAGCCTCATCTTGCTTGGTAGGAGTGACAATGGTTCCAGTAGGGATGTGGTCGCTCTTGGCGGAAGTTCTGTCATGTTTGAGGTGAGCGGTAAATTGCTGGACGGAGGCGAGAGCGTTCGGAAGCGTTTCCTCGTATTTGGTGGGAGGGAAACCCTTCTTTGTTGGAATATCACAATTGGTAGTGGGAGCTGCGTCATGTTTATCGGGTCTGATCACTTGCCGAGCGGAATAGATTTCATGCTCGCCGGGCATGGTGTATCTAGCCCCCCAATCCCGCCAGTCTGCCAGGTAGGATCGAATGGTGTCTACTGACGAGTCAGTCACGTTAATACAATAGAGTCCCGCTTAGAAGGCCAGGACTTAGAAAATGGGTAGCCTCCATATGCACTAAGGTCATTTACTATAGGCTTGTTCTTTACGTGGATCGTTTCCTTGCCAAAAGTTGCTCCATTCTTCTGGAATGGAGACGGCATCCATGTCTTGTCTACTTAGAATGTACCGGTGCTTCCGTGGGCCATTATCAAGCCATGCCATTCTTCTCTTGTGCATATCAAGTCCAAACCCACCGAGGGGGTAATTACCTAGGTAGCCTGCAACGGCTCGGACCTTGCGGTTGATTTGGTCGTTACTATGAACCAAATACTCGACGTACAAAGCTCCAGCAACCGGGTGAATCAGATTCTGGATCGGGCGAGACGAAGACATACTGGTGTTTTGTCTTTGAGGAGCTGTATGTGATTTATTGGGAGACATTGCTGGATAAACACAATCAGAGTGAAGACTGTGATTTGTCAAGGATTTGTGGTGGATGAAGAAGAAGAGCTGAGGGTCTGGTAATCATAAAACTTCCTGAGAGGTCTGATGACCAAATACATTTGTGTGCAACCGCGGCACTGGTCCGCTAGGTATTGTGGTGAGCAATTCAGTGGATGGTAAAGGTGAAACCATCGGAAATATCCCCACCCAAAATAACCAAGAAATCTTGAAGGAAAGCCATGCATGACTTCTATACTAGGCAGTCAGTCTTATTGTACAACCCATGTAAAGCCATGCAAAAGCGTATCAGCTCGTCCAATCAATAACATATATCAAGTACACATAGAACTCAGGAGAGGAAGCACACGAATACACTAATCTTTTTATATAGCCTCACGGATAGAAAGTGTAGCACACGGTACAGGAAGGCAAACAAGAGAGTCAACAAACGAACAGACTGTAGCACGAACAGCACTCTATGCTAGTGTAATACTGGTAGTTCTGCAGGCGTCTAGAAGCGAAGCTGTCGACTGATTTACTCGATTCAAGATATTAGCTTGTTTCCCCATTTAGGAGAGATGCAACAGTCTCGCAGGCAGGCCACTTTTTCACATTTTGTTTGCCATTGTAGCAATTACCCTCGGAGATCTTGATAGCATCCAGACATCAAGACATCGAAGATTCGCGTGAAATAGTATGAAGATTCCAAGAGCAAACGTAGAGATATTCGGGGTTATCCCGTAGCCTCATTTAGCGTGTGCAAAACTCATGCGAAAGCTTGGCATAATAGATCTATGCCACGCACAGTCACACACCTGATCCAAATATTCAAACCCTATTATTTCAATTAATATTCTATCTATTTTGTTCACTAATGTATTCTCCGAATCGCGATATTAGATTCTGGAAGTTTTTATATATATATTTTTAATACAGGCTATATTAATTAATATAGAAATTTATCGAGATTCTTTCGAAGTTTCGTAATCGTACCTTAACGCTTCTTTTATACCTTATAATTTAATAATTTCTTGATAGATTCTTATATACTTGGTAGTGTTATATTCGCAGTAGTTATCTCTTTACTTTGTACGTATAAAATATTTAATGAAGTGTTATAATTGCTGCGTTGAACCTTTGGATCAGGTGTGTGGCGCATAGATCTGTTATGCCAAGCTTTCGCATGAGTTTTGCACACGCTAGTTCCACAGGATCTCGGGGGTGGTCTGGACTCCCTTTCGCTCCTCTTCACAATATTCCATCCACCATGGATCACTAAAAGGCTACGATGCCTCGAGACCCTCTTATTGGCTTAGTTGGTAAGCCCTCATCTGGCAAGTCAACTACACTCAATAGGTACGGCCAAGATTTCGGCAGCGTTCAGCGACATGTTTCTGATGATAGCCCGCCTCTAGTCTTACAGATGCCACCTCGAAAGTGGGCAAGTTTTGAAGCCGTGCGTTTGCCCAGGGCCTTGACTGACTCGAGCACACAGGCAACTTTCCGTAAGAGATCTTCTCTACAGTTCATCAAAGCAAACACTTACCCCACCTGGTTTTACCACTATCGATCCGCAACGAGCAATCGGATATCTCCAGATTTCATGTGCCTGCGCCCGTTACGATGTCTCTGACCGGTGCAAGCCGAACTACGGTGCCTGCGTACAGGGTAAGAGGTCTGTGCCGATAGAGCTTCTCGACGTCGCGGGCCTAGTGCCCGGAGCACATGAAGGCCAGGGATTGGGGAACAAGTTCCTGGATGATTTGAGGCATGCGGATGCATTAATACATGTTGTAGACGTCAGTGGAACTACTGACGCTGAGGGTGAGACCCGCTGGAATGTTCGCGACAGGAACGAGACATGCTGAAGGATATCTGACTCAGGAAAGGCTACACGAGGCTATGACCCATCACAAGACATCGTTTGGCTGCGATCAGAGATCGTACGATGGATAGAAGGCAACTTGATGGAGAAGTGGTACGCCTAAACTTGCGCGATGTTCAACTCCCGAATGCTAACCCTATCGACCAGGGGCTCTATCAAACGGCGTCATGTTGCAATCAGTATGCTCAGCGGCCTGCCACCATTCATTACCAGCTGACTCCCAAAGAGGCCAATCCTGTTGATACCTTACAGAACCAGTTCTCAGGGTACGGCTCGACACCTCAAACAGTAGCCCGCACACTTGACAGGCTGAAACTCAGGGAGCCTCTCGAGCATTGGTCCAATGAGACCATATCCGCTGTGGTCAATGCCTTTACGGACGAGAAGTTCCCAACAGTCTTCGCACTCAATAAGATTGATCACCCCGATGCCGACAAGAACATCTCAAAGATCGCGAGGATGCAAGACCCAGAGTCGATAGTCCTATGCTCTGCCATATCAGAAGTCTTCCTACGAAAGCTGGCGAAGCAAGGCTTCGTGCGTTACGTGGAAGGATGCGAGTTCGTGGATACAAGGGAAGATCTACTAGCGCTGGGCGAGGCAGACGGTGGAGGGCTAAAAGAGCTGGATGAGAAGCTCAAGACACGAATTGAGAACTTGAAAGATATGGTGCTATACCGATTCGGATCCACTGGCGTCGTGCAGGTGCTATCAAGAGCAGCAGAACTTTTGGGCTTGGTCCCAGTGTTCCCAGTTCGGAATATACATGGCTTTGGGGCAGGCGCTGGGAACGACAAAGTCTTCAGGGATTGCGTCCTCGTGAAGAAAGGGACCACCGTGAGAGACTGTGCGAGGAAGATAATGGGCGACGCGCCCTTGGCATATGTGGAAGGCGCAGGAGGCATCAGAGTCGCGGAAGATGAGGTGGTGGAGGTTGGCAAGAATGACGTAAGTGCTGTACACAAGTTACCACCGGCAATGCTAATAGATGTATTGCAGGTCCTTTCGTTCAAGGTCGGTCGATAACAACGGAAACCTCTTCATTCATAACGGACGAGCGATATGATACCGCATGTTGAGAAACAGAGCTTATGCTCAATGAAGTCACTTAAATAGAGAACATACATTACAGGACTACTCTGTTGATATCGAGCAGCTCCGTCCACGGCCAAAACCAGTCAAATCCCCTATACGACCAAACGCCTATACATGCATCTCCCACTATGCCGCCCTTCAGTCAACAATGCTTTTACGCCCTTCTCAACTCTTATGACCCATCTACACGTCGTTAGCATTCTCTCCTAAACAGCAATCTTTGACCCCAAACCCACCTGCCCCCTCTCATCATTCATCCCAATCACCGGCCCTGGAGCCTCAGGATGATCTTTCTTTGCCTGCTCATTCTGATTTCCAGAATCCTTCTCAGTTGTTGCCTGGCTCTGCTTCTCATCTCCGCTGGCTCTCTCTCTGTGGCCGGACTGTGAAGCGCCAGATTGGACGTCGAGTTCGTCCTTACGATTCGCTACGTGTTCATTGGTTTTACGGCCGTGCCATTCGTTTCCCGTGTCGGAGCCTGCTGATGCTAGACGAACCTTGGGAGGGGTGAGGAAGGAGGTAGTGGAAGGGTGGATGCGGAGAGGAGTCCTGGTGCGAAGGGTGCGGAGAGTGAGAGACATCGTTAGGATTTGTAGAATACGTGTAGAATGACCAGGCTACTTACTTGCCAACCGATTGAGAATATGTTGTATCTTAAAGTGTGATTCTAAAACAATGCCGTCACCGTCGAAGTTTAATCGAAAGATTGTCCCCACCAGAAACGCCACTCCCATCACCCAACATGACTCCTGTGGCGCTCAGTGTTGGGCTCTAATTTGCGAAGAAACTAATTAGTTGCAGCGGCCTTTTTCTGTTCAGTATTCACACTTACAGGAAGGAGGACCCATTGGCTCTCTTGATCATTACACAAAAACGACAGTGGCTAGGTCTCCCTGATAATACGCATTTCTCCGCTTGAAGACGTTGCAAGTTTGTTTTGCTGTTGAACGTATCAACCCTCGCCATCCTGCACAACATACCACTTCCACAAAGCTCACAGAGGAATACGCATCCGTTTGTGAGCATGCATCGAGAAGTACTACCAGTCGAGAAGCTAGCTCTCTGGGCTAAGCTAAACAATGTGGATTTCAACGGCATTGAAACGTCAACCCTCGACAACAGCAGAGGCTCAGCTCTCATTGCAACATGGGAGTCTGAAGATGCTGTGGTTCTTGTCAACGTGCCACAAGACCTTGTGCTTTCTCTGGAGAACGTGTGGATCTATGCGAGATCCGACAAAGATCTCTTGCAGGTCCTCGAAGCTGTTGGCGAATATGCAAGGGTCAGTCAATGGTATTAACTGTCGTCAAGAAGTTCCTCCTAGACTGAAGCGTGTTAGACAACGAGAGGAGCTATACTAATTTTTCTACTCCTACAACTGACCAACCATGCTACGCAAGGTCAAATAGGGGTACTGAACCCTTTTACTGAATATATCAAATACCTCCCAATCCATTTCTCCCTGCCAACGTTCTGGGGGGACGCCGAGAAGTCCGTACTTACGGGAACGTCATTGGAATCAGCGCTAGAGGCCAAATTGAATAGTCTAGACCGCGAATTTACCGTCCTTCGAGAGCACACTGCTTCAATTGATTGGTGCAAGCAGTACTGGTGGGGTACAGAAACCAAGAATTTGACCTTTGACGATTGGAAGCAGGTTGATGCAATGTATAGATCCCGTGCCTTAGACTTGCCCGGAACAGGACATTCAATGGTACCGTGCATTGATATGGCAAACCATGCTTCTGGCGACGATACCACCGCTTTGTATGAAACTGACAGGAGGAACGGTAACGGCATCCTTTGTCTCCGTAATGGAAAGAAGATATCAGTAGGCGATGAGATCACCATTACTTACGGGGATGAGAAAGGGGCTTGTGAAATGCTGTTCTCCTATGGCTTCCTTGAAGATAGTATGAAATCTGCAAAAGAGCTGTTCCTGGACCTGGATATTCCCAACGACGACCCATTAAAATTTGCAAAGAAAGCAGTCTCGGAAGACAAAGCAGCACCTGGCTTTCGCCTCTTCTTCCAGGGTCAGAGCGACTCGATAGGTTGGGAGGGTTCCTTCATTTGGTTACTGTGTGTCAATGAGGAGGATGGCTTGGAATTCAAATTACTCCAAAACAACGACGGCGCGAAGGAGCTACAGGCGTCATGGAAAGAGCGAGAGCTCACAGACATCTCACAACTTATGGAGATATTGAAACAAGAGCCGCTCTGGGATATCTTTCATCTACGAGTATTTACCACTCTTCACGCCCGGGTCGAGCAGCAACTTTTCAGACTTGAGGGCAGTAAAGGTTACCTGGAAGAAATCTTGGAGGTCAAGAGCCTCAATCGTAACAACTACGATCACGCAATAAGATTACGAGATTTGGAGGAAACTTTGCTGCTGCATGCTTACGAAGAATTCGAATCGAAGGTATTGAATAGTCCCTTTTGAATCATCTGGCTTTACTGAGCGTTCCATGGCAGAAAGGCAAACTGCTTGAATCGCAGGTTGTTCGGGATTACCTAGCATCTGCCAACAATCAAGAAGAGACACTGGCCGACGACGACTTTTCATGAACGCTCTCGGCGCAAGACATGGTCAAACATTTTCTGGGACGCTGCCATTTAGTTTCACAAAGTCAAGCCTTTCAGATGGCTTCCCCAAGGTATCACTGACCTAAAGGTAAATCAAGCCATGCGCAGGTTACCTCCACAACTTTGAACATTATTAACGGCTTCTAACGGCTAGTAGGGTCACACCCGCTTTGCGGGCTTCTGCACGCCACGAACGCCCATATGCAAAACAATGGATCACAATACTGTTGAAACAAGATCTACACTTCAAAGTTTGAAGTATCGTATTGAACTCCTGTCGGTCATACGCTCTATCCTCTATCCGAAGCGAGCGAGCGGCATGCTTAACAATTCAACAGCAGAATTGGTGGCAGCCTTGACAACAGAAATCAAATAGACGTAAGGTGAAGTTGTCGTCATAGCTTTACCGACACTGTTGCCATGGTCTAGACCGTTGGGAAGCCATGGAGATGATTGGTCGGATACTCCCCGCATTCTTCCTGTCGATTGACAGGCTTCAAGCTAAACGGTTAGTTCGTGCCACACAAGCCGACTCAAGCCAAAGTTGGTCAGAGGTTGTTGCGAAAATGGCTGAAATGCGCAGAGTCACGTGTCTATCGACCAATCACCATGCCTTACTTGACCATAAATAAGAATGCCAATGTTTGAGCTAGAGCACATTTCGGGATATCATTAGCTTTGAGCTGTTTGGTGGGTGCATTTTTGGGGGGGCTGGAGATCACTTCCCAGCTAGCAGAACAGGCACTGTGATGTCAAAACGCCAACAAGCCAACTACCCCACAAACATAAGCTCCCGGATATTATAGAATACAAGACATACGTCAACCCTTTCAATTGACTTCTGTTAACGTCTGGTTTACAACTGACCATCATTGAGACCTGTAGGTTCTCTTAATAAGCAAGTGTGTGATATAACAGCAACTACGAACAGACGAATGCACCGCTATCATGCCTGGCATCCTCCCAATGAAAGTGATCAAGGTCGGCACCAGTGCCCAGAGTCGCATTGCGCAGGCTTGCGATAGGTGTAGGAGCAAGAAAATACGATGTGATGGCATTACGCCTTATTGCTCCCAGTGTGCCAATGTGGGCTTTGAATGCAAAACCAGTGACAAGCTCAGTCGTCGGGCTTTCCCAAGAGGGTATACAGAGTCATTGGAAGAAAGGGTGCGGGCTCTTGAGAAGGATGTGAAAGAACTGAAAGACCTATTGGACGAGAAAGACGAAAAGATCGATATACTGTCAAGGATTCATTCCAGTTCCCCCTCGTTGAGACGTCCTTCAAGTACGCTATCTTCCCAGACCGATTTGGCCGACGTCAAAGAAGCCTCAGATCCACCGCCAGCCAAGGAAGATACGTTCAGAGTGCAGCAGTCGCCCTGCCTCCTCGATGGAGAAGAATCAGACTCCTATTTCATGGGCGCATCGAGTGGTAAATCTTTCGTTGGTGAGTAGTCATGTCTTTCAACAGACATGGAGCTACTACTGACCATGATAGACACCTTTAAAGCCAAGGTACAAGAGAGTGGCAAGCCATGCGGAGACATCAAGACTGCGGCCTTCTTCATGGCGAAGAAGAAGGAAGCACCTTCTCCAAAACGATACTCTCAATCTCCTGCGTCAACGCTTCCTTCTCGTATGGTGTCAGATCATATGGTCAACATTTTCTTTCAGGAATGGGCTCCACTCTTCCCAGTGGTCCACCGGCCTACTGTCTTGAAGGTGTACACAGACCACGTTGAAAATCCTAGAAGTGTAAAAAGCAATCACGATATCGCGCAGTTGAACCTGATCTTTGGCATCGCGGCGTTATCTGCTGAGGTATGCTTGCACAATTTACTCGGCTCAACTTGAGGCCTGCTGACATCCAATCAGTGGAACAAACAGACTGCTGATGAATTCGAGTTGCAATGGCAAGTAGCGCTCGATGCTGTGCTAGAGGAGAACACACTGCCAATTCTGCAATGCTTGGTCCTCGCTCAAATCTACTGCATTGCAAAGTCGGATTATAACAAGCTATTGCACTACAAAGGCATGGCTATAAGCCTTTCGCACCGTCTCGGACTACACCAGAGTCAGAAACGATTTTCCTTAGGTGCGTTGACAAGCGAAACACGAAAGAAGGTCTTTTGGTCGATGTATACATTGGACTGGTAGGTGTTGAAATTTTTGGAGACTTTCCCAGTGTTGACCAATTCCAGCTTCTCTGCTGCTCTTCTGGGCCTACCCAAGTTGCTTAATGAAAGAGACATTCACGCAGAGTACCCTGTAGATGTTGACGACGAGAATATTTCAGAACAAGGATTTCAAGCAACCTTGCCAGGAGAATCTACAAGAGTATCCAGTGCCTTAGCTCTTTTCCGCCTAGCCCGTATTATGTCCAAGGTTCTCGATGAGATCTACCCAGCGGCATCGTCGCACTACCTCTCACTTCAGAAGATTGGGTCGTTGAGCGATGAGCTTGATGAGTGGCTTGGGAGTCTCCCTGCCCACCTTCGACTGCACTTTCTCCAGGACAAGCCAAGCACATGTTTGGTTGGAAGCCGATCGCCCCTATTGGTAAGTTGCGATACTTTGTTTCCGTAGCTATAGCTAATGAAAACAACAGTCACTTGGATATCATTACGTTCGTACGCTCATCTACCGCCCTGCTGTTGGCTCAAGCCTTGGCAACAAAGCTTCATCATCTGTTGTCGCTCTTGCACAATCTAGCAAGCACATCATCCAAATTGTTCAACTACTAGAAGAACGTAGGATGAGCTTTTCTTTTTGTTTGATCAAAAGCGAAGTTTTGCTTCTTGCAGGCTTCGGTTTGCTTTTCCAGGGTCTCAACCTCGATCGCAAAGGCAAAATCATTCAGGACAGCCAAAGACTGTTGTGCGCTGTGATAGAAATACTCGAACGTAACGCTGCGCCTGGGGCTGCCGACTTTAAGAAAGTTGCTTGCGCGATGATTAGCGTGAATGGGGTCTCCAAAAACTCTCGAGCAACGGAAGACACTGCAACAAGGCGAAAGTCCGATGGAACCATGCCTGCACCCAAGAACGTCTCCAAGTCGGCCCGAAAACTCCAAGCAATAGCTTCTCGCTTCTCGTCGGGGAATGGCACTCCCATTTTAAAGCGACAGACCAGCAGTGGCCGTCGGTCGACTGCTCCTACTCTACCTGTCGATAGCATCTCATACTACGCTCGCAGCAATAGCCAGAATAGTGTGTCCTCAGTTGTATCGGACCCAATGCCTCGGAGTGGGTATTCCAGTCGCACGACTACTTCTCAATCCCCCAGACAGATTGCTCCAGTGAAACCGCCAAACCTCGACTACCTTTCCTTCAATAACGATCCGACCCCTAGTCCGCATGGCATTTCTCCTAACCTTAACGAAAACAAAACTGAAAACGAGTTGGGAGGTTTACCCAGCTGCAACAACGGGCAGCAGGGTCAACCTCCGTTGGAGAGCCTTTTTCCAACAACGGACATGTTCTCTACCTACTTACAGACTCCGCCTGCAGGAACGATCGATTGGTCTGCTGATATTTGGAACATGCCGTCCGACCTGGGGAACCAGCACACGACTTCACGTAGCTTCTCGGACGAAGAACTCACCAGCGGTGAAGAATTGAGCAATCGTAAGACTGGAAAAGATTTCAATGGCATTGACACGTCGAATGTGGACGGTCTTGTTTCTCTGGAGGGCTTAGACCAGAACTATGGACTGTGATGCGTACGTGTACCACAAATGACCGGGGAGTTGTATGAATGGGAGTGAATTCTGGTCGCTTTTTATCGTGTACATTACAGGCAGGATTCCTGTATGGCTCAAAAAAGGGACGTTGGACTCAAGGCTTTATGCCTTGGTACTGTTTGGATATGAGCAGCAGCGTTATTGATCTCTATCTACAATTGTTGACCATCACGTGAGAGTGCTTCATTGCCTCCTCATGGCGTTCTTAGACAGGGGGCCGAATGAATGGAAGGCAGGAGCGAATGGCCAGGTCGGTATGCACTTCCGATGATTTCAGACACTCGTAGAGTTATCACTTTATCATCCAGTTTCGTCTTCTGCAGTTCCAAAATAACATGCGCCCATCATCTGTTGGCAAAAGCAGACCTCATATTATCTATTCATAGATCTACACGCTCGGTACCCGGAGAGGAATCGTGGGGCAAGCGGCTACAGTTGATTGGCCTGGCCCGGCTGCAACGATGAATCCAAATCCCCCACACGATGGGACTATAAACCCTCAACATCTGTCCCTCACGAACCACCCTGCTCAGAGCTCCAATCCCATAAGTCAAATCACCAGCCAGCTTGTGGCTCCTAGCGATATACTGCAGTACGAAAGGCCTGTAAAGAGGGATCCAGGAAACAGGGAGCTTGTAAGCTTAGGCGGCGTGGGCAATCAAGGCATGGACAAGAGGCACCCCAGCTCGTTCCAGCAGCTGGAAAAGGTATGCCACTACATTGCCATCCATGGGAGGGTCTTGCTAACCACTCTAATAGCTGGGCGAGGGTACCTATGCTACTGTATGACATTGCCCACCCCTGTCCCACCAACCTAGCCTGACAATCTCTAGGTCTTCAAAGGCCGTAATCGGCAAACCGGCGAGCTGGTCGCCCTCAAAGAGATCCACCTCGACAGCGAAGAAGGCACCCCCAGTACCGCCATCCGCGAAATCTCCCTCATGAAAGAGCTCAAACACGAAAACATAGTCTCTCTACACGATGTCATCCACACCGAAAACAAACTGATGCTCGTCTTCGAATACATGGACAAAGACCTCAAAAAATACATGGACTCACGCGGCACGGGAGGCCAGCTCGACTACATCACCATCAAATCATTCATGCACCAACTCCTTCAAGGCATCGCCTTCTGCCACGAAAACCGCGTCCTACATCGAGACCTGAAACCCCAGAATCTTCTCATCAATAACAAGGGCCAGCTCAAACTCGCAGATTTCGGCTTAGCGAGAGCGTTTGGCATTCCTGTCAATACCTTCTCTAACGAAGTGGTCACACTGTGGTACCGTGCCCCCGACGTTCTCCTCGGCTCCCGCACCTACAACACCAGCATCGACATCTGGTCTGCCGGATGCATAATGGCAGAAATGTACACCGGGCGCCCCCTCTTCCCAGGCACTACAAATGAAGACCAGCTCCAGAAAATCTTCCGCATAATGGGTACCCCCTCCGAACGCTCCTGGCCCGGAATCAGCCAATTCCCCGAGTACAAGTCGAGTTTCCACGTCTATGCCACACAAGATTTGCGTATGTTTTTGTCCCAGATTGATCAGGTGGGCTTGGACTTGATTAGCAGGATGCTACAATTGAGGCCGGAGATGAGGGTTGGAGCGCTGGAGGCCCTGGGTCACTTGTGGTTTAGGGATTTGGGGCAATTGAGGGCGCAGCAGGCGCAGCAGCAGCAGCAGATGCAGATGAGTGGGATGTCGGCGCCTGCGAGTGGGTATGGTATGCCGGTGTACCAGTGAGATGGGGATCCTAAGGGTTGGGATCGAGAGCGTGGGAGAATGCAATGGGAATGGTGACGACTCGGAGGAGGTGATACCCCCTTATCATGGCAGCGCTGGCGTACTTGGGATATGGGTTGAGCTGGGTCTCTGCGTCATCCTTCATGGCGACTGGGCTTATTGCAATTTCCAGGCAGTGTGCATGTCTTTGAAGGCATAGACGAATCGTGGAATTGTCGTTCTTAGATAAAATCTATCGAATGCGAAGCTGACAATTGGTATCGTATGTGATGATCTTCGCTCATGAATAATCCTGCTTTCTGAGATCACACATAATCCCTATCATGTCACGCCTCAAGCAGCGTTAAACCTCGCCTTCCTCTTCTCCGCCGCCGCCCTATCAGCCTCACTATACCTCCTCCCACCACCAGCCTTCTTTACCACACCCTTCGGCGTCCCACTCCTCTCCCGCCCATTCCTCCCCTCATTCCCTCCTCCACCCCCAACCCGACTCCTCTTCCCCTGCCTTCCCTCGTCCCTCCCATCGCCGCCCCTCCCCCTCTTCACCCCCCTCTCCGGCAAGGCCTGATCCAATCCTCTCACCGCCACCTTGTCGCCCTCACTCCCCGTCCCGAACTTCTTTGCACGCTCTAGTGCTTTCAGTGCATCTTCGTTCGATTCCTCAATGCCGAATTTAGCGGCGCGCTCTTTTCGCTTTGCGAGTTCGGAGTCCAGGTCTGTGGAGGAGAGACCGGCTGTGTAGTCGACTTGGGGCTTTTCGGGCTCAATGGGCTCGGCTGGTGCGGATTCGGTGGTGGCTTTTGTGTCGTTGGTGGCGGGAAGGTCGACGGTCAAGTCATCAGTCTTGGAAGGATCGGTATCGACGATTTGGTTGGGTACTGCGGTTGGATTTGCTGGCCGGGTGAGGCCGCCGGCTGCATCGGTGGCAAGAGCGGCATCATCTTCCCAGTCGATCTCATCTTCTGCTCCGGCCGCTGCTACTGTGGTTGAATTGGTCTTTGAGGCTTGGTCGGCATCGTATTGTTGTAAGCGGGCGACGAGGTCAGCCTTTTTGCCGGTGTGGGGTAGGGAGCGGGATTTGAGGAGGTCTTCGAGTTCGGCGTTCTTTTTCTTTGTGTAATCCGTCGACATTGTGTGAGAGTGGTGATGAGTTGGTGGAATGAGGGTAATGAATTTGGAGGCTGGTTCAGACAAGGTCCGTTTGGGCTGCAAGGTCAATTATCTTGAAGAAGTAGGAAATGATCTAATTGAAAAGTAAGGAAACAAGGTGTTGCGATGTGTTTCGTTGTCTGATAGCACAATGAGGAATGTCTTTGAACTTTGAGCTTTGGGAAGCATGGCTGGGACGCCGTAGGGCTGATATTTAGCGCCATTCCTTCAATGAGAGTTTCCTATTGAGACTGTGGGAATCAGAGATAAATTTCTATTGTTGGAAGTAACTATTTGAGTGAATGGTACATTTTCAATAAGCGGATGTCACTTCTTCAATGATAATGTTCGTTGGTGTCGACAATGACGGACGCTGTGGACGGGTAAATCACTCTAGGAAGGCATTCCGAGCCTTACCTTAGCAATGGCGTTCGAAATCTAGCATGTCTATCTGCAATTACTTATGACAAGTTGATGGTGGCCATCAAGGATAATAAGAGTACCAATAGCTGACCTTTTGGCTAGGATCTGTCGGATCCAGATCACATGATCAACATGGGCCCGACAACATGGTAACACCAGAGAAAGTGTCCGCCAATCCTGACCACTCATGCTGTTGACAGCTTTTCGAACCTGCACATTATGTTGGCACACCACTCAAAACATCCCGCTTTCTCTGGACTACTGCACGAAGAATTGCGTCGGCGCCTCCAAAGTGGAGAACCCAGATTGGCCCTGCGTCGAATCGTATCGTTCTTCATTGAGTGGTTGCCCTTCTTCACTACGGAAGATCTGTGTAAACAAGTCGCCATCATTTCCTTTCCAAGATCCATCAAGTTCTTCCGCGTATCGTAGATCACCTCGCTTCCGTCAGAAACTTCTTTCCTTTCGGACCGAGGCGATGGTCCTTCCATATCCCCGGATTCAAAATCTGACGTCGAATCAAGACAACGAGAAGGATCGCTACCGTCTCATCATAGGTTTATCTCCCATGGGTCCGTCAGTCATAGAAAGCATGCCCACGACAATCTGTCGATGACGGCATGTGTGTCTACTGAAGCCGCCCTGCAGTCTTGGTAAAATCCTTCATACCTTACCGTTTAATGAGGCTTGACAGCTCCCAGCTGCATGAACACCTCTCTGCTGAGTGCTGCCAATTCCGTCTATTTTCTCGCATTTCTGCATGGATTTAATGCATCGGAACGGATAATTGGGTAGCCTGAGCGGCGAAGCGCTGAACGGCAAACGCTTATTCGATCCCAACGCATGGTATGATGCGAGTAGCCTGCATGCTACAATACACCAACAGTGTCGTTGAGAACGAATGATAGCGTGGCGTTTACACAAGGCCAAGATCGTATGTAACATCTATCTTTTCAGTGTTCTCAAAAAAGTCCGGGTTCGGCTTACGTGCGGCGTGAGCTGACGAATGAGCGTAAGTTCATGTAAGACAGTCACCTTAATGGGCAGGATTGAAGAGACAGCGCGGAACCGGCTCCCAACTCGTTCTCCTCAACAACAAGTCTTGTGCTCTTTCCCTGCTGAGTTTCTATGTTTCGCTATCACCAGACAGTTCGAGTGCGAAGGTCAGCTGATCTCGAGTTTCGCTGGCCATCTTCGTTACCGTTACCAGAGGCTAAAAGATCTCAAGGCTTGAGCCTATCCGACGCGAGCTTCTGGCCCCCGACGAGTACAGCGCTATCCAATGAACATCCTGGTCACACCCTCGAGACCCTGTTGCCCTCCCGTCGGTACCGCATCCAGTGCTTGAAGTATCGTGCCCCCCAAATTAAGGGCTTCCCCACCTTCAAACCGAAAAATAATAATCCAGGAATTCATTTGGTTGGGCATTAAATTCTTTGTATCATTTATTCGGAATTAGTTTCCTTTCCAAAGCAATACACTGTGCCTAGAACCACACTGCGCAACTTCTCACCGCGATTTTGTTCCAAATTTAGAGAATTGATGGTACCTGTGGCGGTGCTTGCTAGTGGCTCCGCGTTGTCTCCAGCAAAGCCTCTTGCCTTTCGCGAGGCAAAATTGGCACAGAGAATATCGAAGAAGTGTCATATTATTTATTTGAACACGTGCAAGTCACGGGCATTTCTACACACCCTCACTGACAGAGAAATGCTGTCGCTGACTGTCATGTAGCTTGTCCCAAAGGCACGTGCTCCCACATCCACAACCTCTGAAGCCTCTTTCCTATTTTGGCTGACTTTTTGCAGACTTTTCAGTTGTTTCTCTGCGAGCATTTCACGCACACTTCGCCCATGTCCTCAATCGCCATACCTGTTTTGAGCGCGTCGAGAGCGAAGCAGCAACAATGGCTTCGCGGGCAGCATTTGGCTTCCGGTCTGCTAAGCAGTCGGAAAAAGCAGACCAGAAGGAGAGAGTACCGGTGTGCGCACCACGAAGATCGTCAATAACATCTGAGGCCTCCAATATCTCGAAGCCAGCTTCGCAGTCTTCCTCGTTTTTTTCTCGGAGCAAGAGCAGGGCCAAGGCAGATTCTTCAACTTCAAAAGCCTCGAGCATACCACTAGGCAAAGCACAGAGTTCGGGGATGGCCACACCTGCTACAAGCGACCCTGGATCGAGAACAACGGCTGAGCCACTGCGAAATGCAGGGCTAGGATTATCGACCGTGAACCAAATTAGTACGACACAGATGCCCAAGACTGGGAAGCAGGCACGCAATGTCCTGAGGCGCAAGGCCCCTTTGGATAGGCGTGGAGGGACCGAGTCCTCGGCCTCGTCATGTGAGCCTACGCCATCACAGTCACTTTTGGAGACTGCTAGCTCGCCGGAAGGCTATAGGGATCCCTTCGCTGGATCGGTGCTTGGAATCAATGTACCTCCTGTGTCCAGGACATCTGCGCCATACCATCCTCTGGGCCTGGGACCAAGCTCTGAATTCGCGACCTCGAGCTCTCGTATGGCCACCTACAATGTTCGCAAAAGCCCACAATCTGCGTCGACCCAGAATTTCCCTCCCCCAACACCCAACTACGCCCATGACAGTGGTTCGTCCACTCGTCGCTCTGAATCACCTGGCGCTTTCAGCCGAACTTCCACCCCCACGTCCATGTCGTCGCAATCACCTGGAGTTGGAACACCAGTCAAAGCACCTTTGAGAACGAGGCAGGCTGCAAGTCCAACTCGGAGTCGTCCTCCAGTCACGAGACGGAAGTTTCCTGGTGTTACACAGCAAGAAGACATACAGACGCGAGGGCTTACGGCAGTCCGAGAGTCTGCAACCTCTTCATCGTCCTCATCCACCGTCAAAGCACCTGAACGGCGTGATGCCTCACGGCCTCACTCTGCCTCTGACCGCTCTACTCCCCTTCCGCCCAGCCCCCCAACACGCCAGTCGTCGGTGAGATACATTCCACGTAGCGAGGGTGTTGGTTCGAGGCGAGAAGTCTTTAGGGAAGCGCCGGAACAGCGTTCACGTAAGGATGCTGGTTTTCAGCGAGATGCGCCACTAGTTCCTGCACAAGGCGACACAACCCAGCTCAACAGATACCGGACCCCTCCGCCTAGACCAAGTCGAGAGGGAACTCCGAGGCTTGACGACAATAATAACGAACATACTCAGGTTATTCACTCCCGTCTTCCTCCACTTCAAACAACAGGCTATAGGAGTCGGCCGTCTCTGGAGAAGGACGTGTCAAATGCTGAAAGTAGGTCTTATGCGCCTTACTCAAGCCGTGCTGTATTAGAACGCTCCCCATCCAATGCCTCTTCTCTCTCGGCTAGACCATCCCGAATGCCTTCTCCCAACCTAGCGGCCGCGCGAATCCCACGATTCACCCCTGTAGAACAGTCCAGGACTCAAGCTGGCCCACCTCTGGAAACCAATATTGGTGCATTTCGCCCTAACAAGGACCCTAGTCCAATGAGCGCAGGCTCAAGCAAGTCTTCTAGCCGATTTGGGCTCTTCACGAAACGGACGAGGTCACCTTTGGAAGCTACCGGCCCTGAAAGCGCCGAGGCAGCAGCCAGGAAGGGTCCCGCTGCCGGGACCGGGCATGAGGGTTATGGTAAATATGCTAGACGAGGACGGAGTGGCAGCGTAAGTACAAGTGCCAGCAGGGGCCGTTCAACAAGTACCAACAGTGCCGGACGCACGCCTACGAGCCGGAAAAGCAGTTTCACTAGCCGAGACGAACCCGAGATGGACGATTTTCTCCGTGAGAGACTTGCACCTGTGGTAATGACTGGAGGCGGTCGAGCAGCCGATAGGCCCTCTCTGGGCCCTGCTTTTCTTCCTACGAGCAGCGGTAACAACTCAGCTGCACAAGCATCCAGCGACAATCTTCGAACGCGAGCTCCGATTCCCTTACAACAGGCTCCTGGGCGAAGTGACACCTCAAGTACTGAGCCTCCAAATAAACACCACCTCCGTAAAGACCATCGGAGGCTGCCGCACAGACAAGACAACCCCGAGTATGCATTTGAGCAGCAACAGATAGAATCTGCCAGCACTTCGCTGAGAGCGCCTACACTGGCCGCTCGACGCTCGGTGCACCGCTCTCAGGTGTTTGGTGAGGAAGCTGTACCAGTGAAGCTTCCGGCTCCTATTGATACTCAAGCTGTCGCAGAGTCTCCTGTTATGGATAGTCGGGATACCGTTCAATCTTCTATCCGGACAGATATTAGTGACGATATAACGGAGGGTCACGAAGGCAACTGGCTTAAGTCGCGTAGGACAGAGAAACGTTCGAAATCCCCAAGGAAGTGGAATTTCTTCCAAAGATCTCAGGCTTCTCCAAGAAGGGTCCCTGAGTCTGTCGTACCTAGGTCAGACGATGATCAGGGCTATGCTAGAGAACTTCCTGCCGCTGTCTCCCAACTCCCGGAATCCCGCTCCGTTGCATTTTATCAACTACTCGACGGTAACGAACAAGAAGGTCTAGATCAGGTAGGTATGACTCGGGGAGCAGAGAGGAGTCGGCCAGAGAGTAGCTACAGCTCGATGCCTGCTTCTGCAAAATCTCAGGAAGCTCTAGAACGGCCAGACCGCAGGCTATCATCACTTCTCCCTTCTCCGCCGAAACTCTCAGGCGAGTTTCCCAGATCACGTACTCCGCTGTCTCCAAGCGTGGTTCTACGCCCGCCAGAACCAGCGGCTGAAGCCACTCCTGCTCCCGTGCTTGAGCCAAAGAAGCCTCGGTTGCAGCAAGTTGGACGTATCCCACGAGTTGTATCGAAGCGTGATCGCCTGCACAAGCCTCCACCACAGTCCTTCTCGCGCCCTTTTGCTCGTCGTCCGACAGCCATGGGTGAAGCCTTAGAAGAACGCGAGTCTGAGACAGTTGAACGACCGCTGTTGGGCATCCAGACGGAGATCATCCCTTCAGATCCTTGGGGTACTCAAGACTCAGCCAAACCCGCAAGTGCACCAATCCGTCCTGGCGACAACTTCAGTGGGATGAGGCAAGACGAATTTCTGGCTTTTCCACCGAGGATTAACTCTGAGGTATCCGCATCGAGTAGCTCTGGAATCTTGAGCTTTGCTCCCACTACTGCCGTTGTTCCTGAGCCTGGCACGGTGCCCGACGACGATGAGGTTTGGAATGAATATAATGAGTTTCTCGACACCGTGGAGCCCTCAACTGCCCCGCTGACCAGCGAATCCAAGACCCCTCTCGGGAAGACGTTTCGCAAGACTAGGTGGGCACCAGCGCCTCTAGAAATCACCAAAGAGCCTTCGGTAGCTGGCTCGCCCGAAGGAAGAAGTCCAACTACTTATCTGCCCTCAGCCGCGCCTACCAAGCCTCTGCCTAGTCCTCCAGATAGGTCCAAACTCTTATCTATTGATTTTCCATCAACACCGAACACGATCTCAGATCTTTTGGCCGGTTATGGTGATCGCAATCGATCCAGCGGTGTGACCAATAGGCAAAGCCGGTCAACGACAAGTCGGTACAGCACTAGCTCGATAGAGACTGACGTCGATTCTCTTGCTGACCGTGAAAACTCCAAAAGGACGATAACTCCTCAAGGTGGTGCTAGCACTGGTCTTGGTGTTCAAAGCAATCTGAGATTTGACGCGCTTATGACGAGCCGCTGGCTTTCATTTGATCGAGTCTTGTTTAGCCCTGCTCATACTGAGGTCGGGAGCGGTCGGGTACTTGTTCTTGATGGGCTTCACAATGATGATTGGTCGTTTTACTGTGCAGAAACCTACAATGACGCTAGCATCTTCAATCTGAGTCCGACTCCTTCTCGACCCCAGGCACAAACTTCAGCGCTTCAATTGCCCCACAATCATCGCCAAATTCAACACATCAGTTTGGACAACCGATTCCCGTTTCCTCCAGGGTTCTTCTCAGCAGTGATCCTCCGATTTCCTGCGGCGACTTCAGAAAACGCCTACCTCAATACCACAACGGAGTGCATGCGGGTGCTTCGCCCTGGAGGCTACCTTGAGATGATCGTACTGGATCTCGACATGTTCAACATGGGGAACAAAGCGCGCAAAGCTCTTCGCGAGCTCAAGCTCAGGATGCAGGTCTCTTCGCCTGGCGTGTCTCTCAGGCCCTTGTCAGACAATCTACAGAAAATGGTCAAACGAAGCGGCTTTGCAAATCTCAACCGATGCGTAGTCAACGTGCCTGTTGCTGGTCCTGTGAACAACTCTCGATCCGGTTCGTTCGACGGAAACAGCAAGTCCCTAGAAGATTTGCGGAAGGAATCTTCCGGAAAGGGAGACGGAGGGTTGGCGAAGAGTCTTCCGACGGTGGGCAGATGGTGGTTCACGAGATGCTACGAGACGGTGTCGATGCCTTACGACGACATGGAGAGAAGCATCTGGAACGATAAGGCGCTCCTGGAGGAGTGCGAGAAGAGAGAGACGGGGTTCAAGCTGTTGCTGTGCTATGCGCAAAAGCCAGCAGACCCTAACAGGGGGTCTGGATCCCCACCCAAAGGAGCGAAAAGCACAAGATCTAGACGGTAATTACGACGACGACGATGACGAACGCATGTGTATATTATGGCTCGACGATGCATGCACCTCTATCTGCTATTTCTGAGCGATGCATTTAGCGATCTTGCTGCCTTCTAAGCGAAGCGTTTGCGCACACGCATTTACGAAAGATTCACCGGCGCAAGCCATGTACGATAATGATTGATACGATAGAGAGACATCAGGTAATGGGCTCGAGTTGCTTGTGTGAAGGTGATTAAGATCACAGGATTGGGGTATCTCTGGAAGACAGAGGCAGGTCCTAGAGGCAGGTCATAGAGGCAGGCCGGTATTTACTGCATATATTCCTGTCTTGTAGACAACGTCCATGAGAGAAATATGATCATGATCAACTATTTTTCACTTGTTACTTTCAATTCTACCCTCACTCTGACTGTGAACTTCGTGTCACTCACATTGCCTTGCATAAGACGGCCTTGGGCGCGCTTGGCGTCTAGCGGCGGCCAGGCCGAGGGGGCCTGCGTGCGATTTTGATGTGGGGCTTATTTGTCCCAACACATGCATCACGCCAACAACATGCCCTTGCTACTGATTCATCCCACGGCTCGATAGCCAAAAAGAAAGCGAGATGAGGTCTCGCACCGGCTGGTAATTTCTTGATCTACGTAGGACTACACAGCAGACTGACTCGAGAACAGCTTGACTTGCCGGCAAAGGAAGCTCAAGTGTGACGAGCAGAAACCCGTATGCGCGCAGTGTACCAAAGCCAACCGCCAATGCCAGGCGAGTACTGGTCTTACGTTTCGTCATCAGCACAATGCCTCTATGAATGCGAATGGAAACGGCTCTGGGTCTGAAGGCAACCCTTCCCTCAGCGGCTTCTACTCCTATAAGAATACATTCAACAAGAACACTGTGTGGCTGGATGTCCCAAAGCAACGTGAGAGCTACAATGACCACATTCGATGACTGGTACTAACGCTGTGGAACAGTCACATTTTTCAACACCACCAATCCTTACCTAGACCCAGGGACACCTGAGTTGGACGGACACATGGCTGCGCACGACCAGTCACCATACGCTCCGCAGCAGCAAGAGCAGTGGCAGATGGATAACCAACTACAAGACCAGGCTCTGGATCTACCTCCAGGGCTACACTCTTTTGGTCTCGAAGCATTATCTACTGCAGCATTGCACCGCCCGCCTCAAGCCAACATGATATCTAATCCTACGCCGGACAACAGACGACGTTCTGATAGTCTTTTGAATTCGTCTTCTACAATCAACGAATGGCATGGCTCTTCTAATTCACCTTCAGCGGCAATATCCTCAAGTAACAATCTCAGCTTTCTTTTGAATCCGGCCTCAGCCAGGAATTCGCCTATAGATCCCAGCTTAATGTCGCCTGAGATCAACCTGGCCCTTCCAGCCCCAAACGGAAAGTCTACATCACAGAACAGTAGACAAGGCAAACGATCTGACGGCGAGCCGGAATCAGAGCAAAGGGTTGCTTACCTACTGAGACATTTCTCTGAATCACCTGGTCAATGGTCTGTTGAATGAAATGTTTCCATGCAAAGGCGGAAGCTAAAGGATGAAGGATGGACCTCTTCGATCTTGGCAACTACTTCGGATCATACGTGCCTGTTCAGGCTCGCTCTCACCCTTTGCTTAAGCATGCTGCTTGTGCCTGCGCAGCCAAACAATTGGGTCGAGCGAATGGCGCGAAGGCCGTATTTGGCAATATTAGCTCAATGCAGGCGAGCATGGAATTTCATACTGACTCCTCCGTGGACTGGTCATGGGAGGGAGCATATCATTACGATAAAAGTATTGCTCTGCTGATGGAAATGATGCAACAAGGTCAGAATGGCACGCGCTTGAGCGGAGATGAGGAGATGGCACAGCACTGGGAGACTTCGGTGTCGAATCAAGACACTTTTGCTGGGTCGAGTAATGCTCCGTTTGATGAAGCAAGGGCCCAATTAAAATCCGACGAGGTTGTTGCTGCAACAGCGATCTTATGTGTATATGAGTTCCTTAGTGCCACAGGTGCAGCGTGGTCGCGTCACCTCAACGGAACAAAAACTTTGCTAGATATTGCCGAGGTTAGTATGATGCCGTTGGAGATGCCTGCCTTTGACTCGCCTTTCCTGCCGAAACGTCGAACACCTTCCAAAGCTAGAAGGGCAACCTTTTGGAACTTCGCTCGGCAAGATTACGTTGCGGCCTGTAAGCCATTCGATTCGACAATCAATTCCTGACCAAGAGCTCACAAATTGTAGTCATCAACGAATGTCAGACTCGTCTGAACACCGAAGACCTTCAGCTTTGGAGAGACGCGGGTCTTCTGCTTAAAAACAACGGCTTCGTACTTCCGAGCAACACGACACAAAGCGGCTTGCCAGAGGACGGTGTGATGGAAGAAGACATGATCAGTAACGCCTTGATATGGCTCTCCTCTCGCATTTGCAACTATATCGCGGCGGGGGAAGGCTTTAATCCAGTTCCTGCTGGAGACCGCACCGAGACCCCTCGAGATGACGAGCCAGGAGACGTCGGCAAGTCGCAGAAGTCATTGCTTGGAAAGTGGAAGGGTTTTCAGCATGAGCTTAACGTCTGGTTTGAGGGCCTCCCTGCGACGTTCAAGCCGAGCGCAAGAATAAAAGCGAAGCTCCAAAGGCCTTTTACAGATGTCCAGCTGTTCCCGCCGGAGAAGGAGCATGATAACCCCTTCGACGAGATCTGGTACAGCGTCGCCATGTGCGGAAGCACTATGCAGCACTATCACATGGCTCGCATACTCCTACTCATCAATAAGCCACACGAGAGTACTGCTCGCCGTACTACTATAGCCAGTCGCCTGCAGTCGTATCGAGAAATTGAGGAAGAGATTGTGAATCACTGCTATGAGATCTGGTAGGTACCCTGAACATTTTATTATATCGTACCTCACGCTGATTCGATATAGTGGTATTGCCTCAGCCCGCCTAGAAGCTTCGGCTCGCGTCCATTCAACGCAACCGTTGTTCGTCGCAGGCCAGTGTCTTACACACCACCGTGAGAGGAAGACGATTCTCGACCTTCTACGAGGGATAGAGAGAGATCTTGGGTGGGCTACCGAAGACCGTGCGCAACAATTGCTGAAAGACTGGGGCTGGATTAGTGACCCCTAGCTTGCCAATCTCTGGATGGAAAATATTGTCCACCGCGATGAAGATTTCGACAATGCATGACCTTAGTCGCTTTGCTCGCTGGCATACCACTCGTGTTCAATAGGAACGCTATAGCATTCAGTGGTCTTCTGGAGTCATTTATAAGATGCTCTGTAGGCATCTTGCAACTTGTAGTAACACCTTTAAACCTTCATAAGACTATTGTTCAACGAGATGCTAGCCCAAATCTTGACGCTGGCATCAGCGTCTTCAACCAGGCGTTCAAAATGACCACGTACAGAAAGCCCGGATACGGCAGACAGCAAAGCTATAGTGGCGGCGACCTAGACAGATGCGCACACGACAATCGCGATGACCAGTCTGCAAATCTATTCGATCGCAGTGCCGGGACATCCTCTGACGTTTTCGGGGATTGCTCTCCCATCAATCCTTTCTTCGACCCAAAACGCAACACGCCCAGCTACTCTTCACATCGCCGACGCAATAACGATCAAAGAACTCACCGCCCCAACCGCGTAACCCCCTCACAATTACCACGCAACCAATACCCCTACGACTAGGAATACGCGCAAATCATCTGCGACATCTTCGGCAAGGGTACCATTTTGCAGCAGAAAATGGACAAGCTGTTGGCTGGCCTGGAACGGCTTTTTCCGAAGCAAGAGGTTGAGATGGGATGGGAGAGGATGTCTACCACCTACTTTGCGCCGAGTGCTTTGAAGTTGTGTAAGGTCGGCGCGTTCTGGGCGGGTAGAGATGTGCTGGTGGAAGAGTAGCATGCCGGGGACGAAGGGGTGAATGTCGAGCTTGAGTCAAGCTTGAGAGATGGGCAATTGCTATAACACGGGAACGCAGTTGATCTGATATAGCTAGGCCATCCGACTGCAAGCAGAATGAATGCTGAAAGCCCATCAAAATCAACAAGCTCTGCCATTACATCGTCTTTCAATCCAACCTTTTCGTTTACAACCAGACTTAGATAAGAGCATATACGTAAACGTGGAATCTTATTTGTAATTGTATGCTTGACCAAGTAGACTCGATTTCGATCCAATTTCTAACATGCATGGAGTTCCAAAATAGAATCACCATCGGGTATCGTCGCCATGACTACTCCACCAACAACGACTGTATAGAATGTGGTGTCTCTACGCCGCATAGGGACCGACAACAACGAACGCCCGAATTGTACATCCCTTCCATCATGCAATACCGACACCATGAGACTGTGCTTGTGTGTATGCAAATGAGGGCATGGTTCGTGATGAAGATGCGCTCCATAATCCTGCGTGAATCCCGGGCGTATTCTGCCGTCATATTCCTTCTCTCCTCTTGTATGAGTATTCCACCATACGCCGTAAGTAATGCTGAGTTTTGTTGGTGTTGGTGTCCACCTCATGCAAAGCCGGCACTTTCACCCCTCCCAAATCGTCTCCAGTGACAAATCCCCCCTCCTCTCCGCCCCACAAACACTCCACCTCTTCCGCTTATCCCTCAACCCCCCTCTCCCTGCGTCCCAACCGATCCTCCTCCCAACACCCTCCTCACTCTGATCCTCTCGATCAGCAGCAGCCTTGAGCTTCGCAATCTGCTCCGCTTCCAATTCCGCGTCTGGCGAATCCGGTATAGTCTCGAGGGATGATATACTCGGAGATCGCGACCTTAGAGACGTGGGTGTTGAGGGAATTGAGCCTGATGAGGTAGCGTAATTCGAGTTCGATGGGTAGGATTCGTTGTATTGACTTCCTGCTAGGGACGGCGTAGAAGCACATGTCCTGAGCGGATTTCTCGCCAGCGTAGGAGTAGCAGAGAATGCAGACGAAGAGATCTGATGCATCGGGCTCGCAGGCCGTCGCCTGCTGCGAGGGAAGGACCCATGTGTATACGGCGTCAGTGATGGGGGCATGGCGTCATACTCCATAGTGGCTCGCGGCGTGAGATCGAGCTCTGAGTTCTCGGATATGGTCTGGTCGATGTCGAGTTGGTTACCAAAGCTGGAAAACGTTTCGTCTGTGGGTTTGCGCATTGGGCTGCGGTGTCGCAGAGAAGGAGCCCCCAAGGGGCTGGATGGTCGTGGTGAGAGTGTGCTTGGAACGGGAGAGGAGTGTGCTCGCATCATTTGCGGGGCGGAGAGGGAGGAGGAGGAGGATCGTGAGCGTGCATGGCCTCTGGCGAAGGGGGAACGGGTGCGTGGTCGTAGAGGTAGGTTTGGGGGGAGGTTGGCGAAGGGAGATGGGGTGAGGGGTGAGTCAGGGTCTGTTGCCGGTCGGTGTGTGTTTGGGAGCGAGGTGGTGAGGTTTGTGGGGAGAGGAGGGAGAGCTTTGAGGGGGGCTTCGTCCACCTCTAGGCTGGGAGGAGGGAGCATCATCGGTGGCTCGGAGACACGGGGGACCATGGTATTTATCTTGTGCTGGAGACGAAGATTGACTTGGTGAGGTGTAGGGAGGTCACTAAGGCGGTAACATGATTGTACAGATTGTTAAGGCCGTAAGGTCTTTGTTTTTGGCTTTATCCGAAAGCGGCTTGGGACCCATAGAGTTTGGTATTGGTGGGGGGTCGCTGCTTAGAGGGAGAATCAGGGTCCTCTCTGCAGAATGAGAGGCAGCAGAAGCATTGCTTTTATTCGTTTGAGAAGGTTGCGAGATTGTGAGTGTGAGTGTGAGTGTGAGTGTGAGTGTGAGAGTGAGTGTGAGTGTGGATGTACGTCACCACATGATATTCGCAAATGACTACGAGTAGTTTGAAAGTCCCGCCCCGCCACCCCAAAACAATTACCTTAAAGAAACACCTTATCCGCTCCAGGAGCTTCAACTGTTTCCCCGGACCCTATAGCCGCTCGAATTCGAACGTTGCGCTGGCATGGCTTGAATGGCTTGCATGCTGGAAGTCTAGACCCTAGCACACTTCCTTTGGGTACGATCTCCTTCGCATTAACGACATCTCGGCATATCCATGACAAAAGACCATCATGCCATGGGCTATGGGAATAATCTATGATACTCTCAAAGACCTATGGAATATCCGATCCAGCACATTGTCTTAAATGGGAACCCAGCCTCCATGCAACACCGTAGGAGATCAGCAGAAGACAGCCCCAGGCTTGGGAGCACTTCCGGGAGCAAGCCCTTTCCGTCTCTCTCGTATCAGTCACTGTGTGCTTCTCTCTGACAATGTGTTCGTAAGGTGTCAATAATGCTTTGTCATTGCCTGTCGCCTGCCAAACCGCTCGCTTCTTCTTCTTCGATAAAAGGATGTTCTTCGATCACCGCACCTCCATCCACCGCATTCTGCTTCAAAATCTTCTTCTTCGCAGCCCTATCGGTCTCCCGCTTGATGCCATGCTTCACGGCATCCAGAACGGTATCCACCGTTACTCGTGGGGTGAACCGAGGCTTCGTACCTTCTTTGAACACACCTGTACGTACAAGGATAGAGTACCAGTCGTTGTCGGACAATGAGGACTCGTTGTACTCATTGGTGCCGCGAATATCAGATTCAGGGGTATCGCCAACGAAGTACACGGTCTCCGGAGGCTTGTTGATACCGTGGGTGTCTTTCCGCCACTGTTGTAGTAGCCTTGTAGCGAATTGGAACGTCCCGAGCTGAGGCTTGCCAAAGGCGGTTGATACAAGCTGTTTGCCTGTGATGCCTTGGTAGATAGCTTCCAGCGACGTCCGCAAAGCACCCATGCCCAGTCTTGTGTGTTCGTGCTCAGCAGACCATATGATGTCGTTATGGGAGAAATAGATGGGTGGGCCCTCGTCGTAGCTCTCGGACCTAGTGCCAAGCACGCCGTTTTTCGATGTGAGCAGGTCAAGAATGATCTGTTGGTCATCGCCCCAATGGCGTGAGTCGGCAAAGACAAAAATGGCTTCTATCTCCGTCTTCCCAAAGTTGCGCTTTCGAGAATTCTGAGTCTCCTGATCTGTGAGTTTCCGAAAGGGCGTTGTCCTCTCGTTGTCCTTCATGATATCACCGGGAGTGACCACATTTTTGAAGCCATAGCCTTCTGCGACTTGACGGCATTTTTCACCCTCCCCTCCTACAACCAGTACAGTCTTGTATTTCTCAGCCATCTCTTTCATGGGCGTATGCCCGCAAATGAATTGCCCGGGTGATATTTCGAGTTCTAGTTGTCTGCTTAGCTGCACGCATCGCTCTTGCTCAGTCTTGCCGCCACCGTTCGTCAGGAAGATATAAGGACTGTGAAAAGTCATTTACAATGCCCCGTTGCCCTCATCGTGGTAAACTTACACTTTGACACCATACTCGTTCTGACCATTCAGAACTTTCATAGCCTCGATAGCTTCAGGTATGGGTTTTCCACCTCGAATAAGAACTCCATCGATGTCGAAGGCGAAAGCGTAACTATCCGTTGTGGTAGTCAGGGGAGGCGTGGTAGGTGGTGTAGTACCGTCGGCTGTATCGCGCACACTCAAACGGTGCTTGGCCATCTCAAGGGCGGCAGCTGTCTCGTGTGCATCGCTGGGTTCCCGCATATGATGCGGTGGCACTACAGTCGAAGGTCCTAGAGACAGATCATCGAAGCTGGCTGTTGCGGATGACAGTCGTCGAACTCCAGGGCGCGAACCAGGAGACGATAGGCTGTTCGAACTGGTCAAGCTCGGTTTTGATGTCTTGTTCGAAGCAGAGTCCCAAAGGGAGGTCTGGTTGGCCTCCTGAGGCTCAGTAGCCTTTTCATTCCAGAGCCCCATCATTGAGGACTTTTGTGTAAATTCGCGGATAAAGCGATAAAGGTGTAGAGTGGTATTCGTGACTTCGTACCTGCGAGGTTGGTAAGAGATTATTGGCAGCGATCGACCAAGCACGTTCTCGGTATCTGGCTATATGTCAAGAGAAGCGAGTAGTCCACGATGAGCGGACGGTGAGGTCTTGATGAGAGTGGTAGCGCGCAGGATCTTTCACATAGAAGTAAAGATTTCGCAATGAGCACCGGCAGTGGCAAGCTTTTATAGTAGGCAGTTCAGCTTAGGTTTATGAGATCAAATGGAATTTCTTGTTTTATGCCTCGCGGTAGTTGAATGTTCGGACCCTTTCCCTCAGGGGTCCCCTGGAGATAAGGTACCCTTTTCATTTTCCTTTTCATTTTCCTTTTCATTTTAATCAATTATCAGGGTCTTGGAGTTTGACTTGCAGGCAAACTCGTAGTTCTAGTTCTAGCGCCACCAACCCGAGGCTGATTCCCTGCCAAGCAACGGGAATGGCCGATAGTCAGCTTTGTTGGCCAATCAATGCTGGAGACCCTCGAATATTTTCCGGCATGTCACGTCACGCCAAGATACTTTATACATATAGGACCCTCTGGTGCCCTCCAAACCCGATCGTGAATTCCCCGCTTGGCGAATACGATTTCAAGCGTCTTATCATTAGGGAAGGAGAACGGCGATCGATCGAAGACAAACACAGTCCGTTACTCGTAGTAGGAGAGTACTGTAAGTATCGGCTTGTTGGGGATTATGAGCCCTCCGCTGGCAACCGTGGGCATTGCGTCCCTTGGTGAAATGGGTGCAGGTATCGCCAAGCTGTTGAGCGCGAACAATAATCCAGTCCTGACCAACGTGTCTGATAGAAGGCAAGTTCCTTGCCATCGTGCTGTCCAAGTCCTGTACCCATTCGATGCAGCGAATCTACGAGACAGCGAGCACGTGCAGCCTCCATTGAGCTCGTCTCCTCGGATCAAAAATTCGTTGAGTAATCGGATTACATCCTTTCTAGGCTTCCCCCCAGGGATGCATATACTACAGCCCGGAAAGATATCTCAGCTACCAAAGGATTGAGGGAGCCCCTGGAAAAGCTGCTATACTATACATATTGAATGTTGGCAGCCCTGCTTCTGCCAATCGTATGGCCGAGGGTTTTGCTTCGACCCCCATTCGATTCATCGATGGAGGCGTCACTGGCGCTGCACCGAAGCTCCAAGGAGACGGAAGCTGGATCAAGCCCAGTCTCGTCGTCTCCGGGCCTCACAACATTGCAAGACGCTCCCACCGGTGGCGCTCACGTCGCTGAGATCCTCAACACCAAACACATAGCCGACCCAATCGGCCCAGCAAGCGGTCTTCAAATGTGTTTCGCATCCACCACCAAAGGCCTAATCGCAATCGCAATTTGATCCCTTAGCGCAGCCCACAAATTCAATGTCCTGGATCAACTACAATCGCACTTGCAAGAGTACAGCCCCAAGACCGGAGAGCTTGCGGCAAAAGGACTGGTAGGCATGCCACCGAAAGCTTATAGATGGGTTGATGAAATGAAAGAGATTGCAGAGACTTTTCACGATGAAGGTGGGTTTGAGAAGGAGCTGTGTTGGGGTTTGAGCGAGGTTTATCGAGTGGTGACTGAGGAGATGGACCTGGGTAAAGAGAAGACGGAGGAGAGGAAGTTGGGGAAGACGCCGAAGGATGTGGCGCGGGTGATGGAGGAGTAAATGGAGAAGGGGAAGATGAAAATTGAATAGGGATGCACTTTAGACACCGGCTTGCTTGAATTTCATGTTCATGTATGCCCCGTGCCCATTTATGAATGCATTTGAATTATGGAGAGGAAAGATACCAAAGCGATAGTGCGCTGTTCTTGTGACATCTGTCTTCTTATCGACGAAGCCATTGTCTTTGATACCATATTAGAAGTGTAGTGGGATCGGCTGGGTCGATGCGCCATTGACTGTTGTAACCGCAACCAAGTCGTTCACCCTGATCTCAGTGTGGTGGTGGCACACTTTCGGACCCCATCTGCTTCTTCTGAAGACTAAGCACAAAGTTCTGAAAACTCGGATAATCCCCAATTCATCCCAAGCTTGCTGGGTCCACAGACCGGCATACAATCTCACAAAAAGATCCAACGACTTCGATCGCGTTTCCCGCATGTTCTGAGCAGTCTGAATAGCAATCTTTGGTGGAAGCACGCGCTCCTTCCATGCCTTGGCGCGGATGCATCCTAGAAGATGCCCCTCCAGGTTCCGACTCCTGAGACATGGAGCATATACCCACCTCAACGTCCATTCGAGGAACAATAGTTCCGGCTTTGCAGCGTACAGTCCTTCGGCAGTGACTGGCATATGGGACAGATAGCGGAAAAGAAATGCAACGGCATCGGGATCATGTTTGCCCAGGTATCCTAGGATCTTAATGGAATCATTTCTTCGCGAGCTTGGCCATATATTAGACTGTTTCAGAGCCTGTTTTCATTACAGATCATTTGCGTATTCAGGGTAGAGGTCTCTCTATTCGCTCCAAAGAGGATGGTGAGTCTGTTGATGTCGTTGCGAGCAGATATGCCGATGGTGAAATCGGTGTCTAGTGCCCCTGCTAGGCAGCCCCTATGTTGGGTTAATCTTGCTCGATACGCAGTGCCTGGTGGTAATCCTACGGAGCAGGTCCAGCGCTTTCTTGCGGGTCAATGGGAGGTGATTGTTCCGAGACTGGTGTATTCTGGCATAGTATGAATGAGCTTAGATGCTAGCTACCACTGAAGTATCAAGTACCAGCCGTTTCTTCTCTCTCTTTGATGGAACAACGATGGAGCCTTTGCTTCACGATAGCCTCTCGAGATGTATTGGGAGGGTCAGCCATCTTATGAGCGGTGCTAGACCGAAGTTCTATTTCCTCTGACGTTGTGCGCGAAGCTTAAATACCTTGGACTAGATCATAGAGGAGCTGCGAATGCTCTTCATGTTGTACTGTAATACCAACGACGAGAGATCGGAAGAAAGACTGTAGGGCCTTCGCCTGTGGTCAGAGTGTTCCGATATGAGAACTGGTTCATTCAGTGACATCGGTAAAAGAATGCACTCACCATTCCTCGGGAAGTTTTTGTTAGCCTGATAGCAAAGACCGCGTGTTCTCGTCCAAGGTGACCGTGCTCTCCCGTGAGATGTTGAATGAGTTCAGCTTGTGAATATCCTTCCGAAAGGACATTGATTTTCGAAGAAAGGAAGAGTGTTTTCAGGAGGCATCCGAAAGAACAAGAAAACACTTTGCTAAAGGCATGGCTGCCTTGTGACACTGGATGACTGGACGTGTAGTGGCGATTTCAATCTGGTGTTTGTAAAGGAGATAAAGAACTTCAACAAGAATAGTTGGCGGTGGTCCACTCCACAGAGCTCTCATTAATCGCGGTCAGCAGCTATCACCTCAATAAAGGCGTTTCCTCTTTCGTCCGTGCTTCTGCCTCCTCTTCAGGCACCACGAGAAAGCCCGCAAAGGCCAAGAAGTAGAACGTAAACCAATATGCCATCACCCACTCAACAATGCCACTGATCCTGTAGAAGCTCATCGATATCAAACCAGTGAAGGCCACACCCAGGCAAAATTCCATGAGAAAAAGAGAATTGCTGATGACGATAGCACGTCGAAGCAACTTGTTGCCTTTTGAGTTCTCTGCCTTCATGATATCCCAGAACGCTGCGACGGTGCATATTGCAGAGAGCGCTGTCCCAATAAGCGCTAAGAAAAGCAACGAGCGATGCACCCTCGGATGACCATGGTTGTCGAAGACTGTCAAAGCGATCTGGCATGGACATCCTGCTAGTTGGAAAGGACCGGCTAATATGGAGAAAGACTTCTTGTACTGCCAATTGTGCCCCCTCCTTTCCACCTAGATGGCGCCAATGCAGCGTCAAGTGCACAGAACAGAATGTGGCCAACAGCGTAGCCGCGGATATCGTTCCCCCCGCAATAAATACAGGTTGCAATACAAAGGCAACGATGTCTGAGATGAACGCGACGTAGGGGTTACTCTGGCCGGGATAACGAGGGCGGCCTGAGGCTAGCCAGCTTTGGAATGTGAGGAACGACTTGTTGATGATCTATGGAAGGATACTGCTACTTATAGTACATGCCAAGCATAGTAGGGCTGAGGCTGATATCCAACGCTCCCCTATCAATGAAAAAACCGTATG